>ERZ778027.283-NODE-283-length-139644-cov-11.449964_pt1 | contig 139644 bp, 157 predicted proteins | sample MGYA00375757_ERZ778027 | MGnify/ENA primary metagenome ERZ778027 (study PRJEB29350, sample SAMN05389817) | bioreactor metagenome | isolation source: Ammonium sulfate bioreactor | place: South Africa: University of Cape Town | collected 2014-02-18 ...
TTTTTTCCTTTCTTTAAATAAATTCTCAATGATTTAAATTCAAAATATTATGTTTATTAAACTAAAAGAAAATAACAAGGACTAGAATGAAAGTTTTTTTTTTAAAAAGACTAATTGTTTCTTTTTTATTGTCCTTCTGAACATTCCATGTGATGCTCTATTTGATACTCCGTTTCAGATACCGTATTAACATCATCTAATATAGAAAGAGTTTTTGTTTAACTGGGATATTCACGAAATCAAACTTACCGTGTGATGATGATACATCTTGAGGCGATGATTCATCTGATGGTGATCCAACTGGAGAGGACGGTTCATTTAATAACACGTTCACTTTGACAGGACGTGATTCTCCAAACTGTATTGAACTATGGTCAATTGTATTTGGATAATTGCGGTCGTCAGTCCGATCTTTAAAAAGAAATGTATTACTGTTTTGAAATTTTCATTAAGAATAGTACTTTCTACAGGCGATATTGGGATATTTTCATTAAAACGACTTGCATAGGTGTAATTGATTGGACCTGTAACTGTAAACGAAAATAATAATAAACTTTAATTGTAGGAATCTATTTCGATAGTTCATTACGTCTAAACTTATTTTGAATAAATTTGCGAAGAAGCTTTTTTGATTTGGAGTGACTACGAAACTTCTTGATCGTTTCTGTTGGATTACGTCGATTGACTGCGATCGAACCTTTAAAGCTGTTATACGACGTATCAGTTATCGCATAAATGAATTGGTTAGCCATATTTGTATTCCCAAAAAAGATTACATCTACCGCAGAACTATCTGTTCATCCAGAATATAGTCTATCAAGATAAATCAAGAAGTTTTAAAACCAAATGAATCAATAGAATATTTACCTCGGTTATCATTATAATATTTAAGGACCCTTTTTTTCAATAGCTTTGTAGGAACGATTTAATTCTAACAAAACTTTACTAGTTTTGAAGATAAAGCCATCAGATCTCAAATAAAAAAGATTTTCCCAACTCAGATTTATGCAAAATGACACAGATCGATCGATCGATGTATATGCTGATGATTATAAGTTGACAAGTTAAAAAATGATTGGGTAGATGTCACTCGAGTCCTAGCACGTCAATGCACTTCGATTAACTTTCAAAGAATTATAATTTGAAATCAAAATCTTAATTCTAAAATCCATGAAAATAAAAAAAAATTTGAATTGATTTTATTTTATTGATTTTTCAACTTGAGAGTATCATTGTTAACGTAAATGGCAAAACAATAACCTTTACATGCGTTTCTCATTCTCTTTCTTCAGCGTTTTTTTTTCTCCTTCTTCTCCTTCTTCTGTGTCTCTCGTCGATTTGTTCGTTGATTTACACATTTTCGTTGTGAAGTTTTTTTTTGTCTATCTTTTCGTTTTGTCTCGATTCTTTTCCATCGTATTTTCATTCCTTCTCTCGGCTTCCTCTACCAAAAAGAACGAAGAAATATATATATATATATACTAATAGTAATGATGACAGTAAGACAGAGAAAAAAAGAAGAAGAAGAAGGATATTTAACATCTGTGCGAGAGTGAAAAAAAGAAGGGATAGAAAGAGTAGGAGCGAAAAACGCGCGGGTCCTTTTCTTTTCTCTCTCTCTTTTTCTCTCATTCTCTCTCTCTCTTTTTCGTATTTTGGATTTTCGGAAAAATCAAGCTAAGAGAAGAAGAAAAAAAAACTTGTCTATTTTGAACATTAATATTGACTTTCATAATACACTTGACATTATGTCGTTATTCTCTCGTAGAACTTTGATCAAATATAAATGTTGTAAAATTAATGAGGATTATTTATGGCTGATCCAGATTCACCTTCAAATCATCACCATCATCATATGTCGACTATCGATGACATAGCCCAATCATCATCGAATCACCATGATTCATCAGCCAATGACTGGCCATGGTAAATTTCTATCGTATCCTCAGATATTTTCCGTAATAATTTCTATTCGATCTAGGGGCAACGATGATCATCAACAGCAACAAAATGCAATCGATTCAAGTGGTTTAATGCATTTAATAACCGGCGGTGGTAGTACAAATGTTGATAGTAATCCTCCTGATGAAACACTCGTTGTCGGAGAATTGCCAACAACAACAGCAGCAGCAGCAGAAACCGAAATCACATCAGTAGAAACCGATCAAATTCATATTGAACAAACAATAACATCACAAATCGAACATGAACATATTCATGATGACGAAGATGATGATGGGGGTGGCGGTGAAGACGAAGATGATCTTCATCATGACCAACAACAAGAGCAAGAGCACGAACTTGACCAACAATCATCATCGATGCCACCGGCAGCAACAACATTACCTCTTGTTTCTGATCAACCAATGGAAACCGAAGTTCAATCGACTCCCCCAACAGATATCGATCAATCTCAAGCACCAAATCCACCACCACCTCCACCAACAACCACCACCACTACCACCACAACAAACAAAACTCAACATGACATAGCTGAAATTCATCGTGAAACATTAAATCTTATTCCTATTCCACAAGCATGGTCACATATTCGACATCAATCAGGCATGTTCTCCTATCCCGATCTGCCACATTTCAATGTCATTCGACAGGCAACATTTCGCGACGGTCGATTTGTTTGTCCATTTTGTACAGTTGATTTCGCGTCGAAAGAAGGCATTCGATATCATTTATATAATTCCTGTACGAAATCTCCCTATCCGAAAGCATTTTTTCGTTGTTTAATGTGCGGCAGTGAATTAGCCGATCGAAGTTCTCTACGAACGCATTTAGCTCGACATGGTGCAGACGAAAACGGTGCTATATCAACCGATAAAATCGACGTTTCACGTAAGCCGGCATTATCATCGAACGCAACCGGCACGAATACACCGAATTCGAAGAAAAAAAAGAAAAAGAAAACATCCAACGATGTTACACCGCCAACACAAATGATCAATCCTATGCTTGCTATGACATCAGGTATTTCACCACGTGCTATGGACACCTATTCTCTTCCGCAAACAATGCTCAATTCACATATGTCTTTACCAATAATTAAATCAGATCTTAATGATAATGACTCGAAAGTCGATAGAAAACGTGGCCGACCACCGAAAACCAAAGGCGAAGGTGGATTAACGCCGGTGTCGTCTTATACAAAACATCCCAATCTCAATAATCCAACGGGTCTGCCGTTAAATCCGCAGTTAACTAATCCAATTATGTTGAATGATCAATTGTTGAAAGCAAATGAACTACAAAAAAGCAATGTTATGCGTTCACCACGAGCGGTGGATATTAGTAGTGAATTAGCTGAATTAGCACGGTCAAGAATGAGAGAACATATTGAATTTGCAACTGACTCTTTGTTACCTGAACAAGAACAAGAAATCAATGCACGTTTACGAACCGAAGGTATTGTTCAATGTCATCGTTGTCGAGGCAAAACACAATTTAATACATTGAAAAAATTGAAAGAACATTTGAAAACCGATTGTCCATTGGGACCTGTGATGGCCGTTTGTAAATTCTGTGGTATTCCATTTCCGTCTGTGAGTACGGTTTGTGATCATCTTGAATTATGTCATGATGATTCACATGATCTTTGTCCTGAAGATCCTTGTCGACTCAATGATCGAGCATTTCGTTCGGCGTTTGCTCGATATAAATTTCCCGTCAATGGTCGAATCCCGTTTTCAGCACCGCCATCAACTATCGGTCAATTAATTCCCGAAAACGAGTCAGCTGCTTGTCTAAGCAATGGTGCTAGTTGTTTACGTGTTCGAATGCTGTCGTGCGATCGATTTCTTAATCCATTGGATAGTTTTGCTGCATCGCATGTCATCGTGCTCAATGTCGGCCGACCTATTCGTTGTATCGAATGGTTGCCTCGTGGCGTCGACATCATCGGCAGTCAATACGTTGCCTTAGCTTTAGAACAATGGTCGTGTGACACAAATGCGTATCCGGATCGACGTTCGCCGCCTGGTTCGACTCTACTTTTGATTTTGAATTGCGGGCGTCTTCGACAAAGTTTACACGTGCCCAATTTACATGTGACTGTGGCGGCTGATTTCGGGCAAGTCACGTGTTTGAAATGGCTGCCCGAACGGCCGACAATCAACGATCCTTATCTAAGTTATCTGGCGATCGGAACAAGTCAAGGCATTGTTTTGATATTCGGCGTGCCGCATGGTGCGTCGAGAAATCTTTGTACAATAAGTAGCGGCGCACAATTAGTTCCGCCGTTGAATCGACGAAAGGATGGTAGTATTGGTTGTGCCGAATACGGTTCGTGTTCGGCTTTGGATTGGTGTCATGAAAATCCGAATAAATTATGTGCAGGTTATGAAAATGGAATTGTTCTCATGTGGGAATTAAATTCGAAATCACTTGTTGAACAAACAACAAATTGTTCGTTAATTTATCCAGTTCGACGATTCTTTGTCGAAGACACACCGATACAAGACGTCAAATTTTTGAGAAATTCAGAACATTTAATCGCTGTTAGTTTAAAAAATAAACAATCCTGGACGTATGTGCTTTTCTTTTCTTTCTTTTCTTCATCAAAAACCATTTCTTCTTCTTCTTTTTTCCAGAGTGTGGACAACTCGCGATGAGAATATCTTCTGCTACCGTCATTGGTCAAATTCAAGTGAATTTGCTTCATCAATTTTAAACGATACTTTATACGCCGGCTGCGCTCATGCCAAGTAACTAAACAAACTTTTGCCTTTGTTTTTCTTTCGATTCAGCGAGTTTTTTAGTAATCATAATGAATTACTTTCTGTTCCAATACATTCAATTCTTCTACCTGGACAAAATTCAGCTAATCATATGCAAGGTTCGATGTTATCGGCATGGCAAATAGTTAGCTTAGACTATTCCGAATGGATCGATGCTGTTGGCTATGCCGATTTAGATGGAACGGTTTGGTTAGCACGAGGAGATTCATCGACATGGACGCAAAACAATCCGAAATTTCGACCGAGTGCTGTAAGTGAACTCGAAAGTCAATTGAAATTAAACGATCAAAATTTTGATTTTGTTTAGTGTGTGGCTAAATTATCGACTTATTTAACAGGTGGCCAAGCAGGTAATTTAACAGATCCTGTTGCTATGCAACGTAAGATGTGAAAAGAAAATTCAATTTTTTTTATCTTTTTTTTTCGTTTTCTAGAATTTAATCAAGGTCAAAATGTTGGACAATATTGTGTACAAATAACAATCGAACGAACGGTAAAATAAAGGAAAAATTCGCTCAATTTTCGATTAAAATTCGCGTTTTTTTTTTGTTGTAGGAATACGCTAGTGGAAATATCGATCATCAACATGATGAAACACATAAAGTTCATACGTACCGAAAGATTCGCTTTAACCCTAATCCTGGTACACACGGTTGGATAGCATCAGCCGATAAAGTTGGCCTCTTTCTTCTCTTTCGTTTATCGACATCGGATTCGGCTCTATCGGAAAAACTTATTCAACGTATTCAACGCGTACAAGTCTTATAAGAAAACGAGAAAACAAAAAATCTAGAGATTATTTTGTATATGATATTCTACGTCTATTTCTCATTTGTACGTACATATTGTATTCTCTCTCTCTCTCAACTTGCTCGGTGTTGTGTTTTCTTTTCTCTTGTTTTGTTTTGTTTTTTTCTTGACGTCGAATGCAGTGATTTCCTCGATTGTTTTTTTTGTTGTTGCTCGAAAGAGAAAAGCGCCTAATCTATCATTCTATTCGTCTGTAAATACGTGTCGATGTATTTGAACCAAACCCACAATCACAACAACAACACTTGCGTTATGCACCAAAAACCAAATCTATCAATCTAAGCATTGATCTGTGAATACAAAACTAAAGCGAATACTTTCGTCTGTCCTCTGTATTTTTTTGTTTTAGTTGATTATCCAGAAGAATATTGGAAGAATTCTCTCAATTCAATGTTGTTATTTGTTCATTTTTTTTTCTTGTGTAATTTTCCTTTCCTCTCTCTCTTTCTCTCTCTCTCTCTGTGTTAATTGACAAGACCAAAAACAAAACGAAATATTTGATACTTTAATATTCTTTTCTATGATACAAAAAGAAAAAAAAAGAAGATTGAAAAATCGAACTTTGAACATACACACACACACACGCGCGCACAAATAAATATCGCTGAATTTGTTTGCTTTGTTTTTTTGTACAATCTGAATAAAGTATGAGCACACAAAACTGTTAAGAATAAGGAAGAAAAGAATGTAGATGTACATCGAAAAAAAAATACGCACTACTACTGTTGTTGTGAAGAAATAAGTCACAAGAATATCACAGCAAAAGAAAAGAAACAAACAAACAAACAGAAGTTATTCGTAGACTTTCAATGAGAGTAAATTATTGTTATCATCTAATAAACGATTGATATATGTTGAAGGTAATTCAAGTGATGTTAATAATGTATGTCGATTAGTTGAATTCGAAGCAGTATTAGTATGATTATCAGAATTAGTTTCTAATCGTGCGGAAGAATTCTCTTGAAGACGTTGAATCGACGGTACGGGTGCAAATTTAATTGCAGATGTTGTAAAAACTGATGGCGCAAGTTTAGTTGATGGCGGTGATGATCTTGGCGTATCCTCGGACATGAATTCGTAATCAGATGATAATGGAAAACGTCCTGTCGGCGTTGAATCCGATGGTGTTAGTGTTAAACTAAATCGATCTGCTAATGTTGTTGTTGTTGTTGGTGTTCGTTGATCATCAAATGCTAGACTAACAGGCCGTCGGTGATATGTTGGACGTGTACCTGTAGATGATGATGATGGATTTGTTGAAAGATATCGTACTGATATTGGTATAGCTGATGCTCGATGATGACGTCGTTGTTGTTGACGATGATCGGAATGATCACGCAATCGACGAGTATCATAAAATGAACTCGAATGTAGTTCAAGTTCGGCAAGTGAATTATTTGGCGATGTAGGAGTTTCGACAGGTGTTATTGTTCGTAGTTTAACTGTTTCATAATCAGTTGAGGATGTTGTTGTTGCTAATGATGATGATAATCGAGATATTGAAAGTATCGGTCCATTAACTAACCATTCGTGACGAAGAATATCTTTCGTTGTCGCACGAGTATTAGGATCTGGTTTCAAGCAAGATTGAATAAGTGAAAGTGCACCTAGGAGATTAAGAAAAATAGAACGTTAAAATGAGCAATCCATCACCAAAAAAAAGAACGGTAAAATAATGTGTCGTACATGCTGAAGCAAATAGGGTTTTTTTTTGGATTAGTCTCAAAAATTGTGTTTTTTGTTGTTGTTGTTGTTGCTAAGGATGAACATGAGAAAAAAAAACAAACAAACGAAACATGTAGTTGAGCGAAGAGAATAAAATAAATAAATAAATAAACAAGATATTATGTACGACGAGGATTTCGAGATGATGATTCATCACGATGTCTTTCTTTTGATGTTCGTCGACTGGTTTTCGTCGTTGACGGTTCGTTCAATCTTGTCGAACGATTCTTTGTTTCAAAATCATTGCCTTTCGAATAAGTCAATGCAGGTACATGCGATGGCATTAACATTCCATTTCGTTTCATTGCTGGTGTGAGATAATAATGAACAGGAGGATATTTATAACCAAGATTTACCCACCAATGGGCGGCTATATCGTCGACTGTATAACGTTTTGATGGTAACACAGTCAAACATTTACGTATGAGACCGAGTGCGCCTATAGGATTCGTTAGACAGAGACTTAGGGGGGAAAAAGAAGAAGAAAATAACAACTATCAATCTACTCATCGAGACATGTACATATGCTACTCCTTAGATTTTCCTTGAATTACCTGATTGCTCACGAGGTTTGATGAAATCTCCCGAAGTAATATTGCGTACAAGTCGATTGTAATCACCACCTTGAAATGGCATTGAACCAAAAACAAGTGTATAAAGTAAAACACCCAATGACCAACAATCGACCTATATGATAATCAGTTTTTTCTATCGAATTCTTTTTAAAAAAAATTCGAATTACATACTTCAGGACCATAATATGGAATACCGGAGACAATTTCGGGTGAAGCATATAATGGTGATCCACAGAAAGTATGTCTAAATCAATCGAAGATATTTATCTTACAGATTGTATTTTTCTATTTTTGACATACAAAAGTTGACGTGATGACCAACTGTTACTTAAACCAAAATCTGCTAACTACAAAACACAAATTCAAATTAATTTCTTCCTTTTTATTTTTCTTTTGTTTTTTTTTTACTTTAATATCACCATTATGATCGATTAGAATATTTTCTAATTTAAGATCTCTATGAACAATTTGATTCTAGAGCGAGACAAAAAAAATGAAATCACAAAATAAACAAAAATTCGAAATACTTTGTGAAGAAAATGAACGGCCGATACAATCTGTCGAAAAATGGCTCTAGCCTGAGATTCTGGAATGCGTTTCATACGATTGAGATAATCATACAATTCTCCACCACTTGCATATTCCATAACCAAAATAATCTTTTCACGACTTTCATAAACTAATAGACAAATCAATCAATTTTTGTTTTTCGTTTTTCACTTTCGTTCTCGACGAAATACCTTCTTTGATTTTAATAATATACGGATGATTTAGACTCGTCATAAAATCAATTTCACGTCGTATTCTTGCTAAATCATGTGGATTTTCAATCCGAGACTTTTTGATTGTTTTTATGGCTACTTGTTCATTTCGTCGTTTATCCAATGCTAATTTCACTTTACCATAGGTACCTTTGCCTAGTGTTTGCTTAAAATCAAAACGACTATGTAATGTTTCACGTTGTTGACCATTGGCATTGCTTTGACTTGTACTACTAGCAGCCGTATGATCTTGTGATGATGGTGGTGTTGTTATCGATTCACCAAAACTATTTAAACTACCTAAACTCGACCAATTCGATTGACGGATACGCTGACGAATATTTCCATTTGGAGCACCATTAGAATTCCTTTTAAAAAAAACAAGTCACAATCAAAATCTATTTACTCAATTGATAATATTTTAATTTTAAAAAAATCATCGCAACTAACTTAATAGAGAATCTACTCGATTTCGTTACCTGTTTCCATTGAATTTTTTTGGCTGATAATCAGAAGATTCAATTGAATCAATATCACTACTTTGAACAGCAATCATCAAATGGATTTCAATCTTATATAATCAAATGTAAGATGAACTATGACACGATGGGTTTATTATGTATATGCGCGTTTATATATATATATATATATGTATATATAATATGCATATACGGATGTTCTTTTTGTATGAGGAAGATAGTCAAATGGGAGAGTTATTTAATATATGTATATTTGTGTTGTCCATGTAATCGGTGCGAAATATCTTTGAAGCACGAGTATACGATGAAAAGAAATCAAACTGGTCAGAAGATGATTTTATATTTCAACAACAGAAAATCGAATTTGGTCTTTTCATCGTCGTTCTTTTCTTTTTTTTCTTTTCGTTCTGTACGATTTCTCTTCTCTCTCTTCTTCTTCTTCTTCGGTGTACACATTCAATCCGACAAATACATCGAATAAGCAAGCCTACGAAATGATACTTAACGAGGCAATACGACGACAACGTCTTTTCTTTTCTTTTCTTTTCATTCGTATTTCGAATTGAAACCACAAAATAAAAATGTGAAGGAGACAGAGAGAGAGAGAAAAAACTCGACGACGAAAGAATTCTTCGTTTTTACACAAAGTGACCTCTCAACTGTAACCTAATTAGTATAACCTATCTTACTTGATTACAAGATCATCATTCGAGTGTGAACGTTGTAAATTTTTCGGTTGAATTTCTTTTCGATGAGCGTCTCGTTTTGAAGTCATGTCGTGTTGCTTTTATCTTCGAATATACACATTGAAAAACGATGAAAAAAAAGTGCGAAACTCCAATGTCGAAGAAAAGAACCTTCGATAATATATATGTATGTACGTAGTACAAGCAGCAGCAGGTGAGATAGAATCAAATACAAATGCAACTAAACGACCGAATCTGACGTGATAACTTTTTCGCACTTGCTTTCTCTCTCGCTCTCGTTCTTTCTCTTTAAAAAAAGAAACGAGCCGTTCGAATCGAAAAAAAATATATTTCAGACGAGACTACTATAATTGATGCAATCAAAAGATAGGTAAAGAAGACGACGACGAGAAAAAAGAAGAAGCAAAAAAATGTAAATTTTGTGTGTTCAAACCTGTTGCATTGCATCTGTCAAAATACAAAACGCTTCCGACAATGAATGATTGTAGTTTTTTTTTCAAATGTTAGCAAGACGAGTGCGTGTGTGTGTGTGTGTGACTCTATGTTTAGTTTGCTTTCGGCAGTGACCTTATCAGTATTATGGTAAAAAATGTAAGATAGAAAATAAGACGACGACGAAGGAAAAGAGCATCGAGATAACATCGTAAGAATTAATTGTCAAAGAAAAAAATTCGAAACTTACGGGAGAATATTGTTTAATGTTGTACGTCGTGGACTGAATGGTGAATAGATTGGTTGTTGTCTTGCATATTGATTATGAAGAATATCTGAGAATGGTTCCTTTTCGTAGCGTGAACGTTGTGCCGATGCTGACACGGCTGCTCGTCGTGTTGTCGGTTGAGTTTTCGTTGGCGATCGAGACCAACGTGTGTAAGATGACATTGATTGACCTGGATTGGTTTCACAAGGTGAATCACTGGTTGACAGAGGAATACGTGGCGGTCGATTCGATGGAAAGAGCATTTGTGTGCCAAAATGTAAATGACAAGTTCTTTGCGGTTATAGATATAGATAGAGATATATATATGTAATCACACTATAGAGCTAGGAAAAGAATGAAACGACCAAGGAGCAAATGAAGAAACAGAAAAAAGGGAAAAATGATCAAACACTATGTGCTCTGGTGAACTTTCTTCTCTCCCGTTTCTTTTTTTTGAAGCACAATTTTTTTCTCTTCTTTGTTAGCGTTCTTCTTTCTCACACACACACAAACCACACATACACATTTTTCTTCTCTCTCGTCTAATTCTCGTAATACAAGAGAACAAACCAAATAAAGAAGAAAAAAAGAAAGAAATATTAACAAATCATCAACAAAAAAAAAGAAAGTAACTCAACTTTCTTCTTTTTTTCTTCTTCTTCGTCTTCGTCTTCTTCATCTTTTATCGAGAAATAAATATCTAACTTCATCACTTTTGTTATCATGTAATCTGTATTTTCGAATTCGTTTCGTAACATAACGTTGTCACGGTTGATGAATTAAAACAAGAAGAAGATTGTTATGAACATAGTCATAGATATACATCAATGTTTTACGTCATAGTTTTGTACTTTTAAGCAAAAAATTTATCTTTAAATGAAGTTTTTTTTTTCTATTTTATTTTTGAAATTGAAGACGCATGCAAAGCTTTGTATGTTTGTTTTTTATATACAAATGTTGTAGTTCGACGTCATTAATCATCTTGATTGTCGGTTGTTTTGACAAGTCGACGAGGACCTCGAGATGATGGTGCTTTCGGTTTAGCAAACGATGATTTCGTTGTATTCGAAAGAACTTCAGGATGAAATTGAGTAATTAGAAATTCATTTGTCAGATCGGTTGGATCACAAATTTCCAACTAGAAAAACAAAATTCAAAAATATATAATTATTTTAAAAAAAAAGATTTACTTTTTTCTCAAAATGTATGCCGAATCGTTTCTCAGTGTGATCAATAACACTTTCCTTACAACTTGCATACATCATTCGTTGTTTTATTTTTGCACCATGTCCAGGAACGGAGTACATGAAAACTAGAAAAATTATGATAGACAACGAAAGAAAAAAGATGATTTACCAATTGGTTCTAAATTCGTATGATTAAATTCATGTTTAAATCGATAGATATGATATCGTCCTTCTTGAGTCGGTAAACATTTTTGGATACGTTCGGGCGTTGGATGAGATTCAGAATGAGATAAAAGAATGACTTCTTTTTCGAGATCGATTTCCTAGAAATGAGAAAAAAGATGATTTTGTTCTATTGAATCAATGATAATATCTACTAATTGAATGTAATCAACTTGATGTTTTTTAAATAAATGCAAAGCTTCGATAACATTTTCATCGAACGGAAACATCAGTCCTTGCAATGTTGGATGACGAGTATCGACGCTGATATCTGCCGTTGCCTAATCGAAAAAGACATTTTAGTTTCTTCTTTTGTTTGTTCACTGACTTCTCGTTGATGAATTTCCATCATTTCCTCTTCTCGCATGGTTCGTGGCGGTGGTGCAGCTTGCGTTCGAACATGTTGCTGAAACGATTGAATTGTCATTTCGTGAATCGATGAAGCTCGAAGTTCTTGAGTGATATAGGTCAAGCCGAACTCGCGTTTAAGAGTGGCAACTGTCGACGCATATAACATTCTTTCACGAACCTAAACATGTTTTGATTGAAAGCATGAAAAATATTTATATTGTTCCGTGTGTTTTCGTACTTTGGCATCATCAGGTATGAAAGTTATTAAGAGCCAATTATGTCCACTTAGTTCGCTGATTGTATCGAGACGAACGAAGTAAAATGCTGGATGATTATTGCGAGCTATTGGTGGGATTATACGTTCGAAGTCTTGACAAACGTGAAAACAAAAAAACTAAGAAATTTTCTACTTGTGAAATGAAGTTTCTACCTTCGTTGAACGAATGTTGAGCTTTATGTTCTTGTTTATAAACAAGTTTTTCTGTTTACAGACAAAAAAGAGAATATTTTGCTTTTTATTCGAATGAAAATTTTCTAACCATCTTCGATAACTACGACCACAACTCGAATATGTCCATCTTTCATTTCTGCGAATTTTTCTCTTAACGAATCAGTAGCTAAAACAAAACAACAAACGAACGAAATATTTCTTAGTCGATTGTAAATGATTTTTCTCATACCAGTAATCCCCGATTGATGAGACATATTTCGTTTTTTTTTGCTTTTAAATGATCGAATGAAAATGAATGAATAATATAATAGACATACGCCACACCAAGTCAAACAATATTAGTGTACATAAACGTCAACCAGTCAGATTTTTTTATTCCAACAACGAGCACCATCTAGTCAAGCAAGGTTAAAGTACTTATTCTAATTCGTTTATTCATTCATTAGCGATTGATAGATTCATTAATCGAATCGATGATTCATAAAATTTAAAAAATAAATCTAGATCGATTCAATAAATATATCAAAATTGAAATCAATCTATTAATAGATAACTTAAATCAAATAGAGAACGAAAAAAAATGAAGGGAGAAATATCGCAAGCATGCACTCAACATAGCAAAGTCAATGTATCCAACTGCTTGTAAACATAATTGCTATGCAGATAGTATTTAGTATGTTTAAGAGAAGATATGTGAATTTAATGTTTTTTTTCTTAATAGATTTTATTATTATTACTTTGAACAAGAAGATATTAAAGTATCTTATCTCCAGAAATTTCAGTCAAAAAAAAATAGTTTACTTAATAATTTGATACATGATTATCAGCTTATTCTACTAATCGGTAATCAGTTAGATTTCTTTGTCCAACAACGAGCACCATCTAGTAAAGAAAGGGTAAAGTACCCATCTAATTCGTTTATTTATTCGCATATGATTATGTTCTCATTTGTGGTTTGTAGATCAGAAGGATATTTTTTTCACTTTGATTAACAATTCTGAACAAAACATATTTTCTGAGTCAAGAAACATTTACATCTGTTTTATGTCTAGTTGGCATTCAAAACATTATTGTTTTTTCGATGATAAATATTTTATGTATTCACATTCCGTGGTCTTTTCCCCTTTATGTTGTTGATGTGCTTGCTTTTTCTGAGCCTATAAATAAGCTAATCTTCTTAGTAAATTCAGCGTTGTATTCTTTCCAGTAGAAATCCTTTTCATATCTCCATCCGTTTCTTTTCATCACAGGTGAGTCAATTGTAGTTTCAAGAGAAAATTTGCTTCTGTCACGCAAACATCGACAAAAAAAACGAGAGAATATGAGAAGATGAGATTGAAAAAAGAAATTCTGCATCATGTCATCATTTGTTCTTTGTTTTTATCAAGAAAATTTTTCTATATATAAAAAGAAGAACGAGAATATTCTTTTCATTTCAGAAGTGTGTGTGCGTGTGTGTGTACTATTTATCGGGTATAAATCATGGCTCTACCGGCATTGAAATGTCCGTATTTGGCGCAAATGACGCTCAAACAAGTTCGAGCATCGGCTCCGCATATTCTGCATACGGGAATCGAATCATGTCCCATTTTTGGACCATTTATTCGACAACAATCAACAACAGGTCTCAATTATCAACAAATCAAGGCAGCTCACGAAAATCTTCGTGGACAAAATAAAGTTCCATTGCCAACAAATCTTAAAAAACGAACGAATCCTTATGGCGAAGGTATGTCCTTCGAATTTATTAAATAAAAAGAACGAATAAAAATTGATTTTAGTTGTAATTTCGGCTGAATGCGAGGATTTGTTATGTCCGTTTTTAAAATCAACACCAATAGCTCTACGACGAGTTAATATAGATGAAGATGCTATTGAAGTCAAACGAAAAGTCATACCGACAACAGCGTCTCATCAAACGGTTCCAACAGAAGATTTATTTAAATATGATGAATATTTTCACGATAGAATCGAAGCTAAAAAACGCGACAATTCCTATCGAATATTCAAACGTGTCCAACGTCAAAGTGGTTCATTTCCTCGAGCACAAGAAAAGAAGAATCTCGATGATGATATCGATTCTCGTACGATTACGGTCTGGTGTAGCAATGACTATCTTGGTTTAGGTCAACATCCTAAACTCAAACAAGCCGTCATGTAATTATAAATTTCAGCTTTTTTTTGTTGAAATATTTTCATCTCTTGTTTAGTGATGCAGTTGTTGCACATGGTTCAGGCTCAGGTGGTACGCGAAATATCTCGGGCACAAGTCCGTTACATGAAAAACTCGAACAGCAACTTGCTCGTCTTCATCAAAAAGAATCGGCATTATTGTTCACGTCGTGTTATGTTGCCAATGATACAACATTATTTACATTAGCTAAAAGTTTGCCAAATTGTCAGATTTTTTCTGATAAAGGCAATCATGCATCGATGATACAAGGCATTCGAAATAGTCAAGTACCTAAATATGTCTTTCGACATAATGATATCGAACATTTAGAAAAATTATTGAAAAATGCTCCGAAACATATGCCGAAAATAGTTGCCTTTGAAACTGTTCATTCGATGGATGGTAAGAGATACGATTTTGATCTTTTTGAATTTGTGTTTGTGTGTGTGTGTGTTTTTGAATAGGCTCAATTTGCAATTTGGAAGCAATGCTAGATGTTGCTCATGCTTATGGCGCGATAACATTTATCGATGAAGTTCATGCTGTTGGTTTATATGGTCACAATGGAGCAGGTATTGGCGAACGTGATCATGTTTTACATAAGATGGATATTATCTCTGGCACGCTTGGTTTGTTAACTAAACTTAAGTTCATCAATGAATCTATATTCTTTTTCTTATTAATAGGTAAAGCCTTTGGTAGTATCGGTGGTTATATAGCTGGTAGTTCGAAAATGACAGATTTCATTCGAAGTTATGGTTCTGGATTTATTTTTACAACATCAATGCCGCCAACTGTTCTGTCAAGTGCATTGGCTGCAATCGAAATCTCGATGAGCGATGAAGGTCGATCATTACGTCGTAAACAACAAGAAAATGTTCGTGAATTACGTTCGAAATTAATCGATGCTGGCCTACCAGTAATGATGTCACCGAGTCACATCATTCCTATTCATGTAACATTCGTCATTCGATAATTAATTCTCATATATATATATTCTAATTCTTTTCTAGGTTGGTGATGCGGCACTAGCTACACTCTTATGTAATCATTTACTCGATCGTTATTCGATCTATTTGCAATCAATTAACTATCCAACGGTCGAACGTGGCACTGAACGTTTACGAATTGCAGCTACACCATTTCATACAAGTGAAATGATCGATCAATTAGTTGATGCATTGAAACATGTTTGGAAAGATGTTGGTTTGACATTGAAAGATATTGAACAGCAACCATCATCAGTCAATCTACGACATCATGCGTAATCGAAATATTTTTATCCTCGAACTCTTTTTTTCTTTTGCTATTTCCTTGAATTCCGCTTTATTGTTTTCTGAATCGCCAGTAGAGGTCGTTTGAAATAACAATTTGAACACGAGAGTGTTTTTATTCCTGTCCTTGAAAGTTTGTTTTCTATAGCCGTCAAATAAAAAATGAAAGAACCTGAAATAAACATTCTTTTTTTTTGCAACGCAAAAAGCAAATCTAATCAATTAAATATGTTATGTCGACAAACAAATACAAATCGTTAATCTGTTTTTTTTTCGAATAATTTCAAGAAAGAGAACGAGCAAAGAAAATAAATGTGTTTCTGTAATATCAACAAAAGTATTTGATTTCAATCACAAGGTAGATGCAATGTATGGATTGGTTCGTTCGTTAGTATTTTGTTTTCTTTTTCTCTTTCTCGTTCTCTTTTTTTTATCACCTAAGAAAAACGATTTGCACTTGATCGTATTACGATTCTTTTTGTTTTTCAAGTGAGATATTTTAAGATTATAAAAGTTATGGATGTGACATATTCAAAACAAGACACCGAAGTCCGACATCGACATGAATCTCCTTCCAGTAACGAATGGAATCAACAGACACTTGTCGATGCTAGACATGTTCTCCAAGCGCAAGCTTCTCTCGAAACAAGTCCACAACAATATCAAGAACAATTATCAATCAATAAATGTTCGACTTTTCTTTTCTTATTGTTGTCGAAATATTTATTTTCTTCGAATTCTCGACATTGTTTTTAGTTAATAAACAACAAAGTTATCCAAATCATATTCTTCATCCCGAAGTGATTCCCTCGCTTCAAGATGTACCTGAACAACTACAAAAACGACGTAATATGCATTATACCGATCCGTTAGAATTCGAAGGCGAAGAAAATGAACTACCCATTGTGGCAGCGAGCTCATTGCAAGATGAAGTTCAACGTGCTGTACAAAATCGAACTGTTCAAGATAATAATCAAAACGAATTCGATTCACAACATATATTCGAATCGATTCAAAGTCATCAACATTCCGAACGGCCATTTGAGTTTAAAATTCAACAATCATTTTTTCATAATGCATTGAGCAGCGACACGAAAAGTTTAACAGAAGCCTTTCAACGAATCAAAATCGCAGGCAATTTAGGTGATATGTCATATATCGAAGATCTAGAAGAATCAGTTGGACCATTACTTCGAGCGTTAGTTATTCGAGAAAAGTAAATTTTGATCGAACAATGAATGAATGAAGATGATTCGATTTGTTTGATTAAAGATATATGGCATTTAGTTTACAATCATTTCCGACAACAGTCGCAAATTTTCTCACGAAAACTCTTGAACATGAAGATCAATCACGTCGTGCATCTTGTACCGCCTTTCGACCGCTCAATGGTTTGCAAATGAATTTCTCTGCTTATTTAGTTTAATTGCTCTTTCTTCTGCTTCTTCTCCTTGATTTTGATTGATCTGTGTGTTTGTCAAATCACTTATTCTTCTTTAGAATCTCGTAAACCAAATACTACTACTACTACTACTTCACTAAAATCATCTGATTTATCTACAAGTCCACGAACATTGTATCAGTTATTCAAAAGCTATAGTGTAGATGAACCTAACACCGGTATTATATTAGATCTACTAAATCTAGACAAAAAAAAACGCTTTCTCTTGACTGTTGAATTCATTTGAAATTAACATTATTTTCTAATTTATCTAGATGACATACATCCATTTCATCCACCTATAATCAAACGTGAAGATGCATTTAATATTTGTCTTCTACCATCGATTGATGTTTGTGTCAAAGCTGAACACGGAATTTTTTGTGTTTATACATTAAATGAAGATAAACAATGGATACGAAGTGATTATCCGGTAATAAAACGAAATGATTTCATTGAGGATTATCATCTTCTATCGACGATGATCAGCGATGGACCATTGAAATCATTTTGCTATCGACGTTTGCAATATTTGAAATCGAAATTCGAATTACATTGTCTACTCAATGAAGTTAAGGAATGGGCAGCCATTAAAGCAACACCTCATCGAGATTTTTATAATGTTCGAAAGGTCGATACACATATTCATGCAGCTTCGTCAATGAATCAAAAACATTTGTTACGTTTTATGAAAAAGAAAATGAAAACATCCGGTGATATGAATGTTTATAAGACGAAAGACGGTCGTGTAATGACGCTGAAAGAAGTATTTGATGAATTACAAATAACAGCCTATGATTTGAGCGTTGATATGCTTGGTGTTCATGCGGTATGAGAAGGATTTGTTTTTTTCGTTTTTATGTACTAAAAAATGAATATTTAGGATCGAAATACATTTCAACGTTTCGATCGTTTCAATGCAAAATATAATCCACTTGGACAAAGTGCATTACGGTAATAGTGTCTTCATATTTCGTATTCAAAAATTCAGATTTTGTTTCTGTTAAATAGTGAAATTTTTATCAAAACTGATAATTATATCGATGGTGTTTTCTTTGCTGATCTATTGAAAGAAGTCATATCTGATTTAGAAGATAGTAAATATCAACATTCTGAACCACGTCTATCGATCTATGGTAAAAGTCCTGACGAATGGGATAAACTAGCACAATGGGCAGTTAAAAATACAATGTATTCAGCAAACATTGCTTGGATGGTGCAAATACCACGTCTTTAGTAACGACATATATTCTATTCTTGTTTCATTATTCGAAAATTTTTTGTTTTGTTTTCAGTGATGTTTATCATGCAAACGGTATAACGAAAAATTTTCAAGAATTTCTCACGAATATTTTTCAACCATTATTCGATGCTACGATTGATCCACCATCGCATCCCGATTTGTGTCGTTTCCTATGTCATTTGACTGGTTTCGATTCTGTCGATGATGAAACTAAACCAGAAAAACCAATTTTTACAAATGATATGCCTCATCCAGAAGAATGGAATATGAAAGATAATCCACCATATGTTTATTACTTAGTAAATAAACAAACAAAAAAGCTAAATTCTATTTTTCGAATTTATTCTTGTCTAGTTTTATATGTATGCAAATATTTTAACATTGAATCAACTTCGTCGAGATCGAGGCTTGAATACTTATCAATTTCGTCCACATTGTGGCGAAGCTGGAGCTGTTTCACATTTAGTCACAGCTTATATGGTGGCTGAGAATATTTCTCATGGTCTTTTGCTACGAAAAGTAAAATCTGAATTGAATTCAAATTCTGTCAAAACTAGTTTTCTTCTAGTCTCCGGTTTTACAATATCTTTTCTATTTATCACAAATTGGCATTGCTATGTCACCGTTGAGTAACAATTCATTGTTTATAAACTACAATCGAAATCCCATGTTGGAATATTTCGAACGAGGTCTTTGCGTTTCACTATCAACTGATGATCCAATGCAGTTTCATTTTACTAAAGTCTATTGAATTCTTTTTTGTCAAAAAATAAACACACAAACTTCTATCTGTTCTTAGGAACCATTGATGGAAGAATATTCGATTGCAGCTCAAGTTTGGAAATTATCATCGGTTGATATGTGTGAATTAGCACGAAATTCAATATTAATGAGTGGCTTTTCTGATGAAGTAAAAATTGAAATGAAAAAAACAAAACAGCAAATAATTCGTAATTCTAGGTGAAAAAATACTGGCTCGGTCCAGATTATCAACTTGCTGGTATCAGTGGCAATGATATTCGTCGTACAAATGTACCCGCTATTCGTATTGCCTATCGATATGAAGCCTTACGCGAAGAACTACATTTATTAGCCATGAGCTATCGTAATCGACAGAAAACATAGAGTTGATACCAAAACCGATTTGATGTCATGCATATTTATCGATAATAAACTAATAAATCTTTATTTTTATTTTGCTTAATCATCCATATTTTACCAGACTTATTTTTTTCTCTATTGCGTCGCATTTTATCTCGAGAGCGTATATTTAAATAGAGCATAACTGCAGATGGAGCTGAAGACTCGATAGAGAAAGAAAACAAGAACGCACGAGATTAAAGGTTGTTTTGCTCATTTGCTTGTATCCAAACATGTTTGTAAAAAACACGAAAGCTCTACTATTTCGTTCGCAAGCGAGCTTGTTTGTCTGTCGTTTAAGAACGAGACAAAATTCATCGACTATACCGCCAACAAAATTGAAAACAAGTTATTTTCATCATGCATCATCGTTACCATTTTCGAACAAAACAATAAGTCAGACATTTGATGAAACAGTTGCAAAACATCCTGATCATGAATGTTATGTTTTTAAAAGTAGAATCATTTTGGTTTCTTTTGATTTTATAATAAATTTGCATTTATTTAGGCGAACAAAAACGATATACATACAAATCATTTCAAGATGAAGTCGATAGTCTTGCAGCATCACTTTTAGAATTAGGTTTCGAAAAAAACGATCGACTTGGTGTTTGGCTACCGAATACATCTGAAAATGTCGTAATGACCTATGCTGCATCGAAACTAGGACTTATCAAAGTAAAATAACATGTTGTTGACTTGTTTTCATCTGCATATCTCCGTAGGTTAATATCAATCCTGCGTACGTTGGTCGTGAACTTGAATATTGCATAAACAAAGTCGGCTGTAAAGGTCTAATTCTCAGTCCACTCGTCAAAATCATACCATCATTGAAAATCTTTCAACAACTTGTACCTGAACTCGAACAACATTCAGCAGCTCGTGAACTTTCATCAAAAGCTTTGCCAACATTGAAACATGTCATTTTAACTGGCGAACAAAAGGTACCATCGGGCATACATTCCTATCAAGATTTACTTCAACGTGGTGCTAAACTCTCACATGAAAGACTTAGTCAACGTCAAGCATCAGTCAATCCTGATACTCCAATATCAATTTTTTACACTTCAGGCACAACTGGTCAACCCAAAGCTGCAACATTAACCAATTTCGGCGTTATCAATCTCGTTCATGCTCAATGGGAACATTTCCACCATTTGTTTGCTCGCGTCTGTGTGCCTATTCCGATGTTTCATATATTTTCCGAAGTTGTTGGTGTTTTAAACGTTGCTGTTGCCAAATGTAAAATTGTTTTTCCTGCAATCTTACCCGATACAGTATCAACTATGAAAGCTATTCACGAAGAAAAATGTACAGCACTTATCGGTGCGCCGATTATCTTTCGAGATATTCTCGGACATCCCGATCGAAAACAATACGATCTATCATCATTAGAATTCGGTGCACTTGGTGCAAGTCCAATGCATCCCGAATTTCTTGCGCAATTAGAAAAGGAATTGCCTGTCAAACGTCTTTCACAAGGCTATGGAATGACAGAAAATTCAGCATTGCTTACCAGTGGCTATTGGGCAGGTGATGCCGATCCAAAACGTCGTCTCGGCTCATTAGGACGTTGCATGCAACGTTTAGAAGTCAAAGTTGCCGATGACGATGGTACTCCTGTGCCCATCGGTCAACAGGGTGAAATTTGGGCACGAGGTTATCCGATAATGACAGGTTATTATAACGATCCTCAGAAAACCAAAGAAACACTAACACCAAATGGTTGGCTTCGAACAGGCGATCGAGCCACGATGGATGAAGATGGCTACATGTATTTTGTTGGTCGAGAAAAAGAAATGATTATTCGTGGTGGTGTGAATATCTATCCGATTGAAATCGAAAATACCATTGTTGAACATCCAAGTGTTGCTGAAGCACAAGTTTTTTCAATTCCTGATGAACGTTATGGTGAAGAAGTATGTACTTGGATTAAATTGAAACCAGATGCACCAGCAATTCAAGAAGAAGATATTATCAAATTTCTCAAGGATAAATTAGCATTCTTTAAAATTCCGAAACATATTCGATTTGTTAGTCAATTTATAATGACACCGACTGGTAAAGTGCAAAAATTCAAATTATCCGAAGCTATGGTGAAAGATTTGAAAGAAGCCGCAGCTGTTAAGAAAAAATAACAAACAAAACTCGATAGTTTTAGTATTGATCGATTGATATTTTTCCATTTTATTATTGAATAAATCGATTGTATAACACAAGAACAAGAAATTGTACAAAGTGCGACCTCTTTTGAAATTAGTTTCTAAATTTTTAATTAATCTTTTACGAAATAAAATAAATTCTATTTGAATCTTAAAAAAAACAGCACAATTCTATCCCATGAAATCTTCATCATTCATATTTCCAATTAATCACACTGACAATGCTCCTTTGACTTTGTTCTTTGTTCGTCGTACAAATTCAGTCTAGATATTATTTCATTTTCATTTCATTCATTCGAACAGACTATGTCGAAGACATCATTAATTCCTCTCGATTATTTTCTTGATCTTTGTCCATTTGATCTCTATTCAAAAACTGGACCAACAACACCATCATGTACACCATCGATTGCACCTGATGTTTCAATGATACACGGCATGAGTCTTTCAAGCAATGCACATAATAATACGACTTGTCTCGAATCTCAAACTATACATCCAGCGTTCAATGGTGAACTTCTTCTCTCTTATTGTCCATCGACATCAATCAATATTCCTTGTACAACCGAATCTGTCAAACCAGTTCCTTCACTTATCCCTTGTGCACTCACTCAATCATGTTCAGTAACCAATCAACAATCAATTGTACATTTATGTAAAACAATTAATGAATATCTTGATGATATCATACGTCTACTTATTCTCATGGACACAAGTTCCGATCGACGTATGCATAATATAAATAATCTCTTGAAATCCATTCAGTTCATTGTCGAACGATTCATTTCTATTCAACAACAAATCATCAAACCGTTGAATGATTCATCGAGTGATATGTTAAAATTGAACATGTTAATTCGTTCGAATACAAATCCATCGAATCATCAACAAACATCGAATCATTCGTTTTCGTTGGATCATCGTTTGCATAAAGATGTCATTCAAATTCTCAAACAACTTGTTCATCTTATTGATTCATCACGTTTATCATCGTCATCATTGACAACGAATTCGAATGTTCAACATAAACTTGACTCGATTCATGAACAGACTAATCTCATGCATGAACATCTCATTACAATAACACGAAAACTTGAAACGAATATTATTTGAAAAGTATGTCTATTTTTTTTTTCAGATGACTACTCCATCGAAAACGAACGGAACACCGTCGAAACAACGTCGAACACCGGGGAAACAGACGCCTGGTTCGACACAACGAACCCGTAAGAATAACAACAACCGATCGAACATTTTCATCGTTTTTCTCTTCTAGCGGCAAAAAAACGAAATCCACTCACGGCTTTACAAGAAGACGAACCCGTGCCAAGTCCAGCACCGAGTTCGGTTCAAATGCCGTTCACACCCGGTCGAACGCCAAGCAAAAATCGAGGCATGGCATTTTCACCGATGACCTACACGACGTCACCAGCACACAGCAATATGTATGCAAGCGGTCGAACACCAATGTCGACGCCATCTCGAGCTCGATCGGATCTTGGCAGTGCGAGAAAATTACGGCTCGTCAATGAACAAGACGAATTAGAAGGTGATGTCGATGTGAATACAGCTGATAATCAAGTTGTTATCTGGGGTACCGATGTGCATGTCAACGATTGCAAACGTCGGTTTATTGCGTTCTTGAAAAAATTTCATTTGAACGTCGAAGAAGCCAATCTCGAAGGTGTCGATCCGGCTAAACCATTCTACATGCAAAAACTCGAAGAAATTCATCTTCTCGAACGACCTTTTCTCAATGTCGATTGTGTTCATATGAAACAAATCGATAAAACACTCTATCATCAACTACTCGCCTATCCTCAAGAAGTCATACCGATATTCGACATTGCCGTGAACGAATTGTTCTTTACTCTCTACGAAGACGATACATTGCCGCATCAGATTCAAGTTCGACCGTACAATGTCGATATGTTTCGAAATATGCGTTGTCTCGATCCGGAAGACATCGACAAACTCGTTAGTCTCACCGGCATGGTCATTCGTTCGTCATTGATCATGCCGGAGATGCGTTCGGCGTATTTCTCATGTAATACATGTAATTTTCACGTTCAAGTCGAGATCGATCGAGGTCGAATCGTTGAACCAACGGTGTGCACATCGTGTAACACCGCTCATTCGTTCGAACTCATTCACAATCGTTCGTTGTTTGCCGATAAACAATTTATTAAACTTCAGGAAACACCCGAGGAAATGCCGGCAGGTCAAACACCAGTGACGGTAACGGTCGTGGCGCACAACGATCTCGTCGATGCGGTGCAACCAGGTGATCGTGTTCAAGTTACGGGCATTTTTCGTGCGGTACCAGTTCGTATGAATCCGAAAACACGAAATGTTCGATCGGTCTATCGAACGTACATCGATGTGATTCATTTTCGACGACAGAAAACGTTTACAGCCGAAAGAGGCGCCGAACAATCGGCTGCCAACGATGATGAAGAATCGAGCTCGACGAAATTTTCCAAGGAACGTCTCGCACAATTTCGAAATCTCTCCGAACGACCGGATCTCTACGATTTATTGTCGAACGCTATCGCACCGAGTATTTTCGGTCATGAAGATATTAAAAAAGGCATTTTATTACAATTATTCGGCGGTACGAAGAAATGCTTCACCGAAGCCGGTCGAAAAAGCTTTCGTTCGCAAATTAACATTCTTCTTTGCGGTGACCCGGGCACAGCCAAATCACAATTACAACAATATATCTATCGATTAGTACCACGTGCTCAATACACCAACGGCAAAGGCACAAGTGCCGTCGGTCTTACAGCTTATGTGACCAAAGATCCCGAAACGGGCCAACTTGTTCTTCAAACTGGTGCTTTGGTTCTTGCTGATAATGGTATTTGTTGTATCGACGAGTTCGATAAGATGAGTGAAAGTGCTCGTTCGATTCTTCATGAAGTTATGGAACAACAAACATTATCAATTGCAAAAGCTGGTATTATTTGTACATTAAATGCTCGAACGTCGATCTTAGCTGCAGCGAATCCGATTGAATCTCAATGGAATAAATCGAAAACAATCATTGAAAATATTCAATTACCACCGACATTACTCTCGCGTTTCGATTTAATCTTTCTTCTTTTGGATCCACAAGATGAAGCCTATGATCGACGTTTAGCTCAACATTTAGCATCGTGGTATCAATATGGTAAAGAAGGCGAAAGTGCACATGAAGCTATGGTAAATTAGGATTTTAATAAGACGAGGAGGAGAAGATGAACAATTGTAAATTTAGGATGCTGATTTACTTCGAGATTATATTTCCTATGCTCGAACATTTGTCAATCCGTTATTAACTGAACCAGCTGGCAAACTTCTTGTTAGCTCGTAAGTTTGATGAAAGAATTGAATTGTGAATGTTTTCTTTTGTAAATATGAAATAGATATGTCGATATGCGTAAATTAGGCAGTGGTAAAGGACAAATAACTGCTTATCCTCGACAATTGGAATCGTTGATTCGTTTGGCTGAAGCTCATGCCAAAGTTCGACTTTCGGATAAAGTCGAAGAGCTCGATGTCGAAGAAGCTAAACGGTAAAATTTGAAGTTTTTTCTTATTCTACTTTACACGCATTATCAATTGTTCTTTCAGACTTTATCGTGAAGCATTAAAACAATCGGTATGTTTTTTTTAATTTTTCTCGGTTTCTAAAAATAACTTTTTTTTTCATTTATTCTTAGGCTGTTGATCCAAAAACTGGTCGTGTTGATGTGGCTATTCTCACAACAGGTATCAGCGCTGGTGAACGTCGGCTTCGTGCTGATCTCGCTCAAACACTCAAACGTTATCTTAAAGAACGTAAAGGAACATTAAATTCAGGTCCAATCAAGAAAGATACATTATTGAATGATATCCGCGAACGAAACGATGAACATATAACACGTGATATGTTCGATGATGCTATTCGAGCATTGGAAGAAGAAAATTTTCTTGTTGCTACAAATCAAACTGTGCGACTTGTTAGTCTTGGTGAATCGAATTTCGACTGATATTCTTAACTTTGTACGCATGCTTGTATACATAAATTAGAGATAGATTATGATGAAGATACTATTTTTTTTTCGTTTGTCCTATGCTATTTTTCTATAATTAGATTGAATCAATAAAGAATATGCTTAATAATACATCTTAACTTCTTTTTGGGTCAATGTATGTGCGACATCTGCTCTTGAAAGACGAGGATTCGATAGTACAAACATGAAGGTTAAAGAGTCGTCTTCATCGTCGTCTTTTTCTCTGACCAATTTGTTTGATAAAAAAAAAGAAATGTCTCTCTACCGTTGTTTCTCAACGGCACGAACTGTTTTCTCTCAAGGACCGCCATTATCTGGTATTGTTAAACAACTATCAAAATTCTCCTCGTACGATGAACTCGTTGATTATTCACAACGACCGATTGAATACTGTTATCCCTATCGAATGATTGAAACTTGTTCGACGCCAGTTGATCTTATTCAAATGGCGAATGATCTTCATAATCAATTATTAGTTCGTATTGCACATTGTCTGAATCATTTTCAATCGATTCCGTTTTTGCCTGGTGTCAATCCGACACTTCTTGCACTTCATGAACGTTACTTAAAATCGTTCGAACAATTAGCGCATTTATCGAAAATAAAATCATCGAATGGCGAAGAAAATTTCTTTCAATTAATTCAACGATTTGTTCAGCAATACAACGATGCAATTGGTTTACTATCAACTGGTTGTAGTGAAGCGGAGAAATATTTTAAATCTTATAAAACAATGAAAGATTTTCTTGATAATGTTTTAAAAATTCGTCTTTCAATGCGTTTACTTGCTGAACATTACATCGAACTACACAAACAACAAGATAAAAATACATCGAAATCATCATCATCCGACGAATGGCGTGGTGCTATATGTATGAGTTTTTCTCCGAGTAGAGCCGTTCAACAATGTGTTGATGATGTTTCATCGATTTGTTTCGAAACTTATACAGTTGTGCCTCATGTTGAAATCGAAAATCATATTAAACAACCATTACCATTCTTTCCTCATATAGTCGAATATATTCTTCGAGAATTGTTGAAGAATTCCATGCGTGCAATAGTCGAATACAATAAAAATGCACTCGGTAATATTCAACAAGTGAAAAAATACTTTCAAGATAATCAATCGAAAGCATTGTGCAAAGTTATTCTTACGGCCGATCCACAGGACGAACATTTTACGATTGCTGTTAAAGATTATGGCGGTGGTATTGATGAAGCTGATGACAAAATATTCAGATACATGTTTAGTGGTATAACGAGCAGACCGAAGTCTTGTTTTGTTTTTGTTACATTTTTCTTTGTGCTTTAGGCGATACAGTGAAAGGCGATGGAACTAAACAAGAAGAAGAAGAGGACAATTTTGATATTCTTGCAGATTTTCAAGAACGAATGACTCAATCGTAGGTTACGAAACGAAAATTTTTTTTTCTTGGAAATGTTTTGTTTTTTGACACTAAGATCCAAACAAATGTATGGCTACGGTTTTGGCCTTCCGATCTGTCGTTTGTATGCGAAATTTTTCGATGGTTCACTAACTCTTCGGCAAGTCTCACAAATTGGCGCTGATGTCTATCTTCGTCTTGGTTTTATTCATACGAAATCAGATCGAATTAAAATCTAATAAAAAAAAACCATAATCTCTCTTTTGAATACGATCTTTGTTCTACTCATTTAATGAGTATTTATATATTATATCTTTTTTTTTAAAATAAAAACAACTCATAGTAGATTCTAACGACATCTGAAAAAAAGAGAATATTTTACAGTTTCTATTGACAACAATTCTCCTTCTCTCAAACGACGTGTGAAATCGTACTGCGACTGCGAAAAACAAAATAAATAATATTTGCCTTTCTATCGATTATGCATGGCAAGCGTTAATCTAAATCCTCATTTACCATCAAATGTTGGTCAACGTCGACGTAATGCCTATTCCCTACCGTTACATTACGTTCAAATTATTGCTCTACTTGTTATTTTATTTCTTGTTCTCATGAATTATTTAACATTATGTGTTAATCTACCTGCACATCCATGGCAATGGTTGTCGATTGTTTTTTCATCGATATTTATTCTTCCATTTCTAGTTCTTTTTATTTTTATTACATGTATGGATCCAGCTGAAGATGAAGTCATACAAAAAAGTCTCGGTCCACGAACAGATTTCAATCGTCAACAACACGGACACGTTATCACTGAACTCTTTTGTCATGTTTGTTCAGTACATGTCACTAACAAAGCTAAACATTGTTCATCATGTAATAAATGTATTTATGATTTCGATCATCATTGTATTTGGTTGAATACTTGTATTGGAGGAAAAAATTATCGTTATTTTTTATTAATGTTATTATTTCTTGTTATTGGCACATTGATAATGTTTCTTAATAGTCTTTTGCAATTTATTGGTTCATTTCAAGATTCAACATCACCATTGAATTTGAAGCCATATTATAGTTCAGGTAGATTGAACGAATAAATAAAATAAATCTTTCAATTTGATTTAGATCGTTTTGCGATACTGATGATACCGTCGTCTCGCGTTGCATTTCAAGTTCTAACGGCATTAATTTCTGTATTGACAATTGTAGCGTGCGGTTTAACAATCTATCTCCTTGCTTTTCATATTTATCTTTGTAAGTCGAGATGAAAAATGAAAATGAAATACAAATCTATCGATTGTTTAGGCTACTATGATCTATCAACGTACGATTACGTGATGAATCGACGAATGAATCAAACGATTGATCAAACTGTATTTCAGTTTAATCAATTAAATCAAAATCATTATCCATCATCGTTATCGAATCATTCAATGTTTTCTCCACAACAAGTTCGAAACGAAATCAAACAATAAAATTCGAATCGAATCGTTTTTTGTTTGATTTAGAAACGAAGACGAAGTAATCAAATATCAGCTAGTAGTGATATGAACACAGTAGATCGTTTGAAAAAATCACATAATTCCAATATATTCACTGTCGAACAGAGTTATGTAAGTGATCACATCTGATATTCTCAATCGATTGAATTGAAATTGATTTTTTGAATTTAAGCGAGATACTCCGCGACGATTAACCGTTTGTCGAAGTACAAATCAAGAAGCTTATGTTCTTCGAGGTGCATCACAACTTGAAAATGAATGACAACACCAGTGTATTACTTCTAACAGTATTTTCTTTTGTAATTGATTATTATTATTATTATTTAATAAAAAAAAATAAATAAATAAGAACACGTTATATCAACTAACGACCTCTGTTTTGCGAACGATATCGATTGGTTTGAATAGATAAATCGATTCAAAAGACTACACACAAGTTTTACAAAGAAAAAAAACTAATTCAATCTAAGTTTTAGGTTTTACGAGAACAGAAAAAAAGCTAAACTTTTCATGGCCGATACAGTGAGAATTTCGCTAGGATTTTAAAAGATCGATCGTATGTTTTTTGTCTTATTCTTAGACTAACGCGAATAATGTCGCTGACAAACCAGTCAAAGTCAATAAATGGGAAACAAATGCAGTTAAAAATGCATTAGATGATGCATGCAAAAAGGTTTTCTTCGTGTTTCTATGATCGATTGCGATAAGCTTGTGATAAATTTTAGTATTTTAGAGAAACATTAGATTTCACCGAAGATTTTCGATTAATGGACGGTCGTCTTTGGATTTCATTTATTGCTTGTTTATTTTCCGGCTTTGCTTTGGTTTATGACTGGTTAAATCCATTTCCAAAATCACGTTCCATTCTCATTATATGCGTTGTCTCGTAAGACCAATAAGAAAATCCAAATCTTTCGAGGATTAATGCCATTTTTTTTAAAGTTATTTTATTCTTATGGGTATTCTCACATTTTATATGCAATTTATCGAGAGCGGAAAAATCTACGTCGGCAAACTCAGTAGGATTACTTCAAAAAGTTAGTTAAATCGAGAGTTGAGAGAAAAATTGTTAATTTAGTTGATAAAGCCGGTGTTGATCCTGTGGTTCGTTGTACAATTTCAACGAAACTTAAAAAGTAAAAGAAAAATTTGATGTTCAAAACAAATTTTCTTCATAAAAAAAATTGATCTAGATATGATGATAAGTATGATTTAACCTTGGAATACAACAATGGTGTCAATCGTTCAACAAATTCCGTTGAAAAACTTTCAAAATCAATAGGCAATTATTTCGATGAGAACGGTGTTTTAAGTTATGATCGTTTTACTCGTGATTTACGACAAGTCTATAATCAAGCACGAATTAATACTCGTAAAGACAAATAACAGAGAAAAACATACATATGAAAACGAGAATTGAAGATTTGTTTTGAAATAAAAATCGTATCATCACTTTTTTCGTTGACAATAGAGATAAGCATAATGCTTTTGTCGAGCGATTGTGTGTTGAAAATCAATGAGTTTCTTAAGATAAAAAAGGAAATAAATCATTGGCAAAATTCCGATGAATTTGACAAGTTCAAGTGTATAATTAAATTGACAATGATGAATTTCGAAATGAATATCGATTGCTTGAGATCGTATCCAAAAATATGATATGAATAAACTACTTGCAAAGATTAAATGAATCGAATAAATCCAATAAATCTTTTCATTGAACATGGTTATGAGTAGCAAAGAACAATGCGCGAAAAAAAAGTACTTGAAAAATTAACTTATTGAAGATCGACGTCATTCAATTTGTGTTTTTTCAGGAAAAAGTCTGTTTTGCATGAATTCATTCATTAGTAACCTCGTCATCTGAGATAGAGAAACGGAAAGAAATGAGTTGAATTTATTCATGAAAAAAAAAGAAATTCTTCTTTTGAAAAACAAGAAAATTAATTTTCACAATCGGAAATAAGCAAACAATTTTGAATGAAACTCTAGCGATCATCCGTCGAGTGTTGTTTATTAAATTTTACATTAACAAAGAGCACACACACACAAAACACTTTTCTATTCATTCACAGACTCGACACATCTTCAATTTGATTCATAGCAAAACTTGTCGACGGCATGCATTGTGTTGATTTAACAACGATTCGTCGGCATGTTATGGTTTGAATAAATTCACCGCGAAATATTCGACTTGTTAGACAATATAAATAGAAATTGCAAGCAAAATGTGTGTACATCAACGCACGAAGCATACGAAATATAAATACATAATAAGCATTATCACGAGAAAAATTCGGATAATTAACAATGATTTGTTCGAGAAAAATTAAATAGATTGTTACAGGTACAGTTGTACAGAGAAAAACGAGGACACATGCTGACATCATCAATGACATTTGACGTTCGAGAGATCGACGTTGTGATAACGAATGTTTCATCGGTACGGGCCCGTTTAATGTCTGTTGAATATTAGTAATTTTAACTTGATTATTCAATGATGTTTGCATTTCGAAATGATGTCGTTGCCGACGAAGTATGTAGATTATTCGTAGATTACATAGAATCATAATACAAGCAGGTAGAAAACAGAAAACGATCATATCGATTTTAGGCCAGATGATTTTATAGAAATAATAATAGTTCGGATAGGCTTCACGATTTTCAAGACAATGAGCTGTTGTTCGATTGCCACCACGTTCTTGGCCAATGCCAGCCGAAAAATAATGTCCATTAATACCACATAAAAGAAGAAAAAATATCACGATCGTTAGGAGAGCATTTCGTGGTACACATATGAGCTTCGCTCGTATGGGTATTTCCGTTCGTAGGAAACGATCAAATGCGAGACCAGCAATACACCATGATGATAGATCCATAAATACATACGCGAAAAACGTACGAAAACGACATCCTAATGCGGAATAATTTTGCAATTGAATATTAAATGCATCGGCTAGGAAAAACCATATTGAGGTTATAAGTGCGATGGTATCACTAATGGCAAGCGCTAATAGAAATATACTGCTCGATATTTTTCTCATACGACGACTCGAAAATGTTATCAATGCAAGTAGATTTCCAATGAAACCGAATGCATAAATAATCGAATAGATTATTGTGCCAATACGATTTCCTAGTAAATTATAATCAATTGGATTTGTTACTTGAGTCGAATCAGATTTGCTCATTGATTTATTGGAATAAGTTGAATTAGCAGACATGAACTGAAATATTCGAATAGAAAACAAATTTATCAAGATATATATATAGTTGTGCAAATTGACGGAAATAAATCATTTCATATAAATATATAGATATACTAATTTACACCAGAGTTAACATCAACAACTGATAAACTTTCGAGAAAAATTTTCTTTTCTTCTCGGTTGTTGTTTAGGTTCGTGTTGCTGTTGATGACAGTAATAGACTTTCGACGCGTTCTAATTTTCTTTTTTGTTAATGAGTATCAAATTTTTCTTCTTCTTTACCATGCATAATTTATTTCTTAATTACCATAATTTATCATTGAGTTGAAAATTGTAAAAAAAAATATCTTCAAATGTTTTCATGATAAAAAATCATTAATTTTAGAAGAAGAATGTTCTCACTTGTAAAAGTATCACTGAGCATGATGTGAAGCAACGTGTTAATGAACCACAGTGTGATCTCGAAATGTAACTCTTGTCATATTTAAAATAATGGTAAATTTTTGTTATTTTAATGCACTCTTCGGATTTGTTGAGAAGAGAAGAAAAGAAAATCAATGAAGACAGTAGATACTAACGGAAATAGATTTTGTTGTGTCTCTCACGAGAACGAGAGAAAGAAAGAAAAAAATTAGAAGTTCTCGTTTTTTTCTTCTTCTTCTCTATTATATTTCAATACTCATTTAGAATGTTCCTGTTTTTGTCATTTACGAATGAAAATGAATTTTTTGGTTAAAAATTAATCTTAAAATCTTAGATCGAATTGAAAATTTTTGATATTTAAACGTCATGGTTATTAATTGAAATCGTTCGTGATTGACACAATTTCCGAGTTTAGTTGTCGTTCTTTTCTCTCTCACTGAATTCTAATTAGTTAGTAGACATCGGAAATCAGAATGCATTCATATAATTTATTTCAATAAAAGTAAATTAAAACGTTGAATAGAATTCAACAGTTTCCTGTTTATTGTACTCATTAAATCTTCGAATTCTCGAAACATCATTAAAATCTGATAAGAACACTTGTTTTGTTTTGTTTTTTGGCGCGTTGTAATATAATTATTGAACACATAATTGTGATTTCGAGAGCGGCGTTTGTAAACATGAATGAGATCTTCGAACGTCTAGTTCAATTCGGTAATGAAAACGATCGAAATTTATTTTGTCAACGTTTACAAACAATTTGGCAAGAACAAGGCATTTTCTGTTCGACATATCCGACGATTACCAATCAAATACTTGATCTGTATAAATTGCATCAACTTGTTCAAGAAAAGCAAGGTTATTTAGAAGTAACAACGAATCGAGGTTGGAAAGAAATATCCAATGTCTTAGGTTTTGGTGACTCAGGTAAACGGGTAAAACAACAGTTCATCTTTGACATAACAAATTCTATTTAGGTTCAGCAGCATATAGTGTCAAGAGAAATTATGTTCGACTAGGCTTATTAGCATACGAATGTCAATTTAATCGAGCTGGCATTGATCCTCGATCGGTTATTGAATTAGCAGAAATGCCGCATGCAGTTAATTCGATACATTTTATTCATTTGACTGTTTGACTTTTCTTTTTTCTTGTCTACAGACGAAAAAACGCAAACGAACAACTCAAATTTGTCAACCAAAAGTCAAAAAATCAATTGTAACAACGAGTTCGAATGAATTCGACGAGACAAAATCATCGTCATCACCAATTGATACATGTCCGCATGTCTCTCGATTTCCTCAACCAATATCAATTCAAGATTTGCACAATCTTAATTTCATTCTTCGTGCTGGTTATCTCGGCGATAGTAATCGATATTTAGATGCTATTCTTATTAATCTAACTGATCCACGCACGAGCTCATTTTTCAATTTAAAATTCTTGCCCGGATTATTTCATGCACTCATCGAGCAGTACATCGGTACGTGCCTTTTTCTTCGATAAAACAACGCAAAAAGCAAACTTAATAATTTATTTTTCTTCGTCTCCTTTAGCTTGTCTTTATGAAATCTTCGACGATTCATTTCTACCTGCATGTTCAATAAATGATTACTATCTAAATTGGTTTCTCGAATCGAAATTTCGCATCAATGAAATTGCAATCGGATCAAATCCATCCGATCGATCACATTCGATCATAGCTCGATGTTTATGTTTGTCAACAATCATTCGAAATCTTTCGTTTATTGATGAAAATCATTTTCTTGCTAATAATCGTTGTTTAAACGATCTCTTTGAACGAATTCTTAATTGTCAACATGATATTCTTCATGAAATCTTTGATTCGAATTATAATTCAAACGAGTTTTTTCAATCGAAAATCGAAGATAACGAAGACAATCGAAATGTTCTGATCTATTTACTCGATAGTACATTCATTAGTCTATCAAATCTAGCTTATTTCATTGAATTTCAACATTGGTATCCATTGACAAGAACTCGATTTCTTCGTACGATTACTCATTGGATTATTTGTTCGTTATCATTTGCTATTGAACCGTTTCTTTCGATGATTATGGAGGATAAACAAAAGGAAATCTTCATTTCAGCTCGGCAAATTTCCTTGCAAATCTTTGCAAAGATCTGTACAAATGAACATAATGTTGATTTGATTCTATTCGAAATGAATTTCGATGAATTGATAATTTTCATTGATCATCTACTTTCATTGATGAATACAAATTCTCATGAAGATATCAATCGTGAATATTGTCTCAGTATAATCTGTTCACTTTGTAAACGTTCTCGACAATTAGTCGATTATCTTTCAGCAAAAAATCTCGCGATTGAATTAATATTTAATTATCTTGAATTCTATGAATATCATCAACAACAATATCTCATAGCGACATTAACATCATGCTACAATTCGACAACAATCGTGTCAGTTAATCATTCGAATGATATGATGATTGATTCGTGTATTCAACTTTTATATTTATTTGCAGCGAGTAAATCAAATCATTGTTTGAAATCATTTGAATATAAACTTGTTGATATGTCGGCATCGATCTATTTCGAACAGAGAATTCTCAAGGATTTTGCCGAGATTTTATTTCTATTAAATTCTTAACGTTCTTGTTGATATTTTTTTCTGTAAATTTTCAAATAAATGAAAATTCAAACTCAGCTGATATTTGATCTTATTATTCGTAATCAGATCTATTAACAAACTAAAGAGAGAGAAAAAACACATTTAATTTTGATAAATATATCCTTGCTTTATATTTAACAGTCAAGTTAATAGAAGAGTTTCTTTGTCATTGCGTTTCTATTTTTTATAATATTAAAAATAAAAAAACAGAAAGAGAAAAAAAAAGAAGCGAGAAATGTCTACGGGCATTTTTAATCTAATCATTTGACAAGACGGGAAGAGAAGAAGAAGAAAAGAAGTCTTCTTTTTTTTATTATATTAATTATGGCTTGCTGTTCAACAAAGAAAACAGATGGCAAAGAATTGCAATCAATTAGTAAACATTTAATAAATAATCAAGAAAGAAAATTTCTTTATTTTTAATTTTTTAATTAGATGATAATGATATTTCGGAAAAACTAAGAAAACTGTCGATATCATTAGAAATCGAATATTCAATAACGATTAAAACAAGTGGCAATCGAAATGCAGGTACAAATGGACCTGTTTACTTGACAATCATCGGTCGAGATGATAAACAAACCGATGATCTACTTCTCGAGGGTACATTCAAACAGGATTCAATAAGAAAATGTTCGATTAAAAGTAAAGATATCGGTAAACCACAACGTATTATCATTCGACATGAAGATAGAACGAGTGGTTGGTTTCTCGAATATGTTGAAATATTCGTACATAATTTTCTCATTCGATTCACTGCTAATCGTTGGTTAAACGAAAGCAAACACGATCGAAATTTATCCGTCGAACTTTTTTCTACTGAACAACCAGGTTAATTTTCCAAAAAAAAAGAAATCAAATTTCGAATTTGAAATTCATCTGTTTTTTTTCTTTTCTGTTAGCAATGAATTATATGGTCGAAGTTCGAACGGGAAACGAACAAACCGATGGGTTTGATTCGCCTGTTTATATTCAACTATTCGGAACAATAACAAATACTCCGAAAGTCTATCTCGAATCGAAATATGCATCATTTGCTAAGAATTCAACTGCTAAATTTCATTTTTCAACAAATAATATTGGCGATATTGAGAATATCATCATCGGACATGAGAATTTCGGAAAGGTGAACGAATGGTTTTTGGAGACACTCAAAATTCAAACGAATACTTTCGAACACGAGTCTGTTCTATTCATAATTTCATTATTTATTTCATTTTTCTCTTGATCTTTTCTTCAGATTTACAGTTAATAAATGCCTCAGCCCAGCTCGACAGTTATTCATCGAGCTAAATCCTCAATCATTAACACCAGTACCTGAAGCGGAAGAAGAGTTCATCTACCTCATTTCGATTAAAGTTGATAGTATTGAAAAAATCGAAAGTATTCTACTGAATATTCATGGTTCAAATGGCAGTATCGAAACTATCCTATCGAAAAGTACATTTCAATCGATTGAAAACGATACTATCGGACAAGTCGAAATCCAACATGTCGATATAGGCAATGTAAATTCATATTAATCTATAAAAGAATATCTTCATTGAAGTTCTCTTAGATTGAAAATTTATCAATCGATTTGAATAATAATCTTCCACTCGTTTTCGAATCTATTGATATCAAATACCAAGATCATGATTATCAGTTTGTGTATTGATTTCATTTTAAAAAAGAATAATCCATTTTCATTTGCAGTTTTCCAATGCATTGCAAGCTAACCGATCACATTAAACTCAAGCCGATCTCAAAAGAAGAAGGTTTGTAATCATTATATAGCCTAGAGTTTTTCTTTTCATCCTTTTCTTTCTTTATTTTGTCCAGAGTCAAATTATAGAATAGTTATTGAATATGAAACCTGCAATGGGAATTTAATCTTATCTATTTTTGGCGATGAAGATGTAATTAGAAATTATCTTGTTAAACCTTCAAAAAACAGACACAACCGATTTGAATTTAACGTTCGAAGAATTGATGTTGGCACAGTAAGAAACAGAGCGTGTGTGTTTTTAATTTTTCAAGAGATTTCAAAGATTTATCTTAGATTATAAAACTAGCTGTTGGAATCGATGAAGGTGAATGTTCGATAAGATCAATCGAAATCGAAAAAGATGAACAAACAAAATCTAATTTTCCAATTAAACAACTTCTCAGCAAAGATACCATATCCTATATCGAAGTCTATCCTCAGTTAAATCTTATTCAACAAGCATTATATACTGTCACGATAATGACAAGTACTGAGCCCGAATCAGGTACAGATTCGGGTGTATTCATGACCATTTTCGGCGAGAATAACAAAACTAATCGAATCGTATTGTCCGATTCGGAGACAAGATTTAATCAAGGAGATATCTATCAATTTGAAATGAATGCAGTTGATGTTGGAGATGTCAGTTTGATTGAATGTTGCATGTCATTTTATTTCTATCGATTGATTGTTTTTGTTTTTGTTTTGAAGATTAAGAAAATTAACATCGGACAAGATGGAAAAGGTCTACATCCGATTTGGCATTTACAAACTGTCGAAATTCAAAAAGGAACTGAAACCTACAAGTCGATATTTTCTCTTCTAGTTGCACTTCTTCATCAATGGTCATTTTAGGTTTCATGCTGATCAAATTCTTGATTTTTCGATGCTCGATATCGATCTCGAGCCTATTCAAAATGTTGAAAAAAAAGTTCAATTCATCGGTATATGATAATAGTTCTCCTATTAAAAAAAAACATATATGTTAACTTTCCTTTGAAGAAACAAATCTACAACTTCCAAATGAACTCTCCGATGAAATTCCTTCCTTACCCTCAATCGTCAAATCCAATTCAGAACCACAACAATTACTTATTTCAAGTTCTTCACAGGCATCAAAAGTTGTTGTCAAAAGCAAAGGTAAATGTTTGTTGTCAAGCAAATGGTTGATGTCCTTTTCTTCTCTTTTTTCTTCTTTTTGAAAAGCAGCAGAAAAGAAAAGAAAAAAAGAGTCAATAGTAACGTTTTAGTCAACTCGAATAAAAATTTTCTCCTCGTTCGTATTATTATTATTTTTTGTTAACTAAAATGAAAAGATCTCAATCAGCTAGACCTGCAGCTAGTAACTACAAATAAACTATTTCGAATTAAATAACAACATGTCTACTCTCGTTCTTTTTCAATTAATTAGGTGTTGATTATCAAATAAAAACTATTACAGGCAATCAGTCATTCGAAAATAATGTTACAATTAAAATTCGTGGTGATTCAGGAAAAGTTTCTATTCCTCTCTCGACAACCAACAATGGTACTCAACCATTTCAAGCGAATGCAACTGATTTGTTCGTTCATCGAGAGAATGATGTCGGAAAAATCAAACGTATTATTATTGAACATGACAATTCGAAAGAAAATCAAACTTGGAATTTAAAGAAAATTTTTATTACGAAAGGAAAATTTAGTTTTAAGTAAACAAAAAATGAATTCGAATTAAAGATAATGTGATTATTATTGTTGTAGATTTAATGTCAATGCATGTTTCAATGATAGACACACAAAATTAACTCTCAGTCCAAATGAAGAACAACGAGAAGATTATGTTCAAAGTGAATTACGACGATTGAGACAATCATTTCGAACTGAATCAGCTAAAATGCGACGACCAACACAGTAGAAACCATTTTTACTATCTTCGAGAAAGAAAAAAAAACGAAGAATCCTTATTTTTTAGTAAAGCACACGAACCATTTGTTTACAATGATCTTAAACCATATTTCGATACAACAACTATCGAAAAAGCGATTCAAGAAGTACGAAAACACATTTACATTTGTAAGGACACTTTTTTTTTTAGCCATTGGAAAGTATGACAGGTTATCATACTCGTTTAACTGCTCTTCGTGTGGTCGAGCCTTGGGAAGCCTATGGAATGGACTACGGTGTCAGTTATGAATTAATAAAAAAACGTGGAAGCCGTGGTTCAAGTGGCAAACGAACGTATGTAGAAAACAGCCGTCTGTTATTTTAACCCCACGTTTTTATTTTCTCTCACGAATGACTAGACATTCCACTGCTCAACATGGTCTGATGATGCTTCCACCACTTTTACTGCCGTTCGGTGGTCAAATGACCTATGTTGACAATTCACCGCGTTCATCATCAACATCTAAACATCGATCCAATTCGCGAAAACATTCAGCGAAAAGAAAAACTAATACATAGACATGTTTTGCACTTGAACACTTCTCAAACAATTTTCTTTTTTTCTGTCTGCTCTGTTGTTAACGATATTTTGCTCATTTATTCATTTAATAATAGAACAAAACAAAATGATCAATCGATCGATCGTAAACAAGGTTCGACCTATTTACCTGAATTTCCCTGTGTTAGCATTCAAAAACCAGCTGAATATCAACGTGATTTAACGCATAATGATGTTCCGAAGATTCGGTTCGTTGTTTTCAATAGTTTTCTTTTGTTTTGCAAATCTTAACCTATAGATCTTTTGTTCGAACTCGTTATACAAGTCAAGCAAAAAATCAAATCGAAAAAGATTATAAACGTACACGTAACGATTTCTATCGTATGCAATTAGATAATGTCGATGAATATCACGAATCCAATCGTGAGAATATGGTTCGTACTTATCATTCCTATCTTGAAAATACAATCGGCTCGAAGAAAGCTCTTCGTGAATTAATCGAACAAATTCCAACGAATTCAACCAAAACAACAGTTTAATTACATTAAACACAATGACAAAAAAAAACAACACACGCATTTCTTTTTTCTTATAATACTGAATACAATAATTAGAAAAAAAGACAGACAAAGAGAGAAACTTCACCGTTAAATCTATGTACAAATATTTTCAATGGCACTACACCGAGAAATGACATTCAGATTTGGTATGAATAGCATCGAGATAGGGAATTTCAAGATCTTCGGCGATATTTGTCGATTCACGATGTAGAACTTCGAAGATACATTTTTGTACTTGACTATCGGTATTCATTTGTAAGCAGAGCAAACGTTCGGCTATGAGAATATCGATAGCACGTAATTTCGATAGAAGAAGTAATAATCGTGAATAATACAATTGATCGTTCGATCGTGTTTTAAGAATATACAAACGTAGGATTTCACAATAACGAATTTGAATATCTTCGATTTTTTTTCTTGTTGTCGAATTTTCAATTCGGTCTAAATTTGACAGAAAAAAAAAGAAGAAAACGTTTAATCGTAATTTTTCAAGAAGAAAATCTTTACCATGACTAAAAAAAACGATACAACAAAGTAAAACAAACTCTTCAATTGTCATTTCAAGTCGACTAAATAATCGACAAAATTGAAAAAATGTATGTCCATAACATCCAAATGCTTGATTCATGAGAAGATTTTCATCGATTGACAAACCATTCGAGAGATACAAACAATCATCATCGGGTTCGTAACGATAGGCAAGACGAAGTAAAGCAACACCATGTACGCCTAATTTAAGTAGATGTGCACGTTCTTGAATCGATAATTCGTCATTGCCTGGCATTTGCATGCAGAATTGAATCGATTGCATGATGCCTTTCTGACTGAATTCATCCGTTCGTTGCCATTGAATCTCCATGATTTCCTAAAGATGAAAAAATTCGAATCGATCGCAAATGATTTCGTGATTTTACATTATTTTCTTGAGATATTTTGTTAAATGTTGCTTTATGTAGATTAATACAAATGTTGATTAATGTTTCATCATCGATCGGCGATGATTTCGGTTCGGATGGTTCGTTGATTGATGGCGTTGAAATGCGTTTTTTCGGCGGTCGAGGCGCATTCTGATTAACTATTCGTAATTCTTCTTTACTCATGCCGACAGTGAAACATTTTTGAAAACGCTAAACGAAAACAATCAATTCATTGTCTTGGTGTCTTTTGTTCTGTATCTTACGCAAAATTGACAACGATTTCGAGTTAATTTATTAATTTCACAATTTTGATCTTTTTGACATTGATAAGCCATATTTTTCTGTACACTACGTCGAAAAAAGCCCTGTGATGATAAACGAACAGACAATCAATTCGAAATCGATTTGTTTTTGTTATTTACTTTGCATCCTAAAATCGAACGCAAAATGAAATTCAATTAGCAACGTTTTTCAAAAACACAAACCTTCACAACTTGATACACCATAGTGATATCCCGAACTTTTATCACCACAAACAACACATGGTTTGTAAACTTTGCCCGATGTTGGCGATGATTGATTTGAATTCACTAGAAAAACAAATCTCCATCGAACGACATCTTGTTTTGCTCAACCTACCGAACGGCTGTTGGTTGTTATTATATTCATCCATTAAAATATTTCCTTCAAACGAACAAAGAATAAATCTTATCGAAACTAGCAATTTCTCTCTCTTTTGCTTCGTTTACCTGCCGTTCGATTGTTCAATTCGTTATAATTCATCGTACTTTCTCCTAAATATCTTTCATAAATCAAATCTTTACTTTCCATTCGTATTATTTTCCCTAGTCACACTTTCAATGTTGTCTGACCGTGATGAATGAACGCGCGAACTCACTCACTCAGTCGTTCTTTCTTCCTTTCTTTTTCTTTCTTTCTTTCTCAACTCAAACTGACCGTTTCTTTCTTTCCTTTTCTCTTGGCTCGATGCCATATTTGACCATAGTCGAGCTTCATTTCCTGTACTAATGTTTTTTTAGAAATTCTTTTTTTTTTCTTTTGTTGAACTTTAGTTGACCTTTTTTTTTAACAAGAACAAAAAAAAACAGAAGAAACTAATTCTCAAGTAAATACGACTGTTGTTCCAAATATTCGCTGATATGCTTGTAGATTTCCGTCTTCTCTCGATCGGATAGACTGACAAATGTTTCGTTTTGTTCAAGATCATCAACGGACGCATGTTTAAGAACATTTAAAATCACTAACGAAAGATTTTCATCACGTGTTGAATATTCACGATAAAATCCGCAGAGATTATCTGAAAATAAAGTTCGTTTTGAAATCTTTTTTTATATTCAATTACTTAATTCTGATGAAATATGCTTTCGTGTTCCGTCTTTGTAGAGTATGTATTTGGGTCGGAAATCTTTTTTCTCACTGATATCGATTAATTCGAGATGATTGAAATACGAATGAACATAGTTTTTACATTGATTTCGAAGAATTTCAATGAGATATTTTTCCGATAAATGAATCAAACCAAGAACTAAACGTATTCAATCAAACAGAAGATAAAAATCATTTGTATTTTTACTATTCTCTTCGGATAGTTTGATATGAAATTGCGGATAGATGAATTTCAAAAGATTAACGATATCATTTGATGTTATTCTCGATTGTTGGTTATCATCTTCATCGATGAATAATGTACTTGACGGTTGAATAGCGAGAAATGTTTTAATAATCGGTGATGCTTCGGATAGGATCGCTTTATTTGCATAGAATGTCATTTGACAAGTTTTCAACGAGATTTTAACATCAGAAAATTCATTCGGATTTGAAAAGTAATCTTCCATCGAAGATGAACACAAACAGAAAATTAGATTCTGTTGTTAAGAATGAAATTAGCCGCAATAATTTTATTACATGAAAGAAAAACACAGATACATTCTCGGCAAAGAAAAACGCATGGGAATCGAACCGATGCTGATTATTGATCATTACCTGTATCTGAATAAAAAGTTGCCTAGAAAAGAGAAGATCGAAGTCAATTGAATTAAGAAATCTATGATCGTACGGGTGCCGGCGATTCTGGTTGAGTATTTTCTTCTCCATCACTTTCGCTACTATCACGTTGACTCGTATTACGAGAATCTTTTAAAAGATGACAAAAAAACATTTTCAATAAATAAGAAAAAAAATCATTCTGTTTACTACCATTGTTCGGTAATTGATTTTCATTTAATTTCGTAAAACATGCATCACAAACACGGACGGGTTTCGAACTTAAATGCAAGATAAGAAGACGTTTCTTCGAACAATTATCACAGACAATAATTCCACATTTTCGACAATGCTAATAAATCAACATTATTTCGACAAAAAATTTCGTTCGTCATGACTTACATGTCGACGATTGTAAGGTGAAAATTTCGTCGAATTACAATGCATACATATCTCAGCTTTAACATCGGGCACCCAAGGTTCAGGTGTATCTTGAAATCCATTATTACCACCTTTAGCATGACGAATACAACGTTCGAGATGTGTCAACCATTCTTGTCGTTCGCGATCGGAATTTGCACGAACAGTAAATGATTTCTTTGGACTACGAATGACCCAACCATACGGATTTTCTATTGAAATTATTTTAAAAAAAGAAACGAATAATTCGTTTTTTTTCTCTGCTGAATTCTACCAGTGGGATCAGATGATTCAACAATTTGTACTTCATTCAATGGAATAATCTTTTGTTGAGTATACTAAAAAATAAAAGAAAACAAATTCGATGACTGCTGTTGTTCGAGAATTTTTACCCTTCGTCCACCGATAACAATTCGACCGTAGACAAGAATATCATTGAACAGAAAGAAGACGCGTTGTTTCGGCTTTTTTCGGCAAACTTTTATTAGAACACCTTCGCCAACAAGTGCACGACCTTCTCGTTGTAAATTCTACGAAAGAATCTCAAATATTTCTCTTCAAATGAAAAACAACAGCAACAACAAACCTGACTATTAACAAATTTATCTTGCACACTTTTTATTCGCTTCGCATTTTCCGTTGATCGACCTTAGACACACAAACACAAAATCAAATTTCTTTTCTGTATAAAATCAAATCGCATACCGAGTTGTTCTAAACCGTTGATATTATTATTATTTGATTGTTGTTCAAGACTCATTTCTCTATGAAAAACGAAAAGATCAATTAACACCTTTTGTTTTTTTTTCTCGATTTCAGTGAATAAACAGTATCATCATACTCAGGTGTACATCCTTTCGATTAGACTAAATAGTTACCAATCAGAAAAATAATAGTTATCTCTCTACCTACTTATGCGTGTGTGTGATAGGGCTGTTGAAGAAAAGAAAATCGACAACAAAAGATATTTATTTTCTTCTATCATTGCCGACTATTCATTTCTTGTCGACAATTATAGATAATGACACCACAAGATTCGCAAGCAACCGCAAGTAATTGTTCGGGCAAACGTAAAGTTGCATTAATTACTGGTATTACTGGTCAAGTAATTCGAAAAATAAAACGAAATTCAATGGATGAAAACGAAATTTTTAGGATGGAAGTTATTTGACAGAATTTCTTCTTGAAAAAGGTTATGAAGTTCACGGTATTATTCGACGTTCGAGTAGCTTTAATACTGGTCGAATTAATCATCTTTATGCCAACCCATCTTCACATAAAGAAGGCGGTGAGCAGATTCTTCAAATTTTTCTCTATTGAATTCGAATTTTTTTAGCAATGAAATTGCACTATGGTGATTTGAATGATAGTTCATCGCTTGTGAAAATCATTGCAAGTGTTAAACCAACTGAAGTTTACAATCTCGGTGCAATGAGTCATGTTAAAGTGAATTTCTTTTCATTTTCGAAGAAATCGCAAAAGAAAAACTTTTATCTATGATTTTCTTTTCAAGATCTCCTTCGATTTGAGCGAATACACTGCCGATGTTGATGCTGTTGGCACTTTACGTATTCTCGATGCGATTCGTACGTGTGGTCTTGAAAAAGATGTTCGATTCTATCAAGCTTCGACATCAGAACTCTACGGAAAAGTTCAAGAAATTCCACAAAGTGAAACAACACCATTCTATCCACGATCTCCATATGGTTAGTTCGATTTCTAATTGCTTTTTTTTTCATGGACAAAACATATTCGATGTTTTTTTTTAGCTGCAGCCAAATTATACGCCTATTGGATAACAATCAATTACCGTGAAGCTTACAATATGTTTGCTGTCAATGGCATCCTTTTCAATCATGAATCACCTCGACGTGGTGATAATTTCGTCACAAGAAAAATTACACGATCAGTCGCAAAGATTCATCTCAAACAACAAGAAGTACTTGAACTCGGTTCGTTAGATTCCAAACGAGATTGGGGACATGCAAGAGATTATATCGAAGCCATGTGGTTGATGTTACAACATGATACACCCGAAGATTTCGTCATTGCTACTGGTAATTGATGGTGATGATAATCATCGATCTTATTGTTTTGTTTCGGTTTTTAGGAGAAACACATAGTGTTCGAGAATTTGTCGACGCTGCTTTTCAAGAAATCGGCAAACAAATCATATGGGAAGGTGAAGGTCTGAATGAAATCGGTAAAGAAAAAGATACAGGCATCGTTCGAGTCGTTGTCAATCCGAAATATTTTCGACCAACTGAAGTCGTAAGTTCAATAAGAAAAAAAAAGAATTTTCATATTTATTCATTTCTTTTTCTAAACAAGGATCTCTTGATTGGTAATCCGAAAAAGGCAGAAGAAAAACTTAAATGGAAACCAAAAACAACATTCAAAGTAATTTTTCATTGTAGTTGAATATTTGAATTTTATCTGTTCCTCTCAATAGGAATTGGTCAAAGAAATGGTTGCAGCTGACATTGAATTAATGAAAAAAGATCCCACAGCTTAAAATCGAACATTTTTTTCTATTTATTTTTTCTCTTTTTAAATTACAAAAAAAAACCACATAAACACACATGTCATATTTTCAGCTACTTTCAGTGAAAACGTGTGGCCGCCGTTTAGTTGGCACGATTGTTTCATCATCATGAGCTCGTTTGAGAGATGAATTCACACTTCGTCCTCTCAAATACAATCCATTTGCTAGCGTAAGAATAAACTGTCGTTGAAATAGTTGATTTTGCCAACGTTGAGAAATTTTACTAAGACCATAGACAGCACCAGCTAATTGACCATAAATAGCAGCTGTTGTATCCGTATCGTCGCCGAGATTGATCGCTTGAAGAACACCTTTTTCAAATGAATTATCATCATAAGCAAATGCCCAGAGAGCAGCTTCGAGTGCATTGATAATATAACCTTTACCACGAATACCATCAGCATAACCATTCGGTTTGTTTCTATACGAACCATTGACTATATCCATAACATCATCATGTAAAGGTTCAGAAAAATGTCTTGTGAAAAAATCTGATTTTAAAAGTTCTTCTTTTGATACGCCTTGAATTGCATTCCAAATGAGTGCAGAATAAAATCGACAAGCATCAATGGCCTTTTGATCGCCGTGAGTCAATTTTGCACTATCGCCGGCATAACGAATAGCATCAGTTTTTGATTGATAATAGAATAAAGGTATAGGTGCTAAACGCATCAACGGACCATTACCAGCTGCATCTGCTGCACCACAATCAACATTGACTTTTTTCTCGAGTTTATATTTTAATCCCTTTTTGGTTGTACTTGACGGTAATTTTTTCTTTTCTTGTTCACAACGTTTTTCAAATTCTTGAATAGCATCACGTGTTGATACACCAATATCAAAACAATTACCTGTCGAAGACATGTAACCATTTCGAAACCATCGTTGATATCGTTCTAATTGATCGTAACCATTAAATCCCGTTCGAACAATCAAACTAGCAGCTAAACAAAGTGCCATCGATGTATCATCGGTCCAATGGCCTACTGGTAGACCCCATGTACCTCCGCCTTGCATATCCGAAACAGGATGGTCATCGAGATACGTTTTCGGTCGAAATTCAACGTGTGCACCAAGTGCATCACCAACGGCCAGACCAATTAAAGAACCTTGAATTCTTGAAAGAATTTCACTGTTTGTGTGCAATGAATCCAAATCTTCATCATCCAAACGTTCTAATTCGCTGAAAGGTTGATCTTGTTCAAGCAATTGAACGAGAGTTAATGATGACATGAGCAAATTCTCACGAAATAAGCAAAAATAAATAATCTGAATAGTTTTTTTTTCTTCTTTTTAATAGAAATAAAAACAAGTTGAATGACTCATAGTAGGAAAAAGAGAACGAAAAAGTATGGTGAAATGACAGGCAATAGAAATCTAAGACATATCGAAATCAAAAAAGAAAAATGCTGCTGCAATCCATTTCTTATCAACACCCGAAGAAACTCGGCCAATAACCATCATACGTTCATCTCGAACTGTTCCACTATTATCAACAGATCCAATTGTTGTCATCGATCGACCACGTACAGTTCCATTACTTTCAATTTTACCAATTGACATAAACGATGAATCTTTAACTGTACCATCGCGCTCGATGTCACCTACTTGACTGTAATGAGCATCGAAAACTCGTCCGTCACTTTCAATTTTGCCAATTCGTAGTCCCGAAGAATTGCGAATTGTGCCATCATGATCAATGCTTCCCGGCATTTTCTTTTATAGAGTTTTTAAGAACAAAAAACACGTCGCTCAACAAATTACTGCGTTGCAAATGAAAGCAAAAGAATGACTGGCAGAGCCAAAAAAAACAATTTACCGAGAACATTATTTTGTGTTCTATTTTTAAAATTATTTCAAAAGCTTTGTTATGGTAACGTCAATTGCAATGATTCTTTAGATTAGAGTTTTATTTTCGAAATCGGATTGCTAGATGTCGTTCAATGAAATCAATTTGACTCTCTCGAAAATCATCAACAATTGTTCATCTATTGAATGTGCAGCGAAAAGAAGAAAGAGAAAAAAAAAGGCGAAACGAGAGTCTCAAGCAACGTATTCGATTCTTTAAACAACAAAAATGACCATTGATAGCTTTGTGAGTACAAATTTTCACTCAGTTCTCAACCGACTTGAACCACTTATTTGTCCTATTTCCCTTCTTCGTAAAGCTATTAGCCTATTGGATGTCATGTAAACATACACACACATACATTCATTCTTTTCTTCCTCTCTCTCTCTCTCTCTCGCTCTCTGCTTCTTCTGTCGAATTGAACGAATAAACGTTCGGGTCGGTCGTCCATTTTCTTTCTCTCCGTCCGTCGTCCGTCCATCATGATAGGCCATATGTTTTGTTCTTCTTTCTTTTTCTACTCTTTCGATGTCGACTGTTTGACTGGCATATATATGATTTTTTTTTGGTTGTATTCTTAGAGTAACAATAACATTGACAGATATGCTGTGCGAATAGAAGAGAAAAAAAATTACGAGCAATGGTTCGTATTCGAAATTGAAATCGATTCTTCTTGTTTCATTTTCACTTTCTTCGATTAGATTTCAATGACTCATGGCACAGCAAAAAATAAGCAACAACATTACTATATAAACAACTCAGGTACACCTTCGTACTCGTCCTCAAGTGCATCATCATCGAATTCGACAGCTGCAACTGCATCATCGACAGCAAATCCAATTGAAAATGAACCTGGAGGTACACGAAAAAAAAACAACAATCCACCGATTTGCATTCGATATTCGTTTGTTTGTTTGTCAAATAGATTTCCTCATTGGTTACGGCGCATTCGGTGTGATCTGGGCTGTAACTGATCCTCGAACGAGTCGTCGTGTTGCACTCAAGAAAATGCCGAATGTTTTCCAATCAGTCGTTGCGGCACGACGAGCTTTTCGAGAAATCAAAATGCTCTGTACATTTCGTCATGATAATGTAACAAAAATCCAACAAAATTCAATAAAACAACGAATATTGTTCCAAAATATTTAGATTCTTCAAGCTGTGGATATTCTTCAACCACCTAGTCAAATGGAATTATTCAGTGAAGTTCATATTCTAACTGAATTAATGCAAATTGATCTACATAAAATCATCGTTTCACAACAAGCTCTATCCATTGATCATTGCAAAGTGTTTCTCTATCAGATTCTTCGAGGACTGAAATTTTTGCATTCTGCGGGCGTTATTCATCGAGATTTAAAACCGGGCAATCTTCTTGTCAATAGTGATTGTTTATTAAAAGTAAAATCTTGTTTTTTTGTGATTACAAAACAAAAAACAATGACGAACATTTCGCTTGTTTAGATATGTGATTTCGGTCTTGCTCGTACCGAAGAAATCGACAAAAATAAACGTATGACACAAGAAGTTGTCACGCAATACTATCGTGCGCCTGAATTACTGCTCGGTGCTCATCATTATTCCTATGCTATAGATGTTTGGAGTGTTGGATGTATATTTGCTGAATTATTAGGCAGAAGGATTCTTTTTCAAGCATCATCTCCTCTCAAACAAGTAAACAATTGATTCTTTTTTAAAAAAAAACAGACGAATAATTTTGTTTTTTATTTAACAGCTTGATTTGATACATAACCTACTGGGTACACCGCCGTTAGACGAGATTTCTTCGGCATGTGATGGAGCCAAATCGTATATTCTCTCGAAAACTTGGCGTGCACCGAAAGTGAACACGCTCTATTCCCTATCGAAAAATGTTACACATGAAGCTGTACAATTTTTACTACGAATGTTAACTTGGGATCCGAGAAAACGGATCACAATCAATCAAGCTCTTGGTAAAAGATTTAAACGAATGAAATTGTTTTTTTGAGAGAAGAAAAATCTTCTGTTTTTAGAAAATAATTATATTCATGAAGGACGAATTCGGTATCATTCATGTATGTGTCGTTGTTGTTTTTCGACACCCAATGGAAGACAATATACAGTCAATCTTGAACCTGTACGAGGCTTTCGCTATGATGATTCCGATGAGAATTTCTCTAATCTACGGCAAGCTAAAGGTAACTTTCGATTGACTAAATGCTGTTTGTTTGGAGTTTTTTTCTTTCGAAAAACTTGATTGTTTAGAATATATGCACAAGTTGTTAACTGAATTCAGTCAAGCCAATACTGTTCCACTTCGATTGAATCATGATTCGCCATTATATAAAACTTTTGCTACTTCTCAAGTTGCACAAGCACATGAACTTCCGCCATCACCTGTCGCTTGGGATAAAATCTAAATCAAGTAGTTTGCTTTCTCATTCTTTCTCTATATCTATCCTATCTATCTAATTATTCTATTATTTCTTCTGTTTATGTGCATGTTCGTCTCTCTTCTCAGAAAAGGTGCTGCTAGCTACCGGTTTTCCTTCTCTCTGTTAATCACTTTCCATGAACAACAAAAAACATTATCATCATTTGCTTTTTATTCGTATGTCAGATTGGGTTCTCGAATTCTAATAATATCATTTGATTAGATTAGCATAACAAACAAATCATATTTATTCTGTTTTTTTTCTTGTACATAAACAGCAAGCCAGAGATGTTGTTTTCTTTTTTTTTGTTATATTAGGTCAATTCATTCTTTGTCTCTTCTCTTTTTTTTTGAAAAAAAGCAAAATTTATCTATCAAAACGTTTGTATGGAATACAATGGAAGAAAAAAAAGAAATATAAATATAATTGTTGTTTTCTTTTGAATTTAAGAAAGCATTTGCAATATTCAGTTGAAGGTATTTAGTCACGCACTCATTGATTCTCATTTGACTAAAAACAACGAGTTGGAGGATATAAAAATAGCTGACGAATTTTGTTTGAAAAGAAAAAAAAAAGTTTTTCGAACGTTCATCGATAATAACACAAATTTTGACCTATTATCCGTTGATATTAACGGTCATAGGTACGATTTTGAATAGTTTAATATTGGTTAAGAGTCTTAATGTGTGCTGATCGATTTTATATGTTAAATCGAATTTCAACTCTACACCGATATAAGAATTCGAAGACACGTTAACTTCGGAGTGTTTTTTTTTGTATTTACATAGAAAAAAAAACTTAACAATAAAGTAACAAATGATTTAGTTAGTCTACGAATCTCTTTTCTTCTTTTTTTCTTGTTTTTCATCTTTTTTATCACTCGATCGTTTTTTCTCATTTTGAATTTGTTCAACTGGTGATTTCATTTCAGTTGACGAATCGACTTTAACATGGTCCATAGCAACACCATCGTCGGTTTTCGCTGCGACAAATTTTGTTTTTGTCGATTGCTGTTTCCAATCGGTTGAACTCGATGCACTTGCATTATCACTACCGTGAAAACCAAGACCACCATGATATGTATGATTTAATTTCGATTGTAAACCTTCGGTGAATTGTTTTTCTAATTCACGATTGATCTGTTCATTTTCAGCTTCTATTTACACGAGAGAAATTTACAAAAAATAAAACATGAAACAATGATTCGAACTTGAACGAGCGTGTTTCTTTTCAGGAACAACGTCTTCGTCAGAATTACTCTCGCGTGATTTTTGACGTTCGGTTGTTTTTGTTGTTGTTGTTGTTTCTGGTTCATCTTTGTGTTTCTAGGAGAAGATAAAAATAAATGAGAAATAACTTCATTTCGACCTACTTTTGCACCCATTAAACGAAGAAATTTCTGTTTTCGTTGATCATTGCCAAGATCTGCATGTTCCCAGTCGTTGGCTGTATGAACCTAAAGAAAAATAAAAGTAAAAATCTAGTATTTATTTGTTTTTCTCGATTCGTCTACTTCTTCAACAGCGATTTCATCTTTTTTCGATGATTTTTTTTTACTTTCCGATGTCGACATTGTGGTTAAATGAATATGAAATGTTCGAGTTTTTATCTCCAATAAGGTTTTTTAACTAACGAAAAGAAATTATAAAGAAAAGAAAAAAGATGTCGTACAAAACAAGAGCAGATGACACTGTTTTCTAAAGTATTCTTTTATTCAATTCAACTATGATTAAAAATTATAATCTCGAACAAATATTCGGTTCAAAACTTAAATTCGATTTCTCATATCGACCGTATTGATCTTCTTTTCTTGCTGGTCCCCACTCGTCGTCCGGTTGACTTGCATAGGTCAACATTCGAAGATAATGTGGCATGTCGTTTTCAATCTAAATCAATTTCAATAGGTTTTCTCCTTCTTTCTCAAATCTAATTTACATCACTTCGATAAAATCTTGTGGCTTTCCAAGCTTTGATCCATTCGTAGATCATTACACCCGGAATGAATATCAACGATGCACAAACCATAAGCCATCCGATTACATTGGCATAAGATTGATAAACGTAGCTACCTTCGGTTGGAGCACGAAATTTAATAATTGAAGAGAAAAAAACAATCTAAATTATTTAGAAGTTTTTTTTTATCGAAGAAAAAATCTTTGTTTTTCAATTTTTACAAGAGTTATAATCGGACCAGATATACACCAAGTAAAAAACCAATAGGGTTCGAGTGATCTTCGATTTAACATCATTCGAATATCTTCCATAAATCGATTAAAACCGTAGATATACGCAATAATGATAAATTCGAAAAATGCACAGACTATAACTGATAAATTCGCTGAGTATTCATTCATTAAAGTCTAAATAAGAACATTGTCTTTTTCGATTATTTCCTCATACATATTTCGACGATACATACAAAGAGATAAATTCCTCCCTGAAAACAAAAATTCAATTTTTAGAAAAAGAAATATTTTCTAAAATCTACCGGTGCACACATTGGTAGTGCTAATAGAAAACAAACGATACAATACACAATAATAATATACGATTTATATCGTCGAAGCTTAGGAAATGTATCCAAAATGCCAGAGATTGTAACATCAGAAAGGGCAAACTAAATATCAAAAATGTTTGTTTGATTAAACGTCCGTCCGTGTGCATCTTTACTTGAGAATCCAGTCCAAGTGTTAATAGCATGAAGAAGAATATTACAGCCCAGAAAGGTCCACCTGGCATAATGGATAATGCTTGTGGATAGGCGATGAAAGCTAGACCAGGTCCAGCTTTCGCTACTTGATCGACAGGTATACCAGTTTTGAATGACATGAAACCAAGAATTGAAAAGACAGCAAATCCAGCAAAAACCTATTTCTCATTGTTAATAGAAATCATTCTCAAAAGAAGTTCTCTTACCGATGTAAAACAATCACAAGCAGTCACAATCACACAATCTCTGTATGAAAAAGAAAAAAATGTCAAATACAATCTCAATGTTTTGAATAAATGAGTTTCACCTGAGATAATTCGATTGAAATTTATTAAAACTTGCATAGCCAAGTATAGAACCGAATGCTACGGAGAGAGAAAACGTGACTTGTGATGCAGCAGCAATCCAAACCTTTCAAATCGAAAACAACAACAACAACAACAAAGTTTAAACAAAAGAAAGAAACCGACAATTTCATTTTCAATTACATCAAATTCACGAATTTTACTCCAATTTGGTTTCAAATAAAACGCTATTCCATTTGCTGCACCTGGCAAAGTTACACCTCGGATAATCAATGCAAAGATAACAACATAGGGAAATAATGAAGTAAAATAAACGACCTAACATCGAAAGTACGTACGTATATTGATTTTAGTTGAAGAAAAACTTTAATCATCTACTTTGCCCGAAGATTTTATTCCTTGAATAATACAAGCAGCTACTAATATCCATGCCAATAAAAGACATAAACTCAATGACCAATGTGGCGAACCCATTTCTTCCATTGAAGCACTTCGTCGAAGAACATAATTACTATTTGAAATCAAATAAAAACAAAAACATTCTCTTCTATCTTTTTTTGAAAATAAAATAAATTACTCAAAATATTCTTCAGGAGGCAATGTAGGTAATGTACAATTGCTTGATAAACAAAGAGAACTATTTGTTGAATTCATCGATGCATCGAAACAATGATCTGTATTCCACCAATTGTTACAATCACTCCATGGAAGTTTCTTTCGAAATGAAGCAAACATGTAGAATAAACACCAAGCAATGATAATATTATAATAAACCGTAACAAAAAACGAATTCACTGCCATTGACCAACCAAGACCTTGAGATGAAAATCGAACTTTATTCAAGATTACTTTTAGGTAGCATGTAAAACTCAGACCTTTAAACATTCGAGACATTTTAAAAGCTGCTGTTGCACCTCGACTAGTAAATTGACCGAGAGATAATTCAAGAAAGTAGAGAGGTGTACCGATAAGAAAATAAATACAAAAATACGGAATGAGAAATGCACCTGAAGAAAAGATTTCCATTTAGAATAAAAACAAAACAAAACACTTGACATTCTCCTCTTACCACCGCCGTTTTTAAAAGCTACCAAAAGAAAAAGATCGATCAAAATAAAATCTATTCGGAAAATGAAATTCTTCTTTACCGATATACGGATATCTCCAAACATTTCCAAGACCTAATGTTCATCGAAACGAGAATCAACAATAAAGAAAAACAATGAACGAGAATTATTTATCAATTCTCACCAACGGAACATCCAATTAACGAGAGAATAAATTCAATCGGTCGATCCCATTCTTCTCTTTGCTCTTCCTTATTCTCCGTTGAACAATTCACTTCACATGCATTTTCAATCTTCGTTTCTTTCTTCACAATTCCACGTAGTCGATCGAACATTTCCACGTACTTTCAGAAATTAATCAAATGTCAATCAGACAACACGGCTTTTATACACCTTTAGTTTTATCATTATTCAATCTTTCATCGAAAGATCAAAATTAACTGTTTACTTAATTAATTTTTTCCCTGCAAAAAAAAACGCAACAAGAGTACATCAAGGTCGAATTTTTACCTTTCTGTTTTTCTTTTCGCGCAGGACTTGTCATTTAAAGTAATAAAAAGATAAAACTTCAATTATATCAGATAAGAATTTCTCTCAACAACAAAAAATATGGTTCGAATTTACAAAAATCTTAATCCATCTGAAGTCGTGCATAGATTAATTTTTCAACCGATTGGTACTTATCTCTATCGAACGCCGACTGAAAACGATGATATACTCTCATTAATTCAATATTCATCTCGTTTATCTTCGACAAATGCCTATGTTATTCTATCCGTACGTGTTGATACAGATCAATACGAAATGCCGATTTTAAATTTTCGTTTACCAATCGATGAACAAGAACGAGAAAATATCTTACAAACTGATCGAGATAATCTACCGAATTTAACAAATGAATATGAATGTTCAATGGATAATTTTACGTGGAAAATTCCATCGAATCTTATTCTACGAGGTTATCAATCATTAATGTTAACAAATACACCGACATTCGACAAATTTTTCGAATGTACTATTCAATATTCATCGAAATTACTTCGAACTCAAGCAAAATTATTGAAAACAAATGAACATGAATTTTCTATTATTCAAAATCTTTGCTATTTTCATATTATTTCATTCTATGGTCTCGGTGAAGTCGAAGGTAAACAATGTTTAATCTATGCTGATCAACGTTCAACATTGAAGGATTTTTTTCCACAAATTCAACGCGACAATCATCATTTTATGACTAAATTATTGACAAATTTTGCTTTTCAAATTGCTTCTGGTATGATGTATCTCGAACGAAAGAATATTATTCATCGAAATTTACATGCAGATATTATTCAAATTGATCACAAAGGTTATCTTCGTATAAGTAGTTTTCAATATGCAATCGACAATTCAACAAATCAGATCGATATACAAAATGCACGATTGGATTTTAATAAACGTTCATTACCACCGGAATGTTTGCCAACGTTACCGATAGATAGTCAACGGTCAGATTCATTTATTGATTTAATAGATGAATATTCGAATAAAAGTGATGTTTGGGCATTTGGTTTGATTTTTATGGAATTATTTGTCGAAATGATTTATCCGAATGTATCGGAAAATATCGAAGATTTAATTGAATATGTTAAAGATAAACAGCAAATACATCGAAAACCACATGAATGTCCAAAGAAATTCTATGAAATTTTAACAAATACTTGGAAATATGATTCTAATCAACGAATTTCATTTAAAAAATTGCGTAGTGACATGCTTCATTTACATCAGTCAATATCTTGATGAAATAACTCCAACGAATAAAAACATATAGAATAGCAAAGAAAACAAACACTAACCTTTGTATTTTTATTATGATTCATAGAGTTGTTATGAGTCAATGATGACGAAAGTTTCTCTATTTAAAAAAAAGCAAAATAGTAGTCATGTTTTATATCGAATTACATAATGTCCCCACATGATGACGATGTAGACAATGGAACTCCCTTATCGAACCGTTCGTTTCGTATTCGATCGATGGCTGAAACAGATATTCCAAAAGTTAACGAAATCGAAAAACTCACATATGGAGATCAATCATGGCCACTCGAGGAATTATTCATAGTATTAACTGATCCGATTTATAGTTGTTGGATACTCGAAGATATTAATGATCCGACTTTGATACTGGGTTTCGGTTTTCAACGATATATCGATGATATGTCTCACATAACAAATCTTTGTATACATCCAAATCGACGTTCTGAAGGTCTTGGTGGCCTACTTCTACGTCATATGATTACTCACGCGCAAATTTATGGTGCAATATATGTCACACTCGAAGTGAAGATATCAAATCTCCATGCGTATCATTTGTATGTTAAACATGGCTTTACAATCATCGAATATCTCGAAAAATATTACTCAGAATTCGATGACGGATACCGTATGAATTTACCTATCCAATGAAAACGAATGCGTCTGGGTGTGCATTTACAAAATGTCTACTCTTATTTTTCGCCGAAAAAACATGTACGTCTTCGAAATAAACAAAACAAGTCAGTCAAATGTTAGTTAGTTTATCATTCTTTTACCTTGGCTTATAATTTCCGGTTATGAGTTTTTTTTTCTTCGAATAAAAAACTTTCCAACATATGATTCAATTATTCGCAGAATAAGAAGAATGTCCTTTTTCTTTCCTCTTATAAAGTATTGTAAATAAAAAAAAAAAGAATGTACATCGTAACGTAATAGACTTTTCGCGGAAAAACTAGAAGGTTTTTTTTCTTTTTCTCCGAGAAAATTGTCTTCTTATAATTTCTTTTTAGAAAAATTGTCTTCATTTCATGCGTACCTCACTGAGAATACAGAACATCTCGTCAGCACTTGTGGATAAAATCCTCATTTGCGAATCGATTGGTACGTATCTTATTCGAAGTCGTACGTCGAACGATGACATACTCTCATCGATTAAATTAACGAACCGAGCGATCCGTCGATCGTATGTTGTCCTCTCGATTCGTGTCGATCCAAAGATTTATCCATGTTCAATTCTACATTATCGGTTGCCATTGATCGACAATGATACATCGAAAACACTCGACATATACAAATCACGAAAGAATCTACCGAAATTAAAACGTGAATTGATCGTTTCAGACACGGATCATCATCATCATTGGGATTTCAATTCGAAAGACATTCGTGCTATGAAATCTTCAGTTAAACAATTCAATGGAAAGAATAATGATGGATTAGCCGAAGGTTATTGGAGAAAAAGTAAACAAACTGAAGAAGTGAAAGTTTTCATCAAACGTTTCAATCGAAATAATGATTCATTTCGAAATGAATTTCATATTCTCAAACAACTTTCCTATTTCCCAATAATCAAATTCTTTGGTAAATATTCGGATCATCAATATAATTATCTTGTTTTCGAACATATCGGTCGAACATTGAAATCAATTAGTCCATTACGACAACCATCGACTCAACTTCTTGTTAGCATAGCCTATCAACTATCCGATGCAATGATATATCTTGAAAAGAAAAATATTGTTCATCGAGATTTAACCGCTGATAATGTTCTCATCGATAATCAGGGTTTAATAAAAATTATTGATTTCGGTCATGCTCTTGAGAAAATCTCGGGCAAAAATAATCTTTGTCAATCGACGACTGTTAAAGGTGAACAACAATTTCAAGTTCGTTTTCTTGCACCTGAATGTATCCGACGAATTGGTGATACTAATCAATCATCATACGTTAGTTTCACATCGAAAAGTGATGTTTGGTCGTTTGGTTTAGTTCTCATTCAATTAATGCTCGATCAACCATGTCAACCGTATCCCAACATAAAGAATGATCTCGATGTTGGAAGATATGTCGTCTGCGATCGTAAAATACATCCACAACCGGTCAATTGTAATCTTGATATTTACTATATTCTTCAGCAATGTTGGGCATATGAACCTCGTGATCGTATTTCATTTCGAGAGATTCGTGATAAAATGAAAATGCTAATGACAATTCTTACTTGATAATTATTTATTCAGACTTCAGATATTGTCTATATAGTGTTTCTTCGTTTTTTCTGTTCGATGTGTCTTTCAATCGTATAGGAAATAAATTCAATTTTGTAAATAAAAATGGTTTGTGTTGTTTTTTGTTTTATTAACAGACTAAAAATAAAAACACACAAGAAGAAAAAAATTTCATTTTTTCGCTGATGTCCGTTTTTTAACGCCAGTTGAATTCGACGTCGATTGAGCTGATGGATTCTGTTTGGTTGAACGTGAATTTGTTTTAACTTTTGTTTTATTCAATATTTCCAATGTATTTCTTATAGCTTTCGAGTCAAATAGGTCCATATTAAAGAATGGTGTATAACGTTTATCACCTGAGCTATCACCTAGAATTTCGAATAGAAATTAATAAAATCCTGCTTTTGTTTTGTCTCTCTCTCTCTCTCTTACTTTCAATTTTTAAAACATAATACGTATTTCTCGCTGTTAAAAATTGTGATGCATATTCATCTGAATGAGAATTTAACTCTTTTACTTTGCCGTCATTATCAATTAGATCAATAATTTCTATAGAAATAAAAGTTAAATCATCACCATTTTTCTTTTTTTTTATGTGAAAGTTATACCTTCTTGCTGAACACCAATGAGCGGTTTTAAATGATCTAATAAACGTCGACATGATGAGTAGCTGTTTAGTATAATTGATTGATTTTCTTCTAGAGAAAACAATAAAACTATAGTAAATTCTTTTCTTCTCAAATTACCACCATAAATAAATTTAGCAAATGTACAAGCTCCTACAAGAATTTGTTTTTTAATTTCGGCTGTTTTATTGACTGTCGTTATTGAGCTTAATGAAGAGTTTCGTCGAGATGTTTCCATGTCAAATGAAGATTTAAAATTTTTTCTTTTGTTTGCAAATCATTCTCTCTGCACTTTCTCTCTCTTTTTTCTCTTCTTTTTTTTGCATGTGCCTTCAAGCAATCTCTCTACTTCAATGTCACTTTCGTTTCTTTTTTTTTCACAGTTAATGGACTTAATGCTCTAAGAGATACGTAAAAAAATAGAGTAACTACGTGTGTGCGTGTATGTTTTTTAAAGTTGTAACATATACCTTTTATTGTTGACGTTGTTGAATAGACAATTGTTACTAATGGATTAGTATAGATAAACAATGGCAATGAGTCCGAGAGATTCGATGAATCAGCTGTTGATGTTTGATGATAATAATTATTATTATTATTTCGTCGTGATAAAGGTGATGAAATTGTTCGCGAAAAAGCTGAAGTCATGATGAGATGAAGCAAAAAAATACAATGTCGACGGTTTCTTTTCTTTTTTTTCTCCTCTTATATTCTTTATGAATTAAATTGAAACCATAATTTACTGTTGTCATAACAAAATCATCGTTGTACAAAAAGAAAAATCTCAGCATCTACTTGACGTTCCTTTCATTTTGACAGGACAAGAGGATATTTTTTTTCAAAATGATTTATTTTTTATTATACTATCAAAAGAGAGAACAAAAAAAACAAGACAATGGTAAGTACGTGTCTGACATAGAATAGATAAGAAAAAAAGAGACAAAAAAAATAGAATTATTAATTAATTAATCTGACATTAGATAGAGAAAAGCTAAAACAAATACAGATTTTTGCTGTTTTCGTCGTTTTTTGCACAAACAAAAATCTTGCATTGAATGAAAGATTCGTTTTTTTAGTCTTCATCATCAGCTTCCTGATCAATTTCCATTTGTTCATGATCAGTTGTGATGATTGATAGTTCTTGCTGTTGTTGAAAGTAATTCTCTAATTGTAGAATGAATTTTCGAACGAGTAAACGTTCACGTAATGGATTTTCAGTTCGTCGTTGACGAACACCTAATTTATAAAAATAAATTAATATTTTCTCTCCTTTCGTTTTTCATCACGTACTGAATGTTGGCATTCGTAGTTTTTGGTAGGATAAATAGATCATCATTGCACTTTCTTGATCCATATTTAAATCAATAATGATAGAGATTATTCTATTCTTCAAGGACGAACGAACTCTCTGACAGACAATGAATCAATAATGGCATATCCGACTAGACTAGTTGGCTTATGTCAAAATATTTTTTTATTCGAAAAAGAAAAATTTTCAATTAGGAAAAAACAAAATATTCATTTTTCAAACAAAAACAGATTTCTATTTTGAGTCTTATGATTAATTATGACTAAAGATGTCGTTAGTCTACATGACAAAATAAAGATATGAATTCAAAATTGATTTCAAGCAAACATCACCCTCAAGATTGTGATACTTGAAAATATTCAACAACATCCAATCGAACGATATTTTTTTCAATTTTCAAATGACATAATTATCATTAACAACCATGTGAGTGTGAGAGTTACCAAAAAAACAGACTATTCAAGCGAATCAAATGACTAGCTATCCAATCTCACCTTTCAGTACAAAATATTTGCATATTTATACATAAGATACAATTAGAATGGAGGAAGATTTGACTCGATCAAGAAGTGCACCACCACGAACATCAACTACTCGTGCAACACTTTCGCTTGGTAATCAAGATTTCAATGCGCATACTGGCGCACAAATCTTAAACAACAATGGCTCAATATCTAGATCGACTGAAAACATTCCAACATTTTTTATTTGGTCAATTTTAAATCTGATTTTTGTTCCAATGGGTATTCTTTGTTGTTTCTTTTCGCATAAAGTCAGTCAATTTAAAATGCAAAATCGCTATGAAAAAGCGAGAAAATGGTCGAAACGAACGTTTGTTGCAAATATTATATCAACTCTACTAATGATCGGTATTATTATTACAATTGTTATGTTACGCTATGATTATAAACAACAATGGTCAGATCCATATGGAAATCAAACACAAACAACACCTGTTTATATACCGTGGCAACCAGGACGTTAAACAGAAGAAACAAACAAACAAACAATTGTCTTTTTATTTTGCTTTCGTTTTCATTTTTATATTTTTCTAAATGATTTAAACAACATCCATATGCCATAGCACATAATTGTCATTGAAATAAACATGCCAATCATTGGATCAAGAAACCAAACATTCGGATATGAATTATATATTGCAATACTAATCGCAACTGAGAGTGCCATGAATGCTGAAATAAATGTATTGAATGCATCCGAATAAGCTGATATAGCTTGAAGTCGTTTGGCAACGAAATATTTGCCTGTTGCTAAACAGAAAAAGACTAATGTTTGAATGAGTACAGCAATGGCTAAATATTGATTTGATATTGGATGAATTTGATGACGAATATCTTGAATTGAATCAATAAAAACACCGAAGCCCGAAATGAAAAACAAGACAGCTAAGATTCTTAAAACATAGATTTCTTTGCGTTCTTGTTCGCGTGAACTAATAAATCGCCAGATAATCGTAAGAAATGCAAGAACATCAAGAATCGTATCAATAGCATAGCCAAGTGCTGATGTTGATCGTTCTTCGATAGCTAAGAAAAATGTAATCACACCACAAACACTGCTAACAACAACCGAAACAATATTTAATGTAATTAAAGCATGTCGAGTTGTTGTTTCATCTTGATTTGATGATGCGAATAGATCGAGATTTTCATTATTTGATGTTGTAACAACGATGAATTTAGGTGCAGGAGTATCGTCATCGAATCGTTCGTACCGAGCCATTGATGAATGCGAGTAGATATTAATCTTTCAATTGTTTGTTTTTCGATTGAACGCGACGAGAACGAGAAGGAGAAAGGATGAGATGATTATATAAAATAGAAAAAAAGAACTATTTTAGAATTTTTTTTGTCGATCTACGCACACATTTTCTCTCTCTCTCTCCTGGAAATAGGCGAGATTTTTTTTCTTTCTTTTTCCGCTGCCGACTTTTCTCACGACTCGAGAAAAATACAGGTGAATGAATCTGATAAAATAGCAACTAAATTAAATACTTAAACCTCTTTATTTTGCACACATACACTTTTTTTTCTACTTGAATAACAAGAAAAAAAAACGCGACGGTGCAAGTTTTCTCGACGTCTAATCTGATACCAATGAGACATATGTCTGCATAATATGTTATCTTAAATTGACATTTGCTTTGTCTCTCTAGCGAGTAGTTCTGCATTTTTTTTTCGATGTCTACTTAGTTCATAATAAAATAAAGAGCGTGTCGAAGCGTGTTTTCTTTTGTCAGACGATTAATTATAGAGAAAAAAATATATATTCTCCTCCTACGAAAAACTCACAGAATATAAGAAACACTTTTTTTCTGCATATGTGTGCGTGTGCACTGTGGAATATGTTCGAAAACCTAAGATTGTCTGAATAATATAAAGCAAGAATCAATGTCAATATTAATTAATTTCAACAAACAACTGACTGTTTCCATTTCCATTGATAATATTTAACAAATAGAATAATAAATGAGAGTCTTTCTATTATCAATATTGAAACTCTAAGAAGAAAACGAGAGATTATCTATTTAATTAAAAGAAATGTGAACAAACTTTTCTTATTTCATTTCCTATTGAACAGCAGACTTAAAGGTTAGAAAATAGGTCGTTTCAATCAAATTCGATATCAACAGTTGTCAGTTTGAACGAAATAAAGGTCATTGGTTAATTATCTCAAGTATTCTTATTAACCTACACTGTTCTTAATTGAATAATATTTCAAAAGAAAATTTGTCAGACCTTCAAGTTGACATATACGCATTCATTTTCTGCTTCTTATTCTACTTCTACTTCTACTTCTTTTCTGCTAATTTTTTCTTCTTCTTCTTCTTTTTCTTCTTTTTTTCTTCTCTTGTAGTTACTTACTATTCTCTCGAAGCAACAGGCATTTATACATAATATATCTCTATCGTTAACATCAACACTCAAACATGCCTGTTGATAAGAGAAAGTTATTGAATAATTCAAATTATCAAACATGCCTTTTCTCGTCAATGTATTTTTCTATTCAAACATTCTATGTTCTCTTGATTTTAATATCAATTTCATGGAATGCATATAATACACACCAGTATCGTTTATTAGCTGAACGTCAAATGAAATTAGAAACAATCCTAAATGATTTATTACCTTCATCATCAACAATCGTTCATATTGAACATGAACAAACGAGAATTGAACAATGGTTTAATAAAATCTATGATTTTATTGACAAACTTGTCTCGAAAGAAGAAACGAAACAAATCGAAGCAACAACAAAACCACCGGTAGAGAATATTTTTGATAGATTTTTGATTGTTGTTGAATTTCTTTGAAGATTATTGAACGACATCGACGATATATTCAAGAATCTTCGATGACTAATTGTGCTTGTCCTCCAGGTAGATGAGAGACATTTTCTTTTTTTTTCTCTATCGAAAGGAAAACTTAATTAACTGTTATTTTAGGTCTTAAAGGCGAAAAAGTTTGTTATGAAATTTGCGAATTTCTCTCTTTTGTATTTCTTCAATCGTTTATATTTTTATAGGGCGAACGAGGTTTTGCAGGATTTCCGGTAGGAAAAAAATGTTTCGACAAAAAGAATGTATTAAGAAAAGTACTTTTAGGGGGAATTGGGACCAAAAGGAGAACGTGGTCATCCAGGGTCGATTGTTTGGAATGGCATCAAAGTAAAAATTCGATGAAACAATAATGATTGATCGAAAATATGTGTGTGTATTCAGGGTGAAAAGGGCGAACCAGGGCAAGGTGATAATAGTTTGTCATCAGCTCAGATTAGATCAGTTCAAGGACCACCAGGACCACCGGGTCCACCTGGACCGAAAGGCGATATGGGACCTAGTGGATATAATGACAATATCAAAGTTGGACCACCTGGGCAGGATGTAAGTGGATGTTTTATTTGATTGTTCTGACTTTTTTGTTTGTTCTTTCTTTCTTTTCTTTTTGATAGGGTTTACCAGGCGAAAAGGTTCGTATGCATGTCATGAGTAAACGAGGAGGCCTTCGTTTGTTTGATTAAGGATTAGAGAGAAAGAAACATTAGCTTGCTTAGAATCAAGGTTCACTTCTTCTTTTTTTTTCTTTTGTGAATAAGCCTATTAGAGTGTGAAAACTACTCGAGGCAAGGTGAATAAAGTTATTGAAAAATAAAAATCTCGTTTTTTTGTTCTAATTTAGGGCAGTCGCGGTGAGCCAGGAATTCAAGTATGCACTTTGATGAACAAAAAAGAATCTGTCTATTCATAAGTAAACTTTGTTTTTTTCTAGGGACCAGTGGGAGAAAAAGGCGATCGAGTAATTGAAATCCTACTTGAGATTGTCGAACATTTTCGATTGTTTGATTGTTGATTTAGGGTGACGAAGGTAAACGAGGTTTTCGCGGTCGTCCTGGTCCTCCTGGACCAGCTGGCATGGACGCATTACCTTGTCCACGTGAATTATTACTCAATTTCGATAATACATGTAATACTTGTTGTAAAAAACCTTAGTTTCTATATATTTTCTTTTCCGGTGTTTGCTTGTCAAGATTTTAAATAGAGAAAAAAAAGCCAATTCTTCTTTTTTTTTGTCTGTATTTTTTTTCTGCTTGATTTGAAAAATAAATGAATTGAAGTTCGAATCGTTTTACTGACGTTGAAGTGCGTCGGAAGCAGGAGTCGAATTGTCAGTTGATTCTTCAATTTCGAATCGAGCATTATCAATGCCATGCAATTCCTGATTACCCTCTTCTTCCTCTTCACGTTCATGATATTCATATTTCTCGCCATGCCATTCCGAATCAGCTACACCTCCTTGACTTTCTAATTCCTTAATCACATCTTCAGCATTCGTTTCTATTGCCCATGCTAAAGGCGTATTACCATCACGATCCTCGATAAAAATCAAAATCATCTTAACTGACTTTAAAATGTTTACATACTTTGATATTAATATCAGCTTTATATTTTAAAAGTAGTCGAACAAATTCAATGAAATTATGTCCTGCAGCAATATGCAATGGACTCCAACCTGATTGATCGAGTTTATTAATCGGTATTTTGCCCTTTTCGATAAGAACTCGAGCAACATCGATTAGATTATCATCAGCAGCAAAATGTAATAAATGACATTGTGGAGTATTTTCGTCGAATGAAGTATATTCATCGGACGGATTTGCTTGTGCACCTTGATCGATTAAGATTTCGATTAATTCTATGAATTTCAATTTGAACAACAAAAAAAACAGTCGAGAAAAGAAAAAAAAGCCTGATTACCGGCATCATGAAAAGCCATTGCTGATGCGATCAGATCCATTCCTTTATTGGAATCACAATCGATTTTAGCACCATGTTTTAGAAGAACTTTCACATTTTCTTTACTACCACGATTGACGGCTGTCATCAATGGTGTCCATTGAAGACCATCTCGCATTTCTATATCATCGACATAATCGACCAATAGAGTTAACAAATCAGGATTATCTAAATGGTACAAAATAATATAAAATCGAGTTTTCTTTAAATTGAATAAATTTCACCTTGCCAAGTTGCATAATGAAATACCGTACATTGATTTTCATGTCCCGGTACTAATGCTTGACATAGAGTTCGTCTTTGTTCAATAGTTAAATCTTTGATTAACGTTCGAACAGCTTCAATGTCTTGATTTTCAATAGCATTGGCCATCAATTGTTCTTTACTCGACGACGTACCCATTCTTTTTCTGCTTACTCAATCAATGAGACGAAGATGATCATATGCATATGCATATACGCGCATTTATTCATGATTCAGTATTACGCATTGATGCACATCGTAAACGATTTTTCTTCTCCTTTCACTTCGAATACAATCGTTATTAATCATCAGATTACTAGAGTTAAAATTCAAAAAAAAGCTCCTTAGTCAGTTATTTATTAGATTAGAAAAAAAAGAAAAAAAAAGAGAGATGAAAGTCAATTCTTCAATGAATAATATTGATCTTCATCGCTGCCACGATAGTTTGCAATCGATGAGATGATATTCGATGTGATACCAAGACGATCCTGAAAAAACAGGAAACAAAGAATTTTATTTTACTATCGAGTGAATTTATTTCTACTTGAATAAGTCCGCCGACTTGTGTCTTTTTTCTCGATGCATCGGTTTCTTGAGATTGAACATCGAGATTTTGAACGATTGAATAGAATGTTTGTAAATCATTTCGACAACGTTCAACACGAGCAGTTAATTCAACAAGAAAATGTTCGCATCGAATTCTCGGCTGTCGACTCTACAAAACAAAAACGAAACAATTCGAAATTCATTTGAATTTCCTCTCTCTCTCATTTACAAATTTAATATTTTCTAAATCTCGACAAATTAATTCGAGAACATCATCGATTAGTTTGACATTCTTTTCAATGTCCAATAAACGTCGAAAATGGTCATCTTCTTTGCCCGATAACTAAATAAATCGTATTCAATTACGACAACAAACTTTTCAACAAAAAAGGATCTCAAACTTTTTGTCCAATTAAAACAATATGATTTCCATTGAAAATGCCGAATTTTTCTAATTCTCTATCTGGCGATTGATGTAAACGTTGTCCTAAGCCAAAAATAAAATCGTTCACACATTATACAAATTCATCGATTGTCTACCTCGAAATATTAACTGTTGATTCATCAATGTAACTCGAGATTTTTTCTCGACTTCTTCCATCAAGTCCTTGACTATCGGTGGTCGTTCCAAATGCAAATGAATATCATATCGATCCGAACCTTTTCAATAGTATTAGAATGAACCTTGTCTAGTTTACGCATCTACTCATCAATCTTACCATGAGCAACTTCGACATGTAAAATATAGAATCGACTTCTAATCTCCGAGTTCGACATTGTTTGTGTGGAGATTTGTAAAATGATTTAATTGTTTATAACCATTTGAAACAAAGTTTCTATGGCAATTGATGGGATTTCTTGCTTTCGTTCCAGATGACGCTGTCTACTTGAAAAAGAAAAGGAGAAAACGGTTCTTCATCGTTTTTTTTGCTTTATTTTTAAATAAGAATCGAAGAAGAAAAGAAATACTTGAAATCGATATTTAATTATTTGATCTCAACATACGCCTGATTCGCTTTCGAGATTGGCCTTTTTGTTTATATTTGTTCTGTCTCGATTCTTTTCATTTTTTTTTCTTTGATTTTCTTTTCTTTTTAACGACAAAAACAAAATCTTAATGGCGCAAGTACGTCGTCCTGCGCATTATCGTTCTCCGCCAGCTCGCCAAATACCTCGTTTGCCAAATCCGGTTCGAATTCAACCTCAAGAACGAATTAAAATCCGTCGACGAAGTATATCTTTACACGGAAAACTCATTGATAATCAATCATTACTTAGTCTTGCTTCATCATCCGAACATAAAACTTCTAACGTTCGATAGATTTTACAAATCAATTGTAATTGAACTCTCGTTTTTAGATTGAAGAATCTCAATTATTCGAAGACGAAATTCTTCAACGAAAGCATTTACCTGTCTACGCACAATTTCCTTTTGACCCAGCTGTAAGTCAAAGAAAAAAAAGAAAGAACACAAAAAAAAATATATAAATCTCAAAATTTTATTGCTTACCGTCCTTTATTTTATTAATAATCTAATACAAAGAAAATAAATACGATTATATTTTGATAGCATGAGCAATTGCATTCTCATTGACAATGACGACAATTTCAACAAAAAGAAACAGCACGTTCTTTGACGTGATTTTATCAAGGAACATAGAGACACGGAGAGACGAGAAATAAAAAGTTTTCTCTTTTTTGTGCTTTCTTAACATTACAATTTGCATATTTGATTCTGGTATTTTTATTTCTATTTTTGCAAAGTTTTTGCCACAACCAATGGATATCAATGTGGAAGATAATATTCATAAACTTCGACTTCGATTAATTGATTCGGTTGAGTTTTAATTAGTTTTTTTAAAAATATATAGTTGTTCTATATTCTAGGAACTTAAACATCAACGTCGAAGTACAGAAGACTATATTAAACGGACGCGTATGATCTGATTTTGAATTAAAATTAGAAAAGAAGAAGCTTTCTTTTTTTGGGGGGATTTAGAACGATTTGGAATGGAGAATGACCTGGTGAATTCAGAACGAGATTTTGACTTACGACGATTTCAGGTAAATGTTTTAGGAAAAAAAACAATGACGTTTTGACTTTTTAAATGTCAATAAAAATAAAAGGAACCGCTCGGTCAACGTCGTCAATCAACTCATACACCATCAGGGCGGTTATTAATGCAACCATTAGCCGGTTTGATTGAGATTTTCAATCGAATCTCAAACAGAAACATTCTCGTTGAGTTTAGAAGATAGTATTTATACAACAACGAATATTGATGATATCATTGATTCAATGGCTCGACGACATTTAGCTCATCGACGACATAATGTTAGTTTATTTTCTTTGAAAAAAAAACAACAAAAGGTTCATTATTCAGCATGGTACCGATCGTCAACGACACAGTAATCCTTATCAATCCGGTTCATATATTGGTACGATGAAATGAAGAGTCTGTTGTCATGATTTTGATTCTAGAAATGATAGGTCCTAGTCGACGATCAGCTGGAAACGAGTGCGAACGATGTATACTAGAAAGTCGATCATCGAGAAATTATGCTGATCGAGGTTCTTTTTTTTAAAAAAAAAAAAGAAAAACTCATCTCTCTTTTTATTTCAAAGATCTTCAACATATGCTTCGCTCTCGAATGGATTATTACAATCGAATTCAACCTAATCATGATAATGTTCGTTCGTTTTTTTCCTCTCCTCTTCGCATAATTTTGTCTTCGTAATTTAGTTCAATTCACAACCGAAACTACCGCCGATCCCATCAGGATTGAACACAAATCGATCGAATCAACTCAAGTAGATTATCATTGAGAGTAATAATAGCAAACAAAAACAACTTTTTTTTCGTAAGTGGTGCCTTGAAACAATCGGAAGAGTTAATTGCTCTGCCAAGTGATATCTATCTCAGTGCACGATCGAATAATAATCTACAACTAACTTATCGAGCAACGAACGAAAATACAAATGGTAAAAATTGAATCGAAATGCTTTCATTGATGAGTTTTTTGTTTATTGATGCGAAGGTCATGATGGATTTTTTGCTGAACCATTGAGTCACCCAAAAAAGAAGATGAAATTCGGAGAAAATCGATTGAAAAAATTCGGACTCGCAGTTGTTTTTCTCATGGCTATTAAAAATCAAGCAAATCGAAATCGTTCGGTAAGAATATTCGCAAAACTGCATTTCAATTTATCAATTTTTCATTGATAAAGAATCGTTTGTTTCGATCAGCCAGCGTTGTTATTCATAAGATTCGTTTACAAGAAATCATCGTCGGTCTACATCGAGTTTATCTCGAACCCGACGGGCCAATATTCAACGCACTTATTCGATCGATTTCTCAGCCGATTCCACTCGAACATGCCCTTGATCCGTCATCGCAAAACTATCACGATGCTGCGAAAATCATTGGAATTGCAGTGAAAAATATCATGTCGAAACTTCTCGATTTTATGGTAATATGACTTCTTGAAGTAAATTGTGAATGTCTACTTTTGTTTTGTATTCAAAGCCAAAAGACGGAGTACTTGGCACGGGTAAAAATTCAGCGATTTCAGCTTTAATTCAAGATGGAAATACTTTTCCCGAGAAATATTTTTGGGAATGTGAACGTGTATGAATAAATTGTTTTTCTGTTAAAAACAAAAAGAATACTTTTGTATTTTGTCTTTTCTTCAGCAATGCTTGCAATTCAATCGATCAAAAGTAGTGAATGTAACTAAACAACAAGCAATACTTTTACTTATCGGTGTATTCATCTTTCGAGGACTTGTTACAACAGTAAACAAAATACGAATTTTGCAAGTAAAACATTTTGACTTTTGTAAATTCTCTAGTTATTACTGAAACCTGTTAAATATCGTTTAATTCTCGGTCAATTACCACCACAACAAGCGATTTCATTGAAAATTCTCGCATCAACTATTCTCTATCTTGGTCGACGGGTTGCAGGAGAACCATTTCATCCTCTAGTATGTCGACTAACCGGAGAAATAAAAACGAAACTTTTTCATTTTGTTTCCTTTTTCGAATCTTTCAACTAGCCTTTACCAAACGAATGGCAATTGTCGTTATATTCCGACGTTGATATTCAACCGATAGTTCAACATTCTGAAATCCGATCAATTATTGATCTTTGTGAAGTAAATTGTCAATTTGTTATTATTTATTGATGAATTTTTTTCTTTTGTTTATTAAGCAATCATTACGTATGTGGTGTGAAGAATATATTCGACGAATTGACAATAGTTTCGATCGAGAATTACGTTCATAAATAACTAATTCTTTTCAAATAAAAATAAAAAGAAAGAAAAATGTTTTTTTTCTGTTCCTTTGTTCTCCTTGTCAAGGTCAAGCATAGATTAGTCAAGGAAAAATGAAAACGAATCTTTAGGGAAATCGCGCATTTCTTCTTTCGATTAGTATTCCTTCCATCGCTGTCTGATTGTTTTATACATGCGAAAAATGAAAATTTCATTTACTCATTAATCTCTAGTGATTAGTATTCAATGAATTTTGTTTTTTTTTTCTTTATGTTGTTAGCATTGATGTTTGCATTTATGCGATTGTAAAATGAAAACAAGTGTAGATTTGAAAAAAAAGGAAAAAAAAGAGAGAGAGAAAAAGAAAACAAATCACAATGATTAACAATAGAAAAGAAAGTAGATAGGATTTATATATATATATGCGTGTGAAATTAAAGCTATAGAGGACGGCATTCACATATAAAAAAGTCTTTGGTTTTTGTTTGTTTTTTTTTCTTAGGGCACTTTAATAATAAATAGAAAAGTTTGTTTTTTTTAAGAAACAACTTCGGTTAATACTGTTCGAGATGATTGAGTACGAGATGATGCTTGTTGTTCATTGGCATTATCGATTGTACTCGTACTGTTATTTATCGGTGATGTATTGTCACTATTGATTTTCATTTCCATTTCTTCTGCAACAATAAAAATAGATATATATTTATTTTGTTTCTATTTGAATTTAATTCAAATATAACAAAACAACATGACATGCAAAACTAATATCAATGGAGTGCAAAAATGGAGAAAAGGAGGATATATACGTATATATATATATATAATCTACAAACTTACAAGTTGATTATGAATTTTTTCTTTTAGAATATTTATGTATATACTGTTTTTTTAATCATCACAGTAGATGGTCTTCTACAAAAAGATGAATTTACTAATCAATATATCAGATTTTCTCCTTTTTGCATCTCCTCAATTCAAAAAATCAAATCATACGGGTCAAAAACAAATCATAATCGTGCATAATCATCCAACAAGAAAAAAAAACGAGCAACTTCATTTCGTACCTCGAATATGTCCGAAATCCGATATTATATATCTGCATTCTATTTATTATGTTTTTTTTTCTCTTTCAGTAGAATTTAAACTCTAGCCACCGGATGGCTACTAACTCTCGGACTCGGTTGAATCATTGGTATACGTTCTTCATCAGCACGTCCTATGATTAATAAGCAAAAATAAGACAAAATTTGTTTGCGTTAAACGGAGACGTCTTAATCGTCCGGAAGAAAACAAAATGGATTGTTATTTTAAATAATAGCATATTAATAGCAAAAGAAGAAGAAGATGATGATGATGAATATAAACATTAGCAGATGTCGAGAGAAGATCACTTTTAATCTTAGTCAAGGAGAAGACATTAAGATAAACTCATTAAAAAAGAAAGAACATTAATATCAATTAAATACCTTCGAAAAATGTTTGCAAATTATTGGTGACTAAAGTGTAAAAATGAAATATCTACTAATCTCATCAAAAAAATATCGAAGTATTATATTATTCGATAGGAAATAAATAAATCTTGAGCATAATCAAATGAAAGTCAAACATACCTATTCGATTATGTATAATATTATTTTCAGTCATTCCAAGTTTAGCAGCCATACCACCACCACCACTTTGTTTAATAACATTTTTCTTCGGTCCACCACCAGGTAGTGCACTTGGATCTATACCAAGTTTATTCAGTCCACCTCCACCGGGTCCTCCGCCGCCACCGCCGCCTCCTGGCCCTCCTCCACCACCACCACCAGGTCCGCCAGGACCTCGTGCTGGTCGTACAGGTTCAACGGCCATAACTCGTCGACGTTTCTTCGGCAGTTTCGAACGTGCTTGTGTATGTGAATAATACATTGCAAAATTTGCCACAATAACAGGCACGGGCAATGCAATGGTTAACACACCTGTCAATGCGCATAAACCGCCGACCATCATGCCAACGTACGTTTTCGGCACCATATCACCGTAGCCAACAGTTGTCATTGTTACAATTGACCACCAAAGTCCAACAGGTATCGATGTAAAATCATTCTCAGGATTTTTCTGTAAACGTTCAGCATAGTAAATCAATGAAGCAAATATGACAATAAATAGAACAAGAAAAAATATAAGTAACATTAGTTCACGCATCGACGCCGTAAATGTATGTATGAGAATTTTCAAGCCACCATAGTGCCTTGTCAATTTAAATAAACGAAATATACGTGTTATGGAAAAGAATTCAAATAGATCAGTATTTGTTAATGATTCGGGCAGAAATTTATTGAATAATATATCGAGATAGAACGATAATGTTGCAAGAAAATCAATGATATTTACAGGTGATTTAACAAAGCCCCATTTTTTCGGCGAAACAATAAAACGTATGATAATTTCAAATGTAAACCACACTGAAAACAAAGTGTTCAATGAATGAAAAACAAATCGATCGAATCTTTTGAGTTTTTACCATTGCAAACAATTTCAATATATTGAAATGCTTCGTGTGCTTCGGTTTTTTCTTTATGCAGAGTAAAGGTTGGAGTTGAATTTGTGAAATTATTCGGGATTAATTTTATTGTTGGTACACGCATTGTCGGATGAGTTTTTAAACAAAAGGAAATAATTGAAACAAGTATGAAAAATATTGAAACAACTTGAATAGCCTAGAAACAAATCGAACGATGTTTTTTTTTATTCCATTATGCGTATATTTATTTTACTTTAGCAGCACTACTTGAATAAGGTTCTTCGAATAATTGCCAAATACGTGGTTGAATTCGTTTAAACCATGGCAATGTTTTCATATATTCTTGTAGATTCATATTCTTATGACGAATTGTTGGATCATAATCCCAGCCGAATTTATGTGGAATTTCTTCTTCAGTTATTGGTTCGGCATCAAGGTCTAAACGATCAAGACCAACAAGAACGTCTTGTGTGTCTCTGTGAAAAAAAAACATGAGACTGTTAGATTTTTGTTTGTCTTCAATGAAATTAATCTACCGATGTGTTGTATAAGTCATCCAACAACATGGCTCAACTTGATTGGCATCAAGTCCCCAATATTCCAATTCGGTTTCGAATAGTGGACCGCACACATCTGTTGGATAATGTAATTTACCCGTTCGATAATAATTGAGTATTTGTGCGAATACACCTGGATGTCGATCGAAATAGAATTCATTTAGAACTGAATCATAATTCGAAAGTGCTTCAGTAAGACGAGAAAGTCGTGTAGCTGGAATTTTTTTCAATGTTGCTTTATCTAATCAATTAACAACATGAATTAATCAAAGCAAAACAAAAAAAATCATAATTAACGTACAAGTTTCATGGCGTATACCGCCAACATTTAGAATAACCCGATTATCGGCATCGGCCATGCGATAAACGTTAACAACTATCAAGAAATTTTCACAGAGCACATCGATTCTATTCTGACGAATTTCTAGCAAATAGAAGAACTTGATATCTTCATACATATAGTTTAAATGTGTGCTTTGACATGTACGGCACCGGTCAATAACGACACATCTGAAATAGAAAGAAATAAGTATGATTAAAATTGTTTTGATGTAAATGCACATGATCGATGATGACAAGAGAAAACGAGCGGAAATATTTCGCTTTCTTCAATCTCGTGAATTAATCGCGATCACGTATTTTATCTAAATGTCAATAGAAGAAAATCGATTGCTGTCGTTTCAATTAGAAAAGATCTTCATCGACAAATAGATGCTATGATCTTCTCTTGAGGTTAACTGTCGGAAAGAATAATCATTCAAAATCTCGAAGAGATCTATTCGACATATTCAATTTTGCTGAGTCGTTCGCTTCTTTTTGTTCTTTTTCTTCTTCCTCTCTCTCTCTCTATCTCGCTCTTTCTCAATTGTTGTTATATCGCTAGGTTGTCTAGAGATTTTCTCTACGTCTTTCAATTGATGACAGTCAAATCAAAAAGCCATCTAACATTCGTTTTTTTTTGTATGTGTGAAAAAGATCATCAGTCTTTGTTAAGACAGAGAAAGATGGAGTGTCACAAATGACAGGTCCATATTGATGATTTTCTTCTTCGTCTCTCTGAAAATGTCTATCGTTTTTTTTATCTCAGCACAGAACTTAATCAAATTTGTTCCGTTTTTCAACAGATTTCATATTTCTTTATTTACTAACAACTTACCTTACCAATATAATTATAATATTTGCTTGCAGGCAAACACACACATTTTTCTCTTGGTTTCTCTGCTGCTACTCGTGTCTGTGTATGTTCAATCTAATCAAGTGGAATTGATAGTGGCACACATATATCCAAGCACGGATAAAAAGAAAAAAAGGGGAAGACGAAGAACAAGGAGGAAAAAGCTAGCGAAGCAACAAAAGAGCAGAACAACGAAAATAAAAGAGATTAAATCGTTGACGTGTATGTTGTGACTGGGAAAGCTTGATGTAGTTTTCTTTTTTCTTCTTTTTGCTTATATAACCCTTATATGCGTGCACACACACACACACACACACACACAGACAGACATACATACATACATACACACACATACAAAGCCAGAAGAAGAGAAGAAAGAAAACTTGATGTCATTGAGAGATGTACGCTATATAGAGACGATAATGAAGAAAAAACTCTTTTCCGTTTAATCAGGTGGAAACAAATAGAATCATTATTTGTAATTGACGTCTGACTTTTAAGTACTTAAGAAGAAAAAAGGATGATCTGTCTTAGTTTGTTACAGTGGAATTAACTAGAAAAGCCAATTAAATTAAAATAATATACGTATATATATATACTTAAAAATAAAGAAGAAGAACTAAATGTACAACAACAACACAAACGATCAGTAAACATCTGTCATTACTCCGAATGGTTAGCTAATTTGAAAAGCATATAGATGAAAGCTCGTTACGTGTTCGATTGCAAGAAGATATGTGGAAATGACAAACAGCAGTTCGATTAATGTCAAACGATGATGCTCGGTGGCACATCTCTCGCTGTGGTTAACACACACTTTAATAGACATCGACGGGCGGAAAAATTGCATATGAAACGCTGCTAAAGCAAAAGAAGAATAAGAATAAGAATAAGAAGGAGCAAAACGACGAAAGACAAACTCGAGCAGAAACAAACATAATCGAGAACAAATTCTGTACAGATCTAATAATATTATAAAGAAGAAAAAACAAAACAAAAAAAAGAAGAAAGATATATTGAGACGACTGTTTCAGAATAGTATTAACAGTTCGACATATGCAATATTCTTTCGTTGTCATCATTAAATAAGAAAGAAAGAAACAAATAAGGACAATGGGAATGATTCAGCATTTTGCCCGTCGATTTTCTTCTTTTTTATGCTATTTTGAGTTATACATTTATATTCCGTGCATACACATAGCGTGCCCAACTTACTCACTTGAGCATTTGCGGTCGTCATGTTGTAACAAAATGCGCAAGTCTCTCGTTTTCTTCTTCTTCTTCTTTTTTCCCTATTTTCATTTACTCTCCTGTTCACCATCACGATTTTGGCATGCTAACTGTGTATATGCGAGAAGAAGAAGAAGAAAAAGAAGAAGAGTATTTTATTACGATTACGATTGCTTTTCTCTTTCAAGCCTAGCATTCACCCTCTCTCAAACACATGTTTTCCTTAGTCCAAACCTAATGTAAGCTGTAGAACCAGTGATGATTGTGATGGAAAAGCAACGGAAAAGAAATTTTCCTTCTTCTCCTTCTGCTGCTGCTGCTTCGTTTTTTCCTCTCCTCCATGTTCTGTTATTCTCTTTCTCTTTGCTGTAGTTACAGATGCTAACAAATTGTAGCAGCAAAAGAAGAATGCATACATTCCGAACGCGAGAGGGAGAGAGAGAGAGAGAGAGAGCGAGAACCAAAAGATAAAGTTTCCTTTGTTCATCGATAAAAAACGCGTTTTTCTTTTCGCTTGTCAATGAAAGAAAAAAGAAAAGAAAGCTTAATGTAGATGATTTCCCGTGTTAGTTTCAATATCATCATTGTTGTAAATGATTTTATTTAAAAACAAAACAAAACAAAACAAAAAAGAAAGTTTTATTAATTAAATTGTGTTTCATGAGAATATAGAAATATCATTGTTTATCGAATACATAAAACAAGAGAGAGAGACTACTGAATGAATTTTGTTTACTGATGCATCATTAACTAGAAACAGAGAGCAAAAAAGAAAAGAAAAATCTTTCTTGCCGTTTCGAAATGAAGATGAATCGAGAGGCTCATCGATTTTGATATTATTTAATCAAATCGAAGAGAATTAGTAATTCAATTTATTGAATACGTGTACGATATTCATTAGGATTTCGTCGTGTTGGCTCGATTTCTTCCGATGGAATAAATATTTGCATTTTCTTATTTAGTCAAAAAAAAATAGAAAAATATCAAAAGTCAATCTCTAAGGTTGAAATACAAAACCTTACTTGTGTTTCATATACATTTCTTGGTTGAATATCTATCTGTTGATTTCGATTATCTAATGATATCGTATTTCGATGACGTTGCCAAAGAAGACATAGAAATACAATTGTGATTATCGAAGCTATGAACAGAAAACCACTAAGAACTACTAATACAATCCAATAAGCGTCAAATTGATTGATAAGCGACGAATCATAAAATGGCATAGTCAAAACGAATGATGTACGTTTTAGTTTTTCGTCTTGAGAGAGAGAGAGATCTAGTGCGAGGAGATGACATACAAAATGCTTCTTAATCCATTTGATTAATCAATGTTGGATATATCGAAGCAAGGTAAATAGATTTTATCAATTCATCCTCTTCTTTCGTCACATTGACATTTACAATAACAAGTAACCGAGAAGAAGAAAAAATTAATCAAATTTTAGTTTGCGATTTTATATAAGCCGATTGTGTTGGATAAACTGAAATTTTATTTGGCTCTTGAAACAATTTTTTGAATTGCATCAAAGAAGAAATGAAATGAGACTAACATAACAAATTTTTCTCTAAGGTCATACGTACGAACCCATATTAACAGGCGATTAGACCTCTATTATATGTACGTTCGATCTTTGTTGTTTTTTTCCTGTTCTGTACGTGTTATCGTACCCTTTAAAAACAGTAAGAGAAAAACACAAACTACCACGTGTTTTTTCCCTTGTTATTGAAGGTATTCATCGGCATAAGTTATATATACCTAGAGGAAGAAAGTAGGCTACCGAAAATCTCAACCTTCGAAAATATCATCGATAAAATGACGTCAACGGACGAAGAAGAAGCATTAATCAATACTAATAATTCAGTTGAAAACGTTCTCGAACGACCTCAATCTCGTTTATGGCGTTTATTTCATGGTACACATTATATGATCGGTGGTCTTACATTCGTCAGTGGATCATGCATGTATTTTCCATCCGTTTATAATACCTATTCATCAGCATTTTCTATTGGTGGTTGGTTGTTTACAATCGGTTCGTTTTTTTTTCTTCTTGCCGATCTACAAGAATGGTGGTACTATCGAGTTGGCTGTTGCTTTGATCGTAAATATCTAGACATATTCGAACAACAAAATTCATTAGCATTTCGTCATGATTCAACAACGTTACAAGGCCGATATGAACGTGCTGAAGTTGGCATTAATTTTTTCGTTTCAGCTTGTGGTTCAGCACTTTATCTCGCCGGTTCTATACTGTTCATTCCTTTTTTTGACCAAGAATTAGTTCTTGGCGAATGGTTTTTTATTATCGGTTCAACGTTTATCTACGTATCTCAAGCATGGAAAGTCTATCGTTCAGGTTGTTCGCCGACTCCCGATCGCCGATTTTCATTCGCCAATTATCTCAATGATTTGCCTGCATTGGGTGTCGATGGTTTCGCTGGTATCGGCGGCGTTTTCTATTTTTTCGGTACAATTGTCTTTCTTCCATCGATAAGTCAAGCGGTTGCTGCAGCTGTCTTATTCGTTTGCGGTGGAACATGTTTTACTTTGTCCGGTTTCTTTCTTCAATACCGTCATCATTGTGTTCCGCACAATTGAACATTTTCAAATTTGCTATGTTTGTTAGTTTTATTTTTTTTTTATTCTTCTAGGCACACACACACAGACATAGAACTACGCACAAGGAAAAAAGAAGAAAATCTAACAAATAAAGATTAATAGACATTGAGAAAAAGAAAGCAAACGAAGATAATACAATCTCATTTTCGTGTGTGTTTGTACGTCACCGGACGTTTTGAAAATATCTTCATTATCCTTTGCTTGTTTCTCATTCAAAATAAAACAGACCAAAAAAGAAAACGACTAGTGAGAAAGAGAAGTGCAATAACAACAACAGCAACAAATTAATATGACAGTATTCTCAACTGTTCCTATCACAAAAAGCCAATGAGAAAAAAAAACAAACAAAAATGAACAATTTCCTTTTTTTTTGTCTTCAGATCGAAATATATACAAACTACCGGAATAAGAATAATTGATCAAGCCTTTTCTTGGCACGAAAACAAAAAATGCATAACCATATGGACGGGTTCAATCAGAAAGAAAGAGAGAGAGAGAGAAAAAAATGCTTTTCGAGATTATCATAAGAAGAAAACAAAACAAAAAACAACTAATAACAAAAACGATTTAATCATTACATTCATTTTCTTTGTTATTTTCATTCGATGATTTGACTGCGAACAACTTTCGCTGATCATCATATAGATCGACTGATTCATCCTGATGACGAGCTGTCAATGGAATTTTATTTGTTGTCGAATTCGTCGACCAATATAACCAATACCAGAGAACCGTTCGAATCTTTCGAGTTGTTATACGTAGAATTCGTAGAGCTTCAGCCAATTGTAGAACATCTTCAAAAACAAAACTTATCCGTTAGCAAAAGTACAAAAAAAATGTCAAGATAACCTTTTTCATCAGGTAATCGTGGTTCACCTGACCGACATTTTTCAGCTGCATTGTCGATTTCTTGTCGACGACGATCTTGAACATTATTAATTGCGTTAAACCATTCGTCGAGTGTCTGTTTAGTAGCTTCGATATCTTGAGTAGTGAGATTCTCTTGAATTCGATCGTGTAATCGAACAATCTAATAAAATCGACAATTTCAAACGAATCCTCGAAGTTCGAAGAACAGAAACATACGCGTGTGTACTCGTAATGATATTCAGCAATTAATCGATCGACACGCGATGGATTATTGGACAAAGTTGAAAAGTTTGAGCTCGTTTGTTCATGAATTGTATTTACTTTTTGTGATGTTTGAATGCCAATTTTCGATTCCGTCTACATTCGAATCAAGATTTGACGAGAATTTCAAATGAAAAAACAACTCACTTCAGCATAACTATCACGAATATAATTCAATTGTTCATAACATTTTTCAATCGCAATATCTATAAAAAAATTTCCAAAGGATTTTATTTGCAAATTTCGATGAGTCAAAAGACTTACGTAATGTATTGGCAACGCCTGTTCGTCTAAAATAGAAAAACAAACAAACGAATGAGAAAAAGCAAACGACAGAAGATTTTGTGCGCAACAATCGGGTTAGGCAAAGAGGGAGAAATAGGCATATCAAATCAAAATACCTGTTCGATCGGAAATAACTAGAATTGACTAAATAAATGCGAACAAAACCGAAAACGAACGAAGACGAACTGATTTACCTGATTTCTTGACATGTAGTCGTCGTCAGATTTTGTTCGTTATTTGCCGTTGAATTCGTATTATTAGCACCAGAATAATTCATTTCATTCAACGAATGAAACGATGAAATCATCGAGTCTTGTGATCGTTGTTTGAGATTATTCACAAGTCGAAGATTGTTTTGTGATAATGATGATGACGAACTCGACGATGATGATGATGGCAGCGATGGCGGTGGTGGACGTCGACCTGCTCGTCGATCGTTGGTCGAACTCGATTGAAGACCGATCATCTGACGAAATTGTTGTAGGGATACGTTGGTTACAAGAGAATTTATGCCCGTATGATCACCTTTACGCAAAACAACTTGAATATCCTTCGGTGCATTCGAATGAATTAAAACTGAATCAGGAATGTTTCTTGGATGGCCACTTTCGGATAGTTTCGAACGTGTAGCATCATGCCGTTTGATTTGCGACATAAATTGATCGACATGACCGGCATTCGACCATGTCGATGGGACGTTTTGATAATAAGCAAAAACAGGAGGATTTTCATCGACAATATTCGAAATCATTTCGTTTAAATTAGCTGTTCTGAATTGATGAAAATGAAAAAATGAATTTACAATTTGATTTTTATTCGTTATTTTTACCGCATTTCACTTGGTAAATGCGCACTACTGTTTAGGAATTTATCATCATTATCTACTGTTGGTGGTCCTGGTGCACTTTCATCGAGATTCCATGCTGATGTGTTTCGTAGGTAATGCAGTGTTCGATCGTCGATCTTTTGAGTGAACAAAATAGAAAAACAATGCACAATTAGTTTCTTTTCTTTTTTTTTACCATTGTTGAAGATGTTTGTAAAGGTGACAGCATATTTGGTAATCTAAAACGAACGTTATTTAGAAAAACCTTGACAAGAACAAGAAGAAAAAAGAATAAGTTTTTTTTTCTGTTCTTTCACTTTCACGTCGGGTTTTTTTTTCTAATAATCGATGACGAAGAAAGAAGAATTTTATGCATGTATCCACAACAAACAATAACACTGACTGATGAACAGCTGATTTAGAAAAAGAAAAGAATCGATTGTATCCAATAGGAAAAATTCAATGTGTTTAATCGAAGAAATTTCAAAATTTTCGTTTTATTTCAATTGAAAAATGAAATTTCATTGTTTTTTATTTTATTAATTTGATTTTCATTCCAAGTGACATCTGTTGAGTATTGAATAACTTTCGTTTCGTTGCACTGAGAAGAAAAAAAAAGTCATACTAAAATCAAACAAAGAATCAATCGTAGACAGACGAACTCGTGTCTCTTGATTTCGAGATTCGAATCGTATATAAGCAATAACACGATATGTCTACATCGTGGTTCTATGGTGTAGCGGTTAGCACTTTGGACTTTGAATCCAGCGACCCCAGTTCAAATCTGGGTAGAACCTGTTGAATTTTTTTTTCTCGTCGTTTTCACTCATTTCTTTTTTTTTTATTATCAAATAAATCTACATGTACAAAATTAGGAATGTTTATTCTTCTGGAATGGCTTCTTGCAATTGAGCAATGTGTTTCAATGATGTTTTGAGAAAATTTCGAACGAGACATATTTCAACTTGTGTTAAATTTGATACTTTAGCGTAGAGTGCACCACTACGAGCGAGATTACCGATCGATGAACGTAATTTAGCTAAACGTAAATCCCAAAGATCTTGCATTAACAAACGTATTTGATCGCCATTGGGCACATCTTCGAGTGCAACATTCATAATTGTTTGAGAAAGAATGAAAACATATGGATTAGGCATTGGAGTAAATGTTTCTTGTTGTTGTTCTTGTTTAAGTAATTCTTGAACAGTATCGAGTGTTAACCATTCAGGACAAACAAATCGACAACGATGACTTTCTTTTAAATGAATTGCCTAATTGACAAAAGAAAACATCAGAATCGAAATTTTGAATTTAAATCAAAGATTTTTATTTTCAACAAACCATCCACATAGGAACTTGCAATGGTACTAATGGTAGAAATGGTCCGACTGAACCTCGAATTAAATGAATTTCTGGATGTTTAAAATTCGGTACAACAGAGATTAGTTCATTTTCTGAGAGATATTGGACTTCATCGATATCCATGTTTGTTGTTGAATATTTCTTTCTTGTTGAATAAATAAACAAATGAAAATTCGATTATATCATCATCTATCTATCTATCTCTTTTATTCATTAACCAACAGTAAACAAATTTCGCTAGTTGTCGTAAGAAATCATAAAGTTACATCGTATTATCTTTCTTGGATACGGAATTTGATCTTGATAGTAAATATCATCATATTTCGAATATGATTATATTGACATGAGTAGTGAACATATTATCAAGAGAGAAGAAAAATTGACTCAATAAAATTGATAAACTAAATATTTTATTTGTCATGAACTATTTCCATCAAAACAAATTCAATGACCTAAGGATAGGATAAGTTAAATTAATCAAAAGAGAGACAGAGAGAGAGAGAGAGAGAAAAGAAAGCGAAACGATTATCTAAACAGTATTGCAACCATTTACTCAAATTACTTTTGCGTTTTTTTCTTCTTCTTCTTCTTCTTTTGCCTTGTCTTTGCATAGATGAGAAAAATTCCCATTGCCTGTCAATCAATTTTGTTCTTATATAAGATTAATACAATGCATTAGTAAGTATCTTCTTGCTCTCGTCTCTCTTTTATATTAATGAAATGATGAAAGAAAACAGTTTTTCAATCGGAAGATATTGTATGCCTTGTAGTTCGATTTTTGATAATGTTGATTATGAGAAGAAGAAATAATAATAATAATAATAATAATAATAGCGGAAAAATAACAAGCAAAACAACAAGAAGCTAAGATAAAGTTAGCTATTATAATAAAAGCGAACAACGGGTAAGTTGTTCTAAGGACATGTTTCTATTCGTTATATTGATTAATAAATTTGCCTAAGCAACATTTGTCTTTGCTAGTCAACAAAGGCATCTGTATCAGATTGTTGCTCTGTTGTTGTTGTTATACTTAAATCACGAATAATAATACGAAGAAAAAGGACAAGAGAATCAATAAATGTAAATACATATGCTTGAAACTGTCGATTAACTACCAATTAGTTTGTGAGACGAAAAACAGAGACAACAAAAAAGAAATAATTGTGTTTTGGTTTATTTTGCACATGATTGTGGTAGTTTGATCATAGATTAAAAAAACTACCGAACTCCTGAGAATAAGACCGCGACGACAACGACATATTAACGACGAAATATCGTTCGATGTGCTGCTACTGTCTATTTTCTGTTGACATGCACGGTCGCCTGCTCTGTTTGTTCTTGAGCTAATCAAAGCAATCGAGCACATATCTCGCCGCTTTTTTCTTTCCCTCTCTCTCTCTCTCTGTCTGTCTCTCTATGAAACTCTTGAGGGTTAATGCCGATGGTTTTTGACAAGATCATCAATAATAACGCAAATCATTCTTTATCGCCTTGTTCGTCTATTTTCTTCGGTTTTTCTTTCTTGTCGAATTTAGTCTACACATATTTTCTTTTTTGTTGTTGCGTATCCTATGTATATCTATGTATTTGTATGGTATACCAATACCGCTAGTGGCAAATAACAACCCAATTTTGTCGTTTCTTTGTCGGTTAAGTCGATTTCTGTTCGGATAATGTTGTTTACGCCTTCTCCGCCTTCTTCTCCTCGCCAACCGGTATCATCATCAGTTGAAAGCCATTCATCTTCTACACGGGCAAATGTTGCTGAGAATCTTCCGACATCTAATGATCTAACCAATGGGCCTAAGAATACAAATAGTCAATTATATGATCAAGATTTCTTTCATTCGACCTATTCATCATCAACATCATCATCACATCCTTCAATACATTTATCGCCAATAAAAAAAGCCAAGAACTTGAAATTATTAAAAACACGTCGACGTCTCTCATATCCGCATACATCCAATCCGCGCAAACGTTTTCCTCTTGATCAAACGACATCGTTTCGTCATGCATTCATGGCTTCTCTGCCAACGCCAGATTCACGTATGTATCATACAGAAAGTCAAACTTGGTCGACTGATAACCTAATGCCTGTTGCTAATCCAGCAGCAGCTGCTGCTCTTGTCGAAGATGATGAAGAAAACGACGAAGAACAAAAATCCATTTCACCATCACCTATCAACACACCTAAACACAATGATCAAATTGCTCGATCGCCAACAAATGGTTCGACACATCATTATCTATTTTCAACATCCAATCGAAAAGTTCTTCTCAATGTCGGCGGTGTTCGACATGAAAGTAAAACGAGATTTCATTGTTAATAAAATAGTTAGTTTCTGTGTTTTTTTGTCTTGTAGTTCTATGGCGAACTCTTCTTCGTTTGCCAAATACGCGTCTCGGACGATTAGCTAAATTGCGTAAATTAACGTTGTCATCATCACGTCCAATGGCACATGACGATCTGACACGTCTATGTGATGATTATGACTTATCAACAAGCGAATTCTTTTTCGATCGACATCCACGTTCATTTACTTCGATTATTAATTTCTATCGAACGGGCAAACTTCATTTAGTTGATGATATTTGTGTGATATCATTTCATGATGAATTAACTTATTGGGAAATTGATGAATATTATTTAGAATTATGTTGTCAAAATAAATATCATCAAAAAAAAGATCATGTCCTCGAAGAAATGAGAAAAGAAGTCGAATTATTAAAAGTTGAAAAAGAAGAAAATATGGGCGAACGTTGGTGTGAAAATGCACGAAGAAAAATCTGGGATCTTGTCGAACATCCACATACATCTAAAGCTGCACGGGTAGAGTTCTTTTTTTCCTCCTCCCCCCCTCTCTCTCTCTTTCTACTTGTAATAATTTCATTTAGATCATTGCTTTTGTTAGTATTTTTTTTATTCTTCTCTCATCATTTACGATGACATTGAGTACCATCGAAGGTATCGGTTGCGTACCAAATATAACTGAATCCGAAACAATGATTGAATCACCTCAAACAGCCGATGCTGACGCTGTTCATATCGCTGCGCAAGCAGCTGCACGTGAATTAGCCACTGAACATCATGATATTTCGAGTAATTGTCGTGAACCACTTTCATTATTTATTATTGAAACAATATGTATTACATGGTTTACAATGGAATATCTGATTCGTGTGTTTGCTGCACCGGATTTATGTAAATTTTTCAAAGGTGTCTTGAATACAATTGATTTAATCGCTATTGTCCCATTTTACATTTCGATTGTACTTGAAACATTAGATACAGGAAATTTAAAGAATTTAAAATCCGTTCGAAAAGCTGTACAAGTCTTTCGTGTCCTACGAATAATGAGAATATTGAAATTAGCACGTCATTCAACGGGTCTACAATCGTTAGGTTATACATTGAAACGAAGTTACAAAGAACTGTCAATGTTACTCATGTTCTTAGCGATATTTATTTTATTATTTTCGAGTTTAGCTTATTTTGCTGAAAAAGATGGAAATGCAATACAATTTCGTTCGATTCCACATGCATTCTGGTGGGCGAGTATTGTAAGTTTTTCGTTTGAATAGAAACATAAAAACAACAAACGAAATGTTATTCTAGACAATGACGACAGTTGGTTATGGTGATATCTATCCAAAATCAGGCTGGGGCAAAGTTATCGGTGCCATTTGTTGTGTTTGCGGTGTACTTGTTATTGCTTTACCAATTCCGATTATTGTTAATAATTTTGCTGAATATTATAAAGAACAATTACGTCGTGAGAAAGCATTGAAACGTAAAGAAGCTATTGATCGTGCGAAAAAAAACGGTTCAATACTTTCGATACCTGCTCAATCGCTATCGAATCTATCGCATTTGGATTTAAGTGCACGTCGTTTAAGTGTTATTCGATCGCTCTCAGCACATCCGTTAACATCGGACGAACCATTACATGATCCAGCTTGTTATGGACAGAAAAGTCCTCCTCATTCAACATCATCATTACATATTCCACATACAGTTGAACTCTATCCCGATGGTAATCATCGAGAACAAGAAGATGAAATCAAAGAAGCATTGATCACAAAATGACATCGGCTCAATCTACTGTTTTATTTTCAATAGTTTGTTTTCTTTTTTCGTGTCTTTTTAAAGTCAAAAAAATTTGTAAATTAAACATCTGATCCTTGAGATAATGGTCGATGTTCATGAAGATATTTGATTATCTTGCCAGCAACAATTTCACTGGTATTTCGAGCAATTAATCGAAAGATTAAATAACCATCAACTCGAAGATAACGAAGAAATTGTTTGATATCATGGGATGGTTTTTCTTTTGATGCAACTATGCCAGATATTCGAAAGTATTTCGTCATCGCTTCGAATCGATGTTGATAGCTCAATGAATAAATCCATGAGAAAATCGAAAGAAAATTTAAAACTGTTAAAAATATTAACCAAATCCAAATAGCAAAGAAGATTTTCTCATGAAATAAATTCAATGGTAAACTACATTGAAGAGCGTACCAATGTTGATTTGAACCGAGACGTCGAATCATAAAATCACACATGGTTACACGAGGAAATCGTGGTGATTCGAACCAATCTTCGCCATGATACATTTTACCTAACGCTTCGAAACCATAACTTGTAAAATGAAATGAAAGAAATTTATTTAAGAGAAAAAATTGACTGATCGTATTGGCTAAATAGAGTAGTTTTGTGCTGAAATATCCCATTGTATGTCCAGCATAGCATTGTCGACAACGACTACAACAGCCAATTGTTCCGTAGGCTTGATTTTGTGCATCGAGATATAATTTAAATGTTTCATTTGCGATTGAAATACCTTTTTCTGGATCACCATCATCTTTGATACCTTTGACTAATTGACGAATGTTAACACCGCCTTGTCGAGGACATGCATGCCATAAAAATCGAGGTAGAAGAAAGAATATGGCCATACCAGCAAGAATAAATGGTGTCCATTGATAATAAGAACTAGACAAATTGTTAGGTTTTGTTTTCATTGAGAAACAAAAATAACTTACATAAAATAAGTTCGTGGTTTTGATCGATCAGGAATGGTAACTAAAATCAAAAAAACGATGTAAACGCGAGAAAATCATAATATATAACAAACTCTCATCTGTTGGAAGATAATATGTTCCACGTAACCAACAAACTGTATGCGCATACTCAGTATGATGATCAGAAAATTCATCTAACAAAATAATTTTAATTTATTTAGATATATTAACTTTGATGTTTCAAATATTTAAAAACTACTTGGAATCCAACATTGAATTTGTTTATTCCAAAATGTATTACCCATAATTATACCAATACAAACAACTAATAATCGTACTGTCCATCGATTATTTAAACGATCAATAAAATCATCGTCTTCATAATGATTGATAGTTGAAGTAAATTGTTTTTCAGCTGGTATAAAATACTGTAGCATGATGATGATGAAAGAAGTTGTTCAACAGTTTTATGTTTGAATTTCTCCTATCAGACATTTTTTTATTCGCATCTTTTGACAGGTATCAATCGCCTTGAAGACAAGAATTCCACTAAAATAGTGCATTGAATGGCAAGGACATCAATGCATATGTAAACATAATCTGACGGGTAAACTAATTTAAATCGAGTTGGATGACGTTATAAACAAGATGAAATATACTTCTTAATAGAAAAAAAACTCTCAATAAGTTTGAGAAGACTTGTAAAATCTCGATTGATCAAGGTTATTGTTCATATACTTAATATTAACTGTTTTCTTTAAGTGTTTTTATTGTTAACATGCATGAATATGATCAAATCAATTTTTTACAATAAATAAATGTCACTGGTTATCATTACCGATTTATTCACGAATAAACTTCATTGAAAATACGTTCCTGACCAGTGTAGCCATTTTGTGAGACATAAATTGAGTTATTTAATACTTTGTCGCTATCCATTCAACCTTGTACGTTTTGTTTTCTATGTTTATGATTCTCTCGTTTTTTTTTGTCATTTCATATGAATAAAGTTTGTTTTGTTCTAGAACTAATTCTCCGAAGACTCAGACAAGCATAAAAATATAAACGACCATGAAGACCTTTTTCTATCGATTAATCTTATTATTAATTTTCACTCTTTCATTACTTCTTCGATAAACTGTATTGTACGCATGTAACTATGAATATGATTTTCACAAATTTTATAATACGTCTCTTGTCTTGTATAAGAAAAGGGTGTCAAATTAGTTGCATGGAATTTAATTGCACTTGATCTATCTCCATGTGACAATTGAATCGATGTCATGCTAACACAAAGCGACAAAGAGAAAGATAGAGAACAAAAAATAATATATATGTAGATGACATCGATTAATTCTCAAGTGTACATGTTATCCATCTCAATAAATAGAACACAAACGTTTCTTTTTGATTAAACTTTCGATCTATTATAAATGATACATTAGTGTTCGATGCCAAGGAGAGAGAGAGAAAAAAACGCTAATAATATAAATAAAAAACACTTTGGAATGCACAATTGATTCCTGTCCGTCAGTGTTGTATTATTCAGTGCAAATGTAAGTAAAATAAAAATCGTTTCCTATCACGGTATACTAATTTTTTTCCTTCTTCTTCATATTTCGTCAAGTTTAAATATATATTCTCTTGATAACAAAAAGAAATATATTTACGATAAGTCGATTTTGTTGCCCGAAATGATAATGACGATGCTAATAAGATGACAAGTAGTTCTTTTTTTTTCTTTTGAAAACGACTTCATCTAATTGTCCCTTCGAATAAATATATTAGGAAATTTCGATTTGACTCTATACATCTCTATATAAAAAAAAACGAGAGAAATAAGAAAAGAAACTACACATTAGTTAAGTCTCAAGAGTGCTTTCAAAATAGATGGGAGAATGTATTCTGAATAATTGAGTGTGCCAAAAAGACGACGACAACGACAAACTATGACAAGATATTTCAAACGATCTCATATAAGGTAAAATATTGCCTTTTTTCTTTCTCGTCTAACTTTAAAAGATCACGTTCGAATAAGATCAGTCAATGAGAATAAAATAGAGTAGTGTGATGTTTCAAAATAGAAATTGGAGTTTTCAACACTCTATTTCTTTATGTAGGTTTGATGTTTATACAATTCTTCGACACTATTGTGGTTTTGGTCGAAATGATGATGATTTTGTCGATCGTCTATCTCGTTACTATTCCGTACTTATCTTTTCCATATTCGTACTTATCGTATCGTCAGTTCAATTCGTTGGTAAACCAATTTCTTGTTTTACTCCAGCATCATTCACCGATGCTCATATAACCTACGCCGATTTTATCTGTTGGATATCGGACACATATTTCGTGCCATTCGATGCTGAGATTCCCGATGGTGACGATCTCGAAGCACGACAAGGTGCACATGCTATTCGTTTCTATCAATACGTTCCATTTATACTCATGTTACAAGCCTGTGGTTTTTTCCTGCCAGGTTTCTTCTGGCGTAATGGTTCGTCTCGTTTAGGTATTTGTCTACAAAAACAATTAGATCAATTAAATATGAGCCGTCAATCTCTAACGGAATCGCCTGTCTATCGTCGACAATTGATTCGCAATGTTGCTACACGGCTCGATCAATATTTTCGTCTTCGTCGACGAACATTTCTTCCACGTTTAGCATGTCTCTATCTGCTCATTAAATTTCTCTACATTTTCAATATATTCATTCAATTGATTTGTTTACATTATTGGATGAATTTTGATTTTTCATTTGACACATTCTTTCAACGTTTAATCATTCATAGTACAACCATTCGACATACATCTGTACAATTTCCAACCAATGTTCTCTGCGATTTTATTGTTCGTTTTTTGGGCAAAAATAAACATCGTCATACAGTTCAATGCGTTCTACCAATAAATATTTTCAATGAGAAAATCTTTCTCTTTGCCTATCTTTGGCTTATTCTACTTTCGATTTGTTCAATTTATAATTTTCTTATACAATGGATTTTATTTCTTGTTTTTCATCAAAATATTAATGATACACGCGGTCGACGAGAACAACGTCGAATTGCATCGAAATTTCATGAAGACGAACATAATGATACAATTCAAATTATTAATTATCAACCGATAACGAAAAATTTCAGTCAACATTATCTTCGTTGTGATGGCATTGTTATAATGAGATTATTCGATATGAATATTGATCTCGTCACAATGAATGATCTCATGGATGATCTATGGGAATTATATCAAATGAATCCAGTTTAAGATTGGATTTTGTTTTTATTTAATAGCACGAAGAACAAAAAAAGAAAGAAAGAAAGAAAGAAAAAGAAAGAGAAAGAACACAGACACAAGATTTTCTTTTTTTTAAATGGGCTTTAATTTGTTGTTTTTTTTTTCTTAAATAAAAAACACGCACACATAGGTCACTTTAGTTGTTGTTTTTATGGTAGAAGAAAAAAGAAGAGAAAAAATATGAGCAAATAACATGAAAGAAAAAAACATATATAAACACTCAATAATTGATCATGCTCAGTTTGTTTTGATAAAATTCTTTGAGATAAACGATTTAATTCGGTTTGTTGTTCATCAACAAGATGTTGATTTTCGTTTTGTTCTTTATTTACACGACATCTCAATTGAGATAATTGCTCATTTACAATTTCATAATCGGATTGTAATGAACGATAACGTTCTTGTTCGAGTCGATAAGAATCTTCGGTCGATGCAATACGTTCTTCAAAAAAAAAAAAACAAACCGAAAGAAAGACAATTGACAAGCAAAACAATTGCGAAAATAATTACCATTGGTTTCGTTAAGTTCTTCACGAAGTTGAGCAATTCGTTTTTGTGCGTCGACTAATTCATCATCTTTGACGATGTGATTAGTTACTATTGGTTCGGATAATTCGGTAATCGATTGGGATGATGGTGGTGGTGGTGGTGGAGGAGAAGGAGGAGGAGATATATGTTCTTCTACTTCTACTTCTTTATGAATACCATTTTCTAGAATTGGGGAAGACGATTGTTGAATATCTTTCGTTTTCTCATAATATTCATCGAATTCAGTTTGTATTCGTTGTTTTTCATTTTCGATTTCTGTACATTTCGTCTCGGAATTCTAATAATAGAATGAAATCGTATTCGTTTTGTTTTTGTTCCAATATGATTTTTTTTTCTTACTTTTAATTTCGTTTCAATTTCACTAATAAGTAAACGTTGTTCATCTAGTGATTGAACATATTCTTGAATATTCTGTTTAAATTGTTCATTTTGTTCTTCGATATATTTCAATTGATTTTGTGTCGAATCTAATGTTATTTGAATGGATTTATTTTCACCTGATATTGTTGCATATTCGGAAATGAGTTTTTCTAAACGAGCTTTCGATTCTTGTTCGAATTTTTCATGTGTTTCAGTTAGTTGAATTAGTTCCTGTTTGATTGTATCTTCGGTCATATTCTACGAAAAAAAAAATAACAAAATCTCTTGATAATAATGAGAAATAACTTTTTCTACTTTAGTTCGATAAATGCGAAGTTGATCTTCGAGAACATTTATACGTCCAAGAAGTCGATCTTCATGAAGAATAGCTTGCCAAGTATCGTCAGATGTTTGTTGTGTATCACGAATAACATTTTGTAAACGTTCAAGTTTTTGCTCAAGCAATTGTTCACGATGCATTGCTTCCTTAAAAATCACAAATTTTCAATTGATAAATAGAAAAATTTTTCCTTTATACTTGAAGATATTGAGCTAATTGATAGAGAACTTGAGAGTTCACATCTAATTCTTTCATTTGACCTAATGATTGTTGATTTGCACTAGATAGAAATGAATGAGAAAATAGCTTTAATTTCGACAAGTTTCAATTGATTTTACATTCGAGGTAGAGCTTCATTATTTTCGGAATGAAATAATTTAACTTCCATAATGATACAATTATGAGTTGCTTAAATAAAAAAAAAATCGTCATTCATTAGACAGACACATAATAATAATGATTCATAAACGTACTTTTTCGATTATTTTCTGTAACATCAACACCAAATTGAATAATATCACCTGAAAATATTTCATATGGATCACTTTCTTCATTGCATTTGCCCAATCGTTGATTGTTAACAAATGTTCCATTCGAACTTTTCGTATCTTGTAAATAGAATTTGCCATTTTCGTACCAAATTTTGGCATGTTGTCTCGAAAGAACTTTACAGTCGAATATCGCATTGGTAATCAACGGTTTTAATCGAGCGACAGCTCGTCCAATTTTAATTTGTTCATTTAATGGTATGCAACGTTCTTGAAATGGATGTGAATTCGGTTTGGGATAACAAACACAACATGGATAGATGATTTCAGTTGGCAATGATGAATCTAACGATTGTGTCGATGATGAAGGTGAAAGTGTGGATTTCGATATGGATGATGTATCTTCGATAAGATTTAAAACTAAATCATTGGGATAGATTGAACCATTGGTATTTTCAAATAATAAATGGTTGTCCATTCTCAATTTCGAGTCATTTCAAGGACGGAAACAAATAAATAAAGAATGAAAGAAAAACAAACAAAAAATAGCTTCGATCTAAAATATAGGATATACACAATATATATTTCGTATGTTATTCGTTTTCAAATTGAACAAAAAAATCATGTCATGTATTCATCAGCATTAAATTTGATATCGTCGTCGAACTATTATTATTATTGGTATTGGTATTACTACTACTATTATTAGTACTAGAATTCGTTTGGATTGACTTGAGAAAGGTTTTCGGAAAACGTAATTGAACTGTTGGACAATAACGTGCACGTTCATGAACAACGGATGCACTCATCCATTGTTGACTATCCAAATCAAAGAAATAACCTTCTTGCATAACAATAAATGAATTCGATGTATGAAAAACGGATATATAAATTCGACGATCGACGATGCCAATCGATTGTGGCCATGTTTTCGAAACAGCGCCCGGTATCGATGTAAGAATTGTCCATTGATTACATTGAAGATCATAACTTTCAATTGACAACATACCATTACCATCATCATCAAAACCTCCGATTGCTATTGAAGAATAAGACAGAAATTAATCAAATTATTTGCTAATAAATCAATCCTACCGAGAATTTTCTCATCAAATATGTGAAATACATGTGTCGTTCGAGCATTTAACATTGATGCACGTTTTTCTAATTGACGTTTATCAATTGAAAAACAATAGAAATCAGCTATTTTTGACCTTGAAAATAAAATAAATGTCTTATACGTATGTCAAATTTATTATTATTACCATTGACCATTTTTGCCTCCGCCTAAATAAACCGAATTTCCATAGGCACAAGCAGCCAATGATGAAAGTTGTGGTCCATCATTTGAAAATGATTCCCATTGATCATTTTCAATTGAATATCGTTCGATTGTATTTACATACACTCGAGTTGTTCGTTTAAAACCTTCGAAACCGCCCATACTAAACAAGAATTTCATCGATTAACAAAACTACATTCTTTTGATCTTATACTTACATATAAATATATGAATCAACATGTGCAGCAGCAAATCTCGAACGATCATGTAAAAGATTCTGTAATTTCGTCCATTCACAAGTTCGTGCACAAAATCGATAACATGATTTATATTCTTCGGATGAGGAACGACGTGTACCAAGAACATACAGATAATTATTAACGGTTATTGCACTGAATGGATACTAAACAAAGGAAAATATTGAAAACTAAAGATTTAAAACGAAATTTTTACAGGATAGTTTTCTTCTAATGGTGCTTGACAAAGAACATCCCAACGTTCAGCTTGAGTATTCAATGTAAATAGTTCAACTTCGCCAACGGCTACAAGTACAAGTGAATTTCTTATTCGACATTGAAGACTATTTAACAGCGCTTGTCGATTTGGCAAAGCATAATAACACAAAGCATTTTGAACTAAAATTCTCGATTGTTCACTTGATTTTATAAACGGATGATCACGAACGAAATCACATAGTTGTTCAGGTGTCATTAACATGAAACGAATAAGTTGAAATAAACTGTCAATATATTGTTCACGTTCAGTTTGATTGGTCTCAATCCATGTGCAAACCATTGTAAATAGATCATATTCAGTACAATGATACATTTCAAGATTATCACGTTCTAATTCCGTATGCATTTGTTCGTAGGTTAATTGTTCGAATTGATCACGTGCTTGTGATATTAATAGAACGAAATTTTTCGAAAGAAAATTTTTAATAACAAATAAAACATTATCAAGCGAATAGAGATCGGCTATTCGATAGATATCAATACAATTTTTAATTGTACATGATTCGATAAGAAATTGTGAACATAAATCAATCGCTTCGTGAATTTGTAAATGTGTAGCTGCATTCAATAATTCATCGATATTATCGAAATGAATTCGTAATGAACCTGAATAACAAAAATCGAGCATCGATTCGACACCATGCGACGAACGTTCGAAACCTTTTAATTCAATATGATCGGCATGACTTTCACTCATATTACCATTGAATAAAACTTTGAAATAATCTGACGTTGCAATAAGTAAAAATTTGTGGCAATAGAATTGTTTATCATTAATATCAATACGAAAATCACATTGATCCGAATTCGTACGCATATGTGACAATTTCTCGAGTAATTTAACAGCATAATTATTGCTCATCGATCGATGATCATCATCATCAAACATCTAAATTAACAAATGACAAGTGAAATTGAAATATTTCTTTGTTTTCTTTTTTGTGTTACTCGAAATTGTTCAGTTGTTTGATAATGCATTGTCTCGCTTTTTTTTTATTCAAACAGCTGGTAAACAAAAAAAGAAATAAACACGAGACGAAAAAAAAACAGCGTCCTCTGTCGCTGAAAATAAATGCTCGATTTTCAATCGATAATTCTCGTTGATTTCGAATTAAATTTAAAATCATTTGATTTTTTTTCTTGTTTTTAAAATCTTTCATCGAATAACTCTGATTGGATTCGTTCGATTGCAAATACTAAACAACAACAACAAGAAGAAGAAAAGTAATCATCAGTCAACTTGCCAGCTCACTACACAAAACAACCAAAAATCAATTATGGTCTTACTTGCTGCATCGATATGTACAAAAGGAGGCAAACGTAGGAAGTTTTTGATTTTTCTTTAAAAGAATAACCGAACATTTTCTAGCTCTTGTCTCTCGACAATTCGTCGAAATGACACGATCACGTATCGAAGGTCTACTCGCTGCTTTTCCTAAGCTCATTGGCGCTGGTAAACAGCATACATTCGTTGAAACCGATACGGTTCGTTATGTTTATCAGCCATTTGATAAACTCTACATGGTTCTATTGACAACAAAAGCGAGCAACATTTTAGAAGATTTAGAAACATTGAGATTATTTTCTCGAGTAATTCCGGAATACTGTAAAACAGTCGATGAAAAAGAAGTGTTCGAACATGCATTCGAATTACTATCTGCATTCGATGAAATTGTTGCTTTGGGTTACAAAGAAAATGTCAATCTCGCACAGATTCGAACATATACAGAAATGGATTCGCATGATGAACGTGTTCATGAAGCGATGAAACAAGTAATGGAAATCGAATTTCATTCTATCGAACGATGTTTCGTTTGTGTGTTTAGTCTCAAGAACGTGAAGCCAAAGATCGTATGAAACAACGTGCAAAGGAAATCGACAATCAACGTCGTGCACAACGTGCTGGCGGTTCGAAAGGCTACTCGGGTATTTCATCGAATATGTATAGTAACTCGTCAATGGATACGAAACCGGATATCACACCAACACCGGTGACATATCAAACGAGTACATCAACACCTCCTATTCGTCCAAGTTCATCGGGCAAAGCTATGCAATTAGGCAAAAAAGATAAAAATGTCGATTCATTTGTTGATCGACTGAGATCCGAAGGACAAGAAGTCGTTGCTAATACAGCACCGGTTGCAGGTGGTGCCGGTAGTGCAACAGGCAAAACGAAGAGTCAAAGTATTTCCTTAGCTGAATCGCAAAAAGAAGAGTAACTATTTGCAATTATCTTGGGTTTTTTGACGAATGCATTCTTCTTTTCTTTAGTATTCATTTGAAACAAGAAGAAAAATTAACTGTTCGATGTGGTCGTGACGGTGGCGTCGAAGCACTTGAAGTTCTTGGCATGATTATGTTGCGTGTTAAATCCGAAGAATACGGCCGGGTTATTGTCGCTGTTAACAACAAAGATTCGAGAAATCTTCAATTACAAGTAAACGAAGAGAAATCAATGAGCTTTGCGGGTCTATTCAACATGTTTATTTTTAGACACATCCAAATATTGATAAGAAATTGTTCATGAATGAATCGATAATTGGTCTTAAAACTCCCGATCGGCCATTTCCGGCTAATCAGGAAGTTGGCGTTTTGAAATGGCGTTATACATCAACGGATGCAAGTGAAATACCTTTAACAAGTACGAACAAGAAATTCTTAGACAAAGAAAATAGTTGTTTTGTTTTCATAGTTAACTGCTGGCCGAACGAAACACCTAACGGAGGTTGCGATGTTAATATCGAATATGAATTGCAAAATACAAATTTAGTTCTTAAAGATGTTCAAATTAGCGTTCCATTACCGTAGGCAAAGAAATTGATTTCTTTTTTTTGTAAATGAAAATCTATTTGATAGTGGTGGTGGACAAACACCGGTTATCGGTAAAATTGATGGTGATTATCAATTTGATAGTCGAAAAACAACATTGATCTGGACATTGCCTGTTATTGATCAATCAAATGCCGAAGGATCTTTAGAATTTTCTGTTCGTGGTAAAGCAAATGATTTCTTTCCTGTTCAAGTTGATTTCGCGTCTGAAACACCATTTTGTGATATTCGAGTACGAACAAAATCGAAAAAAAAACAAACAAACAAAAGTCAAATCTTATTTTCGTTTTACTTGTAGATCGCTGGTGTGAAATCAGTCGACAAACGTGAACCCGTCTCGTATTCCAATGAAACTAATCTTATTGTTGAAAAATACGAATATATTTAAGTTGATTATTATCTTAATAAAAAACAGAACTGTTCCTTTTTATTCGAAAGCATTTTATTGTTATTTTCATTCGATAGTGAATTTTAAAAAATAAAAAAAAAAATAAAAAAGAGAAATCTGGAGAAGTTGGGCATCGATCCCAATACCTCTCGCATGCTAAGCGAGCGCTCTACCATATGAGCTACATCCCCATGTTAAACATAATTCGATTTTATCTTTTAAAAACACCTACAAATATATATATCGAACAGGAACGAAAGAAAACTGTTTAGCACGTAAAAACAATTAACTGATTGATGTTTATTCATCGACTCGAGTTCTCTCTACAAAACAAACGTCCGTAATTGTAAAATCAAGAGACGACGAGCGAGCGAGCGAAAGAGAAATTAATGACTAATTCTCGCCTTCGAAATATCCTAGTAGGAGGTACTCGTAAAACTCATTACAACAGCAACAATACGAAATTCATCTATGATCGAATTAACCTTTCGCGTTGGCGAATTGATTGATGCTGCCATTTCGTTGGTGAAATGTCAAGTGCATTCATGGACTTGTTTCGTCTGTTTTTATCAATATTTTTTCTCGATTTTCCGATCTATTCTTTTTCTTCTCTTCCCCTCCCTCTCGTTAATTTGAATAAAGCGAGTATTTAAAAATCGGCGATTAGGATGCAACAAGCTCCGTGATTGACTATTTTTCTTCTTCGTCTTTTTTTTTAAACGCATCTAATCGAACATATATTTCTATTCGAAACATTCTCCGACGTGCGTTACATTGAGTAAAACATAACATACAAAGACAACATGAAGTTTATCGTGATTTCCATTATTTTACTCGTTATCTGTCAATATTTTCTCAATCGAATTACTGTCGATGCTCGAGCAATGAAAGTCAAACGATTTTCTTGGGCTTTTCCAATACATAATGAAGACAGCGCCGAAACAACTAATAATTTAGTTAAACGAAGAAAACCAGGTAGATATGAACTTTCATAATGACAGTTCAATCTAGTTTCTTTTCCTTTTTTTTACTTAGGCTGGGGTAAACGAAATGTTATCCTTAGTGGTAATCGACTGTTTACCTTACACGAGAATGTACCTCAACATTGGTTTGAAGATCAATGAATAAAACTGTCGTTTATATATAAAAAACAAAATAAAACACAGAATTATTGCACAACAACAACAACAATAATAATAATAATTATACATTTAATAAATAATAATAAAAAGAAAATTGCTTGAATTAATTCATTTTCTTTTCATCTCGTATTTTTATTCGAGAAAGTAAAGAAGAAAGAATCAGACGAGAACAAATGCTTTCATTGACTCAATTTCTGTTATTTTTTTAAAATGTATTAGAGACTTATGATCGAGTGAAGCCGTTCTTTTTTATCTTATGATGTAAACGTGATCTAAACAGTGGTCGTTGTTCGAAAAAGTATGGCGGTGGCGAACGTAAAGTCCTCCGTTCATGAGAAATAAGTCGATGTGAAGGATAGAGCTCGTTTTCAAGGCTAGATGATGTCGTTATATCGTCAATTGTTATCAATGGTGAAGCTTGATCTTTGCATAGAAATAACCACGCTGTCTTATCTTGAACCGTTCGTAACGATGAATAAGGTCTTGAACAATCGAATGAATTGGATAGACTTCGCTTGCCTGGATTGGGATAATTCATTAGATTTGATGGATAATCTTTTTTGATAATATACCATTGAGCATTAGTCATTGCAAATAAAGTCATTGTGAAGATAAGAATTGTATTCATTGTAAAGCTAAATAGTAAATATTGATACTCTTTCTTTTTTTATATTCATTGAAAATGAAAAGAATGGTCTACACAGGTAAGATTTATATAGAATTCAAGAATGTCTGAGTCGCAATGATGATCGTGGAGGAGGAAATGAATCATGTCGTTTCAAGTATTTTCTTGACAACTCAAAACACGAACACGTAGTTCTGTCAATTAAAATCGGTTTAATAACAACAAAAAAAAACACAAATATCGCTCATAGAATGTCACCTTTGTTACTAATAGATTTCATGTTTTGCATAATCCTTCGCTAATGAAACAATTATTCATGTCAAGTATGTGTACCTTATTTGTCAGAGTTTTTCAGGGCAATGATGGTAATTGCTTCGGATGAAATGGAGTTTTATTTACGAATGTCTTTCGTTGCTAACTGAGTCATGTTTTTTTTTAAATTATTTTCTCAGCAGGTTATCAGCTACGTCATATATTCGCATTGATAAATTGTTGATCAATGCTGTCGATAAGGTACTACGAATGATTTACTTACGTACTGGTGCAAACAGCCGAGCGATCTAACTTTTTTCTTGTTTCTACGTTTGGAGAATTGGCGAGATGGAATTAAGGTGCAACATCAACTACTGAGCAATTTATATATATCTCAGAAGACAAGAAGGTCAAATCAGTATTACGGAAAAAAAAGAGCCGACGGAAAAAGAAGAAGAAGAAAATAATAGAAACCAGAGAATATATTCAATAATTTCGATCCGGGATGGGTATTACACTCTAGCAGCAACCCCCGCAGAGATATGCATGCATAATAAATGAGCATCTATGAAGCAATAAGTCTTTTGTTCTTTTCTAGAAGACTCTGATCAATAACGCCTCGTTCATAATGTAATCATTGTTTCGAACTTGATTTGTTTTTTTCATTAACATTTTTTTTCAATTAATGATTCGTTCGTTCTTTCTTTTTTGTCCTATGATTGATCGATGATTACTTCTTATTCAATATGATAAAGATACCGAATCGGCTTTAATTCGATTATTTATCAAAGTCGTAACAGCAACAAAACACAAGGTTGAACATATAGTTTTTGTGTCTCATGAATCGATCATAAATAGTCACTGTATTTCAATATTGACTTGTGGCTCTCTGACCTCGTGCCGATGTTGAACATCGTCGAGGTAAATATAAAAAGCCGAAAGGGTGAGAGAAGAAAGAGAAAAAACGAGGAGGCAACGGAGAAGAAGAAGAAGGAAAAAATGCACGTTTTCTTTCTCTTCAACGGACCATCCTCGTTTGCCTGCTCTCATTTAAATTCTTTTTTTTTACTCTCACCGACAGAAATGAACAACAGTCTGTATTTCTTCTTAACTAAATGATTTTAAAATGAACTGTTAAATGACATGACAGCAACGAGCAACAAAACACCTATATGAAGTAAAAAAAAGAAGTCGGAGCTGTTCGTTTCGTTCTCTTTCTTTTTCTCATTTTCTATTGATTTGAGATTATGATGTCTGTAACAGCTGACACGTATGTATATGCATGTATGTATTGAAAATGAATGAAGAAAAAAAAAGCCTGTATTTATATATTTATATTTGATATGTATAAATGTCTAATGGCATCGAAACAAGTAAATGATTTCACCATTTGAGTTTGTTCTACTATTCGTTCTCTCTCCCTCTCTTCTTTTCTTCAACATTTGAACAGTCTGTCTAGCGACGATAAAAAATATTTGAAGAAATTCAATTGTTAGATTGTATAATCACGTTAGTATAAAACAACATTGAAAGAAGGAAAAAAAATAATAAAAGACAAGAAACACACACTCACATTCACATTTTACATTTTAATAGTAGTGGTCGTCGTTTTTTTTTTCTTCTTTTGCGTTTTCTTTTTCTTTAACGTATAGTACAGGTAAAATAGTAATACCATTCAGACCTTTTTTTACGGTCGTTTCTTTTTCTCTCTCGTCTTCAGATGACTACAAGTGTACTAACGCCGGATTTTTCTCATTTAACTCGAACAGTTATTTCCAATCTTGACAGTCTACGTCAAGAACATAATTTATTATTATCAACAACAAATGAAAACAAACAACAACAACTTGAACAATCACTTGAAACGATCGAACTCGGCATCGATGAAGCAACGATTATGTTACAATTGGAACATCATCTCGATGAATTCGATAGTGAAACATACAAATTAATTCTTCAAATTCAACGTTTAACACAAGAAAATAATTGGCTACGTGATGAATTATCATTAACACAACAAAATTTACAAACAAGTACACAAATAAAAGATGATTATGAACGTGATATACGTTTATTAAATGAAACTTTATTGAATACTCAAACTCCAACGTTCAATCTAACCAATACAATCGATATTGAAAATGAACTACCTATTGAAACAAAAGAATCTCTATCACAATCAGAAGCTTCTGCTTCGCCTCTCGCTCCTCCTCCTTCGTCGTCTTCAAATCATTCCGAAGTTCCAGCACGTTTTCGAACTTTACATAATCTTGTTATTCAATATGCTCAAGCAGGTCGATACGAGGTTGCCGTACCATTATGTCGACAAGCTCTTGAAGATCTCGAAAAAACACACGGTCATCTACATCCCGATGTAGCAACAATGTTAAATATTCTTGCATTGGTCTATCGTGATCAAAATAAATTCAAAGAAGCCTTACAATTATTAACTGAAGCATTGACAATACGAGAGAAAACATTAGGCGCTGATCATCCAGCTGTCGCGGCAACATTGAATAATTTAGCTGTACTCTATGGAAAAAAGAATCGATATAAAGAAGCAGGTAGTAATACTAATAATGATCATTGATTGAAAGAGAGAGAGAGAAAAGATTTTTAGAACCATTATGCAAACGTGCATTGGAAATTCGAGAGAAATGTTTTGGTAAAGATCATCCAGATGTTGGCAAACAATTGAATAATCTTGCATTATTATGTCTCAATCAAGGCAAATACGAGAGAGTTGAAGAATATTATAAACGAGCTATTGAAATTTATACAACACATTATGGAATTGATGATCCTACTGTTGCGAAAACGAAGAATAATCTTGCGTCGGCATATTTACGAGAAGGAAAATATAAGTTAGCTGCTCAATTATATCAAGAAGTTCTTTCGACTGAACAATCTCAAACTCAAAATACAACAAATTCGAATTCATTACACGATGGTTCGACAATTGCAATAACTTTAAAGAATCTCGGTAGATTATCATCATTGTTTAGTCAATTTCATTTTCATTGATTTCTTTCTTTCAGGAGCACTCTGTCGTCGACAAGGTTTCTATGAACAAGCTGATTATATTGAATCTTGTGCGAGTAAATCATCGCACGATCCCGAAGCTATCAATCGTGCATTAGTTATTCTCCGGCAAATTCGAATCTATGATGATACTAATCAAGGTACATCACGACGAGCTCAACAACAACCACCACCACAGGACTACGGTCGATTACGTCGAAGTGGTTCCTTTCAAAAATTACGTCAAAGTATTCGACGTGGTTCAGAAAAACTCGTACAAAAACTTCGTGGTACACCCGTTAATTCACCTTCATACAATGCAATGCCATTTCAACAACAAGATGCACCTATGAAACGAGCATCATCCATGTCCGTATTAAACAATGCTCCTGTACAACAACAACAACAACAACAAACGAATAAGCCATTAATGACAACGAACACACTTGACTTACAACGTCCGTCCTCATCATCATTTTTTCGTGGTCGATTGGCCAGTTCGGAGAATCTCCATTGAAACACAAGACACATATACACAAACAATCTTGTCCACTAGTCAGTCCTATCATAATCATGTGTAACTATTTTCACTCGATACAAACAATTCTCGTAGTTCAAATTCGATCCATTATCTCGAGGGTGCTTATCTTTCTTCTCTTCTTGTTTTTTTTGTTTTCTAATAAAAATACAAACAAACCGCTTTCTATGAGAATGTACTATTCAATTGCATTAATAACATTTTTTTGTTTATATTTACTTTTTTCAAAAGACAGAGAGAAGAAAAAATGTACACAATTAAACGTGTAATAAGAAAAAAAAATATGTCGAAATGGAAGGATATGGCACTCTACTAACGGTGTAATAACATTTTTGAAATAAGAGACAAGAAAAACAAAACAAAAACAAACAATGCACGGAGATCTATGTTTGTGTGCATGAAAAACTAGACAAATGCCCTCAAAAATTCGAATGTATATACGTATATATATATATATATATAAACAAAAATATTATGATGCATTATGAAGAAGTCCATCAAGTACTCGAAGTCCATTCTGCGTTAATGTACCCATGTTTTGATTGTAGCCACCAAGATTATCTCGTGCAAGAGTTGAATTCGTTGTATTCGCATAGTTTCCGTATATCGGTCGACGTTGTTGATACTGTCCTGTATAGGTACCGAACGATGATGACGATGGACCTGCTGTAATCTGAGGTTGATTGTAGTTCGATATAGTTGCCGATTGAAAACGAGCTTTTGCTCCTCGTACATCAGCAGCAGAATTAGGCCGAAGAGTAGAAACCTAAATAGAAATGAGGGCAATTAATTGATATAGAAAAAAAACAGAACGTACGAATTTATTATTCAAACGAGATTGGGCACCATTGCTTTTCTCACTTGGTCCACCGCGTTCATCATTGAACACAACAGTTGGTCGACGAATATAATAATTATTCGAATTGCCATTACTAGCTTGTCTGAGCGGAGGTGTCGGTGTCGGTGCAGAACCCGAACGAAAGCCTCGATTAATATTTGTTTTCTCTCGAGATAATGTTCCACTGTTCGTTTTCTAAAATCGAATAGTTTTCGTTTTTTTGAACAACAAAACAAAAAAAAGTCTTTATACTTGATATAATAAAGATGAACCGGATGTATTTCGTTGCTTTGCACTAATCACTCTCGGCTGTGGACCATTGTAACTATTCGATCGTCCCAAAAGATTCGTATAGGACGATGTTGTCGTTGAATTTTTCGTGTAATGTTGTTGATTCATTGGATAATCTGTCGGTGTGTAATCATCGTCATCGACATCATCTTGAACGTAGGTTTTCTTTTCTGTTGGATAATTCGAATACATTGAACGATCTTGTTTAGTTAATTGCGATTGTTTGTACGAATCATATTCGGATTGATCAATATATGCACTTGCACCATGGCGTTGTTGATCGACAGAATTATCACGCGGACGTGCTTGAGATATTTCCGTGTTTGCAACAGGAAGTTTAGCAGAAACACGACGTAATTGTATTAACTAAATCATTGATTTCATAGAAATTTATTCATTGAGAAAAGTCAATTATGAATTTACTTCGTATAATTTTTTTCGATATTCATCAACTGTTAGTTGAATATCGTCGCTAAGTTGAGGAACAACATCGTAGCCTTTAACAATTTCTTCGTTGGGATTATGGAAGCTACAAAAGAAGAAGAAAAACAATGTCGAATGATTCGATGTAAAAACCAAAACATACGAAACAACAAATCGATGTCGAAGACCTTCGTCAGCAGTCACACGTTTATCAGGATTAAAATGAAGTAAACGACGAAGAAGATCAACTGCCTCTTCATCACCACTCGGAACTAAACTATCCAATGATTTTTTCGGTCTACAATCGAAACAACGAAATCAAAAATTTAGTTTCTCAAATTTTCAATTTACCCATTCGCTGCACGTTCTAACACACTCGGCCCATAATGTGAGCCAATACTAGCGATATCCGATTGACTCGGTGTGGGTATATATTGAAGAATACGTTCTAACTGATTAAATGTCGACGTACCCTGAAAAAGCGGCTTGCCCAGTAGTATTTCACCGAGAATACAACCTAAACAATATTTTTTTCACCATAATTCAAATTAGTTCGATATGCTCTTTGCTTACCAAGCGACCACATGTCAACACCTTTCGTGTATTTCGATGATGCAAGTAGAATTTCCGGGGCGCGATACCATCGTGTAGCTATTGACAACAACAAAAACAGAAGAAGAGGACATTTCATTTCATAAAAAAAAACAATTTTCACTGACCAACATATTCGGTTAGTGCAGGATGTTGAACATCTTCGCAGACATGATTCAATGATCTGGCAAGGCCAAAATCACAGATTTTAACTCGACAATGTTGATTAATTAAAACATTCGATGGCTAAATAAAACTCATCATTACAAAAAACAAAAACGGCGTTTCTTGCTGAACCATTTACTTTCATGTCACGATGAATAACATTAGCTGAATGAAGATATTTCATAGCTTTTAATAATTGATACATTACATATCGTTTATGTGTATCTTTAAGAATATTTCCTTTACGAATAACATTATGTAGATCAGCTTCTGCATAATGAGAAACAAAAAAAATCAATAGAATAGCCTTGTTTTTTGTTTAACTTACCCATAAATTCACAGACAAGATAGATATCACGATCGTTATCAGCTCGTAGAACATTTTGTAAACGAATAACATTTGGATGTTCACCAAATTCGCGCAAGAAAACAATCTCACGATAAGTTCTCTATAGAACAAAAGAAAACGAGATAACACATTTTTGTTTAATCACTTCGAAAAATTATAATTACTTGTGCATCCGTTTGATTACGAAAAGCATCGAAAATTTTTTTCAATGCAACAACTTCTTTACTTCGTTTATCAATTGCTTTCCATACAATTCCATATGCACCTTTGCCGAGACGTTTCTGTATATCATAATAACGTAAAATATGTGTATCAACACCGTCCGACATGTTGATGATTTTATGTCTAAATTATATAGATAATCAAATTTCTTAATCGATCATTGATATCGAGAAACAAAATTCAAAGAAAAAAATACACCATATTCGTTTCTTTTCTTTTTTTTTCTTTTCTTCAACCATAAGAATCTCAGCATGATCAATCATTACTTGACAACAGTCTCCAGGCCAGGATGTTTGTGTAGCAAATATATTTCGACATACAGAGGTCACTCGTTGTCATTGGTACCATGTCTGTATATTCAATTTTCACGTTTTCGTTTTTCTTTTTTCTTCTCTTTCGCTCGTCGTTCTTTATCGCATGTCTAGGAATTTGATATGGTCTCAAATAAAGGTTAAAAAATAAAGATCATTCAATAGCAAATGTAAAATCAAGCTATGAGTGTTCGACGTAAGAGTACTTTAACACCTGCTGTGGCTCGTCCTTCAACAATCTCGATTTATTCGACCGCAGTAGATCTTAATGATGACGATGCTGCCGGTAATCAGACATTTTTTAGAAAATATTGTTCAGCTATTTATTTACATAAAACGAATGTTTATCATATACTTGAACGGCAGGAAGGCAAACGAACATTAATTTATCATCTATTTGTTTTTCTTCTTACGTTAATCTCTCTTGTTCTCGGTGGAATATCAACCATTGATGAATGTCGAACTTATGTGAATACACCAATGTATTACTATGAATTGAGTTTATGTATTTTCTTTACGTATGAATTAATCGTACGTATTTGGTCGGCCGGTTGTCTAGCGTTGTATCGAACATGGATCGGTCGATTTATATTTGTTACACGACCTGTTATTGTTCTGGATATTTTAACTTTATTCGGTTTTGCACTTTCGTTATCGACAGGTTTAACAATGGGTGAATTTCCTGAAATAACAATGAAATTTCTTCCGATTCTACAGATGATTCGATTTCTACGTGTTGATCGACAATTATCATCGTGGAAAATCTTGAAAGAAATTATTCTTACACATCATCAAGAACTAACAGTTACGATTGTCATTGGTTTTATGTTTATGATCATTGGTTCGTATCTTGTTTTCATTGCCGAAACACCGGTAGATGAAAAATTAAATACGGGCTCGTATCGATCAATGGCTGAATCCATTTGGTTTTCGATTATTACAGTAAGACTATTTCACATTTTCTCGACGAATCGAAATTGTAATTTAATTTAGATGACAACCATTGGCTTCGGTGATATTTATCCATCGGGTTACATTGCAAAAATAGTTTCAACAACAATCATCTATCTCGGTGTTGCTTTCTGGTGTTTACCATCGGGTATCATTGGAAGTGTAAGTTAACAATTCTTTGCCTTTTCGTTAATAAAAAACAAACAAACTTTCTTCAGGGTTTAGCAATCAAAGTTCAAGAACAGAAACGTGACGAAGCACTCAGTCGTCTCGTACCAGCAGCTGCTAGTGTCATTCGTAATTGGTGGCGATTACGATGTGCTTACCGTGGCAAACAATTCACTGCTACATGGAAAATCTACGGACTTATGCAACGACGTGTCACTGCTCTAAGTTCTCCTCAATCTCAAGAACCAAAATCAGCACCACCTGGCCAAACGAATCCATTTCGATCATCGAAATTCTATCCGATTCGACGAAAATCTATAACTTCATTCGATGATTTACCATCACGTTATAGAGCTGCAATAAAAGTTCTTCGAATATTAAAATATTCGTCATCGTGTAAAAAATTTCATCAAGCAAGTAAACCCGTTGATTTGAAAGATATTGTTACGGAAAATACTCAAGTCAACAATCGTCTATCGATGATGTTAAATGATATTCAACGTCGATTAGATTTTGTTCTTGGTACAACCAAATTACCGTCGTTTCTTTCGATTGAAGATAAACGTCAATTAAGTCTCTCGGCTCGAATTGAACAACTCGAAGAATTAACAAATCAATTCGAAACTAAACTCAATTATCTCGAACAATTAGCTTTAAATCTAATGCAAAAATAATAAAGTCTTTTTATTTATTTAATTGTGTTTTTTTCTTCTTCTTCTCTAACGAGCTGTTTGACATCGATGAAATCTTGGTTTCACGAGAATATATTCGACTGTCATTGAATTCGAACGTTTACTTGTCGATTTAGGTCGTTCAACGAGATGACTTTGAGTAAATTGTTGTTCGTATAATGACGAACGTACTCGTTCGAGTTGATGTTGTTCTTTTCGAATAATTGTCAATTGAATATTTTTCTCTCGTTCATAGAATTTCATTCGAACATTTAATAATCGATCTTCACGTTTATTTCTCGCACGTATAACATCACTCAATTCAGTAAATCGTTGACGAATCCATTCACCATTGGCATCCTAAATGCAAAGAAAAAGATTTCCTTAAAGTTCGAAATTGTATTTATGCGTGCGTACAGCTTTCGGTCGAGCGAATTGCATTGTTTTTGAATTCGTTTTTTGAGAGAGATGAAACACCCGTTGTGCGCGCCATTTTCAAACACAAGAAAATATGAATAATGACGATGAAGAATTCAATGAGAAACGTTTACAACTACGTCAACAATTAAAAAGTCAATTACTTACACTTTCATCGCAATCGAATCGTTCGAAAACATGCGAATACTTCATTCCCAATTGTCGTGAAAATGATTTTCTTGAACAACAAGGTCTCAATTGTGTGAGAAATTATTTTCAAATTCATCATTTTCATAATAATATTCAATTGCCGAATATTTGTTCGATATGTCGAACGGATTCAACGGAAAATTGGTGGTCATTTGAAATCGATCAACAGCAACATATCGTTTGTGATCAATGTCAACAAAATCGTATGAAACATTCGATTCTCGAACAACATCGACAATCAATGAAAATGGCATTTTTACAAGCGAAAGAATGTGAACGTCGATTAGAAGTTGATTATCAACGAAAACTATCAAATAGTTCTTAAACTAAACTAATACATATCATATTTCTGTTGAATTTCGATTGTGAATAAACTTGACTGACTGACATTTCGATTTTATGATAATAAATTTTTATAATAGGGGAGGGGGAGCATATCGATTGATTTATATTCGACATATTATAAAAAAAAAGAAAGAAACCTTAATATATTTCTTTTTCTCTACGTGCCACATATGCAGATGAATCGAATTTTCTATTGGCTGAGACAATCGCCTGAGCTACTCAACAGAAAAAGATAAACATCTATTTTTTTCTGAGTACAATCAATCGCGGGTGTGTTTGTCGACGAAGATGGACGTTAAAGGTTTGAAATTTCAATCGAACAATTTAGCAAAAACAAAAATTGAAACTATGATTTAGAAATTGATTCGAAATTATTTACACCTGGACCGTTAACAACTAGTCTAACGGTTAAACAGGCAATGCTTCATGATCTCGGATCAAGAGATACAGTTTTCATCAATATTATCGCACATATTCGACAAAAATTAGTTCAACTAGCCGGTTAGCATTTCGTTTTTGTCGTGTAAATTTAAATCTGTTCTTTTTTTCCTTCAGATGCATCTCCTGATGAGTATACAGCTGTACTCCTACAAGGTAGCGGCTCATATGCTGTTGAAGCAACATTTTCGACGTGTGTACCTCGTGAAAATGCTAAAGTATATTTTTTTTACAAGACAAATAAAACTAAATTCTATAATTATTCTTTCTTAGGTTTTAATTCTTGAAAATGGTGCTTACGGGCAACGAATGATAAAAATGTGTCGAACCTTGAATATCCCATATGATGCTCTTTCATTTGCTGAAACAGAACGTGTTGATGTCAATCAAGTTGCTGATAAACTGAATTCGAATGCTTACACTCACGTTGCAATAATTCATTGTGAAACAAGTTCAGGTATTCTCAATCCAATCGACGAAATCGGTCAATTAGTTTACAATCATGGTTCACAAAAAGGTTCAACTGTTTTCATTGTCGATTCAATGAGTGCCTTCGGTGCTATACCTGTCAGTCTACGTAATGGGCAAATCACCTATATAATTAGTTCGGCTAATAAATGCATCGAGGGTGTGCCCGGATTTGCATTTATTATTTGCAAAAAACAACACTTATTAACTTGTCAAGGTTTGTCTATGACGATGTGCAAATGATAATTAGTATTTTCTTTTGCGTTCGATTCTAGGATATGCACGTAGTTTAGTTCTTGATTTGTACGATCAATATGTTTACATGGAACAGAATCGACAATTTCGATTTACTCGTATGATATGAAAAATAAAATAAAATAATAAAACTCAATTCATGCTTGTTTAGCTCCAACTCATGCGATACTTGCATTTAAACGTGCACTAGATGAATTAGAACAAGAAGGTGGTATACAAGGTCGGGCAGAAAGGTATAATTCTCAAATGATTGAGGAGTGTTGATTCATATATGTATATTTAGATATCAAAACAATAATAAATTTATTCGTGAATTCATGCGTAAACTTGGTTTTGTTGAATTAATTAAACCGGAATATCAAACATATATTATTACGTCCTATTATTATCCTCAAGCACCATTTAACTTCGAAAAATTCTATAACAAGCTGAGTGAAAAAAGTAACAAGAAGAGAAAAAACGCCCTAGATAATTTTATCTCATCTTACTTTTAGATCAGTTAATCTATCCAGGGAAAACAACAGTTACTGATTGTTTTCGCATTGGTAATATCGGTCGCTTAAACATTGACGATATGAAAGTTCTCGGTGAATCAATTGAAAAAGTTTGCCAAGAAATGAATATTGACTTGCCATTGAAATATTGACGTACGCTTAATGCTAAAAATTAACTGACATTTTGACCATATTTGGTTTCGTTTTATATCTTATCTGGTTTATCCATGCTACGATTAACTGCTTATGATACTCAACTCATTTCATTTGTTTTTCTTTTATTATTATTACTTTCGTTTAATATGTTATACGTATTGGTACTTATTCTTGTTATTTAATCTCGTAACACACAGAAGAAACATAAGAAAATATATATATATAGAGAGAGAGAAAGAGCATAAAAAGGAAAGCTATTGTTGTTGTTTTTTCACTATGAATTTGTATTGTTAAAATTTTTATCGAACGAAACACGTAGTCCACTTGTATTTCGTTGATCGTCATCGCTTGTACGTGTTGATAATGATGTCATAGGTAATTCATCAGAGTTCTTAGCTAATATCACAGTTGGGTCGAGTTTTGTCGTGGGTACAATCGTATGATTTAATTCAATTTGATCTTGATTAACTATTGTTGTTGGTTGTTTACCGAGCAATGGTGCAGCCATGGATTGTAAACGTTGTTGTCGAGCTTCGATAAATGTCGGACATAAAAGTGTAGTAAATGCATCACGAAATGCTCGTGACATACGGCAATAAATAAAAAAATTAATCGGATACGATAGTAGAACAGCAAAATTTAATAATTGTACAGCAAAATTAAGAAATACACCGAGAAATGTCGACTCAAATAATCTCAATATTCCAGATACAATCAAATAAATTGCCATGGGAATTTCGACAATCAAAAATATTGTTACAACGATCACCTAGATTACAAAATAAGAAGAAGAAGTATTTTGTACTTAGCTAATTTAGTATGAAGACATACAAGCATTAATGTCACGTTAGTTTGTTCCTGTGATCGAGCTTCACAACTACGTCTTCGCATTAATTTATCCCGATTTTGTTTTGCTTCTTTCATACGTTTAACTAGAATAGCATTTAATATAACTAATATTGTACAAGGTCCAACATTAATTAATAAAGCTCGTATAAGTGAATAAATCGAAAAGAAATTTCGATATTTCGGATCTTCCGAATAATCTCGAACAACACAAGCATTGAAAATCTTATTCGGATCGAGTAATGATGGAACAGGAGTACCTTGAAATGTTCCTTCGAGAAACATCGGTATAGCTACAAATAATGCTAGGAAATTGACACATCCGATCGCTTTCAATGCCATCGGTACAGTACACCATCGTTTAGCTTTTTCCGAATGGCAAACGTAAATATATCGTTGTATAGCTAGGACAACTGTAATCTAGAGAAGAGCAAAAGAAAAGCAGATGTGTTATTCAGTGTATTCTTTTTTTTCGTTTCATTATCTTGAATCTTTACCCAAATCGAACAAGTATGAAAAATAAATGGTAGAACATCATGATTTAATCGATGAAACCAGCCGTAATTAAATGGTATATAATCTTGACATTGTTGAAATGTAAAAATAAAAACATACGCTGGAAAAGGAAAAAGTCCTGTTAATGTATCGTAAAGTGCTATAGCTAAGAGAAGTATATTTGTTGGTGAACGAAGTTGTTTTTGTAATAGAACAACGGCAATTAATGAATTTAAAACTGTTGAAATAATAATAATTAAAGGTGCGCAAACGCCTTGCAAAATCATATAGTAAAGAGGCGGACATTGACCAGGTTGAGTAAATGGATACCAATGTAGACCATCGGGTGGTTCGAGTACACCGGTCGTTGAAAATGTTTGATTCGTTGCTATGACCATTGTATCGAAATCAATTGGAAACAATAAACTAATCGTTTGATTATTTCGAGTGAAATCAAACCATCGTCTACAAAAAAATAAACAAGACAAAATCGATTTGCAATTCTTTGTTATTGTTGTTCTTCTTTTTCAGCGCCGTTGCCGCCGCCGTCGTCGTCTTCTGTCGATCTATCTATGGGAGATTAGTTGACAATCTAACTTTTATATCATGAATAATAATAATAACAATAATAATAATAATAATGAAAGAAAAAAAAGAAAATTTCTCGAAATTATATACGTTCATCTGTTAGATTATAGTCTAGCGTGTTGTGTGATAAAAGACGGATGAGATAATTGAAAATCATAAATCATTTCATTCGTCTCACACATATAATATAAAAACAAATAAGAAAAGCTTTTTATTCATTTACTACTAATATATGTATATTTCTTATTACCTTCCGGCATGTTAATAAACAAAAAAATTGATATGTTGTTAACTAACGTGCATATATAATCTTAATTCGGCCTCCCGAAAAAAAGAAACAACTTCATCTATTTTTATATAATTCAGACTTGTCAAAGATCATCAAATTGATGTAGTCAAACTGTGAAGAAGAAAAACGAAGAGAAGAAAAAAAAAGGACAGCAAAGTTTTTTTTTTCTTATTCTACAACAGATTAAGTTAATTATTAAAAGAAAAAAGAAATTCGTCGACTTTATACAACATTATTATTCTGGTGAGATCAGAGATCATAAACTAATGAACATATTCATCGAATAAATAGATCTATGATTACGTATTTTTTTCAAGTCAATAGAAATAAATTATAAATATGACGAATTTGTCTCGAGTAATTCTAGATTTGAGAAACAACGAAGAGAAAATACTGACTCCGAATAATTGACAGATTGATGATAAAAATAAAAACGAAGATGGATGAATATATAGATAATAATGTAATAAAATACGTCAACAGATAAGACAAAATCAAAGCAAGATTTTAATATATCCTGAATTTGAAGAAGAGAGAAAAAAGAAAAAGAGACGACAACAACATCAACAACTAACTAGAAACCGACAAAAGATAGATAAATCAACGCATGCATGAATTAGTTGACAAGGAGCCAATTAAATATCTATGTTACCGTTGTCCCGTCTACATTTTTTTTGTTTCTTTGAGACTTAGTTTTCTTAATAGAGTCAATTTAATCTTCTTTTTCTCCTCATTATATATGGCTTCGAAAAGGAATTAGAGGCAACACGGAGGGAGGGACGGAGAGAGAGTGTGTGTAAGCGCAACTAAACGAGCGTGAGAGAGAGAGAAGGAGAAAAATAACGTATCTATATACGTATATTTCACAACTGATACATTAGGTGTTGATCTATTACATCTTCATCTATTTGGTTGTCTTCCTGTTCTGACATAATTGATTGATATTTCAAGTACTGTATAGATCAGTTAGTTGATGATAGATGATGAAGGTTACAAGTTGATAGCATGTAGAAACAGGAAAAAGAATTCGACATACTCATTTACGTCATATGAGCTAACTAAGACAAGTTGTCACCTGGAAAAGTTATCAGCTTTTTTTTGTCTATTCAACAATATCAGAATATGGGCCTATTTGTTTTATCGTTATTGTTATTGTTGTTATTTTTTAGATATAAGAATGATTTTTTTCTTTCTTTCTTTCTTTCTTTCTTTCTTTCTTTCTCGTGTCTCGATTTATGTTTGCTAATAATTAACATATTTGACAAGTGTAGAGAGAAATCGATGAAGAAAAAGGAACAGACAACTCGAAACGAGAGATTATTCAAATCTGATTTGCTTATTGATGTCTTCATTAAATAAAATGTCCTCCGAGACACGAAAGATTACAACAACAAGAAAATGAAAAGAAATGCACAAATAAATAATGTACCTATTGATTAATTCGAATAAACAAAAGTCAAACTACTTACAAGAATTCTTCATTCGAATACATAATAGCAAAAGTAGTCCGTTCTTATTTTTCTTGTCTCTTTGTGCTCTTCTTCTTCTTCTTCTTTTTTAATGCTTGTCGACTTAGTACTAAGATGTGCAGATCTCCGTGTAAATAATTTTGATGTCTTCACGAAGATTAGAACTGGTAATGTCAAATGAAGAAGAAAAAAAGAAACACGACGAGGGAAAAATATATATGAAGTAAGAAATTACAGATTGTTGTTCATCATTGACACACGTTAACTACAAAAACAGTGGTTATTGAACAAATTTATAATAATAACAGTAATCATTGTCATCGAACAATGAAAAGAGGAAAAAAAATAACGACTAATCATTATGAAGATGCATGTATGGATGGATGGATGAATGAATTAGTTTTCGCCATATGTTCGTGAGCAAAACAAAAAACGGAGGTTTCCTTTGCTTTGACCTATTTATTTTCATGTTATCGACTGACAAACTTTTTTCCACTTGACTAGCACATGTATTCATTTTTAAAATAAAGACGAATCAGCCCGATTAACTCCCGTCATTTTCAGCTAAGAACTTACTATCTCGACATGTATGTTGATCTTAATCTACGCAAAAATAACCCTTTTTTACTTAAAATATGTCAATAGAGTCACATATATATACGTATATGCATTTCTAAATATCTCTTATTTCTATTTGAAAAATAACTAGAAGCACAATCTCTCAAGAAACCGATACATTCTTCCCCCCTTTTTTTGTTTCTGTAATTCTCATATGATCTTATCTAATAAACACTCTATATATTGTTCTCGACTTGTCAACATATGCATATACATATATACATAAATGATTTGCTATTATTACTAATAACAAAAGAAAAAGAAGAAAAAGAAATACGTAATCATCATTTGCTGTTGAAGATGTTATTATGTTTATGGTTGATGACATGTTAGACCATTGTGACAAGTTCGAACATAAAGAAAGAAAATTACTCGATCAATACGCATGTTTATCTTTCATCTGATTACGCACGAATTCATCTGTCTTTAGATAATATTTCAATTGATTACAGATAACGAACGACATATAGAGTTTCTTACTCACCCGTACTCTTCATACATTGATGCGGGCCAACGATCAAAACAAATTAAATGAGCAATTGGTACATTTACTCGGATATAGTAGGCTTTTCTTTTCGATTTTATTACTTTGAAACAATTAATTAATAATGAGAAAAAGAAAAAGGGAAGAATGCATCGATCTGGTATATAGTAGAATGATAATATTGAATGAATCTTGTTCGCTCGTTTTTCTCTTGCTTATATTGCAACATGCCAATCATGCGTAGTCTGGACGATTATCAAGTTTTATAATTGAAGTGAGATCTCACAAGAGAAAAAGCAATTGTTGCATTCAATACATTTTCCTATTGAATAATTGATAGAGAAAGAGAAAGAAAAAGCAAACGCAGAAATACAAAACATGTTTCAATGGATCAATAGTGAAATCACAAAATAAGATGGATAATAATATCATCTATTCATTGACAAAAGAAAATAAAACCGAGAGAAAAATCTTCGTGTATTCTTCTTCTTCTTCTTTTACTTTCTTTTATTTTTCGTCATCAATGCATGCAAGAGGAACGGCTGACACATTGATTTTCTACTCAATTTCCCGTTCTTCTCGTTTCTTTTCTCATATCTTACTAATAATATTGCAAACTCGATTCATTTGTTCGAAGTTTTCTTTTTATTTTGCGTTCACTCCGGACTTACATACACTGTCATCAATAATTTACTATTTTGTCTATCAATTTGCTTCTCATTTTTTCCCTCTCTCATAACAATACACTATATTCTATTGCCACATCCGATCACAACATCAACAAGGCACACACACACACCCATATAAAAGAAATATTCTAATTTTTATCTTTTTTTGAAAAAAAAAACTTAATATATTATTAAATAAATTGATATTTTCAAGTGTGTCATTTTCATTCGAAGAATACTTGAAAAATCTAATTTCATAATCAGCCTAGATAGTGGAAAAAAACAAACAAATAGATTGACAGTGATTAATTCAAATATATGACAGCAAAACTGAATTAGCATTTCATTAGAAACCAATTCAACTGAACCGAAGTGTATTTCACAAATCAAAGAGAGAAAAAAACGAAGATGACCTTCGATGAAAAGATCATCATAGAGCGTTAACGATTAGTTTACAGCAGCATACGTACTTTGCACACACATAGCATGATAATATGGTATTTACTTAATGTTAATACATGTGTATATATAGACGTTAGTTGTTTCTGTCAAAAAACTGTCACCTGTTTTCTGTTATCTTGCAACGAGAAAAATCTATCAATGTTAAAAAACAAGCAACTGTTACTAATATTTTAACGAAGATATAAATTATCGTCCTCATATCATTTGACATAAGGATGAAACGAAGAAAACAATTATCGTCGAGTAGTTAACATGTGTCGAAGAGTATTCGAACACAAAAAACTCTTATCCATGGAATCAATCTGTATTCCGATGAGAATATCCTATAAATAGACTAAGCTAATTTACTAGGAAACTATTCTCAAAGGTATCGAAGAGAAAACGGAAAATCGTCAACTAATTAATTCGAAGTTCGTATTGTGTGCTCCTGTTCTTCTTCTCTCTCTATCTCTTCCCCTTTCTTTGACTACGCATGAAAACGGAAATGTCGAACATTAGAACAAATTTTCTAGCAAAGGTGTAGAACATTGCGTGATTATAGATTGATGATCTTCGTCGTTATCTTCATCTTTTTTTTCTTCTTCTTAATATAATCAAAAGAATCATATCAACAAATTGCTAGTCTCTAAACTTTTTCGTTCGCGAATCTTTTTTAATAATTCTTCATCTAGAAAAAATAAATACGAATTCAATGGACATTTTCGAAAAAAAAGCACTCATCTTACTCTTTCGTTTGCTTTCGTTCGGTTGAACAAGATAGTTTGTGTCAATCTCTTTGCCACATGACGAACATTGTTTGGTTTTTAAACCTTGTAATTCTTTTGGTGTCATCCATTCACCCTGAAAAATAGGAGAGAATATATTTTTATAAGTAGTTTTTCCTTGGTTATTTCAATAGTTCCACTTCAGACAACTATCTAAATAAATCAGTTTACCATAAATGAGTATTTCAAACAACAAGGACATTGAACCAATCGTTGAAATTGATGATCTAGAAATAGATTGAATTATTTCCTATCATTGATGATGTTCTCTACTTGGAGCAATTATTTTGAATAGTTCTTCGAAATGATTTAATATTAACATAAGAACTTTCCATATTTGATCAAACGGTTGTGGAATAATATTTGTTCCACAGAGAATATTTACATACGATCGATGATCAGTTTCGAATAGAAATCTAATTGAAATTGTCTCATGTTCACTCAGAAGAAAATTATTGTAGTGTTTTATGTAAATAAAATCAAATTTGAAGACGATCGATGTTGAATATCGATGAAAAAAACCGAGTGGTAAATTTGTGCATTCATATCGAACTTGAATACGATTTGTCAATTGTTTGATAAATGAATTTGTTTCGTCTTGAATTTCTTCAATTGACGCCCATGGTAAATAATTCGGTAGAATAATTGATTCAAATTTCATATCGAGTTGATCATCTTTGAGAAGAAAAATAGTTTTCAATTGTTTTCGATTCATTTTCGGATAGCCTATAAGACAAAATCTCATGAGATAGAATAGAATCTGCGAGAAATATTCTTTTCGATGAATTAAACAATTCCATAGGGAACGAATATAATCCGGAGTAAAACAACCATTTAATTCATAATCAAGATCTGAACGAAAGAGTGAAGAAAGTAGATCGCCTAACCAAAGAGGTCGAAGAATAACTAAACGTTTATCGGTGCCAATTTCTTTGAGAATTAAAATTTTGCCTTGATCATGCAAAGATAGAGCAATATCATTGATGAGATTTCTTAGACCATATTTATTTAAAATAATTGACGTAAAATTTTCCCAGAGAAGATATGGAACAGCGAGTTGATCAGCTAAAGATTCAATTAATTGATTGGCATCAGCCCAGAGTGTAGGAAAAACTCGATCGACATGAGGAAAAATCGTGTTTTGCGTTCGAAGACATTGTTGAATTGTATGATTGAGTTCGTCGATACCTTGGTATGACAATGAACTAATTGGTTGACATGATTCGATTTGTATGCTAATATTGAGAAGTGTATGAGATGATTTCAAACGATCGGACATCGACGATGAAATTGTTTCAAGTGTATGAATTTGATCGATTTCGGATTGGATTCGATCGAGACGATATTGAAGATACAATCGAAAGAATTGATTGATTTTATCTAAGACTTGTGATCTAAATAAATAAACAAAAATGATTCTTCGAGTTAATCAAGTAAAAATATTCACTTCTCTTGTGTCGATCGTTTATCATACAAATCGATACATGTAGCTACTGGAATAATCATAAGACCGTTGGTTTCCGTTGCTTTATCACAGATAAGTTCGAGTAACTGAAAGAGTTGTTCGATCATAGGCGTTTTACTTCGATCGAATTCATTATTAAATACTTCATCGATATTATTTGGCATTGCCTGATGAAAATCAGCTGTATGAATACAGATTAAATGTAGAGAATTTGTATCGAGAAATGTCATCATGTATTCGTAGTAATTTGATGAGCCAGTAAAATCATAAATTGCTACCGGAAGTGTCCTAATTGGCTCGAATGATACTGTTGAATGCGAAGATGAACTCGAGAGAATCGAAAGATTTTGTCTAGCTGGTGCACTCGATGGCTTTTTCACTGCATCTGACTGAGCGAATCGTACTCGTGCGTGTTCAATAGTCTTTTTCGGTTTGATTTCGAATTGAAATTGAAATTGAAGAACTATTCACAACAACAACAACAAAAATTCGTCTACAGAAATCTTTTTTTTCTTCTATTATCTACATACTATTCACCAATCGATCTTCTTTTTGTTCGGGAATCAATGGCATATATTCCTCGAGACAATAAGCTAATGATGATTTGCCACTTTTCTTACAGCCAATTATCGAAATTTTCAAGCCTTGTCGAAGTTCAATGTCAGATTGCTGTTCGGAAAGACATGTTCGAATTAATTGTAGCATATTTACAGGACGTAACATTTGATTAGTTAGTATTTCATGTGGAATAATCGGTTGTATTAACGGATTATTAGCAATATTCAAATCACGATCGATTGTCATGCTATAATCAAGCTTTCTTAATAAATCAAATGGAAGTATTTGTATTTTATTATTTGATAAATCAAGTTTTAAACAAATTAATAATAAATAATCATAGAATTTTGTTAATTGATTAAATGATAAATCAATTGAAAAGATCATTGTTGTTCGTTTATAACTATCGGTTAATGGCGATAATTTTGTTATAAAATTATGACTGAGATTAACTACATCAAGTGTATTAATAAGAAATAATTCGACAGGAAATGACGTTAAATGATTATGTGAAAGATTAAGATTTTTTAAATGTGTTAATTTATATAGATTGAATGGGAAACGTGTGAGTTGATTGTGAGTAATGTGCAAGTATTCGAGACGTTTCAATCGACTGAAATCAATGGAATCTAATGATTGAATACGATTATGATCGAGAACAAGAGTTTTTAAATATTTTAAATTCGATAGATTTGTATCGATTTGTTTGAGAAAATTATGTTCGAAATTTAATCGAATTAAATGTTTTAGTAAATAAATAACTTTCGGTATCGAACGAAATTGATTAAATGAAAGATCGAAATCTTTCAAGAATTTCAATTCATCGAACTGTTCCGAAAGATCTGTCAATTGATTATGTGAACAATTGATTGATTCCAAATGATCCAATGAATAGATTTCATCGGGTATTTCAGTTAAATCATTTTGACTAATATCAAAATGTTGTAAATGTTCGAGTGTTAAACAAACATTTCGAATCATATTCATGTTTGATGATTGCTCATTCGCTGATGTACGTGAACGTAATCGAGAGATCGAACGTACGAATAATTCATTGTGATCATTTGAATTCGATAAATGAATTGGATATAAATGTCGAATACCTGATGTACCAGCTTGTACAAAAAGTGTTGAATCAAGTGAACTTTGATTTGTACTCATTTTTTTCTTGTGAACCGTCTGTTGAATAATCGCACTTGTCACACGTAGAGTTCTCGCTGAACGAGAACGATTCGTCTTTAGAAAGAAAGAAAAAAACACACAAAAACATGTAATTAGATTCATGTCTATCCGGAAAATTCAATAAATATATGCTGTTCAATTTTGTTAACTTACCTTGATTGTCTGAGACATCTTATGTCGTTCTATTGAACGAACAAAAGGCATTTATATAAAAAAACAACGACATTTTCTATTTGTTCTCTCGGGTCGACCTCATTCTATATTATTCTAACAGATTTTAATTTAAAATGCGAATTTTTCCATCTCGCCTACTCGATCATTCATGACTTTTCCTCTATCGATAGTAGAAAAAAAACCTGATTTTCCCCTCTAACTCTCAGAGAATATTTCGATTCGATCAAAGAAAAAGCAGCATATGTCTGCTTGTAAATATATATATATTCCTATGGGTTTATTTAAAGAAGCCCTCCCATAACTGGGCAAATTTAATTAAATTCATAGTATCAAATCAGTGTTAATAAGATGATCTTGAAAAATTGCATTTCATCGATTCTCCAAAGAGTGATAGATTTTCTTCTTTGCACAATAATAAGTAAACAAGATCGAATTAGTCAATCATTTTTGAGTATACGCGCACAAATATGTATATATTTTTCTTATCATAATGCATTCTCTATACAATATCTCACAAAATTCATACATGTTTTTTTTCTTCACAAAAAAAGAAGGAGAGAAAAGCAAAACACACACACATAAACACAGAATGATTAGAGTAGACGATGACGACATTCTTCTGAACCGCAACGACAATGTAAAACACGATTTTCGACTGTATCAACCTAAAGAACAAACTCAATTGAAAAAGAACAAAACGTTTTTTTTTGTCAATATATTTACTTCGTAAGAATAATCCCAAACAAGTTCGCTGCCTGCTTTGATATTTGTTGCTGTAAAAAAAGCCACCCAAGGAAATCGTACATCCCAGGATTCAATGAAAACATTTTGAACGAAAACATTTGGCGAACATGAATGATTGTAAAATCTCGAGACATTGCCTTTCAAATGTGCATCCATAACAAATATGCCTGGATCATAATTGGCTTGTTGATATTCAAGAAATGCTCGAGTTTTTTCAATCGGTGTATTTTCATCTTCATCTTCTGCTGTTGTTGTTGTTGTTGTTTCAGCATGTCCGTTGCCATTATGTTGTCCATTGCTCATATTTAACGTAGGTTTATGTTTTTTCGGTGACAACGATGGATTGAGTGACGCAACAAAATCTAAAGCTGTAAAATACACATCGCCCATATTCTTCTGCACGCCACGACGATTGGCATCTTCATCATTCAAAATTTCTCCAGCATAGAAACTCAAAAATGTTCCCGCTGGCAAATCATACATTGTCCGAACACCCCAGCCTTTCTCGGCCGTATTATAAATCTGTAATAATGTATTCACACCAAATTGTACACACCGATTCGTACAACGTGAATCACATTTACATTTCCCATTGCATTCATAAATTCCCGAATGAATCTTTTCTAACAATCGTCCATGTCGATAACCGTAGCCTTGTTTTGCTAACGCATCGTACAAATAACTTTTCATATTCTCCATATTTTCATCATCTTGCGCAAAGAGTTCTTTCAATTCACTGATTATATCTTCATAATAATGCGATGCTATAATGGCATCATAAGTTTTCTTCCAACATTCACATTTCGTTGTGTCTAAACAATTATCCAGACATGAACAACCTTGAATTGTTGACTTGTCGATTTGAATATCTGATGTTAATGGAATACGATCAGTAACATATTCGAATGTTTTCGGTAGTGATGAATCATATTCATTGACTAACGTGAGAGGAACAAGTTCTTTGCCCGATGAATAATCATCGAGTTGTACGAATGTTGTTTTAGGTGAGATGAATTTTTGTGTGACACGACAATTCATATCGAATGAAAATTGTTTGATATTAAATATTGAATTCATTTGAATGAGATAGATTTGTAAACGATCGGCATCGGTAAACATCTGTCCACATGGTGAAATATAAACAATTGTGCCGAGATCATTACGAACTTGTCGTCGCCAACCTTGATTCAATGGTTGAAGAAGAAAATGTGCTTTAGAATCGAGAAGTTTTTCGTTTTCGCTTGTTGCTAAACGTTTTGTTGGTGGTTCATAAGTTGAAAGTGAATTGAATAATGGTTGTAAACGTAATGAACCACGATAGAGCCATTCATGTTTATTGACCATTGGAAGAAACATTCGTATTAAACTACCTTCAACTTTCGAAACAATTCCGTCAACCCATTGACCATTTAATTCAACATTAATATGATCTTTATTCGATACATTGACTAGACGTCGTTTAGGATAGGTGAGAACATAATTTTCAATGTAATGTTTCGTTCCAAGATCGACTTTAGCAAGATAAGATGACAATGATTCGAGTAGGAGATGTATTGCACTTGAACGTAGATAAAATGGTGAATCATTATCAGCAAAAATTAAATAACGTTGATGATTGAATTCAGCTGGTTGTTCAGCAATGATGCCACGCAATGGTTTGTCGATATATCTCGATGTATCGGCATCACCACTTGGCATACAGAGAACACGTGTACCAACATGAAGATTATTTTCGACTGTATCGTGTAGAGCGACACGTTCAGGTGGATAACGATAATGATCTTGAGATGTTGCTTTATGATGACAATTTGATAGACGACAGGTGAGAATTTGAAGTTTATTTTCGTTTGTTTGCTGTGCTGTTACGAAATAAGCTAATGTCCATCCGTGCGATGGATTGTAAACAAGTACACGTTGGCCAACTTCGATAGGTACAGGCATGAGAAATCAATGATCTATTGAATTATCTATATCAACTTCTGAAATTTTTTTAACAAAGAAATCAATCGACACAAAGGGAGGTTAAGTCGAAGAATTTCATTGGCAGACATAAATCAACCAATAATAATGAATTCTGTTGAACAGAAGAAGAGAAAGAAGAAGCAGAAAATAATAAATAATCTAATCAATCGTTCTCTTCTGTCTTGTTGTTGTTACAAAATGGAAGAAAAAAAGAATTCACCATTCGATTCATTTCTAATCGATGATCCGACACCGAATAATCCTAATCGTTTGACAATAACAAGTGAAGAATCGCCGACAATATGTATTACTTGTCAACAAGATCTTCGAGTTAAATCATCGAAAATTTTATCTTGTTTACATTCGATTTGTTTGACATGTTTGGAGAAAACGAAAGATTCATCAGGTAGAACAGAATTTCTTCATTGAAAAGAATCGATTTTCATTTATTCTTTCGATTCGATTTAGGATCAATTTATACTTGTCCAACATGTCAACAGAAAAGTCGATCAGATACAATTTGTGAGAATCTATTCGCTTCGGATGAGTCCGATGCCAATGGTCTATCAACACATTGCAGTAATTGTGAGGAGGGAAATCTGGCCGATTGGTATTGCGATAATTGTGCTGATTGGCTTTGTACTCAATGTAAAACAGCTCATGCACGTGTTCGTTTGACAAAAGATCATACTGTTACACAGAAAACGAATGAAGAAGCACGACGAATTCGTGGTATTGTACCCAATGAGAAACTATTATGTCAGATTCATAACGAAGAATTAGCACGGAATTTTTGTCAAGATTGTCAAATATTAACATGGTTGGTTTGTTTGTTTGTTAGGAATCTATTGAGTTTTGACTTTTTTTTCTTCTCTTTAGCGATGAATGTCAAATAAGTCAGCATAAAAATCATCGTTATTCATTTATCGATGAAGCCGTACAAAATCAAAAGGGCAATCTTCAATTTTTAGTCAATAAAGTTCGAGATGTTCGTTTGATTCTCACGAAAATTCAGCAAACACGTCATCAACAACGATCAGATATCGATCAAACCGAACGGCAAACGATCGATGATATCAAACTGTTCGGTCTCAATCTCATCACGGAAATTAGTCAAGCATGTAAACAACTCATTCATGAAACAACAACAATCTGCAATCAAGCTCGAACACAATTCTCTGAAAAGTAAATTATTCAATAGTTTTCATTTTTGAATATTTTTGTTTTTATTTTCAGAAATGTTCGTTTCGAACAATACCTACAAAATATCGATCATTCATTGGATTTCGTCAATGAAGCGTTGACAACAAGTTCGAAAGTAGCTCTACTCAAATCGAATCGAGTCATGAGCAAACGTTTGGATCATTTATTGCATCAAAATGCAATTTGGTCGAAAGCGATCAGTCCGTTTCAATTGAGTTTTACAGCTTATGATCCGAAAAATATCCGATCGACAATTGCAAATCTCGGAGTTTTAGTACAAAATGGTCGAAAGAAATTTACGAATAATAAATCGACGTTTTCTCAAGGTAAATTCGAAAGAATTTCGATAGGAATTTTAAAAAAATATCCCATAGAACATACGAATGGCATCGAATTGAAACATTCAGAAAGTTATTCTCACGCCCCGATTGTCCTCGATCCAAGTGAAGATTATTGTGCTGTATGTCGTTGTGGTGGTGATCTTGTTTGTTGTGACGAATGTCCACGTGTTTATCATATTGATTGTCATATACCATCATTAAACGAAATATCCATGGATGAAAAATGGAAATGTGGACTTTGTTCGGAGGTGGTTAATTCGACATTGAAACGAAAAATAGACGATACGACAGATAAATTGACATCCTCGGAGAAAGAGATCTGCGACAAATTAGTTCTACAAATGTATACACATCCATCGAGTGTGCCATTTCACCATCCTGTACCAGCTGATGTAAGACAATGATTGAATTTCGAATTTTGACATGTGTGTGTGTGTGTCGTTTAGTGTATTGGGTATCATAAAGTAATCACACGACCAATGGATTTACAAACAATCAAAGAAAAAATTTCTTCATATGCAAATATCAACGAGTTTCTTGCCGATGTTCGTTTAATGTTTCAGAATTGTTCAATATTCAATCGAGTTTGTTTTTATATATGTTGAATTTTTCTTGTAAATTTCTTTTGAAATTTCTTTAGCCGGAATCAGAAATTGGCAAATCAGGACGAGCATTAAGTAAATCATTCGAAGAATGGCTGGAAAAATATTCTCTCAACAGTCAAATACCGCTTCCCGATCGTTCGAATAAACGAAAGAAAACTTCAATACAATTAACTGATCATGTTTCTTAATATATTAAAACAAAAACAAAACTCTGATTTCTGTGTATGTTTTAGTAGTCAAACAAAATCTCTCTCTTATCCCTTCTTTTTTTTCGTGTCAATGTGTATAGAATCAACTGCTAGATAGGATTTGTGTCAATTTATTGAAATAAAATGTTTTCAAATACAACATTGAAAATGTAAAACATCAAGCTTATGTTCAATTTGTTGATTCCATATTGATCACTTTGACATAAACAAAAAGTGTTGCTGTTGTCGGATCGTTATATCCATCGAGTAGAGAAATATGTCGATAGCCTACAAATAGAAATGATGAAATCGTTCGAATGAAATTTTGTGTTGCATTTTTTTTTCTACCATGTTGCATCGAAAGAAACGGAATTGCATATTGTCCGAGATCGGTATTACTTTTGTCACTATCTTTAACTGAAAATCGAACGAGACATAACTCAGGAATGCAGATCGTAAATTGCATGAGATGATTCCAAATTGGATTCAAGCCATTGGTTAGAACAGCTGCTGTTTTTTGTTCATTTTGATCTGTTGTTGAGAAGAAAAAATGAAGTGAATTGAATTGAATTAAAATAAACGAAATTACCACAACGAACACCCGAGATTTTCACTTTAACAAATGGTGAAACAGGTGAACTATCACGTTGGTTTCGTTTGGGTAGATGTTGTGCACTGATTACACATAATTCAAGTTTAATTGGACGTCGTTGGGCAAGTAGATAAGCTGTAAAACAATTATTCGGATTGAATGTTGTATTTTCTAAATTAAAAAACAAAACTATTTTTTCCTCTCAACACTCTAAACACTAATTACTCTCGCGTAAAATAGCCGGCTTAAGAACATATCCACACTGATTATTATCTAGAAATCGACCATGATTAAGTGACATCGAAACATCACCTGTTTGAAAATTCAATGCAACTGAAACAAACGACGATTAGATTTTATTTGCATAAATCATAATAATTACTCATTTGTATTCCAGCATTCCACAATGAAACAGCTTCAAAATTACTCGAATCTTGTCGATAAGCAGATGGATAAACACGGGTGATTAAACGTTGATTAGCAAGAATTAAATCATGTGCATTCTGTTCGACTAATTCGAACGCTTTACGTTCAGCTAATGAAGACGATTGAGTATGTTTATCTAAAAATTCAAGTGTGACATAACCACACAAAGCAAAAGTCGAAATTTAATCACGAACATTTTTTTGCCGTTGCAAAACCTTTGAATGTCGCATTTTGACAAGCCATCAGAGCGGCTAATTCTTTACAAATAACCTAAAAATAAAAATGAATAAAAAGAAGAAAAAAAAGTTTATCGATCTAACTGATATATCTTGATCGCTGGATTCATCATCATTGCCCATGTCGAATGACATATCATTTTTCGGTGTTACTCGTCCCTGAAAACAAAATAAATAATTTGAAATTCTAAATGTTCCGTTCGTTGCCGAAGAATTACTCGAAGGATAATTCGGCCTTTGAGTTGTTCAGGAGATGGCCAAAGTGTACAATTATTTGCTTCTTCTGCTGTGTAGATCGATGCTAAAAGAATAATAATAATAATAAAAGCAAACAAATGAATGATTTCTCTATTTACCACCGAATACATCGAGTAATAAACGTGCAACAAGAATCTGTTGTTTATTCGAACAATGATTTTCCAAATTGAGAAACAGTGGATAACTAAATATGAAAATCAATAAAAACAATTTGTCGAAAACAAAAAGAAATTCTACGGTGATGAACGAAAAGCAAATTCTTTAATTGGCAGAAGTATTTCTCCCAAATAAGCATCTTTAATAAATGTGAATGCATGTCGAACAACAGGACGACCATCAGCTCCATCATGTAAATCCAATTCAACTGAACGACAACCTCGTTTCAATGCTTGAACATACGATTCACCTGTACATTCGCCAACGACTTGATTCGCACAGAGATAACTAAAAGAAAGATTTTATATTTCGACATGTTTATGTTTTTCTATACGTATTATGTGACGTATTGATCCAATAATCTGTCAAAGGTTTCGTCATATCTTGATAGACTTTATTTCGATGTTCAGGTTTCATTAATTGATTGTCTTCACTCAACAACATTTGTCTCAACCCGTCGACACCCATTTCAACACATTCTTTTCCTTCAATTGAAGGATCAAATTTATGAATTAATTCAGCAACTTCAGCTATCGTCAATGCTTGCTAGAAATTCAAACTCAACAGAATTCTTTCAAATCTCATTAAAAACACGGTTACTTTCTGTTCATTTAGCATGAATTCTTTGACTTCTTCCATTGTCATATAGTTACTCGTTATCGAACCCATCGGTGGTGGTGGTCCGAACGGTTGTGGAAAAGGCACACGACCATTTGCTGGACCAACAACTGCATTTGATGATTCGATAACCGGTGTTAATTTCGAACAAATCATTGCGATTGTTGGATTGCCATTGCATGTACACAAATCACATGTTTCACTGTAAATATGTATGATATGCATCAATTCCGGTCGATAAGTTAACATTTTATAAAAGGTTATGAATTCTTCGACACGCAATTGACCACGACGTTTAGCCATACGTAAATCAGTTTGCTGAAACGAAAATGACTCAACTTCAAGATTTATAAAAGAGAATCAGAAGAGTACCTCGAAATATTGTTCGAATTCATCGGTTGTTAATCGAACATTGATTTTCTCCAATAGCTGATGAACTTCTTGTTTACATAGAAGACCATTTCGATTTCGATCAGCATCATTAAATAAACCAACTAACCATCTAAAAATTTCGATTTATTAACTCGAATTTTTTCCCTATTTCGAATACACACTCTTCAGTTATGTTCGTATAAGGTTTGCCAACATTATTCGATATTAATAAATCTAAACCAGCTACCCAATTGTCTCGTGTTTCAGTGTCATTTGCTAATAAATCTAAACTTTTACGACCACGACTATGTAATATTGAAAAAGCTAGGTCACCCTGCAAATACAATCTGTCATGAGAAAATAAATTCTAATTATTTTCTTTGTACCTGCTGTTCTCGAACTTTACCAGCTCGAAGAACTTTAATCCAAGTATCGGTTTTCAATCCAGCTCGAACTTCACAATCTTTCAGTAGAACTAAAACAAAAAAAAACAAAGAGAATGTTTTCTTTTTTTACTTTCGAAACGAAATGTCTTACATTCGTTTGTCGAATTTTGAAAGCGTTTTTTCGAAACATTGTAACATAGAGATTTCAGTTTCGGACAAATATAGAAAAATCCTTCGTTTAACGAACCATCGACATTGAATTTAACAAAAAGTGAACCTTCTTGTAATTTATTTAGCAATGCATTCTTTGACTCGTCCATTTCTCAACTAAAATTCTTCATTTCTCTTTCTCTCCAAATTTTTTGACAAATATACCATGTCAATATTTGATTTTCCTGAGATACACACGTTTTTCTATTAAATCTCATCGACAGACGTTTGATATTTATTCTCTTCGAACAGAAAACTTCTGATTTTTTTTTCTTATTATTAAATTTTTTATGTTTTTTTCTTAACAGATGTAGGAAATGATATCATGACACCTACATTTTCATTATTATTATTACAGTTTTTGGCGCTCTTGTTTCTCTCAACTTTGTTTTTCAAATGGGTTCAAGTTCATCATGCAATCACAATCATACTGATAATATTAATCATGAAAAATTCAATTTTCGTTTTACAGATTGTTCATGTCAATGTACTGCAAATAAAAAGCTTGTCAATAATAATGAACAATCGCAAACGATGATTTTCAATGCACTTATGAAATCAACAATTCGACCACAATACGATATTAGTATGGCAAAAGAAAAAATTTTCAAAAAGAAGTCATTTCTTCTTGATTTGCAGATTGTAATTGTGACTGTGGTGAAGGTGTTAAATTAGGCTTTTTATTTGGTAATACTCAACAAGAACTGACAGACAAATAGCAAATATATATTTAGTTGTCTTCATCGTCACTATCGTTATCATTGCGAGTGATTAATTGCGAATAGTATTGCTGAAATAAGAATAAAATCTGACGTGCTTCGTCATCATTATCCGGAATAAATTTAGAAATCAACGGAATTTGATCCGTATGAAAGCCAACAACACGTTCCTACGAATGAATAAGAGATAAAAGAATTCTTTTTTTTGGCAGATGTTTAGATAAATAAATATATATATACGGGTATAATTGTATTGACAATAAATGTCCAATCGTGATCAGTAATTGTATTATGTTTGAGAATTTGTTTTAAATTCATTTTCTTCGGATTGAGATTATTCATTGTTTTCGGTAATGTTTGATCGTAGATTTCAAATGGTGAAAAAAGTACTCGAGGTTGAATATCACCGAATTTATAAACTAGGACCGACACAGAACAATGCGGAGCACGATTAGCAAATTGCCATGAATTGCCACCATTCGACATGAGATAATTAATAATACAACTTAGAAGATTTCCATGAGAAAAAATCAAGTAATGTTTCGAAGATTTTTGTGAGAAGAAGAGACGTTGAATTTTCTTCCAACGTTCATTGAATCGTTCGATCGAATGAATTTCGCCCCAACATTTGAAATATTTATAGATCTTTTCGAATGATTCATTGAGACGATGCATTTGTTCGAGTCGTTGACCTGTGATGAGACCGGTTTCGTACGCACGTTTGTAACCTGAATGAATCAATTGAGTAAAAACTATTCGTGATGAAGAATTTTCAAGAGATGATATCAAATGATCGATTGTTTCTGCAGCTGCATATGCCTAGGAAACGAATGAAATCAACGTTCGTTTCTCTCGATTTCAAATCAATATTGACTTGTCGTCGTCCAAGTTCAATGAGACCAGTGTCTTTTTCACTCGTTGACAAGTAAATTCCATGTCGAACAAGAAAAAAATATTGCCTTTCCTCATCTGTCGACAGTTCGACATGAGGATTCAATTTTTTGCTTAACAGTTTTTCTCGATTAGAAATTAAATTATTAAATAATAAATAATAAAAACAACAATCACAAACTTCCATAGTTACTTTGTTCATTTTATGTTTTATCGAGAGAAAGAAGAAGAAAATAATCTCTATTTACATACACAAACAAAACATAGGCGCATTCATTCTCAGGTCAACACGAAAAAAACGAACAAAGTTTTAGTCTAAAACAATTAGATCTGGCTGTTTGACCTTTTTTGCTAGAGAATTTGAGGGCGAAGTTAATGAACGTTTATTACGTTTAGATGTTGTTGCTGATGGTGATGATGATGATTGATGATGATGATTATTATTTGTTAAACGTTCTTGATAAAGACTATAGATCATTTCATTATTCTGAAATGTTGGTCGACGACGAGGTATCAGAATTTGTTCGGTTTGTTCATTTGGCGAAGGTAGAGAAGCTGTTGAAAGGATGGTTATCGGTCGATCATTGAGAGCGATTTCTTGCGTATCCGATATGGATTCGACAGGTGTCAATGGTCGAACAGCTAAGAATACATCGTATTGAAATAAACTAAATACGAAAGAAAAGAAAGGATATTTACAAAATGGTGGAAGATAATCGATTGGATCGTGTTCAGTTTCTTGTACCATCGGTTCTTCGAGTTCATCAGCGGATTCTTCGCCAGCTGATTCTGTATTGACTTCATTGTCCGGATCGGGTTCAATTTGAGAATATTCTTCGAAAATCTACAAAACACAAGATCATTTTCTTAGATACAAGTTTATTACTGTACTTCTTCAGTTTTAATGACAGCTTCACGTTCATTGGCGATTAGAACTTGTTCAATCTCTTGATTTTCTAATGCCGGATCGTTTTGTTCGATGCTAAAAAACAAAGATTCTTGTCAACAAATAATAAAAATCATCGAATAAACTCGCACTTAAAATCTTCTGGAAGACGACTGAGCATGATATCCTGAAAATCAGCCATTCGCCGAGTTTTAAATTCTTTGCCGATGAGTTTAAAAGATTTCTCTGCAAAATTTCGTCGTGTTTCTTCATTTAGATGTAAATTATATTTCTTATTTGCTTCTTCGACTACATTGAGTACATCTGCAAAAGCCGGTAGATCAATCGATCGGTTGATCATAGTTTCAAGATCTTTTGTTATCAATGGAAAATCATTTTCTTCTAAAACACAAATTTTCCATTAAAAAAAAAGCGAACGAAACAACCGAAATGATTACCAGTTAATGAGATTTTCTTATTAATAATTCTCTCGGTATTGTTCGGTTGACTTTTTAATTTCGTTAATTTGGCGTAGACAAAACAAGCTTCTTCTTTAAGATTAGCTTCGACTTCATACAAATCACAATGAGCCATTTCATCAAGTGACATATCTTTTTCTTCTAATTCTTGAATGATTCGTGATAGACGAGACAATCGTCGTTCTAATTTAGCGATTTTTTCTTCGCGTTTAGTTTTCGGTGGAGAACTTGAAACTAATGTTTGATCAACAATTTGACAACATTGATCAAGTAATGCATAGAGCGTTTCTTGAACATCGAGCAATGAAACTTCATATTCGATGACAGATGTTGTTGCAATTGGAAGAGATGATGAATTCTTCGGTGAACGTTCAATTAATCTAACGCAAGAAGAATTCAATTGAATTTCGAAGAAAGAGAAACTACTTTGTAGATTTAGTTGAATGTTGTTTTAGTTGATCATCGAAGGATGCTAATGATGAATAGTATTTAGATGTTTTTTTCTGTTCATTAAAGGTTTTTTCAATTGAATCGAATGTCAATTGGAATTCGTTGGAACGAAGATAATCTGATGCTGTGCTGTTAAAATGACGTCGGAGTTTATTTTGTATAGTTGTAATTTCTTTCTCATTCGTGAGAACATTGGCAATTGATTCGAGAAACTAAAGAAAAAGATTTTATTATTTTTTCTTGCCAAGAAAATCTTGAATTCAAAACGAACTTTTTCAAAACGTTTTCTCACATAATCGAAATTACTATTCGCCATCTAGAAATAAGAAAATAGATTTTTCAATTTATTCACATAAGATCTAATCTTCATCCATTTGATTATCATCATCATCATCGTCATCATCACTTTCAATTCTATAACTTTCAACTTTTTCAATGAATTTCTCAAGTGATTCATCTGGAAATTCATATTGAGCACGATAACCAAGTCGAACTGCTTGCGATGGTGTTTCACCAGTTAATTCTTTAGCTTGATCGAACACTAAATAACCTTCTTTAACAAAATCTGTTTTGATTAATTTTTGTACATCGCCAAAGATCTTATGTTGATTAATAGCTAAACGTGTTGATTCCTCATTTCGAATCGAAAATGTTTCGCCAAGTATTGCCCAAAAATCGATAGCTGTCATTTCGCCGCCAGCACGTTTTAAACATGCAATGATGATCATTAAAAGTGCATATTTCGAATAATTATTCGGATTAACAAGTGGTCGATTTTCGAGTGGACCTTGTTCTAAGGCATTGACAAGAATATAACCTTAAGAGAGAATCGAACAAAAAAAATGATTGAAAAGAATAAGATTTGATGTCCTACCATCGTTTTTATCAAGAGTCACAAGTCGATATCCGAATGTATCGTGTAAAATTTTCATAACTTGTTTATGTACAGTTGGAAAACATTTTCGAGCATTGCCTGATAATGGTCGAAGAACAAGATTTGTCCAATCGAGACGTTTAATAACCTGAGCTTTCGAACTATGAATGAGAATATATTGAATCGATGCTGATATCATTTGTTTCATATTAGGATCATCTTCATAAGTTTCTTCATTATTATTATCATCATCATTATCTGAATAGGTCGTATTTTGTGTTGAGACAACTTGAGTTAGAGATCGTTTTGGTGGCATAATAGTTCGTTAGAATACTGTTTTTCTCTTTTTTTTTGAATTATTTTTTCCCGAAATGTATGTTAACGTAACGTTACGTTACTTGTTTTTAATCTCATCCAATTATCAATGACAGATAGATGGTGTTTTCCATGGTGAATGATGTTTTACACTGACATCTACTTGTTTATTATTTGTTCTGTCGGTTGATGATTCACAATTCGTGTCCATTGGACTTTTTTTTTCGATTAGTTCAAGCAAAATAAAAATAATAATAAGAATAATAATTTTCTTATTTCAAATCTTTAGTAACACACACATAGACAACAAAAAAACAATGGTGGAAGTTCAAGATATTGAAATGAAAGACGTCACTTCGAAAGATGCTGATACTCTTACATTTGAGGGTTAGTTTTTGTTCTGAAATTTATTGAAGAAAATTTTTAAAAAAAGAACTGAAATTCAATTTACTTTTCAAAGATATCAAAGAACAAGTTCGTACAATTGAAAAAGCTGTTAATTCAAAAGAACCACGGTACGTTCTTCGTGTTCTACGTGGACTTGCATCGACACGTAAACGTTTGAATGAAGATGTTATTCGACGATTGATTTCGTTCTATTATGGTGCTAATTCAACTGAAAGAGAGATTCTTTTCGGATTTCTTCAAGCGATTACACAGGTTGAATTGAAAATTCAATTTCAATACAAAGAAAAAGGACGTGTTTTCTTTTAGCCACAAGATGTCGACATGGAAAAATCGAGTACAATTGCACCAACTGTTGAAAAACAAACAACATCTCGTGCGCAAACATCACGAAGTCGAGCTGTTGCATTGCCTGAAATCGATCTCTACATTCATTTACTCGTTCTACTTCATCTTATCGATCGAAATTCTCTTAAATCTGTATGAGAAATCTTTGTTCTAAAACAACAGCAACAATTCATTCTTCTTCATTTTAGGCATTGGATTGTGCCAAACGTTTGGTTGATAAACCAAGTGTACTCAATCGTCGAACATTAGATCTTCTTGCAGCTAAATCCTATTTTTATTATGCACGAATATTTGAATTAAACAATATGCTCGATACAATTCGGCCGTATGTTTGTTTGAAATTGTTTTCTCTTGTCGCAAACAATGTTCTTAAATCTAGATTTTTACATAGCCGTTTACGTACGGCTACACTTCGAAATGATTTCGAAGGCACAGCTGTTTTAATTAATTTACTTTTGAGAAACTATCTTCATTACAATCTCTACAGTCAAGCACAGAAATTAGTTTTAAAATCTGTTTTTCCTGAACATGCATCGAATAATGAATGGGCTAGATATCTGTACTATGTCGGTCGAATACGTGCAATGCAATTAGAATATACAAAAGCTCATCAACATCTACTAACAGCCATTCGAAAAGCTCCACAACAAACAGCAATTGGCTTTCGACAGAATGCCTATAAATTTCTCATCACTGTCGAATTACTTCTCGGTGATATTCCTGATAAAGCAACATTTGAACATTCTCAATTGAAACGTTCGTTGGATCCGTATTATCAGTTGACATTAGCTGTACGTGCTGGTAATTTAAGTCGATTCAAAGATGTTCTCGATACATTTGCTGAACGATTTCAACAGGAAAAAACTTGGTCATTAATCGTTCGTTTACGTCATAATGTGATTAAGACAGGCATTAAAATGATCAGTCTCTCCTATGCTAAGATATCATTCAATGATGTAGCACAAAAATTACAATTGGATTCACCTGAGGATGCTGAATATATTCTTGCTAAAGTGTGAATTTCGAACGAACGAACGAATAAGAGTAACGTTTGCTTTTTTTCTTCTCGATAGGCAATTCGTGATGGTGTCATCGAAGCAACGATTAATCACGAACAAGGTTTTGTTCAATCACGTGATATTGTCGATGTTTATACGACACGTGAACCGATGAATGCATTTCATCAACGAATTGAATTCTGTTTGAAAGTTCATAATGAATCTGTTAAAGCAATGCGGTATCCACCGAAGAAATATACCGAAGATTTAGAAACAGCACAAGTAGAAACTTTTTGAGAAAGACATTCATTGATTTCTTTTTGTTTATTTCGAAATAGGAACGACGTGAACGTGAACAAGAAGAATTAGAATATGCGAAGGAAATGTCGGATGATGAAGAAGATTTTTAAAATCTTTGCTTTCTTTCTTTCTTTCTTTTTATTATTTAATAAACAAAATCAAGAAACATTCTAGGCAAAACACATATTTGTTTTTTTTTCAGATGCTCATTATGCTGAAGAATTCGCTTCAGTATAAACTTTCAAGATGATGTTCTTTCGTCGACATGTTCAAAAATCTCTACCCACAACACCTGCCACCACCAACAACACAAATAGTACTGTCTCCCCATCCATTGCAATTCCACAAATAGATACATTACATATCGGTGATGATGAACATGAATCAGTTGACAATGAAATCTCAACGACACCGACTGCACTCACACCTATGGACAAAACCAAACAATTTTCTTGTTCGGAATTAGATTCCACATCTACAATTGAACATCTATCAGTCAAACATCCTGGTCTTCTACGTTTATTTGATTCAACTGTATGTACAATATCGATTATTATTTCCTATCTATTCAATTCCAAAGAACCGATGGTTCAACAATTTTTGGGAAAGAAATTATTCGATTATTCCGATGATGATGTCGATTTCTATCTGCCACAATTGATTAATATGTATATACATATACCATCGATATCAACTGTTATTCATGAATATATAACTACAAGATGTTCTCAAAGTGTGAATTTTTCTCTTCAATGTGCTTGGCTACTCGATGCTTACATAGCTGATCAAATGAAACTTGCTAAGAAACCCAATGCAGCTGTTCTTCTTCTATTTGATATTCTCTATGAAAAATATAAACCCAAAATTACCTATTATCCTATGAATGGAAATCAACATTTAAGTAATCATAATCATCGACTTGATGAAGAAGAAAATGAGAATGGTGTTAATCAAGATGATGATATGAAATCTGAACGTGCATCGAGTCAAGACAATGGTGGCATGTTACAAGTGATGAAAAAAAAGGGCCATCAGAAATCACGTAGTGATGTATCAGGTATTTCAAAAAAAATAGATATCTAAGAATCAGAAATATATCTTCTAGGACTTATAAATTCTCGTTTGAGTAAGTTTCTGTTGTGAGGCACTAATAACTAACTAACTAACTAACTAAACTACTAACACGTTTCTATTTTAAAAATCAAAAGAAAATTGATGATTAATTGGAATTTGTTTAGAACATTCATTGCCGAATATGAACGGTGAAACGACGAAACAACAACAACAACAACAACATCGTCGACAACCGAAACTTTGCATTGGTGATCTCAGTTCCGGTCGTGCTTTTGACAATAATTGCATTTGTTTCGAAAGTGTCAACGGTTTTCGACGGAGAGAATGTACATGCAATGTAAGTTCATCGATTGATCGATTTTGTTTATTCAATCATTTGCTTTTCGAATCGAATTTTCAGGCACCAAGATTAGCACCTGTGAGAGAATTTATGACGGCATTGATTAATATCGGAAAGAAACTACCTCATGTACCAACGAAAGAAAAGAAAAGTAAAATCCAAAGATGAATTTTACAATCAATAGATTGTTGTTGTTGTTATAGCACAAAATTTAATAGCTGAAATGAAACGAATGAATATGAATCTGCCAGCACGTGTTTGGATTCCATTTCATATAGAAGCACATCATGTCGTTCGAATAGCCTATACAGAATCGACTGTTTTAAATTCCCGAGATCGTGTATGTAGTCTCAATTTGTTTCCTATTTTGATTTGCTTATCTTTTTTCTCTCCTATTAGGCTCCCTACATTGTCTATATTGAAATTGTACTCTGTGATAATGTATTTGCATCTCCTCTCCCAATAAAACAACACGAATCGAAATTACGTTCGACACGTTCCGAAGAAAATCTAACTCAACATCCGATCACACCGAATGGTACAACCATGGGTGGTAGTTATCTTAATTGTGAAACTCAAAGTCTTGATTCGGAATTAATCGATTCGTATCGTTCGTTTGTCAACAGCGAAGATGCTGATATATGGTCAACAAGTGACGAAGTAACTAGTGATGAACAACAACAACAACAACAACAAGCTGTTTCACGTCGAAATGGTTTGATTGGCTATCGTTCGAATCATACGATGAATATCAATCCTGAAACACAATCAATACGTTCGAATGAAAGTCATTTAAGTCAACAAGAAATTATGCCATCAGAAATAAGAAAAAGATTAACAGAAGTTAAAACGACTGGACCCATTCTATTTGAACGTGATCCTGAAGATCCATCAGCTGCAGCTTTGAAAGAACCATGGGACAAAAAAGAACAACGTATTCGTCAATTATCACCTTATGGTCATATGAGAAATTGGAAATTAATACCTGCAATAGTTAAATGTGGCGATGATCTTCGACATGAACTACTTGCCTATCAATTTATGGTTAAACTAAAAGAAATCTGGTCACATGAACATGTTACTGTTTTTGTTCGACCAATAAATATTCTTGTTCTATCGAATAATAGTGGTACGTGATTGATCTTCTCTAGCTTTTTTGTTGTTGTAGCCTTTTTTTGTTTTATTTAGGATTAATTGAGCCAATTTTGAATGCTGTTTCACTTCATCAAATCAAAAAGAATTCGAAATTATCATTGAGAAATTATTTTCTACGTGAATTCGGCACAGAAAGAAGTGAAAATTTTCTATCAGCTGTTAAAAATTTCGTGCAGAGTTGTTCAGCATATTCAATCATTTGTTATTTATTACAAGTCAAAGATCGACATAATGGAAATATCCTGCTGGATGATGAAGGTCATGTTATACATATCGATTTTGGATATATGCTCTCAGCTACTCCGAAAAATCTCGGTTTTGAAAGTTCACCATTTAAAATCACACAAGAATTTGTCGATATTATGGGTGGATTACAGAGTGATATGTATAGTTATTATAAAATCTTGATTCTCAAAGGTTTATTTGCTGCAAGAAAACATATGGATAAATTGATGCCAATCGTTGAAATTATGCAACATGGTTCACAATTGAATTGTTTTTCTAAAGGCAATGTTACTTTGGGTTTAAAAGAACGTTTTCATTTGAATATGACTGATGAACAACTTGAATTCTATGTCGAAAAAATGGTAGATAGTAGTTTGAATTCGTTAACTACACGAGTTTATGATACATTTCAATACTATACAAATGGTATCAGTAAATAAATCGATCTATTTTTATTTGCACTCATATTCAGTATCAAAAACACAACAAGCAACTAGACGTACATTTACACACAAGGGGCCTGCTTGGTTGGTTTTTTATTGTTATACCTATGATGATGTTGTTGTTGTTATTTTCTTTTTCTTTTTGCTGTCTCTTTTATCGGTTGTACAGCGAGAATTCATTTTACAAAAATACTCTTTTTCTTTCTTAACTTGTATTTGAATGTTCCACTATATTTATGATGATGTTGACTCAAATTGGTTAAAGTGTGTGAGTGTGAGAAATATATAGCACAAATTCCTATTTGTTTGTTTGTTTTCTTCTTTTCTTTTGATGTTTTTGTTGTTTATCTATCATTTGTGGAGTATATTATTGACTTTTCTTTGTTCGTTTCTTCTTCTTCTTTTTTGCATAAAAAAATCAATGAGATTATGCTCACTATTGCAACTCTTATTCGTAATGAATTTCAACTTGAGAATTTCTTCATATACAGTTTTCAATTACGAATGATGTCGTTGTTTAAATGATAATCGAACCATTCCAGGACGATCAATACGGTCACCGTAACAGTACAAAACGATAGCATATACGACCGTATTAATTCGACCTGGATATAT
>ERZ778027.287-NODE-287-length-137867-cov-11.675914_pt1 | contig 137867 bp, 177 predicted proteins | sample MGYA00375757_ERZ778027 | MGnify/ENA primary metagenome ERZ778027 (study PRJEB29350, sample SAMN05389817) | bioreactor metagenome | isolation source: Ammonium sulfate bioreactor | place: South Africa: University of Cape Town | collected 2014-02-18 ...
ACAACAACAACAAACATCGAACACACAACAACAGCAGCCGATTTCTACTTTAACACGAACTCGTGTATCACACGACGATGAACATTCGATCCGTACTCATTCACTTGTGAATTCGAATGATGATTCAGATGATGTCAATGATCGATCACCCTCCCCATCATCTCTATCTCCCACAACAACAAATAATTTTCAATCAATGTTAACCACAACCACAACATCAATGTTTTCCAATCAATCGAAACGTAAATCACACTATCATAATTCACATCATACACAACAAGTCCGACGAAGATGTCAAACCCATGATAATGAACAGTATAATTCCGAAGATGAATATGAACATACATCAGTCAAATACGATGGAAATAATCTCGATGAAGTTCGTATTCTTTCATTTTTCCAATGTCAAACCAGTGATTTCATTCTCTTGTCATAGTATGAAATGCGTTTTGCACGAAGTTTAAAAGAAAAAAAAGGTTTCATTATCAAACCCGTTCAAGAAGATGGTGCATGTTTATTTCGTTCTGTTTGTAAGTTAATTTTCTATTGAATTTTGTCTACACTTATTTTATTTTGACTATCTATTCTAGCTGATCAAGTATTTGGTGATGAAGAAATGCATGCAACTGTTCGACAAAATTGCATGGATTATATTGTAAACAAAAAAAAATGTTTATTGAGTTTGATCCTTTCTCTTTCTTTAAAGGTTAAAAATGCGGATTTCTTTCGAGCATATATAACCGAAGATTTCGATGAATATGTCAAACGAAAACGTCTACCAAATTGTCATGGAAATCATATCGAAATGATTGCATTATCAGAGATCTACAATCGACCGATCGAAGTCTACGAATATTCGACTGGTTAGATTTTCTTCTTCTTCTTGTTTAATTAAATAGTTTTGTTGTTGTTGTTGTTCAGAACCAATTAATACTGTTCATGGAATGTATAAAACTGATAATGAACCCATTCGTTTGAGTTATCATTGTGGTGTACATTATAATTCGATAGTTGATCCATGGCGACCAACAGCCGGTCATGGCCTTGGTTTACCCGATCTTGAACCTGGAGTAAATTGATACGAATAGATTTTCTTATGTCGAAATATTTTTGTATTTCAGAAAGCACAAAATTCTCTAATGAATACGGCGTTAAAAGAATCCGAAGAAAGTCATATTGAAAAAACGATGCTCGACGATAAATTAGCTGCAACCGATTGGGAAGCAACACAAGATGAAATCATGGAACAAATAACTCGAGAATCGTATTTACAATGGTTACGTGATACAACGCCTTCGAATGCAACGGTACAATGATCATGATGAATTCATTCGAAATACAATTTGAATTTTTAGACACTAACTGCAAGTGCCAATCAAACGACTTCAGATAATAATCAAGGTAAATCCTGCAGTTTTTTTCTTTATATTATTAAAATTTTGATTTTATAGCAAGTTCGTCAAATAATTTATTACCATTGAGACTCGATGAACGAAAGGATTGTGAATTTTCATTACCATTTCATTACGAATGCGATACAGCGGCAACATCGGGTAAATTTCAAACTATTTCATCCAGAAATAATTCAATCATTTGTATAGAACTTGTTGATGACGAGTCACTGATGCGACAAGTTCTTGCCATGTCACAAATTGAATATGTTGAAAATTTAAGAAAACAACAAACATCACCGGAATTCAATGATTCAAATGCTTCATCGTCCTCCACTACCGAACCTTCTCATTTCTAGTTTTTGTGTTCTTTCATACTTCTTAACATAAATTCGAACAGACCGTGTACTTATGCATATTCTTCTGTGTGTATCTTTCGAATTAAGCAAGAGTGATATATATATAAATATATAAATACGTATATCTTAATTGAAAATAAAAATCGAATACAATTTCTTTCGTTTCTTTTTATTTGCTCGTTGTCTAAAGTCTACTCAATTAAAATTGTTTACAAGGTGAACACACGTGGTAAAAGAGAGAACGGGTAAGAAGTTAAACTTGACTTTGATTTTCATTGATATGATGATTGTTGTTGATTCGAATGTGATCATCAAATAACGGATCTGAACTCTAAATTAGAAAAATGAAATTAAAATGAATTCAGTGCTTTGTTTTCTGTTTACGTGATAATTTTCCTGGCCAGGATATTTGTACATATAAGGATCAGGAATTTTCTCTTCTAAATCAATTCCTGCGATACTAAATAATCAAATAAATAAATATTAATAATAATAATAATTTCAGAATTTTTATTTACCTTAAACGCATATTTCGTTTCATGACTTCGAAAAAGTTATTCTACAAAAAAAGTTTTGTATAAAAAAAAAGATCAATTTTCTGAAATCAACTTTTGTTTGTCGTGCTTCGATATTAGCTTTAATGAAAAATTCTAGTACAGCAATAGTTATTGCCAATGCTAATCCACCAATTAGAATATAAAATATACCAGCAACATTGACTAAATTCAATGCATTGCTTTGTTTCAATTCCTACGAAGACGAAATAACTTGATTTCTTTCTTTTTATCGAACAATTTAACAAACTTTTGCAGCACTATTTTGACATTCAGATTTTTCGTACCACCATTTTCGTTTCAAGAAATTCAATGTACCATCTTCACTCATTTCGAGTATGGCAATATTGATAGCCTCTCTAAATGCAAGATTTGTTTTCGATAAACAAAAGCAGCACATTTATTCACTACCGTAATTCTGAACCAACAGGTGTAGCTATTCCGTAACCTTTCGAATCTAAATTCGAACCTATTTTCATCGTATCACATGGATGTCGTTCGTTTGTATATTCATTTTTAATCGACTAAAACAGAATATCATAAAGATTCATTTTCAAGAATTTATTTATTTACTTCAAGTAAAAATGCATATTTTCCTTTTGATTTTCTAATTACAAAAAAAACAACAAAGAAATACTTGAGTGTATTTTTTTTGTTTCAGCAGAATCTTACCGAACTTTAAAGATTCCTTCTTCATTGCTATTGACCAATACATCTTCACTTTGTTGCATATAGGCCCACATACGTTGAAAAAGTTTGACATCAGATTTCTAGGCAAGAGTAAAAATTAGATATGCAATTGAGATTCGATTTGATTTACATCGAAAAATGCTTGTGTTGAACCGCCTCGTACGACTCCATATTTAATCTCTGTTTGTCTCGCAAGATCTTCGACACTTTCAATGGGCGTAACCATACGTTCGACAGTTAAAAAGGCAGCTGAAAACAAGACAATTTTATTGATTTATTTGAATTATTTCGAACCTAAATTAGCAGTATATGATGAGACCAGTATCATGGAAAAATACCACCAAACACTGGCAACTAATCGTCCAGAAATTGATCTAAAACGACCGTTGAGATTCGGAGGAGATTCAGAATCGAAGTTTTGTTTTTATCTTTACCTTGGAATAAAATCAACACCTTGCTGCATAAATGCTGCTAAGGCAAAGAATAAAGTATTTAAAATCGAGAATTTATTTGATAATTGCGGTGTGGTTTCATCTTCAATACTCCATTCATATGGTGAAAAACGTGAAACAAGAAATAAAATCACACTAACACCAATGTATGCAAATGTAACACACATCCAAATTTCACCAGATAATGGTGCCATAAACGAAAAAATACCTTTGGAAGAAAACGACAGAACTAATTACGGATTTGTTTTCGTCAATTTCAAACCTGGTTTTGGTTTCTCGGGTTTACTTATTAAAATGCTAATGCCAAGATTCATCCATGGTTTACTGAAATCAACGACACTCTCTCGTTGACTTGTAATTGTCAATGGTGCCACTGCTAAATCAGCTTCATGTCGAACTAATTCTCCTATCATACCATTCCATGATTGATCACTCGCAAGTTTACTTCCATATAAATTATCTTTGACAAGACGAAAACGACATTGAATTTCTAATTTTTTCTCGCAAATTAAACGAGCTAAATCAACACAATAGCCGTACAATTGATCGAATGTAAAATATTGTCCAGCTATTTCCGATGCTGAGAGATTGCCAACAATACTTGTATTTATCATTGTAAATGGTTCATCCTACGAAAGAACACAAAGACGAAGAATTGTTTAAAACTATCAATAAAATGATACGTACAATAATTGTTGTTATAATTCGTTCGCGTCCTTTATCGAAATCATAGGCTTGTCGGCCTTCGAAAATTTTCGAATCATCGACTACAAATTGATCATTTGTAAAATTTCCAACCTAAAATAAACAAAAAGCAAAAGCAAAATCAAATCAAATCTTTCAAGAAAATCAATGCGTGCATTTCGTGGTAATTTATTCATCGTGACTTGATAAATATTCAATGAGTAATTTTTTCGTTCGCCGTATTCATTAAATGATACATGACCTGTATAACCTTCGAATGAAATCTAGCAAAAAAAACAACAGCAGAATTTTGTGAAATCAATGAATATTTGTTTGCTTTTTACGGATTTCATTGCATTGAATAATTCTTTGCCGAAACCTTCATGTTGATATTGTCGATCACGAGCTCGACATTCGATTTTTAAATGTTCGAAATTGTTACCATGATGATTCGATTGAACAATTTTTGCTCGAGTTTTATCATTTAAACTCATTATTGCTCGCATATAAATCGACAACGCATCGGCTAGAGCTTTTTTCTCAAACTAAGAAGAAGAAGAGAAAAAAACGTTCAAATTGAAATGGCAATTCCTATTGAATAACATACAGATGGTAAAGAAAGACGATTTGCTGTTATCGGATCAATTGGAGGATGCATTTGATAGAATGATTTTGGCAAGAAATAAGTTACATTAACACCACCATATCGAAAAAATTTCATATCAATTCGATCAGCTTCCTGAAAAAAAATAAATTGTTTATTGAAATCCATATCAAGCGTTTTCTTACAAGACTCATTAGTATATAATGATAATGCGGTGTTGTCATACCTTGATGTCGAATCTTCGGACACAAAAGAACAAATATGAAATCATACAACAATTCAGTCAATTCATACTTGCATGAGAAGTGTTATATAACTATAAACACTATTGAGATCCAAAACAATATATCGTTCTTCTTTCGAACCTCGATCTTCGATTTCAACGCTTTGTAATAAATTTCTCGTATGATTAGGATTGGATATATTAGTTAAACGTCGAACTTGAATATCTAATATATCATAGGTTTTATCTCGTGCTTGTGTAACCATAATTGATTGAAAACGTCCGAAGGCTTCTTCACCTTCGATAATATAGAATAATTTTGTGACTTTATAACGTTTAATAAAAACAAATAATGCCGGTAGAAGATCGATTTTCATTGTTAAATGATAGATTTTGTTTAATGCATCCAATGGACGTTCTTTATAATCGAGATAATTCAATGAAATCATTGAAATATGTAAACGTGACATGAATGATTCGAGTAATTGAGTTTTATGCATATCAATACTTGAAATTGAACCAACTGCACCTGATTCAAGTCGATTACAAACTATGTTTGAGGAGAAAAGTTAATTGATTTGAAAAAGAAAGCCGAAATAAAACGGATTTACTTTGATGAAAACCTGAATAGATATTTGTATCCTTTTGAAACAAATGCAAAAAGATTTCAATTCAATTAGAGAGACAAATGAAATGATAACTTACGCTAATATTTTCATAACTTGGCTGAAAACTAATCTGATCTTTCGGCCAAATAAATTCTCTATCAGTTAGATTGAGAGCTGCTTTAAGTACTTCGGAAAAGACGACATCATTTGTATCATTCGATGCTGTATTATCAACAAACCAGCCTGAATATTTTTATTCAAAGACAAAAACTTTATTTTGAAATATTTATTTCAATTTACCCATTGGAACATGAATTTGACTTTCTACCAAAATGAAATGAAGAAAATTTGTAATAAGAAAGATGCGTATTAGCGACGTAATCATTTCGTGACTAAAATATTAAATAATTACAACTGCAAACAGGCGACGATGTGAAGCGTGCTAAAAAAGAACAACAGACATACATATGAATCGTTCGATTAACTCATCGAAAATGTCAAGTAGAATCATTGTCGTTCTTTATCTTATAGAAACAGCAAAAATCTTTTTCTCTATCTCTCGTTTTTCCTTTTTTTTCTCTTCTCGTTTTTTTTTTGACTTGAAAGAAAACAAAATCTATAGCAAATATCTATCGATGTGTTAGAGGAAAGAAAAGAACAAGAGGAAAAAGATGAGTGCAGATAATGTTCATGTTGTTGGAATGTATGAGTCTGAAGCATTTTCTTCTTCTTCTTCATCTCTCTTCTTTTTTCGCTCAATGAATGATTCTATTATCTTGAGATTTAATAATGACAATGCAAAGGGAAAAAAAGAAAGACGAGAAATGTTGATGCAAGAAAAAAAAATGTTTATATATATTTTACAATGACAAAGATTCATCAAGATGTGATTGATGAATAAAAAGCGTGAAACACACATGGGATCATCTTTTAAATTTGATTCATAGATCTGTATCGTAGCAACGCCAGTTTCAAAATTATTATTTACACACTTGAGTTACATTCATTTCCAAATGAGTAATATCAACAGAACGAAAACGTATAATAGCAGGTTTTTTCATTCACTTCTCGGTGTGGGACGAATTTATTGTCAAGTGTTGTAAGCAAACGTGTTAATGTCGAAAAAGAAAATTTGTTTTGAATTAGTCATCCATCATTTAGTAAGATTAAATAATCTTTTTCTCATAAATGTTTACTAATATTTATGACAAAAAAAGTTGCACCATAAAATGCAGTCATATATAAAGAAGTATTCGTCGAAATTGAAGGACATTTATTTCTTGGTTATTTTTTTGATTACTTGGAAAAATGGAAAATGAAGCTGTACCTTCGAAAAATGTTGAGTCAACTGCTGCAACAAGTAATCTTTGCATTTCATGCGCAACAAATCCACGAGCGTTAGCGTTTATACCATGTGCACATTTTGTAGCCTGTGTATCTTGCGCTCATAGTCTGAAAGCTTGTCCAATGTGTCAATCAACGATCAAAGCTTATGTTCGAATTTATGAATAATCTATTTTTGTTTTTACTAGTAAAATAAATTTTATTCAATATTTTCTATTCACTATTGATTTCTGCTTCGAGCCGTAAATAAGGTCCACGATAAATAAGCAAAGATACACCACTCATAAGAAATATGCAAAGCATAAAAATCGATGCTGGCGTAAAGATTTGTCCTGATTGATATGTTGGAGCTAATAATACGAGTTGTTCTAAACTAAAAGTAAATATAACACCAAGAATATTTCCAATGCATAGGAGAACACCTTGTGATAATTCTGCATTGATCGGATAGGTGCATTCAACTGCACATTCGAAAGATACGGGTAACAATGGTAATAAGAAAAAGCCCATAAGACCAATTGAAATTGCCAGTGGATAATATTGATTTGGACGAAGAATTATTATGAAAAAAACACCCGATGCTACTGCACCGACTAATAAAACTTTTAATATATGTTTATAAGCGTGAGTTTTATCCATGATAATTCCGGCTAAGAAAGCATTGAAAAGGCCAGAAATAACAATTGCAGCTCCGAATACACCAGCATCATCACTTGTATATCCACTTGGTTTGATAATTTGATCTAGAACGGTTACTAAAGCATTGAATATTGCTAGACCAAGACTAAATCCAAATAGAAGTACTAAATAATGTTTATTTGTCATTAATTTAATGAAATCTTCTTTGAAATGAATTTCTTGACGATGTTCTTCGGACGCTGATGGAGGTGTTGGAGGATAAGATTGAAATATTGCCACAACTAAAATAGTTGTCACTAAAGTGAACAAAGCTTCACTTAATAGAAGAATTAAAAATTGTTCCGATGTTGCTTTAGCATTATTAACGATCAATGAAGGTACTAACGATCCTATAGCTGTTCCTATAATCGTACAATTTGAATCGTATATAAATCCGTATTAGAAAATAGTTTAATTTACCTAGAGGATTTCCCATTGATCCAATAACTGTAGCAATATCACGTTGACTTAAAGGAAACCATCGTGCTGCAAACAAAGCAGTCGTATTCAAGAAGAAAGGTGCAGCAATCGCTGAGAAAATTTGTCCAATTAATAACGCTGCATATCCTTGATGAGGATTAACAAATGAATATAAACGAATGAAAACGCCAAGATTCAATGTTGCACCAATAACTGTAACGAATCTTAATGAATATTGTTTGGAAAACCATATTGATATTAATGTTCCAATTGTATATAAAAATAAGAAGATAGTTGCTAAAATATTAACTTGTGTTATTGAAATTTGAAAATATTCTTTTGTTTGGTCAATTATTGGAACAAATGTCATTCCATGTAATGCATTTGCAAATATCGATAAAAAATAAACAAGTAATTGAACCCATCGAATACTATAAACACGATATTCACTTGTGACCTGTACTATACCACCTTCTTGCATCATATTTCATGCGTTTTTCATATCGAAATTTTTATTTAGTTTATATAGTTTTGAAAATAAATCTTATCTTTAGTTTATTTTTCTTTTGTCAAAATGACAAAGATATTCGTTGAGAGGAAGAGAAATGTCTCACTGTATACTATTAAACTAGTTTTATTTGCAGCGGGTACCTCCGCTAGTGTAAAAATAAAAATTATCACATTTAGCAGAGAAAATGAAAATCTTTGTTCAATGAGATAGAAATTTTAATTATTATGAAACTTGAACAATGCGAATAGCCGTAGAAAAGCCGAACAAATACCAAACATGCCCACTTGAATATAACTCAATGTCGACCCCCATAAATAACCACGAGGTAAATAATTAACTGCAACCATAAATTCCGTACCATCACGAACAGTTGCTAATATAGCATTACGAAATGCTGTCCATGGAATAAAAGACTTTTTTCTAGTTAATAAAAATTCATTACGAAAATTTTCTTTTGTAATAACACTTACTTTTCTTCTTTTTTTTCTTTATCATATTTTTGTTGGGTCATATATTGAAAGATAACATACGAATTCCTTCAAAAAATGCGAAAATATCGATACAAAACAAGATAAAAAGAAAACAAATCTACCAGAGTGCTGAAGTGAGAAGAGCTGCAGACCAGAAGAAATTCGTATAAAATTCCCAAAGTTTCGAATCAATATCAATCATTTTCATTTCACCAAGCCATGATATATGTTCCGATGGATAGTAAGCAAGCCATGAAAGATAATGTAAACATTTTAAAATTCGAACAATCCAATTTCTTTCTCCAGGTCTTAGTTCGTATGTCAACGAATCTCGAAGTATAGTTATATCATCATAAAGACGTAAAACAACACGACAATCTTCTAAACGTTTAAATATTCGTTGTAACGAACGATGTAAATTCGATTTACGTGGATAAAAACCGCTTAAAAAACAGCAAATGTATAATGTAAATGTAATCGCTGCATCACGACCTTCATAACAATCGAGTACATCGACTGTTTGACTAACTAGTGTCGACATGAATGCTAATCCAAAGAAGATCGAACAAGTCTGATGATGACTTTTTCTTTGAATAATAATAACCTATTGACTTGACAATATGGTAACAATCGTCGTTGTTGTTGTTTTCTTTTTTTCAGGTCGCTGATATATTTTGATTAATACATTGATACGTAAGAAAATGTCAACCAAGACGAGAAGAAAGAAGAAAAAAAATAACCAGTGATCAATGGAAAAAATAAAGATTAAGGAAAAGAAAGTAAAAGAAAAATTATATTTTGTTTACATCATCACGTGTACTTTTCAAAAACACAACTTGTCTAAATGAGTAGCTATCGTTTCTTTTCTTTGCGTTCTGTTGACATCTACTCGTGTTTTTTTTCAGAAAATATGCCAAAAAAATCTGTACACAGCTGTGATATACTGAAATATCCCAAGAGAAATTACAATAGAACATGTGAAAGTACTTTTGCGTGTTAATCAAAACTATTAGACGATAAACAACAACACTCTCGTCTTGTTCTTTTGTGTTTAGACGAGAGACATTTCCGTTCGTCGTGTGAAAAACATGGGGAAAATCATTTTCATTAATGAGGACGATAGTCAGATGTGATCAGTTTTTTTATAAAACAACAACAACAACAAAAATCGATAGTTGCTCGAAAAAAAGCGCTGATTTCGTTTTGTTGTTTTTTTTCGTATGCGAATGGATTATTTTTTTCATAGTTTTTTTCTCCGGATATTTTTTCTTCTTGAACAAAGTTTATCGGAATTTTTCAGTCTTTGTCTTCTTATAAATATGATCATAGTCAAACATGAACAATCAGCATTGAACACGAATGCAACACAAAATCAAATTGAATTAAAAGATATTCATGAACTTGTTGATCAAACTGAACATGAATTAAAACTAGCTTTGAGTTCGAATCTTGAACGAAATGAACAATTAAATATTCTATTAGATCGAACGGACTTATTATTACAAAAGAATCAAGCTTTCGGAATTGGTGTTACGGATTATCGACAGGATTTTCAACGGCATCAATCAATGCACAGATTGAAATATATTATTATAGGCATACTTGTTTTTGCTATTGTCATTCTTTTGATTATTTTAAATGTAATTTTAAATCATACGAAAAATTTATCAGATAGAAATAGAAATAATATTGTTTTCTAGTCATTCGTTATTTGTTATAAAGTTTTATTAAGGCGAAATAAATCGACCTGTAAATAAAACTAGATTGTTTGTACTTTCGCGAATAAAGAATAGAAATGGTCGATCTGCTTTGAATTCAATTGGAGACTCCTTTTTATGAGCCGTAGCACAGCAAAGGTCCATAATTACTGCTGTTGCAGCTGCTGCTTCAGATCCTTAAATAAGATAATAAAAAAAAAGTTTTTATTTAATTAAAAATAATTATGAAGTAGCGGTTAAATATTTTCCAGAAAAAAATGTAAGATCCTGTTGCATTTCTCGAATATAGAATAAAAATGGTCGATCTGCCATGAATTCAATAGGATCTATTCGAACTGGTTTTGCACAACATTTTCGATTCATGATAACAGCTGTAGCAGCGGCAGCTTCGGAACCTATTACGAATAATAGAGTTAGAACAACAATAAAGAAAATCGAATTTTATTTCGAAGATAACGAAAACGACACAAATTTGCCCGAAAATAAAGTCAAATCATTTTGATATTCTCGTATCATAAAAATAAAAGGTCGATTTGCTCGGAATTCAATTGGTTCGACACTCGATGCTACTCTTCGTTTTCGTTTCAAAGTAACAGCAGTCGCTGCAGCTGCCTCCGATCCTTGAATAAAAGAAAATATCACACTAAACGATTTCTTGACTATATCGATAGAATTATCCTATTGATTCGTAATGAATTTCCCGGAAAATACTGTTAAATTCTGTTGACTTTCTCGAATATAAAATAGAAATGGTCTATCAGCTTGAAACACTACTGGCATATCCCGTTGAATACTTATGCATTTAGACGTAACTGCTACTGCTGTTGCTGCAGCTGCTTCTGAACCTTTACAATAGTTTTCTCAACTTATTCAAATCACTTATCAATTTGAAAAAATGAATTTACCTTGTTCGTTGACATCAATGAATGCTTTGTGAATAACCTAAAGTATGTTCATCGAAAATCAATTTGTTTCCTTCAAATAAATCCCCTACCGAACTAATATATAATCCAGCTTGATCAGTTTCTTTACTAACTATACCTTCGAAATCAGCAGCATTGTTAAACGCATCTGTTATGCCGAGTTGTTTAAGCGCATCATTCAATACAAATTGTGCTTCCATTTTAAATTTTGGAATGTATAATAATAATTCCGTTGAACTTGTACCACGTTGACTGACCAAATCATTGAAAAGAGTCGGTTGCGATTGTATTTGTTGTTCGATATCACTTAATTGTACGCCTTTATTTGGTAAAATAACTGTGAATACGAATTGTGCATTTCTACTCGAACTTTTGTAAGGTAAATGTGCAACTTGAACACGAAGATTTTTATTTTCGGCGTATGCATATTTGCCTTTTTGATACATTAATTTAATTTTCGAGACCGTACCATTTGCTTCATGAAAATCAGCATTGTTATTCGTTGCATGTTCTTCGAATTGTTTTACCCATGTGCCCTGAAACAAAAAAAAAAGGTTAAATATTTATTATTTTGACACAATAATGTAGCGCTGACTTTGAAATAAATACAATTGATAAGAATCAATCGTGTATCTGGTGAGACATCGTTTGGTGAAAGTAAATTTTTGATTAATTTATTTGTTTGTTCTTCAACCCAATGATTGATCGTTTCAACAACTTGACTGGCTTCATGAACAAAATCTGCTAATTGTATATCAGCTTGAAATGAGTGTTGAACAGTTTTTACATAGGTTTTTTGTAGTTCGTAAGCTTTTTGTGCATAAAGACGATTGGCTAATTTCAACTGAATTTGTTTATCTTGACTGGCTACACTAAAAATTCGCATAACTTGTTCAGCCGATTCAATTAATTGTTGATCTGTCGATGCACCCAAGGCTTTTAACATTTGTTGTAAAGTTTGATTTCGTGCGCCAACTGTACACATTGACATAGCAAGAGCAATGCTTGCTGGTGAGAGAAAAACATTTTTATTTGCTGAATTTTTACTGACAACTGAATAAAGATTTTGACCAAACTGTTCAAAACCATTTGCACTTGCGTATGATGATAATGTTGAAGAAGCCATTATGCGGTTTTTTTTTAAATTTTATATATAACCGTAAGAAAACTGAAAAAAATGAAATCTGGTGGTACTATTTATATGCTTGAAATAAATGTCAATATTTATTCAAAAATTCTTCGTTATCGCTTGAGAAAAAAGCAGCAAAACAGTATGATTCATAAGTAAAGATGTTATTCACGAACTTCAGCATAGATCGCTTGCATTTTGATGTCGCAATAACTGATCAATAAACCTCGAAATATTTGCGTATGCACAACGAAATTTTCAATAGTATAGTCTACTCTCTCCCTCTGTTTTTGTATGGTGTTCTGTTGTAGTCTGTTGGTTGCAATCACGAGGAATAGCGGCAAAGAGAAAGCAAAAAACACTATCAAAGGCCTGCTTGCCGTCTTTTTTTCTTTCTTTCTTTCCCTTCTCCATCATCGTTATTCATTTTTATTCCTCTAACAATCTGATATGTTCTTACAGTTGACTCGTATTTTGTGTACTCTATGACATCGTATCTACGAAAATACGTTACTGCATTAGCATCAGCTAAAGATTATCTTGCTCAATGGTCATCGGATCATGTTTATGCTGACGAAGAATTGATTGTTCCATTTCCAACATTAGCAATATTCAATCCAGATAAACGGATATGGGAAGTTAATATTAGAGCATGGGTTTATTTACCATTTCAAACGAAATCATTGACGAGTTATTTACCATCATTGCCAAGTTTTCTAACGAAAAAAACAAATGATGAATCAGAAAAAGTCGATGAAAACGAGGAGAAAAAAACAGTTTCTAATGAAGAAAATCAATCGAAAAATAATACGAAATTATTATCATCATCATCGTATGAAAAAGTTGATGACGATAAGAAACAAGTTGCAGCTACTGTTGATAAAGAAAATCAGGAAGCAAAAAAACAAGATGCATCAAGTGGTGATGATGATGAAGATGCTGATTCTGATGATGATATGTACGAAGAAGCTCTACGTATGTTGATATTTACGAAATGATAACAAAAAAGATCTTGTTTATCTATTTTAATAGAAGATGAATTCGGTGAACCCATAGAAAATCCTGGTCGTTTAGGTTTATTTTTCGTTGGTAATTCAGTTAAGATTGCAACTAAATCGATTATTAATGGTGTCGAACATTTACTTAAACCATCGGATGAAAGTGGTTTCATAGAAGAAAATCTTGAATTTCCTGATCAAGATATGAAAACCATGTGTACAAATACACATGAACAATGTAAAGATCGAAAATTTGAATATCAAATTCAAATTAATAATGAAACTAAACAAACAGAAATTAAAAAAGAAAAAGAAACGACCGCTGATCACGAAGATACAGATGATTATAAAATATTTAAATGTACAATTTTTGTTCTTGCTCGACATGGCACAAGTATCATATCAGATATTGATGATACAGTCAAAATTTCGAATGTTTTAAGTAAACGTTTACTATTAAAACATACGTTTTATAGTTATTTCAAACCGGTTGAACATATGAGTGAACTTTATCAAAAATGGTTCGAACAAAAATGTCAATTTCATTATGTTAGTGCAAGTCCTTGGCAATTGTATGTTTAAACAAAAAAAAACACACACATGAACATTTCTGAACACTTTTCTGTTTGATTTCAGATATCCAGCTCTTCGTTGTTTCTTTGAAAAATATAAATTTCCTCTCGGTACAATTAATCTTCGAAAATTCAGTTGGAATCTTGAATTTTTTCATCCAACAGATACATATAAAATCGAAACAATTTCTCAAATCATCGATTCATATCCGCTAAGAAAATATATTTGTGTCGGTGATTCAGGTGAACTCGATCCGGAAATTTATTCGAAATTATACGAGAAATATCCTCAAGCAATAGCTCATATATTTATTCGAGATGTTTGTTCGACGCCCGAATGTGCACCTACGTGCGCCGAACGATATGAAAAAGCATTTGAACATGTACCTAAACAACGGTGGACTATTTTTAAAGATCCAAATACAATCGAAACTGATCTCCAAAAGATTCTCTCTGTATAAATAACAAAAAAATGAATCTGTCGTTTTGTTGTTTTTATATATTTTCTTTATTATTTTTTTTATGTACAATAAACAGAACAAACATTTCTCTTTGGCAACTGTTGTACTATCAAGTGAACCATAAGTAACAGTACCACTAACGAATACTTGATAGGTTGTTGTTTCATTAGGAAAAAGATCTACGTACAATCGAAGAAGACTTTGTTTGTCAAACATACACATTTATTCTTCAAAAATTTGTCTTACCTTTCATTGGAAAGAAATCTAATGCATTGATATAATGACGTGATGGTGGCAATGAAACAAGATGTTTCGCACATGCATCACGTCCATTTAGCTCAATTTCATTCTAGATTAGTTTTGTTTGAGTTTGATAAAATTTATCAACATCCTTTTGAAAAACAAAATATATTTTGATGATTTACATGTCAACGTGTGTCTAAGATATTCATAATATCGTTTCGAAAAATTCTCGACATTTTCAAATCAGACATTTATCACTCACACTCGATCACTTGTCATTTGAGGAAAAAAGAAAAGAAAAACAATTCTCTATCTGAAATATGAACTTTCATTTATTTCCAAATCTTTTCAAATGATTATGATATTGATACGAATGTATCTAGAGAAGCTAGATAACTATTTTTATATAAAAAAACAACAACAAGAACGATTCGTTTTCTTTCGGTTTTGTGTTTATCGATGATCAAATGAAAAATTTGGGTCTATTCTTTGTCTGAACGTTGGTCACGATCGCCATTTTCATAACGATTAGTTCGTTTGGATCTGAAACGAAAAAATTGAGTCATTCGAATGATGGAACAATGTTCGCGTCTACCGTGATGATGATCGAGAACGACGAGGTGATCGTGATCGACTTCGAGATCTACGAAAATAACAAATCATCAATTTTCCCACAAAGAAAAACTTTCGAAAAAAACTACAAACCGTTGATCATCACTGCCACTATGTGAACGATGTCTTGAACGGCGTCGAGATCTCGATCGAGAACGTGTTCTAACGTAAACAAAGGAAAAATTTACAAATAAAAAATATAACCAGTTCTTCTATCAAATAATAAAATGCAGACTATGCTGTTTTTTGTCAAAATTTAGTTAAAATAAATAAAAAAAAAATAAAATAAAAAATAGCCTAATTGACGAAACATGTAATATATCTTACATGAGCTGGAATATGATGCAGACTGCAAGTGTCCCGGGCTCGCTCGAATCGAAAAACTGCAGCATATGAAACAACACACCGGCATAGGCCAAAATATTTAGTTTTAGTATATCGAACTTTCAAATCTGCTTTCTTTCTTTTTTCTATAGAGTCAGCAAACAGCAAATTTGTACAGGAAAATACCTGTGTGAATAGAGACAAAGAAAAGTTTTTGTTTTTCTGATTGATGATTTGTATGAATCGATTTTTGACGCGGGGAGAAAGAGAATTTCTTTGTTTGATCGTTACGAGAGATTTCAATGAGAATCTTACCGACGAGAACGAGCTTTGTCTCGGCTATCATTTGTCGATGCTCGACCATAACGAGCAAATTGAACACGAATTTCACGTCCATCGATATCGGCACCGTCCATACGATCGAGTGCATCTTCTGCATCGCGTTTCTTGGTGAAACTAAATTTTAGTTCAAAATTAATCAAATGTAAAAGTCAAATAAATTGTTTTTTTTCCTACCGAACAAAAGCATAGCCACGACTCGATCGAGAAAATTGATCTCGAGGTATATAAATATCGCCAATGGGACCAAATTTTTCGAAATATCGTCGTAAATCTTCGACACGGGTACGATATGTTAAATTATCGATTTTAAGAGAATACATTGTATCGATTTTTTGAGATGATCCTGGACGATCATTGCCATTTCGAGAACGATAACTCATTTTTTGTTTGATTTTCTGTCTATTGAATACGAAATAAACTTGCAGTCCGACGAAACAAAAAAGAAATATATGCAATCACACAAAGATGTAGCCATTTAGATATCTAATTGTATTGAAACAATGCATAGAGGCTCATTGAACGTCAGTGACATCTATCAAATCATCAATGACCCTACGAATACTCTGCTATTTCTTTAAGTCATGTATACTTATTACAATATGAGCTAGGAAATCATTTTTGGGTGAACAGAAAATGCACAAGTACTTATAAAATATAAAATAAACTTCTGACTCGACATGTCTTCTGAAGGTCGTTCAGAACGAAAAAAAAAGTCTATTCTTTCTTTTCAACCAAGGTGACTGTCGTGCTTGATATTCAAACAAAAACGAAATGTGCTTTGCGTATGTCAAAAGCAAATCCTATAATCAATTCTGATATTGTAAAGGCATACAGTGGCAAATTTAGAAGTACTCGCCGTTTAGTGCAATAAAGATTGTAATAAACTTCTTTTTACGTTGGAAAAAATTCAAAAGATAAATATCTGCTTGCAATTGCAAACATTTGTTCATTATCAATTACGTTTCTTTTCTTGTGAAACAGTCGTCGACGAGAAAAAGATTTCAAGCACACGGATTGTTTTTTTTTACTGTCGTCGAAAAAAGTCTTTCTATTCTATCGTTACAGAGTAATCCGTTTTATCAACAAGAAAAGAAAGAAAAAAGAAATATTTCATCAACGAGATAAAAATCGTTGTCTTATTTATCTACACGTATAATCATAAGATTGAGTTCTAATTCACATTTTTACATATGTTGACGTAAGATTCTGCCTTCACAAGTCACTATAAACATCAGACTCGACATAATTTATGAAGGCTGTCGAGAAAAGATTCTGTTCGTTTTCTTTTTCTTTTACGAAAGTGGTTGCCATGCTTAGCAGTCAGCGAAAGAAAAAAGAGAACTCTTTCGTTTTTCTCATCGATCGTCGAAATTAATATTTTTTTTTTCATAATAGAACTGAGTTATAACTTCTTAAATTAGTCAATTCAAACGATAACGATGATAAAAAAGAAACTCTCTGTTTCTCTGTATGTACATACATAGACATATATAGAGCAATTTTTATGTAACTGCTTCTTTATTCATCGATGACTGCATCAATAGTTTCGCTTGATTGATTTAAGTATACATATTGATGACATATTATATAAAGAAACTGGCGCGTGTAGATTTTTTCTTGCGTTTTTTTTGCGATATCATCTGTATTTGAGAGCCAACAAAGAATATGCTTAAGTTTGTAGGTAAATATATTGAATCACCAGCCTTGTGATGTGTACAAAATATATTAGATTGGAATAATATTTGTAAAATTCAAGTAAGCCGATATTTACTTTTACTTTATAGACGATGTATAAAAATGTTTGGTCGAAAAATTCACTTTCGTCGAAATATATTTAGTATATTAAGTTTCATAATTATATTAATTTTATGCATTTATTTCTTTGTCACGTATTTATCGAACAATGATCAACCAACTATTGAAAGACCAGAATTTTGCAATGCAGCTATTATTCAACAGCATTATATGAATAATGAAAGGTAGACTTTTTTTTTTGCTTCTAATAAAAATGAGATTGGATCGTATCTTGAACAAATAGAAAAAGGAAATTATAAGAAAAAAACACGTTCACACGTAGAGGTTAGTTCAGTTCCGATAGTAGTAGCCAAACGAGAAAAAAAAGCGAGAACAAAATCGACAAACATTTTTTCTTTTAGCCCTGAAAATCTATTCAGTCATGCAGATATTCGACAGTCCTTTACATACGAAATTGCAAATGGAAATTTCTGCTCATCGATCAAACCTCATGGGCTCATATTCGTTGTCTCAAAATCGAGTAGTTACGATTCACGTAATGCTATTCGTCGTACTTGGGGGAATCTTCTTGCTTTAAAATCCATTGATCGATTCGCAAATCTTAATTTACAACTTTTATTTTTAATCGACATCGATGAAACATATTTAATTCGTATTCGACTCGAACAAAATCTCTATCACGATATTGTTCAAGTTCATTTACCTGAACACTATTTTCTTTCGACACATCGTGATATGGCTATTCTTCATTGGACAAATGAGTTTTGTTCCGATGCATTGCTGACAATTAAAACCGATGATGATATTTTTTTAAATATATATTTATTAGCAAATATTGTTCAAACATTACAAACAAATCTAACAATCAACTCGGAAAAAAGTCAATGTTTAGCATCGAATCCTTCGGGTTCGATCTATGGTATTCGTATAAACGAAGCAATAGTTATTCGAAATTTGGACACGAAAATCAGTGAAAGTAAACGTTATATCGTTACTGATGATGAATATCCATGCGTTCATTATCCGGACTATATGAGTGGATTTGGATATTTAGTTGATTCGTATGCACGTCAGAAATTATTGTGCGCATTTATGCGTGATCCTCGACCGTTTCATATGTCCGATGTTTATGTGACCGGAGTTTTACCTGAATATTTAAATATTCGACGAAAAAATTTAGGTTTGACAATAAGTTATAGTTCGGCAGATGATTGTGAAGATTTCTTGCGAAGGGATCCAGCAACTCAGTATGCATGTGCATCGGGTTTGCATTATAAAAAAGGTGAAACCAATATATTCGAACTTTTCTATATCTATTGGCAACGAATTCAAGAAAATAGAAACAAATATCTTCATCGAAAATTTTTCTATTTATTTAAACAGCACCTATAAAGTTTTTCTTTTTTTTATGTACCGATTTGTTTCTGTTTTTTTTCTAGATTATGATAATATGATTCTGATACGGCGTTCTCGCCGTTTTTGTGTAAATTTTTTTCTATTCTTGATCTATTTTATTGTCCTATTGATCTGTTTCTATTGTCTTCATTATCTCTGGTGTGCAACTCAAGATCTTTGTACGTCTCGATATTTTTGTCGACGTCGTCAGATAATTATTCAACAGAATCTCACTCAAATACTCGAACATGAATATTCGCTATGTAGTCGACGTTCAGCACGACGTGGTCGACATCAATATGTTATTGGTGTATCAGCATATTTATCACATATCGATAATAAAAATCTACTAAGTAATATTAAAAAATATCTATATGAATATATTGAGGAAGCTAAAGAGAAATATCCGACATGGATCGTGCGAATCTATTATCATTCATTAAATATAAGCAAAGAAGAAATATTCGATATTGAAGATCGATATAAAAATGTTGATTTTTGTGATTCAACAAATATACCCGTTTTTGGCAATATTCTCTCGTGGATGCCAGGTAAAGTACAACGATTTCTTCCGTTAGCCGATCCGTTAGTTGATGTCTACATGTCACGTGATATCGATTCACCTATACTCGATCGTGAAACAGTCATTGTTCGTACATGGTTAAATTCCGAACATACAATTCATATTATACGTGATCATCCGTATCATTCGATACCAATTCTCGGTGGTCTTTGGGGTATTAAATTAAATAAAGAACATTCATTGATAAAGAATGTTTCGAAAGTTTTACTAACACCTGATCTCGTTCGATGTTATACAGGCGAACGAGATCAAACATTTTTAGAAGAATTTATTTGGCCACATGCAAATTTACATCGTCAAATTACCCTTGAATATGATAGTTTTCACTGTCAAAAATATACGAATGCTCGACCATTTTCAACTCGAAAGCAATCGTCGACAACTTTTGTCGGATGTCGTCGACCGAATTGTACACGTGACGAACATCTACCATGTCCGACAAAATGTCGACCAGCAAATCATCTCGATTGGATTTGGTGTTGAAATTTTAGTCAACATTTTGCTTGCATCTCATCTATTCTAATATGCTTTGTGCAATTTTTTGTTCATAGAAATCTATTGCTAATAAACAGTATGTGCAAAGAAGAGAGAAGTCAAGCATTTTATCTGCCGGTAGATTCACTAAAAATTGTATTTAAAAATTCGAAGAACCAAAAAAACAAACAAACAAAACAAAAAAAAAAAGAAAATCAAACAAGTTTTTAGTTCTGCTTATTTTCACATATTTTTACACACACAAAAAAAATACATACAGAAAAATGGTTCATCTTTTTCTTTGTCTTTCATACAAGTCGAACTGACACAATCACCTTGTCCCAGTTCTTTTATTAACCTTTATGTTTCCTTTCTCAAACATCGATAGTCAACGAAAACAACACGTACGAACAATAGTTAAAAAAACAAACAAACAGAATTTTTGTCTTTTCTTGATTGGAATTTCAACTATTCTTTCATACATCGTACATTAAAAAAGAAAAATACTACCACTATTCAATGATAAATCGAAGAAAAGAAAAAGAAACAAACAAACAAACAAAACGAATAAATAAAAAGGAAATAAAATTATAATCACTAAACAAATAAACAATTAAAACACTATCAATCAAGAGATTTTCCCTTGTGATGATGGTTGTTGTTGTTGAGGTCTCATCGATGTTTGTAGAGGAGGTGTTGACATTTGAGAGGATAGTTGGGTACGAAAATATTGTCCTTTTTTATCTAAATCATTCGTAGAATTTCATATTTCAACAAACGAAGAGACAAATAAAATGAATAAATACTTGGATCTAGATTTGCAGGTAAAGAATTATGTGCAGTTAATCCTGAAAGATCTTTTCCACCAGTTGGTTTTTGTCGACCATGGATCGTATTTTGTAATTGTTTACGTACGAATTCACTTGTACAACGAGTTGGTTGAAAACTAAATTGACAAGAAATGATAAATTAATAATTTAACAAGATCAAATTCTACCTTAGACAATTCATCATTTGATTGTTAAGTTCTTCGGATTGACGGCATTCTGCCGGAGTTAAATTAGGCATTGAAGGATTCATGAGATTGTTCGAATCTAAAGAAGAAGAAGATGATGATGATCGTATAGATTTACGCTTTTCAATTTGAAAATATTCGAATTTACTATGTGAATTTTGTTGAATAGTCGCCGAAAGAGCCACGCTCATATTCGAATAAGGCTAAAAGGAGAAGAAACAAAAACCAACAATGACAATTAAGAATTGAATACAAAATAAGTTTTTTTTTTTACGAAAGTTTTGATGGGCATCTCATCATGTGTCACGATAGAATATGAATGTGTCGTATTACTATTCTGCTTCTGTTCTACCAACTGAACTAATTTGTTCTCTATATATTTCTTCGGATAATGTCAAGGACTTTTCTGCCAACATGTAACGTCGAGTGAAAAAAAAAGAAGTGCTGCCTTGAACTTACAAGCATAAGAAAGAAAGAAAGAGAAAGAGAAAGAGAGAAATTGGAGGACATCCGTTATTACATGAGAGCAGAGCTTCTCTCGGGCTTTTTTTTATATATTCTTTGTCAGTTACTCAATCCTGGTCATGTATGCGATCATTAGACCAAATAGAAGTGAAAGAGAAAGAGAACGAGGACAAAATTCGAATGAATTAACTGTTCTCTATCTTCAGCTGATTGGAGACTCGAGACAACAACAAAAAAAAAGAGAAAAAGTTCGATCACCGACATTCCTCATTTACTATTTGACCAGTACAACTTAAACACTCTAATCCGTATTCATTAGTTGAAAAATATTGATTACACTGCACAATCAATTAACCAATATTTCTATTCGACAATCACCTTGACCTCGGTTTCTCTTCTTTCATCGTGCATCAATGATGAATTTCTATTGCATAGCTTTTTTTTTCAAATATTATTATATAATCATCATCATCGTTTTCTCTTTCTATGGAGCAATTGGAATCATATGAAATGAAACAATTCTTATCTGTTAGCTTGAGTCTTTTTTCCAGGTCACTTTAATCAAAATCATTAACCTTGGAATGATTAACAAAGAAGAGGAGGAGAAGAAAAAGAGAAAAAAAGAAGAAATAACCAAGAGAGAAATGCGAGATTCTTCAATTTTTCTCTCATATTCCTTCTCATCGCTATATAAAGTCTAAATATACATGCAAACATGCATAATATCGAATTAGATGCCAATCAAATACTTTTTCATTCGACTTAGTTCTTTTTCTTCTGATTAGCTAGATTCTTTTACATGCACACTCACGTTCATGTGATATGCATTAACAAATGTTTGTTAAATATTAATTAATTTCTTTTTATATCCTAAACACCGTAAATATCTTATGAGTCAGTATTATTTATCGATTTGTCTTTCTCTCTCTCTCTCTCTGTCTCGCTCGCTCGCTTTCTATTGAATAAAAACCGAACGCAAATAGACAAGAAGAAATATAAAACTTTCGTCGAATGTTTATGATAGATATAGACAAGTAGAAAAGATAAATAGTTAATAAAAAAGAAAAAAAAACGTTGTAAATTTTGTACTTTTTCCATCGTTTATTTCAGATTGATTGATGAAATATATAAAATCAAGATTTTAATTCAAGGTAAGACTTATGAATATTTTAGTTTCTTTTTATCTCTCTCTTATTATCTATAATAATTTGATTCATTTGAAAGTAATAATATAATGATACTCATTTTCTTCTTTTTTTTATCATGATAAAAGGAAAATGTTTTTCTACGAGACCTAGTAAAGTCTTCCGTTTTTTTTTCTAAGCTAGAAAGATCGTCGATGTACCCGAAAAGCAAAGAATCACTGTTTTAATGTTTGCAGACGGAAGGATATCTTTACCTGGTGCATCGGAGGTTGTAGATGGGATTGAGGTGGAGGAGGTGGTGGTGGTAGTGACTGTTGATGTTGCTGTTGCATGACATTCATGTGACGATTTGGAACAGGCTGCTGTCCCATATTATTTGGTGATGACACGAATGGATCGGATGCATAGGATAGATCTAGTGAATTGTTATTGTGAGGATATTGATGGTAGTCTTGTTGCAATAGTGGACCGTTAGCATTGGGCATCATTAGATCATTGTAATTATTCATCATTGCTGAAAAATTGAATTCAAAGAAGTTGTTTAGTAGTTTTTAATGATGAGGAAAAGAACATACGTCGATGAGTTAGTTGTTGTTGTTGTTGCTGCTGTTGTTGTTGATTTTGTGTAACCTAAAAATTGAATAATAAATGAATAAGAGAGTATGTTTTAAATTTCAACAGATAAATATTTACATGAGGTAGAGTGACATTCATTGACATATGTAATTGTAGATGTTGATTAGCTTGAGTTGCATTTCTTTGTTGAGGATGTTGTTGTTGTTGTTGCTGCTGCTGCTGCTGCTGTTGCTGCATCAGTGCTTGACGTTTTGCCAATTGATTCGAATGATGATGTGCAGGCGACATTCGTTGTTGTTGCTGTTGTTGAACGGGATTCATTGGTGACATTGAATAAAAAGGCGAATGAACTTGATTCACCGGTGATGGAATATAATTATTATACATAGGTGGTTGTGGTTGTTGTTGTTGCGGAGGGGGTGGCGGTACAGGTGCTTGACGGTAATGATGATTAGGCGGTGTTTGATGATGTGACATGTGTGTTTGAGCTTGTTGATTGTACGTCATCATGGGATTTGTATTCATCATTGGTGTTGATGGTGTTGAAGTTGAATAAGGATTGCTATTGGGAGTATTGTTATTATTCATCATCATAGGTGAAAGAGTTACATTTGGAGGAAATGAATTCGGCGTATTATCGAGTAAATCCAATGAAAGACAATCAGAAAATTGATTATTCTAAGAAATAATAAAGTAAAACGAAATGTGAAAATGAATTTCGATTGAAATTGAATTCATACATTTGTTTGATAGGAAGGAAAAGTCGATGGTGATGCCATTGATGGTTGACGATAGGCAGGTGGCAATGGTTCAGAATTAACTGTTCGATTCGGAGGCATTGTTGTCGGATTGTCAATAAAAAGAAAATCACCGGTTAGAGAATCTAAAAAAAGACTGTCGAAAAAATCAAAAAAACTAATTCATTGATTTACTGAATGGACTATTGTCAACAGGTAGAGGATCGAATGTTGATGATGATTGCTGAGATGGACCTAAGAACAAAAATAAATATAAAATTGTCATCATAACAAAAATTCAATTTAACAAACCGGGGTTAAATGAAGTGACAAGTGTTTTGTAGATTTCACTGATGGCTTTTTCATCTTTTTCGCTACGTTTTTGTGTTGGAAATGTTTGTTCAATAAGATTCGTTGAATTTTGCGATAGAATCGAATCGATCGTTGTTGAATCATTGATACTATCGAGAAAATCTTTATTTTCCAATAATGATAGAAAATTATCATTGGAATTAGTTGATAGATTCGTCGATTGAAATAGATCATTGGCAATTGCATGTATGCGATTATTTTCATTATGATTTTGTTCTTGTGGTAGTCCTGTTTTACAAGGTAGAAGTGATATTTCATTGGGTTTTTGTGGATCAGAACTTAATAATTCAGCAAGATAATCATCTTTCAGTGAAATATTATTCGTCACTGGTGTTAAATATTGTTCGAATGGATCGAGAGGATCAGTTGTATTCGTTGTATTTAGATTATTTGAATCTAGATTTTGTAGTAGATCATAGAGAGGAGCATCTTTCTTCGTGATTGCCGATGGTGTTGATGGCGTACGTATGAGTGAACGTAGGAGTGTCGATTGTGAATTGGAATGATTCAATCGACGTTGTAGAACGTTCGATTCGAATAGATCGGGTTCGGTTTTGATTATTGGTTGATTAGCTACTCGTGTTGTCGACGGTGAAATAACTGAATGTTCGATAGCTTCGATTTTCATGTCGTCTTTGAGAACTTGATGTAGAAGTTTGGGAATTTTTCTTGTGCCCATTGGTTGTTGTTCGTCGTAGTCGATCGAACGTTTCGAATTGACAGTCGATGCTTGTCGAGTCGTACGACGAAGAGAAATCGGCGATGGTTGATCGAGATTAGCCGATGGATCGAGAAGAGCATCGAGCGATCCATCGGATAGAACCGATTGTGGAGTTTGACAATTGGATGTTAGAAGAAGATAATCCGATTGCTATTTGAAAAACAAATAGTTTAACAAAAACAACAACAACAACAAAAAATCGATGTCGTACTTCTCGTTTCGGTCGTCCAGGTTTTCGTTGTTGTGTTGTTGCTGCTGCTGCTGCTGGATTGTTTTGATTGCCGAACGAATGTTGTCGTTGTTTTCTCTTGCTTTTATTTTCCCAAATGTTTTCATTCGAATTCGAATCCGATAGTTGACTTTTAAACGATCCACGAGAATTCGTATTCAATGATTTCGTTTTTTCAGTCAAGGCATTGGCGGAATTTTGATTTGGTTTATCACGCGAAGCTTGAATAAACGGACCGCCGACAACGACTTTTTGCGGACGAACATCATCATTGAGTAAAGTCTAACAAAAAGAAATTCATTGAATTGAAACAAAGAAAAATTCTCGATTGATTTACTCGAAGAAATGTATCACTACGTTGTTTATCACTCATTTGTCCGTTGGATACACTATCATCGCTATGATTCGATTCGGTTTTAATCGGCGATGGTACAAATGAATTTTGTTTTTCTAGAATTTTCTTTAGCAGAATATCAGCGGATTGATTAGGTGTATTTGCTGTTGCGCTATGTTTTCGTCGACGTTTGTTGATTGTCGATGGCAAATCATTGGTATTCGGTGAGACATGTGTCGTTGTTGGACTTTCTGGACCTTGTATGAATTCTTCGAGTTTAACATCGGCATGATAGTGTAATGTTTGAGATGGATTTTCGTTTGTTGACGGGGATTTATTGGCTAGCAATTGTCGTAGACGTGTCGAACTACGAGATGAGGAATAGTTTTGTGTGTGAGATGATGACGATGATGTTCGTGGACTCGATGATGTTGTGTAAATATCATTGTTAGAAAAATGTGGAGATGATGATGGTTTCGGATGATTTAATGGCGATGGAAGAAGTGAATTTAAATCGTTTGAATTGGTTTGAGGAGGTGGAGGAACGGGAGAGGAGAAAAATATATCGAAAGAATTGACCGGTGATGAGAGACTACCATGGTTGGAATGCACTGAAAGAGAAGAAAAATACGATCGAATTGAGGATTAGTCGATTCAACAAATTTTACCTGAGCCTAAAGCAGGACTGAAAGAAGTTCGTTTACTACCGAATTCGACCGTATCTGAAGATGAAACACCTTAAATTAAAGATAGAAAACGAAATTCTATTTGTTTGTTGTTCTTTTTTTCATTTTTTTTTACTGTCAAGTGTCGGAGATTTTTGAGCATTGAATCGATTAGATAATGGCGCTGGCGACGATGAAGGTGGCAATGGAGTTGCAGCCGTTTGTGATTGTAGTTTTTCGTTTGGACTAGATGTTGTTGTGGATGATGATGAAAATGAATTTTGAACTTGTATAAGTGTTCCCAATGTGCTCGATACATGTTGTTGCAATGAATTCGATGCATTTTTATGCATGCCTAACATTGTCAACGCGAATTGCGTGCCAATCGGTGTTGTTGGCGATGCTGTTGGAAGTTTTGTCGAGGGTGAGGATGTTGCTTGTTTATTTTTCTGTAGATCACGATTAGCTGATATGATTGTTTTCATTAAACGTGTCGGCGCATTGCCAACTAAATCGTTCGTATTTTCGATCAAACTAATAAATTCAAATTGAATAAAAAAGATATAAAATTGTTGTTTTTTTTACCGAACAATCGTGTGCGTCGAGAGAATCGAATCGGAGTGATCATTGGTGGAACTACGAAATAGTTTACTTCGAGTATTGATAAATGCGTGCACGTCATCGTGTAAACAAAATCGATAGACACTGCTTTTGGCTTCACCTTTTTCTATGACTAAACGAAATCAACAGATCGTTGTTGTTGTTGTTGTTTCTTTCTATGAAAAATACCTTCTTGAAAATGTCGTTCAATCGATGGAATATCTTGACTATATACATAATCTCGGAAATTCTTTCCGTGAAAATTCGTATCGAGTGTTTCACATTTCATATGACTAGAAAAAAACAAGTTGGACTAATCAAATGTTCTTTTTGTTTTCGAAAATGAAACCTTGAATCTAAATTTTCTATGTCGTAATTTAGATCAATCCGAGACGAAAATTGATCGAAACCAAGCAGCGATGGTTTATCTTTCGGGTCGTTTAATGACGGTCGACGTGCAATACAAATTAAGAATTTCTTTTCACTATTCAATGAATCATGATGAAGTGCAACGGTTGCAAACATATTAACATAAGTTGTTGAATCTATTCAAAAAGAAAACAACAAGATAATTGAAAAGAAAAACCCAAGTAACTAACCATCATTTGTTCTCATTCGACAAGGGAATGTTCGTCCACGTGATTGAGGATTTTGTTGTTCATTATTGACAAATGTTGCTAATGAATCACCTACATTATTCCCATTTGTATTTATTATTCAAATGAAATTTATATTCATACCGGAATCTTTCTTCGTCCACGCTTTTCTAAACTCACCAACATCACTCGGATGTACACAATGATGTAAACTTTTTCCCGCAAGTTCCTCCTAATTCAAATGACAATGAATATAAATAGTAAAAGAACATTTTTGCTTATGCTTTCTTTTTTCTTTCGAAAAGATAAAAACAAGAATGCATAACAAACAAACAAAACAATCTTACTTGGGAATATTTTAAATATTGTGTAACATTATCACTAACGAAGTCGATTTCGAAATTATGATTGATAGTGAAGAAGAATCCATCGAGAGCCTAGTGAATGTAAATGAAAAAAAACAAATTAATTAATTAATTAAATAATTATCCATTGGGTTTTCTTTTTTGTAATTCAAAGATCTAAGTGCGTCTTTTTCTCCGTAGACATATTACCAGTTGAAGTTTATATTCAAGTGATTGAGAATTATTTGTTGATGTATTCGGTTCACTCATACCCATAATTAAATTCCTTTTTTTAAATAGTCTACTTGCTAGAGTAGCATAAAAAGAAAGAGAATAGAGAAAAAACGCAGCAATGTTTCTTCTTCTTTTTTTTTTGTTCTGTTCTCTAAAACAACTTTATAATCATCATCATCATTATTATTATCGGCATAAAAATGCGCCCTACAACTGTAAGACATACACGTCAATGTTAAAAAGAAGACTGAAATATGAAAAAAAAGGAGAACAAGCGCATATTTTCAAAAAAAAAAAGAAAAAGGAAAGGAAAGAACGTTCTGTGTGTTAGTGCGACTTCATAACGTTCTTTTCTCCTTTTGTCTTGCTATTTTCAGTCTGCATAATGCAGTTTCTTCGTTCCAAACACGCGTTTTTTTTTATTCTAAAGTGTGTAATCAGTTTCTTTTTTTCTTATTCTTCATTTTTCTCGCGCGCGCTCGCTCGCTCTTGAAACATTTCTGACACGCAGAGACGAAGAAAAAAAAATTCCAGTGTCACTTTTTTTTCTTTCTGTCTGTCTTAGGAAATAACGCTGATGAGTTTAACTAGCTCATCTCTCTTGTTGTCTTTCGTCTCTATGCGCGCGTTCTTCTCTTGTCGAATATAAAAGAGAGAATGACGAGACAAAAAAGAAGGTGAAAAGAATGAAAAAAAAAACATAATAGAATACCTCAAAGAGAAGTGGCCTAAGCGTTTCATGTGCTAACAATGCTGGCCGTGACGATGACACATCTGATTGTTGAATAACAGTAGCCGAGTCCATTCGTTCTCGGTTGGAATTCATCGATGTTGTCAGACAAAGTTCATCCATAGATAATCATTCTAAAATTTTCTACTAAAACAAATCAAGATGAATATGTTATGTATTTTAAAAAAAAAGTCGAGAAACACAAATGTGTATTGATGCGTAAAATAAATCTATGTTACAATTGGTTGTAAACGAGAGAGAAAAAAAACTATGCATAGTCGAAATAAAACATTTTAACTAACTGTCCATATGACAAACAAAACAAAATATAAAGAAACGAAAAAAGGAAAAAAAGGAAAAAGCAAACATGTTTTTTCTTTCTTTGATTTGTATACATACCTGATTATGATTGACATTTGAAGAAAATAACTCGAAGATACAGAAGAGAAAAAAAAACACGAAAATAATCGATCAATTACATCGATTATTTATATACAAAATTAACGACGATAATAATCTGCAAAGAATTTATTAACTAGATAAAAACTTATTGTGTGTGTAAATGTATTTTTTTTTGTTTAAACTTATTTGAATATTTCAAATAAAAATACTTGCACTGCAATATGGATGAATGCTCGCCATCAGCCGACATGGGCGCACCATTGCAAATGTTAGTTCTGTTAAAAAAACCTCTATCGAAAAATAATCGCACGATAGGTGGAGAACGTACACCAATTGAAATCGTTGAGAAATACGAAAAGAAGAAAAGGAGAGAATACGATAATTCTTTTCTAATAAAACGTATTTTCTTGAAATTATGACTGATTTCTGGAGTCAATTGATTGAGTATACAAATAAAATTGATAATGATACAACAATTATTGATAATCCTGAGCATATTCTAGCTAAAATTTTGAATTCTGCTGAAGATGAAAGACAAACACTTGAAGCTCAAGTGAGAAGATATATAAAATAAAACGAGAAAAATCTATATATTCCTTTCGATCTAGTTCAATCCAATATCAATAACTAAACAAGAAAATTTATCTATTGTATCACAATTAAAAAATGGCATTTCAAAGGCCAATGAACTTCTTCAACAACACGAAGAACTTCGTGATGAAGAAATGAAATTAGCTAATCAAATGACTTCACATCGAGATAATGCCGATTTACTTGCACAAGATTTTCGTACAACAGTCAAACTATTCAATAATACAACACGAATATTCGATTATTTTCGTTGTCTTGAAATATTTTTAAAACTAAGTTCAAATCTTGAACAATCTCATTCAACAAATTCATTAGATCAATCTCTTCAAATCTATTCTCAATTAGCACAACTAACTGAACATATTCAAGATACATCAACTGAACATTTACGTTCCTACAGTATCGATTTGACAATCTATTGGTATGAACAATTAAAAACAAAATTAGAAAAATCTTGGGATCAATTATTTGAAAAAATTGAATTTCCCTATGTGAATAAGAAACCATCGAGTTATTTAATTGAATTATTCGAAACTTATCGAAATCAAATTCGAGAGAATTTAAAGTCTTTACTTTGCTTACGTTTACCGGTGCATATTAAACATAAAGATAATCAATCGCACATACGTTTTCTTGGTTGGAAACCGATACCATTGTTGATTCAATTTCTATTGAAAAAACTAATTGTTCGATTTAATTTTCATTTTTATGGACAAACAAAAACTAATGATCGGAAAAAAGTAGATCGACTGTTGTTTTTTTTTATCTTAATTGTTGATTATTGAAAATTTCTTTTTATTAGCCTGAATGGTATCTCAATCAAGTTCTAAGTTGGATTCTTGATCATGACTATTTTCTAACTGAACAATTACAACCGTTAATTGATGAATTAGCAGCTTCATCATCGATCAATGTGAAAGTAAAAACCAAAAAGAAAAAGTCATTTTAATTTATTTTCTAATAACAGGTTGAATTCATTCGTGGTTTACTTGAATTAGTGATTGTTAAACTCGATAGTCAGATTACATCGATTCTTATCGATCGATCTTTATTAACACATTATATCGAAGAAATTCTAATATTTTCTCAACGTCTATTCGATAGTGACATTGATTATTCACGTTCATTGCCGAATTGTATGAATTTATTATGTGATGAAATTGTTTTTGAAAAATGGTTTCAAGTTGAAAATGATGGTTCGATTTTGTTTTACTTCAAAAAGAAAAATATTGAATGTAATATTTTGATTTATAGTTGCACACGCTAAATTACAAACAATTTTCAAATCTTCAACAGCTCATCAGAGTGTTTATGAAAGAATGTTAGAAAGAAACAATGATGAAATTAAAATTAGTGAATGTACGGAAACTTTTCTCACACTTATTCATGCTATGGAAGGTTAAATTCATTGTAGAAGGAAAAAAAATTGTATTTTTTTAATATTTTTATTTAAAGATCGCTATCGTCTTGTTCCTTATCCATCCTGTAGTCTTCGTTTATTTTCTCTCCAAATCGATTTATTAGATAATTTCCTTAAGAAATTAAAATTTACCGTAGCTAACGAACAATTCGATTCGGATCCATTATCGAAAGAATTTTGTTCGATATTAAATTCTATTGTTTATGTAGCTGATGTTTTACAACAATGGAAAACTCGATCAGTTAGTTTGTTTTGAACAAAGAAAAAAGTTCAAATAAAAACAAAAAAACGTTGATTTTTATTTTAGTATTATCAACGTTTACAATATTTATTCAATCAATATCGATCTTTCGATGAGAATTATCCAAAACTCGATGCAAAAGAAAATCCCATTGCTATTGATACAATGCTAGCAGCTCAATTTGATTTAATTGAATTGAATAAAGAAAATCAATTAGTCAATGTAACAATATTCGATAATCTTTTACAAGAATATCGCGATGAAGAAGAAGAATATTGTGGATTGATTGTGAATTATATTTTAAAATCACTTCGAACAAAAAGTCGAAAATATATCGAAAAAAAGTATTTAAAAAGAAAATCGCAAAAGAAATAAAATCGAAAATTTTATTCGAATGAATTTTAGATGGTCGGATATTCCGAGTTCGAAAGAATATTTTAGTATGAATATATCATCATCGGCAATTGATGCTTTACTTGAATTACAAAGTGTATTTTTGATATTATCAGTAAATCTATTGAAAAATATTTGTAATGAAATTCGTGCAAGAGTTATTCTTGAATTCGATGAATATTTATTCAATTGTGTATGTTGAAAACAAATAAAATACGAATAAAAGAAAATTAAATTATTTCTATTTAATAGATAATTACGGATCGTTCATTTAATGAAGGTGGAGCAGCACAATTTTTCTTCGATATTAATCGAGGTTGGTCTCGTGTAACAAACGATCATGTTTCGCAGTTATTTAATAAGTAACAAAAAAATAAAAAAACTTTGTTAGATTTTTTGGAGAATATTAATCGATCTGTTTTTTTTGCTGTTAGATGCCGAGAATCTGCAACACTTTTAACAATGCCTATTGGTTCTGCACTTTTATTACGTGATGCTTTAAAACAAGAACTACCTAATCTAACAACAAGTGATTCAATTCAAGCATCACCTATGCCATCACCATTACATGAAATGGGTATTCATCATCTAAGTTCATTTGAAGCTGAACAAGTTCTTCAGCATCGACTCGATCTTCCAAATTGTTAAACAAATGTTCTTTTATTTATTTTTATGCAATAAAACAGAGCAAAAGAAAAACGTCAAATGATATTCGTTAGAATAACTGAATGTTTGCCTGAATTGGCTATAGCTAACGTTTGAGTTATCGAATCATAATCGAGACCTTGTGGTCCGTAAAGCATATCTGGAGTCGATAGATCAATCAGTCGAATAAATGTACCTTGATGATCAAAGATTTGAATGCGATTATTGCCCCAATCGGAAACGAAAATGAAACCTCGATCGTAATCAATAGCTAAACCAGTTGGCGCTTGAAAGTAGCCATTTGTCGTGCCATGCGAGCCTAAACTTTGAACGAATTGTCCGTGTCGTTCAAGATCAAAAATTTTCACTGTATTATTATAAAAATCTGTCACAAGAATATTTCGATCGTTGGTTTCATCAGCAAAACGAACGTAATGTGGACCTGCTAATTGATGTAATTCAGTACCACGACTACCGAAACGATGTAGTAATTCTCCGGATGAATTAAACAAACATATTTGATTGCCTTTATTATCAGCGACGAGAATATTATTCGTTTGTTTTGATACACATATTCCTTTCGGTCCTACGAGTGTTTTTTGAGCAAATTTTTTCATTAATTTTCCATTTCCATTTTCATCTATTCTCCAATTACTAATCAAATGTTGATCGTAATCAGTTACTAAATATGAACAAATATCTTCATTAGTTTGAGCTAAACCAATCGGACGTCGTAGTGGAATTTGTTTCGATATTGTCGAAAATAGAAACGTTCCACTGTGAACACCTGTTTGACGAGAAAATGATTGAACATTCTGATTGATTGTATCCGAAACAAGAAGAATGTTCGATGAAATTAAAACATCCTGTGGATTACTAAATTGTCCCTTTTGTCGGCCATGTTTACCGATTATTTGATACTGTTTGTGATTAACTTCGTTTGATATTACTTTATTCATGGATTGAATATTGCAAAAGACGCTTAGGAAAGGAAGAAAGAACAAGAAGAAGTACTTTTTTCGGCTACTCCTCGTTTTGTTTCTTTTTCTCTCTCGATTTACCTGTCTTCTGATTTCGATATTGGTGTTGAATTAGTCACTAAAGGAAAAGAAATGATTAAATGCCAACAAAAAAATATCGTGCGTGGGCTTATGCTCTGACTCACGTTTATGTATATTTTCGGTTGATATGGATATTAGCAAACAACGAAACCGATTAATAATAGTTTCTCTGAGTTAATTTCGATTTGAATCAATACGAATTTGTAGTCGTATTTTTTTCCTCTTTGTCATTTACAATCAACAACACGATATATACTTTGATATTCGATCGATTGAGAATATGCACCATCTGATTTCACTGTTTCTTTTTCTTTGCATGAGAAAAACACAGCAACAGCAACAGCACAACAACAATTACGTACATGTTCTTCCGTTTTTTCTTTGTCTGAGACGGGTGTCAGATGGTTACACTTTGATTTTCAATCTTATTTCTCCGTAATTTACCTGATCGTAAATTTATTGATTTAATGTGAGTAAAAAGAATATTTTACATTTATTGACTGTGGCACTTTGTTTGTGTACACAGTTGACTCATTCGTTCGCCGTATTTCTTTCTCTCGAATTCGTATTCGTCATTTCACTTTCTTTTCGAGTTAATATAACAACAAAATGAGCACAACATCGAATGGAACACCGTGCATCAAATGTACACAAGCAGATGGCATAGCGATGTGTTTTGGATGCCAACAATCGTTTTGCAGTCGACATTTTATAAAACATCGTTTATTTCTCTCGGAACAAATCGAGAAACTTTTCGAGCAATTTAATTTATTTAAACAAGATTTAAAACAGGACAATTTCGAGAATAATATTTTAACAAATATTTCTGTTTGGGAAGAAAAATCGATTGCAAAAGTTCAAGAAATAGCTCGAACAGCTCGAGAAGATTTTCAAAAATCAATTGAAAAAACCAAAAGTAATGTGAATAATTCTCTAAATCAAACTCTCGAACAATTACGAGCAAGTGAACGAAAAGATAATTTTACTGAAATCGATCTCGAAAAATGGAATCAACAATTAAATGATCTACGAAATCTCCTTGAAAAACCAACGAATCTTTCTTTAGTACAAGATAAAAAATGTTCATCACCTATTCATAGAATTAAACTTATCAAACAAAGTCTATCACCAGAAAGTCCTTGTGAAGAATTAACCGAGAGTTTCGTTGTTATGTATGGACCATGTCAATTATCAGACGATAATCGAGTTGTTACACATTCGGACTATCGTACTGGTTTATCACAAATAACTGGTCATCAAAATTATTCATCAGGGAAACATTCAATCAGATTTTTAATCGAAAAAAAAGGAACGAAAAATATCTTTTTCGGTATTCATTCGATCACGAAACAAAGCTCAACATTCGATAATTCCATTCATGGATGGTGGAATTTCGATTACATGCTCGTCAATGGCGAAAGTCAAGGCGGTGATAATAATGAAATCATTCAAACAGGTGATCGACTAACTTTAACTATTGATTGTGATCAATCACAAATACAATTGAAACATCATCAAACGAAACGACGTGTTTGCCTACCGATTCAATTACAAATTTGTCCATTTCCATGGAAAATACTTGTACGATTGTTGGCAACAGACGATTGTCTTCGTATTCTTTGATACACAAATTCGAAATTATATATCATTGACTCATTTTTGCAATAGGTTGAATTTTTTTGCAAAGTCAGTTAATAAATAAATGAATTGAAACTAATAGATAAGCTTAAAATGTTGCTAAATTCACCTTGACAATGGCGTCGCCACTGAACAATCGGAGAATTAAAAGAAGGAGAAGAAAAAATTGAGTTACAGTTTTTTGTTCTGTCCGTAACTAAGCGATGCTAAGAGACACGAATGGTGGATAGTTGTTGCTGCAGTCGAGCAAAAGAAAAATCATAATAAAATACAAACTATTAAATACAAACTCGATTGTTTTTCTCAGTTAAAATGAGTCGATCGAATTCCGGACGTCGTCCTCCAGCAGATCCAAATTCAATTGAAGCGAAATACTTAACATCTAGTGTTGGCAAGTGAAAAATCTTGATTTATTCAGTTCAATTTCATTTTGTTGTACTTTGTTTCTCTAGGTCCCATACTAGTTCGTGGTCTATCTGAAATTGTAGAACGTCGTCCCAATGATCCTATTGAGTATTTAGCAACATATCTTTATAAACAAGTCGAAAATACTCGAGTTCAAAAACAAGTTAGCCATTGATTTTGATCGATGAACACATGTGAAAATACGTACGATTTTATTTCTTCTTGTAAATAGAAAGAAGAAGAATTAAAACAATTAGAAATTGAAAAACAACGAGCTGAAGAAGAAAAACAACAGCGTGTTCAATTGAAGAGCGAAATTCGAGCTCTACGTGAACGAGAAGAAGCTGAACGAAAACAACGTGAAGCCGAAGAAAAACGTAAACGAGAAGCAGAAGAACTAGCGAAACGACACAAAGAATTAGCTGCAGCTCCGCCACCATTGCCTGCTGTACGTGAAGAAGAAGATGATGTCTTCGTTGTTGAATTCGGCGAGACCGAACTTCATCGACAAGCTGCCAATAAAGGTAATTCTCAATGGGAAAAATTTTCCTTGGAAATCAAAACGAAAATGTTTTATTTTAGATGCCGATCTTTCGAAATTACTTCGAGATAATTATCATTCGATTGCATCGCGTAATGCTGACGGTAAAACACCACGTGATGTTGCACTCGATGCTGGCCTACAAGAAAATGTTGATCAAATAGGTTTGAATAAATCGTTTTCTCAACGAAACAACAAACGATATCCTATGATTTAGATAATTATTGTATTCAATTACTTCAAAATGGAAATACAAAAGCTATTAATGATTTAATTCTTTGTGGTTATACAGAATTAGTTAATCAATTGAAAGCAAGCGATGAAAATAGCGATGAAATCAATGATTTCATCAACAATGAAATACCTCAATTAACCGTAAGAATTTTTTCTTTCGAATAAACAAACAATAAAACAATTTAATTTTTAAGGGCAAAATCAAAGAATTACAGCAAGCTATCAAAGATGGAAATACCGATGTTGTTGACACGTTAATGTCCGATAGAAAAAATGTTGCACTCTATCGTGATGCCGAAGGCTCATCAGCATTACATGATGCGATCGAAAGTCATCAATATACAATTGCATTGAATCTCTTACAAAAATATCCTTCATTAGCATTGGTTAAAGATATCGTATGTTTACAAAAAAGAAACAAATCGAAATTTTTATCAATTTGTTTGTTTGTTTGTTTTTAGCGTGATCGAACAAGTCTTGATTTGCTCAATGGTATTGATGATGAGACAATAACCGATGATCAACGTGACATATTCGATCAACTCAAAGAAGCATTGACATCAGCTTCGAATAACGAACAAACTGATTAAAAAAGAACATTGAAGTTTATTTTAATGAAAAAAAATTTTCTTTTCTTTTCTTTTTACACATTAAAAACAAACTACGAGACAAAGAAATGAATGATTTCTATCTGAATTTGACGTAGACATGAGAAAAGCAAAAGCTTTGAGACAAGATCAATACGAGACGTTTAATGATTGGTGAGTTTCGGAAGAAATGTCAAAGCTAAAAGACCACCAAGGAGCACAGCCGAAACAGAAGCAATACCAACAATTAACCAATATTCTAAAAATTGAATTCAAAAGAAATTTTGAGAATGTATTTCATCGATGTTTACTATCTTCCCAAAAGAATTTATCTTGCATTTTATGCGCCATATTTTTCATTTTTTCAGCATCACGAAATAAATCCGATGATCGCACATCTAAATCTTCTAAATGTAGATTTCTCACTAAAGTTTTCTCATATGTTTCAGCTAAGATTGTCATTAATCGATCGACTTTTTCTTGTGCATTAGCTATTTGTTGTTCATCAACTAACGATGGTATTTGCATATGATAATCGCCTGAACTATTATGCGAGAATGGATGACATGAATTATCATTGATTTGTTCGATTGGATTGAATAAATGCGTTAAATGTGAGAATTTCTTATAGGGTTTTAATTGTTTCTTTTTTCTTAATTGAAGACGAAAACAGAATTTCATCGATCATTCGTCGTATTTATTCACTAACATAGATATTTATACAATTAAATAGCTTAATACGCGCCTTGAATAGATATATACAGATATTTCTTTTTCTATCGTCTTCCCGCTTTCTTTCGTTTAATTTTCTCATGAGAAGCTTTACATTGGGATCAGTATGAAAAGAAGAAGAAGAACAAGAAGAGAGAAAGGGAAAAAAAGAAAAATTGTAAAGGCCATTTTTAAGACACTATACAAACGTAGAAAGGTCGATGTAGTAGCTCATTCGAAGGCAAAATGGTTGAAAACGAACTTCGAACTGAAGATTCTCTTCAACCTGTCAAATATCTTGGCAAAATACTTTCACCTCATGCACATGGAATAGGTATTGCTACTGTAAGTAAACATCTCTCTACACATCTTTCTTATTCATTTTCTTGTTTTCAAGGATCCAGTACGTATTCTTTGGAAACAATCGAAAAAAGGTTCAGTCTACAATCGTTGTGCTCTATCAATACATTCATTTGGCTTGTGTATCTACGAAGAAATTGCTAATGGAACATATAAAAGTGTTTGGTACGATACGATCGATAATATATCCTATTGTGTTGCTGAACCAGTCTATCATCGAATATTTGCTTGGATAGCTCGTTCAACACAATCGAATGCACTCTATTGCCATGTTGTACTTTGCAAAACACGTCGACAAGCAGGTTTTCTTGCTGAATTATTAGCTAAAACATTCTATGAAACATATCATCTTCGGCAACAACAACAACAACAACAGCAACAGCAACATCCTATACAAAATTTCCCATCGAAATTACCTTCGAATTGTTCGGTTTGCGATACAGTTCGTCGACGACAACATTTAAATGATACAAATATTGATCAACAAAAATACAGCAATGAAGATTATGAACATATTTCATTTCGTGAGCCGACAATAGCTCGTGCATATGTACATGGTTACGAAGGCAATTCAATGACGAATACAAGTCGACGAAGTTTCGACTATGATACAGCATTATTCGATGATGATCTATCAAGACCAATGGAATACTATCGACACGATATTGTTTATAAAGAATACTAGTTGTTTATTTATGTATTATTAATAAGAAGACAACTTTTTTTTTTCAAACGATGGTAAAGTATTGTTAAGCTTAGCTGACATTTTGTTTGTTCTTTTTTTTCTTCTTTCAAAATGAATAAATAGATTTAAAGAAGATACATACTAACATAGAAAGATATGTTCAAGGCAAAATCGAAGAATTCTTCAATGTATGTCATTAGACATGTATGAAACGAATAGAACAGGTGCACGAAGGTCGTCTAGATTAGAATTTCTTTTTTGTTTTAAATTTTATTTCAAACAAACAAACTAAGTTATCGAAAAGAAGAGAAAGAAAATTGACATTTAAACGCTTTTTTTTGTGTCTTTCTCGTGTTCATTTATGCTTTATGTCGATGTTGTTTCAATGGTTCTAGAGTTCGTACAAGATGATTGGAAAAAACAAATAATTTCAATCGATTAAAAACACATAAAAACGGTAAAAGTACAGATATGTATTGTATCCAACCCCATTTAAATTCTTGCCAAAATCCTGGCCGATATCGAATAATTTGTCGTCCAACATTGACAACGGCATTTATTGTTATTCGATCCGAGCTCGTTGTTGTTCGAGATGATATCGATGTATATTGTTGTTGAAATGTTGTATAAAAATTTCGTGTAAAATATTCACTAAGAATTGAATCCAAATCCGGCAAAGTTGATAATGTATTATCAACATTAATAATCGATTGATTATAAATGGAATTATTTCCTGAATATTCAATGGGTAATTTTTGTTCGAATTTTAATTGACCATAAACAGTCAGATTTTTATTTGAACTTGTTGTAATTTGATAAGATGGAACGATGGATATGAGTGCCATTGTTTCCATTGTAAGACGTTGTTTGTTATGTAATTCAAACGGAAAAATCAACCAAAGATTTATACTTTCAATTGTTAGTGCTGTAGTAAACGCTAAATCGTAAGAAACACGAATTTGATCGATTAAACCATCGCCATCCGTATCTGAGGGTGAAATTGTTCCACTAGCAGGAATCATATTATTTGCAAAATTCGAATTAATAACTGAATAGGAACTTGTAAAGAATCGATTCGTTGATGATGTTTCAGGTTGACTTTCAACTATGAGAATATATTTAAATTGATTACCAAGACGTGGTTGTTCGCTCGAAGCTAAATCATTTGCCCAAAAGTCACCTGTATAATATGTTAATAGAAACGGAGACAAGAATGTTAAAACTGTACATAGAATTAAAACACATGTTGAATTCGAAATGATATGTGCACGATACGAAAAACGATCGGAATGAGAAAATAGTTCGTAGTAATACATTTCTTGTCTTGATTTTTTTGAAGAAAAGATAATAAAAAAAATTAGTCAAATCTCGAAGAAATATTCATTGCTATGCGTAAACCTCTACAATTCTCTTGTTCAACTTTTATTCTTCGACAGAAGATGATAGATGGAGTTAATGAAGAGAATAATATACTGAATAGGGTTTTCATCATTTCATGATCAACTAAAAAAATGAGCGTGCAAATTAAATAAAAACACAACAAATCAGAGATTTTCATGCAATACTGAAGACCAAGTTCAAGGAGTTCAGCGAAATAGAACTCTTTCTTTCATTACTGGAGATTAGATTTCTACAGATCGAGTATGTGCTCAGACATAAGCTGACCTTCAAGCTGCAATCACGATCATGTTTTTTCATGATTATGTAGTTTGTTAGGTGCTTATGAAGAAAAAAAAACATATTGCGTCGTTTTGTTTCTAACGTACCCTATTTGTTTCGAGTAATCGAACAAAAAATAACAAGCACATTTGAGGGTATGATTCGAATCGATTACTTTAATAGTCTTCTATTGTTTTCATCGTTTTATTTTCTCAATAATTATAATTAAGACCAAATTTTTTTTTTATTGAAGTACATAGATATTCCTATGGTACTTTCGTAAGATTTTTATTTTTTTTTCTCGGACATTGAGTACAAAATTTAATTCATGATATATCTCAAATGTAATCGAATAAGCCCTATTAATGTGAAAAAAATCCAACTGTCAGTTATTATTACTTGTTTTTTGTTTTGTCATCATGTCTTATATATATAACCGTTAAATAGTATATTTTATGTGGGCGAATTCTGAATTGTATTCGTATGTTTTTCTTTGCTTATTAAATATTAATTCAAAAAATGTTATTATTATGCATGAATAATAATCAAGAAAAGAAGACGAAGAGGAAGAAGCTCATCATCATCAATAGTTGTTATTTTTCTTTTTCTCGTCTCGTTCTTTTTTTGTGTGTATTTACTACTTTCACACATAACATTCTTCTTCTTCTTTTTTTCGTCGCGTTGGGCTATTGAAATGATAACTTCTTCTCTTCGAGCTAGAGAGCGACAACATAAAAGAAAGAGAGCAAAAATAATAGCTCGTTTGTTTCTTGTGTGATTACAACATATTGACGTAAAATAATATTTACAATAACCTGTGTGTGTGTGTGTGTCGATGCGTTTTTCTATATTATCTGTATAGAAGTTTTTTTCTTTCGAAAGAAGAACAGATATGTTCGTTGATATACTTTATTCGAATGTTTAAATCATCATCTTTTTCTTTTTTTCTTCTTCTTCTTTTCGTCTTGTTTTTTCTTCTGCACAGACGTTCGACAAAAACGAAAGGAAAAATCCAATCACATAAAACCAAAAACACTCATTTACTGTCAGCTGTATTTTCTTTCTTACGCATACCTTCTTTCCTTTTCTTCCGTTTGTATTCTTTTTGTGTCACTAAATACACACACGCACACACACACTGATTCGTATTTATCTGTCTGCATTTTTCGCAGAAATCATTTTTAATTCAAGATTAGTCCGTTGCTTTTCTTTCTATGGTCCGAATGACCGACTGTGAATATAATAATCAAAAATCTGTTATTCAATTATCACCATTTGTTCATCAAGTAAAAATCAAATAGAAATGAATTGAAATCGAATGAAAACGAATTCTTTGTAGGTTGGTGGTCATTCGTCAATGTTTCAATATGATAAAACGACAATCTGTAAATTATTATGCGAACATGAATATCATTTCTATCAAACTCTACCCGAAGTTTTACGCGAATTCGTACCAGAATTTCGAGGTTTGCTTTGATTTCAAAACCAAAAAAAAAACAAATAACTGAAAATTAAAATTTTTCAATTTCAGGAACTATTACAGTTCAATATATCGAAGATAATAATGGCTATATCAAATTACTTGCTCGGCCATCTGTAGATAATGATCAAGACGTCTCACCTCCGCCTGAAAGTATTCTCCGACGATCATCAGTACAGTTAGTAGATGTTATTTACATATTCCTAACATTCTTCCGCATGTAACTTTTGTTTTGAATTAGATTACGTTGTACAGAAGATGGTCATGTCGACTATTCAAATAATTCCGGTGTGGACATTGCTAATTACGAACAAGGTCAAATCACAATGTCAAGAATTAATCCCTGGAGTATACAATTATGTAAAAAACAAGCCGAAAAATTCCATCGTCAATTGAATGCAAATGAAAATTCGACTCTTTTACAAGGTACAAACTAAACTATCTTTTGACCTTTCGACATAACTAAGATTGAAATCCGATAGGACAAAGACAAAACATACACATTAAAATTTCATGATAAGAAAATAATGTTGATGATTGTTGCTTTTTTTTTTGTTTAGAGTACATTCTACTAGAAAATGTCACAGCAAAATTCGAATATCCATGTATATTGGATTTAAAAATGGGCAAACGACAATATGCCGATGTCGATTCAGATAAAAAACGTCAATCAAAAATACAAAAATGTGAACAATCAACATCATCAAAATTAGGCGTTCGATTATGTGGAATGCAAGTGAGTGATGAAAAGCAAAATATAAAGAATTTCTTTAATATTTCTAAAACTAGGTTTATCAAGTCGAAAGTGGTCGATATATATTTACAGATAAATATCGTGGTCGAGCATTAAATATCGAAGAATTTCATCAGACTTTAATCGAATATCTTGACAATGGCCGAGAGAAACGTTTCGATATTCTACCGGAATTAATTCAACGTTTACAATCCTTGTATTCTGTTATTAGTTCATTAAATCAATATCGTTTTTATAGTGGAAGTCTATTGATTGCTTACGATGGTTCACATCAATCGAATTCAATCGATGTACGCATGATTGATTTCGCTAATTCAGTACATGCTGATGTTGATGAATCAGCAAAAAATCATCATGGACCTGACAAAGGCTATTTATATGGTCTAGAACGATTGATTGCGTTTTTCAACGAAATATTACAAACAAATCAACAAAATTAATTCTTCAAAATAGATAATCTTTTTGTTTTTGTCTTCATATTTGTGAATATAAAAAATACTCCTGTTTTTTTTTGTAAATAAAACAGTTTTTTATTTTCATCAAAATGAAATTCGATTCTTATCAGTTATCAATACTAAAATAGTTTTCTTCTTCTTTTCGTTTGTTTGCAATTTATTAATGAAGAGATTATGAACTGATCCGTAGTTAATTACTTCAATAAAATTCCATTTACTGAGATTACATGGAAATGAATTTTACATCGTTGTTATTCAGTTGATTAATTTTGTTCGATTTATATATAGGAAGAACGTTCTAAAGACTAAATGAAGTTGAACGATGTTCATGATGGAAAAGCAATCGACTGAAAAGTGAATGGTTATTACTCTCATGAGTATTACAGTAATTTGAAGCACGAGATAGATAATTCGAAAATCGACGGATTTTTTTTTCTGCTTGTTTATCAATCATTGAACACGAAAGAATTTATTCAATTGTTTTCTTGTTTTTATTTTTCAAAAAACAAAAAAAAAGAAACAAAACAAATCAAGATCTAACATCGTAATGGAATATGAGGAAAAAAATAAATTGAAAATAAAAACAGCAGAAAATTGAAACGAGATAAATGTCATACAAATAAGAATGAAATTACTCGTGATGGGTCGAGTATGCCAAGGGAATTCGGAAGTGTTGTTCGTTCCGTCTTATTCTCTTTAGTCTTGTTTTACTAGAGCCGAAGAAGAAAACCTATCGTTCGCATATGTTGTTCATCATCATAGCTCAAGTCTTTTTCTTCTTCTTCTTCTTCGTCTATAATGTCGCACATGATGTGAAGAAGAGAAGTAGAAGAATACCAAAAAAAAGACAAAACAAGATCTTCGTTTTTCTTTTGTTTTTTGACTTTATCTTTCTTAACATACAGGCGTCAAATGCTTGCAATAGTTGATATTTGTTGTTGTTTGTTACTTGATTTATTTGTTAATAGAATATATCTCGTTTCTTCATGTTGTATAGGCGATGGTGGTTGATCATCATCTATAGTTCCACTCGTCTAGAACGAATCGTAATCATCGAGTCTGTTTTTGTTATATTCACAACATAATAATAATAAGAAAAAAAAAGAACAGTTCTTCATCATCTGTCAAACTTACTCGAAGTCCTTTTGTCTTTTGTTGTTGAATAGGTGGAGGAGTATGTCGATGATTTTGCTTTCGACTTGATGTTCTCGATGTTTGAGATTGATTATGTGCACTATCTTTATTTAAAATAACGGCTGACAAACGTCGAACATCATTAAATGTTCCCGTACGTTGACTTGGATAATGTCGTTGAATTAAACTACCATTCCGTTGACAACCATATGTATGTAAAACATGACATAATTGCGTACGAAATTCAGTACCTGTCAAACAATAAACAAGAATATTACCGGTATGATTAGCATTCATAAGAATAATAAAAAATAATTTTATCATTTTATATTTGGCTTTAAATTTCATATCACATTGATACGATTGAACGGATGACATGATTCGTTTTTCGAACATTAAATAGAAAACAATTGGAGCTGTTAAAAGAACGAACATGGCATTTATTGATAATAACATTGTACTTAAATTTCGTGCAACTAAACGTTTATTTGAATTATGTGCATCGCCCATTGTACGTAGGACACTAAGAAAAATAATCGTTGAACATAGAAACATTAATGTAAACGGCAAATAAACATTAACAATAGCATCAATATACACCCAAACATCACGATAAAATTTTTGATATTCATCACTATATTCGGATGAACATTGAACAACATTTATATCCATATCAGTATCAACAATACGATAAATATGATTTGATGATAATGGAAAACTGAATGTATCATAGGATGTTTGATTAAAATAATTGAATTCATTCATTTGTTGTTTTTGTAAATAGATGATGTATGTATTATCATAGAAAAGAAATTGTATATTTAAAAGAAAAAGTATAACAAAGATCGATATTAAAATTGTGTATGTTTGCCGTGTTTTACGAGTTTTTCGTACGCCTCGTGTTAACGCAAAAACACGATCGATGGAAACCGCTGTTAGTATCCATGCGCTTGTTTGAGGAAAGAAATAGATTGAAAATGAATAGATTTTACATGCAACTAATGATACTTGTTGTAAATCAAGATTAAACCAAGCATGAAGTATAAAATTCACACAAAATGTATATAGAACAGCCAAATCAATAATAGATAAAAATGCCAAATAAATAAATGTTGAATGACGTCGTAATTTCGAACGTAAAACAACGTAAACAGATAAGAGATTACCGGCTGTGCCAACAAATATAAATAAAATCGGATAGACACGTAATAAACTTAATGTAATTGTACGATAAGGTTCTCGTGTTTGAGAGATATATGTTAACGAATGTGAACATTCAATTGGTGTTGTATTCCACATGTTGTTCTAGGCGTTGATAATGATGAGGAAAAAACGAGCCGAATTTCTCATTGTTTTGTCTTTCTTACCCGTGCTCTTCTTCTCTCTCTCTCTCTCTCTTTCTCAGTCTCTGTGTCTGTGTTTCTTTTTTTCTCCCCGATGATTTGGTTACACTTCAACGAAATTTCTCAATCACTAAATTGAGTATCATCAGAAATCAATCTTTTGTTTTGTTGTCTAGAGCAAAAAGAAACAAAATCGATTCAATCGAATAAACTTTGTTGTAGGATAGATTAATGAGTGCGTGTGTATTTTACTCAGAAAACAATGAAGTCACCAAAAGAAGAAGAGAAGAAAAAAAAAGAAAAAAAATACGAGTTCAGAACAGAATAGAAACAGATGCGTTGTTATTTGAACAGAGTCATAGAGAAGATCGTCATCCTTCTCGTTTACTCCTCCTCCCACTATCTTGCGAGAGAAATAGAATGAAGGGAAAAAAAACGCCAGACACAATAGATTTCTATATAAAGATATACGAGAGAAGGAAAAACCCAGTCTGTTACAGGAAACTTTTGTTGAGTAAGGTGATGTATTGATGAGAAAAGAAATGTCTAACTGTATTTATATAAAATGTTAGTGAAGAAGAAGAAGAAGAAAAGAAAACATCCGACGACAAGAATCTTATCAATTTACAATCAACGATCGTCATCTTCCACTTGTTGCTATCAGTCAATTCTTATTAAACTCACATATAGAAGAAGAAGAAAAAACAAATACGTAGTCAAACGTTAACAGAATATGTTCATTAAAAAGGAAAAAAAGCAGTTTTTTTTATAGATCTAGACAACAAATGATTCTGTTTGTCTTCTTCATCTGTTCTTCTTTTTTTTTTTTGTTTTTAATATAACTATGCTATTGTGCGTTGTCGGCAAGTGATTGTTCTTATTTTGATGCGAAATGAGAGCAGGTGGTTTTTGTCATTGTACACCGACAGTCAGTTTTCTCTTGGTTTCTTCTTTCTTTTTCTCGTTTTATCTTTCAGATTCCTAATAATCATGCGATATTCATCAGAATAATGGTATAAGCCTATTAGAGAAATACTAGAATGCATCGACTCTGATTAAAGACTCTCTGCTACCTTGTTGTTCGATGACGATGATGATGATAATAATAATGCAAACGAAAAATAAATATGCAATCAGTCAATCTTGGTGTACATGTATCTCTCTTTCATTCATTCTTTCTCTGTTAGTCGATCTGATAATTAATTTCGTCAAAATACTTTTCTAGGTTGTCGACTAATCCATGCTGTGCATATTGCTCTAATCGAACAGTTCGAATATAGTAGTAATGCAACGTTCTGATATTATGAATGAATCAATTGAAGAAGTAATTTGAGATATTATATTAGTGAACAACAAAAAGAAAAATGATAATTGTTTGATAAGAAAAAAAACGAGCACATACGTATCTCAGTCTCCCTATGTGCTCGAGTTATTTGAGTTGATTTTAGTAAACGAGTAGATCAGATGATACAAAAGTAAATTGATTCTTATTAAATTACAATTTCAATAGTTTTTCTTTTGCACACAAGAAAAAGATTGTTTTGATTTAATGATATTTCTAAAATAATAAAAAAAAACAACAACATATACCGATTCGATCAAATCAGTCATGCAATCTAATGTAGACAATCTCTACGTGACTTATTAGTTGAATAAGATTTTCTCAAGAATTGCCAAACAAGACGCAATGATTTATTGTAAATACAAAAAAATTTAGTTGAATATTTTCCGTTTTGAACATGCATTTAATATGATTTTTTTGTTGCTATCAATATCTTGCCAGACATTGAATCAAATTAAACAAATACTATTACAGTCTTGAGAATGTCAACTTAAGTGCGAGAAAAAATAAGTTTATCTACGATCATAAGTTTGAATGACATACTCCAATGTTATCATGACTTTTCCCTCCTATGAACAAATTTCATAACAATAGGTCGGTCTGAAATTAATTATTTTCCTATTTAAAGATAATGATTCAAAAAGATCAAAAACATTCATATGACTTTAACAATACACATTTTTGGAATCGTGCATGCTACTGTTAATGCATCGAAACAAAAGTCTATTCTTAGAAGATCATACCGAGTAAAAATGACTTCAAAATCCATTATTAATAATTAGACGAAATTCCATTTTGACATTATTTGAAATAGAATCAACGGTTTATTAATGTATGAGAATTTTTGTCTAAAATTAGTTCATTGATATATGAATATGTTCGTATTGAATATCATACTAAATATAGATTACACGACTATAAATAATTATAAATTAGATCGAAATCAATCTTTTTTTTTGAATTTCATGACAAGATAGTCAACATATAGAAGATTATTCATTCATTAAATTTTCTCATCGATTTATTTCGATAATTCTCTAAGATTAAATCAAATAGAATTATATCTAAAAAAAAGTATGTGTGAGGGGACAGGTACAACGAATAATGGCATATTTATAAAAAAAAAATATTCTCAATTGTTTGTATTTCTCATAAATTTTGATGAACATAATAACAAAAAAACATGTTTTGGTCAAAATAAACTCATTAATACGTTGTCTTTTTGTACGACAATGTTTACTAAATTGGTATTAGTCGTTTATTTCCCCTTTGATTAAAATATTTTCTTTAGAGAAATAATTTTCAACGTAAGAATAAGATGACATGAAAATATTCAAAATCTGACGCATAAATCCAGCTGTTGACGTTGTCAAATCTTGATCTGTTCGAGATATTAAACCAACGGATTCATTCATGTTATTATTGTGTAAAAGATTATTACAATCCCATAGTATTTTACCCGAACTATTACGTCAAATATATCAATTTTCAATTATAAAGAAAGTCTATTTGACATAATTTTGAACTCTGTTATCTAGTGCAATTAGTTCCTGAACTACTCATTCATACACACTAATTAGACACGGTGCTTTTCGTCATATCATGAAGTCAACAGGAAACATTCTTTCGTGTAGCAATAAAATTATTTCTTTTTTTCGAGATTTCTAATTATACCCGTTTTGATCATTTGAATAAATAATTCTTCAATATATTAATAAAACTCAAAAGTTGTTGCCATACAATTTTATAGAATTTATTTGCCATCATCTTTTTCTGCAAAAAAATAATTCTATCGACAGTAATTTTCTTTTTAAGTATGTCATTCAAATTCAAATTACAATCATTTACTATTTTCTATCCTCTACTATTGCACATATGAGTGATGTCGTAGATTGCCTGTCATATATCGCCATCTCAATTCCAACAAAGAAAAAAGTAGTTAAATTTTTTATGCCTTTATTACTTTTCAGCGCTCTCAGAAGTTCCTTTATGTTCGTTACTTATGAAGCATTTTGAAACAGTAATTTTTTAAAAAGAAAAATTGTACCCATCGGTTCATGCTTTTTTAACGAGTGTAAACAAATGTAAAATGGCCTGTAAATATTTATTCTCGTTTGAATTTGCATATTCTTTCTCGAATATATAATTTTCGATAAATTGGTTATTCACTGAGTAGTAAATTGCACACAAACTAAATAATATCCCTGAGCTGCCCACGAGCAAACATAGTCAATAAATGTCTAAAAGTTCGAATCATTTTCAATGAGTCAATATTTCATCACGGGTATTTATTTGGATAAAATGATCACGAACTTTGGTTAACAGACGATCAATATTTATTCATTTATTTTATTACAGGCATAATCTCAGTTTTCAAATACAAGATACTTCTCTCTATTTGGAAACATGTTACAAGATAATAAATAATAGTTAATATTTTTTCTACCGAGACAGAACTATAAATATGTCAATTAATTTAATTTTCTATCGAACACTCGAATTGAGCAGGACACGATAGCGTGCTATAATTGCGAAACTATTATATTTGACTATTATGTTAGTCTGAGAAAACTTACCGAATAAGATTTGATGAATGCGCGTTTATTTTATTCCTTGAATTCATCTATTAACTTCTTAATTAGTTCAATAAGTCTGAACAAATAATTGAATCTAACATAAAACTTAATCTCTTGGTATTTCTTTTTGTTCTTCTCGAGTCACCCTTCTGACTACATTATCTTATCAAAGTTGTTAACTTTTTATGCCCGTTCTTTTTTTCTTCTTGTTCTTCTTTTTTTCATTAGTTTGTACTCAAAACTTCTTTTTTGCTTTGACAAAATAAACATGTCATTCTCTTCTGTTTGCGTTCACTTTCATTGTTATTCAGCCAGTTCTACTCGTAGTAAAATGAATGTACTTTTATTAAGTTTCTTTTTCTAATTTTAGTTTCATATAAAGAAACAAACATGAATTTACGATCGATGTTCCTATCGATTGTTTACTTTTTTGCTACGATTGGTTTTGTAACTGTATTTCATTATGGATATTCAAATAAAAATCGTATATGGCCAGTAATACTCAATGGAGCTTTGGCTAAGTTGATTAAGCCTATATATGAAACAAATTATACCAATGAAAATACACTTCAAAACTATATTGATCGATGTCCGGAATGTTTGCTTTTTCTTCTATTAAATCAAACATCCGCTAACAATCAAAATATATTCAATCTGTTAAATAATATACCTAGCCAAGTTCAAGGAATATTTTATCCTATAACAATGAAATTATTGTACAATCAACCAATTCGATTTTATACAATTTTAGCTAAAAATCAAACGGAACTCACTCAACAAATTCGACAAACATGGATAAATTCAATTGATAATTTTCAAAATCGCAAATCAAATTCTCTATTAGATTTTATTTATCAATCACTTAAAAAGTCAGTTGTTCTCCAAGATTATTCATGGTCGAATCGAACAAAATTACTTCTCTATTATACGAAATTCTTCGGTAGTTCATATTGGTATAATAATAATCAGAGAGAAGTGTATTCGAATGATTTTAATTTCAACAATTGTCCATTATCAGTCAATGCATGTCATATAACAATACATAGGAATTTATTTTCTGAAAGTGATGCCTCTTTAATTCATATACGAGAATCAATTAATTATCAACAATTGAATAATCTTTCACGAAAAGCTCATCAACGATTTGTATTTTTTATTAAAGAATCACCTGTTCATTCGCCAGTTCTATCATCAAAACAGCATGGACATCTATTTAATTATACTCAAACTTATCGTCCTGATTCAGATATAACTGCAACAACATTACGAACATTATTCTGGTTATTTGATTCGAAAGTTTATCCTAATTATGATTTTCAATCGATATTAAAAACAAAAGAACCAAATAAACTACTCGTTGCTATTATTTCGAATTGTGGTGGTTCGAGTAATCGTTTGCGATATATCAATGAATTAAAAAAGTTCGTGCCCGTTGATGTCTATGGTAAATGTGGAATCAAGTGTCCAGCAAATACTGACTGTCGACAAACGAGTTATTCAAAATATAAATTCTATCTTGCCTTTGAAAATAGTCTTTGTGAAGAATATGTAACAGAAAAATTCTTTTTTGCATTGCATAGTACACAAATCGTACCAATTGTATTAGGTTATGCACGTTATGATCATTATATGCCAACAAGTGGCTATATCGATGTACGAAATTATCAATCGCCCAAACAATTAGCTGAATATATCAAATATTTAGATGGAAATACGACAGCTTATTTAGAATATTTTCATTGGAGACAATATGCTTTACAGATAAAACAACCGAAATACATGTGTGAACTTTGTTTGAGATTATTTCTTGATGATCATGAAAATAAAACGCAAACATTAAATCATATTGATCAATATTGGAATAAGAAAAATCAATGTATTAGCTATAAGCCGAATGAACAAGGCATTTGGATAATGAAATGAAAGAAAAATAAAGTTGTTTTTTTATGTTATTGTTAAAATTTGTTTTGTTTTTAATATTTATCTCAATAAAAAATATTATTCTTTGCACATTCGATAGTTTTACTCGAGGATCTAAAGAGAAATCATACGCATTCATTATATTTATCGGATTTTTCATTTTAACACATGTCAAAAAGATTTAATGTAACAGAAAAAAAATCACAAGAATGAATCTCTCATTTTGATTCTTCTTCAATTATTCTAATGCATCAAGTTATTTTCTAGTTGATTGCATGTTTTGCCACTCAACTAACTATCTGAAGTCCTACAAACACGCTGGGGAGACGAGAAACACTTTTTTCTTTCGATGATCGATGTAATCAACTGAGTGAAAGTCAACTAGAAAGAGTGGGAGAAGAAAAACACAGAACTCTTCTCGTGACAAGCGTTTGTTTAATAAGCAAATATCGATTTGAAAGAAAAAGAGAAAAACTTTTTTTTAAAAATTATTCCTTTAGTTTCAACAAGTCAGTTATATACGTCTAATGGCTGATCGAACGACTTCTACTGTTACACAAATGTCATCGAATAATATTCGTCGACAACAAATTGATCTTTGTAGTGACGATGATGATGATGATGTAAATGGTTCAACATTGATATTCAATTTATGTAGTGATATGGCAAAGAAAATTAAAGATCAAGCAGTCGATGTTATTGGACATCGAATGTTTGAAACAACTTCGAAAGCATGAATGAATTTACAATGTATATTTGAACTTTTCTTCCCGGTGTGTGTGTGTGTGTGCGTGTAATTCTTTTTTATTATTCATCCGAGTGATATTTAAAAATAAAAAAAAACGAAAATTTAGAGTAGGTAGATTTGATTTTTCTTTCTGTATTAAAGAATTCTGACGGCATCTTGTGCAGAACTTAAACGAACTATGATTTTCCATGGAAACGGACAGCAATTAATATCGACAGGTAACTCAACGGTTCTATTCAATCGACGATGTTCAAGTCGAATCAATCGATGATCACAGTCTAATATTAATGTTATTTCATCACCTATGTCCAATGAATTTGTTTGTTCAGTATCTCTTGACTTTCCCGATACTATATTATAATTTAGGTTCCACCAACCATTCAAAGACTCAGCATTTAGCGTAGCTCTTGATAGGTCTTGTGTAGCAGTTATAATACCGAAAAACAGAAAATTACTCTGTTTATTTTCGATACGAAGGCGAACTGGATGAAAGCCCGTTGAATAACGGCCCGTACCACTGACACACGAATCATCCCAACGTGTGCCGATACACAAAGCCTGTAGTCCATCATTTGAAATATTCATCATACCGTAGTACTCCGAAAATCGTTCGTTAGATTGAGTGACTATATTTGGATTGTTGCTTAAACGAATCCATGGAATATCAGTTTCAGGAATTGTTACTTGTTGAATATGAAGATTCGATGAATGTAAGATTGTTTGCCGTAAATTTCTTAGCTGTTCGTTCCATCGTTGAATATCGATTTCAGTATAATCATTTGATTCACGACACGCCCGTAGTTCATCAGCAAGTTTATTTACAGACATTTCACTTTCATGCCGAGTTCGATCAAATGATTGTTCGAGTTCATAACGAATTTGATTAGCATATCGATGAATATTTTCAATGGTTTCTTTTTCCCATTGATTGATACGTTCAAGTAACAATGGCCTATTCGATTTCATAGTCATATCGCGTCGTAGAAGATCGTGTTCTTGACCAACAATATCAATAGAATCTGATAGTTCTTGACGATGTTCAAGAAAATGTTTCATACAAAATGATTGTTGACAACCTTGACATAGAGCTGAACCGGTAGCCTTAGTACATTTAGCACAAGTTTGTGTGTTCATATTCGAAGCCATTGATAGGAAAGCTTTTTTTTCAAAATGAATCAGAGAAAAAGATGAATAATATAATATCAATGATTTGCTAAACAGGTGTGGCAAATCAATGGATTTTGAAAGAATAAATCAAATTTTCTTTCGTTCTTCCGAGAGTCGCTAATGTTCTCGGTTTAGAATGTAAAAGTAGAATTTAAACAAATAAACAACAAGTTTTTCAAGTGATTCTTATAGCAACAAGAAACTATAAGAAAAGAAAGAGCCCACGCACGTAAAACTCTTGACTTAAGTTGACAACTAATCTGACAGAAAATTATATTACATAGATGAACATAAAGATTTGTTCAATTAGCGGTCTCTATCGCCAATCGGTCATATTGGTCGATATTGAACCATAGATAAATCTATCCTATTGAACAAAGAACAAAGATGGTGGATTGGTAAAGGTTCATTCAATCACTGTGTTCCCTAAAGAGGAATCAACATTTTCTTTTTTCGGTAGAAAATATTCTCTCATGAACACAATCTTTTCATTAGGTTCATAATAATCTTTACTTTTTTCTTCTTTTTTGATTGACAGACAACTTGGCGGATTGCTTTGCTCAATAATCTCGTTCATTCTCTTTTTTTCCTTCTTCTTCTTCTCTCCTTCTTCTTCCTCCTCCTTCGTTCTTCATTCAACACAAATTAAACTTCTATGGCGCATGCGTGATAAATCTCAACTTACTCATGGATAGATCAATCAAAAGTATGAAACGTGAAAATGAATTATTAGATGCAGTCAAATCGTCTAATCTATCATCAATTCAACGAATATTTTCCAAATGTCGCTCAGGAAAAACAAGTTCGTCCCATCGAAATCATTCGAATTCATCGAAATTCAATTTATTCTTATTTAGATATTGTCTCGCCAAAGAAAATTAACTTAAATTTTCAAGACGATAATGGGTAAGTCAGGAAAACTAGCAACAGATGTTTTATTTTTTCAACTGTTCGCTGATTTCCTTCTTTTGTTTGTCTTTCATCGTGAGAGAGAAAGAAATAATCATTCTCATGTTATTCTTAGCACTGATTTAAAGAATAAGAGGGAGAGAGAGAGAATAAAAACAAAACCGAATGTGTTTTTTTTTATTGGTATATCATTACGACGGTCAAAAGATTAACCGTTGGCGAAGGTGTGTGTGTGTAGACATTAGTTTGTTGGAAGAAGAAGAAGAGAATACGATATGTTATACTAGTACAATTTAGTTATATGAACGAATACAAAGAGAGAGAGAGAGAAAAACGAAAGACACATAAAGGTTGAATATACATGTGTTGATCTTAGAAATGATTGGAAGGCATAGAAAGACAAATCGATTTTCTTGCCTCCTGTCGTCTTCAATATCATTCGTAATACTTCATCAAAATGATGTACAAATAAAAAGCTATCAATTTGAATTAGCACATTGTCGAGAGACAGAGATAGTATTCTATCCTTGTTTCTTTTTTTATGATCTGTTCATCACTTGAATAATTAGGTTCTCTCTCGTTTTATTTTCTATTGAACATTCATTTTCATCATTGACCTTGCTCACAGGGAGTCTATCATCAGAAGATAGATAAGAGTCAATGTTCTTCTTCTCGTGTCGCATGTATGAATGTTAATATTTCTGTTGATGATTGTTTTCGACATTGATCATCATTATCATCTGTTCATGCGTTTCTTTCTTTGTCTTTTTTTGCGGTCGCTGCAGATACGCGATGTGTTAAAACAAAGAGATAAGAACTCGATGTGAGAGAAATTTTAAATGAAAAAAAAAGTCAGCACGAGTCTTTTTTTGGTTGATAATTAATCATGATCAATTAATAGTCAGTGCATTCGAGAAAACGGAGGAAAGCGTTAGATCAAAAAAAAAAGAAGGAGTACATGCGTGACTTCCGCATGTCGATGAACTTTATGTGCGATTCTCGAATGAGAGGGAGTCAGATTGTGAAATGTGAATAAACATTCTGTTTTGTCGATATCTATTTTGCATATTTTATCGATTGAAATTTAATGAAGAGAATGAGAATGCGGAAATGAATTGAACTTTTTCGTTTGTGTGAAATTATGACCGATTTAATAAATTCATGAGAAAGAAGAAAAATTGTTTTTCCTTTCGTTTTATTCATGGTGGTGGTCAATAGTTGAACATAAGGACAAACGATCGGCAATGATAATCAATTTGTCGAGGAAATAAACATCTTTTATATTTGCTGGTTATTTGTGAATTTTGATTAAAGAAAAAACGGAAGGAAAAGGTCAAGTGACGACAAACGATGATGAAGATGATGATCATGGTGTCTCAAGAGACATCGAGAGAAAGAGAGAGAGAAAGAAAAGGATGCCAATAAGACCATCGAAATGTTCATGTAACTATCTGTGATATTTCTTTTTTCCTGACAAATAAATTTTTCTCTCTTTCCTCTTCGACAATATACATACTCATCCAATTGATCATTTCCTTCATCATCAGTCTATTTCTGCTATCAACGTCTATTTCTTTTTCTCTTCTCTTCTCACGCAATCTTCGCTGTTGTACGATGTTGTGTCAAAAGTTTACGTAATCCATAAGTGCACACGCATGCATACACGCCAATATGCACATCATTCGGCATTGATTCAAAGAAAAGAAGTGGATAGCCGTGTAATTACATCCGGTTCCTTCAAACGAAGGAGTAGTAGTCGTAGTAGTAGAATAGAACTCTTACGAACAGTAAAAAGTAGAGTGTGTAATTATTTGTTTCTAATCGAATCAATTTAATTTCTAATTACAATTCAAGGTCTGAACATTGTCGTCCGTTTTTTCTAGAATGGGCTCCATACATGAAGCAGCCGTTATCGGAAATATTGAAATCTTGAAATTATTAATCGATAATGGTGCAAATGTGAATCTTAAAGATAATAAAGGTTTTCGTCCATTACATTACGCATCATGGCAAGGTCGTAGTGAACCTGTTTTCATTCTTTTACGTCGCGGTGCTAATGTCAATGAACAGTCAATCAATGGTGATACAGCCTTACATTTAGCCAGTCAATACGGTCATAATGATATAGTACAATTACTTTTATTTCATCAAGCTGATCCAACAATTTTAAATCGTCGTTTACTAACAGCTATTGATTTAGCATGTGAAAACGGTCGCTTCGATGTTATCAATTCACTTGTACAAAATCCTCTATGTCAACGTATGCTTTTAAATCCCAATGAACAAATATCTCCATTGCATATTGCATCGAAAAATGGACATACAGATATTGTTCGATTGTTGCTGTTGAATGGCATGGATATTAATCGAATGACAGTCAATGATGGCACAGCTTTACATGTTGCTTGTCGAAATGGTCGATATGAAACAGCGAAATTGCTGTTAGAATGCGGAATTGATGTTAATCTTTGTAATTCATTTGAACAAACAGCATATGAAGTTGTAATTAAACAAAAAACAGGAAATGATATCAAACGATTGATTAAAGGTTTTTATTGTTCATCGATTTCGAAAATGTACACATTGTTGTTTTTGTTTTTCTAGAATTTTCCGATGCAATCTTAGTTCGTGCAGTACGTTCCTATACCGATAATCATGTTGGTGTACTGAATTTTTCCGAAGGCGATTGTATTACTGTATGTCGTTTGATAATAAAAATATTGCAAAAACAAAACCTAAAAAAAATTCTTTATTTAGGTCTTAGAACGTAATCCAACAGGGCAATGGCGTGGTTTTATTCTTCAAGAAGATTTAACTACACGCATTGGCTATTTTCCTAGTACACATGTGCAAATGAATAATTCGAGTATGTTGAATTCGATTGTGATTGTTGTTGTTTGTTGTTTTTGTTGCATGAAACGCATGGATTTGTTTTGTTTTCTATCAAGATTTGCCAACATTTCGAAAGAGTCATCATTCGCCTGTCAATATCAATTTAACCAATCGTTTATTGACAGCACCGGCAACAGTCAATACAAACAATGTTGTTTTAAGACATCATCGTCCTAGTTGTGTGTTTTCATTAGATTTTTTCATTGAGACAATCATTTCAATTGTTACTAATGAGAGTTTGTTTGACTTTTTGTTTAGTAGTCAATGGAAAAGAAATCCGTCATACGACAGCCAACGATCAAAATGGCGATCTTTCGCCTGTCGATAGCGATACACTTTCACGTGTGTCTCAAGCGGATTCAGGTTTAGTCACAACATCGAGTTGGAGTTCACGTTCGAGACATGATAGTCCAACAAGTAATAGTTATCGACATAGTGCAGCAAGTAGTATCGATAGTGGACGAAGTTCAACGGCACTTTACGAAAGTCCAAAAGTATGGAAATGAAAGCAAAGAAAAAAAAAACAGAACAAATGATTTCTTTGTTTTTCAGACACTTGCTCTATCGAGTTTTATGGGCGCGTCGACGACTCTAAGTCCGCTTTCATCGACAATTGCCGATGTTCGTTCGATTTGTAGCAGTGAATCGAAATCATCCGATCAAGATAAAACAAGTTATCGAAGTTCGAATAGTAGTCTCGATCGGTTAGACGAATCGAATACGTTGAATATCAATACAACGATTAATACATTACTTCGAAATGGTACATCGGAAAATGAAATTGTTCTCGCCTGGTTACGAGAATTTACCTATGAAGATTATGCTGAGAATTTCATAGCTAATGGTTATGATATTCAAACAATTGTTCGAATGACACCTGAAGTAATTGATGATGAAGAAAACAACAAAAGAAAACGAAAATTTCTGTTTGTTTTATTTTCAAAAGGATTTAACAGCTATTGGCATAACACATCCGTCACATCGACGAAAACTTAAAAATGAAATTGCTCGATTACATCTACCCGATGGTTTGCCGGATTTCAAACCTGAAACATTGAATGATTGGTTAACCTATCTTCGTTTGAATCAATATTTACCATTATTAAATCAACAAAATTATCACGAAATCAACGATATTATGGATATTGCGTGGGAAGATTTAGAAGATATTGGTATCACACGTTTAGGTCATCAGAAACGATTTATGTTAGCTGTTAAACGATTGAAAGATATGAAAAAAGGTCTCTATCAACCGAATTCGAATCTATCGACGATAGTTTCGTCACCCAATCATCAACATCGTTTACCACCGCCGGCTACACCATCGAGACAATCGAATGGTTTACATATGGACCGAAAACCAGCTGTACCTATTCGACAAACGAAATCAACATTAGAACGTTGTAATTCTCTGGAAAATAATAGTATTCCACCTCCAACAATTCAACATATTCGAAAGTAAGTTTCGATTTCGAAACGAAAACAACAAACAAACAAATATTTGTTATTAGACCATCAATTCAACAATCACATCGTTCACCAACTCGTGCTATCGATTCATCGAATTATGCAACTCTACGTAAACCACCGCTTTCACCTCGGACATCTCTGACCAAACAACAACAACACGCCAAATTAACTCCAACTGTTTGTCCAATGGCAACATCATCGTTTCGTTTGCCACCTCCATTATCATCTTCAACAAGCACAACACCAAATGATTCGACTTCATCGTCTTCACGTACGCGTAGTTTAGAAAACGTCAATGCCGATGAGAAACCAACGTCATCAATTGATATTCAATCAACTAAACATGTTCATCTCGATGAAACCAATCTCTCATCAAGTACAGAATCGACAAACGGCCTTCCATTTGCTAATGAAAATATCGGTACAATCAAACAACGTTCGCCACATAATCAAAATTCGAATCTCTATAATAATAATAACTCATCGATGAATTCCATAAAACGTTCATTGCCAATACAGTTCTTCGAACAAACGATTAAACCATCCTATCCATTAACAACAGCGATCTATGATAATAACGAACGATTTATTCAGAATAATCACATACGAAAACCAACGACTCTCGCACAGCCGATCAATGGAAACGGTTTAGCGTATAAACAAACGAAAGTTGTCAAGTAAGATGATCGTGAGAGTTGATTGAAAATCGAATTTTTCTATGTTTAGAAATGATACAACAAATGTTTTGTCTGATATTGATTCAATGCTCTCTGATCTCAATCGAGAACTTGATCAAATGCTTGATTATGAGCCAAATTCTTGAATAGAATTTGTCAGATAGTATTTCGACGAAAAAATCTTAAACGTTTTCTTTTGTTTTTTTTTTAAATAAAAAAAAATTTGTTCATTGTTCTTCTATCTCTATTTGTGTGAATGTGTGCGTGTATATTTCTTATTCTTCGTTATTTATTTGAATGAACTTGATATATAAATATATTTACAATTGAAATCTCTCAGGAAATAAAATGAAATTTTTTCTTCATTGACTTGTTTTTTGATGAAAAGAAATCTACGATGATCTAGTTACTATAGTATATTTCGATTTGAACACGACCTCTGTCTACTATTTTAACTCATTGGATGTCGATATTTTCATTTCTTTCTCTCTCACGGCTATATTATGTTTATTTTAGATTAAAATTGATGTTCGATAAACCATATATTTAAAAATAATAATATGAATATAAATTCGACGATAGCATATTTTTCATCGTATAAACTAGAGCAAATTTTAAATATTGAATTCGATCCAAGATTTTTGCCAGTTGTAGCAACAAGTTTTACGTTGTTTTTAATTCTGTATAAATTCATCAATCCATTTCTATCGAATTTACTCGTTAAAACCTATGGACAATTTACAGAAACACAACAAATCGATTGGAGTACAAGGTACACGACACACGAATGATTTTTGAAATCGTTTACACATGAAATTTTCACTTGATTAGGATCAATTCATCGATTAATTCATTTACTGTTGGTACTATTTGTGTGTATATGATGATTGCTGATCATGGACTTGATGCAAATCCTCTTTTGTAAAGAAATAAAGATCTACACTCGTTTATATATGATTTCATTCGATTGTTTAGATATAAAAGTTATTTATTGAAAACAAATTTATCTATTGTGATCGGTTATTTACTTAGTGGTTTGTTTTGATGGATGAATTTCGAAAGATAATTATATTCGCTTTTAGATACAGTTATCGGTATTATTCATTACAAGAAAATCGGTGATCCATTTACAATGGCTCATCATCTTGTTTCAGCTTATGCATTCATGTACGTTCTAACATTAGATGTCATGCCATATTTTGCTAATTTTCGATTACTTGCTGAATTATCAACACCATTAGTTAATATTCGGTAGGGAAAAAATAGATGATAATTATTTTGATTTCAAAAAGAAAACAAAGAATTTTTGTATAGATGGTTTCTTGACGCATTGAAATTTTCGAAAACTTCAAAAGCTTTCGTACTCAATGGCCTTCTCATGACGTTAGTATTCTTCGTTGTTCGAATCGTAGCCATGCCTATCTATTGGTGGAAAGTTTATACCGTTGCGATAACACCATTATGGGCACATATGGGACATTTTCGATATGTTCTTATTATTGTGTGTTCAGTATTGGATATAATTAATGTGTATTGGTTTTCAAAAATGCTTCGTGGTTGTATTAAAATTTTCTTTTCTGTTCAACGAAGAAAACAAACGTAGGAGAAGAGAAGAACTAGTCAAGAAATTTATTATTTCAATTTTGATTATTACTATTATTATTATTTATCATTGTTGATTACTAATCTCTTCCGTTTAACCGGTGCAGATCTATTTCAGCTAAATAATCTGAATGATAACTAAAAAAAAAATAATTTGTTGTAACTTAACTGAATTCGTTCTCACTCTTTTTTTCCTCTTTGCTATGAATTAATTATTCTCAATAAATCAAATGTTTAATCAAAAATAAAATAAAATTATTTTTCTTTCGTTTAAGATGTTCTTTTTCGATTGGTTTAATCAAGGTCCAGCTGGACCCTATCTTTTAACTTTCATGAGTGGTGTGGCTGTTATATGTTTTATTCTTGGTTTTCTCACACAAAATCATTCACAAGTCGATAAATTATGGAGCTTCTTGCCACCTGTCTACTGTCTTATTGTCTTAGTTTTTTCATCATTTGAACCACGTATTCTTCTTATGAATTCACTTGCTTGGATGTGGGGCGTACGTTTAACGTATAATTTCGTTCGTAAAGGTGGTTATTCATGGTCGGGCGAAGATTATCGATGGCCAATTCTACGACAAATGGTTAATAATCGTTTTCTATTTGAAATTTTCGATCTAGTTTTTATTTCAATCTATCAAAATTTACTACTTCTTTTTCTTGCTTGTCCAATTTTCTATGTATCAACACATGAAACTGTACCATTAAATCGTTGGGATTTGATTTGTACACTTGCATTTTTCGGTTTATTTATTCTTGAAGTTACAGCTGATCAACAACAATGGAATTTTCATGCTGATAAAACAGCAAAACGACCGTGGACTAAAGATGGTTTTCTTCAAACAGGTCTCTTTCGTTATTCACGACATCCGAATTTCTTTGCTGAAATATGTATCTGGTGGGTGTTCTATGCATTTACATTTTCTGTTCGACCATTTTCATATGTTAATTGGACTATTTTGGGAACGATTTCATTGACATTATTGATCAATGGTTCAACATCATTTACTGAATCGATTAGTTCAGGAAAATATCCTAAATATAAACAATATCAAAAGACAACATCAAGATTAATACCCTGGCTTCCTGGCAAGACAAGTCATTAGCACGAAATGACTTTGCTTACTGACATATTGATATCGATTTTTTTTATGTTTCGAAAATAAAATGATAGTTTTTTTTGTTTTTTGAGCGCTATGATATTAATTCGATGACTAAATCACGTATTGATTGTGATAATAATTTTCTCACAACGAATCGAGATTATGGTTCGTTCTATTTCGGTCGATTACAACATCGTCAGGCTAATCCTGACGAAGTAGCTTTTGAATTGCGTCTTAATGATCAAGTTCGAAATGAACGTGGTCAATTGCCATCAATTGCTTATGATATTATGTTTGATGTTGGTTTCTTTTTCTTTCCATACTGAATTTATTTTTTTCAACAAAGTTTTGCATTTATTTATTTATTCAGAAACACAATTCATTAAAGTAGAGAAGAGAAAACCTTGTCGAAATTCGATTTTGTTTGATGAGAAATTTTAGAATTGTTAATCATAAGACAAGAAAATATAAAGTAGAAAATAAATTCTAATTGTTTCATTAAAATTTCAATGAATATTTATTTAGCCAGTCGTTTCACGACGTCATTTAAAATATATTCCATTCAATCAAAAACCTAATCAAGAACGACAGATGTTCATTAAAAATGCATTAAAATACTACGCCACATTCACTCAATGTATCTACGAACGAAAATCCGAGCACAATGTCATTCAATCTCAATTATCACAACCAGCATTGGAATTAGTTGCCAATGAATTATTTCTTTTGAATGTAAGCAACAAATGAATTCTTTGTCGATGGAATTTATTTTCTCAATTTTTAAGCCGGATATAACTGCTGATCAATTAGCAGAATATATGATTGCTGTTACTGTACCACTTGAATACTTGTAAGATTTGATGAGAGATAAACAACATGTTTGAAATCACTTTGCAGAGGTATCCCGACAATGGATCCGAATAAACCGTATCCGGGCACGGTTGATGATTGTGGAAAATCACCTGAATTACAACGTCTTATCGAACAATTTGAATCTTTGAAAGTAGATCTTTTATTTGATGAATTTACGTATTTCGAAAGGCTCTCGTTCTAGAATATGATTGCGGATACAAAACAAGATTTTGATTGTCAATCAATCAATATGCAACCTCTCGAAGGTGTTCGATATGTTTATAATCCTTTTTCAGTCATCAAAGAATCTTCTCGAATGTAAATCTCCGTATTTTCAAAATAAAAAAACAACAACAGAACGCAAGAACAAGAAACTCATTGTTGAGAAGAGAAAAAAAATCGGTTGATATGCAATTTCTTTCTTTCTTTCTCAAAATTCTCACATCATTTTATGTAAAAGTAACATTTCTTTTTCTTTTCATCAAATACAACAATAACAATATGAGGTAAGTGAAAAAAAATCAAATAAAATTCTAGCGTGTTTCTTCTCTCAAACTAACTAATAGTATATTTATTAAAGTTGTGCTAAATGTGAACGACCATTTCGTTATGGTACTGAAGATACAGTAACAATCAATAGGAAAACTTATCATTCCGATTGTTTATCCTGTGATAAATGTTCGAAACCCTACGATGGATCGTTTCGACCGGATGAACTCGATCGAGAAGCACTCTGCCGAGAATGTAATGCGAATAATCAACGAGCAAAATCAGCAGCTCCAACAAATACGACAACTTCTCCAAGTATAACACGTTGTGCTGGTTGTAATCTGCCATTCAATCCATCGTCGAGACATATAACAAAAAAATATAATAATAAAGAATATCATCATAATTGTTTGAAATGTCAAGTATGTCAAAAATTAATCGAAGGTGAAATCTATGAAGATGAACGTGACAATCAAATCTATTGTACAACATGTTTTAAGAAACATGATCAGAAAAGTTTTCAAAAACAAAATCAAGAAAAACAACGAAATCAACAGAAAAGTGTACATTTTGCTGAGAAACTTGCTGAAACATTGAATCGAGATGAATTAGAAGCATACTATCGAAATGATCAAGGACAAAATAATCAACCGTTTTTCATGGGAAATGAAAATCAACATGGCGGAATTAAATTGTAAGAAAATAAGAAAATAGAAGTTTGTTTATTTGATTGATTTGTGTTTCAGTTGTGCTGCTTGTATGATGCCGTTTCATGCTGGCAGTCGAATAACTGAAGCTAATGGTAATGAATATCATTACGAATGTTTTCGTTGTGAAACATGTTCACAACCGATCAATGGCACATTTACAATGAATTCTAATGGATCGAAATTTCAAGTTCGAGTTTTTCCATGTTTTTATTTTTGTTAATAGTTCGTTTGTTTAAAATTCATTTAGTGTGGTCGATGTCTTCAAAAACAATCGCCATCATCGATGAAATTCTGTGTTGAATGTCAACAACCGATCGAACCCAATGTTCACAGTCGAATCGAATTCAATAATCGTCTCTATCATTCGGAATGTTTTACTTGTGCGATTTGTCATCGTCGTTTGAATCCATCACAAACATTTACACTCTACAATGATCAACCATGGTGTCATCAATGTGAACACGATACAAAATCTTGTTTTCAATGTGGCAAACATATACTCTCAGCTGGTATTACTTATGAAACACGAGATTATCATCCCGAATGTTTTCGTTGTGCACATTGTCAAAAATCATTGGAAAATGAGAAATTATTATGTGCTAATAATTTAAAACCGTACTGTGTCGAATGTAATGATGAATTATTTGCTAAACGTTGTACGAAATGTAGACAAATTATTCCGCATGATACACGTTATACAACATTCGAAGATAAGCCGTATCATGAACAGTGTTTCGTTTGTGCGAAATGTCATCGACCAATTGGCTCGAAGAAATTCTTCAAAGATCAACGAGGTTTTATCTGTTCGAATTGTGGAACATCATGAAAATGAATTCAGTTTCTTTTTTTTGTCTTCTTGAAAATATAAGAATAAACACAGAACTAAATTTTATTCAGCTTATTATGAAAAGAAAATGATAAGAAAAAAGAAAAAGAAGAACTTATACATTAAGATTTCGATATTTCCATAAAAGCATGGGAATAAATACTTTTTAAAATATAATTTTATTCTGGTGTAAGACGTGCAGTTCGTCGATTGCTTGTCGAAGCGATTAATTCTTCTGTAACCATCGTACCTGCAAGTCGAGTTGAATATCGAGTTTGATATCGAGTTTTAGGAACATGTTCGACTGAAGGTGGTTGTGCTAAAATCGATGATTCAAAAAAAACGGATGAACCTTTTTTGTTTTTCTTACGAGTTTGATTGTCTTGAACGATTCGAATTGTTGTTCGGCGTGTTGTTCGTCGTTTATTACTGTTTTCTAATGTACCTGTTGGTACAGGTGGTGGTAATTGTGTAACAATCGGACTTTTTAATGTTCGAGTTCGATTGACTATCGTTGAAGTCGATAGAACTTCATCGATGGAACGTTTTTCTGTTCGACGTATGATATGTGTTTTCTGTTGATCTTGTTCTTCGTCTTCGTCTTCGGAATCATCGCCCGATGCAATAGGAGATAATTTGGTTTCATCACTAATGACAATTGTTGGACGAGCATAGTCGGATTTAGCTGCATCGAATGTCGGATTATTTAAAAGATAAGTTTTTCCTAAATGATTCCGTTCAGGATTGTTTTCTAATCACAAGAGAGAGAGAGAGAGAAATTGTTTGAAAGAAAAATATTGAGTATATTTACGGATTTTAATTGGCTCACGAAAACTGACTTTTTCTTGTTTAATTTTTGGTTTATCTTCAAGAGATTTATTGACTAATGAACCTTTTTCCTGTCGTGATGATCGATCACGTATACGAATCGATTGATCAGCAGTTAATAATAATGGCCGAGTATTTTCTTTATTATCAAGAACAAAACTTTCGTTGACAACTGTACTATTCTGTTCGTCTTGATCTGTATCTTCATCTTCTTCAGATGAAAATGGTTTCAATGCTGTTTTAACAAATGTTTTATCTGAGATCGTCGAACGTATCGATCGATTTTGTTCTTTTTCCAATTGTTCATTCATAACAGTTGGCATAAATGGTAGAAGTGAAACCGATAGATCAGGATTGACCATATCAGTTTCCATTTCTGTTTCTTTTTCAATAGCTGATACATCACGTAATGTCATATGATTACCAATCGGTTTCGTTGGTGATGCATGTTCTTCTTCGACAAGTGTTTCTTCGTGAACAGTTGTCGACATATTCAATTGACATGGAGCTACCATCGAATTATCTTGAGATCTTCTCGATGCACGTAAACGAGCTTCTGGAGAAAAAAAAACGAGAAATAGAAACAAAAAACAATAAACAATAATTTACTCTTCAATGTTTGAGTGATTAACGGTGTTAACGTTCGTGCTTGCTAGAACGAAATCATGAGATATTTATTCATGAATGAATCATAAATTTGCTTACTAAAATCATTGAAACATCAGCTTTTTTCTCCTCGTATTCATTTTCGTCTTCTTGCTGCTCGTCTTCTTCTTCTGCTTGCTCTTCGTCTTCTTCCATAATTCGACTAAAATCCGGACTTTGTTTAACTCCTCGCGGTAGACCATTTCCACCACCATACGAACGTAAATCACCTGGAACGACTAATTTTCTATAGACAGCACAATTGAACAAATTCAAATCATTTGATTTCTCGTATTTGTTTCTTACTGTTGTAACATTGCATGAATTTCTTTCCAATGATCAGCTTCTTCTTGGATGCCATCAGAAATAATTCGACATTGTTCATTAACAAATGAACGTAAATTTTCCATACGCTTACAACAACGAACAAGAATCGAAAATTTTCATTTTCGTTCTATAAGAATACAAAACTCACTGTTTGAAAATAAACTTCCAACGATTGTGTAGCTAATTCAGTCATATTATCAAGTATTTGTAATTTTTCTTCGTATCGTTGCAGATCAAGATTTGATCGATTCATTTCCTGAATGATTTCATTATTTTGATTAATTAAATTTTTCAATTCCGTATTTAATTGTACTTTGAAAACACAAAATCAAGAACTATCTTTCTTTTTAATTGAACTTACGATTTGCTGCTCGATAGACACATCGTTTTGCAGCATAACGTGCTGATTTCGATTCAACAAAACGTTTTTCATTCCAAACAATAGTCAACATATAAATCGATTTATTACTAAACATTGTCATTCGTTATACCAAAACGAAATGAATCTATTTATTTTTTTCTAACTGATATGATTATCTGTCTTTGTTCGATTGTCGTCTTTTACATAATATTGAACCAATTATGTTTACTAGAATTTACTGTACAGAGGTCACTCAATTACATTTCTTTAAAAAATCTCGCAACACGCATCGATTACTGATTATTTTTTTTTCTCTTTTCTTTCGTCGATTCAGTAAAAATACATATACAACATATGCTTGCAAACAATCATACTGATGATGATGATGATGAGTGCAATCAGGTTAATTACACGCCTGTCATTTGTAACAAATATGAACACTATGTATATCTTTTGAATAGCATGAAAAATTTCAAGAATGTGATGGCGGCGCTGCTTTATTAGAAGATGGTCTTGTTGCAAGATATTGCTTTCGAACTCTATCGAAATATCCGATTTTATATGGTTTGAAACGTTATTCTTCTGGAACACATTCGATACATTTTCAATTAGAAAAACGTGGAGTTCTTCGTTGTTTCTTTGGAATTAGTACATTTGATGAACGAGTCAATCGAGTGATTTCAACTGAACTTGATAATCGTTCATTGTACGGTTGGTGGGGTTTAAATAGTTGTGTTGTCAACGGTCGAGTACAACGAAATCAAGAGAAAAATGACATTCTCACATCAGATTATTTAACATTGATATTCAAATGTGATCATCAGCAAATACAATTAGAACATCATCGAACTAAACGTTCGTTACAATTAACAATTGATTTAGCTCTTTGTCCGTTTCCTTGGAAGCTAATTGTTGAATTACCATCGTACGGTGATTGTGTTCGTATTCTGTCCTGAATCGTTTTTTTTAAATGTTTCATGTACAAAAAAAAGAACCACGTATAGTCAGCTATTTTTCTAATGAAGAAAAGAAAGAATTTCTTATTCCATATGTGATTAAACAAACATCGCAATCCTTCTGTCGCACAGTTACAAGAATTTTTTGTTCCTACACCTTACTTTTTCTCTCACTCTCTCTCTCTCTGTTCTCCTCATCTGCATTTTTTTAATACTTAACGACAAAAGTGAAATAAATTTACTCTTCCAATATAATCTGAAGTTTTCTTTTTCTCTCACACTTTTTTTTTCTCTTTTAAGTATCAGAGAGAACATTTAACCACGAAGCAAATTTTGTTGGTTTGCGTGTGTGTTTTTAAATTGAAACAAAAATAATAAAACGTTTTTTAAAAAAAAATGGCAACGACTACGATTGCCGCAAAAAAGCCATGTGCTAAATGTAGCAAAGGCGGAGCGGTAACAACATGTGATGGATGTCAACGATCGTTTTGTACGAAACATTTTGTTGAACATCGTCAAGAATTATCCGAACAAATGCTGCATATTAATCAAGATCACGAATTATTTCGTCGTGAATTATTAGCCAAAGATATTCCTAAACATCCGTATCTAACACGTATTGATACATGGGAACGTGAATCGATAAATAAAATTCAAACAACAGCTGAAACAGCTCGTTTCGATCTTCGACAATTACTCGATCGAACTAAAATTGATTTAAAATTATCTGTAGAAAAATTAACCAATGAACTTCAATTATCTCAGCAAACAGATGATTTTACTGAAAATGATTTAAAACGTTGGATTGAACAATTGAAAGATTTGAGAAAAAAACTTGATACACCTGTTACAATATCAATTAGCAATGACGATGATTCAAAATTATCGATTCGTTTAATTCGAATCTATGACAAACAACAATCACAAACGATCGTTCATCCACGTGCGTCAACATCAATGACACGTAGCTCGACAAATAAAGAATTCATTCCAATAATCAAAGATTACATTCCAACAAGCAATGAAAAATTCAGTGAAATCGATGGCAAAGCAAATTTATCCGACGATAATTTAACTGTAACTTGTTGTCTAGCATCGATTCTTACTCAACCAATCGTCTACGGTAGTAATCGATATGCAACTGGCAAACATCATTTACGTTTTCGTATTGAGAAAATGGGCGAATTACGTTTATTTTTCGGTATAATACGTTCATTAGAAAACATCAGTCGATCAGGTCAATCTCAAAATAATAATAATTCACTTTACGGTTGGTGGGATTTAAATGAAACAATCGTGAATGGTAAATCTCAAACAAGTAAATATCGAAATATTGTTAAAACAAATGATGAAATCACATTAACACTCGATTGTGACAATAAACAAATACAAATACAACATCATCAAACCAAACGTCAAGCACAACTTAATATCGATCTCGATAAATGTCCATTACCATGGAAATTAGTCATTCGATTACAAACTGCCGGTGATTGTGTACGTATTCTTTAAGAAGAAAAAAAAACATTCGCACATTGTCAATGTATTTTGTTCGTATTCAAGTAGATCTGTGATAAATAAATAAATGTGTCTTTGTTTTAACTAAAAGATGTATCTGACATGCTAAAAGTTTAAGTGATAACATACTTTTTTGTCCTACTATCTTCGTTTGCATTCAAAAAGTTAGAGAACGTCACGCTGCAAAAAGAAAACGTTCGTTTATCTTATTGAGACTTTTGCGATGTTGTTTTAGTTTCTTCTTTTATTCATTGTTGAGAATAGGTGTCGATATTAAAAATGGCTCGAGTAAACGAACGAAGACCATGTGCGAAATGTAAGACAGCCGGAGGCATAGCCATATGTGATGGATGCAATCGATCGTTTTGTAGTAATCATTTTATCGAACATCGACAAGATCTCGCATTAGAAATGGATACAATTGGACAAAATTATGATGAACTTTGTAGAGATCTATCAGCTGAACCCAAAGAACATTCGTTAGTAGCTCGAATAAATACTTGGGAACAAGACGCAATCGATAGAATTAAAAAAGCAGCTGCCACTGCACGTGATGATCTTCAGATATTAATTAATCAGATTAAAACAGAATTAGTCTCGACAGCATTTATTGTCGTCACAGAAATTAAAACGAGCCGAGATTCAAATGATTTTACAGAGGGTGATTTTCAACGATGGACTGAACAATTAAAAGAACTTCGTCGAGCATTTGAAGCTCCATTTAATGTCTACTTAGAAAATGATACGAATAATGAAACATCAATTAATTTAATACGAATCTTTGATGAACGAACAGCAAAATGTATACCAGCAAATACAATGGACGAAGTTCATACACCCTCAACTCCAAGAATGAATATATTTCTCGATGCAGAAAAATTCGATATGAAAACTGATGCTATTCTGTCCGATGATAATCTTCGAGCTTTGTGTCATCCTAAATTTCGTTCACCAGGTGTACTGGTCTATGGTTACAATACATATTCTTGTGGCACACATGATATATCATTTCGTATTGAAAAAAAAGGTATATCTCGTTTATTTTTCGGTATTTATTCTGATGCAAAGAAACGTATCGATTCGATATTGGGCGATGATAATACTGTTTATGGTTGGTGGGATATTAATTCGAGTGTTATCAATGGTATGAAACAAGAAAGTAGTAATGAACAAATTATTTCAACTGGTGATAAAGTTGTGCTTACAATCGATTGTAATAATCAACAAATTCATTTGTATCATGTTCGAGATAATCGAACGGTGCAAATAACTATTGATACAAATAAATGTCCGTTTCCTTGGCGAATTATCGTCAAACTAACAGCGAGTGGAGATTGTGTTCGTATTCTTTAAATAAATTTTTTTTCTTTTCTTTGCTTTATACCTAAATAACTCATTTGTTAATGCGTAATACACTGAAAGAACTTCAATTATACAAAGAAAACAAAGCCGGTTGACTCATTAAGTCGACTTTAGCCTTATAAAAGCGAAGACTATACCTCTTGTTTTTTCTTATCAATTTTTCTCTGGATATCGACTTTTATTTACTTGCGAAAACATTTTACTGTTGGGTCTTTAATCTTATCAACAGCGTTCTGCATTGTTTTGTTTTTTCTTTACAAGAAAACATAAGAATATTTTCACTTGGATTATATGTTCAAATTTCAATATGGCATCGACAATCAAACGACAACTTTGTGCAACATGCCATCAGGCTAAAGGTGTTGCCGCTTGTAATGGATGTCAACAAATGTTTTGTCTAAATCATTTTGTTGAACATCGTGACGATCTTTCGAAATTAATGGATACGATTAGTATTGAACATGATACATTACGAAATGATTTCGATCAAGATCAAGCTCAACAAATCTATCGAACACGCATTGATCAATGGGAAAAAGAGTCCATTGAACAAATTCAGAATGTAGCCAAAAAACTACGAATTCAACTTCAAGAATTATTCGATAGTAAACGAGAAGAGTTCAAAATACCGATTGATAATCTAGCTAGTGAACTTCAAGCGAGTCGAATTTCAGATGATTATACAGAAAATGATATCGAACGATGGACGACAAAGTTACAAACTTTAAAAGAAGAATTAAAAATTTGGTCAATCGTACGTATCGAAGAAGATAAAGATGCTGAAAATACAATTCGATTTCTTAAAATCTATGATCTACATCAACAACCATCTCAACCGATGACTCCACAATCAGACTCAAAGATCGATATTTCAGAACAAATATCGTTGATCAATGATAAATTTACCAATTGTAATTCAGATATTGTCCTCTCACAAAATGATTCAATTGCTCTGTGTTCAGCAAAACGAAAGATGAATACAACTCGATATATCTATGGTGTTAATCATTATCTTACTGGTAAACATACGATTCATTTAGTAGTCGACAGTAAAGGTGAATTACCTTTGTTTTTTGGTGTGATAACAGCAACAAAAAAATATTGTCAATCTTATTTTAATTCAAATAACTCGTCGATATTTGGCTGGTTCAATATGGAAACACAAGTTATTTGCGGTAAATCCTATTCGAATAGTGAAGAAAGTACTCTTCAAACAGGTGATGAATTACTATTAACTGTTGATTGTGACGAACAACAGATTTGTCTGGAAAATCAACGAGCAAAACGTTCGTCTCAAATACTTGTCAAAATGGACAAATGTCCATTTCCATGGAAAATTATGATTGGCCTTTCGAATCCTAATGATTGTATTCGCATTGTCGATTAATATTAACTATTAAAAACTGTTTTTTTTTGTTTCAGTTTGAATTCTCTTTCGAACATCTATTGATGATTGTGTTTTATTTTGCAAAAAAAATCATAACATAACAGAAAAGTAGATTACATAAATAGAAGATAAGATCTTCAATTAATCATATATTTCATTTCTATTCATCGTATATACAGAAATAAATGCAGATTTCAAAATATTCCTGCTTGAATAAGATTCGTTTGAATAATCATATCTGATATAGCATCGAAGACAAATTGCATAGCTTCAGTATCTGTTGCACATGTTATATGAGTGTATAATTCTCGTTGATGGCCATTGATTTTTTCTCGTGTATCCATTTGTTCGAATTGTTCTTGAATATAATTCAATGATGGTTCATATGTATTTAAACCTTGTAAAATGAAAAAAAATATATTTGAAATGATAGGTATTAGTTTAATTGTATTTGTATTACCAGTATATTCAGGAAAACAGATTTTAATCGATGAAAAACGTAATTTTTCCGCAAATAAATCTTTTTTATTTAGAAATAGAATCATTCCAGCTTGCCGAAAAAATCGATTATTACAAATCGATTTAAACAATTGTAAACTTTCTAACATTCGATTCTAAAAATGTCAATAAACTCAAACCAAATTCTACGTTCTTCGACTATCTTACGATACTATCATCTTCAGCTAAGACAAGATCATATTCATTCAATGCACTGACAAATATGACCGCTGTTACACCCTCGAAACAGTGGATCCATTTTTTTCTTTCACTTCGTTGTCCACCAACGTCAACAATTCGAAAACGATGTTTTTTCAATGTAAACGTCGTTTCAATGATGCCAGTTGTTTTCACACGTGTTCGAAGAACATCTTGTTGAGTCGGAATATAATCGATTTGTATCAATCGATCGAGCGAATTCAAATAACTAGACGACAGAGAAATATGTCGACAAAAATTAGAAATCAACTGTTTTTACTATGCAGCTGAATCGTTCAGTTGATATTCACGGGCACGTAGGAGACAGGCTTGAACGCCTGGATCAAGCCATAATGTTTGCAGAGCTTTACCGATATGTTCCGGAAGTGTTTCGTGATTTGGATGAGAAAGAACAAGTTCAGCATCATCCTACGAAGAAGAACAATTTTTGAAACGACGATTTCACATTGAACTCGACTCGAATACTTTGCGATCCGGATTAGCAAATGAAATTTGTAATCGTTCCATCGCGTCAAGTATAGCAATCATCGATTGAATTGCATTGGAAAATATGACCGGTTTAAAACGAAGACATTCTTCAGTTGAATAACCGTTTTCATTGAAAAGAATTCTATAAAAAATAATAATTCAAAATAGAAGATCTTTCATTTTCTTTTCGAAGTTCGTTTTTACTTCATTTGTTTAACAACTGTACTTTTACCAGATTCTCCAGCGCCTAGAAATGGTCGTAGTGTAAATTTCTTTCTTTTCAATTTTAATTACCGAGTAAAAGTAATTTCGATTCCGAATTCAATTCTTTTCGTTCACGTTCTAATGCTTCATTGATTCGTTTGTTCGTCTGTTTTGACGAGTCTCGTGGTATACAACAGCCAAGCATGATTGATATTTTGTGATTTTATCAAAGTTAAGAATTGAATTCGTATCGTTCGTTCTTTCTTTTTCCCTCTCTTTACGTTCTACACATACACACAAAAGTCTTTCTTTTATATTGGTCGAACAATTCTCCAATTGAATGGCATTTCAACTCTTATTGGTTAATTAATAGATAGATACAACAACAACAACTCAAAAACAAAAATATGAAGTCATGCTCTCTCGGCAATCTATTTATTTTTTACGTTCTTCATTTTTTTCTTTTTCCACTCATTGACTTATTAGAAAATAATAGAATAAGTATAGACGCGTAGTAAGGGAAACACCTGATATTCTCTTTATTTTATGTTATTCAAAGAAAAATAGCGAAATAATTGTAAAATAAAGTCTAAAATCTTGTTAAATTATTTTTTTTCTTGCTTTCTTGCAGATTGACTCGTTTTCTTTTTCTTTTGATATTAAAAAAGAAAAAACTATAGAATCCGATTTAATTCATCTCTTCATCTTTATCTTTTGTTATTATTACTGAAGAAATTATGACGTCATTCAATTAATAATTGACAGCTAAGTGAGTTGGATTTCTCGTTTTTCTCTTTCTCGAGTTTGCTCCCCCATAATCTCGTCTTATTATTCATAAATCTTGTCTCATAGAAAGAAAAATGTTCTCCAAATCTCGTAAACGACATTCATCAACAAATCGCGCGCGTTCATCTATGAAAACGACGACTAGTAATGAGTCATCAACAACAATCAATCATACAATTGCTACTGAGCAAAGTAAAACTCTCATCAAGTGAAGAATTCTCGAATGAAATCCTTTTTATTTCTCAATAGAATCAACGAATAATAACGGAAGTGTACGTCGAAGATTTTTGAATCTTCTTCGTTTTACTGCTCGACGACCGTCAACAACTGCTGTACGTTTCTCTCGTCAACATCCAACATCTAATAATCCAACAACAATAACAAATAATTCTTGTCAAATATTGAAACCTAAATCCTTTTCTCTGCCTGTTTCAACTCCCAATCACGATCGAAATTCAATTACATCATCATCAGCTATAATTCAAGATGAATTACTCGAATCAGCCGTTGCATCGGCACATGAACATGTTATTAATATAATTCCATTGACAACCAAACGAACAAATTCATCAGAAAATGTCTATGAAACATGTTCACTATGTTGTCATGATTATCCAATTGAAGAATTCGAACGTTTAACATTGTGTTCACATTCATATTGTCGAACTTGTTTGAAAAGTTACTTAAAATTAGAAATCACCGAAGGACGAGTGAATCTCAATTGTCCACAGAGTGATTGTCCTGAACGGATACATCCATGTGATATATCTCGAATATTAGCCGATCAACGAGATCTGATTTTCAAATACGAACAATTCATGGTTCGACGTGTTCTACAATCGATCGCTGATACACGTTGGTGTCCAGCACCGGATTGTGGCTTTGCTGTTATAGCATCGGGCTATGCTGCTTGTCCGGAAATTCAATGTTTAAGACCGGGTTGTAATACATCGTTTTGTTATCATTGTAAAGCAACATGGCATCCGAATAAAACGTGCGAAGATGCAGCACGAGAGAAAACATCAGCGAAGATTCGTTCGGGCTCGTTTATTAGTCTGGCGTCGGCTCAACAACGAGACGAGATCAAACAATGTCCTCGTTGTCAAGCTTCGATATTAAAAATGGATGATGGCTCATGTGTTAGTAGTTCTTTGTTTTCTATCTATGTTGTCATATTTTCTATGAATTAATAATTTCAATCTAGAATCACATGACTTGTCCTATATGTGAAGCAGAATTTTGTTGGTTATGTGGCCGAGAAATATCTGATTTACATTATTTAAGGTAGATGTCGACGAAAATTCATTTGTGTTTTTTTTTGCGAAGTCAAAACTCTCGATTAATTATTTTCTAGTCCATCGGGTTGTACATTTTGGGGCAAGAAACAATGGAGTCGAAAGAAAGTTATTCTCTGGCAAGTCGCAACATTAATCGGTGCACCGGTTATCATAGCGTTAATCGCTGGTGTTGCTGTGCCAGGCGTTGTTATCGGCGTACCGATATGGGCTGGCCGACGAATATTTAAAAAATTCAATAAAAATACAAATAGTAAAGCAAAACGAAATATTCTCGTTACATTGGGTGCGATTGGAAGCGTAATTGCGTCACCAATTATTGCTACTCTTGCAGTTGCCATCGGTGTACCGATTCTTCTGGCATATGTTTATGGAGTAGGAAGTTTTGTTTTTGAGAATTAACGAATGTTTTTATTTTGATAAATTAAAAGGTTATTCCAATTTCATTATGTCGAACAGGTGGTTGCGGAGTTGGCACTCGAAATGACATGTTGGACGGCGATGGTCCTAATTTAGATAGTTTTCTGCCATTTTCTTTACGTGATGTTGCTATAGCAAGAGTCATATTGAATGGTAATGACGAATGAACGAAATGAGAGTTAAAAATCAATGTTTTTCTTTTGTTCGTATTTAAGATACACAGAGTGTAATGACACATCCAACTATTGGTGGTGATACAAATAGTTTATCAAATAGTGTTGCTCAACTTGTCGATGATCGAAGTAATGAAAGTACAAAAGCACTGCCAGGAACAGGCGCTGTTTCACTTTGTGAAAGTTTACCAGCATCGAATCGGTAGAGAAAATTTCACGAAAAAAAAAACCAAATTAAAAATCAAAATTTTCGTTCGTTTAGTTTGGAAGTACAAGCAGAAATAAGTGATTGTAAAAGTTTCGATCTTGAAAGTATTACAATCAGTGAAAAATCTTCGAAAACAATGGATAGTCTTAAAGCATTAGCTGGTTCGATAAAGTAAGTCAAAATATCGATTAACCTTTGCTCAGAACTGAATCTTTGACCTTGTTCATTGTACTGAGAACACCATCGAGCGAGCATAATGAAACTTAATGAATGAATTCAGCCATGCAAATAAACTGCGAATATATGTCTGTTAAATTAATTTTTTTATGCTTTGTCTGATAGAGATGCATGTGTAGTACAAACTGTCGAATATAATCATGATGCAACTGTTCACGGCGTCAATGGAGATACAACTGGACGTAAATCAAGTCTTTTAAGTAGTGCATCGGATTATGCACGTTCGATTAGTGTTGAACAACAAACACATTCGTCGAATATAAATCGTGCTGGTTCGCCTTATAGTGACAAAACAGTATCATTTTTCGATGAACGTAGCAAAGTTAAAACAAAGTAAATGAAATGAATCAATCAATAGTGTCTGTAATATTTCTCATTTTGTGTCAACTGCAGATAGATCTATTTCCTTCTTTTTTTTTAAACTATTTTTCTCTTGATTGAAGAGTGTAAATAGTAACTCTTCAAAGGAAAATAATAAAGAATTTCTTTCTTTCTTCTCAAATATATGTAAATAATTCTTCTTTTTTTTCGTATGTCTCATGTTCGTATCCAGTGAACTTTGCTATCTCATGTTTTTCTTTGTTCTTCTTTGTTTCGGCTTTTTGTTTGTAATGAAAAAGTGCTATAGTATTCTATTCACTTTTTTCTTCTTTTCTTCTCACAATCTCTTTGTACTCTTTAACTCTAATTAATTTATTTTAAAGAGCGTTCTGTATTTATTATGATTAAACATGAGAATACTCTTCAGTTTTCTTTCTCGGTTGTTTACGTATTTATGGAATACAAATTAAAAAAGGAATTAAAAGAACGTAATTCTCGAGCTGTACTACTTGACAAAAATATTAAGAAGAAAGATCTGCTGATAGACACTTGATAAATGTTGATGATACTGACATCTATAAACAAAAGGGGGGGGTCGAATTGTTTCAAAGAAACAAAAATTACGAAGAAATATTTCATCTATTATCTTTTTCATAAATTTCTGAATAAAAAATTCGTTCGAAAAAAAAATTTTGAAAAACAATTTCTCATAAGAAAATCATCGATAGAGAATTCGATGGAGGAAATCGATTGGTTCAATATTGAATACTATTTCATTCTGGCCAGTGGCTATTTAATTGAACCAATCAACATTCAATCAATCATCAATTATTCTTCTCTCTCTGTTTTTTGCTTCTATGCCGATCATTATTTCCTAATTAACCTAACAATTAAATGTGCTGAAAGCATTTGTCTCTTTATTTCGTATTTACTATTCTAGATGGATGTTTTTCTATTTCCGGTAATCTAAGGTATATTAGATCTGAAAAAATGATTTTTTGTTTACATAGTTTGTTGATTGTTGTTTTTTTCATTGATCAGCAATGTTAAACAAACTATGGCACCACATGAATTTGTTGAAATTCGACTTGTATGCAAAGCTGATTATTGTGATCCGCAATTGAAATTCAAATTACATGAAATTAAAGACAAACTAAAAGAAATCCTTCACACTGGTAAAAAAAAAAGAGAAAAACAAAAAATGATTTATTTATTTATTCGTCCGTGTAGGTCGAAGACGATTTGCATTAAAAAAAGTGCAGCCGTGGAATAGTGTTAAAGCGACGTTTGATATTCCGAAAGAGGCAGCTGATCGATTACATTTACTTGCTGTACAAGGAAATGTCTGCCTCATCGAACTCGGAATACTCAGTGTCGAAATCGTTGGACAATCGAATGCTATTGTTTTAAATAGCAACAACAATGCAACAGCGGCATCAACAAATCCAACAACGAACAGTACGCCTATACCAACACCGGCAGTGGCATCATCATCATCAGCTGCCGCTACTGCTGTTGCAACGCCGACAATAAAAACACCAGTTGATTCATCTTCGGAATCACCAACACTAACTCGTAGTTTTCCATACGATGTAAAAACTGAAGATCATCGTCATAAACGAATAAAATTAGAAAATGATAGCGACCAACAAAACAACTATGTACCACCTGTTAACAACGCGAATACGCCAACTACGAATAACAATTTCGTCTATAAATCACCAACGACTGTCAATCTCATGCAACCACCATCGACGACAATGGGACATCCAATCAGTCATTATATGCCTCAACAAAATCCTCAAATACTTCATCGACAAGCAACACCAACGAATAATTACGTTCGTATGTCTTATCCAAATAGTATTTCGCCAACACATTCAAACTACATAAACAGTAATTTCAACTGAAACTCATTTAATTAAACCTTCTTTTTTGCTTTCCAAGGCGGTAAACCTTCAGCTCCACCCCCAATACCTCCTCCTCCTCAACAACAACAACAACAACCTCCCCCAAATCCCTATCAACAACCTCCAACTCTTGATAATAATCCGACACTATCGAATGGTATCGGCAATGATATGCATAATTATCATCATCACGATTCCTGGTCGAACTATGTTGATCATTCAAATAATTACAAAATGAAAGTCAATGGAGTACGACCAAATCATTACTATCCTCAACAGCAACAACCACAACCACCACCACCACCACAACAACAACAACAACAAATAATTCTTACCGATGGTTCAGCAACATCAGTACCAACAACATCGTCGACAACAACAACAAATGTCTATTGTGCGCCACAAACAGCACAATATGATATTCGAAGATGTGATACAAATATTCCACAAACAACAACAGCAACAACAAACATTCAAAATTCCTATGGTAAATATTTAATTTAAACAATCATTTCATGGAGTCTTCTTTCGATTTCAGACGGAACATCATCTTGAAATTATCTTCTGTTCGCTTTTTTTATCGCTATCCGGCCGTTGATAACAGTGATTGAATGAAAAACGCGTGTGTGTGCAGAAGATCTCCTTCTCTCTCTCTCTTCTTCTTTTTTCCCTGAATGTGTATATTAAATGAAAACAATTATTTAACACACACACACATCGTATGTAAAATGTAAGCTTCTTCTTCTTTTTTTTGGTAGAGTTATCAAACGAGTTTTAAACCTCGATTTACCATTCCACCTAAAGCGTAACAAGACACTCCTTTTTCTTTTTCTTTGCTTCTTGTCTCCAAAAATTTTCTTTTTTTCCCTCCTTGGTCGTTGAGATTGATCCTCTAGCGGTGTGTGCCATACGCGTCTATGTGTATGTTCGTTCAAAATTACTTCATTTGTGGTCATTTTTTTCTCTCCTTCTCTTTGTTAAAAAAAAGCAAAAAAAACATGAAGAAATTGTATATAATATACATATATCAACTAAAACCAACCAACGAGCGTGTGCGATTGATCGTTTGTTCTATTTCATCAACTGCTTCATTCGTTTTTCTCTCTCTCTCTTCTTTTTTTTTGTATTTGGATTTTTATGCTCTATATTCGAAGCGAGCTCATTCATTTTCTCTTCTCTCTCTCCCTTTCTGTCTCTCTCTCTTTGTCTCTCTAGATATGTGTGTGTATTTGCTTGTCAAGACTTGATGATAATATGCCAAAACAACAAGAAATAAAACTTAGCTCGAATCAAACACTTTTTTGTCTCATCTGTTTTTATTTGAAGAAAAGAATCGTTTTTTTTTCAATTTTTTGTTTGTAATTGTTTTTGAAAATATTGTCCTAACTGAATTGTCCCGTACATATCACCGAAAAATCTCGTTTCAGCAGCAACATTATAATTCGTATTACAATTAACATCATAAACATAGATATTCTCTCCATTATCGACCCATTCAATACCTGCGATTTCGATTTGATTTTCTCGTAGAAAGTTTTCTAATTGTTCAATAATTTGTTTTTCATTTTCAGTAAATGTTTCAGCCGAACGAATATTAAAACCGTGTTTAATTTCGTCGGCACTTTGCTTAACTAATTTTGAATCGGCTGTTTTTCGACAAGCATCACTTGGACATAGTTGAAAACCTTGTCGTGTATCAACTTCAATGACATACATTAGTTTAAAACCAATAAATTCGGCTCGATTAATCACTTGTTTCGGTGATTTAATATATTCTTGTAAAAGATAAATACCATCGACAGAATAATCTTCGTCAATTGTATTATCGGCAAATAAACTATCTAATTTTTCATCATTGGTAAATAAATGAACGCCAAGACCTTTGCCAGCTCGATTATGTTTGGTAACAAATGGTGTCCATGTTTGTGTTGATTCATTGAAAAAATTCTCACGTGCTGTTTGTTTACAAGTACGAAGGAAATTGTCTCGTGTTTGACTATCAACTGATGATGCAGTACCAACAAAAGCCGTACGTGGGACACGTATGCCGAATTTGGTTAATTCAACATATTGTTTAACTTTGGATAGTTCAAGTGCAAGTGCTCGTTGATCGTTAATAATTCGACATGAATGTAAAGACAGATATTCGAGTACTTGGTTTGTAATTTCACAAGAATAACGATGATTGCGTGTGTGTGATGATGGTGAAATGCGATTGAAATAGATTGCATCAGTATCAGGCTTTTGATTTAATGAGTAGGCATGAGTTTCACTTAGATTCCATTCGACAAATGGTAATTGTAGTGATTCGAATGCTTTACGAAATGGTGGGATCCATGTATCGTTTTCATGAATGATATAGACAGTCATTTCTGTAATTCGTTTTTCACGTAATAAAAAAGTACTTTTATAGTGTGAAGTGCGTTTTGTTTTATTACTAAATCACACTGACAATGCATATTTCGTTCTGTTATTTTTAGATGACAGATTTAGCAAAAAATCTTCCCGATGAGACGAATATTACAGTGGAATTAGACAGTTTATTAGATGATGTTCGTTTGTATATAGACAAATGTCGACAATATAATAAAATACCTGGTATTGGCAAATTAGAACGAAAATTTCGAGCTGAAGATAGATTTTTACAACGCGTAAGTTGTCGTCTTATTCAGAGGTCAAGTCTTAAGTACGAAATATGATAAGTAAACGTTTTTTTTATTTGAAAGAACTATGACGATGTAAAAAAATAACAAGATAAGATAAAGTACGTTGAACTTCTTTGTTTAGCTTCGTACGGGTACACGTGATGTCAATATAAATCATTTAAAAAGTTCAAACCTCACACATTTACGAGCTATTCTTGAACAAATAGAAGAAATTGGAATTGATAATGTCAATGGCGTAAGAATGACAAGAAAATAAGTTCGATTGATTTTTTGTTTTCATTTGAAAAAAATCATTTAGGTATTAGTACCATTTAAAGATGATCGTCATCAATTATTAATATGCGATATAGTTTATAACGAAGGTCGAACATGGATGAAAATAATTGCAAGAAATGCCCAGGCCTTACATTTAATTTGGAAAGTATGAACGATGGATAAGAAAAATATCATCAATTTTGAGTTTTTTTTTCTTCAAAATGTATCTAGGGTAACGGACATTATGGACAACGAACAATTTTGATATCAATGAGACAATATACGGATACGGCTCGTTGCAATGAAATTCGTTATCAAATTCCTGAGATCGTTTTCTACTTTGTTCAAGGTGTCACTGAACCATTGGCAAATTTCTTACGAAAAAATAATATTGTTGTTAAAGTAAATAAAGCATTTAATAAACAAAATTCAACAAAATAACGAATCGATTAGGGTACAACTGTTGAAGTTGATGAAGATGTGGAAAAACGTTTACAAATACTCGATGATTTCAGTTCGAGTGAAAGTGATAACAATGATAGTGACAGTGATGGTGTTGAAGATGAAGATAATGATAATGATAATGATAATGATGATGATGATGATGATCTTCCTATTGAACTTCCTTCGACAAGTGAAACGAATAAGATCAATTTAGATGTTAGTACATTGATTTGTCTTGTTTCGGAATTAACACATGGTGGACATATTTATAAATATCCAAATAATTGGTTGGAAGTACCAGCACGAATGGAACGAATTGAACGATTAGCACCGAAATTAGAAAATTATATGAAAGGTGTGCTAGATTCTGGGAACGATTTCTATTTAGAAAGTGTTTTCTTTAGGAAAAGAATTGTTTATCTGTCAAACCGCATATGAAGAATTCACTTCGATTGTCAATGTTGTCGGTGGTCCAAATGAAAAACAACGAGCCGAAGAACTTCTCAAACGAGTAAGATCTATGTTTTGACTGTTTCGAAATCTTATTGCTTTTTTTTTTTCTTATTTAGTTAACTATTGTTCCTGATTGTTTATCAGAACGAGCAGCTACTTTACAAGAAAGTGTAAAAATAAAAGCTCGAGCTAAAATGATCTTTGGTACCGGTGATTATTTACGAGCTGTAACCATGACTGCAAATCGAGGTTTCGTTCGAGCAGCTGCACAACAAGTAAGTTCAACTGAGAACTGATTCGATAAGGCACAAGAAATATTATTTCCAGGGAATACATTTCGTTGTTTACATGCATGATACTATTCCGTTAACATTCAAAAGATTAATAAAATCATATACATCTTCAGACAATGTTGAGAACTCAGTCGGAGAACAAAATTAATTATGGATTATACATCGAACTTTGTCGAATTTTGTTTTGTTTTTATTTTCTAGGGTATTCCTTTTGCTATATATCTGCATGAATCCCGTGCATTAACCGAACAACAACAACAATTGAAATCTTTACCTCTATTTGAACAAAGTCAAACATAATAATCAAGCCAAAAAATACTAACAAAACGAACAATTCACTTTTCTTTTCTTTCATCGGTGCTAGTAAATGTTCCTTGGCGTGATATAAGATGCATATTTCTTTCTTTCTCTCTCTTTTTCTTTCTAACCTATTTGATTTGCACAGTTCTTTCTTCTTTTTCTAATAAATATAAAATCGAGATATTTGAATCTAAAATTATTCTTATTGTGACAATTGATGGCTATCGAAAACAAATCATTAATTAGATGAAAAAAAAAACGAATAAAATTTGCTGTGAGCAAACATTAGTTTGATTAGATTTTTCTTCTCGCCTGTTTATTGATTAAAATCAATTTCATCTTTAAAACCTCAAGGTTATAGCAGCTGAATTTTGAAAAATGCCATTCGAAAAAGACATTTCAATATTCGTATTTATGAAGATGAGAACGCGTGACTCGATTGATTAAATATTAGACCGAAAAGACAAGACGACGACGAAAGAAAGAAATAAAGAAAAAGAAATGTGTACATTGTCATTTATTCATGATCAGTGCTACTTTGTTGCTGTTGGCAAAATGAATTTTGGGCCTAATAAAAAGACATTTTCATTTTTTTTCGAGTCTGCTAGAGAAAATTCACATCGTTGACAAAAATATTTTTATATTTATATATATACTAAGGGCCAAATAACAGAGAAACTAAATGTGATAAGAAGTAAAAAAAAAAGAATTTTATGTACTCTCGATAACTGTAAACAAAATTGAATGGACAATCTGGGTTTTAACCGAGATGCTTCATTTGCATCAATATCAGTAGCTAATCAAGAAGAGATTCTTCAAGCACAAATCGATACTGTCAATGCTGTTGCAGATACAGCCGTACCATTAAGTGAATGGCGTTCGAGATTATTCGATCTATGGAAAAATTATAAATGGCGTATGAGACATTACTTCTACATACATTTATTTATTTTCTTTTTCAATGCAATGATTTGTGGTGCTATTGTTTGGACAATTGAAGAACGTAAAGTAGCTTATATCGATTGTTGGTTTGTTGCTGCAACCTGTGTCTTTACATGTGGATTGCAAACATATGATTTTGCTCTATTAAGTCGTTCATCACAAAGTGTTTTACTTTTCTATACAGGGATATCTGGTATAACTGTAAGCACAATTCCGGCTATTTTTATAAAACTCTATCGTGTTAAAACAGAAATTGTGAGCTCAGAAGAATCAAGAGGATCAGCATCGTCAAGTGAAAATGATATTTTACCAATAAGAAAACTTGTTCCACAAGAACAACAACAGCCACCTGATTCCGACGCCTACGAACGTATATCGTCTCTGCCAACACCTGAACATCTTCGTGTAACAGCATATATTCTCATGATTATTTTGATTCCTTCGACATGTTTTGTTCTTTATTTTATTGCTTTTATTTGTATGGGTCTTTGGTTAAAATATCATTATGATCCGAGTTATATTATGCAAGCAAATCAAACAATGAATCCATTCTATGCATCAATTGTTATAACAATAACTGGTTTCAATCAAAATGGTCTTTCACCTTGGACCGGTGGTCTTGGTCGATTAGTTGAAGATGTTTATATGAGTATATTCATTTCATATATTGTTATTGTTGGTACATCTCTATTTCCGGCTATTATTCGTGGTGTAATCAGTTTTTTAAAATTCATTGTACCGTGAGTAGAAAACTAAAATCAAATCATTCAATACAAAAAAGTATTTTCTAATCTGTTAGTTGGAAATATAAAATCTATTTCGATTATATTCTATTAAATAATCATCGTCTATCAACAGTCATATTTCCTTCGATTCAAACACGACTCTATGTTACAATTACTATTCTTCTACAAATGTGTACGTATGTCAATTTAATCCTTTCAGTGAAAATCTATAGTTTTTTTTTTTTTTGGTGTTTGTAGTGGGTGTTGGAGTCGCAATGATATTAGATTACAAAAATCCAGCGCTAGCACAATATAGTGGAGGTGTACGATTTGTTGTTTTCATGCTAGAAACTGTTAGTACTCGATTTGCTGGTAAGTAATAAATGGAAAATTCTCTCTATGACACGAACATAATTTGTGTTGATTAGGATTTGCAACAATTGATATAAGTTTATTATCAAAAGGTACATTGATTATTTTTGTTTTGTTAATGGGTATTAAACCACAAATGGTTTGTTTGAAAATTTTATTTTTTGTTTTTCTTCAAAATATGATACGATCTTTTCTTTTTATTTCTCAAGTTATGTGCAATAAATGAAACACCTTTCGAAATGGAATGGATTTTACTTCAAACACAACAGAAATTAGATGATAAAGTGTCGATTGATGGTCGTCGTGATAGTGTTCAAATCTTTCTTCCATTTAATCGAATGAAAACATTTCTTTCACGGCAAGGTTCATTAACAAAAGCTCAGGCAAAAAAGTATTTCTCTGTCGTGCATCGATCAACAGCCGCTGATCATGCTGTTGATCAATTAAATGAAAAACGTCTTCAACATCGTTTGAGTATGCTCTCACTCGATAGAATATCAGGCGATGAAACATCAGTGAATTCGAAACGAATTTCATTTCTTCGTATGAAACTTTTACTAATCATCTTTTGTCGTCATTCAGTAATTAGTCTATTCAGTTTATTAACATCAACTCGAACATGGTTATTTACTTTTGTATTTCTTATTTGTGCATTCGATTCCTATCATATGACACCAGTGGATCCGAATATAACCGTATTTCGAGTTATGTTTGATGTTATTAGCGCTTTTGGTGGATGCGGCCTATCCATGGGTCATCCAATGATAACATCAAGTTTTGCAACGGTTTTAACTGTACCAAGTAAAATTATTTTAATATTAACAATGTGCATGGGTCGACATCGTGGCCTATTAGATTCAATGAAAGATCAAGAAGAAATCGAATATAGTGCGCAGACTCTTATTGATAGTTGGAAACAATTAGTATTATTACAACAATTCGAACAAAAGAAACGACTAACTGAAAATCAACGAGAACCATCACCAATTATCACGAGATTCTAAAGGCATAGTTGATATTTACGTGTTTATGTGTTTTTTTAAAATAAAAATGAATAGTATAATCACTCATCTATAACCAATCGAATAATTAATGATTGGATATAAAAACGAATAATATGAAAAAAAACAAGAATATAGTAAACAAATGACGTTAGATACGGGAAATAAATTGTGTGATAAATGCAAAAAAAGTATTTCCATATCGAAATGTTACGGATGTCAAGGATCGTTTTGTTCGAGACATTTGATTAAACATCGATTAGATCTATCGGAACAATTGGATGAATTTAACCGTAAACAAGATGCATTTCGACAAGATTTGGAGAAAAATCAATTCGAATACAGTTTCCTCACGAGTATTTATGCTTGGGAACGAAAATCTATGCGACTAATACAAGAAATAGCCGAAAAAGCTCGTCAAGATTTACAAGAATGGACAGATCGAATTCGTAATGAAATGAAAAATTCATTGGAACAAATTAGTCAACAAATACAAGCGAGTACGAAAGCGGATAATTTTACTGAATTAGATCTACACAAATGGACAAAACAATTAGATGAACTTCGAGATTTACTTGAAAAACCATCGACTATTTCGATTGTTGAAGATAATACCGTAACCTCATTAATTCATCCAATTCAAGTTGTCGAAAAACCATCGTCTCATCAGATATCTTCACAGGCAACTAAAGATCTATCTCGAGAACATTTTGTTAAAGTCTATGGTTCATGTGAACTATCCGAAAATGATTCTTTAGTTACACAATCAAGTTATCGTGCTGGTTTATCACAAATTAGTGGATATAATCATTATTCATCTGGAATACATAGTATCGAATTTTTAATCGAAAATAAAGGACAAAAAAATCTTTTCATTGGTATTCTTTCATCGTCACATAAAATTATTTCGCCAACATTCGATTATTCTGTTCATGGCTGGTGGAATTTTGATCATACAATAATCAATGGTGAAAGTAAAACAAATGGTATTGAAAATGAAACAATACAATCCGGTGATCGATTAAGATTAATTATCGATTGTGAACAACACCGGATTGAATTAGAACATCGTCGAACAAAACGACTCGTTCAAATACCGATCAATTTAGAAGTTTGTCCATTTCCATGGAAAATCATCGTAAGATTATTGTCATCAGGCGATGCAATTCGTATCATTTCATAATTTATTATTTGCGTTGTTTTTCTTTCCTTCCTTCTTTTTTTTCGAGTACCACATGGCAAAGAAAAATAAAAACATTAAGTAGTGTGCACGCGTTTTTTTTTCTCATAGGAGGATTTTTCTCTCACTTTTTTTTTGAATCATGGCTTCGTGTGAAATAAAAAATTCTTGTGCTAAATGTGATAAAGGCGCCGGTGTAACGACTTGTAATGGTTGTGAGAAATCGTTTTGTCTAAAACATATTGTTGAACATCGACAAGATCTCGCTCTTGAGTTAGATCAACTTGGACAAGAACATGATAGTTTTCGTCATGATTTATTGAAAGACAATTCAATACATCCGATTCTTAATCGTATTGATCAATGGGAAAATGAATCGGTTACAAAAATTCAAGTCGTAGCCGAAGCAGCACGAGCTGACTTTCGACAATCGATCGATCGAATTAAAAATGATTTCAAAATGTCGATTGAAAAAATAACAGCCAATATACAAGCATGTCGTGAATCAGACGAATATACAGAAATAGATTTAATCAAATGGAAAGAAAATTTAAAAAATCTCCAACTATTATTTGAAAAACAAACACAAATGGATCTTATCGAAGATAATAATCCAACTAATTCGATATCAATGATTAAATTCATTGAACGTACCGAAGATAAATCTGTTCAATCGCAACAACCATTAATCATTTTGCAAGAGAAATTTCGTAATTTTGTTGGACGTGTATGTCTACTCGAAAATGGTCTCGTAGCAACTTGTCAAGGTAGCTATTGGGATGGTTCGAATATCTATGGAACACGTCTTTACTCATGTGGACAATCTGAAATACGTTTTCGAGTTGAAAATAAAGGTACAAATAATATTTTCTTCGGAATTAAAACAACATCACCACATACGCCTGTGCAAACATTAACATCAACTCTTAATTATGGTTGGTGGGAATTCGAACAAGCTATTGAAAGCGTCAATGGTGATCGTGTGCATAACGATCGAAATCTTCGAACAGGCGATGAAGTTACATTGAGTTTAGATTGTGATTATCGACAAATTCGATTACAACATCATCGTATTAATATGACTAAACTGCTTAATATTGACTTAGAAAAATGTCCTTTTCCATGGAAAATACTTATCATATTGCGTTCACCGAATGATAGTATTCGTATTTTGAATTAACTTTTATTTTAATTGTATAAAATAAAAATAAAAACATGCATTAATCAACAATCACATTCATTTGGAAAGAAGAAATTACAGAAAAAAGGATAATCTGATTTGAATTAGAATTTGTTTTTATTTTACTATAATTAATTATCATCATCCCATTCTTCATCAGGAATATCTGCTGATGGTGATGAATCACTTGGTTTGCGTAAGAGAGCAGATACATTCACTGTGCCGATCATTCGATCTTCTCCTTGTTCATTCGCATCAGTTTGTGTCGGTTGTTGACTAGCTTCAATTGGTTCATCGACATTATCTGTAGTTGATTCAGATGCCGGTGGTGGAGTTGCAGGACGTGCAGGTGATGGTTCACGTGGTGTTTCTTCCTGTTTGACTTCAACTGGAGCAGTAGTCTTTGTACTAGGAGCTTGTTGTTCAGAGCTTTGGTCGACTGCTGATCGTTTTTTCCTTTCTTCAGCAATACGTTGTTGTGTTTCAGCTTCTTTTTGTTTATTTATATTTTCGAATCTATTCATTGGCGAATGACAATCTTTTTCAATGAAAGTATGAATTACCTTGCTCGAATACCACCAACATCAGCTTTAGTAGTCGATGGTGTACTTGCAGGTGTTTCAGTCATAGGTGGTTCTAAACGAAGAAAGTTTGTAGAATCAATCTGTAACAATGATGAATTGTATATTTACTAGCGGCGGGCTTTGGAGCTGGTGGTGGAACTGGTTTCGATACTACCGGTGTTGATGGTTTCGGTGGTGTTGGAACTACTCGAGTAACAGGTTTTGGAGGTGTTGCAACAGCTGGAGATACAGGTGGAGCTTGTTTTGGCTCTTCTTTTTTAGTACTAAAGCCAGCTGTATAATCTGTAGAAACAAAAAACGAAAAGTTCTAATTTCTCTAATTACATGAAAATGAGTTGACCTGTTTGTGATGAATGCTTTTCAACAGTTGGTTTATAATCAAAGTTTTCAGCTGATTTATCTTTGGCACGATCATCAATACCATATTGTCCGCCGAAACCTTTTTTACCATCTATACAAAGAACGTATCTATCAATCAATGAATAATCAACAAGGTGAAATATTATTCATTCATTATTCACAACGATAACGATCTATCTTTCCAATGACAGTACAAAAATGAATGTATTTCGTGGAGGTGTATGTAATTGCAAAAAAAACTGATTGGTTTTTCTCGAATATATATCATTCATTCGAACGTCAACGAAAGAACAAACTTGCATCATGGGTAACAAACAAAAAGGTCGTGAAACTGAACCATGGGAATTAGATTCAATATCGAATTTAGTTGGTATACCACGTTATCAATTAGATAATATCTACAAAGATTTTCGTCGTGTTTCGAAAAAATATCTCCTAGATAAATATGAATTTCGTCGAATTTACAAAGATTTAACTCGTTATTCAACAGAACATACGGATTATTCGGAACTAAATCTCTACGAACATAATCGACGAAATAATGCTATAGCCGATCGAATTTTTAAAACATTCGACAAGGACAATAGTGGCCGTTTAACATTTGATGAATTTATTTCCGCTTATATCATGCTTCAAAATTCTATCAGTCCACAAACGCGTCTCAATTTTCTGCTCAATCATTATACAGAAGATAATAATGGTTATTTAACGCCGATGATGGGCCAACGTGTTATTCAGGATATGTCCGATTTATATGGTATAAATACAGATTATCAACAAGTCTGGAGAAATCTCGAAGCTAATTATGCTTTACAGAATGGAGGCATTCCATATCAAGCATTTACGGACTATTTTGTCAATCATCCAGCATATTCAGCGGCGTTTTATAATGGTATGCAAATACCTTTACCGCCACCATCGCCAGTATTATAGAAAACAGTTTAACGACAGATTTACCTGTTTGTGACGAATGTTTTTGAACATCAGATTTGTATGAAAAATCTTGTGCAGCCTGAAAATCATCTTGTTTCATTCGGTTAAATAAAGGAAAAAAAAACTTCTAACCTTATCCATAACTTGTTCAGTACCATATCTGCCTCCATATCCACGTGTGGGATTTTTTGTTTTGAAATCTTCTTTAATAGTTTGATCGACAGTTTTCATTTTGTCTTGAAGACTATTAAAATCGACATGATCAACTCGGCCTGAGCCGGGCACACTTGCAGATCCATATCGTTGTGATTTTTCCGTTGCTGTATTCTATTCAATCGAATCTCATTTCATTTTTTTTTAAATAAAAACTCTAGCAATCTGTCTACTTCATATGTCAAATCTGTATCCCAATCATCATCATTTGTATCAAATTTTGGCTTTGGTGCTGGCTTAGGTGGTCCTTGTCTCGACGCCATATTGAATAGATAAAACAAAAAGAATGAATTCAACGAAAAACAAAAAAAACGAAGATGAGTTTCTAGTTGTCTCGCTGGTTTTTTATGAAGAGTGCGCCACACGTATATGTGCGTGTGCGTCACTAGGCTATGTGTTTGGCACGAGAGAATGGAGGCAAGAACATAGCGACAAGATTTCTTGTGCACTCGTTTTCTTTCTTTTTTTGTTGCTCGGGATTAAAATAAGAATCAAAAGATAACGATGAATTCTAATCGATCTTTGAGAAGTAATACAAGTTTGAATAGTCGATTATCGAATAATCGAGCATCTTCACCGATCAATCCTCGGCTATCTGCATTACGAGAAGAAGAAAATGATTTACCACGAAAAACATTTAATGATGCAGATAGAAAATATCATAAGCTCGTGTTTGAACGTTGTGCTGATCTGCCCGAACGAAGACTTATTACTAATCGAGAGAAATTCGATCAACGTAATAGAAATATACGAAGAGATAATTTCAATAAATAATAAACATATTTGAACGTTTTAGTTCTTAGTTACGTCGGTTATGATCTATTGAAAACAACTGTGAATAAAATTTGGTTTGATGCCGATCGCGAAGTCAATTTTCAGCTGTTTCAACGAATTCTAACTCAAGAAAAACCGATTACTGAGCAAGAACTCGATGAAGCATTTAAAACACTCTATGGAAAAGATAATCGATTCAATTGGCATACAGTTGATTTCGATCGATTCCGGACGGATGTATCAGAAGTAAAACTGACTGTTTGTTTGTTTGTTTCGTTTGTACTGTTTTCATTAATTTGCTAGAAAGGTGATCATTTAACTGAAAATGAATTCGAAAGACTTCGTCGTTTGCTTGGTACTGAAAATGGGAAAGTTGATTTGAAAAAAGTTAGTTAATCTACAGGTTTTTTTTCTTCTTTTTCATTATCAATCGTTCATTGTAGTTAACAAAAACTATCGAAGAAAATAAAACAAATTATCGAGAAAAACTTTTGGCTGAAAAACAAGAACAAATCAAAGGTAAAAACGGAATTTAAATTAGCTTTTTTTCCCCTCAATTTATTTATTTCAATGAATTAGATGAATTCGAACGTCCATCATCGAGAAATAGTTCGCCTCGACTACGCAAAAATGGAAACAGCACGGTAGATTTAATCATCGAACCGAATTCGAAAAAATTATTCATCCCTCCGGTTTGTATACGGTCGCAAACTTTTCGATTGATTGACTGATTGTTTGTAGAAAACACGATCTTTTCAAAGAAAAGGTGCTTTCTTTTGCGAATATTTCAAATCACCATCGGATGCTCTCTATTGGTCACTTGGCTACTCATTTGAACTTAAACGAAATACATCAGTTTGGTTTACAGTCGAAACAAAAATCTCACCCTATCATAAAAGTATTTCCAAAATCACGAATTGTTCTTATTCAGTCGTTTTCTTAGATACACTTTTCAAAAATCTCGACATCCGATTGTTTCTCTTCGAAACAATACCTCGTTCGGGTGGCAAACGTCTTCTACATATTAGTTCTGAACAAAGTGGAACAGTAAAAATTTGTCTACTCATCAGTTCACATACATTTCCGATTCTTTCCTAGAAATGTTACCTCTATTTGGAGGATCTACCGAAAGGTTCATATGAAATCATTCCTGTTACATTCGGTGGCATACTTCAGCCACGTTCGAAAGAAATCAATGAACGTACACCGACAAAAACATTACGAGAAAAGAAAAAAGGAAATCAACTTGCAATGTCAAAAGATTACCGGTAGAAGACAACAAAATCGAATTGAGTGTATTTGTCGGTTTTTAGAGAGGTACTCGAACATATATTCGATATATTCGATTTGGATGGTAAATTTATGCATAGATTTTTGTTTTCTTTGATCGAATTTCGTTTTTTTTTTCTATAGAAAATAAACAACTCGATCGACAAGAGTATAATTTATGGACAGTTCGAATTTCTGGCGAAGAAATTACTGATGATGATTGGGCAACGATTCGACGTACGAAAACTTCAAACAACGATCGAAAATATTTGTTTATTATTCATGTTTAGAAAATGTTCATTTGGATGTCGATGAGAATATATCTCGAGAGAAATTCGTTCAATTAAATAATTTCGAAGTGCAAGATCCGGACATACCTGACGTCGATCTTTGGAAAGGTTTGACAGCATTAGGATTTAACTACGCACTTGAACTTGATATGGTCTGTGACTTTTTAGTTTTTATTATTTTTTAATCAATTCACTTTTAGATGTGTCCATTTGTATTAAATGTTCACACAAATGATGCCGATATTCATCTTAAACCAACATCCTATGTCGAATTAGGAGACATCAAAAAGTTTCTATTAAAATTTTTAAAGAATCAAAGCGAACGAATTAAACTTGATAATTCGGCTGTTCAATGTTTTCACTATCATGACGCATATGGTTCGATCGTTTATGCAGAAAATAGGGTTTTAAAATACTGAGCATTGTTTCAATAAATAAAAACGCTATTTGTTTATTTAGGATATGTCAAATGTTCGTCTCTCCATTCAATTAGTTGGCTCGAAAAATGCCAGTTTAAATCTATCAGCGGAAGCTCGTAAATCGACTGTTAACATTCCTCGTGATAGTTCTCAAGTAGGAAATCTTTTTTTTGAAATACTTTTTCTATTGATCGATTCGGTTTTTGTAGATTGTTTGGTTTGCACATCGATTGGATAGCGAACGTCCAATGGAATTGTTCGCCAATATCGAAACTCTATAAACCAACACAAAATAAATTATAAATGATGATTTTTATGTTTTCTTTTTGCTTTTGTCTCGCTTTATACTAATGAAAATTCGTTTTATCATATCGAATCATAAATAATAATAAAAACTATTGTTTTGTTTTTATAGATATGTTGAATATGAAATTTCTCATCGTCTTAATTTTTTGTTTTGTAAGTGAACGAATCTTAGTGAGAAGAGTCTGATGAATGAGCGAACGAATGTGTATTTTGTTTCAATGTAGATTGAAATTCAATGTGATTCATTGTCGGCAATTCAATGTCTTGATCGTGGATTTGTTTCGGAAAATTTACTTTGTTCGAGTTGTCTTGATTTAAAACAATTTCAATTGAATGAATTACAACAAACATGTCAACAATGTTGTACACAAACTGATCAAGATGATGATGATGAAAAGTCAATTGTATGAATTGGATTCTTTTGATGAAAGGAAACGAATGATGATGATGCATTTTGATTTTTAGAAATATCATCGAGCTGTGCTAACTGTTTGTACATGTAAATTTGGACGATATCCTCAGATTGAAGCATTTGTTCGTAGTGATCGTCCACGACGATTTCCGTCATTTAGTTTTCAACATGTACCTGGTGCTGAACCTGTTCTTCATTTGTACAATGATAAAGACGAGAAAGTTCGATCGTTAGGCATTGAAAAATGGAATACGGATACGATAACTGCTTTTCTTGAAGAAAATCTACAAGTTTAATTTTTATCAATGAACAAAATAAAATTGATCTATCATTTTGTTTTCATTCTTCAATAAATATCTATGATAAGAAGTGATCATTACTCTGCTTTTTTTCTTTTGTCAGATAGATAAATAATTGTTGAATATGGTCGATACGTCGAATGAGATCGATTGTAGGTTAAAATGTTTGTTTTTTCTTTCATCATTATTGAAATGAAAATATTTAGTCGATAATAATGATCAAATTCGTTTGTTGACAAATCTTCGTCAAGATATCAAAACACTTCTACTTGCACATCCACAAGGCATTTGGTTTCGAATGTTACCGAAAGTTTTCTACATGCAATTTAATCGTGACATACATTTCGATTTATTTGCAATAACAAATCCACTTCTATTTCTTGATTATATATCAGATATGATTCAATTTGATTTGCCAGATAATATCAATGAAGATGATTTTATTATTGAACTTAAACATGGTGGCGGCGGTGATGATGATCATCAATTAAATTTACCAAGAGAAGATCTGAAATTACAACGGTAGGAAATGAAGAAGTTTTAATCACGAGATATATTTTCAAATTTGTAAAGAGATCTTCTATTGAAATTATTACAAAAAGCAAGTTTAGAAGAACGAGGAAGTTTATTAAGAGAAATCTGTATTATTGATGAACAAAAATCAATTCTTCCAGTGAAAAGTAGATCAAGTATTCATATTGTATAATTGTGTTATGTTTTGTTGTAGAACCAACTCATGAACAAGTTGCACATCGTTTACAAAAGATTCGTTCGATGATTGATTATTATCTTCGATATTTAATAAAAACATCTGAACAAATTTCAGATAATGATTTAGTAGAATTATTTCAAAATTCTGATGAATTTATTACAAATTTAACACCATTAGCTCAACGTTTATCTTTATTATCGAATTAAGCGAAAAGAAAAAAACCAAATAGAAAAGTTTAATTGTTATGTTATCTTCCTTTTATTAGTCTTTCGTGATTTCGTCAGAGTGTTTGTTATGATTTGTTACAGATCACGAAAAGATAAATTAGATATCCACTTATGAAAAATATTTGTCCTTCTTCAGATAGTCAAATGTCTAGTGATCAATATCATGAAATACAAAAATTAATCTGTGAAAAACAGATTAAATCTCTCGTTGATATACGTCAACGTTTTCGTCAAGTAGGAACTAAATATTCATACAAAACAAAATATCACTCTTTTTATATTTGTCTAGTTTATTAAAGAAAATTTGGATACAATTTGGTATTCATATGTACAAGTAAAAGAAAGATTTTGAGTTTATTTAATCGAATATTAAACGATTTCTATTAGGAATATTTTCGAAAAGATTGTGAACGAATTGATATGCCATTGATTGAATGTATATGTGATTTGATTACGATTAATCCATTATTATCGAATGAGAACCATGATGATTTTTTATTAGTTTTAAAAGCTGAAAAATCATTGCAAATAAATGACGTAGGATAAACTATTTATTTATTTATTTCAATAAAATCTTTTCATTAATAAAGAAACTCGATGATGAAATGAAACGAATCTATTTCAAACGACGTTATCGTGCATTAATCAATAGTCGGTTCGTTTCAACACAATAAAAAAAACAAAACTGTTAATTCCAATAGTTTCTCTTTTTCAGTGAAATACTGTTTGATGATCTTTGTCAATCGATAAGCGACGATCGTCTCATGAAACTTCGCGCAATATGTGTTCTCGATGAAGAATTATTTGCACTTCAACAAGATTTTGCATTTAAATCACTTGGTGAACAAACAGCTATTCGTTTACAACAGATTCGTGCAATGATCAATGTATATTTCAAACAAACATCAACACAAATCTCATTCGAACATCCGTCGAATTCAATCTATCAACCGTTTATTCATACATGTGATTCATTTCTTTCAACATTTCGTTTATTTCTCAATAGTACAATGTCTGATATAAATCTATCAGATATTCAAAATGAATAAACACACACACACACATGACGAATGTTTTTTTTTGTCTGTCAAAAGGGTCTCAGACCAATCCTAAAGAAAGTGTCTATAATACAATTAGGGACAAATCCCGAGTGAACTATTTCGATGTAAGAAGATTTTTCTTTGCTTGAAAACGGTAAGCTTTTTGCATATGTGTCGGCGTGTGCCGACGATGACATTGACAACGAAGTATGCGCGCAAATGTTCGTCGAAATGTTCCATTACATAAAGCATATAGCATTGGACTAAAAAAAAACGGAAATAAATCATTTAATCGAGGGAAAAAAGGTTGTTCGTTGCGTTACTTTATTGTCGAATTAATGTAACATAACATATAACCAAAACGTTCCCAATACATTGGAAAACCATGTTGAAATATATCAGGTTTGATAGTTGATATGACGATATTTGTATTGTAAGGAAGCCATGTGACAATAAAAGCAATGAGAATAGCACTGGAAAGAAAAAGAAACGGATGAATGAAGATGAAATACAAGAAAGAAAGAAAAAAAGAGATGAATGAATAAACCTTAGGGTTTTAGCTGCTTTTTGATCTTTCATTTTTTCTAAACGACTTTTGACTGTTTTTACACTTCCATTTGCTGAAAGTGTTGCTGCCGATTTTTGTGGTGATAATTTTTGTGGCACAGGTGTTGTCGTTGTTGTCGTTGTTGAGGATGCTGTATCATTGATTTGATTAGACAGATATTTATGCTCATTTGCTGTCGATCGAATATTTTGTATAAAATTTTGTTCCGGTGTATGTCGTCGCCAATTGACATCATGAGAATAATTGTTCGAATGCGAACTTGGCAATGAAACAACTGTTTGACCACGTAATCTCGATTCGACATATTCGATATCTTTGTCAATTGAATTTAATAATGATTGACATTGTTGTTGTTGTTGAGATAAACGTTCGCTGGATGTTGTTGATGGTACTGCATGATAATAGAGACGTGTTTCATATTGAATTGATTTTTGTCGTTGATTTTCTGTTCGAATATAATCCAGTGATATCGGTTGATCACAACGACGTATCCATGGATCGGCATAGAGTATAGCTTTGTTCGAATCCACTGCGTTACAATTAACGTTCGAAGATCTATTTGCTCGTGTTAATGATATTGAATCATGATTTGGTGCTACTACAGGGCGAGTTTCACTGGACTCTTCATCATCGTCAGCAGTAGTCGTAGCAGCAGCAGTTAGATTTGAATTTTTTAAACTAAACAAAAATTATCTCAAGTTTATACGCCGAAAATAATAAGTTATTTTCATAAAATGAATACTAATATCTAATTCAATTTTCTTTCTGACTGCGTACATATGTCAACTCAATATTCAGAAAGCAGATTTTGTTCTCTGTGTTTCAAAAGAACAAAGAATGAGATGAGAAAATCGAGGGATATTTCTGATCTCTATTACCTCATATTCCAACAACAATGAAAATATTGATCCAATGACTTCGGTTGAGTTTTATTCGATGGAATTAATTTTTTCGATGACGATTTTTTGATTAATTGACTTTTCTTCTGTGAACGATTCGAATCTGTCGATATACTTTCATCATGATCAGCTAATGATGTTGCACCAATTGTACTAAAATTTTTTATTAAACGTCCATTCGAATTAGTATTATTAGTATTATTAGTATTATTAATTGTCGTTGTTGATGTTTGTGAGTAAGATGTATGATGTTGAGCTTGTAGAAGATGTAATTCTTTTCGTCGTTTAACTGTTTCACGATAAATACGAAAATAAAGTAAACACATTAATGTCACTGGTAAATAAAACGCTGCAATAGCTGTTGGAATTGCCACTATTATCCAATAAATAGAACAAAAAAGAAAACAACATTTCAACATGTGTATTCAATTTGATTGTTGTTGTTTTTTTTTCTTCTATATACCTGTTGCTTTCGAAGCGAATGGTAATCGACATTCACCTTCTGGTGGTCGTTTATCAATGAAAGGCCATGCCCAAATCCACTTTAACAAACACATTATTCAATTTTCTTTTACAACAGAAAAAAAAAGAAAGTAAAATTCTTACGGGTGTCCAAATGAGACATGAAACAGCCCAAGCACAACCGATCATAATCGATGCACGTTTAGGTGTTCGTTTCGTTCGATATGTTAACGGTCGTGTTATGGAAAAATATCGATCGAAACAGATAAGTAACAGATTTGCTACCGATGCATTTGACATTGTATAATCGACACTCAACCAAACATCACAAAGAAATGTATCGAATGGCCAACGATCTTTTTCGAAAAATGTAAAAAAAATCGGCATAGAAAATATTCCAATCGTAAAATCAGCTATAGCTAATGATAATAGAAAATAATTTGTTACTGTTCGTAATTGTTTATTAATACGAAATGAAATAAGAACAAGTAAATTTCCAATTGTTGTTAGAAATGTTAATATACTTCCGCCAACAATAATTAATATGGTTTTATATAATGCACCTGTTGATACTGTTGTTGACGATGTTACAAGAAGATTTGTACAATTATTAAATGAAATACACGTACTATTTTCAGACATCATCTGAAATAAGCAAAAAAAACAAAAATAAACTTAATCCAAACCAAAGTTATAAATATATGGTTTATATTTCCGGTTGGATTTAAAATTCTCTCTTTCTCGAAAAGAAAAAGCACTCGTACAACGGCTTTAGGATTGTTGTTATTGTTATTATTATTAAAATAAAAGAAAAATCGTTTATCTCTTTCTCGCTCTGAAACTATGTCTACAACCAAATGACACTTGGATTTGCATTTAGATGAATTAACTGAAGTAATCAAATGCGAGCGTGTTTTCATCTACCCCTGCTGTTTGGTTACATATATACATAATTCCTCTATCGGAATCTATCAGATCAATTTATATTCGAAGAAATAGAAACGAGAAAGAAGAAAAGACAAACAAAAAAGAACAGCAGTCTTGCATGAAAAACTAATATCTGTTGAAAGATAATCTTGTCATTGAACTAGGACAATCGCTGGATGTTTTCTTGTCGAAATATTATCTAACATATGGATGATAATACGTTTCATTCGTACGACAAAGAAATAAAGAAGAAAAACGACGATTGTTCGTGTCTCGTTTTTTTCTCTTGCCTTTGATAGTATGTTTTCTTTTCTTCTCTCTCTCTCTCTCTAGCTCGATCGTTTTCAACATAGAGTTATAAATCACTCGAAAGGAAAAAAAGAGGAACTGTTTGTACTTGCTTATTTTAATTTTCTATTTATTAAAATATCAAAGCTTTTCAATAGGTAACTACTGTCGTCTATTGATTTATGGTGATGTTAGATTGAAACATTCGAGAAATAGTTTTTACTAGAAGAAGAAGAAAAAGAAAAAGAAAGAAAAACAAAAGGAAAATCTTTCTTTCCTTTTCTGTTCTTTTTTTTTCTGTCTCATTTTCTTTCTTTTTCGAATAGACAAAAATCGTGTGCAATTATCTTTCTTTCGTTTATGTTTACACAATAAATATACCGTCGCCAATCATTTTTTGTTTCAATACAGATCATCGTGCTCACGTACGTCCGAATTCAATCGTTACACCTCTCCTTTTCTTCTTTTTTTCTCACGTGATATTTGTCTGTTTTTTTTTCGAGGGGCTCGTTGACGAATTCTGAAGTAATATTGTTTTCTTAACAATCAATTTATTTTCTCATCAGAATTGTCTAGTGAGACAAATTTGTTTCTTTGTTTCGCTAATGTTTTCTACTTAACTTTTTCTTTTTTTTTGTTTTTCTTCTTGTCGAATCTATCAAGAAAGAATTATTATCAACAATTCATTATAAACGGATATTATAGACGATCTTATTTATCTTGAAAAGAAGCAGAACAACAGATAATCATTTAGTCCATTTAGAAGAAATCGTACGAGTTGGGTTTTTTTTCCGAAAGAAGAATATTTAAGCCAATCAAATGTGGATTTTAGGTACGACTCACCTACTGAATAACATAATTCATTGCATTTCCGATTTTCCTAAAACGCTTGACTTTCATTTTGTGATTTGATCTATTCTAGCATGAACATAAGAAACGCATACATATATAGAGAGAGAGCGAACGAGAGAAAAGAAAAAGATGATGATGATCGAGAGGGCCAGAAGTATTCTTTTTCAATGTCATCGTCTAAAATAAAGTGTGTTCAAATGCAATAGTGTTTGATCTACGTGACTTGGCGACGGAAATACTAAATCTATATATCATATTGATTCTCTGAGAACCATAGTTTTTAATTGTATTTGTATATGAATAATAACTGTCTTGGTAATAAATTGCCAAAAATCTTCTACAAGTACACATTAATGTTGTCTCTGCTACTGTCGTCAGTCAGTATGTTTGTCGATTATTTTAACAGCAAATATGCAGGCATATTAACAATTTACGTTATTTTAACGCTGTTTTTTTCTCATATTAAATCATATATTTACTTTATATAACTTCAAAACATTGAATAAATGAGAGAGAGTAAACGAAAAAAAAAGATATTATGTAATTATAAAATTTTAATTATTGGAAAACAGCAAAAAAATGGAGCAACTCTGACACTATCGTTTACATATCGATCGAAAACGCATTTCTTTAGTAAAACGATAAAAGTCTCTCAATGTACAAGAGTATACAATAGATATGAAAAAAAAGACCTTATGGTTTCCTTCAACAATATGTTCTATCTCTTCTTCTTCCTCTCTTACTTCATCAATTAATCACTCACTGGACATTTTTGTTTTGTCGTAAATAAAGCAATGTAAATCTGCTGATTCTCTACTTCGACGGAAAAAAAATGCCACTGCTTTTCAATGACATATTGAAAACACATTTTGAATCTATCAATCTGACATTGAGACGTACGAATATATTATTGATACAAACATTTGAACTAGTTTTATTTCACAATAGCAATAATAGTCGACCTTATTCTTTTTTTCGTTGTTATTGTTGTTGTTTTCCTATGCATATATCAATACATACATACATACCTCGGCGATTTGTCATATAGAAAGATAAAGCAATAAATAATCAACATATATACATTTGCTTGAATAACCAAGAAAAGAAAATAAACAATAGATTAATAAAAATCATTGACAGCGGTCATTTTTTATTAGCTTTATCAACGCATCAATACATACACACACGCACACAGACACATATATATATATAGTTTTAACGAAGCGATAGCTTTATGTGTTTTGAAATAACACTAATGATGATTAGAACTATTGTTGAAATATAACGATCATTCTCCGATTATCCAGAGAAATAGAAAACAATAGGTTGAAGAAAACAAAATATATTCTAGATCTTTGAACGACATGCAAAGTCAATGTTATATTATGTTACATTTAGTTACAAAGACAAACGTTGACAAAAAGAAAAATATATTATTTAGCTCATAAATTGTTGAACACCTATTCTCGTACACATACATATATATATATATATCTACATCTTTCAATGTCCGTTCGATCGTGACTTGTCAATATTAAAAAAAAAGAAAATGATCGATATAAATATTCTTTTGTAATCGAATAGAAGAAGAAAAATCCGAACGACGAAGAAATACTTTTAAAAGACAGAAATAAAAAAGAATTATTGACGATAATATCCTTGAAGTTTTCGTTAGATTGATTATTATTTATTTTTGTTTTGACTGGTGACATTATCAGAAAGAATAATAAACATAGGAATTAAGGTATGAATGTCTATGAATCGATTGTCTTCTCTTTTTTTTAATACAAAAATCTAGAATAAATACAACCAAATGTCGAAGTCAACTATTATTTGATTTAAGATTTCATTCAAAAATCAAATTTAGAAAAGAATCACAAGAGTATATTTCCGGTAGTAATAGACATTTTTCTATTATTATTTATTTATTTAAAAATGTAAAAGAAAAGAAAACATTCGACGAACATACGTATAAATAGACAGACAGACAGACACACACAGAGAGAGGACAGACGAATAGAAAAATAAATATCAACTGGAAAAGAATGTGGATTAATATTTAGTTTTTCTTTGCTAATCTTTCGAATGTAAAAAAGCTCACAACACCTCCAATTAAAAATCCAGCAATAGAACAACCAATCCAAAGGCCAGTAATCAATGGGCCGGATGTTCGTGTATTTTCTTGAGTAGTTTCATGAGCAATATTCAATGAACTTGTACGTGCACGTAGAAGAACGAATTTATCGTTGACTTTGGGACGGAAAAGTAAAGCATTGGAATTGATTATAGTTTCTAAACGTTTTATAAGTTCACTGAGAGATGTTTCAATTAACGGAGCTTCAACAGGTCCTGTACGTGGTGCTGCATCAAGTAGAGTAAATGTTACACGAATATCACTACCGTCTTGATCGACAATCAGATTTGAAAGACGTATAGGTCGAATTTGAAGTGTAGCTAATAATGAATCACGAATTTCAGAACGAAGAACATTGATATTTTCGAGAACAGGATATTTCTTATCATTAGCTATTGTAAAAGATAGAACAGCGAGATTGTATTTTTCTATGAAAATTGAAAACAAAAACAAAAAACAAATTCTTAAATGACATATCGAAGAATTTCTTACCACTAGGACCTAAAGCACGATAACAATCTGCAAGTGTAAATTCGATTTCAAATGCTGTCGAAGGATTTGTACGATAATTAAAAAATACTACAAACAAAAAAAAATACATAGAATTGTTTCTTAGTTTTGTTAAACTTTACTCATTTCACTAGTAAAATTCAAAGAGCCAGATTCATATCTTTTAACAATTAATTTCATTGGAATCCATTGAGTTAAAATTTCATCATTAATTCTCGTTGCCCAATACCATTCTCGATGAACAATTAATCCATTTGAAAAACGATTTTCTCCAACCCAAACATTGCATAAAACCCGATCACGACACCATTTCTCTCCTGTAAATTGATATGTAATATCATCGAGAAGGAACAAATGTTGACCGGTACCCATTTGAAATTGATTTGGATTACCATCCACTGAAACAGCATCAGATGAATTCGCATTAATATCTGTGACATAACAATGATGATTATCATTAATATAATGATAACTAAGACCAACACCGTAGTCATGTATTTCAGTGTAATGGTGCCAATCAGCTTGGCCAGTGTGATCAGCTGCCCAGAAATCATCACGAGAAAATTGATATTCTAAATCGTAGAATTTATGAGCACTAACAATAAATTTATCGGTAACAGGTCGATAAATTTCAGCATTGGCAATAATTCGATCAGGAATATTCGCTGGAACAGGTGTACCCATTGTTCGATTGACACAGTAGACACCTGATGGTGTTTCTAAAGCTTGACGTTCTTGACGTCGACTTGGATTCGGCAGATAATTAAAAATACGATATTCGTAGTTTTCTTTATGACCAGCTTGAGTTGTAAGTAGAACATCGATTTGTAAAAGAAAACTTTCATTCACTGGTAGATAAGCTTGAAATTTCGTTACATCCGATGTATAATATGTAACTTGTGCTGTTGCATTGAAATCATCGATTTCAAAACATGATTTAAATATATTTGCTGGTATATCACGTATGAAACCGGTCGAATCAAAACGATTGCCCCAATTGAGATTGACTTCATTTCGTGATGTAAAACCGAGAAGTATTGATGGTTTAAGAAGATATCCATCTTCTTCAATAACACTCGTCAATCGATCCGATGTTATTTCTGTTCGTTTACATTGCGGTTGTCTTAATGGATCATCAAAACTAAGTGTAACAGCAAAATGTTCCTCAGTTGTATAATCCCAATAATAAGCTTTTGGTTCTAGTCGAAATAGGAAAAAAAACAACAAACGAATTGATTATTTAATGAATAGATGTAAATACCATTAACTGATAATTTAAAAACCGAATCTCGTGTTGTAGAAAATGCTTGTCCAATTTCCATAATTCCAGTGGCTGTGTGGAGTTCAGCCATAAGTTCAAATCGATTCGGTATCGTACTCCATTTTGGATCGGCACCTGGTGGAGTGACTCCACCTGGACACTCTTGTGATTGACTGTAAGGTAATAGACTGACAAAAACGCTCAGTATACATACAAATAATCGAGTCATTATGAAATTAATTTCTTTCTCTTCGAAAAATATCTCTCAACAATAAGAATAATGTTTATGTGACGAGTTTTATTTGATAAGTAATTTGTTTGCACGTATTATCTATTCAACCTACACCATACTAACAATCTTTTTTTTTATTTCGTTTTACGAAAAAGAAAAATGACAGAGTCCACAGTTGATTATTATCAATTCAACAAAACGAACGAACAAAGAGAAAAAAAAAACATTCATTTCATCCGCTTTGTTGTTTTGTCTTTTACGAGATCTGTTGATTGACCTTGTAATCTATGGATAGTAACACGATTAATTCAATCGAATTCAATTTGATAATGCTTCTGTTTTTTGTTTTGCATATTATCATATAAATTCTATTAGATATCGCGTGAAATAGAAAAATTCACAGCAAGAGATCTCGTCATGTTAACTGAAAAACACCTGTTTAGTGGTAAGATCAACAATGTTGGATTCATTCTCATGTCCTTGGCCGATTATTTAACGGCCTCGATATAACTCTATCATTGCTTGAGCAGAAAGATCTGTTCTCTCGAGTATAAAGAAGATAAATTGTACAAACAAGAAACGATGGATGTATACTTAGTGTCCTTCTTTTCTTTTTCTTTCCCAAGCGAAACGAAGAGAAAAAGAAGGAAAGCATCGTTTTCTTTCTTTTTTTTTCTCTCTCGATACGGTCTCGAGAAGCAAATAGGAATGAATGTTTATTTCTCTAATATTATGTATATAACAGATCTACTCGAACAGAAAAAAGAAGAAGAAGAAGGAAAAAAAACGACGAACCCATTTGCTAGTTATTTAGCTACTTGGACATAAAAAGAAGACGAAGAAGTCGAGCAAAGAAATGTATGCGCCTCGTGCTAAATTCGAACGTATTTATATCGTTTCTCCAATAAAAGTTGCAATTATATTTTTAATTATTCTTCATTCACTTTTTCTTGTCATTGCTCTATTGACATCGTTTTGGATTGAAACTAAAGTTGGTCATTATGGTCCATTATTTAGTTGTGAACGACGTCTAACATCTCGAAAAGTCTCAACACTATTTCCAATTGAATGCCGTTTTGGACAATCATTTTATAATTTGAAATTACAATGGATGCCAATTACAGCTATCGTTCTTATTAGTTCATTTATCTTTTCATTAATTACAATACTTCTTGCTAGTTTATCATTTGTTCAAAATTCATTATTAAAACGTCGTCGTTTATGGTTATCAACAATTCTACTCTTATTTCTTATATTTCTACTTGATTGTTTTGTGATTATCTTTCTTCCAGTTAGTTATTATCATCAATATTATCATCTTCAATGGGCATATGGTATACATTGTGGTGCAACATTATTTATTTCAGTTTCGTTCATAACATCGATTCTAACGTATAATTCAGATGATATTCAATATGTTGAAGCTATTGATGAATCGTCCAATGAAAAACCCGATATAAATATATAAATATTTACTAGAACAAGCAAGCAATAGGAAAAAAAAACTATACATGAGAATTTTGCTTTTGTGTTTTTTTTATATTTGTAGAATTTTAAAATCGTTGTTTTTTAGTTTGAAATTCTTTTAATGCTTGTAAACAGACATCAGTCATGATACGTGTTCGATCGACATCAGATACATTATGAAGTTTTAATGTATTTCGTACTGAATTCAGATTTCTGAAAGAAATAAAAATTCGAATGAAAACAAAACAAAGAAACACGTCATTTTTTTCATTTACCTCAATAAAAGAAACATTGTTTTGGGCATTTGTTTTAAAATTCGGAAAAGTGCCTGTCGTTTTCGATCCATTAATTTTCTATAATGTGTTTGCACTTCTAATCGTTGTTTATCACTTAATTCACTTGCATATACATCATCATTGGGCATTTCAATTCGACTATGTTTCAATGCAAACATTTGCAATTCTATTGGCAATGGGTCCCAATCTTTAGCATACGTCGGTACTTGAAATTGTTCACAATCAGGCAATGGTTTCATTGTAATCAATGTACAAAATAATTCGTAATCTTTCTCTGGCGCACCCAAAGCTGTTGCTGTTTGTTTCATACGAACATGATCGTTGTTGATACATGCCATCCAAAGTTCACAGAGAATTTGTCGTTCTTCACTGAGTAGATTTTCGTAGATGCCATGATCGAGAAGAACAATATTTGCTTGTTGATAGGTTTTTGATTTTTTATTGGTATTGACTTGTACGTGAACGTTGCCGGGATGAGGATCAGCATGAACGAAACCCGTACGAAAGATTTGTTCGGCAAAGATACGAATGAGTTTTTCATCGATCTAGTGAATTAAGATTAATTTAAGAAGAAGAAGAAGAAAATAACTTACATCTTTTAAAGAAAGATTCATTTTTTCTAAATCATCAAGTTGATCAACTGCGACACCATCAATAAAATCATATGTCAAGATACGCTAAATAAATCAATGAGTTGACGTTATGTATACACGTATATCAAAAGTAAAATCTCTACTTTTTTTGTGGTCTCCCAATGAACTTTAGGAATAAGAACATAATCTAGATGTTTTAAATGTTCTCGACAACGTTCAGCATTTCGTGCTTCGTGAAGGAAATCTGCAAAGAATTCATATTCAAAACAAGTCTCCTATGTCAATAAACAAAAAAAATCTACCTAATTCTAAAGTCAAATCATCGTGTAATTCCTGAAAAATAAAACATAATCTCGACATTATTTCTTTTATTTCTGCTCATCTTACGTCTAACATCCAAGCCTAAACATTAAGAAAGAAAGAAAGAAAGTTAATATTCATTATCTCAAATCAATTCGTCTTACTAAAGTCCATGTTGGATTAAACCATTCCATAAGATTAAATAAAATTCTCATCCGAAAAAAAGAAAAACATTCAAAGAATGAGAATTTAAACCGAACATTTTCGTTTATCTACCGTGACTATATCTGTTTCGTAACGTTCACGTAAATCCGAATACTGCACTTTAACTGCAACACGTTGTCCATCCTTCGTTTCGGCATCATAAACTTCAGCTAATGATGCAGCAGCAACAGGATTTCGATCGAATTTTCCATAGACATTTTCTGGTAAATCACGAAAATATCGTTTAAATAAAACATCAATCTAACCAAATGCGAAAAAGAAATATATAATCAATGATGCTATGTACGTAATTACTTCGCCTTTATCTCGACGAAGAGCACGTTCCTGAAGAACTTGTAATTCTTCGTAATATTCTACGGGTATGACTTCAGGCAAATTAATCTTATAGAAACAAAGAAGATGTAATTTAATAATCATTAACATTTACTGATGATGATGACTTACAAATGCTTGACCAATTTTGACATAAACACCACCAATATCGATGCAAAGATTAACAAAACGTTTAGCATTTCGACGTCGACAATCTTGAAGTGCTAGTTGATATTCTGCAGTACCCTAAATTACAGATCGATCGAAATAAATAGACAAGATTTCTCAATGTTAATGTTTTTGCCTCTGTTTTAAATAATAAACTCATTTGTTGATCAATCATCGATCGAATTCCAACTGAAATTGCACTAGAATAATAAAAATAATATGATAGAAATAAGAATATTTTCGTTTTAATTACCGAAAAGCTCGTCCGATACTTCCGAGAACGATTCGATGTTTTCGTCTCGTATCGGCTGATGTCGATAATCGATAGACTACATATGTTGTTATTGGTAATCCAAAAAGTAAAACATATTGTTTAATTGCCCAACGACGTGTCTTAGCTGTTAGTTGTGCGGGCGGAGTTGTTGTTGGTGTTGTCGGAGGAAAACGAGAATAAATATCTGATCTTTGACTATTGAATCTTATCGTTCGTTGTGATATTTTAAAACAATTTTGAGCGAGAAAACGATAATTCATTTTTTTTTCAAATTATCTAAAATAAGATTGATTATCCCAAGAGAGACCGTAAAATATAATATATACGTAAAGTGAAATATGTCCATGACAGCTATTTGATTGCGATCGAGAACCAGTCAAACCGTAAACAAACTAGATGACGCCACGAATCAATCTACATTTTCGACATTTCTGTAGTTACAGAATCGTTTAAGGTAATTTAAATATTGATTAGTTTTCTTTTTCTTTCAATAAATAAATATTTTCTCCGAGATTCAGTCTACATTTGCTAATATTTACCTGAAATGAAATCGTTTGTTTTTAAAATAAATAAAGTCTCTTATTTCAGAATAAATATTCTAAATAAATCAAAATGGTTGTTAAATTAAAAGAATAGAATTTTTATTTGATTCTGGCACTTAGTGAAGAAATAAAGCAAATGAATTTACAATACATAAAAGAGATTAATTTGAAAATAAAATATACGAAGAAAAGATTATGAATGATTGACTTTTTTTCTGTTTTATTAATGTTTTTCATTTCTCGTTGCCATAGCTTTCTTTGCTTTCAACCATTTAGTAGTTGCTTTCGATTCATATGCTGGTGGTTCACCCAAAGAATCAATCGATTTCTTTTTACCACTTGTTTGTCGATTGATATTTTGTTGTTGTTGATTAGCTGATGTATCATATTCGAAATTAGCATAACGCGTACGATCTTCATCGACTTGATCATCATCAGCAATAATACCGAGTTTATTGGCAATCCAATGAACTTTATCGACAATACCTTCTTTGATTAAATCAAAGCACATAGCTAGAATAGCTAAACCGAAGAGAATATAAAGTGAAGCAAGTAAAAATCGTAAACCCGATGTTTGTCCCGACGTTATACCGGGTACCTAAACAACAAGAACAACGTGAAAATTCATTTTTGTTTTGCTAGAGAAAAACGTACGTAATCGCCAAAACCCATCGTTGACAATGTAACATAACAAAAGTAAACCGATGAAGTCAAACTCCATTTTTCGAATCGATTGAACATAAATGCGCCCAAACAAATATAACCAATAATAATTAAAACGACAGCACCAAATGGTACACGACCTTCTATATGATCCCAAATATCACCATCTTCTTCCTCGTCTTCATATTCTTCATCACTATATTTCTCATCCGTATTTTGCATTGCTTCAGGCCAAGTTGGATCTAATGAAGCTGTGCCTGTATAATCAATATCCTCTTTGGGCTTGTTTTTTTCTGTACGAGTTCGTCGTTTGGTTCGACGACGATTTCGTGTATATGTTCGACAAACACAACAAACACATCGAAGTAAACCAGCATACATAAACCGAAAAATATCACCAAGAACCGAACTGATATTGGCGAGACAAAGTAAAAAGATTGGAATGCCAATTAATGCATAACAAATACAAGTAATTTGTCCTTCCCTGAACAAAAAGCATTTTTATTCTAAGAAAATAGTCAACGAAATCTTTGTTTACCATGAAACAGGTGTTACATGACCATAACCAATTGTTGTTATAACTGTAATTGCAAATAATAATGCCGATGGAAAGTCCCAATTTGATGTATTCGTACAATTTTGACCAGTATAACGTAAACTTATTCGACGTTGATAGACGTCTTTTGTAAAATTTTGTAAATAATCTTCAATACGTTCGTACATTTGTGTTGTATTCTCTTGTTTAAGATGAATATCCTGGTACATCGTTTCGGACATATTCGATACATTCATACTTTCACTTACTAAATCAATGAAATCATTTCTCAATTGTCTTTTCGATGATAATAATAATAACAGCGAACTACTTACAACTTGCTTGTTGACAGTTTTGTAATTCGATATATTGTTCGAGTAATTGAAAAAGAAAAGCTCCGCCGATACTATAAGCGATAGCAACAATAACAAGACCAAGATTAGAAAAAAGAAATTGAATAAATCGTCGGTAGAATGATCGACGTTTGATATTGTCTCGTGGATCGGCTGCTATAAGATGAGATGTTCGATCAATCGGCATATTTATGATCTAATCGTTAGTGGAAACAAAGCAAAATTTTATTCTTCGATTATTCAAGTTCAATAAATGGCTGATGAATGTCGTAGAAAAAAAAACGAGGAAATAAATAGTAAATAGCCAATTGAGTGAGAAAACGAGAAAAAAAACGGGAAATAAAAGCAGTTAAAGAAGAAACTAATGGAGAAAAGAGTAGAAAATGACGTTAATGAATTTTTTTTGTATTTTATGCAAATAGCAATAGAGAAATTTTCTTCTCTAACATCGTTTTCTATTAGTTAAATATTATATTTTCTTTTTCTTCTTTGCTTTTTCTTGACTAATAACTGTTAAAACTCAATTAGAACTTTTTTTCTCTCTCTTTCTCTCTGTTGAGACAAAAGAAAAAAGCAAATATATTTCTTTGTTTTTCTTTTCTGGAAACGCAAATCAAAGACATGACTGAATTTGAGGAATCAATAAAACAAATTTGAATGTATTTCATAAACTTTTCTTGTTTTTTTTATTTTTTGGTTTTAATATTTGTTAAAACCAAAATGTTGAACGTAAACAGCAGAACAATGACCAGAAAACAATGGAGTAACTCAGAGAATAAAAACGAACAAAAGAAAGAAAAGAAAAAGGAAACTTGAAAAAAAAACAACGCTTTTCTGATTGTTGTCGATATTATGATGTTGTTGTTGTTGTAGAAGGATAAATTGTTCTTTGTTTAGAAAGTGTTTTCAGCTGATTTACTGTTCATCACCTTGACCTCCATGTTGTTGTTGTTCTTCGTTGTTATTCTAAAAAGGAAACGGTTAAATGCATGAGTGAATAAATAAATAAGCATACTTCATTGTGTGAATCACGATTTCCTTGACGAGCTCCTCGGAAGAATCGGCCACGTCCTCGTCCACGGCCACGACCACGTCCTCGACCACGAAGACCTGAAAAAACGCCAACGATTTATGTCGAATCGAGAAGAAACAATTGCTCGAAAATACATACCAAATGGTTGACCAATTTGACCTGGTAATGGACCCATTGGGCCACCTACGAGTGGGCCACCTCGTCCACGAAAGATTCGTGGTCCTCGTCCTTTAACAAAACAACATTTCGATCAGTATATTCCTATTTGAATTCTTACCTCCAAAGTCACCTTCGTATCCGCCATAACCTCCACGAAGTGGTGGTCGTCCTCGTCCTACGACAAAAAAAAATCAACAAAAGATTTACTCATAGTGAACTATTTCGTACCTCGGATCATTGGGCCACCAAAGCCACGTGGTGGTCGACCGAAGGGTGGACGTCCTCCCATCATTGGTGGACCGAAGTTATCGAATGGTTGACCGTATGGTTGTTCGAAACCACCTGGACCTAAGAAAATTCGTTCAAAAAAAAAAACTTTTTATGTCCTATGCACATTAGCCTATTAACATACCACGGAATGGTGCTCCACCTCGGCCACGGAATGAACCACGTCCTCTGCCTCGTCCTCCGAAACCACCTCGAGTATTATATTGTCTTCGATCAGCTGCATATTTTGAACCTTGAACACTGCTTCCATTTGGACCTGTTACATTAGCAGCTTCGAAACCTTTTTCTCCTACAAAACAAAATAATCATATTATTTGTTTCTCCATCTCGTGATGATGATTGTACCTTGAACAATATCGAATTCGACTTTTTCATCATCACCAACACTTCGTAAATATTTTCGTGGATTGTTTTTAACAATAGCTGTTTGATGAACAAAAATATCTTCATTTGTATCTTCACTAAAAAAAAGCGAAGTCAAATGTTTTTGAAATCAAATTTTCTCGTGATTTTTACCGATGGATGAAACCATAGCCGCTCTTGACGTTGAACCATTTAACTGTACCGGTTACTTTTGTCGCTAGAAAACGAAAAGCATAATAATATCTTATCTCGAATAAATAAATAACTGATAAAAAAAGAAACACAATAGTAAAAAAAAACGAAAGTCCCCGTGAAAAATAATCGTTTCGAGAAAATTCCAAATGATCTGCGTCATCGTTACTGTTTCGTTGTTTTTTGTCAATCTTTCCCACAGAATTGCACACGAAAAGAAAGAAATCGAAAATGAGTAATCAAGACATACCAACGACATTTTTACCATTGATTTGTTTTGGTTCGTCAGTGCCCGAACTGGTTTGGTCTTGTGGTTTGTTAAGATCAGATTTTTGTTCGGATGTTTGATTTTGATTTTGAGTTGTTGCCACGTCAGTCGACATGTTAACCTGTTTTAATTAATTTAATTTCGAGAAAAATAAAAAGCGCGTTGGTTCACAATAAAGATGTTTTCTTTTATTATGCTGTTGCTGCGCTGGATGTTAAATTTTTCTTTTTTTTTTTTGATTTTAAAAACGCTCGGGCGCGTGTAATGATGGTAGTGAATGGGCTTTTGTTGCTCTTATTCTAACGCATCTGAATGACGTATATTTCGGCCATTATGTAGGGAGAGCAAGACATGTATCGACCATAAACAAGAGAAAACTAGAGACGAGAGAGTGAAAAAGAGAAAGAGAATCGACGAGTTTTTTTTCATTTTCTTCGTTATAAATTTATCGTTCTCTATTTACGTATTCATTTTCTGCGTACTTATCACGTGTAAGTACAATCTAAAAGAAAACCCAGTGAAAATGATTTCAAAGTAGAAGAAAAAAACCACAAGAAAGAAATAATGTTATTATCTATCGAGAGAGAGAGAGAGAATAATCTAGAAGTATTCGTCGATTAGTGTGACTCGATACCATAGACGTGGTCTCTCTATCCAGGCTATATAAGTTAAATTAAACAGAAGATGAAATCAAAGATTTAAGCAAAATACTTTGTCGAAAACAGATTACATATGATATTTGTAATCATCTTTGTTCGATCATATCGAGATCCATGATATCCAGGGATAAAGATTAAACAAAAAGCAAATGACCGCAAGAAAAACATATTGTTAAATAGAAGATATTTATTATTAAGAAAAAAAAGGTGTTCGTTTATTTTCTTCATTCAACAATAAACTGATTAAAGTCTTTTAATACAGAGAGAGCACTACGAACAAAATAAGTTGCTATGGCGATTTGATGTTCGATTTCTGTTGTATCATTAGTGCTAATAGCATCACTAATAGATGGAAAGCCAGAGGCAGCGTATTTATTCGTTTTAGCCGGTGCATAAATAACGTGTCTAAAATGTAGAATAATAAGTTATTGTTTGATTTTGTGTTTTCTTACTTCATATCAGTGTAATCACCGCCTTGCCCTAATGGATTGAGAAAAGCTCGTTCTAATTGTAATAATTGATCATTATAAGCACGAATAACATACGGACTAAATGGAAAACAATAATATATTAGTGTTTGTTGAATGAATTGTACTTTTCTCTGTCCATTGATTTTGAATGATTGACAAACGTGGCAGCAGCTTTACTAAAATCATTGATAGCCTCTCGAAGTGAAGCTAGAATTAATTAAATGTGAACGATTAAATATCCAATAGATTTGCATTTTTACTGAAATCTATGTTTGAATTTATTGAAAATCCGTCGATTATGTTATTGAGAGCAAATGTATATCGACTAACATTCAATGGTAGAACAGGTTTTTCCGATAGCATCAATGCTAAAACACCTGTTAATTGAGCCATTGTACGATGTGCCTAAATCACACCATGAAAAAATAAATTTTTACTGCAAAAAAAATTGATGTTTTTTTACTGTAAATTCCGGATCAACAAACTCTTTCACCATAGAAAATAGTTCATATGATGTATGATAAAGTGGATATGAAGCAATATTGCGATGCTCTGCTGAATTAAACGTATAACTTGCATCATAATTTGATGAACCAACTAATTGATCAAAAGCTAGAAAATCACTACCCGATCCAAGACCGTAGCCAATTCTCAATGAACAAGATTTATTGTTTTTCGTCTTTCTTGATTAGATAATATTTCGTTTTTGTTTACTTTGGTTCATTTGTTGAACTATCCACATGTACTTTCATCCATTTATCATAGACAGTCTGCCCGTTTTCGTCATATGCACTTGGAACCTTGATTAAAAATAAAAACTTCATTATCATAATAGAACAATTGTTCAAACCATTTTAGCTGCATCGACAATAGTATCAAACATCATTGGAGAACCTTTAACATCGACTGTATAATTTCCTATTTAGAGAAGTATATTTGATTTTAAAGAAAAAGTGACTTGATATAGATAAAAATACCTTCAACAGCTACATCTAAGTTTAAATATGAAACGATACGAGCTCCCAAAACTTTCACGTATTCCTAAATATGGTTCATTTATCAAATCATGTTTTTGAATAGAATGAATGAATAAACTATATACTTGAACATATTCAACTGAACCAATTAATCCATATTCTTCAGCACCCCAAGAACAAAACATTAAACTACGACGAGGTCGAAAACCTATACGAATCATATTTTACAAAACTAAGACAAATATTGATAGACAATATACCATTTCTGTACATTTCACCAAGAACTCGAGTGATTTCTAAAAGAGCTGCTGTTCCACTAGTTGGATCCATAACACCTAAACTCCAAGCGTCTCTAAATTATAAACGAAGAAGAATTGATATCAAAATGAAAGTGTAATCAATATGTTACCGATGATTACCAATGACAACATATCGATCTAAAAATAAGAATTATGCGAAAGACTATAAGATTAAGAGTGAGTTGTTCGTATACCTGGTTCGATTTCTCCTTTCATAATACCAATAACATTGTAAGTATCTTTTCGTTCTAATCGATTATAACTATCGATTTGAATTCTAATATGAATTTACAAATTGTTTTTACATATTATGAAACTTTCAAATTCTTGAACATACGTCATATTGATTAGTTCACCACCATAACGATAAGTTATTCCGTTCAAACCACCTTTCCATGAGTCGCTAATACTATCATTACCTGTGATATGTCTAAATTCAAATAGTTTAAAATCAATCTTTTAACAAAATATTATAATGAAATTACTCGAATAGTACTTTGGCTTCATCATATCCTATTGGTTGTGCAGGAATTCGTGGAAGAGAGTTTAGATTTTTTTCTTCTAATCTGAACATGTATTCTATGAAATACATTTTAAATATATTCATTCATAGAAATAAAGTCATTTCTACTTGTTGATGGATAAAGTGGTGTTAATGGATCACCATTGAATATAAAAGATGATCCTCGTTGAGCACCACTTGGCGGCATGTACCATTTTTGATCGTATACTTGATCAGGTGTAGTACCAAACGGTGCATAATCTGCTGGATCGTTATACAAAATGGCGCCTGAAGCTCCAAAATACTGTGCATGCATAACTTTATCGCCTCGAAAGATTTTTCCATATCTCATAATAATAATGCTACCATTAAGGCTTGCATTTCCTACTTGAGATGCTAGCAGGTGTAAATCTTCTAGACGGCCATAGTTAGCGTAATATAATTTATTCTATAGTATTTAAAAAGAAATGTTGATATGAAATAGGCTCTATGAGTTTACACTATTCGCATGACCATTGGGTGTATAAGCAAGAAATGGATTAACTGTTTTATTTTGTGTTGAATTGTAGGGATTTTCTGTACCATTAGTTCGAAGAATAATAGATGAATCGTTATTTCGTTGTAAAATCACTCTAATAGATATGAATAATGATTAACTATTTTTAGTATCGATACAAACTGATTAACACGTGTTTCATTCGGATACGAGAGAAGAATGTTGTATGAAGGTTTAGTTACTTTTAAACCATCGTTTTCCCATCGTTGTTCAATAACTTCAGCACTTTCACGATCTTCAGGAAGACCAGCCATATGTGGACGTGATGTAAGATCTCTGAATACGAACGACAACATTTACCAAGAAAATTTTATACGAACCAAAGTTACTTCAAATTTGCCTCGATTTTGTCTGCTTGAATCGAATCAATAAATTTTCGAAAATTGTTTTCATCAGCTTGACGTGTAAGATACTCATATTTTCCTGGTGAACTTGATTGACTCTTATTTATTCCAAAATGACCAATAATAATGCCAATACCTACTGCAAATGCTGCTAGCACAGCACCACCACCAATTAAAAACTTAATTGGCCAATTTCAGATTATCATATTCATTTTCGTTTGTATACCAACAAATCTTACCTTATGTTGCATTCTTTCAAATCCTTTTTCTTTACAATCTATTGATTTATTGCTATTTCTTTCAATCTTATACAACTCACTCTCTTTACTCGCAATAAAAATTTCAGACAACTTATTTTGACAAGATAATGCTTCTTTTTAGCATTTCGTTTTTAATGTCTCGAGTCAACATTTACAAAAGATAAGACACAAAACATATTGGCATTCTGATTCTTTTTTCTTTAAGATCAATTCAATAAATCAGGTAAAAACTGCTTTACCGTAAGGCAATAGATCATTTTTTTTATATGTGATCAAAAAAACAAACGTCTAAGCAAAAAAATTAGTGAAATCTTTTAAAACTGATGTAGCACCGTGAACAAAAAAGGCTGCTATTGCTATTTCTTTTTCAATTTCTGTTTGATTTCCAGTAGCAATAGCGTCTGTTATAGCTGGAAAACCGGATGCAGCATATTGATTATTTTTTGCCGGTGCAAAAACAACATGTCTAAGAAAGAAATCGAAATTATGGATCTTGAAAATATTTGGTTTTCGATCTACTTTAAATCACTGTAATCACCACCTTGACCTAATGGATTGAGAAATGCTCGTTCTAATTGCAATAATTGATCGTTATAAAATCGAATTTCGTATGGACTAGAACAGAAGACTGTTTTTGTTGATAGTTTTGTCGAAATATCTGCGTACTTGTTGGTGTCAAGAGATTGTGATCGAGTAACAAAATCTGTACTTGCATTACCATACACAGCAATTGCTTGTCGAAGAGGATCTTTAGAAGAAGAAAAAAACTCAATTTCAGCTTTTATTTTTTGAGCATATAATCTTCTATACCAAAAACAGTTGCATTTGAAACTGCTGGTAGCAGACTATTAAGAATTTGTGTTAATGTTACTGTATATCGTGTGACATTAAATTTCAGAAGAGGTGGTTCTGAAATAAGCAAAGCAAGAACGCCTACAAATTGAGCCATTGTTCGATGTGCCTATGAAAAAAATCTATTTTTCTGATTGAATTTATGTCAAACGAAATTTTACGGTAAAATCTGGATCGACGAATTTTTTCATCGTGGAAAATGCTTCGTACGACGTATGATACAGAGGATAGGATGGCATGTGTCTCTCTGCAACTGGGTCATATGTATAACCTGTATGTAAATTTGACGAACCAGCCAATTGATCGAAACCGTAGTGATCACTGCCTGAACCAAGACCATACTTCAATCTAATCGACGAGAGAAAATTTTCTCTCAAACAATCAATTTCAAAGATTTTTAAGCATACGTTGGCTCATTTGTCTCGTTATTTCCGTTGACTTTCATCCATTTATCATAGACAGTCATTCCATCAGGATCATATGCACTTGGAACCTAGCATAAAATCGAGTCAACACACATAGAACATCAATAGATAATATCGTTTACCATTTTTCCTGCTTCGACAATGGCGTCGAATAGCAATGGCGATGCTGCAGCTTCAACTGTATAATTACCTAATAAATATCAATAAAATATTAACTTTCAATGACAAATATTTTCGTTTACCTTCGACGGCAATATCCATATTCAAATATGAAACAACTCGTGCACCAAGAACTTTAACATATTGCTGGATTCCAATAGAAACAAACAATGAATATATAAAAATGATGCATATTTTACAACTGTACTTGAATATATTCAACTGAACCAATTAATCCATATTCTTCAGCACCCCAAGAACAAAACATTAAACTACGACGAGGTCGAAAACCTATACGAATCATATTTTACAAAACTAAGACAAATATTGATAGACAATATACCATTTCTGTACATTTCACCAAGAACTCGAGTGATTTCTAAAAGAGCTGCTGTTCCACTAGTTGGATCCATAACACCTAAACTCCAAGCGTCTCTAAATTATAAACGAAGAAGAATTGATATCAAAATGAAAGTGTAATCAATATGTTACCGATGATTACCAATGACAACATATCGATCTAAAAATAAGAATTATGCGAAAGACTATAAGATTAAGAGTGAGTTGTTCGTATACCTGGTTCGATTTCTCCTTTCATAATACCAATAACATTGAAAGTATCTCGTCTTTCACGTCGGTTATAACTTGTAACTTCAATAGAACTAGAGAAAAGAAGAATTGTCGAATATCACTAATCAATCTATTTCGAACTAACCTTGCATTGGTTAATTTACCACCGATACGGTAAAGAATACCTGGTATATTTCCACGCCAACCGTCTGGAACTAAGTTACTATTTTCATCTAGATGTCTATATATACAGCAAATGATTACGAATCAAATTTATTAAGAATAGTTTGTATTCACTCGAGTAAAACTTTGGCTTCATCATATCCTATCGGTTGTGCAGGAATTCGTGGTAAAAATTCGACACTTTCTTCATTTACTCTATACATATAATCTAAAATAGCGTGAGACGAAAATTTCTTGTTTTTGATTTCGAAAAATCAAATAATTTCATACCAGTTGAAGGATATACAGGTGTTAATGGGTCACCATTCGAAGTGTAAGCTGATCCTCGTTGAGTACCAGTTGGTGGCATATACCATTTTTGATTGTATACCTTATCAGGTGTAATACCAAACGGCGCATAATCAGCTGGATCATTATATAAAATAGCTCCCACAGCTCCATGACGTTGAGCTTGTATGATTTTGTCTCCTCGAAAGATTTTTCCATATCGCATAATAATGATACTGCCATTCAAATCTTCAGGTAGCACATAGCTTGTCAATTCTTGAAAATCTGTTTCAGTACCAAAATTAGCGTAATAGAATCTAGGCTATGATATTGAAAATCAAATTCATTTTTTTTGTATATGTATATAGAACATATAATCAACTTACACTAGACGCAGTACCGTTGGCTGTATAAGCAAGAAATGGATTGACCGTCTTTGGTTGTGTTGGATCATAAACATGTTCGGTACCGCTTGTTTGAAAAATAATCGTACCATTATCATCGAAAAGCGTTACTCTAAAGAAAAACAATGAATATCTAGTATTATTATTATTATTAACATACACATTTGTTCGATTCTCATCTGGATACGAAAAAAGAGCGTTATATTTCGTTTTCGTTACCAGTAGACTATCGGTTTTCCATCGTTGTTCAATAACTTCAGCACTTTCACGATCTTCAGGACGACCAGCCAAATGTGGACGTGATGTCAGATCTCTAAAATACAAAAGACAACATTCACCACGAAAATTTCCTGCAAATCAAAGTTACTTCAGAGTTTCCTCGATGTTCCCTGCTTGAACTGAATCAATGTATGTTCGATAGTTTTGTGGATCGGCTTGTCGTGTAAGACGATCATATTTCCATGATTGAGATGTTTCACTTTTACTTATTGCGAAATGACCGATGATGATGCCAATAGCAAATGCAGCACATCCTGCAATCGCAGCGATTATATAAACGATCTAATGGTAAAATTTCGAAATTTAATTTCGTTTTTAAGAAAATAGATTTTTATTACTTTATTTGTCATATGTTAATTGATGGATTTAAGTCACTTTATTTTGTGTAATACTAACCGTTTGCTTTTTATCAGTCGGTTTCTTCAAAAAAAAATTACAAAAAATACTGTAGTCTTGCTGCTTGCATGTATCTACCTGGAGATTTGTTTTTGTTTTGTTTGAATTTATCTTTCGGCAATCTTTTTTTCTTTTCATTGAATTACGACTTTTGCAACAGATAACAGAACTAATAAAATATCACAAGTTTAACGTATGCGCCGAATTGAAATTTCACTCTCAGAATTTGAAAACTGATTCAACTTTGTATGATGATACCAGAAAAAGACGAAAATTGCTTAACATTCGTTTTCTCTTTCTTTCTTTTACATGCTAACAAGTAGTAAATTTATTCTAATTCTGTAATCTATCGTTCAAGTAGAACAAATTTAATTGTTCATTTCCTCTAGCCATGTTCAATCATCGATATAAACCCAACATAGAATGTACTAGACCGGTTGTTCATTGATTTTCCAAGCAAGAAATCTTATTGCGATGATTGAAATACAAATACGAAAGAAAAAGATCAATATCAAAAGCATCATCGCATATATTCGTTTTCAAGCCAATCAAAATTTCGTGTTTTCATAAGTCAATTGAATTTTATTGGCTATCGAAATTATGTCAATTGTGAAAAATTGACCACATGACAAATCAATGATTTTGCTTTTTTCTATGATAAAATTGTTTGTTTTTAACATTAAAAAAGGCGTTTCATTTGTTTTCTTTCTATTGATTTTAGATTCTAATGATCGACTGACAAAGTCGATACATACATGTGTATACTCGTGATTAAGCAGCTTAGCATCGTTAGTTGCGCATATATGTGCGTGTTCGTTATGTTTGTACATTTTGTCAATTAAGAATAAGAGAAAAGCGCATGCACACGATCGCTTTTTTCTCTTAATATTATTGGGAAAATCTTTTTTTTTCGCTAAATAGTAGCTTTCTCTCTCTCTCTCTCTCTCTCATTCTCTTGAAACATACGTACATGAATAAATACGGATGAGATCGGCAGTAGTAGATTTTTTACATATCTCAATAAATTTATGGTGATGATGGAGAGTTTCTCATGTAAGTGAAGTAAATGAAGTGTGTTGAGCTCATCTTTGCTTTAAGTAGCAAAAAAGAGGAAGAAAAAAAAAGAGGAAAATTGAAGTCACTAGCGGACAGACGACAACGATCGATAATCTTATTTTAGTCGATTGATTGAAAAAAAGAAGCAGAAAATTTATTGATATCCGGAGAGAGACAGAGAAAAGAGAGAAGAAGAAGAAGAAAAAGACATCGTACCATATGTAACAAACTCGATTTTGTTCGTCGTCGTCGTCATTGTCATAAATCAACTTGGTGTATGTTAGCTGTTGACTATGCTCTCGCATTTTCACATCTCAATCAATGGTCAGTTAGAGAAGCTGAACATTGCTTCAAGTAAGCTTACTTTGCTTTCTTTTTGCAATCGAACATATCCAAGGCAATACGTATGTATTCATCACATGTCCTTGATTAGATAAAATGAACTATTAAGGCACGTGGTTATGAATACTATCATATTCGCTTGCTACCGCCCAATAATTACATGTATTTAATACCAAAAAAAGAAAAATTTAGTTAAAATGGTTTCAAGTGATTAAAGATATATTCGAGCAAACGCTTTAACAGGTCCACGACAAATTGGACAAATTTTTAAAGTCGGTCCACATTTTCCACAGCTCGAGAAGTGCCCACAGGGCAAACAAGCGACTTGTCGTTCGTTTTGCATGCATGTTAGACATGTTTTCGAGTTTTCAACTAAAATAAAATAAAAATGAAAATGTTTATTCCTTTTGAAATTGTTCTGTTATTACTTGATGTTTCATCGATTTTTTCTGTTTCCATCGCTGAAAAAAAAATCACAATGTCAAACGATTGAAATGGAAATAAATATGGATCACTCACGTTCAGATTCTAATATTTCAGATCTTGAGTATTGCTGTTCTTGTTCTCGAAGAAATTGTTCACGCCAATCTTTAGGAACAAGGATATTCGCTTCGTTACCATTGATTGATTTTACTTGTAAATCTAAGATTAAACATGCAAGATATTGATCATTGAAGGTTTTGAAATCGTCTTCTACGAAGAAAAAACAATTTATTGAGACGAAACGATCGTTTTTTTTTTGTTTGATTTACTTCGAAATTTCAATTGCATTTCGAATGATTTTCTAAAATGAAACAATGAAATCGAATTGTTGTTCTTGTCAAGAACAATTTACCTGATAATTGCCATGATAAAACCGAGATTACGTAGTTTTTCCACTGCAGGTAAATCCAATCGAGCTTTGATCATTCGATCTAATTCCACAGGAGTCCATGCTTCTGCTTGCTTCGAATTATTTTGCTGAGCTATATGAAATGAAACATTTCGTTTTTCTCTTTCGATCATGTCATTTTTTACAAACCTTTCAATTCTTTGTTTTTTCTTCGAATAGCTTCGTACAGATCTTTGCCAATATACTGTCGAATATAATCACATTGAGGATACCAACGAGCGTGTTCAACTTTAGGATCATCGTTTTTCATCCAGTTTTGTAATGCTCCATTGCAATAGAAACATCGTACATTGGTTGATTTGCCCGTATAATAAAAGCCAGCATTAGCAAATGAATCAATCGATGGTAATGGATTTTCTTCTGAATGTGGCCACTTTTCGAAGCTCATGATTCGATTTGACAATATTGAATATGGCGATTGTACTACGCCAACAGTCCCTTCGGTTATTTGTTCTCTGGCATTTATAGTATTTGCATTTAAATTATTTGTTTCATTTTTTTCGGATAATTGAAAGAATCGACAATGTGGAGATTTCAATCGATGGATTTCATAAGGTTTATCAGCATATGTCCATTTGTGATAGAGAGCATCGCAATGAATACAAATGACACGATCGGAAATATTTGTATATGACCAACCAGCAGCGATCATGTCATTGGCACTAGGTGTTATCAATGGCCAATTTGCAAATGTAGATGCTCGTAAATTATGAAGTGTTGTTGCTGGAAAAGATTCAAGAAAAGCTTTGACTGAATTCGAATTAGTATCTGACGAAGCATTTGTCTGACTAGAGTTTAATTCAGATGTTTTGTTCAATGGTTCTAAAATTTCAATATCAAAGTATAAATAAATTCTAAATCTATAGCATACTACTATTTATCGGTAGAAGATCAGAGTTTTGTTGAGCAAAATAACATTGTGGACTTTGATTCATATGATTACTGACTAAATCTTCAGCTGTTGTTGATAAATCGATTTCAAAGTGACATCCGTCACATTTTATTGTATTTCCTTGTCGAGTATGATAGAATCCGAGACTAGCTAAAACTCCTAGAGTCAATTTCGAACATTGAATAGGATCAGTGGAGTGAAATGTTGTAAATCGTTTCATTACAGATTGTTGCGAAGATAAATTTTGGCTTTCTGTCGCAGCAATTCGAGCTTGAAAATTATTTTCATAATGTCTTCGTAAAGTTTCCATTTTCTATAACGAAATCGAATAAAAAAAATTATAAATGCTGGGGAAAAAAACCCAGTGTTTTATATAGGCTGCGTTTGTTGATTATAGAGATGTGCGTCCTTTAATATGACTCATAGGATTTTTATTTTTCACTACCTTTTTTTTCTACAGTCACCTGTTTTATGCGAAAGAATCTTACCGCGTAAATGAGCTGAGTACGGTTTTTTCCCAGTGACGTCAATGTTATTGCTTTGAAAGTTTCAGCCTGATTCAATTTTACGTAAAACTATATCTCTTCTATGGTGATGCCGAAAATATGAGAAGTTGTTATCAGAGATGAATAAACGTTACTCTTTCGTATGGGGAACTGACATATGTTTCTTTTGCAATTCTTATCTTTTTGTGACTAAAATGTGCAAATATTTAATTCAATGTTTTGCTAAATTTTGGAACTTTTATACTAAGAGCAGCAAGACTTCTTTTTTTTATGTAAAACAAAATTTACGAAGCAAAAAATCAAGCAACGTGATCTTACTAATAATCGATTATTGTACAATAAATTTTTACTAATGCTAATGATTTTCTGTGAACAGTTGCAGCCAAACTTATCAATGAATGAACAAAATTTTCATGATATACTTATACTCCTTTCGATTGGGTTTTTTCCCATTGTGTTTATCGATCCCTCGGAGTAGTGGGTAAAATTCAACAATCGTAGATAAAAAATTTTTTTCTCTGTCTGCGGAGAACAGTTTCTTCAGTAAATTTAAAGGACCATGTTCGTCATGTCTTCTGATGGATACACTCATTCAATAAATTTCATTGTTTATTTTTTATCGGTATGTAAATTATGAATATATGCCAATGTTTTATTTATTGAAAAAGAAAACATGTAAGTATTAGAATGAAATCTCATAAATATGTACTAAGTACAAATAAACAAAAAGAGAAAATTTTATTTTTTTTTTGTATACATATTTTTCAACTACGAATTGAAAGAAAATCACACATGTTAGACGAAAAAGTTTACAAAGACAGAAAATTTAGTTTAGAACAAGAAGAAAATGAAAAGGCAAATGTTTCTTTTTGTATTTTTTGAAATCAATATTAGATCTTATTTAAAAATCTAATATTTCTGCGTCAGATAAGCTTTTATCTTTAACAATTGGATAACTAGCGGCTGTACTAATACCGCACATATTCTTGTTATTGCGAGCAATTTTAATATAACCTTTATCACCCCAACCGGCTGACCAACTGAAAAGACAAAAAGATTCCAAAAATAAAATTACTTTAATTTTCTAATTAATCTTTACCTGTTTTTAACAATATAATATTCTTGTTGACCTTTAACGGGATCATTTGCAACACCATAACCAACGGCTAAAACACCATGATCGAGTTCTGTTGATGAACATTTTGGATCCGAGTAGACACCTAAAAATAGAAATAAATAAATAAATATTTGCATTTTTTGAATAACAAAACAACAACAAAAACTGAGCAGCTGAGGAAAACAACCTACATATCCAAAAATGATTACGCTAGTTTTTCGAAATACGAATGAAAATAAAAAATGATTCAATTGAAATCTGAAATCTACCTGATGTATAAAATTGGAATGATGATTGACTTGCATCGATGGCAACTGAAACCGGTCCTTGAAGAGCTAGAGCTTCTTGTAAAGCTGTTTCATTTCCTTCGGGAATATCAACGAAGCCATCGCATGTCGTAGCAACTGATTTTCGTCGAAATTTACAAGCTGCTCCATCCTAATCGAAATTTTTTCTCATAAAAAAACAAAACAATCAAACATTTCGTTTTACTTTGCCAACATATGGATAACTGGCTTCATCATCAATACCTTTATTATCATGAACATATTTAAATGCATTATCCATTAAACCACCATTACATCCATTATTGCCCCAATTCGTCGAGCAATCAACAAGTTGTTGTTCACTAACACTGACTAGTTTGCCGGTTGCACGTGCATGATGGCCTTCAAGAGCGCCAGTCTAATCACACAATCGAAGAAAAAAAAATAATTCGTCTACTTTCGAATTTAGCTCAACATACGCTACTGAATGCCCAACACGAGCCGCATTGACCTTGATCTTTGACTGGTGTGACAATACCTTGATCACGCCAATCAACTGACACAGGTAAAGTGATAAACGGTGAAGCCGCAATCTGTTGTTCACGAAGGTCAGAATATTGTGAACGTTGACGTTTTTTATTTTGATAACCATTGAATTGTCTACGAAATTCTTCGTTTGTCTATCGAAATAATAAGAAAAATTCAATTTTAATGATTCGATTTTATGTTTTACCAATGTTGCAAATTTATTGACTCCCAATCGGTAAGTATGAAGGCCAAGATCATGTTCAATATTATGTTGAATAATCAATTTGACATGTTGGGCAAAGATTTTAAAACGATGAATTTCTTCTGTTGTTGTATTATAAATAAAACCATAGCCTTTCTTAAAATTTTCCCATAGTTTATCAATATGTGATTCAAGATTTTCTAATGATGGCAAATGAAATTCTTCGCCAAGCGAAATTGGCGATGAGTAAACTAACGGAATAAATACAAGCGTAAGCAATAGAAACAAACGCATCTTTTCAGTTAAAAATCTAAAATGTACGAAAAAACAAAGAATAATAAACTGATTTTCTCCTATCGAGTCGCTTGTTTTTTTTTTTGCTTTGCTTGCCAGTCATATGATGCTGAATGAATGCACTCTTTCCTTTTTTTATGCTATAGCTTCGTCGCGAATGAGAGAAAGAGAAAAAAACACGTATATACACAGCTCGCTTGTATGAGTCATCGCGTTCTCGTTTATTCCTGTCAGCTGACATAGTTTCGTCTCAACTGCGTCGATTGTTTAAAAACTGAATCATTTTTGTCAGATTGATTTGATTTATTAGAAATTTGATTCGTCTCACAAAAAAAAAACTTTCGAGATAAGAAGAGATATAACTTTTTTTCCTTTTCTTTAAGGTATATCGGTGCAAAAAAAGAAACAAAACGAATACACACACAAAAAAGAAATGATTGAACTGTTAAAATGAGTAATAAGTAAAAGAATCTCGTGAATTTTCATTGATTATTCAACAAAAGAAAACAGTAAACAGAAAAAATAAGAATTCTTCATTGTTTTGCATTGATATAAAACGAAAGAAAGAAAAAAAAGAAGAACATGAATATATCTGAGAGTGAGAGATTCTGTGTTTAGTGTAAGGCAAGGCAAGAGATCAATTCGGGTCAATCATTAAGATTTCTATTAGAATTTGTTGGATGACTAGAAGTGAGAGAGAGAGAGATAGAGATTAAAGCTCAGTAGATTCCTTCGCTTTTTTGTTATCCGATAAGACCAATTCGTGCTGCTTTGGCTGAAAGAAAAGCATGTAAATGGAAGACAAATGGTTTGGGCGATGAACCAAAATCTAATTCCTAAAAAAACAAAACGGAAAATTTCAAATAGACAAAAAAACAAAATAATCACTAAACGTACAACAACGCCTTCTTCGCCGTGAAAGTCTAATGTTAATAAATGTTCATTATCGTCAGCTGATGAACGAAGTTTTTCAAACGGCTGCTGCCAAAGTAGTCGAACAGTTCCATTGGGAATCGAACTTTCGCCATTGAGAACTGAATCAGTCGGATCATTGTACAATGTAAAACCGTGTTCATAGTGAAGAAATAGTTTACACGGACGATTATTCCATTTACAAGCTACAAAAACAATTCGTTTTCGTTGAATTTTAGAAAGAAAACACATACGAAAAACGACTTCTTTCGTTCGAACAACCGCACTTTGTAGACAATGACTGATTGCCTTTGTCCAGTAGGCTAAATCGGCCTTGGTTTCAACTCGAAATGTATGCGAAATCACACCGAATTTCGTGCCAACACGAAGAGATAAAAGAGATGTCTCGCCTTCATTCGCTGACTCACGTGTTGCTGCATGAACAAGTCTATTCACATTTGTTTTTTGCAAATAAATACGTAGAAAAACGAAAAAGATCGATTACCTTGCCGATAATATCGGATAAACAACATCCGGTTCACGACATGTTTGCCGTGAAACTGGCGCACAACAAAGAAAACATATTTCTGCATCAGTAAGAACAAGAAACACAGGCTTCCAACATTTAACTATTTGCTCGTCGTTTGATATTTGCTCAGTTAACCAGCCTAATGCTTTAACTTCACTTGCATTTCGTGAACTGTAGAAATACTCTTCGATTTCAGGCAAAATCTCCAAAAGACAACGAGAAATCTTCGAATGAAGAATATGAAACCATTTTTTCGCTTGTAAATCATCATGAAAACGTAGACTGTAACATGTTTGAGCGTATGGCAGAATGAGATCAAGTATCGAACCATTTGAGTTCGATGTTGGCGCAATCGGCAGATTGGTTGATGAGAGCGTGAGTGTTTCGTTTGATGTTGATGAACGATGAAAAATGTAACACAAACGAAGTGATATTCGTTTAGTTTCATAGAGATTCGAGTCATTCGATGAATGACGTTTTATAGTTGATGAATCTTTGGTTGAGATATTTGATTCAGTGAGATTATCGTGAGATTGTTGATTGGCATGTTTACGTGTGTAAGATGAATTTTGTTTTTGCATGAGAACATTGACTTCACGGAGATATCGAACTGGAACAATAACAATTGATTTCATTCAAGACGAAAAAAAAATTTACCTTCGAGTTCAACTTCTCGGCCGGCTTTTTTTAAGATTTGTACGGCTTCTTCGTGTGATACGTGTTGTAAATCTTTGCCGTTTACTGATAGAATTGCATCGCCAACATACAATTGACCTGTTTGATCGGCTGGCATATTCGGAAAGATTTTACTGATTAAAATCGGCATTCGATTTTCTTTTCCACCTTTGATACTTATGCCTAAAAGTTTTCTAATGAGAAAGCAAAAGATCGATTTCAGTTTTAGTCATTTACCAAGTCCGGTATTGTCTGGTTTAACGATTTTAACCGTTCGTTTTTGACTTGTGATCGTATCCGGCGTGAGATTTGTTGGTGGATTCTCATCGTTCGTTGGACTTGCATTCGATGGTTCAGTTGAATTGGTTTGATCTTGTTTTTGATGTGAATATTCGATGAATAGATTTTCATCTTCGATCGCTAAATTAGCTGAAATCCATTTCGAACGAACGTATAATTCAATTGTAGCACGTTGTTGCTGCTGCTGATTTAACGGTGGCTCGCCTGTCATTGATCTTCGAATAAGTTTCAAGAACAGTCGAATGAAATTCAATACAGGACTTTTTCTATTCTGTTTATTTACTTTTTTGACTTTAGCCTCTGATTGGTTCGATTGAGTTCACCAATGACAACATTCAAGTGAGAAATTAGTTTTGATTAAAAATAGAAATTTTTCTTTGGTTTTACTTACTAAATTGAGATATAAAAATAATTTTAATTCGTAAAAGTGACATCTATCGGGAATGTCGAAATTACACATTGATTGATCGATCGTATCTGAAAAGAATTTCATATACGAGTGACGAGTGAGTTAAACATAGGCTCATGGTAAGAACTGAAAATTGATCGATATGGTGTTTATATTTGATTTGTTTTTATTAAGCCTCAAAACGAACATATCGAACTCCATCGAAAACGACATGGTCGTCGTTTCGATCACGAAGAAAAACAGTATGAATTTGTCAATCATTTTTCCAGAATCCATTTTGTTTTTGTTTTGCAGAAAGAAAAAAGAAGGTCGTTTACCACATATTTTATCTAAAAAAGCCCAAACATTACGTGGAATCAAGTAAACGAATTTTTTTTTATTCTTAAGAAATGATGATTTGTTTTGTTTTTTGTTTTCAGAGCGAAATTATATAACAAACGTCGTCAAAATGAAAAGATTCAAATGAAAAAAACAATTAAAAGTCATGAAGAAAAGGAAACTAAACAACGAGAAGAAGTTCCTGAAGGTGCTCTACCAGCATATCTACTTGATCGAGAAAAACAAAGTCGAGCAAAAATTCTCTCGAATACAATCAAACAAAAACGAAAAGAAAAAGCTGTATGAACAAAAAAACTAATTCGAATATAATCGTTTGTTGGATTCTCTTGATTAGGGTAAATGGGATGTGCCAATACCGAAAGTTAAAGCTGTCAGTGAAGCTGAAGTATTTCGCGTTGTTCAATCAGGAAAACGAAAAAGTAAAGGCGAAGAAGAAGATGAATTATATTCTTTTACTTTCGATTAAATTCTTGTAGAAAAAGCTTGGAAACGTTTAGTAACAAAACCATGTTTTGTCGGAGAAGGTTTCACACGAAAACCGCCAAAATTCGAACGATTCATTCGTCCAATGGTATCAAACAAGCTTAGCTTTTTTTTTCATAAATATTTTATTTCTTTCGTTTTCAAGGCACTTCGTTTTACAAAAGCTCATGTAACACATCCCGAATTGAAAGCCACCTTTCAATTGCCAATTATTGGCGTTAAGAAAAATCCGAGTTCACCACTTTATACATCCTTAGGCGTGATTACGAAAGGAACAGTTCTTGAAGTATTGTCTTTTCTTCGAATTTACTTTTTTTCCTAAAAAAAAAACCGAATTCTTTAGGTGAATGTCAGCGAACTTGGCATGGTTACACAAGGCGGAAAAGTTGTCTGGGGTAAATACGCACAAGTAACCAATCATCCCGAAAATGATGGCTGCATAAACGCTGTACTTCTAGTTTAAACTTTTCATTTTTGTTATGTTTTTGTTTGTTTTGTTTGAATAAAAATAAACCGACAAATCGTTTTTGTTAAGTAGCAAAAAAAAACACAGATGTGAACTTTTTCGTTCAAGACCTAAACCATGGATGAATCTTTTATTGAAACAGCATCAATTACAAGCTATTGGCAATTTCTTAAATTAGTAAGATTCATCAAATTCTATTGAACACATCGTCATATTTGCACTCTAGATCAATTGGTTTGAACCTTGGCTGATTGCAGTCGGAGGCTTCCATGCCATTTGTTTGCTAATTATTATTCTCACGCGAGGACGTATGAACATACAGATATGTTTATTTGTTGGCCTACGTACGTAATCTAGTTGATTTGACTAAAAAAAGGTGATTCAAAACATTTTTCCTGTTGTTTTAGTTACGTGTATCTATTGTGCGGAATATATAAATCAATTAGCAGCCAAAAAATGGCAGTAGGAATATAAAAAGAATGTTTCAATGAGTTTTTTTTTGTCTTCTTCGTTTTTTTAATCAGATTATTTGCTCAAGATCAATATTTTGATAGTCATGGTTTGTTTATTTCAACTGTTCTATCGTTTCCAGTGATTATTAATTGTTGTGTACTTGTTGTAAGTTATGCATATGATTTATATATTTGTTTTTGCAATTTTGTCTGCTTGTTTTGCAGGGTCTTTGGCTATATGAATCGATAAGTTTGTTGAAAATTTGTATTAAACAATACAAAAGACGTCGAATGGAACAAATTGAAACGAAGAAAACAGAATAAATTTAGAAGTTTTTCAACGTTTTAAAGTCTTGTTTTCCGTTTCTATGATTGCTTTTAACTCAAATAAAAATCTCTTCGTCTACTTGGTAGAACAAAGAATATGATATTCATATTTTAGAAAGAAAATTTTGCTAATGTCATCTTTCAATGACTTAATTCATATGTTTTTCTTCTCCGCTAATTATCTAGGAACTTCAGATCTCATTCGAGTTGCAAAACAAGGTTTTCGTGCTCATATTGATTTTATTGCGTGGGAACAACATCGATACCGAATAAAACAAATATTGTATATATTTCAGTTGTTTAATGAATTATAAATCAATTTTGTCTTGTTTATTTTTAATACATATGAAAACGATTGCTTTCGTCAATATTGGATGAAAATATAGATTCTCTTTTGTACTTTTGCATGCCTGTGGAAAAGGAGTGTTAAAATAAATTATTAAAGAAAAAATAAAAAATGCCTAAAATTGAGTTTTCTCCGGTTAGAAAACAAAAAAAATCTATGTCTATTTGAAGAAGAAACTAAACTGAAAATATAAGAGAAAAAAAAACGAGAGTTTTGATGAGTCTTTTTTCTTCTTCTTCTCCTTTTTTTTAAATTAAAAATTAACAATCATTGACAAATAAGAAGAAAAGAGGAAGGGGCACGATTTATTATTATTATCATTGTTGAAATGTTCATCACGAAAAATCTGCTGTTAGCCTAGCGAGTTTTCATTTTTGATTACTTAGATAAAAAAACGAAATTAAATCTTTACGTATATAATCATGTTATATGTTTCGAAAAGATCAACTGGTGAACAACAATCATCGGGTGTCGAAACAATTGTATCCATATCGGGTTTGATCATAGCTATTGGATTTCTTGGAGGACTATCGTCACTGATTTACGGTTTAGTTCGTGGAAGTTCACAGGGAACGATTGGTGGTGGTATTGTTCTCGGTGTATCGATTATTTGTGGAGTTCTTCTTGCATTAGTTTTTATTTTTTGTTTGAAAAACAACAATAATATCAATTCAAATACACAAACAAATCAATCAGTAGGAGCCGCAGGAACAAATAAACGAAATAGAGATGGCAATCATCAACAAAAACATCGTGCTCAACAACGACAATTCAAACCCGAACATTCATCATCACACGAGATAACGGTCATTTCCGGCGTACATACATTCGAAAAATCCTCTCAACAACGACAATCAAATGATTATGATATGAAGCGAATTCCACCATCGAGACAAAGTTCAATATTAACCGAAAGTACTCATTCATACAGTGGTAAACAAGGACCACAATCGCCTTTGAAAGGATCATCATTTGCATATTTAAATCAAAGTAATGGCTCAATGACCCATCCAAATTATTCGTCATCACCAACGACTTACAATCCAAAAGTACATAATATGCAACAATATTAGACGAAGAAAAACAAAACTATATTCGAACGAAAGTCGTTCTAAACTCAGTCTTTTTGTTTGCGTAGTTCGAGCCGGACTCATTTTATTTTTGTTGCCATCATTGACAATGTTCTTGAAAGTCTTTGTATTTGTTTGTATGTATGTATGCGCAATAAATCGTCACAAGTATTCTTGAATTAACGGTGTGTGTGTGAGCAACGAGTGTCGAAAGGAAAGAGAAATCTTCGTCACATCTAACAAAATCAATTGCATTACAAATGCTGATGAGTTGTTAAAGAAAATATTTGATTGTTCTATGTAGTTCTCTTTCAATATGGAATCGAGAAAGAAAGAAAAAGGGAGAAAAAAAATAAGAGGAGAAAACGAGAGAAGAAAAAAGTGACAAGCAAAAATCTTGTTTCGACTTTTGTTGTTTTCATTGTTATTCGAATTTCAATCTTCAATCTTTTAAATCACGAACAAAGAGCACAAACGAAAACAGAAATTATTTTGTCCTTTTTGCACTGGGTGTGCGTTTGTGTGTGTGTATATTTGCTCGTATATCTATATCAAGTTCAATGTCAACAAAACGACGTTGGGCATTAAATCCTCGAAAATGGTTCGGTACGATCAGTCATGCTGCACATAAACGTGACAAATCAAGTCAACCGATTGAGTCAAATATCAATTTGCCTTCATCAACTTTCGCTCAACCGGTAACACGAATTGTTCCGGTAGCATCGACAACGCCTGCCAAACATTTATTAACACGAAACAAGACACAAGCTACAGTTACTCCGAATAATTACGATAGCAATTATACAGTATCAGCCAATTCATTGGGCTCGTATAAACAATTTCATTTGCCATCGTTTCATGTACGTCGTGAGAAAACCAGCGTATTTACATCGGCATCAACAACATTCAATCGAACGAATGTTGTTCCACCTGCACGTCTCGAACCATCGATACCAAAAGCTGGCCAAGCAAAAGAAAATCTATCTATTGACACAACACGTTGGATTACCGAGACAACTGTTTATGATCTATCGAAATCACTTTTATCATTATCCGTTGCAGCTCAACAACGAAGTCAAATGAAACGAAATTCAGTTGAGAAACTATTAAATACCAGTATAGCAAACATATCTGATCCATGTTTTATCTATTGTCCTGAAGATTCATCAAATGAACTTATGAAAAAACCTTCGACATCATCATCTTTATCATTGTCATCATCGAATTCATCGATTGATGATAATGATGAACGAGATCGTTCGTCATCAAGTGGCATATTTACTGATGAACGAACTGATATTCATGATCATCGTCGACCACAATCCAAAGATACTCTATCAACAATCGAAATTCTTTCCATTGAATCCATCAATGATTCACAAACATCATTAGATAATTGTCCATCTCGTCCCATTGCACATCGTTTTCGTCTACCAATAACAAACGATGACTTACCAACTGAATGTCTGCCTCAATTAGAACAAAATACACAATTTCTACGTTCACAACGTGCACAAAGTGCTGAACATGCTTTAAAAGATCAATCAACGCTAACACCTATACACAATAAAAGTCGTCAATCATCGGCAGCAATTATTAAAAAAATCGAAAAACGTCAACTTGTAGCACGATCGCCAGCGATTACACTGGAAAAGGCCGGCTTCGTACGTGTTGCCAATGCTACCTATCGTTTAAATATCGACAAAGACGAACATTTATATCGTCGTCAACATGATAATTCATTTATTCAATCATTACAATATGAAGATTCACTTCCGCCAGCTAACGACGAAGAATCCTACGCAACTTTGCCTCGTACAAGTTCAACTGAACAATTAAATACCAACATTCAACATGATCTACGTGCGATTGTCGATGATTATCTACGACCCATGATTGATTCTGTCAATGGAGAAACAATTGAATCAACTAAAAAACCATCACATCATCGATCAAAACGTAATGCACAAATTAATATCGATGAACTCACAGATAAATTATTATCAAGTATGGATTGTTCGACTTATTCTCAATATCAACGATGTTATTAATTCGAAAGATTTGTATATTTCGTTTCGTTCGTTTCTTTTCTTTCAATTACAGAATAAAAAAATGGTTCTGAAAGTTTTGCTCGAGGGTTAAGAACTTTTAAAAATAGTCATGCATAGTTCAACCACAAGTATATTCGCAAATCATGTACTTAAACAAGCATAAAAGAACAAAAAATATAATCGTCGACGTTTTCTTCATGTGTACATTGATCTTGAAAAAGTTTAGTTATATTTAAATTCTAGTAAGTATTCTTTTTTTTTGTCACGATAGAAATATTCAGCTTGAAACTATGTAAAGTATAACAAACAAAAAAAAGTACACTTAACTCAACAGATTTCAAAGCTTCAAGTTCACTTTTTGTTTTGCTTCTCTCTCGTTTGAAATTATCGATAAAGAAAGAAAAACATTTGCCGATAGTAAATACTAATGACGAAGGCAACACGATAAAGAAAAAATAATTCTCACCGGAACTAAATTAAAATTCAAAAAGTGAGAACGATGTTTTCAATAGTTGTGACAATGAAATTTATCATTAAAAATGACGTCAATTCTGACATTGACATAGCTTTATAGTACATAACTATATTATTTCATAGATAAACGAAAAAAGAGAAATGGTTCACGTGTAAAACCTTATGGCGATAATATTGAAACATGATTATACGAAATTTTTAATCGAAAAAAAAGAGTATACGAAGGTTTTCTTGATTTGTGTTTTTCTTCGGCACAATTTGTCTAGCCTTGAAAACTGTCAAAGTCATTTTACGTTGTGTTATTATCGATCAGAAATCTAATGAAATTTTTATTTTGCTTGTTTGTTTATTTGTTTTTACAAGAAAAAAATAGATAGTTTTATAATGAAACTATTCCACTTTGTTGCATTTGTTCTCTCAAGAGCATGATACTCGCTCGTTGATCAGCAGGTAATTGAGCTATTTGCGCATCATTCAATTGTAGGACTTGTAATAATAATTGAGCTTTCTCTTGATCAGTTCGTGATAATGGTGAATTGTTTGTTTGAGTTTGTGGTAGAGCTGTTGATGTTGGTAGCGGAAAATTTAACGCATGAAATGGTGGCGGTGGTGGTGGAGGAACAAGAGGTAGTGTTGTTTGAGGTAATAATGTTGGTGCAACGGGAAAATTAGCCGTTGGTATTGGTAGCGAATTGGGAAAGTTTGAAAGAAGATTTAGAGATGAGATGTCGGGTTTTTTGTGTAACATTTGTGTAGCTTCTTTCGGTGAAAGTAAACCCATGATAACTAACGATTGTAACATAGCATAGGTTAATTGAGGATTTTGTATGAGAAGATTTCGTGCTTCAGTTGGATATTCTTTGATTATATTTTGCATTTGTTTCATGAGATCAACAACTTGTTCAGGAGGTAGATTAACTAATTAAATCGAAAGAATTCAATATAACAACAACAAAAAAAAACTTCTTTTAAAATTTACCGATAGTTCGTGCAATAACTTCAGGTACTTTATCGGGTGCAACATGTGCACTTTGAACAGTTTCATATGCTGGCGTTGTCATTGGTACTTGTTGATGAAGTAATCGTAATTCATCAGCTTGAGATGAAGCTTTATCAACTCGAAGTGCTCGACCACCGAATTCGAATCCGTTTAAATTTCGAATTGCACTTTGTGCCATTTCAACATCTAATTTTTCAAGAAAAAAAAATAGAATTTATCAATTAAAATTAGTTCGATTTCTCACCTGAATATTCAGCAAATCCGTATCCTTTTGGATTACCTGTTTCACGATCTAAGACAATACGAAATGACATAACAGGTCCGATAATATTAAATATTTCTCTCATTTGATCTTCGCTTGTTCCATGAGGAATATTTCCAACAAAAACTGAACGTGCCTGTTTTTCTTCAACTGACATTTTCAATGATAGATGAATCGAATCGAATAAACGATCGTTTTATCTAGAGTTTCTAATCCGATTAATTCATATGTAAGTTCTAAGCCAATCAAATCGAAAATATATTTTGAAATTTATTTATCGAAACGAAAAATCGAAGTAGAATACAGCGACAATGACAATGAGATGTTATAAAATCCGACTACAATATCACAACATTTGTTCTCGTTACTTTTTGAATTACGTATAATCAAGGTCGATTATATGAACCAGAACGTTTGTCAAGAGTAAAAGCAGTCAGTTATCACTGATTTAACATTGTCGTAAGATCGATTTTATCAGTTAGTTTAACAGATAGCGACATCGTTTCTTATGTATAAAAGTACAATTACGTTTGTTGAAAAATGTAATAATGATATGATAAGATCTTCATGAATGCACTGTGGGTCAAAATAAACGCTCCAATGATCATTGACCGAACGCATCAATCGTTAACCAATGACAAAACAAAAGAAATACCCAAATTTTTCAAACAATCAATTCGTTACTGACACAATATTCATTTTAGATAATAATAAAGCACACGACGTGAATTATTGGTCATTCATTCCAACTGTTTATATTTATTTGAAAAACAAAACAAGACAAAAAGAAACCGGGTATTGTCCATCTTTCATAAAATAGAAATCTCAACATAC
>ERZ778027.289-NODE-289-length-137051-cov-11.882318_pt1 | contig 137051 bp, 165 predicted proteins | sample MGYA00375757_ERZ778027 | MGnify/ENA primary metagenome ERZ778027 (study PRJEB29350, sample SAMN05389817) | bioreactor metagenome | isolation source: Ammonium sulfate bioreactor | place: South Africa: University of Cape Town | collected 2014-02-18 ...
GATCATAGGAAGACAAGAAACTCAACATAATTATAACATATCATTGGCATTTTTTCTCGATTCGGATGTCGTTCGAATTGAATCAATTACGATGTTCTTGGAGTATGCATATATTGTTATGCTAATCAGTTTTGTTGAAAATCATGAAATGTAGCAATTAGAAAAAGCTAGATAAACATATGACAAGTATCAGGAGACAAGTTATAATATAGTCAACGAGAAAAAGCTCGACATTGAGTCTTGCATATGTGTTTATTACAATTGTGTTCAGTACAAACGAATAATATGCAAATTCAATTAGCTTAAGAAAGAATTTCTATCGAAACACAAGTAAACAAATAGAAATTAGAAGAATTGTCACTCGTGTTGCTGATCCATTTCAGTTAACATCAAGGATAGTAATAATATTATTGCTAATAAATCTAGATTTTATTTCAAGATAATAATTTCAATCTCAATATCCAAAAATATATTATTATTAATTATAGGATAAAAAAAAGAAACAGATATCGCTTGATTTACTGGATTATATCTAATTACTAATCTTCATGATGATGATGATGATGATAATAGTATTTATGAATCTCTCAATCTTTCTGGGTGATTATAACGTTCATTTACGTCTTCGCATCAATGATGCCGTTTTTTTTTCATTCATTAAAACGCGTGCATGTCGCGTTTAGAGTTCTCATTGTCCCAATTTCTTTTCTCTCTAGCCTGCGTTCTCTATTTAGGCGAAAGAAAGCGCCGAGCACAATCTGTAAAGGCAAAAAGGAAAAAAGTGAACATTGAGAATAAATGTCGACTAAGAAACGTATTCATTAACTACGAATCGAGTAGTATTGATGCAAATTGATTTTGAGCCTGTCGAACAAATGGAACGAATGGAAGAGAAAGTTGAAAAAAAAAGAAAAGAAATAGAAGGAAAAGAAGAAGATAACAATAAAAAAATATATATATAGGAATGAAAGAAAAGAAGAAGAAGCACAGCTCGATCGACAGGCTGTGCCCAAAATCTTTTCAATGACTATGTGATTTTCTCAGTAATAACTATGCAAAAGAAAAATTACAACATGAGAAATATACTACGGTAAACAAGAAGAGAATAGAGAAGAAAAATGACATAAAGAAAAGACGTCGTTAACAATAGATTTATAGACAGAGTGAAGTGATTATTGTCTTGTCTTGATATAGACTTATATATTTTTTTGGTAATGCTGATCAGTTTCATTCATGGATTGCAGCAATATTATTTTCACATTTGTTTTTCATCTGCTTGTTCTTCGTTCGCAATTATTCTGCGAAGAAAATACAGTAATTAATAATAACTTAACCAAAGATAATCCTATCGGGTGGGTCTTTGATTTATTTTGTTTTTTTTTTAACTTTAATTAAATATCATCGCTTCTCCCTTATGTTTTTTTATTCATCTATTTCATCGATAAATTCAATTTTGATATTTTCCTTGTAATTAAATCTTATCTCGAGATCGAATCATCAAGAAATAACAGTAAACAACAAAGATGCAAGATTTAGACGGAAGTTCGAGAGACGAAGAGAGAGGGAGAGAGCGAGAAAATCATTCGCAAAGAAAAACTATCATTGAATAGATTCCAAGTGTGTAGTAAAGAAATGTTCGAAAGCGACTAATGAACTACTGAATAACTATCATCGTTCGGAACATGTTTCATTTCTTTGCTATTGAAGATATGTTTGATAGTTTTTTTTTATTTTTTCTTTCTTCGTCTTCTGTTTCTCTTCAAAGGAAACGTCTACTACATACAAACTTATTTATCTTGACGAAAAGAAGAGAAAAAGAAATATTAGTCCTTGACCATCAAAAAGCAACTCGATCTAAAAAGAATCCATTGCCGTATTCGAGAAGAAACTATACCTCGCCGCAGGGAACTACTTGCTTCTGTTTTCCCATTATATAAATCATTAAAATAGTGTTATGCCGTTCTTTTCGACAGATGCTTAATTCTAGACGCACTCATTTACTTTATATATTGATAGTTTTGTATCGAAACAATATGATATATATACGTAATTATATACAGACATTCTTCATTTAATGCTTTTGTCTGTATAGACATTATGTAAACATTTATTAACTATGACAAAAAGAAATTAGCACACATTTTATCAACAAGTTAATATGAGATTAGGTGTTATTATCGATATATTTTCATGCAGAAAGAAAAATGAGAAAGATTACGACGTTATTTATTTTCTTAATAAGTAGTTCGAACAAAATATACTTGCTTAGTTTATGATGAAGAAGAAGAAAAAAACGGATGAGTCAACTAGCAATCGATGAACTAACTACACATCCTGTTGACTGACTTTATTGAAACAACGGAAATCTGTTTGAATAAACCTACGTTTAAAATCTACTGTCTGGAATTTCGAAATAACCATCATTTTCTTGTTTATATTTCTAATTACTATATCTTGATAGTATCAATCTAAAAATATTACAGCTAATGACGTTGCCATTAATCTTGGATTAGTGTTGCTATTGTGGCGGCCGTTGTTGTTGTTGTTTCTTTTTGACTTTATCAGCGTAATAACTGTCAAATAGTAAATTGTTATGGAATGCTCGCCGTAGAAATTTGAAAGAAAAGAAAAGAACTAGCAGTTGAAGAATAAATTATATTATTTAGCATCAATTAAGAAGCTTTCTTCTTCTTCGTTTCTAAAACGAAGTCTTTACTTGTCAGCTAATTATTCTGTTATTTTTTTTTAAAACGTGTCTGAAAAAATAGCTAAATAAACCTTCGTGTATTAATAATTCCGTCCGACAAGCAAGCGAGTTGTTATTTCTCCGTCGATTTCTTCTTTTCTCTGTGTCGTCCTCTTGCATTACGCGCACACAAACTCTCTCTCTCTCTCTATCTCCCTTCGTCTCTATCTCTGTCGTCGTTACTATATCTTTATTTCTCGTTTTAACTTCTTGCTGGTTGTTTGTTCTCGTTATTATTACTATTATTGTCGTCAATCTTAGCATCTGCGTGTGCCTTTCACTAATAATATACACACATACACAGACACACATACATACATTTACATATATATATCATCACTATTCAATCTCAGTCAACCAGTCAGATAAAAAAACGCTTCGCTCTATGCCACTGTCATTTAAGACAGGCGCATTATATCAAACCGTAAGGTGAAACATCGACCAGAATCAATCAAGTTTTCATATCCTTATACATTGATTAACTATTTATTTATCCTTTTCACTTGAAAATGTCATCGTTGTCGCCATCAGTATATCATCAACAACTCTAGAGTTTTACCATTAAAGACGAATACGCCTGTTTTGCTATCTTAATTGATGACAATTTTTTTTCTGGCTCGGTCTATATTCCATTTTTGTATATTAATCGATGGTCTATATCATTGTTGAAAGAAATACTACAACAAATTTATACTATTTTGCCTCTTTTGTGATTAACAAAAAGCTATGCGTCTCCGCATCGATTTGCATATTCTAACAACAATATTCACACTTATTTCTAGTGCAAATTTACTACGCAATGATGCATCGATAAATACAGTTGAAGAATTTCTTGATACACTCATTAATTCAAGTCGTTATGATAGACGTATACGTCCATTTTTCGATCAACAAAGTTTGTTAATTTATCTTTGATTTCATATTCTAATTATTCTTGTTCTATGTTTAATTTTTAGAAGCATGCAATGTAACAATGACGATTCATATTAATACAATTTCAGCTATCAATGAAGTTAACATGGTAAGACAGATGAATTTGCCATCCGTATATATATCTATATATGTTGAAATGACTTTGACTTTTTACTAAAGGATTACAATACGGATATTATTTTTCGTCAATCATGGTACGATCCAAGGTTGAATTATTCGGGAACAGATTGGGCAACAAAATCACCTCAAATTACATTGCATTATTCACTGATTGATCGTATTTGGGTGCCGGATTCATTTTTTCGAAATGCTAAAGAAGGCAAACGTAGTGATATCACTGTACCCAATCGATTAATTCGTATACATCGAGATGGCAAAGTACTCTATAGCCAAAGGTTGTTAACAATTATTGATTAAGCAAATATTTTCTATATTTTATTTTGTTTTTATTTAGACTTTTACTTAAACTCGATTGTCAAATGAAATTACAAAAATTTCCACTTGACAATCAGACTTGCGTTGTTAATATTGGCAGCTGTACGTAAAAAGCGCATTTAGTAATTTTTTCAGCATTTGTTGAAATTTGTTTGTCATGATATATTCGATAGCACAAGAACTTGTGTCAAATCGACCCAAAGTGGATTGAGAGAGAGAGAGAGAAACAAGGGCAACGAATATAATAAATCTTGAGTTCTTTCTTTTTGCATGTTGAATGATATGTCTGATTGTTTTTGTTGTTAATTAGACGCTTTTGCAACAAATGATTTGGCATTCTTTTGGGAAGACATTCCAAACGCAAGTGCCATTCGAGTTAATGAGGATCTGGAAATGCCTGATTTTGTGTTAAGCAATTTCGAAGCCAAATATTGTAATCGAACAACAGCAACAGGTTAGATTATTGTTTTTTTTGTCTTCGCAAAAGAAACTTCACTTTCTTCATTTGTCTCACATTTGTTTCATTGAACTGCTTATTCCATTGAGAATAACACTTGAAAATCTATCGTTGAATGCGCTAATCTAGGTGACTATACTTGTATTCAAGTACTTTTGACATTACAACGAAATATTAGCTTATATATTCAACAACTTTATTTGCCATCAACAATCATTGTAGCAAGTTCATTTATTGGCTTTTGGATTGATTATCAATCTCACCCAGCACGAATTTTAATGTGTTTATTAAGTATTGTAACAATTACAGCTAAAGCCGAAGGTATAGAGAGAATATGTATGATAAAACAAATGATTTTTATATATTAGTTTTCAATTTTCTACACGCGCACTCAACCAACTTTGTTGCACTTGTATGCCTGATATAATTTAATTATTTTTCTTATCAAAAAACAATTTATCTAAATAAGCAGGAGACATGTGAGACATATGGAGAAAGATCTGTTTTCTTATTTTGAATGACCTTTTTTCCTATTGCTAATTGATCAACTTTCTAGGCAGTTTTACATGTCTTCTTGTTGTTTTACATTTAAAACGTCTATTTGGTTATTATCTTGGTGAGTTTAAACTAAAGAATTCATTCATTCGAGTTTACTGTACATTCCCTTCTCTATATAGTTCAAGTTTATATTCCATCAATGCTCATTGTGATCCTTTCTTTTGTTTCATTTTGGATTGATCATAAATCGGTAATATTCATATACATCGAATCATTTTTCATTCTCGTTCTCTCGATATCTATATATATTCAGGTTCCCGCACGTATATCAGTTGGTCTTTTGACTGTACTCACAGTCACTACTCAAAGCTCAGGTAAACATATCGTCGCATTTGTTTGTCTCTTGCTTTGCTTGATGCTTTGTTTATATTTTTTGAAAAATTGCTTACTAAGAAAGTCTAAACGATTCATTCAATATTTAGGTATTCGGTCACAACTTCCGCGTGTCTCATATATCAAAGCAATTGATGTTTGGATGTCAGCGTGTCTTGTTTTTGTTTTCGCTGGTTTACTTGAATATGCATTAGTTAATGTGATTGCGCGCAAAGGTGAATTAAAACAACAAGTTCGATTTTCTCGAGAGGTAAGTTTATTTTTCATATTAGTTCGATTTTCTACTCTCATAAGATTTCTCCTATCTAACATTACAATTGTTCAATATTTGTTTTGGTGAAAAAAAACAACAACACATTTTGCTTTTTATAGAAAAAAGGTTCCGACAGACAACCGAAATTAACTTTAATACAAAAACTACAGAATGGCTCGACTTTTGCTGCTGAGAGAGTAATTTTAGTCACTAGTTGAATATATTTTCCTACCCTTTCTTCACACGTACACATTCACACATATTCAAGTAAACACACACACACACAAGCACATTTAATTCTATATTATTTTCTTATTTTTTTTCTTATTATTTCGATATGATTCTTTAGTTTTGTTTCTTTTAATTATTGTTTGACTATTCTTTTCTTGTTGTTTGAATAGAAATTTCAATGAGATTTAACGAAAAAACAAAACAAACAAATCAAAATAATAAATAATAGAAATTAATCAATTGAAAATTCATTTTCTAGGTTATTGGAAATCGTCTTGCGCAAGTCCATTTTTACAAAAAAGAAGATGCACAAGGTAATACAGAAACCGTAGAAACATTGGTTCCGAAAAGCAGTACACCAGCTGGAGAACGACATCCACCGGGAAATGCAAGTTCAAATACTCAATATACAGCAATGTCAAATGCAAATTCACAATCAATAACTCAAGCTAATCCAGTAGCGCAAGTCGTTTTACCACAACCAGCACAAATAACAAAAGCTGCCAAACCTGTTCGTGACAGTGCACAATTTGTATGAAAAAATTTCTTTGAAGAAAATTTTAAAAAAAATATATCGAAATTATTGTTGTAGGTCGATCTGGTCTCAGCAGTTCTCTTTCCTGTTGCCTTTATTGTTTTCAATATTATTTATTGGTAAGTTAATCAATATTTAATTTAAATAATTCGAAATTCGTTTTTGTGCAGGATGGTTTATCTCAATATGCAAGTCGAGTATGTTCTGAAATAAATTAGCCACATACATGAAATATTCAAAACAATAAATGTTTTCGATTTAATGATTTAGTTTTAACACGTATTGTTGTTTCGTTTTCCCTTTTTATTTTTATTTTTCTGGTAATAGTCATCATTGAACAGTGCATGTATATGAGTATCTCTCTGTCTTTTTTTTTAATGTGATATGTATTACATATTTTGAGACAAAAGAAATGAAAAATAAAGATTTAATGATGAGTTAGAAAATTGAATTAAATCTTCGAAGTTCAATAATCTGTTCAGCATAAAAATGCAGCTATAATATACTGTTTTGTTTTGTGTGCGTATCATTGGATATGGATATTTTCGATTTTAATTGTGTTCGACATTTTTCATCTTTATGATTCATTTCACGTCGTCGTCGATATGGAATCCATGTTGTCCAAAAAATGATAAATATTTGATAGACAAAAAATAATGCTAAAAATATATAAAATGCATAACGATCCACACGACAAAGAGAATATTTCGGATAGAGTGAAAGATGAAGTGCACTGGTTGTTGTTGGATTTTGTGAAACAGCAAGATATAATTGATCATAAAAAATATAACTAATTATACCATGAAATACATTTATTATGCAAAGAGCAACAATTGAAGATATTGCGTAGACTAAAAATTTTTTTAAAATAGAAATTAATTAAGAGAAATTCTTCATTGATGTTTATATTTACTATCGAGAGCAGTTAGATAGGAGATTGTTCTGAAAAAAATATAGAAAATAAATAAAGAAATGTTTTACTTTTCTATTCAACATACGGAAGTGATTTATTTACAACCCAACGAAAGGTAACAGATGTTAATAAAAGTGTACATGTAATCTGTAACCGACCATGTGTATTCGAGGGTGGAATTGCAAATGTAGTTAAAGCTGCAGATGTTATTAAAAATATTAAGAAATATGCATTCCTATATGAAAAAACAACAACAACGAAGTTCGATGAATTTTTATATCGAGCCTTTTTGTGTTTACCAAATATAATAACCACATTTTCGTCCAACATGACATGTGCAAACGACAACAGGATGAATTTCATTGAAATTTAATGAATATTCTTCTTGATGTTCTTCAAACGTGAATTCAACATGTTCATATAAATGCCATGATTGTTGATCACTGAATACAGTTCGATTGACACCCGATGGTTTCGAACAACTTTCTTTGAAACAAATATCCTTTGTTGTCAGAGGTGTTGTAATTGACAAGGATAGTTCTTGAACATCATACGGAAAATGATTGAGTTCCATACGTTCCCAGAAAACACCGCGGATTTTATGATGTTCAGTGATTTCAACGAGATTATTTTCCTGGATTTTCTTTATCGAATACCATTTCTATGATCACAACAGAATGAATGGAGTTTCAATGAAGAAAAACTCAATGCTGATATTTACATCATGTCGTAGAGAATCACCGATATGATTGAGAACGACAAGTTGAGGATTAAAAAGACCCATTTGAGGGTCATATTTCGATATATTCTTATGATCTTTATCGTACCATGATGCTTCGAAAAAGATCTCGGCCGTATAACGTTCGTTGAGTGTATCAATTTCTCCTACACGAGAAAATATACATCGAACACGTATTTCAACCGGTTCCGATCGATTTAATATAGTTTCTCTTTCATCATTTTCGATTATTAATGTTGTTGCTTCTTTTGATAAATTTGTTGATATGATCGATTCGTCGAATGATTTATTCTTGACAAAACGAACTGCATCGTCAACCGGATGAGTTTTTGTTGGTAGATAAACTGGCCCATTTCGATTCGGTGTAAGAATTGTATGCGACGAACCTGGCGGAGGTATTGGAGATGAACCTTGACGAGTTAGAAGACGTTGTAAACGCGGATAGGATTTTGATGGTTTGGGTTTCTGAGCTGATATTAAAGTTTGTAATGATTGTACGGAAGATGCTCGACAATCTGGCGGCTGAACTTCTTCTATGCCATGTGTAACAGCGTCTGTTAGAGAATTTTGATGACGAAATTGCGTACGATTACGACTGTAATGTGAAGCACTCACTAGATACGCAAAGAAAAAAGATTTTAAAAAAGTAGTCGAAAACATTGAATTGATATATCGGTTCATTTACATAAAAGATTACTGCTTTCGTTCATTGCCATATTTGATTAATCATTAGACGAGTCTATATGAAATAAAAGATTTTTCATTTATCTTCCGAGTATAGTAAGTTTGCTAATTTTTTTTCTGCTCTACTTTGTTGAGAAGCTAAGAAGACTCGACTGACACATTCGACAGAAAAAGAATTCTTTATATAGGAAGTTGTTTTTTTCAGTTTTTGTCTAGGTTATTTGCAAGACAATTGTATAGTTGAGTCGACGACTGTTTCTAGCATAAATAATCTTATACATAGTATAATTACAGATTAGAAGAAAAAGTAGAAAAAAAAATATGCTAAACAGCAATAAAAATGTTGTTAATAGAAATCCATCAGGATTTTGTCAATATGTTTCTATAGTGTTAATAACTCTTCAGATAATGGCAATAACATCCGAGCGGACAGGAAGAAAATATCTCTCCACATTATTGATACATTGTCTATTAAATGGTTTTTCTTTTGACCAAGAATCTATTGATGTGCTATCATTAGGAGAATTTAGTGTCTTTTTACATGAATAAAATTCTCGCGTTAAACATGTATGTTCAGAGCATTATGAAAACATGGATTTCATACGAATGAATTCATTGACATTGTCTTTGTTTAGTTAGAATTTCTTTCTCTTCGATTCACTCAATTTCATCTTTATAAGCTCGAATTAATTACCCTTGATCAAAGTACAATAACTAGGGCTTTGTTTTCCAAAAATGTATTCTGTTATCGATAATAAATGCAAAACAAGTAACAAATATCTACCGATTTGCAATCAATCTGCTAATGTACTTACAGTAGATCTACAAATGTGCAAATAATTTTGTTTTTTTTCGTTGGTCAAGGTCTGTTTTCACACGAAATTAAGTAAGAAAAATCACAGAAGGTAACAAGATTATTTTCCGTACACACATTCGATTGACTTTAACGAGCTGGTTTTTGAAACTAATGTATCTAAAATGAAGAGTTGCGAAGTAAATGAATAATTTTATTGCATCTACAGATGTTTCCCATTTAAAAAATACTCCATAATTCAGTAGTTACAAGCTTTTCTCAATGCCTCGCAGTACGAAATCATCAGAAACATGAGAGCGTAAGAAAGAGGTCGCTACTGAACACCCTATCGTTTTGTAATCACATTTCTCTTTGGTAAATCTTGTTGACGAACGAGATGCATCTTGCATCTATTTTTTTTCTCTTTTTATGTCATAGACCAAAAGTGTTTATCAACTATGGAGATTTTGCTTGATTTGATTGTTTAGATAAAAGAAGAAATAGTCTGTCGAGAATGGCAGATCCTCAGAGATCGACAACATTGCATTCCACATACGATCCTACGAATATTGATAGTCCAGGTTTTGATCCCGATGCTTATGTAACCAAATTACTTCGTGAAACACGTTTAACACAATTAATCGATAAAGAACAATTGTTAACCAAACAAATTAAAACTCTTGACAATGAAATGCAATCACTTGTCTACGAAAATTATAATAAATTCATTTCTGCAACAGATACTATTCGTCAAATGAAAAAAGATTTCAAAACAATGGAAGATGAAATGACACATTTAATATCAACAATGTCAACTATCAATACAAACAATCATCAAATTCATCAAACACTCGATAATCGACGTCATGAAATACGTAAATTAACAAGTATACATCTTCTCTTACATAAACTACAATATTTATTTCAATTACCAACGAAATTAAAAGAATATGCCGATGATAATCAATATGATTTAGCCGTGCATACGTATACAAAAGCATTGAAAGCTTTACAAAAATATTCTCATATATCATCGTTTAATCATATTCAACAGACATGTATCGAAACAATGAATAGTATACGTGATGAATTAAAATCAAGATTCGATCAACAAGAAACAACATCGGGTGATGTCGTTAAATTATTACTTCAATTAGGTGAATCATCCGATTATCTTGCTAAACAATATCTCGAACAACATAAATCGAGACTTCAACAACCGCTTGACCTCATGAAACAACAATTAATCGTTGCTGAAAGTCAATTAACTTCAACTACGGCAACGACAACACGTAAAATCTATTTTTATTTTCAATTCAGTAATTATTCGTTTTTTTTTCTAGAAAAATATCCAATGGATATTCTCGAATTCGTTGATACGAGTTACAATTCATATATAAAAAATCTGCATGATTTTCTCGAATCATACGAACATATTTTCCTTCGTGATTCGGCAACAACTCCTGTTTCGCCGAATTTCGAAGACGAAACGAAAGAACGTTGTAAACATTATCTCGAAGAATACTTTCTCGAACTCTATTCATCGTATATACAATTTATTCACGAACTATTTCAATCGAAATACTACGGACAAGATAATGATATTCAATTGTATGTTCGAGCTGTTGACCGTTTTCTACGTCGATCAATGAATGATATTCATAAATATTTATTTACACAACAGGCTCTTGAAAAACTTCGAACTATGCTGGAACATTTTCTAATATTTACAATCGAATGTCGATTGAAATTTTCTCATGCTCTTATCGATCGACATTTTCATGAGCAAATACTTGAATTACGAAAATCTCTTTCAATTATTCAAAGTTCAGCAAACGAACAAACGATTCAAACGGATCGATCCGTTGCTCAACAAACACAAATGAATCTAACTCAATCCGTCGATAAAATGCTCAAACAATTAACTAATGATATCAAATATACATTTCAAAATCTTTCGATATTCTTCGATGGAACAGAAATGATCGGCAATATGGGCAAGAAAACACTTACAGCTAAACAATTCGCAACGGATCATGTTTGGAATGCATTCTTTCTCGTGTTACTTCAACGTTTAATTGAATATTTCGAAAGTGAATATACAAATGCAAGTAATTATTCATCATCAACAGCAACAACAAATAAGCATGAACAAAATTCTCCGCCTATACTTTTACTAATGTTGAGCAAATTAATTCTCAATTTTGATTCAAGTTCAATACCTTATTTATGTACGGTTTTCGAAGAGAAATTTAATTTAATTCTTGAAAATATTCCACAAAGTACGTTGACATTTTGAGTTCGCTGATTCTCTTCGATTGAAAAACATAATCTTGACTTGATTTGTTCATAGATGAAATTCATAAACACAGTTCATCAATTGATCGTTCGAGTTTAACATCGATTCAAAAACAATTCAGTATCCTAGCTAAACAATTACTCAAACAATATATTTGTTCTCAAGGTTACACACTCTCGCAAATGCTAAGAAAATCCATTGAAACCCGTGATTGGCTTAATACGATCGAACCTCGACACGTTCGTTCGGTTATGAAACGTATCATTGAAGATTTAACTCAAATTGATAAACAAGTTTTCACTCTCTACAACGATCAATCAACGACATCACTATCGACAACCTATGGTCGATATAATTATCGTTCGAATTTGACGAGTAGTGGCGCACGAAGTTCCGACGGTGGTCGACGAACAATAATCATGCCACGTAGTTCAGCATTGGACCGAGGATTAACCGGTGGTACAGGTAGTTCAGCTGGTTCGACTGGTAATCTTCAAATGAATTTTCATCGAGTATTCAATGAGAAATTAGACATATTCATTGATTTACAATTTCAAAAAACATCGATTCTTTCGAGTATTATTAAATTATTATTGAAAACTTACTTAGAATGTATTCGTTTAAAAACATTTTCACGCTACGGTTTACAACAAGTACAAGTTGATATCAATTATTTGTACAATTATCTTTGGTCATTTGTTAATAATGATGATCGATTTATAACGAATTTACTCGAAGAAATTCTTAGTAGTACAGCTATGCGATGTTTAGATCCTGTTTTAATGGAAGCCAGTGTTATAACTGTTATTTGTGAGGGAAATTAGGTTGATTTCTTATTTATCATTGATTGTTGTATTTTATTTAAAAGATAAACAAAAATAAAAGAAATATTTTAAAGAAAATTGCATTTTTTTTTTACTTTTTCCGATTGATTTATTTATATTTGATTTCTTTAGATGACAGCAAATAATCAATGCTGTCCACAATGTCAACTGCAACAGTATAGTTACTTACCTGTTCGATCCAGTTGGGCACGTGCTGCTCTAGTCAAAGCTGAAAATGATAAACATTTAGAAACAATCGATCGACGAACATGGTACATATTGGCACGTCGTGAACTTTTACATGAAGAATATCGAAATGTTTTCCATGAATTTCATGAAGATGAAGAAACAACAGATTTTATTCAACAAAGTCAAGATAAATCCGATAATTTTCCATTACAACTTATGCACAGTCTAACAAGTTCAGTGTTAACTTTTTTCATGGCACGAACATCAGGTTCGAACAATTTTCTACAATTGAAATCGGTTTTTTTTTATTCGAAAGAAATCATTTTTTTAGCCAATGGTTTAATTGGTCGTGGTCGAATGTTTGTCTTTTCAACTGCTCAATTCAAAACTCTCCTCGATCTCAATGAAAATCCATCTCAATCACTTTCATCTCTTCTCGATATTGGTGCTGGCGATGGTTCAATTACGGCTCGAATGGCTGGTATATTCAAACAAGTTTATGCAACTGAAATGTCATCGATAATGCAATGGCGTCTATCCAACTATGGCTATACTGTTCTTGATGTAGATCAATGGGGTGATTTGAAATTCGATGTTATCACATGCTTGAACGTTCTTGATCGTTGTGAAAAACCATTGAGTTTATTGAAAAATATTCGTGAACATTTGAATCCGATTGGTGGTTGTGTTATCATCAGTCTTGTTCTACCGTTTAAACCCTATTTCGAATATAATAATGATCATAATCCAAATGAATCGATTCGTTTGAATGGTCAATTTGCTGAAGAACAAATCAACGAATTGATTATTCAAGTTTTTCGACCATTGGGTTTTCGATTGAAAAAATTAGCACGTCTACCGTATTTATGCGAAGGTGATATGGACCGAAGTTATTATTTTCTCTCGGATTATATCTTTGTTTTAGAGCTCGATTGAATTTTGTGAATTTTCTTTTATAAACGTTTCTTTATTTACTACGAAATAAAATAGATCTTAATCAAAGGCTCTAAAATAGTGAAACGTATATTAGATTACTAACGCTAATGAATAACGAGGAAAAATAACAAAATTATTCAAGCATAACAAAACCAGTTTTGAGTGTTAGTCATGTTTAGTTTAAAAAATATATATAGAAGAACGTAAATAGGTTCGGTTTATAATGCAACAAGAAAAAGGGGGAAAAAATACCTTATTTTTTTTCTCCGCTCTACGTTATTCTTTATTTGTCTCAGAAATTGGTAAACAGATGTATAAGCGACATTTTTTTTTTGTTCTTTCTGGTTGACAACTAGTGAAAAGAAAACATACGCACACATTCATAAACACGTTGACATATAGGAAGAAAGATTTTCTCATGTCGCACATTGTATCTCTGTTCAGATTTCTTATATATCCGCTGCAATTTTTATGGATATCAAGCATTAAATCAATACAAAAAATGACGAAAAATTATCCATATATACTAACAATCAATAAATCAATTTCAACATCGAAAATCAATGATGAAAATAAGAAAACGTCAATAATAACAACAGCAAATGAAAATGTTCGTCGACATTCGAAGAAATTGATGGCAAAACTTCAGAAAATAACATCACAAACAAGTGTTAATAATGAACTAAATCTTCTCGAAATATCAACTCCAACTACTAGTCAAAATACGACACCTACCGAATGTACACCGCAAACATCCGTTGAAGAAAATCAGTTAAAAGTAACTTACATTATAGATAGACGAAAAAACAACGATTGTCTTTGTCTTATGTGTTCTAGAGTATCCTTAAAAACTCCGATCAATCCAATACTCATAGAAATTCTAGAGAAGAGATCGAATTAGATTTATCGAAACTAATCAAACGTGTTCGATTCAATGAACATATTTCTCGAAGAAGATACAATGCGAATTCGCCAGTCAGCGATCTCATGAAACTTTCTCGACGTCAATTGAAAAAATTACGAAAACTTCAAAGAAAAGATTCATTCGAATTACAATCTATGGAAACAAATAGAGATGTTCTTATTTTTGATCAAATCGATGAAGATGAATCGAGTGAAAACGATGATTGAGAAAAGAAATGTTGTTTCTTCTTACTGCAGAGCGTTTTGTTGAATTTTACTTTTGTATAGCATTGTTCTAAATGAATAAACACAGTTTAGGTGTTTGTCTGACTCGGCTATCGTTACGATTCTTTTGCTTATATATGAGAATATGTGGAGAATTGTTGTTATTTTTCTTGCCTTTTTCTAAGGACTACTCAACGTCTTCTTATTCAAACAGAGATGCAGAGTGAAAAGAAAGAAGAGAACCATTTAAATGACGACACAATAATCTTTGAAACCTACAGGATACACAAACATACAAGTAGTTGATGTCTACGATTACAAACTTCAGTAGCACATTACTATTTGCCAGTGTAACTGATTGTTTGAATGGTGATAATAAAAGTAAAGAAGAAGAAGAAAAAGAAAGGTAGTACGTAATCAGTTTCGACAGATTCAAAATAGAACATCTATTTGAAAATATTTAAAGGCAAGTATGAAAGGAATTTGTAGGATGTTTATCTTTGCGGTTTTTTTTTTGATTTTACGAAAAAAAAACGAAAGAGAACAGATTTTTTTTGTTTTCTATGAAAATTTTCATGACTTTGTCTGTTCGCATTTGTAGATAACAAGGTAATTGAGAGTGAAAATAAACGAAATAAATCTGTAAGTATTACCTTTTTTCTTTGCATTTTTATTTTTTTACAATTTATCATTTAATATCCGTTGTCGATTTTTTCTTTCGTTCTTTTTTAGTCGATCAATAAATGACTTATCACAAACGAGATCTACTCACTTCACAATCTCAACAAAAGAGTATATTTAACGAATGCAATAAACATTCGTATCCGATACGTCTTTCACAATCTCAATCATTTCGTATCGAATGTAAAGCTGAAGAACGACATTTTCTTCAAAGACAAAAATTACATCAAATCAATTCAGCAATCAAACCTATCCAATATACAATGAATGAATCGAATCGACCTGTACAATTTCGTTCGGAAATCGTCGTACATAATCATCCGGAAACGGATCTACGTATAAAACGACTTCGTGTTAATTTCTACTGTCACGAGGAACCAACAACAAATAATCTTGGTCATCATTCAACGACACGTAGTCATTCATTAAATATACCTCGTCGAACAGCATCAGTTCGACAAAATAACGAGAATCTACCACATATCAATCAATTGTCAACATCACAGAATTTATTACATCGATGGATTGATGATATTTGTGCGAATGAAAAATTAATGATCAATGATAATATCGTCTTTTTTATTAAAAATGGAGAATTTTTTGCAAGAATTTAACTATTTGTTTCTCTTACATTGAAGTAATATATATATACACGTATATTTTTATTTGCTATCCTCGTTCTTTGAAAATCAGTAGTAATCAAACATAAACATACAAAGAATAATGTTTATCTACAATCGATTTGATATTCTTAACTTAATAAATCAAAAGTAAACCTTAATTTTCGATTTGTTTTAAGAGTAAAATGAACAAGAATATATATTTTTCTTTTTCATCGTTGAATTATTTATTTAACATTATAGAAAAAAAAGAGAAAGAAATTGAGATCAAGGTTCGGCGAGAAATATATAGAACAAGAAACAAAAATAATAATAAAATACATTTCCCATTTGTATCACAACGCGAGAATTTTTGTTTGTCTTTATAATTGGAAAAGATCTTGTTGCTTAGTCTGTTTTTGGAAGATCAATATTATGGAAGTGTAAAAGAACAAGAAAGTTTCGTTTGTTTTTACAAACGAACTGAAACAATATCAGGATTTGATGAAGGTTCATAGACAACTGTTGTCGTTGGTTGTACACGATTGTTATACGATGAAAATTGACCGTTCGATTTCTGTTTTAAATATTCGACTTTCGTTTTTTCTTCGCCTTCATTTTTCCATGAACTAAAATGGTTTTGTTCATTCTCTTGTGTTCGTGATTGTTCTCGAACACGTTGAGAACGTATTTGTCCGAGAACAGAATTAAATAGATACTGCCATCGTTCATTTTCTTTCGACGTTTGTGAATCATTATCATCTGCAATTGTTACTAACTGTTTTTTTACTTTCGACGTTGGCATAGTTGTTAATTTTTGATTGAAATCTTCATCATTATCATCATCGTCATCGATTCCTTGAAATTTCGGCGCTGGTTTTAACTCGATCATTTTCGATATATATCGATTAGTTGATGGATTTCGTTGATGTTGTTGCTGTTGTTGTTGATTATCATTTAGTTCATGATCAGTTCTATTGTGTGACGTTTGTTTCATAAGTTTTCGTGATTTTCGACTTATTTGTTGTAAACGTGATGAATCTGATACATCGATTTGGTCGGTCTGAACATCCGATATTAAACCTGACTTCATATACCATTCAATAAATTCATCTTTCGTTATATGATCATCATCATTCGCATTTAATTCATCGAATGCATCGTCGATACGATTTTGTAGATCGACTTGTTTATTGTTTTGTGTTGGTTGTTGATGATGACTATGATGATTTCGACGTTTTTGATTCGAATTCGTTACATCAACAAGTGTATGCAGCATTTTACCGATTTCATCTTTAGTTATTTTACCATCGTTGTCTAAATCGAAAACATGAAACAATGTTTCGACAAGCCGTAAACGATTAACAACTGATGCAGCCGAAAGTGCCATGACAAATTCTCTACATAGAAAACAAATATAAACAAGTGTTTTATTTTGCTGCTAATAGCTTGATTGAATTACTGTAAAGAAAAATGTTTTTTTTTCCTCTCCGAAAAAGATGTTAATTGATTTATGTTAGAGAAATTTAATTAACTATCGATGAGGTTTTAATAAATGAGAAAAAAAGCGATTTCCCAAACGTCAAAATCGGACTCCGATTAGTTTTATTTAGTTCGTACTTGAAATCAATAAACTGATTTTTGTCTTGATCATAGACACTAAACATATGTCGAATGTAATCAGCTGTTTTTTGAGTCGGCTTTCCCATGATTTTTGCGTATGCTTGTTCGAATTGTTTTAATGTTAATTTACCATCTGGGCAGTCTTTGTAGAAATTTCTAAACGATAGACAAAAATTAGCAAATCAAATTTCGAATAATTTGTTTTTTTAATATAAAAATATTCGAGTGCGTACATATGCCAATTCAATAGTTCGTCTTCAGTAAAACCCGTATCATGACAAAGTTCATCGATGGTTTCACGACTCAATGGTTCGTTATCAAGTGTTAAATTTTTCGAAGATCTGTGACCCATGAATATGTTTTGTTGTTAAATTAAACGCATAATCAATGCGAAATCGATTACAAACAAATCTAAATCTTCAAAGAAAGAGAACGAAAAGTGAGATATACGAACGATATTCGAGGTTAAATTCATATTGTCAAATGAAATCGAAATAATTCATATGTGCAGTCAATATGTGTAAGTAAAAATGCGACGACAAAACTCAATGGCATGCGCATGTATATGCGTATGTAACTGTCGTATGCATAGAGTAAAACAAGAGAAAAGAATAGAACAGAAAAAAGGAAAGAAAGAAAGAAAGAAAAGAAGAAGAAAAAGAGAGAAAGAGAGAGAGAGAAAGACTTCGAAAGGATTCGATATACATTTGTTGTAAATGAGAGAAAGTCAATGTTGAAATCTCTAGACGTATATTTAAATCAATCGAGGAAGAAAAAGAAGAAGATTTATTATTCGATAAAAATCGAAGTTGAATAGTATTGATGATGTTTTTTCTCTGCTTGTTGTTATCTCGCAAGAGCGATCAAGTTTTGTATGCATCGTTAAAAAAAGTCATTTTTCATTGACCGAATAACAGTGTCGAAAAAAAAATCACTGACGACATTTTACAGACGAAAGAAAACCAGAAATGCACCTAAATTTCACAGTTATTTTTGCCAATTTTATATCACAAACTGACGTCTATATACTTCAATTTATTAATTTACTCAAACAGATTAATTTTGTATTATTTTTATCAATTGTTCATTTCTTTTAAAATTCATCAGCTAAAAAGAAAAAAAAATGAGAATTGTAGTTCTACGACTACCCATGTCTGGCATATACGTTAGTGCTTCAATCGCCACATTGCTATCTCTCTTATAAACCTAAAGCGTTAATTTGTTTCCTGTCGTGTGTGTCTTTTTCTATGTCTCTAGCTAAATTAAATAGAAATGAAGATACGATGCATGCAAATACTTTCTATAATAAAGAGTGCTGATGACGTTGACGTATTTATTCTCATCGAACTTGTCGGTTTTTGTTGTCTTTTTCTTCTTCCCAGTTTAGTTTCCATCGGTGAATAAATGTAATTTTCTCTTCTCAATGTCTTCAGAAAAGAAAGTATGTTTTCTTCTTTTTTGACACAACAAAGAAAGAAGAAAAGAAAATGAATCTACGGTGTAATCTTTTTATTTTACTTCAATAAATAACAATAATTGGCAGATTAACGATCGATAGAAACGAAAAAAAAAACACAACGAACTATAGAGAAGCATGTAGAAAAGCTAAACTTAAATGTCAATCGTGAAAATTTTGCTTGCGCTTACCTTTTTGTTTTTTTGCATACCCAGCAGTACAAAGTACAACATTCTTGTGTAAACCAAACTTTGCCATATTCATAATCTTAAGTAGATTTGTAAGAAAAGTATAATCATAGTATCATTCATTGACATCGTTAATATTTACCTCAAAAGAATGCTTCACAATGCATTAGATTTCATCTTTTCAATGTAAACGAATGCTCAATAATTGTATATATATTTCTCCTTATTAACAAGATAATAATAATATACCGGATACTAATTATCAATAAGAATCATTCGTCATATGCTACTCGCATGATTCATTTCGATAAAAAAGATTCCAATTGTCATAGTTAATATATATTTTATGTTCGAAATCCATTATGGATGCATTACCAGTTTCCCAGATACAGAACAGCCTTTTTTCATTTACACTTCGCTATTAGTTAAATTTATATATTTCGAATATATAATTTATTAACGTTCGTCTCGCTTTACAATTCAAATAGCAGATCTGTTTATTTTCGATATATATGTTCGTGCGACATGCTGAATAAAAAGTCTCGAGAGTCTATATTTATCTATTGACATTACCTGACATAATTATTATTTTTTCTTTCGATTACATAGTTAGGCACCAAACATATGCATATTTCATTCCATGCTTTTTTTTTATTAAAAATCTGCATAATAAAATTATACAATAACAAAAAAAAGACGCCATGCGTAACTAAAAATGTCTTGGAAAAATAAATTAGTGGATAATTTGTTTCATTGCTATCTGTTTTTTTTGTTGTTCTCATTCACAGCAAAAATACATTACAAAACGACATTCTATTTCGAAAAAGCAAACCATTGCTCGTCTGTTTCCGTTGATTCTCCACGATCAATTCGGATAAGTTGTTTTCGATTGATTAGATCTTGACAATAGTCTTGAGCTTTATTATCATCATCCATGTGACCATTTGATACCAACCATTGACAGAAATCATTACCATTGAAAACGGTTTCGACAACATCTGACGAATCATTCACACTGAAATTTAACAAATCGAGTAGAGAAATAGTTCGATGCACAATTTCGAATACCTTCTTGTTGAATAAGAATATCGAAGAAAATCAGGACGGATTTCATCGGCAAAACTAATTGATCGAGAATTTTGTGATGATGTTCGAGAACTTTGATTACGTGCACAATTGGTTTTTAAACCGCAATAATTCAATAATTTCACAATTCTACAAAAGAAATTGAATTCACTCAAAGTAAAAACGAACAATTAATCAAATGATTTTTCTACTTTCGACGAATAGGTATTAAAAGTTCAGCATCCAATGCAAATATCAAAAACGTAAATATACCCTTTTAAAATAAAATCAAAGATCGTTTTTTTCCTCAAATAGAAATCATCTTACTTGACCATGCAATAGAACAGTATCAACAAATTCAATTTCATAATAAATCCCATCTTGATTAGCAACGAATATCGACCATAAAAGAACTGATGTACACTGAAAAAATTAGATGATTTTGAAGTTTATCGATTGGAGAGAAGAATGAACATACAATAAATGCATTGATACTTAGAACACCAACAAGTACTGCATGACGAAGTAATTGTAAATTTCCTTCGAATGGTCCCGTTTCTACGAAAAAAATATATATAATCGACATCTAGTCAATTGAATGATTTACTTGAAATAATCGGTGGTGGTATATCTCGATGAGATAGACTGATTTCATTTTCGTCATTAATCAATGGACGAATTTCATTCACTGAAAAACTACCTCGTCGAATAGTGTTATCATTGTTCTGATGTTTTAATTTATAATTTCTTCGAATAATTCGAAGAAGATTTGCTGAACTGATGACAGCACACAATAAAAGTACACACAAAACAACAATCGTTTCGATTCGTTGAAAATATTTTGCTTTCAAAACCGATTGACCAGAGGTAACTTCACTTTTCGATGTGAAATAAATAATAGCCATCGTTAAAATCGGCACAAACCAACCGTATAAATGATACAGCCAAAAATATTTTCGTGCTCGTTCAACTGAATAACAAATTGATATCATTAATATGATTGAAAGACTTGTGACCCATGCACGTGTCGTTATAGTAATAAAAGTACCTCCTAAATCATCGAAGAATGCGTGAGAAAATAATAAAAACAAAAATATTTACCGAAATTTAGTAGGAAGTTCGATGTATCATTGAGCGGTTGTTGAACATATTGAACTGCTATTGCCCATATGGAATGAATCATTTGTAAGCCAACGAAAATAAATGTATATTTATGAATACAAGATACTCGTAATAGACGATGTCGAAGACAAAAACCGATGAGAACAATAATTGTGCAAAATAGTGAAATACAGCTGACGTCGTATGTTGTCTTTTGAAGTGTTGCTTCGTATTCTTGAGTTACGTCACTTGTCAATGTACGTAGATTGATCATTTTAGCTGAGATAAGCATGATCGGTCCGGCAAGTATAGTCGAAAGAACGAGGCCAGTCGAAGCAATTGCTTGTAAGCCAACGTCATAATCGGGCACATAGAAAATAATCGAAGGTGCAGTTGGTGCTGTACCAAAAAGAAAACCGAAATTCGAATAATCAATCGTATTATTTAAACTGCCATTTGTTGGTTTAACGAGTAGATAAACAGCTTGACGTAAGAGAAGAGGATTGATAATTAATTTAATGAAACTTAAAATTAAAACTGTAATAACAAGATGCGTATGAAAATGTTTCAATTTGCCAACCATAGTTAAACCAAGATAGAATAGAGCTGTTGCACTAAATGATTGTGCAACGGGTGTTAGAATACTATCGAGTATGATAGGTAAATGTTCGTCAAATATTCGATTAAAAACAACGCCAAGAATTGTACAAATAACAATGGGATTGAGAAGAACATTTCGAAGAATTTTCTTAATCAATTGTCCACGTTTCCATTTCCTATTCGGATGTTTCTTTTGATCATCTAAACGTGTTTGAATTTCGATAAGAAAAAATCCAATCGGATTCAATATAACTAAAGATATCGGTGCAGCTAGATAAAGATATCGTTGATAATCAGGATGTGTGTACTGATAAACAGCAGTGATAATCGGTAGCATCAATGCAAAATCATTACTTTGCGATGTCATTATTGCATATAAACCGATACGAGCATAGTTTCTCGGACGTTCACTTATACCTGTGAGAATTCCTGTTAGAAAGAAAACGATTGCTTTTGTAACGAATATCGATGCAAGAAATGCCCATGAAACACTTGAAAATTGTATATTCACAAGATTTTTAAAGACGACAGCTGGCAATGCAAAATTACTGATAAAACGTGAAAGACCTGCTGATTGAGTATTTGTTAAAAGATTTAATTGACCAGCGACGTAACCTACGCCGATTATAGTAAATACTTGAATCAGCGCAGGATATAATTGAGAGTCGACATTTATTGCGTCTCCCGTAGTATCATTCATTATCTATAAAAAGATAATTCTATTGACTGACTATCAGAAGAGATCTATTCGAAAATCATGTCACGAGTTGCAAGTATTTCGATGTCACAAATTTTTATTTAAGAAATATCATATACGAATAAGTTCTACTAGGATATAACAAGATCTATTCAAATATTTTTTTTTGTACAAATAAGATTCGAATAATAGAGAAGAGAAGAAGAAAAAACAATCAACGAGACTTCTGAGATATTGAAATCTGACTTAATGCATTTAACTAATAGCTGCTTTAGTTATCATTTGATAAGCTGATGGTTGTTGTGTTGTTAAATGAATCGTATTTCCATCGTCATTTGTCAATGCTGAAAACAAACAACAGAATCAATAATTTAACTTCATCAATTCGTCGATTTTAACTTACTCAATTCATCCATATCGTCGGCATTTGAAACAACGGGTGAAAACAGAACAAGAACTGCAAAAACATAGAGATTCAACATGCCATAGATTCCTACGAGTATTAAATAGAAAATATTTGATTATTTGTATTTTTTTTCTTTTCTTTACCAGTAATAAATGCGCCGGAATAATGAATTTTCGATCGATTTTCTGTATTCCAAACCCATTGTGTTTCATAGATCTGACTTAAACAATACCAAACAATGGTTAATATTGCACAAGCAATCGTTGATAATAACAAGAATTGAAATCGATAGAATGCACCCTTAAATTGTTTGTTTTTTATTTAGATTTAGTTAGAAATATGAAACAAACCTGATACATCAATCGTCGTATACGACGCATAGCTACTAATTCACCTTGTTTACTTCGAATATTCCAAAATACTCGAACGATAAGACTGATCAAACAGATGATATAGAGAAAACTTGAGACACCAGCAAGAATTAAAAATGTTAAACTAGCATAACGACCAGCTGATGTCGACCAAATCGAATGAAATGGATTCCAAATTTGAAATCCTCTATAATATCAAATAAAAAGAAAACATTCTTACAATAAATTCTTGTAAATCTATTTGTTCGAGATTACCTTTGACATAATCCAAATAGAAGTAGAACACCCGAGGCAAACCAAAGTAGAACAATGTACTTTCCATATGACCAGAATGTTTTATTTTTATCTTTGTCCTAAATGAATACAACTCTCTTATTGACAATCCATTGAAACACGAATCAATTTCTTACATGTTCCCCCGCAAAAAACAACCAAAATGTCAAAAGAACGGTCAAGAACAGGCCTTGTCTTATTTCACTATAGATTTGAAATGCATTCCAAGGTATGACAAGTGTAAGCCATTCTACCGGCGCTATAAACATAGAATATTGTCATTTTATTGACAAAACACAATGTTCTGATAAAAGTTTACCGTTAAGTAAACACGTTGATAAACCAAGTGTCAATAATAATCTAAAAAACATCGAAGAAAAAGAGTCGTACTTTCGAACGCTGTTCTATAACAAACTTATCAAGATTTGTGTAGGGCTTTTGCGCGTTTTTCATTTGTCGATAGAACCAAATCAATGCAGCGAGAATAATTGGAAATGTCACCGTTTTTAACGCATACCAAACTTTAGTAAAACTTTCTGTTTGGTAAATTCCCTGAAATTAATTTGTAAAATTGATTTTTTTTTCAAATTTTCTTGTCATTTTTCAATACGAACAACATATTGAAATGATTTTAATTTGCCGATATTCTGCGATTGACTATTAACCTGAACGATTTGAAAATTAATTAAATAGTATGGATATTTCAATGTTGACAGTTCGAGAAAGGCCAAAGGCTCACACGAATATGCGTCAGGTGTTTTCTAATGATAAGAAGAATTCAAAAACAAAACAAAAAAGCAGCACAAACGAACTTGATCTTCATCTGCATGATGATAGATCGGTTGACATTGAACTTTTCGAGATTCACGAGATTCGACCTCTAATTTCCAATCCAAGTTCATTTCATACATTTCATCAGTTTTATACGCTAGACGAACATCATAGGTTAAAATTGCATTTGTACCTGAAATGACAAAGAAAAAGATGATGACGTAAGTAATTGTCATCAATCCTACTTAAATTCACACGTGAATCATATTCAATTTCAGGAATAATTATCGATGTTAACGTTTGAAACCAACGTGTTATACGAGGCAATTGAATGACATAGACAAAATCCTTCCAAGATTTTCCCTATTGAAAATAAAACCGGTGAATTTATACTCGAAATTCTCGTTTGATTTTAGTTTAATAATTACAATTCCAAATTCCAAATGTCCTTCTCGACAATTTCCATTTGGATACTGATAGATCCATTGATTATTTGATTGAACTTCACATAGACTAAATTCATATGTTGTTGCATGTGTTGGTTTCGTTGCTTTGAAAAAAAAACAACAGAAAATTTCAATTGAAATTACAAAAATTCAACTAATTTATTTGAAACAAACCAGCAAGACCACCGATAAGAAAATAAATAACTTGAATAATGACTAAACATGCAAGAAATATCAGTAATTTCTTTCTTGATAGTTGTTCTAATAGGACAAGATAAACCATCTTGTTTCTTCTTTGTTGATATTAACTATTCGTGATAAAACGAACGATAACTTTCTCTCTCTCTTCCTCTCTCTCGCTCATTCTTTTAAACGAATAATCAAAAAGGTCAGTAGATGTCAGGTATGATATATATGCATCGATTCATTCATTTGCAAAAAATGTTACAAAATGACTCATTCAATCCTCCTCTCTAATAGTCACTCGCGGTTTGCTTCACATTTCTTTACCTTTTTATTTTGAAAAAGTAATGCTCCGACTATTACTAATCAGTTTGATTTTGGCAAATTCTCAAATTCAAAGTAAAAATAAAAAACTGTTAATTATTTTCTAAATTCGAATTGTCTGATTTTGGTTTTAAAGCTTTGAAAATCGAATCTCCATCTAGTAACCATATTGTTCAACGAACACGTACTAATATCAATACACTCGATCCCATTCTTCGGCACTATATCACGCCACATGAAATTCAATTTCATGCTGAAGCATTGCAAGATCGTTTGACATTTTTTCTACAATGTAAAGGTTCAAAAAATTCTCTTCAATTCATTGTTCCACCTTCGGCCGTCGAGGTAAATAAAAACAAAACGAATCTACTCGAACATTTCTCGTTTCAAGCATTTGTCACTTGATCACGATCACAATTCTCATGTCATAACAGCGACATTACGACGAAAACAACTTCGTTCGGAACTTGTCGGTCGATACACTTGCTCCGAAACAACATCTGACAAAAAAGCCGAAACGTCTGTTTTCGTTTTCATTCAAGGTTAATCAAATACTCGATTTTATTATTCAAAATAAAACGAAATCAGAATCTTGTTTTTTTTTCTCCTCACGTTTCAGATGGCACGTCGGTTTTTACGAAACGACTCTATCCAAAAGTTTTACCACAGACGGGCATTCATTTTTTTAATTTACCATGTCAAGCAACGAGTTGGTATCCGAGTATGAATTGCCCATCGATAGGCAAATCGAGCTCCTGCAAATATCAAGAATGCAATGCGAGAGAAAAACAGATGAAAGAATTAAAATGTAATACACCGGTTTGCACTGGACAAGATATTTGCATACCAGTTTATTTCAATCCAACGAATTTTCAAGCTTCGGTTTGTGCCTTTCTGTGTTTCGTAGAGAAATCGAATTTTTTGTTTTTTCTTTCTTTCTACGATTTAAATAGAAAATTTTGTACGATCCACAAATTGGTTTCGCTTTAGAAAATCCAATAATTCCAAATGGACTGACGGAATTTACTTGTATGAGTAATTACACACCGAGCCAAATATCAAAAATTCCATATGATTCATATGATCGTATGATTCAAATTTTAATTAAAAAAAAAGAGAGAGAGAAAACCGATGTTTTGTAATTCTAGCGGATTATATTCAAATTCATCAGCCAAGTTTAACCGTAATGCCCGATGAACCACCGCTTCGATTGAGTTGTGAAATTCAGTACGGAACTAAAGTTGGTCAAAAAATTCCGGATATTTTCTGGTTCGATGATATTTATGATGTAATTTGTTCGAATAAGGTTTTCGATTTTATTACTTTCATATTCGTTCTTTTCTTTCTCAGCTTCGTCGCATTGCAAATGACACTGAAAAAGCTTCGTTCAATCCTCTCACACAAATCTACAGTCGAAATAGTTCAATAACACTTCAAGGTTTTAAAGGCGGTAAAACCTATCGTTTCTATTGTGTCCGTGTGTCCGAACAAGGAATCTATTCTCGTTCAATTGACATCACTTGTGTCGATAGTAAGTTCGAGATAAATAGTTTTCTATTGTCAATCGATTTGTTTTATTTAGCGCCGAGTCTTGATCTCGAAGTCATTCCAACCAATCCTGATTCAAATAATCAGATAGCCTATGGATCTGATAGTAGTTTTGACATAACAATATTCACAATTCCACGTTCAAAAATTATTCTCGATATAACACGAAATGGAAATTCAATATTAAATGATAAACGTTTCGAACTCATTCCAATGTAAGTTCATTTCATTCTCTTCGTCTCACATATTCTAATCGCACTAATTTGACTACAATCATCAAGGCTTTCTTCTTGCTAAATTAAAAAAAGAAAGAAAGGTATTTCGCATGCTCGTGTTTCGTTGTGTTCATCCTGAGTGTTGAATATACAAAATCAAAAGCAAATATTTCACATTTGAATTTAGTTCCGATAAAGAAGGTCAATTTTATGAATATACATTAACAATCTACAATGTTAATTTCGAAGATGAAAGTGAAATAAAAGTAACTGCTAAATCTTCAAGACTAGAAAAACATAGTATCACCAAACTAACTGTCATCGGTGATCCTGTTGGTCAAATTTCATTTACACCTGTTGAAACTCCTCATACTATCACTTGGCGTGATGAAAATTCTAAATCGAAAAATAACATTCATGCATATGGAATCTATGAGAACGAATCGTATCGTGTTGCTTGTACGATTCGTCATCGAGCAAATATCAATCGACCATTGAAAGTTTTTCTTAAATATATTCAATGTTCAGTGGACAATTGTCTTTCGGATTTAATCGATCAATCTTGTCAATCATCTGTTGGTCAACGTTTATCAATTACTGAAATGAAGCGTATTAATAATTTTCAAACACAATTTATTAGTAATGAAATACAAAAATTCGATGATCCATCAATTGGTCATCAATATGTTTGTTGTTATGATGATAAATCAAGTGTAACACTGGCAAAAGGATTAACAGCTATTGCACGTGAGAGATTCAATAGCAGTTACTTAATTTGTTTACTTTTTTTTTTATTAAAATCTATTTTAGATAATCGAGAAATGTTTAGTGTAACTAAACCAGAATTTAGTTTAGTTACTGAAGATACTTTAAAATATCAATGTGTTGGTCATGAATTGATCTATGATGATCTTCGTATGATTTACAATGATGGATATACGACATACGAAAGAGATCGTTTTGATGCTGAATGGACAGTCGTTGGAACGAGTCAAGGTAGACAAGTCGATCTCGACTGGCTTTCACCGCCAAGGTTATTATTTAATTTTGAGTTTATTCGAAAAATTCAATTTCTCTTTCGAATTCTACAGTGAAAACATTCGAGACACAACAATCGAAGTTAAAAAAGGACCATTAAGAAAGATCGGTAAAAACGGCTATCTCCAATGTATTGCATTATCGAAACGACCGGATCTGATTGCGAATATCAATGATACATATATCATCAATGTTGATGGTAAATATTTTGAATTCATTGATGATAATAATAAAACATAAATCACGTCTAGATCCTGTACCATTACGATTTCTAAAAACTGTACCGGCATCTTCACGTTTCGATATCAAAGCAGGAGATAACATAGCATTCGATTGTTCATATACTGGTCGACCACAACCGCAAATAGCTTGGTTAAAAGGTAAATTGCCTTTAAACATCGACGATACAACTTTATCATTACGTTCAAATAACGGAAGGTAATTAAAAATTGAACACATTGAATACGATTTTTGATTTGAATTCGATTAGTATTCATATAACTCGTGCACAAACAACGGATACAGGAGTTTATACTTGTGTATTACGAAATGGTCGTGATGCAGATTTACGTCGAAGTTTTGATTTACGCGTTAAAGGTTTGTTTCGCATCGAATCTAAGCTCAATTTGCAAATTTCTTTTCAGGTCCATCGAACACCGGACTTCGTCGATTAACTGCAATTGTAATCATAATCGCTGGATTATTAATCATCGCTCTATTGATTATATTAACTATTCTTTTAATCGAATTCTACAGAATGAAAAGAATTCTTAAACGAAGTGTTTTTCGTATTCAACGACCCGATGGGCCCGTAGACGAAAGTAAACCGCCCATGACTCAATTGACTCGCATACCATTGCCGGAAAATTTCGCTACGAAACGACAAGTTCGAACATTGCTCGGCTATGTTAATGGTCAAGTGACGCCAACAAATCCAGAAGATTTCAAAGAACTTGGTCACGGACAGTTCGGTGTTGTTTATCAAGTAAATTTGCCTGGCGTGAATCTTGTTGCAGCGAAATTATTACCGGAATCGATTCGAACTATTGAAAAACAACGAGATAAACGAAAGAAAAAGAACGATCAAGAAGAAAATCAAGAAATGATCGAAAAAGATCAAGAAAATAAAAAACAAAAAGCAGCAGAAATGCTCATCGATGAAATCAAAGTTATGCATAAAGCAGGCAAACATGTTAATATTACTTCATTAATTAAAGTTGCTTATCCAGAAGCGAGTTTAAGAAAATTCCTTCGTGGTGATATTATTAAGCGAGACGAAGATTCATTCTATCTCATGGAATTATGTTCGAATGGTTCACTTGAATCGATGCTTAAACGTTTTCATTCATTATCGAACAATGATGATAAAACAAAGCCATCGTTGTATGAAACACTTGCCAAACAACGTGATCGTGGAATGACATTGGATCGAGCAGTTGATCAATGTCAATTGAGTGAAGATGATTTGAAATTAATCGGCTATCAAGTTGCTTGTGGAGTTGATTATTTAAATCGAATACAAATCGCACATTGTGATATAGCAGCACGAAATGTTTTAGTAAACGCGAGATTTATTATGAAAATATGTGATTTCGGGTAGATTTTGATGCGAAAATATCATCAAATGAATTTGCTTTTTCTTAATTTGTGATTTCAGTTTAGCGACATGGACAACTTATAGAAATTATCGTGAACAACGAGCTGAAGGCGATAGTGTACAACTTGACAAGAAAAATGTTCGTCATTTGCTTTTGATGATTCGATGGAAAAACTTGATTGTGCGTCCGTATTTAGAATGAACTAGCTACACATAATTTGACACCTGAACTTGCACGAGCATTCATTCGAGCATCATCACCTGATGAACGTCTTTTATTGAATAAATCCTCGATGAAAGCTGATGTGTAAGTTTAATTATTTTTGTCAGTAAAAACAAATTTTTTGTGTTTAGTTGGTCGTTCGGAATATTTCTTTGGACATTATTTTTAAAATGTAAACTTCGTCCATTTTACCGTCTTTCAGACGATGTTAAACACCGTCCACAGGGTGGAAGTTTTTTTCAACAATTAGCTCGTGTGGTCAGCGATGGTCGAGTATTAGAATACATCAACTATGAACCCGAAATTCCAAAAGAAATGTAAAACAATCGATGATTTATTTTCTCAACCAAATCTACTTTTTACGATTTTAGCTATGCAATTATTCGTGTTTGTTTAACCGACGAAAATCAACGTCCTGAAATGACAACTGTTTGCTCATTTCTATCGTACACTGATGTATTATCAAAACAAGCATTTGAAGTAATAATAATAATAATAAACTTTTCGTTTGAATCATTTTTCTTCAAAGTTTTATGAATCGGAATACAATCATTATCAAGAAGAAAATGCAACCGATGGCATAGTTCTTCGTTTCGGTGGTGTTCAAGTTCGTGGTCAGATTCCATCTTTAGACGAAAATCTCGTATCAAAAGCTCGTGACTCATCTGTCAATTATCGAGAAAGTCCGAATCAAAATGAATATTATGCAACTGACAGTGATCGAACATCACATACTTATGTTCCTCCATCGGACATCGATTATCCATCGGAACGAGTTGATTCGTATTTAGCACCAACGAGTCAATCGCGAACCATTGCTGGCAACGTATCGGATGAAGCTGCTTCATTATTACCGAAAGAAACTCAACCGAAATCAGCAGAAAATCCTCGAGTTAATAGCAAACAGCCACCACCAGTACCACCCAAACCACAGTCGAAACGTGACGATTCAGGGGACAGTTATGTTTAGTTGTGTTGTTGTCTTTTTTCTTTCTACAGTGATTAATCTAGAAGATGCGTATATCTATCTGAACAAAGCTATATCTTTTCTCATTTCATAATATTTCTATATGTGTGTTCGTTTTTTTTTTGTAGTTGAATAGATAATCATTTTAATCATAAAACCTTCCGTTTTGCAAATCGTTCATATTATATTTTTGAGAAAAACAAACAAACATGCGCCTGAGACAAAAGAAAAATAATTCTAACTGTTGAGTTCAAGTAAATTTCTCGACGAGAAGAGACGAAAAGGATTTGGTTTTCTCGATTGTATAATAACTTTTTCGAAAGACTCGTAGAATACGTTCGAATTCGTCATCGTCATAAACTGATCGAGCTGTATTCGTAAGATCAAACGGTTCTAAATACGCAAGAAAAGATCGAAATCATTTGAATTTCTCGATAAAATTAACCTTCAATTGCTATTAGAGCTTCACCGTAATTTGTCGTATCATTCTGGAGAAAATCATCGATATCAATTGAAAAACCAAGTCGAACACTAATTGCATGCTTATCATAACTAAAAACAAAATGTCTTGAATGAGACGAAAAATCATTCGTTCGTTTACCGAAAATCTTTGGAAAAAAATTTTAAAAATCCGAGAAACAAATCGCCAATCGTTTGTCGATTATCCGATTGCCAGATTAATCTCGGTTCATCGGTTCGTTTCAATTGTGAGACAGGAACATTCGCATTAAATCGATCCTTTAATAATAATAATCAAAATGATTTTTCTTTTCTGTGAAAATTATTCCATTTACCGGTAACAGTTCTTGCCAAACAGGTACAACTGCTGGTTTAGCAACGCCTAACAAGAGAAAAACAGATCGAGACTATATTTCGAGATTAGCGAATAATTTACTTTGCAAATAGAAAAGACACATTAATGTCAATGAATAGCTTGAGAGAGTTTTTTGACTGGCATCATTGATCTAACAAATGAATAACTATGATTTTATTAATTTCAGAAGATTTTCTATGTACATACATCTTGAAATTTTGCCCAACTTTTAATTGTCAATACTAAAACAAATTTCAGTCAAAATTCATTTTGATTAGTTTCGAACGAACCAAGTGGAGCAACTCGTGGATCAGTTTCGGAATAGAATCTTAGTAGATCTGTATTTCGAATTCCAGTTATATTATTAATATTCACATCGCATCTCAATCGACTAAATAGAGAATGATTATAGGACAAATTCGATTTCAGTCCGTGTCCTACGTTGCATAATCAGTAAAGCGAAGAATCGGCACACGAGCACGTATTAAATCGCATGCGCCAGCAACTAGAATGAAATTTCTTTTGTTGGTAGAAAGTAAACAAAAGGTGGAAATGTAACCGACTGATTTTCTTTCGAAGAGCACGTCGAAGAATTTCGAGAAATTTAACTGCTTCACGTTTTTGATCAATCTAAAACGAAAAATCAACAAGAACTTCGAATTCTATTTCATCTTCAAATCGTTCCTACTGGATAAGGTGAAATAACAATACAAATATCGGCATCCGTATCTTCATTAGCAAAACCATTTGCACTCGAACCGACCAAATAAATGCCGATATCTGAATACGACAAACGCCATGAGAGTTTTTACTAAACTAAAATTTCGATAGGTATGCGTCTACTTGGAATAATTCCAGCGAACATTGAATATAGATCTTGGCAAAGTTTCCATTTTAATGTAAACGTTGTTTCGAGTTGTTTGACTTGATTATAATGATTTTCAAGTTCGATTGATAATTGTTCAGCTGTACTTTCTTGTTTCATTTTTTTATATGGATTTAGTTTTGGATTATCTATTCTAAGAAAATATTCGATCGAATTAAAAAATCATTTCTGTTTGCTTGGTTTTTTTTACTCTCGTGAACGTTTTTTATTCATTTGACTAAAACGTACAAAATCTTCGGATGATTCCGTAAATTCTTTTGGTTTTCTTTTCGAATTATAATTCTGTCGATTTGTTTGTTTAAAACCAAATTGAATCTTTTGTTTCTTCGTCATCGATGACATATCGTTTTTTTTCTATCTAAAAAAACAAAAAACCTAACAGGCTTGTTTGAATATATTCGACAAAAATTGTCAAAAAGAAGAGAAAAAGAAAAGAATTAATCGAACTACGCATTTGCTGCTTTAAACGCGTTCATATGTTGTTCAATAGCATAAGCAACTTCCTTTGCATTCTTATTTCGACCATAGTAATCAACGAATTCTCCATTTGGATTGATTAGATACATGATAATCGCATGATCGACGATATAATCATTTCCAACTTTAGGTCCTTGACTAAAGTAGACTCGATAATGTTTGCACATTTCAGCGACTTGCTCACGAGTGCCGGTTAAACCAATGAAATGTGGTGAATAATCTTTTAAATATTGAGTTATTAATTCCGGTGTATCACGTTCAGGATCGACAGAAACGAAAACTGGTTGAAATGGATGTTTTTGTTTCGATTTCTGTCGATTGAGTAATTCGGTAACTTCGGCTAGTTTTTCTAATTCCTCAGGGCAAATGTCCGGACAATGAGTAAAACCAAAATAGATCAATAACCATTGACCTTTGAAATCTTTGTCGGTCACAGGTTTTTTCTCGTGTGTTATCAATGAAAATGGACCGCCGATTGCCATTTTACCGACAGCAGCACGTTGAACTTTACGACGATTTTGTGCTTTACGTTCGTTGAGAAGGTAAATAAATCCAATCAACGAACCAGCGCCAAGTAAAGTTATCGTTACGGCTGAAAGAGAAAAAAGACAACAAGTCAAACATATTTTTTTCTAATTATTTTCATTTTTCGTACTTTTCCATGAAATATTATATTTCGATTTTTTCTGCTCTATCAATGGTTTCTCATTGGGTAGGATGTGTTCATTTTGAGTATTGGATTTATTCGAGGATGGTAATGTTGAAAAACTTGCACGGTTTTCTCGAAAAATTGTACTCGTTCGAAAGAGATTTCGTGTTAAATAAATTGACGTTCGACGAGCAAACAGATGAGATATCATCGACATGATCAACTGAAACAAACAAAACAATTTCTCCTTGTTTTTTTTTCTCTGATTAACAAAAAAAAACAAGATTTTGAAATTTATTTTCCAATACAAAAATCATGAAAAATAACATCGAGTAATTCTTCAGTATAAACAGTTCCGGTGATTGTTCCAAGTGATCGAATGGCTAACCGAAGATGTTCAATGGCAAGAACCAAATCAGTTTGTTCGTGTTTGATCAATGTTAGGAACATGATTAGATCGTCGTGTGTTCGAGTTAAATACATTCGATGACGTTCATTGGTTAGATACGGACTCGTGAATGATGGTTCATTACATCTGAAATCTTCTTTTCGATTTCATATTGATTTTCATTTGAATTTTTACTTTTCAGATATTAATTGAGTTAATTTCGAGAGAAAGTCTTGAATGTTGGCATTTGAAAGACATGATATGGGTAGAATATCTGAATTTATATTCGATAATGTTGAAGATTTGATTAAATCGATTTTATTGAGAAGAATTAGTTTTGTTAACGAATGAAATGTTGATGATTGGTTAGCGAATAAATCTGTGATATGTTTGTTAATTTGTTCGGAAAGATTTTCATTGAGAGAAAATTGATTAATATCAATAACGATGATTAAAATATCACAATTTTCAGCACTGAAAAAAAAACTATTTAAAAAAAAACAATTTGAAATCAAAAAATAAAACAAACCGATCAAATGCTCTCGAAACTCCTTCATTTTCAATTGGATCATTCGTTAATCTCAATCCAGCTGTATCACAAATAATAACTGGATAACCTCCGATGTCAATCGTTGATTCGATTACATCACGAGTCGTTCCAGCTATTGGCGAAACAATTGCCGTTGGTTTTCGTGCTGAAAAATAAACTCATCAAATGTAACTTTCTTTTGTTTTTGTTTGGTTCTATTCGTACTTAAAATATTTAGCAATGAACTCTTGCCTGCATTCGGTGCACCGAGTATCGCAATTCGACAACCATCACGTAGAATTTCTCCTCGACGATGATCTTGCAAATGTTTCCCAAGTTCATTTGCGATCATTTCCATTTTTCTCACCACTTAAATAAACGATGAATTCTATTGAAATTCACATATTTATTTACCATCAGCTAATATATCATTTTCCATATGTTGATCTTCATGAAAATCGATATAAGCTTCGGCATGTGCTAATGCTTGAACGAGTTCATTTCTCCAACGATCATACAATTCTTTCAAAGAACCTTGCATTTGATACAATGATTGTTTACGTTGTTGTTCAGTTTGAGCGTTAATCAAATCAATTAAACCTTCAGCTTCAGTTAGATCCAATTGATTATTTAAATACGCTCTAAATTATTTCGAATCGTCGACAATTGAACTTTGTTTTTGTACCTTTTACTAAATTCTCCGGCTTCAGCTAAGCGATAATTTGAAAACGTATTCAATACGGAAAACATTGCATTAGCAACAGCTCTCGATCCATGAATATGACTAAAATAAACGAAATTATCCAAACCAACCATTTCATCGATTAATTACAATTCAACAACATCTTCTCCAGTAAAACTTTTCGGGCCTAAATCAAGTATTTACATTTAATTCAATTGATTATCTTGTTCTCTTTTTACCTTTAAACCAAACAGTCATACATTGATCGATTAAATCATTGCTTTTACAATCGTAAAGCTTTCTCAAATAGAGTCTATTCGGTTGAAATTTGTCAAGATTTGTTTCCTTTGTTAGTTTTAATAAAGATTCTGTTGCCAATGGTCCTGATACCCGAATAATTGCAACGCCATTTCTCAATTGTTGACCCGTTGCAAGAGCAAATATCGTCGATGAACGAGTGAAAATTCGAGTTGTTCTCGAAAGAATCTCTTTGAAAATCATCTGCAATAGGATTTTTTCGTTTCATTATGATGAGTTCATAGTACTCGCTCGTTCGTAATGATTAGTGAAATTGGATGACCAATTATTGATCTGTAGAAACTAGCGACATATTGTCACTATATTCGATTGAATATTGAGACGGGTTTTGTTTTTGTTGTTGAAATTTTATTATCGTTAAAGAAGCGCGCGAAAGACCAAGGGCAGAACATAAATGAACAGAAGGAGAGAAAAATAAATAGGATCTTTTTTACACTCGCGACATTAAATCAAAGAAATGATAAATTAATTATTTTGCAAACAGAAAAAAAAAGAAATTCGTGTTTGAATTCGAAATATTGAGGAGAATAAAAAAAAATGAACAATTCGAATTTGTCTCATGCCATGTAACTGTATTCATCGCTCGATGTTCGTTCGAGATATTGTTTATCGATGAGAATTTCAATGCATTTTTTAATGATTTGTATTGATGGAAGAAAACGTTGTTTTGATTGCGTGATAACTTCTTCGATTAATGAATTATGCTTTAAGATTTTACGTGATTTCATTATTCGAACGATAACAGCTTGTAAATAGAATTTACGATCTTCTTCAACAGCTTTATGAGACGATTCAGAATCCTAAATGAATGAGCAAACTGAATAAAAATAATTGTCAAATCAAGAATGGATTTTACATGACTAGCTTCTTTTTGTGATATTAATGGTACTTTAAATTTCGTTCGTTTATTTTTATAATCATAATTTATTGAAATTTTCGTGTCCGATGCGAGAGCACTTGCCGAATCGTTAAGTAAAAATTTGGTATCGATTAATGAGTTGACTTGTTTTTCTAATTCTTTGACATTTAATTTCGTTGCTTCTTCAAGTTCGTAAATCGTCATATGTTCATGATCGTTAAATTGCAATAGGACAGCCATTTGATATGTGCCCATTGTAACGAAATACGGACGATCGAGATGTGTCATTCGAATTTCAGCTAAAGAAAACGAAAAACTCGTTGAAATCGATTGTCAATCGAAATGAATTTTACCATTGGAAAGATGATACATCCAACAGAGTTTTCTGCCACTATATTTTGTGCCGTAAAATCTTTCGAACTAAAACGAGAAAAAGAAAGATTGTCGATTGAATTCATCAAAATGATTGTTCGAACCGATTGCATTGGCTTTTCGAGAATACGAGGGACATTAAATGTATTCGCAACAGGTTGAGCAACTGGCCATGAATTCGCCTACGACAGAAGTCAAAACATCGATCTTCGGATTTTTTTAAATAATATTTCGTTTTACTTGTAGAACATAAATATGCAAGTCTAATCCATTGAGTTGTGTCATCGATTGATTTGATGATGATTCCGATTTTAAATATTCGAAGAATTCCGTATTGAGATCATCGCTAACTTTGATATCTTGAAACATTCGAAGTAGTTTACCCGTAAATTCATATCCACAAATTTGCTAAACAAAACAACGAATAATTTTCGAGTTTGACTTCATTTCGAAATCATCGAATTTGAAATACTTTTAATTTCGTCACCATGAATTCTTCGGCATCGATTGTTATCGATTGTTGATTTATTAAACGACGTGCAAGCATTTTTTGATAGAACTTGAAAAATGACGAACAATGAAAAACAAAATATTTGAATTTTGTTGTTGAACTTACACGTTGAAAATAATCTTTATCATCGAGATATTTGAAGATTGTAATTGAACATAATAATCTCTCTTCAATTTCACTCTCAGTTAAAGCTTTCGTCGATTTACGTAGTAGACTATCACAATAATGAGCAAGCTAAAATTTGAATTTAGATTTCGAATATATTTTGCTAATTAAATAACGAAATTTACTAGTTCAGGTGCTTTGACAGATAGACGATTTCCGTGTTTCATATTCACAATAATTGTACAAGCTTTATCCAGTGAAGAAACAAATTCTGGATCGGACGCGAATGTTTCTTTGATGATATTCATATATTTCGTATGTAGTTCTAGTAGAGTTTCAACAAACAAAGTCGATAACTAGAAGAACAAAATATTGATTCGTTCAAATCGAAATCAACACAAACATTTTCGCCTTTGAGTGACTGAATTTTCTCGTGGCCAATATGTGAAATATATTCTTGTAATTTTTCGACCATATAATTTATTCCAATATGAGTTGGTTTCAACAGTTTGTACATATTATTCAAAGCTAAATTTTCATCGTAAAAAAACCGGTGTTCTTTCGTCTTTTTTTTTGTTAAATTTACCATCTAAATCTTCTTTGATTATCAAATCTTTACATTCACTTTTCAACGTATCGAAATGATCGCAAACAAGTCGCTGAAGACATTCGTTATATACTTTCGAATAGGATGTTGAATTCAGAAATTTTCGACTACGAAATTCTTCGTCATCGAGAAATAATAAAACCTTAAAACGAATATGTTCAATTTTTGTTCGCAAACACAATATTTCTCTTTCTCTCTCACTTTTTTCATATACTGAATACAATCGAGTTTAGCCAAGCAACGATTTCCTTCTTCGCGATAATATTCGCCAGTTGCTTGAAGTAGTGGACTTTCAAATGATTTATCATAGAGCTTGATTAAAAAGAAAAAAAAACAAATGATTCAAATAAAAAATCGACTCAGTCGTTTACTTCTAAAGCGTTTAGTTTTCGATGTTGGCAAACATCAACAAATGACATGATAACGCCTTTGATAGTCGTTTGGTTGACACATTCACAAATTCGATCTCTGAATAAAAAGAAAACGAACAAACAAATCAAAAATTTGAAAATTATTTTAACAAACAGATGAATTTGTTCGAGTAGTAGTTTAACCAAACGATCTTTTAACGGTTCGATAATAATCTTTGTCCAACAATCCAAAGCCATCTATTTAAAAATGTATTCAAATTTGAGAATAAACTTTTCTCTTACTTCGCCAATTTCGACAAGAGACGGCTCAGTATTATCATTATTACATTCAAGTCCTGAATAATTATTATCTAATTCATTAGTATTTCGTTTTTTGACATAATGAGTATTCAAATATCTGATTCAAACGAGAAAAAAAAACAAAATGATTTCGTTCGAAAATATTCGTTTTTGCATGCATACTGATAGAGATTATTAAGCCATTCGGCACCAGTTTTATATTCTGTCCAATATTTAACATAAACTGCGAGCATATTTTGTTCAGATTCAGAAATATCCTAAAACGAATCGAATTCGAACATCGATTCAATCAAGATTCCGTACAAACCGTTTTCATAGATTTACAATGTTCTTCGAGAAACTTTTTCGTTTGTTCATACAATCTTTCGCTATAAGAATCGGGCGGTGCGACACACAGGTAGTAGATGTCTATTTTTTAAAAGGAATATTTTATAAGAATTTGAAGAAAAAAAAAGAACGAAATAGATTGAATATACCGAAGAATCTCTCTTGCCATGTTTGTTTATCTATTCGACCGAATCGACCAACGCTGATCACCGAACGAACTGTTCCAAGAACGATTTCCCATTGTTCATTAAAATCGATTTCTTTTGGTCTAAGGGAAGACATGTTGAAGTAATTATGACATATTCATTTGCATAAGTTTCAATGATTCGTAGAAATTGATTATCTAAATACGGAGATAAAAACGAATCGACTTAGTTTTTTTGTATCTCATATGACAAACAAACAGAAATGAAACATATTATCTACGTCTTTATTCGGGTTTTTCTTAGATCGATCATATGATTAGTCTTTTGATCGTCATAAGAGAAACGAAAAAAAAAAACAACAACGAACGAACAGAAAAGTTTGATAAACTAGTAGAAGGTATAACACATCTGTTCACATAGAAGAAGAAATATATGTATCTCTACAGGCTATAGAAATTGACCAATGAATATCTAGACGATCAATTGATTGTGATTGGTTCCAATGAAGGGCAAGTGTTCTGTTTTTTTTCTTTGACATATTTATTTACTGATTCTACTAGTCGGTCAACAAAAAGTAGCATTAAATAAAAAACGCACAGTGAAACCATCTCATTTTTTCGTCTCGATCGTAATCTGATCTTTTTCTCATTCTCACAATTTTTTTTTATCAAAATGTCAAAATGATGATTTTTTTTTCTCTATTTACACAAAAGAAAGGAGGAGAAGAAAAAAAATCTCGAATAGTAGTACTACTTCATATTTCGTTTTTTGTAGATCGAAAAAAAATGGCTACGCATGCATACACAACGAAATACAATCCTACGGATGCACAGATAAAAACTTGGTCCGTTCAACGAACATTGGATCCACTTGTTGCACAGGTTTGTTTGAGAAGAAAAAGGAGGATATTTCGATTTTTTTTCTTCTTTTATCAATGCCAATGATGAGCAATCAAGCGTAATCGATAATGACAGTTGAATGAGGGCGACAGAGGGTTAAATGGTTGATCAAGGTCTTTCTCAGAAAATTGACTTAATGTACTTGAAATATTTCACCTTGTGATTGACAATCTGTGATAGATGTTGGAAATGAGAACGAAAACGATAAGTGTTCATTTTTTTTGGATTATTTCAGGTGACTTCATTGATTTCTGAGCAACCATCGAATAAACGAAGAGGCCGGTCGAAACAAGCTCATCTGCTAGTTGAAAATGTTATTCAAGCCATTGAAAATTTCATTAACAAAGCAAGTGAAATTGCTCATGAAAATCCTGACATGCGAAATGATTTATTGCAAAGCATGGAAGAAGTTAAACGAACAGGTACGCATAGATCTCATTCAGACAGAAATATTTCTCGTTTTCAAGGTGATGAAATGGCCGTTCTATCGAAAGAATTCGCTGATGATCCGTGTTCAAAATCGAAACGGCAACAAATGATCATCGCAGCACGTGCTCTATTAACATCGGTTACTCATTTACTAATTCTCGCCGATCTCGTCGACGTTCAATTGATTCTAAAATCAATTCGATTAGTACGTTTTGCTTTTTATTATTTCGACTAAATCCCTCTCGACATTTAACATTCACGTAGGTCGAAGATGATCTACAACATATTCACGATGCATCAAATCAAGAAGAATTAGTTCATTATTATAAACAATATGGCAAAGATATTGTTGACTTAAGTCAGCACGCACAACGTCGTCAACAAGTAAAAATCGTTGAACAAAAGAAAAAAAAACAAAAACGAAAATATTCAAAATAGGATTTAGTCGATCGAGCTGAACAAGAAAATCTCGCTGCTGCTCGTGGAACAATCAAACGAACGTCGATGATGTTATTAACAGCATCGAAAGCGTATCTTCGTCATCCTGAACTTCAATTTGCACGTGAAAATCGAGATTTTGTCTACAATCAATTGCGAGATGCTGTCGGCGTGATTTCGTCGATCACTCAAGGCCGACCGGTACCACCAACTCAAGCATTACAATTCGATTCTTCATTAAGTACAGTCGGTGATCTCACGCGAGCCTTGAACGAATTCGATGTAAGACATTGAAATAACACGAGCAAATTTTGAAGATTTTTTTTTCTTCTTTCAGCGTGTTATTATGATGAAACCACAGAAATTCAATGAACAAGTCATTCGACCACAACTCGAAGAACGTCTTGAGAGCATCATCTCAGGCGCAGCATTACTTGCCGATTCATTATCGACACGTGAAGATCGACGAGATCGTATTGTTCAAGAATGTAATGCTGTCCGACAAGCACTTCAAGAATTACTCGATGAATATATTCAATATGTAAGAAAAACAATTTTTTTTTCTTCTTTTGTTCATGCAGGACATTTAATTTAGTCGAGAAAGAAAAGTACAGAAGAGAATGTCAACGCCAAAGTACAACTTATGCAAACAAAAACAAACGATCTTCGGAAACAGGTAAAATCAATATTAAGATATTCGTTTTCTGTCGATTACTTCACTCATCATCCGTTTGAGGTCATCGAGAATAAAGAGAATAAAACATATATGTTCAATCTCTATGTCTATACACAAAGAACTAATTTTTTTTTTCGTCGTTTTGTCTTATTCATTTGATGATGGGCGTTTCATTAAAAAGAAAGAGAACAGAAGAAAGAGAGAGAAGAAAAGAAATTTTTGTTAAAAGGCCAGCACGTTCAGAATAATATCGAGTTTCGTCTTAACTTGATCTTTTGTTTCTTTGCATCTGTATTATTGTAACTAACTTGTCATATTTCATCGATATTGGATTGTATGTGAACAAGAAAACGAGTGAGAGTGAGAGAGAGAATCGTTCTTTTTGATTGAATTTAAAAATTGAAAGAAGACAAACAAATGTATGTATACTTATGTGCGGGAAATTCGAATGCGTCAGTTACAAGTACAAGTGTACAGTTACCATCATCAACAATGATGAATAATAACCAAGTATCGAAACAAGATCATCAGCAATCGGTAGAATAGATTTTCATTGTTTTTTCTGCCCTTCGTAAATTTATGCTACGATTCGTTTTGATTTTGAATTTAGCTTCGAAAAGCTGTTGTTGATCATGTTAGCGATACATTTATTGCGACTAACGTGCCACTTCATGCTTTGATCGATGCAGCACGACGTGGCGACGCACAATTAGTCGAAGAAACAGCGCAAATCTTCATGGAACACGCAAGCAAATTAATCGAAGTAAAATAAAGAAAAAGTTTTTTTATTTTTTGTTTTTGTTCAAATTAAATTTCAGGTTGCTAATGTTGCTTGTTCAATGTCGGATCAAATCGAAGGAATTAAACTCGTTCGTTTAGCTGCGATGCAAATTCAACATTTATCTCCGCAGGTTGTCAATGCTGCACGAATTCTCGCAGCTCGTTCGACATCAAAAGTGGCTTTGGAAAACATGGACGTCTTTCGTGATACATGGGAGAAACACGTTCGTTTACTAACAGAAGCTGTCGATGAGATAACAACCATCGAAGATTTTCTCGCTGTTTCTGAAAATCATATACTCGAAGATATCAATCTGTGTATTCAATCCATGGTCGAAAGAAATCCTGATCGTAGGATCGTTTTTATGTGTTTTGATTTGAAAGCATTTTCATTTGTCGTAGGAGTTGATCGTACGGCTGGAGCTATTCGAGGTCGATCGATACGTGTTATCGATGTTGTTACATCGGAAATGGAAAAATACGAATCAGGAGAATATACTCATGGTGTTCTCGAAAGTGTTCGAGTTCTTCGTGATCAAAGTAAAACAAACAAACAAACAAACAAAACAATCACTATTCAATTTTTCTTCTTCAGTTCTTCCGAATTTCGCCGAACGAATTCGAATTGCTGTTGATACACTTCGAATGCGACCTTCAAACGAAGATGGCAAAGTAAATCTTTCTCTTTCATATTATCTTCTATTTGAAATCGAATTTGAATTTAGTTTGACTTAATGGAACAAGAACTAATCGAAGCATCGAGCAGTGTTTATCATGGCATACGTGATATACGTAATAGTGTGTTAATGAATCCGGTACGTTCGATTTTTCTTGTCATGGGACAGCAACCACAAAAACGACGAAATAAATCGTCATTGAATTGTATTTTTTCATCGTCGACAGAAGATTTAGTTTCGACAACGAAACCTATTCCAAAAGGAACAATTCAACGAATATTTCAAACTTAGACTAAACATATACGCTTTTTCTCTTTCTCTCTCTCTCTCTCTCTCAGGGATCAGACATAATTTAATGATTGCTCAGGACAAAATCATATCTATTTCTTTTCTCATGTTTTTTTTTATCAACAACTAATTCAACGCTTTTATATAAATATCTTCGTTAACATAATTTCATTTTCTCTATATATCCGAGCATATAAGTTTTTCAAAAAAAGGCAGAGCTCAATTCGCATCTATTTTTGGTAAGTCGGTATCAGTCGCTTTTTGTAGTCAATCGTGGATAAGGGTGTAGGCCAATGCTTGTCATTTTTTGTTTTTCGGCTATGGTTGCTTAATTATCTATGGAGCTTCTTTTCGTTCGAGATTTGCACAGTTATAATTTACTTTTTGAATTTGTATTCATCTAGGATCTTGAATGGCCAAGTGATGATGAAGAAGGAATGAATGAGGAAATCTATGCACCATCTCAAACATCAAGTCATGGACCATCATCGGAGAGTCAACAAGCGGATTATGAAATGTATCCAGGCAAGGCTGATAATCCAAGTCGAGTGAGAAAATGAGATGATTGTTGAGTTTTGTTTGTTTTCTAATTGAGTTGATTTTGATTTAGGACATGATGAGACGTTTGCCGAAAGAAGAACGTGAACAAATTGAATTGCAAGTTGAAGGTTTTAAGAAGACAAAACGAGATTTCGAACGAGAAGTTTTGAAATGGGATGATCGAGGAAATGATATTATTGTTCTTGCAAAGAAAATGTGCATGATTATGATGGAAATGACGGATTTTACACGGTAAGAAGAAGACGACGACAATTCTTATGTATTCAATTTGATTTTGTTTAGTGGCCGTGGACCTTTACGTACAACAATGGATGTTATTAATGCCGCGAAAATGATCTCAGAATGTGGTTCAAAATTGAATAAATTAGCGAAAGATATTGCTGCACAAGTAAAAAAACAACAACAAAATTCTTTCCTAATATCGACCTTTTATTTTTCTTCTTCATTCATAGTGTGTTGAATCTCAATCAAAATCTGACCTTGTTGCTTATGTTGATCGTATGTTTCATTCATATCTTCATTTTCTTCAAATCATCTGCTCTGTTTCTCTAGGAATTACTCTCTATTGTCATCAATTGGATATCACCAGTAAAGTCAAAGCTGACGTTCAAAATATCAGTGGAGAATTAATTGTCAGCGGTGTACGTACTCTCTGAAAAAAGTCTTTCTCATGAATATTCTGTCTGCTTTTCAGCTCGACAGTGCCACTTCATTAATCACTGCTGCCAAGAATCTCATGAATGCTGTTGTTCTTACAGTTAAAGCTTCGTATATTGCATCGACGAAATATCGTAATAAGTCTGGAAATAAAGAGGTACGCTTGCTCAATCATTTTGTTTCGTATCGGTAAATATGATTTGTTTGAATTTCAGCCGATTGTTCAATGGAAAATGCGATTACCGGAAAAGAAACCATTGGTTTTAGCCGATCGACAAAACGATTCCAACGCTCACGTAAAGCCAAGTACGACGAAAAAACGTCTTGAACCTTTACGTGTCTTAAGTGAATTTCATAATTCCTAAACCATAATTGCCATACAAATCAAATCCACCAAAGAATTTCTTTTTTTTTCCTTGCTGTCAGATTTATCTCCACTAATAATCGAAACTTTTCTTTTCTTTTTTTTTTTATTCAAGAGAATGATTTTTCTTGCGTGTGTTGTGTGCTCACTATTTACCACTATTCTCTATCTGTGTTTGTTTGATGTGTATTAGTTCATTCTATCTCGAACTTTGCTTCCAAATCTACTCAAATCTATGCTGAAGAATAAAGATTTCTATATATAATATATGTATAAAATAATCATCATGTATTTATTTGGATTGAAGAGAACAAAAAATCAATGTAAAATAAGAATCTGATCATCTGACAATAAGAAGAAGAGGGATTATTTGACTAGACGACGTGCTTGTTATGCTTGTTCAGTCTAAACAGAAACAATAGAAGAAAAAAAGGGATTACAAAAAGACAAATCTTTTCAGTATACTTGTCCTGCTGCTGGTGTACCGAAGTTAACGTATTCCTTCGTTGTTGCTGCTCGATATTCATCCATTAGTTGTTGAACAACCTGAAAATCATTTGTTTTTATTGCGAATAAAAATAATTTACCAACATACTTCACGTGAATCGTTGAATTCATCGAGATTATCTTTAAACATTGGTAGACGACGAAAGTTTTCGACGAAAGCTTCACGTTTAATCAGTTTATCATAGTGTTCGCAAACACGATCGAATAATGATGATATACCAGTATGATTTGCAAGCATCAAACCACTGACACGATGTTGTGTCGTAATATAAGGAGATTTTTTCGAAAGCGCAACTTGAATCGATGCAGGACCCCAGGGAATAAAATCAGCTAGTTTTCGTTCACGAATACGCATTAAACTTTTATGAACCTTAAATTAAACACGAAAGATTTTCGATGGATGTCGCGTCAATCGTTTCACTTACTTCCGATGGATCGACTTCGCCTTGAATGATATTCAAAATTGAAACGTAACAATGTGAGACATGTCGATCACGAGTTGCTGTTGTAACCATGACATTTTTCGGTTGTAATAAACGACGCATTACATCCAAAACTGTCGTTTTACGTACTTCGGATTCCTGAAAATAGAATTTCAAAGAATATTTCTTGAAAATATGTTTCGTCATACAGTATTATCTGATGTTAATGGTGTATAAGCAGAAATAAGAAAATGTAGACGAGGCGTAGGAATAAGAGATGAGATTAAACTGATGAGATCATTGTTCATATAACCAGGATATCGAAGTGTTGATGTACTACCTGACATAATCGTTGAGACCTTCAAATACAAAGATCGAAAATATTCGATAAACATAAAAGACAGTTCTTCTACTAATTGATTCAATTCAGCAAGCGTTGGAGTTGCTTTTTTCAAACGTTCAGTAGCAATTCGATTCAAAGCTGTATTATCTAAGACAACCTATGATTTAGCATAAATAAATATCATAACAATCCCAATTAAATGTCTTACAGTACAATCTGCACATTCAGTCAAGCGTTTTAATGTCAACACGGAATTGTACGGTTGGACGACAACATCTGCCTAATCGATTCAATCGAAATGACAAACAAATAAATAAAAACTCGTCAACGAATCATTCAACTTACGACTTCATTTGTCATGGGGAAAACCGAATAAGTTTGAATTAATTTCTTTGGAAATCGATCGTTGACTTTCTCGAGAATATTACTACCCATACCAGAACCAGTTCCACCGGCAATGGAATGGCAAAGAACAAAGCCCTGCAAGAGAGTTCTTCTTATTATTATTTTCGTTAATACAAATAATGATTTACTTCAAGTGAATCACCATTATCAGCTTCACGATCGATTATATCGAAAATTTCTTCATACAATTTTTCACCTTGATGAAAACCTTGTGCCCAATTATTACCTAACAGCAAACAGATCATAATCAAGATAGTCTATCATTCATTGGGATCTTTACATACCGGCACCTCCACCGTCCTTCGAAACATAGACGTTTTCTGGATTATACAAATGTTTATACGGTGATTTCATAATTCCATCGATAACACGCGGTTCAAGATCGAGTAAAACCGACCGTGGAATGTAGTGTTGATCATCAGCCTATGATCATTCAAATCGATTCGTTTCTACTTTTATCTTTTGTTTTATGTTTATTATTATCAAACTTGATAGAAGAAAACATCTTTTCGATCTGATCCTTCAGTCGCAAATGGTTCTAATTTTCCTTCAGGACTAATACCATGTTCTGCACATAATTGCTTCCAAAATTCCATACCAACTAAATAATTGAACCCAATCAATCGCGTTCATTTTCTCGTCTATTCATTCATTACTTTGATTTCCACATTGGCCCAATTGTAACGTTATAATTTCACTCGGCATGATTTTCTTTTCTTTTTCTTTTCTTTTTTTTTCTTCAAATCTTCAAACAAAAACACAAGAAAATCTTCTAAGAACTAGCAAATCATTTTTTTTAGTTTATGTTGTTTAAGTTTTACTTATTTCAAGAACGAGAAAAAAAAGAAAAACATAATAGACAACACTTGAGGAAAAAAAAAGAAAAAGAAACCACACGATAATGCTTGAATGACAAAATCAAAAGACATACATGTGTTGTGACTATGCTCATGAATTCATTCGAGTTTTGCTTGAGTTTGTTCAATGAAAATATACAAACAGAAAAAAGAAATAAAGAGACAATTGTTTTTTTGTTTTATCAATAAAGACGAGAGAAAAAAAGAAGAATAACTGATTGCAGTTTTCATTTCATGACTCAATCGTTGTTCGAATTCAACATAGCATACAGATTACATTTGTGTTTTTTTTGACAATAACAAGTAAAATATAACAAACAGAACAAAGAGAAAGAGAAACGAGATACATCAACATCCATCTGTATATAAAGATCTTTCTAAAGTTACGCACACCGGAACGAAAAGAACATGAGATAAGAGACAAGAAGTAGAATAGAATAGAAATTTGCCTTTTTTTATGCTTTGTATCAATCTAACGATAGTTATTTGTCAGAAGTCAAATGATTTGAGTTTTGTTCTACAATAGATATGTATTGAAAGAGAAGAAGAAGAAGAAGGAAAAACCCACATAGAAACGAACTGAAGAACGAGAGAAAATAAAAGCTAAATTATGTGTATGTTTAAACATGAATTTTGGTTGTTAAATGTTTTATTAAAATGAACGTGTGTGTTTTGTTGAATTTTAATTGCCACATGAGAAAAGAAAATAACCGAGTGAGAATCCAAATAATAATGCGACAAGAAATGCTACGAGTACGATTTGTTCATTCAAGGGAACGCCGAACACAACGAGACCTTTTTGTTGTTGTTGTTGATGAGCTGGTTTAAGTCGATCAACGATCGGATTATCAATACGATCCACACCTGCGACATTTCGTTGACGAAGCTCTTGTTGTTTGAGTTTTTCCTAAACAAAAGATGAAAAACAAAAACGTAAAAACAAAAACTATTAGAAATAATAGGTTTGACAATGAATCGAATAGAGTTTTCCGAGAACAAAACCGAAACAACACGCAAATAGAATGCAAATAAGATTGATTATGTATGCGTTCGAGTTTGTTCGTCGATGAACAACAGATGTTCTCATCATTCGGTCGATGTCAAACTAGACAAAGTCAATCATTGGCCTAAATCACTCGATGAACGTACTTTCAAGTTGGTATTCTCGTCTTTCAAACGATCGAGTTCTTGTTGAAGACGAGTTTTCGCTGAATCGTCTCCAGTATTCTAGAGAGAAAAACAAACGCATCTCAATTTCGAAATCAATCGAAGCATTGGCAAACCTGTTGTTGAGTTTGCACGGGATTGTTCGTCGATGCTGCTGAACGTTGACTGGCAGTACTGAATGACGGTTGTTCGGTTCTGGTGTTAACTAATTGAGGACGAGTTTCCGCGACATTGTTCGATTCGGTCTAAAAATCGAGTTTTCGAAATGAAAATCTTCGGCTTTTTTTTTGTTCTTACAGGACGTGATGTTGATGTTGATAATGTCTGATAAAAATAAAAAACGAATTGCTGTTTTCGAACAAAGAAAAAGTTCGGTCTTACTGGCTCCGAATCATTTGGTACGACAGCAGGTGCGGCTTCATCAGCAAAAACGCACTTCAATTTCGAATCATTGACAGTAAATTTCGACGAATCTTGTTTCCACTAGAAAACAACCAAACGAATTCCTTGCAAAACGAAAAACAAAATCGATTGTTTTAATACAAAATTCTCGACATCATCTGTATAAGTATTCGGTACTGCTGCCCATTGAACCATGAATTTATGTTTATTTCGGTCGTCTTGTTGACCTGCTGTTTGTGGTTGTAACATAACTTGAACGCCAGCTGTTCCGTGAGCATCAAGAAAACCACTATTCGGTTTGACACAATAACGTTTTGGTGCTGTTGTTTTGATTTTATACGCAAGTCGTTCATTACCAGTATTCGATAGTTTCAATGTGGTTGTTGAAACAGCGGTAAATGGACCTTTGAAAACAAGATCACCATTCGGAATGAGTTCGAGTGTCATTTTTGTTTTCTATTTCTATATGTATGTACGATTATTTATATATAGTGATATTCTATGCTTAAATGCCACGTCAATATTAAGCGAATGAAAAAATTAATTCTTGTTTTTCGATTACTAATCAAAATCTGAAAGAATCAATGTCAAGTTTAAATCGATTCAACGATCGAAAATAGGCGAAGTAGAATAAATAATAAATAAATATATGTATTCTATTCTATTCCAACAACTAACTATCAATCGTGTTCATTCATTGATAAACTAGCACATTAATGCACTTGGAACCGAACGGCTCTCTATCGAGTGAAGAAAAAAATCGAAAAAGTCTCGTCGTCGAAATTTTTCTGTTTTTAATAAAAAAAAATATTCGTTTGTTTGATTGGAAAAATTTTTGTCACTGAACAAATTTGTTTCGTCTTCATAATTAAATAATCAAATGGAGGAGAAAGAATGATTTCTAAGTTAACCAAAATGAGAGAAAGAGAAGAGAGAAGACATGAGCTTTTATTCGTCGAAGAGTATAAACAAAACAAAAAAGAAAGTTTTATTTTCATTTTTTTTTAATTAATTTTTTTTATGAAATATTTCATTTGAATTTTCCGACGTATATCTGCATTTGTGTATGTCGTTTTTCTTCTCTATTTAACGGGATTCTCGTTCGTGCAGAGGTAAAAACAAAAAACAGACGCTTTTTTTCTTTTCTTTTGAACTTTTCACATTCGAAAATCAGAACAGACTTTTGACGTTTTAATCGACTGGAAAATAGCATAGTCAGGTACATTTAAGTAATCAAAAATGAGAAGAAGCAAATCACGAACGTAATTCGATCTTTCTTTCCGTTTGTTACGTTTTGTTTTTCAGTCGCAGAGAAGCGGCATTTAATAGAATGTTAACATTCTTTGCATCTCGATTTTTCTTCCTCGTGTGCCCAAAAGCATTAGAAAAACAAACAGATCACATTCTGCGTGACTGATCGCTAATCACTAGACAGCAGATAACACAACGTTGGGTACCTCGACGAACACAACAAGATACTAAATTCATAGTAAAGCTCAGTGAAACAACAAGTGCATATGTACCTATTCTTTTCTTTTCTTTTTTCTATTGAATTACAAATAAAAGTATTTCAAATTCTTGAACCCAAATAATTGTCTTTCTCGTTCTTCTTCCTTTTTTTTTCTAAAAATAAAAATTACTTCGATTCTCATGAGTTTGTAAAAAAAATGGTTAAAGTACTTATAAATATGCTAATAATCTTTCCATCAACGACGTTATACGTGCGTTTGTTTTGTTTTTATTCTTTCATCTCAAGCAAAATATTCTAATCGTCGACTTGTTGTTGATAACGACAACATATATAAGGATAAGTGTCAAAATTTGCTAATGTCTTATTTGGCCTCGATTAAAATAACCTTTATTTCGAATTTAATCCTTGGTCGTTAATTTTCTTTTTTTGTTTCTAGAGAAAACAAAAAAACGCAATTCTATTTCTTTATTTCATTAGTCAATCGAATTTCACAAAGTGCCACCATTAGAAAAAGAATGTAAGTTTTTTTTGTTTGATAATTAAATAACAAGTTACGAATGAAAAACAAAGGAAAACTACATAGAACGACGAATAGTAATGAATAGAAAACGATGAATAGCGTTTTGAATGTTGATAAATTTTCATATGAAAAATTGTTTCATTCGAATAAAGATTATCACCGCACATACTAAGATGATAACGATTTGAATCGAGTTGTTTTTTCATAATTAAACTTTGTTCTTGGCTGTGAAAATCGATCTTCGTCCGATTGGGATAGAGTGGTACCGAGAGACAGAAAGGAAAATGAGCTATTTTTGGATAGTAATAAAGAAATGCTTGACACATTTCATCATTGGAATTGTATCCACCGAGAATAGGTTGATTGAAATCATTTTCAGTTGAATACGAGCAGATTAATGTTAGTTGATTTGATGATTGAATTGTTGGATATGGTTTTCGAAAGTAGAACATTTCTTGTCGATGATAAATAAATGGATTTCGATCGATGATCGTACGAAATGTATCATCATAGAGATGAATACGTCGAGCACGTTTATGTGCATGAACAAGAATTGAAAAAATGCGAATAGTTGAAAGATTTTTCATGAATAATTGTAAACAATCATGAAAACAATATGTAGGAAACTCGATCGAAGTCAATCGAGGAGGAAGATACATGGGCGATTTCGCTAATGTGCCTAATGTTAATACTCCGATTTCATGTCGAGGAATTTCATTTGAAGGATAATATTCAAGATTAATACCAATCGAATGATTAGATAGAACCAATGGTTCGAAATGTACTTCGAGAAGAAATTGTGTATTAGGTTGAAGTTTAAGACCGGTTTGTTCAGGATATTTTGTGGTTAATTGACCTCCTTTAGCCCACGCGATAATTATTCGTGTTTGACATGATTGATAGATTAATTTTGGCATTGTTTGTACATTGTACATTCCACATAGACCGGCATAACTAACTTGTTTATCAATCGAACATTCATAGACAAGTAAATGATGGATATAAGCACGATTTTCATCAGGATTTACAATCTCATAATTTCGTAGGTAGATTTCTTTTGAGTTTTTTAATTGATAAAGATAGCAAAGATAAACGGAAGAAGAAGAAGATGACGATGGTAAAGACTGATTTGTTAGAAGAGATTTGGGTAAGAGGATTAGTTCGGATTGAATAGCAGCGAAAAAGAAAAAGATCAGCAATCGTTGTTTATTCCAGAACATTAGTAATCAAATGAATCGATTTATGTTTCTTTCTCTTCAAAGCTTGTCTCATTAAAAACTCATGAAATTCGATTTAAGCAGCTATGATGATATTAAAAGACATGGTTTCCTTTATAAATAAACCGGATTTTAATGACGAGTGTCATGGCCTCTGAGCTGCCTAGTAGAGTCACATACACACACACCCCAAAAGAAAATATATCCAATCAAAATACAACATTAATTTTTGATCAAATCAATTTTTCTTCATTCGATTGATTCATAGAAAAACAATCGAATAAAAACAGATGTTGATTTGTTGAGGGTTTGTGTTTACTTACTCTCACGAGATATTCTCTCGTCAGAGTTGTGTGTCTGTTGAGTTTTTTTTTGCTGTGTTCGGAATTCGAGAAAATGAGCTCGAACAAGAGAAAATCAACGACCTCAATTACATAGTTGAAAAATTGTATGTACGCAAGAAAAAAGGTCAATTAATGATAGTTTTTTTTTCGTCGTCTTTTTTTTTCTTCTTCTTCTTCTCGGGGTATACCCATCATTCATTCTGTTGATAGCTGTCTTGCGACATATGATAAACGATAGAAAAAGAAGGAGGAAAATGCCCAAAAATCTATTCAGTAGAGGAGTATATCAGTTTGACGACGAGTTGTTTTGTTCGGTTTCGTTGAAAGGCAGACACAACTACTGATTATTATCTTTAATGATTTTATAAAAATAGGAATATTATGATTAGTTGTTAATGATCGAAAATAAAAAAGGAAACTGTCAAATTTGTCAACAATTGTACATCTTCAATAAAAAGAAATTCGTTGACATTTCTTTTTTCTTTTCCGTTTGTTGACAATACTTATCATGTATACATCTTAATTAGTTCGCCAGAAATTTGTACATATATAAGACGTTTTGTTTTCTCTTAATTTTCTTTTCTTTTGTTTGTTTTTTTGTATGTCGTGCTACTCTAACGAATACATGTCTTTCAACATCGATTACAGACTTTATTTTTTGTTTTTTTCCAGACTTGATCAATGGAATCTCATCAGTTACGCTTGGTAATCGTCTCGAACAAGTGAATCAACCATATGAAAATGTAGTTATCTATTCAAAAACAATGTCATCCGAACGTCGACTCTCAGATCTACGTAATTTAGTCAGCGGTCTTTATACATTAGGTACGTTCGTTGAATTTCGACGAAAGAAAAAAAAACAAACAAAATCATCTGTTTTTGTTTATTCAGGAGCTACGATTGGTACGGGCCATTTCGCAGTTGTTAAATTAGCTCGACATGTATTTACTCAAAAAGAAGTTGCAGTTAAAGTCATCGATAAAACGAAACTCGATGATATATCCAAAGCTCATTTATTTCAAGAAGTTATGTGCATGAAATTAGTTCAACATCCGAATGTTGTTCGTTTATACGAAGTTATTGATACGCCGAATAAACTCTATTTGATTTTGGAATTCGGTGATGGAGGCGATATGTATGATTATATTATGAAACATGCCAATGGTCTCAATGAAACTGTAGCGCGAAGATATTTTCGACAAATTTGTCGAGCACTTAAGTATTGTCATGAAATGCGCGTGTGCCATCGTGATCTTAAAGTATATATCGATTTGAAATGAAGAGAGAGAGAAACGATTTTCAATGATGTTGCTGTTTTTTTGTTTTAGCCTGAAAATTTAGTATTTTTTGAAAAACAAGGCGTGGTTAAATTGACCGATTTCGGTGAGAAAGAAAAAAAAGCGATAAATAAAAATTAATTTCATCGTTAATTAGGCTTTTCCAATCGATTTTCACCTGGTACAAAACTATTGACCAGCTGTGGATCTCTCGCGTATTCAGCTCCAGAAATATTACTTGGTGATCCGTACGATGCACCAGCTATTGGTTCGTTCATTCTGATTTCAAATCAAAATCTATTCGTTCGTGTTTAGATATTTGGAGTTTAGGTGTTATACTATTCATGCTCGTGACTGGTCGAGCTCCATTCCAAGAAGCCAATGATTCCGAAACAGTAATGATGATACTAGATTGTTGCTACAAACTTCCACCAAATATTTCCCTTGAATGCCAAAAGTAGATAGAAATTAAATTCCCCTCGATTTCGTATCAATAGTTTTGCTCATGCTCTATTTTACTAGTTTAATTCATCGAATGATTGTTCGTGAACCAGAAAAACGTGCAACATTAGATGAAGTTATGTCTGATATTTGGTATAGAAAATGTGAAGATGATAACGATGAAGTTGACGATCAACATTATGTCGATGCTTTACCCCTAATATCACATCGAACAATATCACAAGATGATCATGAATTTATTCTTCAGCAAATGCTCGGTGGAAGTATTGCTGAACGTGATGCAATTCTACAGTAAATAATGAAGATTTTCTGTTTAGTTTGTTATTGAATCTTTTTATAGAGCTTTGAATGATGATCAATATAATCATGTCACAGCTACTTATTATCTACTTGCTGAAAAATTATTAAACGATCGTTTATGTTCACGTTCGGAAGATAACGAACGTAATGTCAAACGTCAAAGACGTTTACAACCAGCAAGTGACCCATTTAACGAACAAATCGGTGTTTTTGTTTCTCCTGTTTCGTCAAAGTACGTGTGCGTGTGGTTTTTCTTTCTTTTGCAATTCTAATCAAACAAGAAAAACTCAAACAAAAAACAAACACGTATATAATTCATCCTCGTTTTCGTCAAAGTAGATTTAATTTTGCTGATGTTTCTATTCCAAATACACGACGAAATTCATTTGATGATTTCGATGCTGATGATGAAGATGACTTTGAGAACTACTATTTGTAAGAGAATTTCTTCCTATGGTGATTAGTGCTTGTTAAAGATATACAAATTTTTGTTCTATGTTCTTCGGGATAAATGACCATTTCTCTAATGCTTTACTTCATGACATTCAATTTTGAATGTTTATTGAAAAACAATGATATTCATTTGGTTTTTCTTCTTTTTCTTCTAGTCCTGGAAAAGAAAATGTTCCACCAATTGTGTCTACAACACCACGACAATCAATCGATGCTACCAATGAAGTATTACTACCAGGTAAGGAAAATCGATTGTACGAATAGTTGTTCATTCGATTGATATTGTTGAATAATTGTTATTCAACATTTTTGTAGTTACTCAGCTAAATGAACCGAATCGAGTTCAATTTCAATTGTATTTTGATGATGGTGCGCTGTTATTTTCTTAAGTAGTGATACACAATTGCTTTACTATTGCACGTTGACTAGTCAACAAGCTATTCTGTATTGATTCTAAATATGTAGAAGAAAAAAAGAAACAAACTAAAATAGAATCGGTTTAGTTTGATGAGACAATAAATTGATGATTTGTAATTGCTTAATTTTATCATAAGAATCGACTTTGAATGAATAAAAGAAAAATATCTCGAATTGTTTTTAGGTCCAATTGAAGATGATGTCGATCGGCCGGCTGTTCAAACACGTTCAACGAATGCAACTACACCGACTGTATCGACTCAAGCGATGAAAATTATTCTCGAAGAAGACGAAAATTCCGAATCACCACCTACTGAGTACGAATTAAATCGATATTTAAACAAGAAAATAAACAAATATGTTTTTCTTTTATCTAGTAAATCTGGTGCCACTATTCAACCGGTTGGTAACCTTCCCAAATTGAATAAAATCATCGAAAGTGGTACTTAATGATTTTCTTTTATTTTCGTTGTTCATTTTTCTTCTCAAATAGATGAAGACGATAAAGATGAAGATAATCTCGATGACGATGATAATCTATCCATAGCAAATACCGCTGTCCTGCTGAATAGTATGGTTACATCCGGAATCGATAGTTCTGCAACGACCAGTGGCATTCTCCGTTCGAAAGATCTACGTTCGGTTGTCGAAACCAAACGTCGAAATTTTTCTCGTAGTCGTTCAAGTTCCGACAGTGAAGACAACGGAAGTAATCATGATATGACACGTTCAACTACTCGAAAACAACAAACCCGATCTCCCACACGACCCAATTCGTATCAAGATACCGGCGAAACCATCACTGTCGACGGTGGTTCGACTCAACAACAACAACAGCAAACACAAATCATTTCCAATAGTGATGCAGCTAAACGTCGAAGTTTTTCTCGAGCAAGTTCAATCGCATCGAATAATCGCATCACACTCAGCGGTACAACCGATGAATTCAATGGCGAAATTACGGCGACAACAAGTCTAACTCTCATGAATGATCGTGCTCGTGGTCTTTCAACTGAACATCGTCTAGCTAATCCATCGCAAATGTCGATCGCATCTCGAACATCGATACGTTACTCGACTCCGCGTGAGTCAACGGTTTTTACTAAAACCGATGCACCGCCTGTCGTTCGTCTTCTACAACAAACACCGCATCACGATACAAACGATGCGATTAAAACGATTATCGAACATCAACGTTCACAGCAAACTCCTGCCTATCAAGAACATATTCAAACGCCGATCATTGTCGAAGAAGATATTTCACCGCCATCGATTCTCTCAACATCGAATACGAGCGTCAAATCTCCACTAGGGAAAAAATCAAGTAATGGTCTCACGAAATCGAATGTGATTGTTCCGACAGGTGATCATGTCAATCGAACAAATGGTCATATTAATTCCGTGTCATCGTCCACAACATCTGAACATTCGGTTTTGTCAACATTGAAATATTCGCTTCTCAAACATCAACAACAACAAAAATCCAATGTTGAAAGTTCATCAACGACTGAAGACTCACAAAAACATCATCATAACACAGAAAAACATCGAGTGTGTTGTGTAATTATTTAAATATATATTTTTTTTCTTTATTTCTCTCTTTCGTTCGTTCGTTTTTTCGTCTCTTTTCGTTTGAAAAACCCGTGTGAATTGTTACTTCTTTTACAAAACTCTCTCTCTCTCTCTCTCTCGTCGTTTTCTTCTTCTCCTCACCAGTGAACATAAAACAAATCTTCTCTTTCTACGCAGCTGATAAGCACTTGATTTTTGTTTTTGGTTTTTGTACATAAAATATTCTTTACACATCGACTTGCTTTTTGTCTTCTTCTTTTAGTTTCCAAAGATTAAACACTTTTGTTAATAATAACTCTAAGAGAAACAACGAGCGACAGAGAGAGAGAGAGCGAGACAAACACGAAAATAAAATATCATTATCGTGTTTGTACGAGCGTATTTCCTTTCTTCTTTTGTATCAACGAAACTTACATTTTGTGTATATATTAGACAGAGATTTTTGTTTGTTTTCTTCTTCTTCTTGGCGTTGTGTGCGCGCTTTTTCTTTTTTTATAAAAGAAACTTTGCTGGGCAAAGCTAATTTGACGTAAAACTGGCGACCTCTTTTGTTTTTTAATTTTGCTGCTGCCACCATCGTCAAAAACATCGTAGCTGAGGTAGTAGAACATGTAGACAAGAGAAGAAAGAATAGCAGATGAATCATTAGATCAACTGGGGAAACTATGGATGGTCTTTGTATTTTGTTTATTGTCGATTTTTTTTGTTTTCTCGTTGGTTTAAGGGCATTCACAAAGAAATCTTTCTCTTGTGAAGATAAACGAAACGGTTGTTTCAGATGTAAAAACGACTGACTATAGACGAACAGTTTCGACGGTTGTTTTTGTTTCTTTCATTTCTCGAAACTTACGCAAGAAGATAAAATGATTAATCTAGTTTTGTTTTTGTGTTTATCAGTAACATAAAATTATATTACGCATGTTTGTTTTTCAGATCATCTACTCAAGCCATTCACACGATATTCAACTTTTACGTTTCATTTAATTTTATTCAACAATCAAATAATGGCTCAACCAGCTGCTCCTGAATTTAAACTTGTGCTAGTTGGTGATGGTGGTGTTGGTGAGTGATGACGAAATTCTGCAGAACGATTGAAGAACTTAGCTTTTTTGTTTTTAAGGTAAAACCACATTCGTCAAACGACATTTGACCGGTGAATTTGAAAAGAAATACAATGCTACCGTCGGTGTAGAAGTTCATCCACTTCAATTTCAAACAAATCGTGGTTTAATCGTCTACAATGTCTGGGACACAGCCGGTCAAGAAAAATTCGGTGGTAAGATCACATCATTTACTATCTAATCGCAGAAAACTAAAATTTCATCGTCATTCGAAGGTCTTCGTGATGGTTATTACATTGGTGGTCAATGTGCTATCATCATGTTCGATGTTACATCACGTATCACATACAAAAATGTACCAAATTGGCATAAGGATTTGATTCGTGTCTGTGAAAATATTCCAATTGTTCTTTGCGGTAACAAAGTCGATGTCAAAGATCGTAAGGTTAAAGCCAAAGCTATAACATTTCACCGTAAAAACAACATGCAATACTATGATATCAGTGCACGATCAAATTATAATTTCGAAAAACCATTTCTTTGGTTAGCACGAAAATTAGCCGGTGATGCTAATATTGAATTTACTGCTATGCCAGCACTTATGGTGAGAAGAAAAATAAATGATTTTGAAAAAAATTTTGTTTGTTTGTGTTACTGCTTTTTTAGCCAGCTGAAGTTCAAATGGATAATGAAACAATTAGAAAATATGAAGCAGAAATTCAAGATGCTCAAAATGCAGCATTACCCGATGATGACGAAGACTTGTGAGAAAATCAATTGGCGCATAACAAACAAAACAAAACAAATGTTATTAGTTTTTTTTTCTCTTTCATTTTTCTCTTTTCTCTCTACTTTTTCGACGTGTGAATGTTGAGAAAACAAATTAGGTGACCAAAAAAAAAAGAAGAAAGTCTATCGGAATGTTTCCTCTTTATTCTTGTTATTAAATATCTTCTCTCTCTATTTTTTTCCTTTTCTCTATCATTTATTTGTCTTTTCTTTTTCTTCTGTCCTTCTTCTATCATCTGTATTCACAAGTAAACAAGAATCGTCGATTTATTTTTCGTGTTTTTTTTTCTGCTCTCTACTTCAGCATGGTGAATATCTGCACCACTTAGTTTTTTTTCTATTTTGTCTCGTATGTTTAATTGAGAAAAGAAAACTTTACAAAAAAAAGCATTAATAAAATAACGATTATGCGCAATCTGAACAACAATGACTGGTTTTTTGTTTTTTGTAAAGCCATCCTTTAATATGAATTCATTTATTTACATTGAAAAAAGAGGCGAATCGAATGGCAACAATTTTTTACTGATTCGAAAAAAAAACATAAAGAAAGAGCAATTTAGTCAGAGAACAACACTTGTCGTCATGTGTCAACAATAAAATAAAGTGTTTGTACTGTACGCTGTCGAACAGCTTAATCGCCATCAACAACCAACGCACATTTTTCTTTTTCAACCTATTTTCTTTATTTCTATTTTGTTATTATTGTTCTGACTGCACAAATGCCATCGAAGTCCGATTGGGGATCACAAACAAGCCAAATTCACGATTCGAAATATCGTAATACAAATATTCAACGACAGCAACCAACGAATACTCACCTTCAGAACAATCCATGGGAATTTGAAAATCCTTGGTCGCATAATCTATGTGATCTAACAGCTGAATGCAATGAAACATGCTATACTTTTTGGTGTTTTCCTTGTTTTACTTGTCATCTTGCTTGGCGTATGAATGAATCTTGTTGGATAACATGTTGTCTACCTGGTTATTTAGCAGTTCTACGAACGAAAATGAGAACTGCTTTTCGAATAGAAGTAATGAAAAAAAACTTTTAGTTTAATATGAGTTCTTTGTTTTTTAACTGAATGTTGTTTTAGGGTTCATATTTTTGTGATTTTTGTGTTGCTGAATTTTGTCCATTATGTGCAGCTGTACAAATGGCAAGTGAATTACGTTTCCGAAAGGTGATGAGTTAATAATCAAAACGTTTTTATCTTTCTCAAGAGACTCATCGTGTAAGCTTATATGACTGTTTTTATATCGTTGGCATCTGCGTTTTTTCTTCGTGCTTAAAAATAAATTTTTAATAAGATAATCATTGAACTCGAACAGAGAAAATCAAATATCTAATATTTGATTGAACGAAACGACTGACTAGAATAACAAAATGATTAATTCGTTTCCTTGAACTATCTCAATGCAGCAAACCATAAATCAGTCAATCAATCAATCGATCGATTTTCTTTTTTAATTTTGATCAGATTTTATAATAGAAAGTCTAATATATGATCATCGTCATTCTCCAGCAAAAAGCACAAATAGATTTTGCCGTCAATCCTAATTGTCTGTACGTCTATGCACGTTGTCAACAATCAACAAAAAAATGGTTGACTAGATTTTCTCTATTACAATATATGAACGACAGTACGAGCTATATATTGGTAAGAATAAATTGTCGAACAGAATTGCTATTTCTCCGTCTGGTTTTTTCTTCTCCTCATTCTTTTTCTTTTCTTTTCTTTTCTTTTCATTTACTATTCAGACCCGACATGAACTTAGCAACAAAGCAAACGAGAAAATGAGACACAATGAAAGGAAGGAAAATACGAGTTCTTCATCAGTTACTATACGCATTCGATATTTACAAGCGAAATAAGATGAACGACGATCACTAGCATACTGTTGTGTCGAAATGGTTACACTGCTTTCTTTTGCCGCTTAAAGGCTAGGATTGCCAAAAGAGATTACTTAAATAAGCTTCTCTCCTTCTCGTTTTCCTTTTTCTTTCTCTCTCTCGTTGTTTTTTCAGCGAACATTCCTAGGTTTTTTTCTTTCCTATAAACACGATAATAATGATGAGAGATTCCGGTAAAAAATCCGAGCAAAATAGTTAATGATGTCGATCGTTTCAAAAATATTTAAGAAGTAAATAAATCTATTCTCCTATTATCAATTATCAATTCAACCAATGAATTACATTTGAATTCATATTCTGTAATAATTAGTGAGTTTTCTTTAAATTATTCATTCGTTCATCTAATTATATGCGCTTGTTTTTACAACGAAACAAAAAGCAGAAGAAATAAATACAAACGGAAATTAGCTATTCGTGTTCTTCTGATCTATATGTCAATTTCAAGTCAAGGTCGACAGCGGCATTATAACATGCGACTTAGACAGAATAAGAAAAAAGAAAAAAAAACATGATGAACATTTAGAACCGCCAATACCTCTCCTTTTTCTTCTTCATAGTCCCAGTGGTCCCTTTTTTTTCCTTTCCTAAAACTTGCTCTAGACCAGAACTGAAAAAATTCTCGCGAGCGCACAACTACAATAAGACTGAGAAACTTATACGAAAAGAAAAAACTGCTGATGTGTTATGCTTCGAGACTTGATATGAAGGAATAAAAAAGCAGAAAAGAAGAAGCGAAGAAAAACGACTGAAGACAAGAAAGCATTTCTATTCACACAGACTTTTCTCTTGCATTAGTCGGCTTTTCCTTATTTATTTTTCTTGTCCTTTTCTTTTAGTATAATCTTATATATTCAGTTAAATTATTCAATGGCATCGCCCAACGATACGTTTAAAGGTAGTTTCTTCGGACAACTCAAATCCTACAGTACAGCTGTTCAAGGTGCTTTTGAACAACGTATTGGTAAGTATTAAATTTCGATTCAAAAGAGAAATGAGATATTCCGATGGAATTGAATAGAATTCTAAGAAAATAATCGATTTATTTGACTTGTATGTAGCTCGACCACTGTTGGCATTTAAACGTGATTTAAGTCGTCCAACATCGGAAACTCGAACTACGCACGATCCGGAAAACATTTCAGAGACGCAAAATCCTCGTCGAGAATCACCACCATTATCATCTTTGTCATCTCCACTTGAACCTCTCGACACTGACACAACTAGTTCATTTCGATCGATACTTGATAAAGTTAAAAATACGCTTTCACCTTCGACTAAACGTCGTACATCAGAAACTCAAACAAAACCTTCATCCGATCAAACATCAACTAATCCATCTGTAAATTCATTATCGAAGAAGAATTCACAAAAAACTCCTTTGAATCGTAATAAAAGCGTATCATTCGCTGACAATGTCGGTGATGATGAACATGACGATGATAGTTTTTGTCGATATTCACTCGATGAACGAAATCAAATCGTAGAAAATGCTCAAACATTAGCAAATCAAATTCTGATTGCTGGCATTAATGAAGCAACAATGAATAATGAAACGCCTAAGTCAACAGTTTCAACTTATGTCAATTCCGATGATGAATTTCAACGAGATTTCTATCAAACAATCAAACCACGACGAATATCACAGGAAAATAAAGAACAATTAGTCTATCAAGATCTGTCAGCTGAAATTGTTGCTTATGTATTAAAACACGCTATACGAACATTGAAAAAAGAAGAAGAAGAAGAAGCAGAACAGCAAAAACAACAACAATTAAAATCCTATAAAACGAATGAAGATAACGAGGATTTTATTGATTTAAAATAGTGATTTATTTCGAACATTTGTCGTTTTCTTTTGTAATAAAAAATGCCATTTTTTTGCTTCTTTCCGGTACAAATCGGATAATTAGATCAGGAAAACAAATTTCAAATTGATATACGTCAGCTATAACGTTTACCTTTTTTTCTCTTCTTTTCTTTTCTTTTCTTTTGTAATTATTCGACCGTAAGATTGGTTTTATTTTTTCAAGGAAATAAAATTTACAACTTGTAATTCATTTAACAACAAAGATCAATGATAATTTTCTTTTCCAATGAATGACAGATGAGAAAATCTAATTTTTTCCCCTCTTTTCTATCAAGTGAAGTCAGTGGAAATTCGATCCGTCTCTCATCGGTTTTTATTTACAAAACAAAAGACAATTACACAGTCGATATTCGATGTTCGAGATTAGTCGAACGAAAAAAGAAATCATTGGAATCATTGGGCTCTAATAACCAACGAAAACCGATATCCACACCTTTCATATTATCAACACAACAATCTTGCACCAACCATTGATTGCCAAGTGAACTCAATTGCAAATCTCGAACCACATCGATCGCTGGCCAACGTTTTGTTTCTGGCGTTCGAATACACGAGAGAATCAATAGTGGTAGATTACTGAATTCTCTTGTCATAACTTGTAATTCCGTACAAAAATCTTTCAATTGATTATCATGATCGACATCAATAACATAAACAAGTCCGTGAGCTTCGCGACAAACATCACGTACTTGTGTACTGATTTCAAAATGATCGACGTCGTCCGATCGTACGAGCCGATTATTGGCGATTAATCGATCGGAATTCGTTCGATTTTCACGTTCTTTCATGCAATTTGTATACAAAGTAATTAAATTGAATTGATGATTTTCTAATTTAAATTTGATGCCAGATCCAAATCCAGCGTGACCAGGTATCATGCCGATGGTTTCGAATCGTTTCGATTCGTCCCAAAGAAGATTTCGAACTAATGGCGATGTGTAACTTTCAAGACCGGGTCCAAACATAATTAAATCTTTTGAATTGAAGAAAAATCGTCGGAAATAACTTGGTACATAGGATAAATATTTGAGACTATCGTCGATTTGATTTGGAAGTCGGTGAATGGTCGGTGAACATGTTAGATAGATTTCTTTTTGCGAACGATCTGATTGAACAAGCATATAACTCAATGGATTCGAACGTGAACTAATCGATGGCCAACTGGTCATATCACGTAGGAGCCGTTGTCGCCAAGCATTATCATCGGTTGCTAGACGATACCATTTCTTGCAAACATTCGAGATTTGACATAGATCAATTGGACTAAGAAATGAGAATAGATGGAGATAGACTTCATCGGGAAGATCTAATATGGACAGATCAGTGTTATCTGCGAGTTTTTGTTCTTCGGAATTTATCGTTGTCGAATGACGATAGGAAAATTGTTGACCACCACCAACGACAAAAACCTAAGATCCAAGATAAATTATGTTGTACGAATCTGCGTAATTATATGTTTGACTTACTTGTTCACGATTTAATTTGAGACCGGTTAGTGAAGATAGAAATTTGAATGTATCTCTTCGTTTGTCTTCGTTAAGCATTTGTTGAATTGTTGCCTGAAATGTCTCCATGTGATTTGATTTGAAAAAATGATGTGAATAACGAATATGTTTGTTGATTTTATAGATTCATTTATGCTCACGAGAAATCTACCAGCCACGTCTTCATATGATGACGTGGATGACGCGTTTACTTCTGAATGACTCATACGCATATAAATGCACCGCACTATATTTTTTCTTCTCGTTCTGTTCTGTTTTAGCCTACGCAGTTTTGTATGATATTCTAACAATAAATTTTTTTAGAAGCAAAAAAATCGAACTTTGATTGACAGTTGTTTCGTTTTGTTCGAGAAAATTTCGAAATTGATTTTAAACAAAACAAAAGAGGGAATAAAATATCTAAAAATAAAGTTATTCGTTTTGTTTGAAATAATATTCGTCATTTGAATTCTTATCTTTTATTTGTTGTAACACACAGTTTTGATAAATTATAAACCAAAGAGAAAGAAAAACGAGTATTTTCATCTTAAAAAGACATTGATTTTGACCGTATGGTGGACGATATCAATCCAAATGAGACGGCACTGTTGATTCCTCGAACCGGAGTTCCTTCGGGTCCTCGTGACCATCGACTACCATATCAAAAACGCTTAGCTGTATATTTAATTTTAGCAACGACGACTTTAGAGGGTATTGCCTTTTATTCGTTAACAGTGAATCTTTTTATAATCTTACGAAATGAGAAATCATTTAATTGGGATACATCACATACTATTTCTCTTTCATTTATTTTCTCTGGTAAGACACATTTTCTTGCACAAGGAAATCGATCGAAATCTGATATTTTCTTTTCTTATTATATTTTAGGGGCGTGCTATGTCTCTACTATCGTATTTTCTGTTTTGAGTGATGGAAAATTTGGTCGAGCAAAGACAATAATTATCGGTAGAGATAAAATGAATTATAAATTGTGTACGTTTTGTTCTTCAGGTTTTTGTTTGTATTTAATCGGTTATGCGTTCATTGTGTTAATTACTCATAAAGATAGTCATGGTTCGATCTGTGCAAATGTCTCATCTGTTAAGAATAGTACATTATCTGAGTCACCCTCAACACCCAAATGTTACCATACGATCTTAGGTACACTTCTTTTTACGTAAGTAGATCGATTGATTTTTTTTTGAAAATAATATCGATTATATTCAGTGCTATTGGAATTGGTGGTATTCAAGGAAATCTTGCTGTTTTCGGTGCTGAACAAGCACAAGAACCCTATGAACAATCACGATATTTCGATAAATTTGTTCTTGTAACAAACTCGGCATCTTTTATTGTTATTGGACTTGTCTCCTATCTTGAATACCCTGATAATGCATTGATGGATGACGAAAATCGATATTTTTATGCATATCTATTTGCTATCTTATCACTGTTTACTGCATTCATTATATTTCTTGCCGGTAAACGATACTTTATCTATGTTAAACCTGATGAAACTATTGTTACGAAAATTTTTCCGGTCTTAATCAATGCTATTAAAACCTGGCGGAAACATCGACATCACAAACCAACTGTATTAAAAATGAAAAAACAGAAATCTTCGATGAACATACTCGTTGAAACATCAGATGAATATGATGATAATTCAGTAACCGTAGGAGGAAGACGAATATCTTCAATACTTGATTATGCGCGACGAATCAACAAAGGTAAATACCTTGATCGAACTGTCAATGACATCAAAGCACTTCGTCGCATTGTTCTCGTTTTTATTATGATTATACCGTACGGATTGACTATTTATCAGGTAATTCTGATTCAATTTGATATTCAAGGATCTATAAGATAATTGTTTTCCTAAGACTGGGACATCGTTTATTCTTCAAGGTCAGTATATGGACAAAATGGACAAAGGGAATACATCTAATAGTAGTACAGAAGGAATGTCAGCTATTTGGATGGTTTTATTTGATCCAGCTGGAACTATTAGTACGTCATATAAGAAAGATATTCAATTGAATATGATTGTTTAGTTAGTCTTCTTCTTCTTCGAATATTTATTTATAAATATTTGGAGAAACGAAATAAATTCATATCAATTGAATTTAAATTTATTTGTGGTATGATTATTGCATCAGTAGCTATGATTACTGCTGGTATTGTCGAAGTATTTCGACAGAAAAGTTGCTGTGGTACTATTATGAAATCAAATTTCTTTGATTCATTATTTTGCATCGTAGATAGACCAATATCAATATTCTCTCAACTTCCACAATATTTTTTCATGGGCGTTGCTGAATTATTCTTTAATCTTGCTAGTCTCGAATTTGCCTATTTGGCTGCTCCGAACACTGCTTCGAGTCTTGTCATGAGCTTACGTTACTGTTCACTAGGATTATCTTCGTTTGTTGGCTTTGGATATGTTGAAATATATGAAAGGGGAAAAGATAGTTTTAAATTTTCTGTACGTATCTCAAGTCTAATCACAATTGTTTTCATATTCATTGATTTTCTATTTAGTGTGACGATCAAGGCAATGACAATGATTATAGATTATACACTTATTTCTTTATTCTAGCTGTTATTCCATTAATAACTGCATTGATTGTACATCTATGTAATCGAAAATTTCAAGTTTTCCGTTTGCATCCGTATAAAACAGATCAGAGACCTTTTTTTTAATATAAATGTATTTTCATTTGCATAAACTGACCTCCATCCATTTGATATGACTATTTTCTTCGAGATAATTTCTATTGGTCGATAGTCGATCCAATCGAAAAAAAAATTTCTTTCGATCTCACTCACGACAAAACTCAACATATCACAGTTCACCATCATTTTAAAACGAACGAACAAGAAAATTGAAATCATATTTTGTTGCTTTTTTTTATCCGTGTCAAAACTAAAATGGACCGACGTATGTATTCGAATTCATCAAATAATTCTCGTCAAGGGTGAATATTTTCAAGTTTCTATTTGTTCGCAATTGAATTTGCTTTTTCTTTTCTCTCAGCATGAATCAACGTGGAAATACGAATAATTATATGCCGATAAATAATCGTAATAATAACAATTATAATAGTGGACAAGGACTAAAACGAATGCGTAATGACGATTCACGAACTGATATGGGCAATCCATCACATCGAATGAAATGGGATTCGTTTGATGATGAGAAAAATTCGAATAATAATACTAATAACAACAACAACATGTCATTCTTGGAAAGAAATGATATTGATCAACGATCCGAGTAGAAACTTTTTGTTTTATCTCTTGAATTTGAATTGATTTCTTTCTTTTGTAGGCCATTTGGTCATTTTACTAATATAACAACGAATGAAACAACTGTTCTTTGTTTAACCGTTCAAAATGCTAAATACCCAATAACACTTGTACGATTTTTCGACGAATTTGTTTTCAATTGCGTATTTTTTTACGATTTAGGATGTTATTCGTAAGATTTGCTCGATAACAGGTCAAGTATTACGTATTTGTATATTACGTTTACGTAATATTCAAGTTCTCGTTGAATTCGATTCGATTGAAACAGCACAGAGAATCAAAAATGAACTTGATGGTGTATGTTTATCTTTGAATCATCGAATCTTTTCTTTGCTATTTCTTTTTTTTGCCAGGCTGATATCTATTCAAATTGCTGTACGTTAAAAATCGATTTTGCTAATGTAAATTTTCTTTCACAACAAACACACAAATTCAGAACAAAAAATACTGATTCATTCATTTAGCTAAAACACCTTGTTGTTCGCGGAAATGATCAAGATAATCTTGATTTAACTGTTGATGATAATCGTAAGTATTTCATTATTTTCATAGATCTACTTCAATTTACATGATGAAATAATCTCATACACACACGCGTACATTCATAAATTCATCTGACATAATTCTATCATAAATTAATATACATACATAATTACATAATTATTATCGAATAAATTAATTAATTTATCAACTTAAGAAAAATTTAAACATGTAAGTAAGACAAATCATATATTATTATCTAATTTTAATAATAGAAGCTAAAAAAAAAGAATAATTTATAAATATTTTGTTTGTTTGAATGATAATTTTAATTATTAGAAAAAAAACAATGGAAAGAACGAAGAATTATATTTTGGTTTTTGTGTTTTAGGTCGTGGTTGAAGAAAATAATCATCGATTATCTTATTTTAGGATACGGTCGTCGTCGAACATTGTTATGCTCTCCGCCGCGTGGTGGAGATCGTTTCGGTATAGATTTCGATCGTATTGAAATGAAATCATATTTTTCTTCTTTAGAATCGTCAATGATGAATAATAATCAATCATTTTCTGTATGTTTTATGTTTATTTTTTTTGTTTTTTCTTAAAGTTTCGTTTCTAAAGTCGAATTCGAGAGTTCCATCGGGCTTCGATCGTCAAAATTCTCGTGATAATTCATCGAATTTTTCCTCTCAACAACAATTATTCGATAATAACAATTCAGGAAGTTATCTTGGTCAACAGCAACAAGACTATTTTCCTTATCAATCCGAGTCGAATCGTTACCGAGATTCAACTTCGCCATCATCGTCCAATCAAGCATCCTCATCCTCATCGATGAAAGTTGATAATTTCGTTTTTAATGTCGAAGGTTTATCCTCACCGATGTGGAATTGCGAACGAGTATTCAATTTGCTTTGCCTCTACGGCAATGTTCTATGCGTAAGCAACGAGCTGAATCTTCGAGAAAATGTTCGAAATTCGTTTCTTTTCAGGTGAAGTTTTTGAAATCGAAAGAAGGCGGCGCCATGGTTCAAATGAATCATTGCGAAAACCTTCGACAACATATGAAAAATTTGAATGCAACTTTCATATTCGGTCAAACATTTGTTATTGTGTAAGTTGAAATTGACAAAACGAACTATTTTTTGATTTGAACCGTTCGATTGATTTTAGTCCTTCACGACAAACAGAAATTCTTCCAATGAATCGTCCGTTTCCATTGGAAAACGGCGAACCATCCTACATGGAATTCAGTACCAATCGAAATAATCGATATTTAACAAGTGATCAAGCTAGTAAAAATCATCCTGTTTCACCGTCACATGTTCTCTATTACTTCAATACACCACCGAATATGTCCGAAATCGATGTCGTCCGAATGTTCGAAGATCTCGGAGCGAAACGACCGGTTAAAATCAAAAATTTCCCACCGAAAAAAGAAGTTCGCTGTAAGATTTTCGGTTTATCGAGAGAAATTGTTTCGATAAAATCTTGAATTTAGACGATCGTAATCGTCGAGGAACGAATCAGCCGAAAGGTGTCACCGGTCTTGCTGAATTTCGCACGATAACCGACGCATGCGAATGTTTAATCTTAGCAAACAATTGTCCAATAAGTCATAAATGTATGTCGAACATTTTCGTTTTTTTAGTAATTTTCTCTTGTTTTTTTTTGTGTAGCATCGAATTGGCCATTCTATTTTAAAGTAACGTTTTCTGCAACACCGATAACCGATGAAGATGCAAAACTTGGCGAAGAAATCGATACAACTTTAGCAACAATAACTATCGGAAATACGGATAATTCATCACGACGATATCACGATGGAAAATCATCGGATAATGACGATTCAAGTGAACATCGTCGACATCGCCATGCCAGTCCATCAACTTGACATTCTTCGTTTTCTATGTAAATTCCTTTCTTTTTTTTCTCTTTGTTTGTATCAGAATCAGAAACAGAAATAAACAAGAATAGAACAAAACATGAAGTACAAGTTGATAATCAAAGATTTTTATTTATATTCGAAAAAGAACAGTTAATTAACTGGATGATATTTCATCATTTGAGCCACCAAATCCGGGTATAAGACTTTATTTGCTGTTATAGCCCAAACAAAATCCAAATGATTAAATTCAGGAATATATTTTTCGTAGACTATATTACCCACATTAGCCAATATATACGAAACATCAACTGGATCAGCAAGCCAATCATTGCCCGACCAAAAGATTGCTGTGGGAATTTTCAATGGTTGGAGCGTATAGACTGGAGGTGTTGTTTGATTGTAATGTGCCATATTATCTTGTGGTGTACCGTAATCATAGGCTTGAAAGATATTCGATTGTACACCTTGAGCAAAATGAATCAGATTTTTAACGGATGTTCCATCGGGTTCGTGTGTTATGTAAACAGGAACTCTTGAATCGTTCATGTTGTTCTTTGAAGGACCACAGAGAATGAATAGGAAATTTTCGCAGAGTTCTTTGTCGATGATAATTTCTCCGCAGGCATATTTGCCAAGCCAATGAATGATTTCCGATGAAGGAAGAAATTCATTTCGACCGAAAAGTGTATGCCAAAGAATTTCGATATCTTTCACAACTTTTGGTGTTGATAAATATCGAAGCGGAGAAATAATATGTCCTAAATGTGCAACAGGTGCTAGAGCAGCCCAAAAACTAACATTATGTTGAACAAGATTATTCTCTCGACCGAATTCAGCAAATGCAATCATTGTACCTTGTGAATGACCAACATAGGCTATTTGTGTATGTTGAGTAGCATTCAAAATATAGAAAATCATCGATGGTAGATCATCACGAGCCATATCAGCGAAACTGAAATCCCAGAATTGCTCATCTTTATCGGGATTGTATTTGACATGAGCACGAGAATAGTAATTACCACGCATATTACCAAGCCAAACGTCATAACCAGCATCGGCAAGAATATAGCCGAGACTTTGTTCGGGATAGTTCATAACCCATGTTGTCGATGAATCTAAAAGACCATGTTGAAGAAGAACAGGTGGACCGATAGTTGTCGAATTTCGACCATGTGGAATTCGAAATACACCCAAGATATATCCGTCTTTTGTTAAGACTTTATGTTCTTCACAGGGATAACCTTTTGTTTCAATCATTTGTGTGATATTATTATCACAATCGGGATCACATTTTCTCAATGGTGGTACTGATTGAGGTGCACTTGTGCACAAAGAAACAATCGCCGAAAGAAGAAGAAAAACTAAATATATCGAAAAATTTTTATTAAAAAATTTCGAAATCTTCCGACACGCCTACCAGATAACATAGTTTTTCACCTGTTGCTTATACCTCCCCACTGAAAAAATTGTGTCGAAAACTCGTGCATTTATATTGTTCTCTCTCTCTATGTTTACAACAAGATAACATTTCAAGATAAAAATCAACAAAACAGTACATTTAATAACGTAGAAATTTCTGTACACGATGGTTCCAATAATCAGAAACATATAAATTGAGTTGATTATCAAGCACAACCCCAAGCGAGGCATTGAATAACGAAGCATTAATACCAGCGATAGCCCATTGGATCTAAGATTACATCGCCTGGAATGTTGAATTTATCGGACGCAGTACCACTTGTTCCGTTACGATCACTTGCAACCAGTGTTCAATTTGATGCACCTACTTTCCATCGTACAATATTATTTGCATCTGCATTAACAATCAGAATACTATTCGATATCTCTTCGAAACATATGCCAATAGGACTATATAACTGCGTATCCTTTAAGCCTGCACCATTGCCTCCAATTGCAATTGTACCAGTTGTGTTACCAATTGAATAGTACATCATGCGATTATTTGAACGCTCGGCTATATAAAGTCCATTCTTGACAGAATCGTGATTTCCGTCGATGCACTTCGATTCCATAGCTGAATTCGCTGATTTAGTGCGTCGAACACATAGATATTGTTGTTGAGGTCCACCGTCAAATCAACAGGGTTGCTTAGAAGGCTAGACCCTGATCCGCTAACTCCTATTGGATCTCCTGCCACTGTTTCACCAAATGTTGCATCTCGTAAATATTTCTGAACTCGATTATTCCATCGATCAGCAATATACAGTGTATTAGACCAATCTATATATAATCCCCGTGGGCCATCTAATTGATTCGAAGCATTTCCACGCTGACCTGATATACCAGCAACAGTTATACCAGTTGTATTCCATTGTAGAACAGAGTCTTCTTTTGATTTTGTGCTGGGGAGATTATGAGCAGTGAAACAGTTAAATATATTGCAATGTTACGTCGTCGTACAAATCTAAATGTATAAGTTCAGAATGTGTTCTAGAAAATCAAATCAAAATTATAATGAAACAAACCGTTTGCTCTTCTTCTTATTTCTATGATGTGTTGTTGTATAATCCGTTGGATTTGACCATGTATCTTTTATCTAGATGAAAATGAAGATTTTTCAAGAAGTCATTGAGATCTTACTCGAGCTGTAGAATGAGAATCTATTGATACAGTGTTATTTATTTTCCGTGACGATTTCTTTCGACGTCTAGCGGAAATATGTATGATTCGTGTAGAATGACTTTCTCGAGCATGCAAGCGTTTCATTATTTTAAAAATAATAAAAAAAAGTTTTGTTTTACATCTATTGTTTGATGAGGTTTCACTTAACTAATTCTTGAAATTCCATAAGTTCTCTTTTGTAATTAGGATATGTGTCGAACACAAACAATTGTTTTTAACCGTAAAACGAAAAGAATATCAGTTTTATACTGAATGATTCTAATTACTTTTTCTCTTGATTCTTTATTGCTTCCAATTCGAAGTCTTCTTTCTAAGGTAATTGTCTCATTCAATATGTTTACATTTAAAAAGAAATAAAGATAGGAAGCAGTTATCATTGGTTCTGATGTTGTGCGTCATTTGCAGGATCAGTCACATAGAATGCATCACCAGATGATTGTAAGCTATTGCAACTGAACGATCAAATTGATTGAGAGAACTAATCGATATATAATTCTCGAAGATAGATCAATTCTTTCGAAGCATTCCATGGTAGACTCGACACACCAGCTGTTCTAGGCGTTTTTAAGAATAAAAGGTAACTGAAAGTTTAGCTTGTAATGAAGATCAAAAGTATTACATCTGATGTCCTGTGTTTAAAAAAATCAAACAAAATATATACATAGATTGACATCTCTTATAACTCATAGATGTCATAAGTATTACCTGCATGATGATTGGTATATAAAACTGTATACATCTTATCGATATGAATCGTTTGAAAAAAAAATGTAAACGAGGTCTTACCCTTGCGCATATGGTTTTGGTGACTGATCATACGTGATAAATCAATATTAAATCAAATGGTTTACATTTTTGATATGCAATATAACCTTTTGAAATAATTTCATCGCTTTTTTTTTCTTATTCCAGATGGATGAAAATAATGAATCAAATCAATTGACAAACTGTTCTCATTTCAAATTCACGTGATTCAATTTTGTTCGATAACTCAAACGAGTTAATTATTATCAATTTGACATTTGTATATACATATATTTCGTTACTTTTTTGTTTGTTTATTATTCTTAATGGCACCAGTATCAAAGATTGTATATCCCGAAGGAGTTTTAACTCCTTCATCGAGTTCAAAAAATCATAATTTACAAATGAAATCTCTTGTTCAAAAAAAATCTTCATTTAATACAACAATAACAACTACAGAAGCTACTCAGATTAACCAAGATTTAATCAAAAATTATCATTTAATCAGTAATTAAAAAATTTAACTGACTAAATTTTGTCAAATTTGATTTCTCGTAGATTTTGTTGTTAAAATCGAACAAATACCACGTATTTGGATAAACGAACTGCTCAATGATTATAAAATAAATGAAGATCAAAACGTGATTATTTATATTTTTTGAAAAAATAATAAATTAACTTTCTTTTTTGCTTTCGTTCTAATCTCAGTATTCGAATACTAACAAAATTCCATCTCATCGAACTCGTCATTCCAAGTAGATCGTATTTCGTTCGATTTTTGTTTCTTCTATTTTCGTTTCTCTTCACAAAGATTACCGAAAATATCCCGACAACTAAGTCGGTCGCCAGTTCTCACTCGTCGCCCAGGGAAATTCTACGAATCCGATTGTGATCCATCACTTCAACCGATTGTTTTACTTTCATACGAAACCAACGAAAAACTTCTATTAGCTCATCGAAATACTCTCAGTGATACGAATTTATTTAAACGTCGATGTCAACGACTTTTATCTAGTAAATCTTTTTTTTTCTGTTGAAAATCAATATTTAATTTTCTTCTCCTCAGCAACTGTGATTCAAAGAGAATATTGTACAACTTATCCGGCAAATATTTCGCGTTGTGTCGATTGTCAATTGACAAATCCATCTGATTCATCGGTTCATTCAATTGGCTGTCGATTTCAACATTGTCGAATGTAGATATATTCTCCTAACGAGAAAAAAAATACAACTTTGTTTTTAAAATTTAGTTTGAAATATCTCAACGAAAATAGATACGAAGTCGAAGGTTTTACTAGTGTTGATAAAGCTACGCATGACGATACCGAAGTATTAGTACTTCCTAACTCAGGTAGAACGAAATGTTTTGTTCTGTATACGATTAATATTCGAATGTCTAGGTGAACAACCAGCATTAAACTATACAAGTGCTAATCATACGTTTATACAAATAGCAAAATTTTTCCATTTAATGTGTTCATACGAAGAAACTGAACGGAAAACATACGATGAAAGTAATTGATCATCTCGTTGTTTTGATTTGTTCTTCTATTGAATTCAATTTGTTCAAGAGAAAATCATCTGGAAACGATACATGGCCGGTTGGAGAGAAGTCTGTGATGATTGTTCGACAACACTTTTTAATTATCATTACATGTGTCAAATATGTGGATATATGATATGTATTGAATGTTTTCATGAATATTCTCAAATGAATATCGATAAACGAAAGAGTAAAAAAACACAAAGAATTTGCATGCATGAAAACTCATTTTGTCTATCCGAATTTATTCCTTGGACAAGTAATTTGATCTCAATAAATGAGAATTTTTTTTTTTTGTAAATTTGATTTTGTGATTAGTCTTGATTGAACTACGTAATCAATGTATGGCATATTTCACTAAAATGAAAATCGACTATTCGATGAAATTCAATTCATCGTCTCGAAACGATCATCTGTCAAAATTTATAAAAACAATGAAGAAAAATCGAATTGTCGAGCAGCATAATGTTCAACAAATTTGGTCAACAATCGATTGTAATTTCGATCCGAATATCGAATTCTATTGTCACGGACGTTTGCCTGTATTCAATGAATGGATAAGTTCAGTAGCTAAAGATGTAAAAAGTTTACCTTTTTTTTTCTTCTTTTTTTTAAAATCGATTTTGTTTTTGTTTGAAAGTTCTTTCAAAAAGTCTGGTCAGCAGGTTGTCCTGTTCTTGTTCGACAAGTACATCGAAATCTTTCGAAAACGCTCTGGCAACCACGATCGTTTAAATTGCACATGATCGATCATCGAGAAACACCAGCACTTTGGGATTGCGAAACTTTAGTGCCTATACCAACGAATGATATCGTTTTAACACAATTTTGGGATGGTTTCGAATGTTTAGATGGTAGAAAAACTGAACGAAGAGAAACATCAGTTTGAATCCTTTTGTCTTTTCATTTAGTTCGATTAAAAGACGGACAACGATCACGAATATTAAAACTAAAAGATTGGCCAACGAAAAAAGATTTTGCTTCCGTTTTTCCTTCACGTCTTCACGATCTTATGAGCAACATTCCATTTGGTAACAAAAGCCTTCTAATCTTCTTTTGTTTCAATCTTGTTTTCAGGCGATTATACACGACGATCGTATACATACAATGGCATTCGATACCATGGTGGAGCTTATAATATCGTTGAACGATTACCTTCATGTTTAGTTAAACCAGATCTCGGTCCGAAGCTTTACATTGCTTATAGTAAATCTTGTTTTTTCTCTCGAATTTTACTAAAAGTTTGATTTCGATTCATTCAGGTCAATTAACTAGCCAATCTTGTCGACAAGCAGGAACAACAAATCTGCATATCGATGTGTCCGATGCTGTCAATGTACTTGTGTATGTCGGCATCGGTGGTTATGGTGAACATGGAAAAGATAAAGGCGAAGAAATTCGACGTAATCAAAACAAAAAAAGACCACGAATATTTATTGAAACGTCGTTTTTTTTTGATTTGTAGAAGTTGAAGCCGAAATCGCGAAATCAAAAATTGATCAAGCTCAATTGCAGCGACTCAAGAACGGCGAACGACCTGGGGCCCTCTGGCATCTCTTTCGTTCGGATGATGCGAGCAAAATTCGCGAATATCTCGGACGAGTATTGTTTTTTTTCAATTTTATCAAAACTAAACTCTCAAAGAAATGTTCTCGCCATTTTTAGACACATCGAAAAATCGCCGGAACCGATTCCATTCACGATCAAACGGCTTATTTGGAACAAGACGATTTAATTCAATTAAAACAACAGAATAACGTTGAATCTTATGCTATCCTTCAATTTCAAGGCGATGCTATTTTCATTCCAAGTGGTGCGCCGCATCAAGTCTGACCGAAACAAAAAAACGCCAAACGCTGAATTCATTCGAAGATTTTCATTTTAGGTTAAAAATCTTCATTCCTGTATTAAAATCGCCGAAGATTTTGTGTCTCCGGAAAATCTCGATCGATGCTTAATAACGACAAATGAATTTCGAAATCTATCGAAAACTCATACAAATCATGCGGATATTTTACAAGCAAAAAATATTCTCTACTATGCAACACGTGATGCTCTCAACTCTCTAATCAATTCACAAGCTCAATTAGACTAACTTTCTCTTTCCAGTTTACTTTAAGTGCTAATTAACTCTTTCTTCTGTCATTGTTGACAGACAATTCAATCAGCAGATAACAGCAGATATTTGCTTTGGCTTGTATAGGACTTGTGTCTCGCTTTGTTGTTCTTGTTTTATAACTGTTTGAAAAAAAAAGAAAATAAAGTTTTAGCGAAGTAGAAAAAGGCATCTGTGAAAACAAAGTTTCGTTCATCTAATCATTGTCTGTATAGACGGTGACGAACGATATATATATATATATATAGATACATTTGTCGATTGGTAAATTGAAGTGAAAGAGAATAAAAAATCGAATCGATTTAGTTTTGAAAACGATGTCAATAAATAACCATTCAACTCATCAATTAAAACGTTTACAACCTAATGTGAGTTATTCATCGCTAAATCATCATCAATCATCTTTGCCAAATGATGAAGCTATTCGAGAATCAATTCAAAATTTTACTGTTCGTCCAGTATGTTCGATTGATTAAACGAAAAGGATTTGAATTCTATGTCGTTGAAATAGTTTCGACCTGCTCCTCGACAAGCTCGTCGTGGTGGCGCTCGATCTCGTGATCGAAATTGGCATTCGAATGTGAATCTACCGAAACGATTGATAAACTATGATCTAGCTGAAAGTTTTATGGATCATTCAACCAATCCTCTTTCATCGGATTTATATAAAATTAAATTCAAACATTCGACTAAACAATGGCCGAACGGTCGTTTTGAAAATTATAAAGAAAAATTGAATAAATTAGATGGAAATATTATTGAAATCAATTGTACACGAAAATATCCAGTGATAAAAAATCGAAAACAGCTTGTTAATTCTCTAACAAACGAACAAAATCAACAAACATCATCGTTATTAACTCTAGCAGATCCAAGTATTCAAGAAGAAAAGAAAAAACAAGTCGAAAAACAAACGAATATCTACGCGAATTTATTCGGCGGTGGAAGAATTCCAAAAGTAAAATTCTTTTCCCTCAATCTGTCAATTAAAATCATTCGTTTCTTGACAATTAGTTACCATCAATAATTCAAGCGAAAAAAGTCAATTCAACAGTTCAATCAGTTTCATCATCAACAATTTCATTACTCGATGAAAATCTACCACCACCACCATCTTCTTCTTCATCATAATCAATTTATTCTCGACATATTTTGTTATTTTTTTTTCATCATATTGTAAAATAGTTTTAAAGATAGTATTCATTCCAGTAATAAAAATACTCGACGTGAAACAATGACATACACATCGTCATCATCATCTCCCGCAGATGTCACTGTCGAACTGTCGATAGTCAGTGATATATATATACATATTTATTTTCATCGAATATTTTATTTCTACATTATAATTTCGAATCTGAACTTAAGTTGAACTAGTCGAGTAATTATTTTTTTTCTGTTTCATATGCTAAACAAATATGACCAGTAGAGTTCGGATGTATACCATCAATGAGGCTAGAAAATGCTCCGGTTGAATGGCGGTCATTAGGAGAACGCATGATCCAGTCAAAATGAAGTTCTTTGTTTGCTGCTGCTAAAATGATTTTTTCCTTTTTCGTTTTCGTTTTTTTTCCATAATTTCTATTTGCGTATTTACTCAGATAAATCTTTCGACGATTCGTTATCATCGTGTTCTGTTTTTTTTCTCTGCGCAAAAAAATAAATCATTGAAATTTGATTTCAATTTTAGATCGATCGTATCAAACGACACTCATAATCCCTGCTGTCTTCGTTTTCATACGAATACATCATTAGTTGATTTGACAGTGTTCATTCATTCCGATTTAATTCATCAATAGAATTTATTATTATTATTTTTTTTTGCCTTTTAAAAACAAAACAAATTGGTAATTCGAATTGATTTTCAAGATAATTGATTTATTTTCGATTTGTTTTCACATAGAAATGAAGCATCGAACGGATTATGGACTATTATCAATCTAGTTTCGGCAAACATGATGATGCCAACAATGACTGCTTATCGTGATCCAGTCGAGGCTCCTCTCAGAAAATTAAGTGTCGATCTCATCAAAACATACAAACACATCAATGAGGTAAAACAACAAAACTCGACGTTTTTCTTATTCAATCATAGAGAACAGAAAAGCGATATATCTGTATTATATAAAAAAAAAACGTTTCGGTCCTTTTTTTCGTTCTACATCATGATGTACACAAGTAAAAAAATCGAGATGGTTGGAGAGAGAGAAACGCAGGTAGGTAGGGTAGATGATACAAAACAAAAAATGATTATAAACGATGATATCTCTTTCGGTGCATATTCCTACATTTTCGTTTTCTTCGATATAATAAATATACGAATACGGGATGGTGATGGTCGAATGCGTCGACTCAGTGCAGGTCATCTCGAGATACATTAAGATGAAGAAATAAAGAGAGGAAAAAAAACGATGGGTGTGATGATGTAACTCAACGACCGTGAGGATCATTGATGTGTATTAATCTATATCGAAAAGGATATCAGCTGATGAGCACAAATTTCTTATATTTAGATTTTCCTTCTACGTTGTCTTTTTTTAAATACGTGGTTTTTTCCTTCTTTTTCGGTGATATCTTATTGATAATTATGATCAACCTTGCCCTTCGAGGCTTGTTGTTGACGTCGTTTTTTCTCTCGCTATCGTTACGATATGGTCTGGCTGTTCGAAACATCGTTTTACACCGTAGATTTTGCTCCGCTTTGATACACACATATATATTTTCTCTCTTTTCTTTCTCTCAATCATTGAGTTTGTCTCTTTCTCTCTCTCTCTCTTTTCTTTTTCGATACGTCATTTACGGGTTTGTAAGTTAGATATTAAAATAAAGCCCAAAATGCAACACGTACAAGTGCCTTATACCGATTGGATGGGATCATATAGTAATTATGAGCAATTCTATCCGAATAATCTAACGCGTCATCATCATCTATCATCGAATGCAAGTAGTTTGACCGATGGTAGTTCAGCATATGGTAGTTCGACTAGTTATTTGTACGACATTTTGCCATCGAATACAGGCCGAGTTTCGCCGGAAGTCGCCGCCAATTATGAAGTATATACAGACTAAATCAAGAGTTTTTTTTTTTTGAGAAACTGAATTGAAAAGAAAAGATTTTCAAAAATGATTAACCGTTTAGGTTTATTATGCGAAGAAGAAGAAACGCAGTAATAATCAAGTCATTGAAGATACGAATGGTTTAAATAAGAAAGAAAAACGAAATTTTAACGATGGTTTCGATGATGAAAATCATGATTATATTGTTCGGCCGGGCGAAGTTTGGCTCGAACGATATGCTATCGAATGTTTAATTGGCAAAGGCAGTTTTGGACAGGTAAAATCGAATGCTAATCTTCGAAAAACCGATCTTGAAAACAATCGGTTGACTTTCTTAGGTCGTTAAAGCGTACGATCATGTCGATGGCGAATATGTCGCAATAAAAATCATTAAAAACAAACGACCGTTTTTATCCCAAGCTCAAATCGAAGTACGTCTACTTGAATTAATGAATCAACATGATGTTGATAACAATGGTTATATCGGTAAGAAAACTAAACAAACTCGGAGAAAGAATTTGTATGTGTGTGTGTGTTTTTTTTTGTAGTTAAATTAAAACGAAATTTTACATTTCGTAATCATTTATGTTTGGTTTTCGAACTATTATCTTATAATTTATATGATCTATTACGTAACACGAATTTTCGTGGTGTTTCATTAAATTTAACACGAAAATTTGCGATACAATTACTATCGGCACTACTGTTTCTTTCCCAACCAGAATTGACTATTCTTCATTGTGGTAGGTTCAACTCAAATCGATTTCCCATCGAAATTTTCACTGTTTTATAATTAGATCTGAAACCTGAAAATATCCTTTTGGTCAATCCAAAACGATCTGCAATTAAAATTGTAGATTTCGGCAGTTCCTGTCAAATTGGCCAACGAGTACGTTTTCTATTTCAAAAAAAAAACACAACTTATCTCATCGTCTCTCTCTTCAGCTGTATCAATACATACAAAGTCGTTTCTATCGTTCGCCCGAAGTTCTCCTCGGAATTCCGTATGACATGGCGATTGACATGTGGAGTCTTGGCTGTATTCTCGTTGAAATGCACACGGGCGAGCCGTTATTCAGTGGAACAAACGAATTCGATCAAATGATGAAAATCGTCGAAGTACTCGGCATTCCACCGAATCACATACTCGAACAAGGAACAAAAACCAAACGATTCTTCGATCGTTTACCTGATAATACTTGGATTCCTCGCAAGAGTAAAGAAAGAAGGGTAAAAATTATTGTACAATCAAACAAAACAAAATCATTTTTCATCGATTTGATTTAGTATCGAGCGCCAGGCACACGTAAACTTCACGATATTCTCGGCGTCGATATCGGCGGACCAGGAGGTCGTCGTGCCAACGAACCGAATCATTCCGTATCCGATTACGTTAAATTCAAAGAACTCGTTCAACAAATGCTCGAATACGATCCGAAACGACGTATTCTCCCTTTCAATGCTATTCAAGCAGGTTTCTTCAAACGTAATTACGATGACTCGACAAGTATTAATCATCCTTCATCGACACCATCGAATATTCTGTTAACCAATTCAACGAATAATGGTTCGGCAAACGTCAATAGTTTAATTCAACAAACAAACGCAAGTTTAACAACATCGAATCTCAATTCGAACGGATCGCCTAATCTTGATCCGAGTAAGTCGAAATAGATAAATGCGTTTTTTCAGGCGAATTCGTTGATTTTCCTAATGACGATATATGATAAACAACTTTCGTTGAGATCGTTTGAAAAACAACAACAACATGAGTTTTGTTTGTAGACATTCTTCGAGAAACAGCTGACATACGAAAAGTGATACATTCTACTAATAATTTACGCATAAACGGGCATAAATAATATTCTATTTTTTGAAAAAATTTTACCATTTCGTTGTACGTTTTATTTTTCATTCAATGTAGAAAATAAAAAGGACAAAACAAGTCTCTCTCTCTCTCTGCACGTTGCTTGTCGAACATTTTCTCTTGTTCTCATCGCGCTGGCTCATTAATCTAAATCGAAAAAAATCACGAATTTTTTTAAAAATCTTTCTTCGAATTTTAGCTCTACGTTATCGACAAGATTCCTATCGACATATTATCGAAACAGTTCCATCAGCCAATCAGCCATCGCGTGCAAATCAACAATATCCACCGCCGAATCTTTGGCAGCCGAACGATTCGAACGGACAAACAACACAACAATTATTTATGCCAGGAATTCAACGGCCTTTTCCAGGTTTAGCATCTAATGTTCAACAAACGAATTTAAATTCGTCTTCAGCCGCAGCCGTCAGCACAAGCACAGCGTCTTATCAACCGACTAATTTGAACTATGTCGACGAGCAAAGCAATTTCAATCGACATTATTCGAATATCGATGCGATTGATTCGGGATTTCCGACACAATTTCAAACGGGAAGCAATTCAACGAATAGTTTTTATCCATCTCAGCGAACTCACACATCGCCGTCCACCACAGCTGCGACATCATTCACACAGTTTTTTAACTATGTTCCACCAAATCTGCATCATCATCATCACCATCATTTGTCATCAAATGTTGACGATGCGTCGTCTTTGCTTATTCAAAATCATAGTTTGACTTGATCGTCGTTTCGAATAGCTCGTTTTTGTTTGTGTGTGCGTGAGTCAAAAGAATCGATTTCTATACGCATATAGGAATAACAACAAACATATACATACATACGCACACATATTATCATTCGTTTCGAAATGCTTGTGTTGGTCGATTGTGTTTTGTTTGTTTTCGTCTACTTTTAATTTATTGTCAAACTGTTGGTTTTCTTTTCTTTCGTTTCATTTCCTTTTTCTTCTTTTTCTCTCTCTCTCTCTCTCTTGTTTTGGTTTTGTTGCTATCTTCTTTATTGCGTTATTCTTATCGCAGTGATCTTCATTTCTCACGATGGACAACAGTTTTTTTTCTTTTCTTTTCTTTTCTTTTCCTCATCGAAAGTGTTTTTGTGAGATAATGAAGAACAACAATAGCGATGGTTTTTTCTTAGTTCTTTCTCTCTTTCTCTCTCTCTCTCTTGTATTTCATTGTAAATAGGGATTATTACTGATGTCACACATTGTTTGTCATTCGGATATATACATATATACATACATATTCTAACACAGAAAAGGCAATCAAAAACCAAAAAATAAGATTCCTCTTCGATTTCAAAGATATTCGATTTATCGATGCAAGATTCTTCCACATAGACAGAGAGAGAGAAAGAGAAATAGGATAAATCAAATAAACATACACGAAAGCTATGTTTGTACTTCGAGACATTTAACCTTGAAAGGATAAGAAATCGGGACGATTGATTGACTTTGTGCGCTTTTATTTCTTGTTTTTTTTCTCTATCTCTCTCTCTCCTTCTTCACTCACGTGTTTGTATAGTTTTGTATGACGCTTTCGAAGTGTGTGCGTGTGTGTGTAAGACAAAGAATTTTGAATACAAGCAAAACGAACAACATAACCTTATTAAAAAAATTGTTTCTTTTCTTCTTCTGTTCTTTCAAGATGAGATTGATTTAAATTTTTATGCAATAATGTTCTTATTAATTATTATACTTAGTTATCTTCTTGGATGTGCATCAACAGTTGCTTTGATATTGTATTTCTATACACGTTACACATCAAATCGACCGGTAGTTATCAATGAAAAACAAGACGAACAATTTTCATTATTTCATCCACTGTCCGAAGTAAGATCACTCGAATTTCGTCAATCAAAATCGAATTCGTTTGATTTAGAACGAACGAGCAAAGAATTCGGCAGTCGATGCTGTTAATTATCTTCTACAATTTCTATTTCAAGAACTAAAAGATAGTTCTCGATTGAGACGTTATATAATGCATAAATTGAATACGGAATTTAAAGAATTAAAAAATAGTCGAACGGGAAAAATCTTTCTTCATAATATTGTTGTATGTTAAACACTCTCAATTGAGAAGTAATTTGCCTATAAGAAAATAAATCGTCAATGTTCTAGATTCAGAATTTCTCAATTGGAAATGAATGTCCAGTATTTAGTGATATTCAACTCGAACGACAAGAACGTGATGAACGTCAGTTAATAAAAGTAGAATACATGAGACATGTTTTTGTTTTTTGGTTTTGCAAAAGAAGACAAATCTCTTGTCTAGGCATTTGTTGCTCGACTTGATGCAGATTATAAAGATGGTTTCTCCGTTACACTTGATATCACATTATTATTTGGTCATAAATGTTTATTATACATTAAAGTTAAACGTATACAAGGAAATTTACGTTTAGAATTACGTCGAGAACCATTTTGTCATTGGTTACTTGTCTTTCAAGACGAACCATTGATTGATTTCGAAGTGAAATCATCATTTGCAACTGTTGAAAGTCCGCAATTAGCTCAGATTATAACACAACAGTTACGTCGTGCAATCAAACGTAAACAAACATGGCCAAGTTATAAAATTCGTTATCAACCATTTTTTGCTACATCAAAACAATCTCTACCAACTGAAATTCTTACTGCATCGGGCAAAAATGTTGTTCCTGGTACATTCGAAATTTTAATTAAATATTGCGATCGTTTGTCGATTCCATTGGCAATATTTGATAAGCAAAAACTTGCATCGGAATTAGTTTTTCTAACGATTAATGTGCATGAAAAGACCTGTGCAGATTATTTACGTATTAAACGAGAACAATGGTTGACAAAAGAAATTGAATTCGTTCGAAATTTAACGAAAATGTCAATTAAAGAAGTCAATTATATGGATCGAACTGAATTGTTAATTGAAGATTTCGAACCTCTACCAAACGGACTCGAAGATAGTCAAGCATTTAAAACTGGTCTTGCAGAAAAAAATCTTTTTCTATTAAAAGTACGAGGTGAAGATGTTAAAACATCGAAACAAACTCAACGTTTACTCAAGTCAAAATCGAATCCTACAATACAAGATGCTTCAGCATCATCGTCATCAATTTCTACACTTGCAAATGAAGATAAAATTTCGATTGTTATCGGCATGCCTTTACTACATAGTGTTCGTGTTGAATCAATCAAAGAATCTGAACAAGAAAAACAAACTTCAGCTTCGCCAGTGCTACCAACTCGAACCGATCCGCCAGTTATGACGTCTCCTACACTTCGACATCGAACGAATAAACAAATCGATGATGACGATGAACAACAACAACAACAACCAACTGAAACAACAACGAAACCACCGGAAAATCAAACCAACAAAAAACCAAAACCACAAGTGAGACAATTCCAAAAGAACTGAAATGTGATTCTATTTTTATTTTTTTTAGAAAACTTCAAATAATGATATAACATTAATCATGATGAATACTGATCTTTTATCCCAATTTCATGATCAACCAACTCCACCGCAAAAACCTGATGCAGTTCGTTTGAATTCCACAAGATACTGTCATGTTTCTTTTTCAATTTTAACTAGTATATTGAATTCAATCATGGATTTGAATTTCAAGTGACTCCTGAAGAACGTTATCTCAACGTTTGTCTATGGAGTAAAGCTCCACTTGAATGTGGTGCACCGAATGCTGGTCAAAAATTGATCTTACTCGGTTATGTATGTTCAATAGCAAAGATTTTCATTTGTCGTTTTTTCATTGTTTATCTTAGGCAACTATTGCTCTCTCTGAAATTGTGCTCGATGCTCATATGAGTTACAAACGTGAGACTCAAATGACACTCAATTTTCGTTCGCCTTATTCATCGAAAGCGAATCTGTAAGTTTCTATCGACATTTTCATGACCTTATTCACATGTGTGACTTGCACTTCTCCTATAGATTCGCTTATTTGACCGACACCGAAAGGTATTTCTCAGTTAAATATGAATTTAGTTTGATAATAAATTCTTTTCGTTTTATGTTTAGTAAAAAACGAATCGAATTAAGTACACATAAAGGTTATGATGATGATTTGGCTCATGGTTTTGTAACGATTAATGTTAAACATCGACCTGAAATCGAAGCTAAATTAAACCTTCAAGAGAAAAAAGAACAATTTCTCAAGAATGGTCCGATTTTAAACGAGATTTCAACGAAATTGAGAGAAGAAGAACGAAAACAAGATCAAATGAAATACATCAATACAATCAACGAACAACAAGAAACACCACTACGAAAGTACGTTCATTCGAAACATGTCGAATAGGAAACCAATCTAAATATTGTCTTTTGATTTAGACCAACCGATCATATCTTCGAAGATAAAACATTTACAACAGCAACGGTTTGTTCAGGTTGCAATAAAAAAATCTGGATGAAATCCGGCCGTCAGTGTCGAGATTGTTTACAAACAATTCATAAAAAATGTGAAGATAAATTTATTAGCGATACAACTTGTCCACATGAACCTATTCAAGCGAAACTTGTTCATATTTCATCGCCATCGGACGAAGATTTTAAGAATATTGTGAATATTGAATTGAATATGAATAGTAATAATACGCCAGTTATTACAACAACCGATGAAATTGAGGCAAATCTATTGAAATCAAATGAATCAACGCCAATTTCAACGACAAATTCGAATTTTCAACGATCAACAGCAGCCAATCGTTTGCATACAAAAGCAGCTGCAGCGTTTTCAGTACTCGATTCGACTGCACGACGATCTTTTCGTGCATTTGGAAATAAACAAGCCAATTCACCGGCAACAACAACATTACCTAGTGTATCGTCAGCAGCTAGTCTTTCGCCAAGCATTTCCGCTGGCTCAGAATTATCTAAAAGCGATGAATCTCTTCATAATTCAGCTGTAACATCAACGAAAAAAACAGCTGCAAACACGCCATCACCTAGTCAAACATCATCAAAATTAGCTAATGCAGCTTCATCAGCTTATAGTAAACTAAGAGAGTTTAAATCAAAGCGTTTGCCAACAACAACAACAATTGCAACACCAGACAATCAAACTGTACGAAAATCTCGATTGCCTTCGGATTCTAGTAAAACACAACGATCATCTTCTATTTCTCAGACATTTCGGGTTTTTTTCTTCTCATTTAGCTTTAAACGAAACGATCCCTGAAAGCGATCTACGGGATATAATCACAGTAAACTTCATGTTTTTTAATCATTTTTTTGGTTGCTCAAAAGCGTTTTGCTATTTAGAAATGTCTTTCGGATGAAAATAACGATTTCACCGGTCTTGAACATTTACTTCATGAACGTGCAGTCGATCATACTACATTGTATGCTAAAGCACGAGAAGTTGGTCCGGAATTATTTCCTGAATTGACACCCGATGAACGAAAACAAAAGCTCGATAGTGAAATCGCTCGTTTACAACAAGAAATCGATTTACAATGTCAAATTCGTGATGAAATCACACATGATAGCGAAGATCCAAATATCGATGAAAACGAAAAAGCTAAACTAAAAGCTAAAATTGAAAATATCAATGATAAAATTCAAGCTCTAGGTAAATCAATCTAATTTGAATATAACAAAATTTTCATTTGATTTTCTTCTAGGAGCCTTAACAATTCTCTATTGTTCAGGTAAACGAAATGATTTCTCAATTATCAATATGAGATCTTCTTCGTTTTGTTTAGGTCTTAAACATTGTCATACACAAATGGACAGTAAATCCTCATTGCAGAATCAAATCATTATTGAAAATGATTCTCAAGAATATGTTGAAGCTCTTTCATCTGATGAACAGTCTTGATTTTTATGGATTTACATACATATTCATTCTGTCTGATAGATATTCAAGCGCACAGTGAACACATCAAAGTTTAGTTTTCATTTTCTCTCGTTGATCGAAACGAAAGATTTCCTAATAACGTGCAATCAATATAATCCTACTCGAAACTGTACAGCATTTGTTTTCAATCTCTCATTTTATTATTTATTCTTCTATGGCCTTTATATAAAAACAATCTTTATGTTTCATGTGTGCGTGTTTTCTTTATTTCTCTGCTATCGATTCTCATTCCAATACTTTCAACAAAACCTGTTCAATCATATTCTTTTTTTTAAATAAATAAATAAGCATTTGAATTTCTTTGAATAATTTAAAAAAAAACGTCATCGTTTTATTTTAAAAACAACGCAAAAGATCATCGAATAAGCAGTTAAAATATTGAATAAACATCGACCATAGTGAATGTAAAAGTAGTAACGGTTCTTTCTCACGTAATAATGGTAAATAATCAACAATTGTTTGTACATTATCTTCTTGATAGTGATAAAGACAATCGAGTGTAAGCGTTCGTTGTATTAGTTGTGTTTGATTGCCTTCTAATTGTCGTTTGTAAATTTGAATGCCGAGAAGAAATTTTTGAATAACAGATTGATGTGTATCGAGAATGGCTTGTAATGAATTGTTAGTTTTCGATGCAAATAAATCTTGAAGAAAATGCTTTTCAAATTGAATTAAATAGAGAAAATAGAATAGATAGGACGAAGATTTTGATTGATGATAAATTTGAAAATTTTTCAAATCAACATAAGTCATTTTAGTCGAAAGCAAATTTGTTAATATTAACGAAAGATTTTCATTGTAGAAATTGAAATTTGTATTGAAATAATGTGGAATCGATTGAATTTGTAGACAATGACAGAGATAATCAGTGTACAAATGTGTTTGAAGAACTAAATCACTCGAAAGAAAAAAATCTGGTGAATAACTTTCCAAGAAATAGAATAATGTATGTTTGAAAACGTTGAATGGCAGTTGACCTTGCGTTTTGCCATTTAAATAATTCCAAAGAATCGATGCGAAACGAATTTGATCGTCGGACATCATTTCAATGAGTTTCGATTCGATAGCTGCGTATGTATAAGACCAACTTGAATCGATCGATGATGAAAAATGTTTTTCACAATTCGAACATTTGCTTGATGATTTCGATTGATCAGTGGATTCAATGAGTTCAATACGAAGAAAACAAGTATCTTCAAATAATTGTTCGATATTCATTGGCCATGAACGTTGACGTTGCTCGTAGATTTGACGAACGTCTTGCGGCCATGTTTGAACACGCAGAACGAAATAGAATGATGTATGAATAACATCTAAATCGTAGGAATAGGCGAATTTCGAATTATTAAGAAGAATTTGTCGAATTTTTCGTGGATTATTTTGTGAAATGTAACCGAACGTTGAATTCGGATTGGTTTGATTGAAACACATTTGAACGAGATGATGCGTCGTGTTGACGAGAAGAAATGGATGCAAACGTTGATGAAGTTTCGAACCGGATAGTAATGTTGAACATTGTTCGCATGATGCGAAGAGTTTGGGCAAACGAGGTGCTTCAGCAGTTAGATAAGTAAATGATTGAAGACCAAGTGAACGAGCGTGTTTCGTTAGATGAATGAGTTTTTGTTGTTCATCGAAGATTAACGAAGGTGTTCGAGATTTTTTCGCATCTCTTTAATAGAAAAATATTTTGTTTTTCAAAAAATTTCTGTGAATTTTGAAAACAAAATTATTTTACTTTAGATGTACGCATTGGAGTTGTTGATGTTGAATTAGAATGACATTCGATGATTGATGTATACGAATGAATTGTTGTTGTGTTACATTATCGATCACTGAACGGAGCGTTTTGCAGTTGTGTGATTGAAGATTTTGTTGAAATTCATTGAGAAAGAAATCGTTCGATGAACGAGATGAACTGAATGGCAAAACCGATACGAATGTTTCATTCGATGAGAATAAATATGATAGTTGATTAGTTAAATAGATTTGTTCGGAATAGTTTAACGAACGTGTTCGATTAGAATTATTTGCTGATGATAAAGGTGAAAGAGCAGATGATGATGATGACGACGACGAAAGAATAAGACGATCTTGAGAAGAAAATGGAGTTGTACTACATGAAAGAGATGATAATGATGAGTCGAATAAGGACGAAGATGGCGATGTATCTTGAGATTCTGAATATAGAGGGAAAATGAAATGAATCAATTCTAATTTATCAAGAATTCGTCAGTTACCTTGATTCGTATTTTGTGTATTGACCATTATATTTCTGTTTGATAATTGTGTTTCGTTGATAAGTGTAAAATATTGATGATTCGTACTTTGATCATTGTCAGTGCGATGCACCTTGATGTCTACATTCTTTTTTTCATTAATATCAATTGTACTATTTGTCGTCGTGTTATTTTCTTTGTTTGTATCGTTCTCCTTGTTTAACAGGTGTCCTATACTTGTATCTTGTTCATTTGTCATCAATGTAAACGATTGTTTAATGTGATTCTCACTAAAAACTATTTCGCTATTACTTGATTTCAATTTTTTACATTGAGATGACAATTGAACAGGTGATAAAAGTGATGTTTTATGCATGAATATATGTTCGTCATTAGAATGAGATGGTGATAATGTTTGTTGAATAACATTCGTTTCATTATCGTTCATTTTTCGTTCGCATAAATAGAGACTCTGCCGTTCTGATGACGTATTCAATGGTGTCGATGATGTTAATAGATATGATGAGACTGATTTTTGAGGCCGTTCGATCGATGTATGTTTCATTGAAAATGAATGTTGACATCGTTGTTGATGTAAATGACCGTTTTTACCAATACAATTACCCATATTTAGTAATTATTTTCGATCTAACTAAGAAAAAAAAAACTAGATCGATTTATAACTGTGCTCCTTCGCAAGTGCATGAATATCATGGCCTCTTCTTTTCTCATACTGTTCGATTTCGATGAACAATAGTACAGTTCATGCATATTCAATGTCATTCGTTCTCTTTACCTCTCTCACCGATAATTTACTCTAACTTTGTGTTAAAACGATGGTCATCATCAACTAGAGAAAACAAATTCTCGTTTCATATGCATTAGTATACTATATGAACTCTCATCATCATTCGTTTTCTTTCTCCTTTTGCTTCTCTTTCTTTTATTTGTCGCCGAAACTCTCCGATATATACGTCCCGAGATGATTCGATTAAACACAAATGTGTGGTTACAATAATCATACAGATTTGATAACCTTCGGCTAAGAAAAGAGAAACTTTCCTCTTCTTCTTTCAACAACGATCATGATTGATATCATTTCATCGTGTCAAAATCTACAAACACATAGTACGTTTACATAGAACAAAGCTGATAGACGTTACTTCATCTGGTTCATATAAAAAAGAAATCAAATGAATTCGAATCATTTTTCTATTATTATTGTTCTATAAATCGAATGTGTTATAACGAAAACGATTATTACGTCAACGGAAGACACTTTCGATTATGTACCTACATTGTCAATATTTTTTAATAATAGAAAATGGTTCTTGATACGTACGTCGAGCACCTGTTCATCATCGAACGAAAGAGAGAAAAAAAAATGAAAGTGCGAGAGCGAGAAAGAAATGTCAATACATTATGATAAGTTCTTTTGTTCTTCGGTGAAAAAAAAACGAGTGATGATGCCCTTGATCGAAATATTGAAAGGAAATTGAACAAAGTGACATATCTGATTTCATTTGTACTTTTACAAATAAAAGAAAAAAACGAACCGAAATTGAAAGATGATAAGGGAACATTATTTAGTCATTTTTGATTGCTGACATTTGAATAGGTCGAAAGATAATATAGAACGATCGATTCAATAATGTTTATGAAGGCACTTTTCTTCCTTATTCATTTGCAAGAAAAAAACATCTGTCAATATTTCTTTTCTTCTTACTATTAATTTGATTTTCAATGAGTAGTAGACAGAAGAAGAAGAAGAAGAAAAAAAGAAAGAAAGATATGATTTTCGCCATTGTCTCGTCGTGATTTTGTTTCATGTAAAGCCGACTCGAGCTATGTACGTGTTTGTATGCTTCTATGTGTATGACATGAGATTATTTCTTCAACTTACTTAGTAGCTTACTGCCAATCTGACCTAGAGAAAAGACTTTCTACTAAACATTGATCATTAATAGACATATATTTGTGTATATCACAGGATGATGATGATGATGTCACACATGTGAGAACGAAAGAAAGGAAAAAAGAGCGAAAGACGACAAACCTTGAACACTATTTAATGATATGTCGATAGACAAACATCACCGTATTCTCATTTAATCAGAATGAAAACTGAAAGATAAATGTTAGATTTGATTTAAAAATGAAATCGAGAACGATTATACAATATGCCATGAAGATGTTTATATACGTATCTATGTATACTTGCTGAACAGATGTCATCTCGTATGTCATATACGATATGCACAGATGACGAACATCGTCAACCTGACTACTTTTCTTTTGTTTTTTATGTAAACTCGAAGAAAAAAAAAAGTTTCTTACATCATCACTTACTCGATTTTATATGTATACGTACATATTGTCCGTATTCTATGAAACTGTATAAAGACTGATGTATGCGATAGCCTACGAGTAGACACAAATATGATGCAGACAGATTGCAAATGAGAGTATCGAAAAAAAAGAGAAAAAAATCGGAATACAAGCTGCTGCGCATGATGGGCGAATAAATAAAGTACCAAATGAACGAACATGTTGAAACAACATCGATCGAGAACAATCGAATAGTTCGTTTCGGTAATTAAAACTAAACTACTGAAAGATTAGATAAAGCATGTTACAAATACGAGCAATATATCTTTCATTGAGAGAGACATGATTTTTTTATGACTAGATCTTCGTTCTAAATTTCATAACATACTTATGATTTACTTACGTTTGATGAGAATGTTCTTTCGTTGAAAATGTCGTTCGATATATATGCACATATAGTACGTAGAAGAAAAAAAAAAATTTTGTCATAACAATGTGAACATACAATCGATGTTCACAATAGGAAGAAAGCTTTTTTCTTCTTTCTTTTGTCTTTAATGATTGTATTTATATACATACATATACGTACAGTGGGGAATAGTATATTAGTTTGAATGGATCAATGATTGTACAATGACAATCTTAATAATCAAAAGAAATATACAGTATCTTCTTACATAAATATATCGAGTTGATATGAAACAAGAATTGTAATGTCAATTACTAATAGCATATGATGTTTATCTGATTAGATTTATCAAAATAGAGAAAAAAGAAACTTGACCAAAGTATTGTCTGTCATTAGAAAATTAACTTGAAGTCATTGATGTGAATGTATACATATGACATTGAGTGTAATATTATCAAGGACATACGTCTGTGCAAATAATTATTTCAACAACTCTTATATTCATTCGGCTTCGTTTGTTGTATAGAGTTAATATGTTCAACTTGTTGAAAGTAACAAAAAAAAGACAGAAATCAAAAAGTCATGATGTCGCTACGTTGCATTTGTGCTCTTTGTCATTCTTTCTATTGATTAGTCAATTCAACAAATCCGTGTCGACAATGTGGATAAAATGACGAACGAACGAATGATGGTTCTATTTGAATATTTGTGCGTGACAACAGCTGTTTGTCTCATTTTTTTGTTGAAAGTTTTCATATTAACAAGGAAATGTCTGGAAAAAAGGGTAAAGGCAAAGGAGCTTCGGCGGATGGTGATTCAGGCGAAGCATCAGGTGGCAGTAGCAAAGGTGGAACATCAGTTAAAGTAAATCGATGTTAGTCGATCGATTTGTATTTCAATTTCGTTTTCTACTCAGGTACGACATATTCTCTGTGAAAAACAATCAAAAGCTCTAGAAGCATTAGAAAAACTCAATAGTGGAATGAAATTCGATGAAGTAGCACGAACTTATTCGGAAGATAAAGCTCGACATGGTGTTAGTGAATAAAAAATCTCATTGTGTTTTTGGATAATTTCGATTTTTATTTTTCAGGGTGATCTCGGTTGGATGACACGTGGTTCAATGGTCGGTGAATTTCAAGATGCAGCTTTTGCACTTCCTGTTAGTTCACTAGCTAAACCTGTGATATCATCACTTGTAAAAACAAAATTTGGTTATCACATCATCATGGTCGAAGGAAAGAAATGATCATTTTCTAAATCATAACGACAAAAAACAAAAACAAAAATAAAAAACCAACATCTTCTTCTTTTTTTACATACTCACTGTTCTTTTTTTTTCAGATATGTTTTACTGATAAATAAATGTTCAATGTCGATTCGATATCGTCGAAAACGTGTTTTGATAATATCTATTGTTGCACTCTTGGCTTTGATTTATTTTGTTAATACAAAAACATCGCATAACGAAGAAACATATCTCTTGGAGCAAAAACTTCGCCAAGCATTAGCACGATCGGCAAATGAACCGAACGGAGACAATCATACGCAAAAAATAATAAAACCAAAACGTGTAACTCGGGTAAAACGAGAAGAAACTGTTGAAATCGATGGAAAACAATATCGAAAAATCGATTGGCATGATTACGAACAAATCGAACAAGAAAATGCTCGAACAGGTAGATGATCGACATTTATCTGTAGAAGTGTTGCTTCATATAGAAATCTGTATTAGGTCTAGGTGAAGGTGGTGTAGGCGTTGAACCCAGTGCTCAGGAACGTGGTAGTGCTGAATTTCAACGACTTTACCGTGAAAATGGATTCAATGCTTTCATTTCGAATAATATTTCACTGGATCGTTCCGTCAAAGATATTCGTCATCCAAAGTAAAACCAAATCTATTCGACAATCTTCATCAAAATCATTGATAATTCTATTTAGCTGCAAGAAGAAATTGTATCTAGCTGATTTACCTAAAGTATACTCTCGAGTTTATTTCGTCGTTGAATGAATTTTGTTGTTAGGTTACTATTATCATTCCTGTACATGATGAACATGTGACTACATTAGTTCGATCTGTACATAGCATACTCAATCGAACACCAGCTGAACTTCTCGATGAGATTATTCTTGTCGATGATGCAAGTGGCAAAGGTAAGTCAACTAAGACAATCAGTTTTCTTTTTTGTAATTACTTCGAAAATAAATTCAGATGAATTAAAACAACCACTCGAAAGTCTGATTGCAAATCTTGCTAAAACACGTATTATTCGTCTACCTAAACGTGAAGGTCTAATCCGTACACGATTAGCTGGTGCACGTGAAGCTAAAAGTGAAGTACTCATTTTCTTTGACTCACATATCGAAGTTAATACCAATTGGTTACCACCATTAATCGAACCAATTGCATTGCATTACAAAACAAGTGTCTGTCCATTTATTGACATAATTAAATGGGAAAATTTTGCGTATATTTCACAAGATGAAGGTGCTCGAGGTGCATTTGATTGGGGAATGTATTATAAACGATTGCCTTTGTTAAATGCACAAACAGTAGATCCAGCTGAACCTTTCGAGTAAGAGATAATTAACAAACGAAAAACAACATGTTCTACATTGACATATTGAAGTGATCCGGTTATGGCTGGTGGTCTATTTGCGATAAGTGCAAAATGGTTTTGGGAATTAGAAGGTTACGATGAAGGTCTCGATGTTTGGGGTGGTGAACAGTATGAAATGTCGTTTAAAATTTGGCAATGCGGAGGACGACTTGTCGATGCACCTTGTTCACGAGTTGGTCATATCTATCGGCAATTTAATCCACATGGTGGTTTTAGTTTTGGTGATTATTTATCACGAGTAAAATCAAATTATTTCATTTAAACAAAAATTTACTATCTATTACAGAATCATAAACGAGTTGCTGCCGTTTGGATGGACGAATATGCTGAATATATCTACAAACGAAATAGCCATATGCGGTAGGTATTTTTCGATTTCATAGAATCGAACATTTTGATATATTATGATCGTTTGTTTAGACATGTCAATCCAGGAAATATAACCAAACAACTTGAACTACGAAAACGTCTTCAATGCAAACCATTTAAATGGTATTCAAATACTCTCACTCTCAAAATGATCTATTTGATTTTATTCATAGGTTTATGGAACATGTTGCATTTGATCTACCGCAATATTATCCGCCAGTACCATTACCGCCTTATGCACTAGGCGAAGTAATTATTTAATTTTCAATCATTATACTAATTTAACTTTCTATTCAATACTTATTTAGATTCGTAGTAAAGCAGCAGCGTTATGTGTCGATACAAAACATGGACGTGATCAAGCCACATTTGGCCTTGATAAATGTCTGCGCGATCATCAAGGTCAAAGCGGCGAACAAGTTAGATATAATTATTCATTTAAAAATGAATTTTTATCTCACTTAATTCCCTAGGAATTTGAGCTTAGTTGGCGTCAAGATATTCGCCCAAAAGGTCGTGAAATGTGTTTCGACGTGCCTAGACGCGAACAACGTACACCCATCATTCTCTTTGCTTGTCATGGTAAAAAAACACGAAACTTTTTGTTATTGAAAACATAAAAATCTGTGAATCTCATTCATTCATAGGCATGCGTGGCAATCAACATTTTGTCTACAATCCAAAGAAGTTTCATATTATACATGTAGCAACACAATTATGTCTCGATTGTGATCTTGAAAGTAAAAGCATTTTCATGGAACAATGCAGTGAAACAAGTCGAACTCAACAATGGTCATTTTCATCGTACAATGAAACACTCATTCTTAAAGATTTACAAAAGTTCTTCTAATTCATTCTCAGACGAACGATTCTGTGATAAAATAATAATAATTTCCGTTTAATCTGTTATTTATTTGTTCTTTTTTTAAATCTTTTACATGAATTTATGGTAATGGATATATAAACTAATAAATATTTTGTTTTTGTTCAAAAAAAAACTATTTGCTTGACATCTATCGATTATTGAACACGAAAGTTCATTTGTCAGGATATATGTTCACCTCTTTCTCTCTCTTTGCATCATTGTCTTTTCTTATTCAATACACGTATCCACTTGCGTTCAATAACAAAAGTTCATTGTCTCGTGAGATATCATGAGTCGATTGCTGTTCGTTAAATCTGATGTCTACGAACTTGGAGAAATCATTGGACAAGGTGCGTACGGTTGTGTATTCAAAAGTCGAAATGTAACAACAAACGAAACGGTAGCTATCAAACGAATGAGTATATTACGTACTCGAGATGGTCTACCGGCTTCAGTTATTCGAGAAGCTGCTCTGTTAAAACGAATTGGAAAGACGGATAATGATAATTTGATTAAGTATGAATACATTTTTATTGAAAACTTTTCCGAAAATACGTAAATCTTTGCGCATAGATTAAAAGAAGTTTTCAATGAACAACCGAGTATTGATCGACAGAATGTATATTTCATATTCGAATATGTTGAACAAGATCTCGAACGATATTTAAAAGTCAATAATCCATTAAATATCAATCAAATTCGAGTATGTCGCTTTTGTTTGCTCGTTTTCAATGTCGATGATTTGCAAAATTCATCTAGAATTTCACTCGGCAATTATTAACTGCTGTGTCAGTTCTGCATAGTCATTCGATCTTTCATCGAGATATAAAACCTCAAAATATTCTCGTTACAAACGATGGCATACTAAAACTAGCCGATTTCGGTCTTGCTCGAGAATATCACGAACATAAAGTATTCACGACCGTCGTAAGTCATCGAATATCTTCATTTGAATTCGTATTTCGAATAGAAATTTTAGGTTGTGACGATGTGGTATCGAGCTCCGGAAATTCTTCTCTCATCGCCTTATTGTACATCGACTGATATGTGGAGTGTTGGTTGTATTCTTGGTGAAATGGCACTTGGTCGACCGTTGTTTACAGCGAAATCTGAGACACGTCAATTACGACGAATATTTCTGTAGGATTTTCTTTCGATTAGAAAAATGTCAATGGTTTTTTTTACAGTATGATGGGTTTGCCGAATGAAGATGAATGGCCAGTCGATTGTCGAATACCTCGTGATGCATTTGCTAATTGTTCGCAATCGATTATTTCACTCGAACGATTAATTCGCTTTCAAGATAGTTGTGCTTTTGATTTGCTTCGAGTAAAATTTATTTTTTTTTTGTTTTGTCAACTTTGATTTTTAATATCACTTGTTTTTTGTTTTCGTTGAAAAGTCATTACTATCATTCAAACAAAGTCTTCGTCCAACGGCTTTTCAAGCACTTGACCATGATTTTTTCCGTCGTACGGATCATTCAGCATGTACAGTCACTTGGTCATCAGCAGATATCGCCGAAGCTGCAGCAGCTGTGCCAAATTTAGATGCGTATACCGATGGTGATTATTTCGTGCAGACGAGTGACGATCAAAACACCGAAAATATCCTTCCAAGAAACAATCCATTGGCTACTAATTTCTATCAATCACTGTGTTCGCCTGATGACGGTGGTTATCATGTTCTAACAGCCGATAGCTATACGAATAGCAATGTACCACAGTCACCTATTGATGTACTTTCCTGGTGGTCAGATAGTCCGTAGTAAAAGATTTGTATCATTCGAGATTCTCGTATATTTTATTGATTGTAACGTGTGTGTACAAAATAAAGGAAAAATAGAAAAGATCATTGAAAAATAAATATAGGAATTTTGTGTTTGGCTTTTCTCAAACAACTGTCGAATTCATTCGTCCAAAACTAGCACTAAAAAAGACACCACGTGCCGAAAACGAATCGATTTGCTTGGGTGTTGGAAAGACTGTTAGTTTATCGTAAGCACCAGGACCAGGTACGATCGAAGGTTTTTTGAAAAATCGATCGGTACTACTTCGAAATGAGGATGTGATCGTTGGAGGATTGATATTGATCGTATTGACTTGTGGTTCGTAATCACCAGGTGCAGGACCCATTTTCTAAATAGATTACTTCAGATTCGAATATTAATCAAGGAAAATTTACTGGAAGGAATAATTTTCGTCGAGTTTTCGATTTGAAAAAACTATGTCTAAAAAAGTAGGTCTGATCGAATCTCATTTGAATTCTCGAATTTGACAAACTTTGCTGCTTCGACTGGAGCATTAATTGTCTGGTAATTTTGTGTTTCATAATAACCCGGTGCAACGTCAATATCCTAGGTAAAAAAAACATATTTCAATTAACAATCACCTAAATTTGTACTAAGGTATCTTTCAATGATTAAATCAGAAAAAAAGTACTGAATTGATTTGGCTTTCTTTTCGTTTTGAAATTGAGTTATGTATTACCTTGTCGTGATGTGCAGACATTGTCTTACGTAAGACTTCTTGACGTTCAGGACCTTTGAAGCCATATGTTAGTCGAAGCTGTCGCATTCTGAACGAATACATTTGCATTTTTAATTTTCTCCTCAAGAAAAATTTACTGATCACTAAAATCATCAACTGAATAGGCTCCTGGTAACAAATCTTTTCCTTTGGGCTCCAATGGTTGTGGATCACGTCGTCGTCCATCACTTTTAAAACCATATGTCATCTGTCGTGCAAGAACGTCTTTAACAAATGTATTCAAATGTGTTTCATACGCGCCTGGACTCGGAGTATCCTTGACAAAATAGAAAAGACGAGATTTCCTATTCGAGAAAACTTGACTTTTTGAAGTATACTTTAATTGTAACACGCCACCAACCCTCACGATCGGATGCCGGTGGTGCATAGCCGAATTTTTTCTCATGACGTTTTCCGGTTTTTGGATTCACAGTTAAATCAGGTCGATGAATACTAGTATGATGTGAAGTTGCTCGTCGTTTATTAGTTAGAGCTGTTGTTGACTTTGACATGGGCGTATAACCAACATCGGATGTGCCCGAAATACGGTCACTTTGTTCAAATAATACTGGTGATGAATCTCCGTCTTGCATGTTGCCTCCTTTAATGAGAATCTAGTAAAAAACATGTGAACAATCGAAAATTCCAATATGTTGTTGCTGTTGTTGCTCTTCGAGGCCACTTAACTTGTTGTTTTCTCTAACGACCACGATGCTGAAGGCAACTACTGTGTATTATCGTTTCTCCGTAATAGTCTCTTGCATACAATCACAGGACAAAAACGAAAGAAAAGAAAAGAAAAAAAAAGTAATGAAATTATATGACATAGAAGAACAAGAGAAAGGAGAAAAATAACATTTCTTTTTTTCAATAAAATAAAATACAAAAAAAAAAAGAAAAGATAATGACCGATCGAGTATCCGAGAAAATTGGTCAAATTAAACTAGACACGCGTAGCTTTCAAGTCACGTAATACTTGAAAACACTAACATCGTTTCAAATTGAAATATAAATAGAAATCGAATTGTTTTCTTGTTTGTCAAGTAAGTGAGAAAAACAGAATTGAAAAGCGTCATTCTTTTTCGATGATTAAAAAATCAATGATGAACAAGCACGCATAAACAATAAATGCATGCACATTATTATTCAAAATTGAGTCGAATTTCATTAATGAATAATCAGATAAATCGACAAACGGTTGTATTCGATTTTCTTCTTTTCTGATTACATATCCTATTCACGTATACAAATCTTCGGAGAACAAGACAATTGTCTTGAGTAATGAAATTCTTCTATCATTAGACAATTAGCAAAAAGAAAAAAAAAGCACACGAAGAAAAGGAAATGAATAAATTTGTCAAATGTTGTCTGATTCTCAATCACATTTGAAAATTTCGACATGTCTTCCAGATGTGTTCGTATTCTACCGATCGTTGTTTGAATGATAAGTTACTGAAATTTCTCATTAATATTCGTGTTTTTGTCTCTCATATCACAAACAATCGAAATCGAGACACTAAGATGAAAAGAAACAATTCGAAAAAATCTAATCATCATTAACGTTCATTTTTTATAGACAAGATAAATGTCGACGATTGTGTAAGATACCTCAATATGATTGCCTTGAAAGCAGACATTTTGTCGGCAGCATACTGTTATTAAACAAATGAAATAGATAGTTGTCTTCGTTCATTCTCCTTGATTTCATCAATGATGACAACGCAGGTAGTTTGAATAGAGCAGGGGGTCTATCGATTTCTTTGAAGATCACAAGTACGTTCAGAAAGAAGCAACGTATTCCGTGTTGTTCTTGAATTAACTTTCAAATATTTTTGAAACAAACGTAATGTTTCATACTGTGACTAATGTAATCAGATAGCGTCGTTGATAGTATTTGAGTATTCATCAATAAACATAAACAAACCAATGAAGATCACTCAAAAACAATCAATAAGCTTGTTCTCTTTGACTACGCACACACATGCAGGACAAATTATTCATTCGATAAAAGAAAAAAACGAATCTTTAAGATATTTGAAAATTAATTTTCTTTTCGAAGAAATACAATCTGCTTGATTGACTGTGGAGAAACAGTTTTGATACGATCAAATTTTCGTGAAACATGATGCAATATGTATATGCGCGTGTGTGTGTGTGCTTGATTGAAATCTCTGGCATACCACTTGTCATATCTTCTTACGTTTGTTTTCTCGCTCTCTTCTCTTGATTCATGGTGTTATTGCTGTTGAATAAATTAAAATTTTGAGCTAAGTCTGATCTCATAAACACATCGACACCCAACAACAATTCTGATCAGGCGCATCTAATCTGCTAACAAGTTTTTTTGTGATGTTGATGAATCTATCCGAAAAATCGACAAACAAAACTCTAATCAAATGGAAATGTGTCATCGAAATTGGCAATGTATATTCGTGTTCGTTTTTTTTCTTCTTCTTCACATTGAAACACCTGTCCAACTGTTTCTTTTTCTTGATCATATTGTTTCAGAATCGATTCGTTGAAAATCGAACGCAAAAAAAACAATTATCATTAATATCATCGATTAGTTTGTCCTTTCATTCATCTCAACAGTAATATATAGAGAAAATAAGATAAGAACTAGCATGTGCGATACGAAATGTGAACATTAATCGTACTCCTGAGTATGACTCAAAGGAGTCGTAAAAATGATCATTTACGATACGATATACTGTCTATGTCAAAGGAAGATGACTTTTCTTCGAGATAAGCGTCAAATATTCATTCATTTATTCAACACTTTTTTGTTATTCTCTCGTTTCTAATCATATATGTTGATTTGCTCTTTTACATACACGCACATATTAATGACTATTGTCGGTTTTTAGTCTTCTGCTCCTTTTTTTAGTTGTTGTTGAATAGCAACTAGAAAGAAGAATTCCCTGGTCTACTTGATTTCTCCAAAGATATAAAAATGAGACACAAAGACGCAATAGAATAACGTCTGATTGAGTGGAACAACGATCACACATCGTCGTCGACTCTTTTCTTTTTCTTCTTTCTTACATCAGAAGCAAGCAAAAAGTCGGTCTTGACGCGTACGATCGATGAAAAATGACTCGATACGTAGTAACAATGTTGATCGTGATCATTTTCATTGGTACCAATCGGTGATTGGTTTGTGTTCTATCATCTATTCTTATTGGTTCGTTGGATGATAGCGTAAAAAGATGTAGAGAACGAGAAAAATAGATAGAGAGAGAGAGAGAAAAAAAAAGCGGAAGGAAAATACAACTTGTTTCGAGATAGAAAAAGAAAAAGGAAAAAAAGCGACGACAACGACGGGAAAAGGATTTTCTCTACATCGTTTTGACCTTTTCACGCTCTCGACGTTTTTTTCTCTCTCTCCCTGTCTCTTCTTCTTCTCTCTCTCTCTCGTCTTGCGATCTACGAAAAAAAACAGATTAATCGTTTCATTTTACAAATTCCCTTGTCTTTCTTCTTTGGTGCGGCGTGCGAAGTCTCGTAGGAGAACTCGCGCACACGCGTTCTTCCAGTTCGTCATTCTCCCATTGGTACCCCTAGTCTCTCGGTAGAAATAAAAAACCAGTTGAATTACATTACGTGTTCGATTCGTATACTAATCCTACGCATCTATGTATTCAAATCGATGGTAAGAAAACGACGAACTCAATCATTTAGCATTTCAGGTTATTCAATTTCTTCAAACGATATTTGAAAAAAAACACACACAAACGAATAAGTCAAGATCTGATTTCAAGGAATATGTTTGAGTTCCCTCGAGTGAAATCTTAGAGTTATCTTTGGTTTATTATTTATTTATTTTATTTCATATTCCCATTGGTCAATTTTAGATTTAAATAGGATTTTATTGGATATTATTACGTATCTTGATCGAAAGATAAAAGTATCGAAGCCATTTGTCTTCGCCTCTCTCTCTTTTTTACTATTAATTGAACGGTGGCGCGACGTGACATTAATAATCGTCAAAGACGAATCGGTGCTTCAACAGGAATTGATCTTTGTTCTCCATCATCAAATCTATACGGTAAGTAATCTGTCTCAATAGACCAATAGAAAAAAGAAACGACGAAAAGAAGAAGAAAAAACGAGAGAGAGAGAGAGAGAAAAAAATATCTATGCTATTTCTATACACGTCTGTTGTCTATCTGTCTATCTCATGAGACATTTACCTGGTTAAAATAATTTTCTTATTTCTCTCGTTTGTAATCGAACAACTACAAGTCTCGATTAGAGTATATAAATAGAATCGAAACAAATCGGATTCTCTTGAGAAACACCTGTATTTATTTTTATAGATCCATTTATGCAACCTCGTGGGGCACAATCAAGTTTCGGAAATCTAAAAGAAGAACCTTTAAGAGCATCGTGGCCAGCAATGCTTGTCGATCCCAGTTGGTATGTACTCAGCATTGCGTGTTTCACCATGAAAAAGCCTGGTTAAACTTTGTTTTCAGTTATCTCTATTCGACAATTGGCGTTGCTTCAGCACATTTCGAACGGCAACCACCGAATAATCTACGTAAAAGTAATTTCTTTCATTTTACTGTTGCACTCTATGATCGAAGTGGCAAACCAATTGAAATCGAACGAACGGCATTCGTCGGTTTTGTCGAAAAAGACATGGTAAGAGAAGGTCATTGCGAATATTGATTATGTACATGAGATACTCATTGTAAATGGATACAGACAACAATTCTCTCGATTGACCAGATGTTTGTTGTTGTACGAATATATAACTGTGCTATTAACATAATTTTTGCTATTTATTCATCACGCCTACAGAGTCATGTAACGAGACACTTAGTGAACAGAACGCGTAGGTGGAAGAGTTAAAATCACTTGCAGTTTAATGATTGAAATGTGAACTTTATTTGTGCTATTGTTTTTTTTTTGCATTTAATCTATGCAAAAATGATTATGATTATCACTTGCTATTATCATGTTTCTTTTTCCATATGTGTATAGAAAGCCACATGAAACAGACGAGCAACGATTTTAATCACGCGATTGTTGTTCTATAATATCAAGATGTTCACTTTTTTACGCGTCATAGTTTTTTAGTTTCAAAAATTCATTGTCAAAGTTAACAGTTTCGTTTTCATTCATGTTCTATCTCTTTTGTCTATGCGATATGTTTTTTTTTCTTCATCTGTGATCATTCAACCATCTATAAAACTTGCACAGCTGTAATTGAGAACTGTCAGAAAAAAGAGAGGCCGCATCCGACTGAACATATGTCACGATTATTTTCATTGGTATACTTCTTTCTTCGATTAGGAACCCGATGGATTACGTACGAATAACGGTATTCACTATCGACTCAATTTATATTATCCAGCACGTAAGAAATAATCGTTATTGAATAAAAAAAAAAAAACTAAATCAACGATCGATTGAAATTGAATTTTTCTAGTTAATTATCGACATGAACAGGATATCTATGTACGAATGATTGATTCGGTGACTAAACAGGTATGTATCAAAATTGTTGAATGGAAAATGAATATTCTTGTTTTTTTTGTCTCTTCGATTTGTAGCCAATTGTTTATGAAGGTCAAGATAAAAATCCTGAAATGTGTCGAGTTCTCCTAACACACGAAGTGATGTGCAGTCGTTGTTGTGACAAAAAATCATGTGGTAATCGCAATGAAACACCATCGGATCCGGTTGTTGTCGAACGGTAATTTGAGATGATGTAGAATATAAACACAATTTTCGATTTCAACTAGTTTCTTATCAGTGAATATAAATATTTAGAATACGAGCGAGAGAGAAGGAGGTGTGGTACTAGATAGAGATAAGAACTGACTTTCCCTAGATATCATTGAAATAATTAACTCGAAGAGAAACTTATCATGTCTATTGTATAGAAGAAGAATAACATCAACAACAACAAAATGAGAAAGAATAATAACAATATGAGAAAATAATCTATTGATGATGTTGTTAATGATAATAATATGAACGTATGCTCGTCGAAAAATAAGTCGACGTAATCAATAGAAATTAGAAACGAGACGTTTTGCTCCATATGTGCGAACTTATTCTTTTTTGTTGTTACTAATTGGAAATGACAGTAAACGGCTGTCTGTCCCTTGAGCCAACAGCGTATGGCCCATCGAAATTAATTTTTTTTGTTGTTGTTACCAGGAAGTTAACCTCTTTCTCATTCTTTTTCTTCATATCTCTTGAGTGATATTATTGAAATTGACACTCATTCTCTCAATCGAACATTAAAAATTCGTTGTTAGGTATTTCGAAGTTTTGTGTTTTTCTTCTATTTTCAATCATCAAAATGCATGAAGCGAATAGTATGCAATGACTGATTAGAAATTCTTTCGTTCCTTCGTTCCGTACAATCGATCTTTCTACCTGTCAAAGATTTCCTTTTGTTTTCTATTCACCAATAGATTTTATAGTCAAACAGAAGGTGATCAACCAACTGTTGTGTGCGAGATGAAATAGAAAGAAGAAGAAAAAAAAAAAAGTCAGGCGATCATCTTCCTCTCAACGATGAAGTGTGAAGAAAGATTAGTTGACATGCAATTCATGCACTTTTTTTTTGATAATAAATTAGATTTTTCTTCTTCTTTTATTGTTAATGATAAAACTTTTTTTTTTTAATATTCTATTTAGTTTTTTTCTGAAATTCTTTCTTAAATGTAATCAAAACTGTTTGAAAAATGCCGGAAATCCAAGAGATATGCGTCGATTCCAAGTGGTTTTATCAACGACAGTTAATCTTGAACAACCATTATTGGCTGTCTCGGAGAATATGTTTGTGCATAACAATTCGAAACATGGCCGACGAACACGACGAATGGATCCCATCGACGGAGGTGCGTCCGTCTCAGACTCCGATATGGGTCAGTTTTTGCTCATATCTTTCCGTAGAAGATTTTGAGAGAAACTAAAACCGATTGACTTGATAGAAGAAATGATTATAATCGTTTGTATTTTGTTCTTGTTTTTAGAATCACTTATTCCAACACCAGCTATCAAACATATTCAGCCGAACGAAGGTTGGGTCGTCGGTGGACAAGTTGTTCTGATCTTAGGAGAGAATTTTTTCGATGGTTTACAAGTCATGTTTAATACATTGGTTGTTTACAGTGAAGTATGTTGATTGAAACCGAAAGTTTGCAATTCAATCTTATTGTTTTCAATAGATCTTGACACCAGGCGCTATTCGTGTGCATACGCCATCACGACATAGTCCAGGAGTCGTCGATGTCACACTTTCGTACAAAGGCAAACAATTATGTCGTGATTGCCCTGGCCGTTTTACATATATAAGTAATTAATTCACAGTTCGTTTTTTCTTTTTCATACGAGACAAATTGTTTCTTAAAATAGCAATGCAAGATCCAACTATTGATTATTCATTACAACGTCTATCAAAAATGATACCAAAACATGCCGATGATCCAGACCGTTTATCAAAAGTATTTTCTTTTTTTTTCTTGAAGTATTTGAATTCTTTTGAAAAATCATCATCTAGGAAACAATTCTCAAACGTACAGCTGACTTACTCGAACAATGCTACACCATGTCAGGAAATCCACATCATTTCGCTTTGCCAACACCGCCAAGTGACCACGAAAATGATTCAGGTACATTTCCTCTCTCTGTCTCACGCTTTCGAATCTTTTCCTTCGTTCAATTGCAATGAGATTATTTATTTCTTCTCCATCTTATTTCAGCTTATTACATGTCATCATTAGAAGGTATATAAAAGAGAATGAATAGCATTTCGATTTATAGAATCATACACGTACAATAAAAGTCGATGCTGCTATTGCTTGTCATGTGATTTCTTTTTTTTATTTGAAATTTTCATAATATAATCATGCATGAGCGTCTTGTCCAGTTTGGTTAAAGAATCGAAGAATTTCTTTTTTGATGAAATGAAATTTTATATTTCCAAGATCATTCATCGCCTATTCTCTTGTTTCGTTTCTTCATAGGCTACTCAAGAAATCAAACAGCACCAATGTCACCACGAAGTTATAGTGCATATACCAATGCCTATGGCACATCAGCATCATCCTATGGTGTACCATCGCCTGGTTTCTTAAACGGTATGTTAAACTAACGTTTGCATGTCGTTTTTTTGGTGTTGTTCGATGCGTTAGCATGTTTGTTTGTGTATGTGTGTAGTTCATCGTTCGAATGGCTTATCCTTAACATGTTCAAATGTATTCAAACAACATTATCATCAACAGTATGACAATGTTTTGAAATCACCTAATCATCAAACAACATCAATAACCAATTGGAATAGTCTATTAACAAATTCAAATTCGTCATCATCAAATTCTCCATCAATGTATATATAGAAAAAAAACCTATAAGAATCTAATTGAATGCTAGTTGTTGTGTTTAGAATTAATTCTTTCTTTCTTTTCTAAAATCTTTATTTAATTCTCGTTCTTTTTTCTTATCTATTTAGGAATGACTAATCTTATGTCATCAGCATTTAGTACAATTGGTCCATTTGGCCCATTGGGCTCGGCATCAGCATCATCAGCACTTACTTCATCGAATGCAGTTACACCTTATGGACCAACTCCTACTAATAAATAAACAAAAACACACATTTATTTGCTTCATTTTTCTTCTTATTCTACATCTATATTTATTTTCTCTCATCTGTCGTATTTGCGTACATCTAACTTTCTGTGTGTGTGTGTGTTTGGCTTTAATTATCGAAATGCAACTTATCGTTTTCATTTTTCTCTCTCTCTCTTCTGTGCACTTTTTTAAAAAGTATTGTACAAAACAATAACAACACGTATACGCGCATATATCTGTTTTGTTTGTGTGTGTGTGTGTAAGACAATGCAAAAAAACCAAATGATAATAACCCACGTTTTTTTCTTTTACCTCATTCATTAGTTTTCTTTTGTTTTTCTCCTTTCGTTGTATACAAATAATAATAATAATATAAATGAAAACAAATTTCACATATCTAAATTTTGCGTTGAACTTATTTTTTCCAAGAAAAATCATTGAACAGCCGGTAGAAAGCCATTTGCATGAATCATAATTAGCCTTCTTTTCAATAGAACAAATAGACAGACGAATTATTAGTGTGTCTTGATATTATTGTCACCCCCTACGGTTACAGATCGTTCTTTTTCTTTTAATCAAGTCTATTTGACTCTTCGTTTTGACTAAAATTAATACGATTTCCATAAAAAGAACGAGATAGCTAACTAAATTCTATTTCGTCGGCACATATGCAGACGAATGCACATACATGCTTTGAACTAGTTTGATTATTGGCAAGCGAACGAATGAGTGTGTTAATGTAGGCAGACAAAGACACGCGATGATTCTGGTCATTGTCCATTCACTACTGTCCAACGATCTCATTTCATATTTATAAGATTAATTTATGAACACAAGCATTAGACGAATCTCAAGAGAAATACAAAAAAGGAAGAAAGAACGAAGTCGAACGATCACCGGTTTTGTCTATAAAATGTCTTCTACTCATTGACAGATGGGCGTTGTCATATTCGTATGTTTAGAAGAAGAAAAACAAAATAAAAAGGACAGTTAGCTAGACAATATATACACCTCAATTCATCGATTGATCAATTGAACAACAGTGATAATTGACGATCGATGAAGCTGAAAGCGTGAATGGACAGCCGGAAGCAATCAAGTGGTGGGCGGCGTTTAATAGATTAAGTTTCCACTCAAGATGTGTTTTATCCGTACACATATGTACATGTTTCGAAGAAATAAAAGAGAAAACAAGTGACGCATTTGTCTTGTCAAGATGGTCAGTTTTCATACATGAATGAACCTTTTTTTTTCTACGAGAATAGAAGAAGAAGAAAAAATTTACGTCTTATAGTTAGACAAAAATCTGCAAACAATCGATTCAATTATTTTTCTTCTTTTTCGCTACGATAAAAAAACAGAAACGAATCAAGATATCATCGACATTGTATTGTCTTATCAGTTCAATTGATATCATTAGATGATTATCAGAATTTCTTTTTCTATAAAAGACGATAGTTTTCAAATCAATGGACAGATTGTCATGAGCTAATCTTGATGAATCAATTGTTCATCAGATAAATTCTTGTTATTTTATTTAAATTTAAAATTGTTAACCTTGAAGATATTCAATAGTAAACAATCATATCTTTCTCGTTATCTTCGAAAGTTGTTCTTAAAACTGTAAGATAATGAATTTAAAATAAAACTATTCTATTAACACAAACAGAAAAACAAGAATCTCCGAGTATCTGTCTATGAAATTTTTTAATTATCAATGTGAATGAATAAATTAACAACATTGTTAACACAATATTCGTAAGTAATGATGTCACAATGGCCGAATTTATTGTCTTGTTATTTTCTGATAAATAGAAATAACCTTGAGCTATATCTACTGATAGATATTTTCTCGAATATATGTATACGTATAAATTGACGTCACGAAAATCTGTCTAGAACTTTTTCAGGTCCAATGATAAATGGATTTCTCTTGTCTATATGTACGTACGTATATTATGGGGAAAATGACGTCTTTACATATGAAGCGAGAAATTCTCGTGATTGATCTTCTATGACATCTATCGAAAACTATCTTAGTTCTCATCGCTCGTTTATTCATATTTTAGAACGAATCGTAAACAACAATGATGACGTACGTAGTCTAAAGGGTGAACGTCAATTAATTTTTTTTTATTCTCAATCGAAAAAGACTTTCGGATTGAACTCAATGATTATTATAAACTTCGATTGATAAATACATTTTTTCTTCTTGAATATAGATGAATATTCCCACGCATTTATTTCCAAATAATTTTTCCGAACAACTAATAAACAATTCGCATAATGTATGTCAACAATTGTTTTTCGAATAAAAAAAAACAAACTTTATTTTACTATTAAAAGGAACAATTGTCAAAGATACCAATTAGTTTGTGGACAACAGAACATGTTGAACAATGGCTTTGTTCAATAGATCTCTCGAAATTTGTCGATAAATTTTGTAAACAAAATGGTATCGATGGTTTAACATTACTTCTTATGAAAGAAAATGATCTTAGGCAAACACCATTATCTATCGAACGTTTAGTTGACATTAAAAAACTCTGGTATCATATTCGTTTATTACAATGTAAACAAAACGATTTCTATGCACCGTTGAATATTTCAACTCCATCGTCATTCGTTGAAAACGATGAACACACTCTTTTATTAACTCCAACAAGACATTCATTTGATGATGACAATATCAAACATAATCATTCGACATTATCACCAACGCATTTATTAGACTCGAATATGCATAATATATATAGTTCATGTCAGATTCATCGAGAACGAAGGCCTAGTTTTATATCGTCAAAAGGAGATAAACGAAAACTTCTAGTCAGCTTTCTCTATGCTTTAATTAGTGGTATTTGGACGTCGTTTATTATGGTTGTTGTGCACAATCGTGTACCTAATGTACAAAAGTAAACAATGAGAATATTTGATTTGATTAGTATTTTGACATTTTTCTATTGAATTATAGATACCCACCATTGCCTGACCTTTTTCTTGATAATATTCCTCATATTTGTAAGCTAATTGTTTGTCTTTATCGAATCTTAATATGATCTATTTTTTTAGCTTGGGCATTTGCAGTCAGTGAATATATAATTATTCTAATGGGTGTAACATTTTTATTGATCCTAGTCTTTCATAAATATTGGTAATTATCGATAAACAATTTAATATCGAATGTTTTATTTCTTTGTATTCAAGGAATATAATCCTTCGTCGGTTTTTTGCTCTTGGTGGAACGATATTTTTTCTTCGTTCGTTTACTATGTTAGTCACATCGTTAAGTGTAAGTCAAATCAACTGATAACTGCAATGGAAAGATGGGGAAATTTTGTTTGTTTGTTTTTTTGGATTTAGGTGCCTGGTCATCATCTTGAATGTCGACCATTGGTAAGAAGATTTTAAGAGAAACGAAAATAATTGAATCTTTCTCGTTTTTTTTTCTGATCGTAGCAATATGGAACAACGTCGGAGATGATTTTTCGTTGTCTAGAAATCTTTTTCTTTCAAGGTTTATCCATTCAAGGTGTTCGTTCATGTGGTGATTACATGTTTTCAGGTCATACCGTTGTTTTGACATTAATCAATCATTGTATAACTGAATGTTAGTTAACAAACGAAAACCATCAAATAAGAATTTACTTGTTGCTTTTTTTTTCGTTCAGATACAACATCGGATTTCTATGTTATTCATCTAGTCTCCTGGTTTTGCAATATATTCGGCATGATTTTAATTCTTGCTGCGCACGAACATTATTCAATCGATGTATTCATTGCATTTTTTCTTACAAGTCGATTGTTTTTGTATTATCATTCATTGGCTAATAATGCTGTTCTATATTCACGATCGGATAAACGTTTATCCATTTGGTTTCCAATGTTTTCATATTTCGAAAGAAATATTCAGCATATGGTACCAAATGTATTGCGTATACCGTGGCCATTGACATTGATTTATAGTCAAGACGAAATGATTGATCACGAGAGTTCTCCTCGACTGAAATGTCAAAGTCATAAGCGTAAACGAAAATAGTCTAAATGAGATTTTCCTGTTCGATTGGTGACTTACATCTAGATATTATTTATTTATTTTATTTCGAATTTTCAAGATATCGACTTTAGTCTTCCTTTATGAATTTTTTTCTTTCAGATAATCGTCAAATGACGACATAGAAAAAAAATTCAATTTGATAAAAACACGTAACGATAACTCAAAAAAAAACAACAACTGTGAGTAAACTGAAAATGCACGTCATGGACTCACATTTTTTTTCTGTCAGGAAAGATAAGAACCGAATACCGTTTGGTTAAATGTTATTAACAATTATTTTCCCAGTATTGATCATAGATAAATATTTTGAATACCTGACATGTGAAAAAAAAACAAGAAATAGAATATTAGAGACATTTGACAATTGATCGTTTATTAGTTTTTCTTCGGAACACAGATAGAATTTGTTAATCAATCGAATTAAACGTCTTAGTACATCGGTTTGTTTAGACAAATCTTGACAGAGATTAATTTGTTGTTTTCAAATCGACTAAAAACAAGAAATTCTCGTGACAATAAGTAATACTAAGACAGACAAAACCAAAACTGAAATAATATTTTTTATATTAGTGAATATTTATCTCATCTATCATCAACTCATGAAAACCTCTCTACTCTTTTTTTTCTCGTCGTCCTTTGTTTTTTTCCTTCTTCTCTTATTCGATGAATCACATACTGACATTTTACTAGAAGGAAAGAAGGAACGGATCTACAACCAGCAATAATTAATCGACGCTTTCTCTCCTTCGCAGCTTTTTTTTTTTATAGATTCATTCATTCTAATCTCTTTATTCAAACACATACACACATACATCCTTATATATATTTATATCGCCATCTCCTCTCTCCTTTTTTTTTAATAGAATCAAAGAAGAAATAACCTTGCAGAAGGAATAATCGATCAAACATTTGGCTTTTTTTATTATTTCAATCATGCTTGTTTCCAATCCACCTGTTAATTCTCATCAATTAAGCAATAGTTTGACAGCATCAAATACATTACATTCATCGCTACCAGCATCATTCTCAACATCAACACTAACACCATTGACAACAACAAATCCATCGATATGGACGCTCAAACAAGTCGAAGAATGGCTTGTCAAAAATGATCTCAATGATTGTGTCGAGCTGATTTGTGTTCAACATCGTATGAACGGGCAACGTTTAATGAATTTAAAAGAAGACGACGTTTTACAACTCAAAGGCACAAATAAAAATCAAGAACTATGGACACAAATTAAAAAACTTCAACAATTCTATTCGAGTAATTACAATCTTTGGTCGCAACGTACACCTGCATCTCAACAAACGTCAATACCAATGACAGCATCATCCTATTTCGCACCATCTCCACCACGAGCATCGATTCCACTTCGACCTATTCATTTATCACCTCAAATTCGACCTCCATCAACCCCACCGACACCAACAGCAGTCGAATCTTGTTCTCAAAAATTGCAAACAAATCTCACATCGTCATCATCCTCATCCTTATCCTCGTCCTCTCATACAACATTAAATCTAAATGAAAATCAGAACGAATCGAATCTTCATCCAGTATCATCGATTAATTCGACACAAACAGCAACAACTCTTCAACTTGAACGTTCACCATTAACAAATTCACGTTCATCATCAACAACACAACAACATCCTCAGCATCATCGACGTTCACTCTCTCATAGTTTGTCAACATCAAATGCATCTATTAATATTCTTCCATCGAGTACATCTCGCGCAGCTAATTCTCTTGTGCACAATCATCGTACGCCACCTGAACAAATCGAGGATCAACCGATAACAAGCTGTTGTTTTGTTAGTTCAATGCGTTCTGATAGGAAGAAAACGCTTGCCGCTTTTTTACTTGCCTTATGTACAGTCTATTTTTGTTCGTTTATCATTACGATTGTTGACGAACGTTTACCGGATCCGAGAACATTTCCACCACTGCCCGATCTTGTACTCGATAATGTCAAACAAATACCATGGGCATTTTCAGTTACTGAAAAAATTATTCTTATTGAAATGCTTACATTCGCAACTGTCATTATTTTTCATCGTCATAGGTAAGCGTAAATGAGAGATCGATTTGAGTCATGTTTTCGAACATTTAGTTGTCTAAGAGCATAGAGTAAGTAATTCTAATCAATCGCATTGAGAATCTAACTAATAAGCTCCATCGTGTTTCTCACTAATCGTACTGTTTGTAAGAAAAAAAAACGAAAACGGAAATTGATTATTTTTCTCGATTATTTAGATTGATTATTCTCCGTCGTTTCTTTGCAATAGCCGCGGCACTTTATTTCCTTCGAAGTTTAACGATGGTTTTTACGTCATTACCAGTCGCGACTGCAATTACAGACTGTCGACCTGATGTATATTTATATATGTTTTTACTTTTGATTTCAATAAATTTCTTTTTTCTTCTAGAGATTAATTAGTTTTGCTGCTCGTTTAAAAAAAGCAACATTAATCTTTCTCGGTCAAGGAATGTCATCATTCGGCGTTAAAACATGTGGAGATTACCTATACAGTGGTCACACATGCACACTTGTGCTTGCCACACATTTTATCAATGAATGTATGACTTATGAATACTAAAAAATTTCAGAATTTTAACTTTTTCTTTCGTCTAGATTCTCCACGTTCATATCATCTTCTTCATTTTCTCAGTTGGATCATGGCAATTACGGGCATGTTTTTTATCTTAGCTGGCCATCAACACTATTCAATTGACATACTTGTTGCGTGGGTACTTAGTTCTCGTTTATTTATCTATTATCATACGTATGTTGTCAAATAATTGCATTTCATTTTCAAAAGAAAACACACAAGTAATTCAATTTTAGTTTGGCAAATAATCGAACGTATTTTCAACGTGATAAAACACGAATGAGAATTTGGTTTCCATTTTTTTCTTATTTCGAAGAAAATGTTAAACAAGCTATTCCAAATGAATACTGTCTACCAAATATCATCTACGAAATACGTGCAAAATTTACTGGTTGCTTTGATAAAGTTCGATATCCAACTGATTAATTGACGAACGAAACAAAAATTAGATTTTCTTTTTTCGTCGTTTTCAATTTATCACCAGTAGTCTTTCGTTTATAAAAAAAACCAATGCTTTCTGTTTATTTGCTTCAACTTATTTAAACAAAAAAAAGAATCAAACTTTTTCTTTTGTTCGATTTGTAATTATTTAATCAAATGCAAAGATACATCTGCAAGCATCAATCGTTTTTTTTTTCTTCTTCTTCTTCGTTTCCACACCGGTTATATAATTCCTATATGTATGCACGTGTGTGTATGTTTCTTTTTTTTTCTTCTCTATTTGGTTCATTTTGCTTGTTTTTTTCCTCTAGTACTTACGCACATTTCTTAACGTTCATGTCAGATGATACATTAGACTTCTAGATTTTTGTTGCTTGATTTGAAAGAAAAAAAAAGAGAAAATGAAAACAATCTATGCTATTTTTTATATCGATTTCATTCTTTTTTTCTCGTTGTTGTTGCTGCTGCTGTTGCTGTTGTTGTTGTTCTGATTCACTTCTAACATCTAATTTATTTGTTTGTTTTTTTTCTACTCTTGTCATCTTTATCATAGTAAAAAAAACAAATCATAGTGTATAAACTAAAAGACTAAACTAAACGAAAATTAGCAATATCTTTTTAAATACAACACAAATATTATTCGCCTTTTGTTCTTTTTCAGACATAGAAACCAAAGAAAAGGCCCACGAAATTGCCACTTTATTGTCTCATCGGTATGGATTGGTGAGAATTTTTAGATGAATAAAACGTCCTTAAATTTAAAAATTCGGATGATTTGATGCGACCTTTTTCTTTGCACTCTATCATCTAGATATACATTATTTGTTATCGTATTTTTTTCTAGATAGAAACGATTCAATCAGAGAGGAAAAAAAAGAAAAACTACTACATAGTCTTGTATTTCTGTTCGTTCTCTTTCTTCTCTTGCGTGTACTGCTGTCTGCTTGTCTCGAATAGGAAGAGAAGAGGAGAAGAAAAAAAGAGGAATATCATGCATATATTTTCATGTTGCCTTGTACTCGTCATCTAAACGACTAGTTTGGTCTGTTTAGATATTTTTTTTTCTGTCATGTGATGTGATCGTAATTACTTAGTAAAATGCGAAAGTAACGGTTAATCTAGATTGAAGGAAAAAAACAAAATATCGTTTTTTCTGCCATTTTTCTTCTTCTTTGTTTTATTTTTATTACCATTGGTTCGAGGCAATGAAAAAAAAAAACACTGCGTTCTTTTTTTTTCAATTTAGTGTATCAATATATATATATACGTACATACAAAACAAATTCAGAGTTTTATATAAGAAGAGTATCGACATGATGCCTAGCCACTTGAATTCGCTGTTCTTTAACTGTCAATAGAGAATCGACATTTGTTTCGATTAGTTTTATTGTTTTATTCAACTTTAACCAACAAGATTTTTCTTCTTTCGACAAGCAAATAACTGCTGCATGATTAGTAAATCAATATTAAAATCTAAATTATGTTATCTGATGATCCATCACAAATACCATTACCATCACATGCATCATCATCATCTACATCTGTCTCATCGAAAGTAACAACATCGCCATCTTTTCAATTACTTTCGGCATGTACAAGTAAACAGAAAACACGCGACCGTCGAGATTCAAGTTCGACAGATAGTTCGTCATCGCGAACTGTCATTCGGCAGACAACATCATGGCGATGGGTCGTTGTTTTCGGTTCGTTTTGTGTTCATTTTGTTGCCGATGGTCTTCTTTTCTCATTCGGCATGTTAATGCATGCAATTAAAAATGATCTCAATCTTGAATTACATACTGTTGGTGTTATTGCGTCCTTATTCGCAAGTTTACCATTACTCTTAGCACCATTATGCAGTGCATTAGTGAATAAAGTCGGCTGTCGAATAATGACAATGTTAGGTGGATTTCTTGGTGCATTAGGATTATTTATTGGATCGTATTCGGGAAATTATTTCGGTGCATTGATCGGCATAGGGATTATTTGTGGTAAGTGGAAATTAGTGATTTTTGAATAGAAATCGAAGGAATTATCTGTCTATCGGTAGGCATTGGTTTGTCGTGTGTTTATGTACCTGCAGTTGTCATTGTCGCGCATTATTTCGATGAAAATCGTGCTATAGCAACAGCGATTGCTGTTGGTGGAACGGGTTTGTTTTGTTTTTGCGAAGAAATTCTTTCGAAAATTGAATTTTTAGGTCTTGGCAATGCTATTGTTGCCCAAGTTATCTATGTTCTCAATCGTTATTATACCGATTGGCGAGATACAACATTGATTCTTTCGGGTATTCTCTTTACGATCACTCTATTCGGGTCACTTTTTCGGCCTGTACAATTTCAATTTCATCGAAAAGATAAAAACTATCATCATACACGAAACGATACGCGTTTGCCGCCATCATGTATGACATCAATCGAAAAACTTCAACGTTTTATCAGCGAAATGGACAAACAATGTGCACAACGACATGCTCATCGACCTGTGAGCACGTCATCGAACAATGAACATGCATCGATCAACGACGATAGTGATTCAATTTCTGTTGCGAATGAATCGGATCTATTTGATTCGTATTCAGCTGATGATATCACCGATATTCAACAAGAGAACCGTCCAAAAATTGATATTGTGACATTTCGAGAGAAGATTTCGAATGATATGACATTTCTCAATGAACGTTGGAAGAAAATAACACGTAAACAAGGTGAAACAGGACCGAATACGAAATTATTTCGAATGCCCAATTTTCGTTTACTAATTTCAAAACCTAAAGAACGAACAAATAATACATTAACTGTTCCGAGTACAACAACCGATGCACTTATCGATAAATCAAATCCGTCAGTACATCATCATCATCTCGGTCATCACGGTCGTGATCGACAAGCCTCAGTTCTAAACGAAACAAAGCCAATTGTACTTTCACCTCAAATAACATTTGAAGATAATAGCGTTAATAAAAAAGAAACACCAATAAAAACAGGTGAATAAGTAACAAAAAAAGAAAAGCTTTCGTTTTATGATTATTTTCTTTTTTTTTATTTATTAAGACCATAATGATTTATTGCCACAATCAAACAAAGAAACGATTTTACCTCGACGTCCATCGGTTCGTTTTCGAACGTTAACACAAGGCAAACAAGAACAACATCTCCTACAAGTTTACTATCAGCCAATTAATCAAAAGGATATTTTCTATCCTGGTAATGTACCACGAAAATTATCCGAACGGAAGCCAGTAGCAACAAGTTGTCCGGATCTAACGCAAAATTATGTCTACGAAGAATCGGCAACATCAATATCGAGTTCATCGTCTGAATCCTCATCAGACGACGATGATGATAATGAACATGGCAAACGTCGTCGTCGACGTCGACGTCTACTTTTCTACCGTAAAGGTCTCTCATTTTTGAATACATTACGACGAATGTTAGGTCTACAATTGTTTCGCGATTATCGATATGTACTTATTTTTATTTCGCAGTTTTTATTCTATTTATTCTACGATCTAATTTATCTATTTCCAGGTAGATAGACATTTTCTTTTCATTGTCTGTTTTTTTTAGTAAAACTAAATCTTTTCAGTGGATTATGGTGAATCAGTTATTGGATATTCCAAAAGTCAAATGACATTCTTAGTAACAATACTTGGTGTTGGTCAATTTTTCGGTCAATTATTCTTTGGTTTCGTTGCAAACTATTCAGTTATCGATGAATTAATTCTCTACAATATCGGTGCCATACTTTGTAGTATTGCCAGTTGTCTTATACCATTTGTTGCTTATTCATATCCAGCTTTAGTTGTAACCATACTTTCATTTGGATTATCCATATCAGCTAATTATGCTTTAACATCAATTATTCTTGCAAATATGTGCGGTTTAGAATTACTGACATCAGCTTACGGTTTAATTTTGCTTGGTCAAGGTTTATCATCGCTATTTGGACCTGTTTTAGGCGGTAAATCTTCATGAAATTGCCGATGAGTGGATTTTTATTATTGTTTGCTTTCTTCAATAGGTTATATTGCCGAACATTACGGTTATAAACCATCGTTAATCGTAGCAGGCATATTCATGGGCATGTCCGGTTGTGTTACAACAGTTTTGTGTGTTTTACAGTATATTGGTAAAAAACGTGCAAAAAAGAATAAAACGGATATTAAATTGGCTATTATCACGTCAGATAATTCCAAGTGATGATGAGATCGATCGAACAAATAAAGAATACATCATTCCACAATATCGAACAGTCGTTTTCTTGTCATTTGCCGGTAGAATTGAACAAACAAAATCAAACGAGTATATTCTAATTACTAGTACTTTTCTTGCTCTATGCGTTTTCTTTATTTCACACGGATACATCGTAACAACAAAGACAAATAATGCACAATATTCCTTTTTCTCCTGTTTTCCCAGTTTGTTTTAGTACAATTATGAAATATTCTTTAAAAAGAATCTCTTATTTCGATTTCATAATAAATCTGAACCGTTTGTTTTTACTGTCTAGTCGTTCGTAATTTTAAACATCCGTGATATTGGATTTACACGTGTTCTATTTTTTTTCTGTTCTTACTTTTCTCAATCTATTGTATTACGTATGCATGAAATAATAAATTTTAGTCTCAATATACATATTTATAAGTTAAACCAAAAGAAGAAAAACAATCAAACGGGCAGATAGAAATTACAAGACGTCTATACACACGCACACAGACGAGATAGAGAAGAAAAAGTTAGTGTTTTTTTTTGTTTGTTTGCTTTTTTTTTGTCTATTGCACGAACGTATACAAAACAACGATGGACAACAAAATGAACATGAAATTTGTTTGATTGAGATCATCGTTCGAAATTGATTAATCGTCGGCCGACAAGATACTTTTCATCACGTACATGATCGAACAAAAGACGAAGTTGTTTGATTTGAAAAATGACAAATGCTAATAGTAGCATGAATGAAATGATTATCGAATAGATATAACGTTCAATTTGATGAACAATGGTTGCATTGAATAGAAGCGGACCGAAATAGAATACAGCTAAATAAGGAAATGCCATGAACATGCCAATATTAAGTGTAAACGGAAGAAGAAATTCATTGATCAAATACGAGAAATCAATACGACGTAGACCGTCTTGATATAAACGTTCGAGAACAGTTTTTAAACGCCATTGTGGTCCGCTCATAATTAATGCTAGAAAACAAAATACGATGTTTTTCTAAAACAACAACAATTCGAATTGATTTACCGATAGCAATTTTCGTATTTAATAGACCAATAATCCAAACACGTAATGGTGTTAGAACAGCTGTTTGTTCAATTGATGTACTCAATGGTATAATCAAAACTAAACACAACAAAATGAAATCATCGATTTTCTGCAAACAACTTTTCTCGAGTCTACCTAATTCACTTGCAAGTCCAATCATAAATGGAACATAGCCAATAACACAAAACGTACATAATATCACTCGTAAACAGAGAATACTATAGGATTTCAAACGTATCAAGATATTATTAATATCGAATGGTAGAAGTGATTGAATGAAGAAAATGATACGTGTAATTAACCAAACAATATAGAGACCAGTGAGTATGGTGTATAACTCATGTAAACGTGCTGAACCGGTTAGAAAACCGAGAAGAACACGTCCAATTGTTGCTGGAATAGTGAGACCAAGAATCGAAAGAAATGTTAACGATAAACAAGTAAATACACAGAGACCAACGAGACGAAAACGAAAAAATGATGGTTCAATAAATGGTTGAATTGTCGTTGTTGTTGTTGGTGGTGGTGGTGGCGGCATTTGTGCTTGTGCTGGTACAGCAGGATCATTGGGTGCTGCTTGCTCACCTGCAGGTACGATCGGCATAGGAAGAGCATTGTCGTTTTGATCGACTCGTGGTACAAGATTTCGAAATGTCAATGGCGGAGCATCGCCAAGAAGAAACGAACGTAAACCTAACAACCACGATGCTAATTCGACCCATAATTGTAACTAAAATTTAAACAAAAGAATATTTTCAAAACAAAAACACAATGATTTTTTCGAAATTTAATTACAAAGAATTTGAGCATTGTTCTCGTATGGCCTTGTTCTAATAGAGTCGGTAGAATGCCTTGTAACAAGATAAATTCAATCATCAATTCGCTAACAACAGTTTCCAAACTGCCTTTAACATTAAATGGCAAGAATTTCGGTATAATTCGTATGAGTAATTCACCGGGAACGAAAAACATAAGAATAATCACGCAACCAAATATAAGTATTGACGTGGCAAATCGTCGTAGATGTAATGCCAATGGTGATTGAATCATTTCTTGTATCGGATTGAAATCCATGTCGTTAATCGATTTTAAAAACCACAATGCACCTGGTCGTAGGATTTCACGTAATAAAAATATAAATGTGGCAAAATAAAAAATAAACACCATGCCACATAACCAATGAAGAAATGTACTTGTTCCTGGACTCATTTGAAATTGTAATAGACGATCATTTAATGTTATTGTTCGTTCATTTAAGATTCTCAGCGAACATACATCAAGCCATATGCCACATATAAATGGAAAAAGAAGAATTTCTAAAATGACAAGTAAGGCAACTTTCAACACAATATAAGCAAGACCAATTAAACGACGTAAACGAGTTAAATAATTAACAAAACTTAGAATTGTAAATGTTAAAAGAAGAACAAATGATATGCAGATATAACCAATCAATGCATTGACACAACCGTAAGTTGTTAACGAATTCATCGCCGTTGTAAATCGTGTTTGAGCAATCATTTGTTGAAAGAATTTACTCGATATGACAACCTTACCGAGATGGTAGGGAGCATATGCAAATATAAGAATAAATAATGTGTTCAATGTTACAACCCAGAAGACGTGTTCGAGAAATTGTAATGAACCGTCGAGACCTAACAAACGTTCCCAAGTTAAGTCATCGGCTGCTCGATCCCAATCGATCCAATTATGATTGTGATCAGGATTTTGAGCATTGCCAGCGAGAGGAGCTGCAGGAGCGATGATATTAACTTGTTCACCTTCATCATCTTCTTCGTCATCATCGTCTTCCTCATCTTCATCACCCTCTTCTTCATCATTATTATTCTCTGCATCAACAAAAGCACCTTCTTCTTGTTCAGGTACATTCTGAAACGTAGTTGGCATCTGTTCATCATCATTGACAGTCGGTTCTGCGAGTGGTGCATCTACTAGTACTTCAGGTGGAACGAGATTTGCATCTGGTTCCGCTGGCGGCTGTGCTAGTACTGGTAGTACAACTTCTGCGGCGGCGGCTGCAGCAGCTGGCTGTCGAGCTGGTTCAGGTTCAGCAGGATGAAGCCATGCGGGTCCACCTCCAGTTAAAATCTGTTCTCTCAACCAAAGTAAACATATAAAAGCACCGAGTGAACAAAACACAACTAAACCACCTTGAAGTACGTCGGTTAACAAATGATCTGTCGATACAATATCATATGGTAAAGTTAAAATCGATGAAATCGAACCAGCAAATAAACATCGATAGATTCGACTTGCTGTTATTGGAACAACGCCGAGCCAACAAAATGCAACGATTATATAATGCAGCCAATATCGTAAAGCTTTGAAAAATGTTCGTAGTAGACCATTGATTAAATCTTTGAGCGGTAAACGGCCAGGTGGCATCGATGGATGATAAATCGGAGTAAAACGAAATTTCGTTCCACATAATTCACATTCTTCTTTTCGCGAGATTTTCAACCATTGAATTAAACTTAATTTCAAACGAAAAAACAAAATAATTTTCTTTTTCAATAATTCAATTTACCAGTCATCATGTACAAATCGAATACTTCCGTGACATAAGCATGGATAGAAGAGCGGTCGATCAGTTGTAGCTTCACATCGGCATACACGGCAGATGTCTACGTCTAAATAATAAACAAGTTTTTTAAATATCATCACTATGATGAAATCATTGGTGTTTACCTGCCGGATCGTTGTCTGAATTTACTTCAGTTGCCATAACAAATTAAACATCTAGAAAAATCAGAAATACCGTCGACCAATTAGAAGAGAAATCAACTATGAAATAGGATTCGTTCGAAAAATAAACGAAACATGAAAGACTAAACTACTGAGAATTAAAAAATTAAATAGATTTTCCTTGACGTAGATTTTCGAGCCAAACTAAACGATCATTGGGTTTGGTTAGGAAATACGATTGTTGCAATGGTGAATAACTTTCAATCACTGGGACAACATTTCGATAGGTACCATCTTGCCAACACGTATTAAAACGTTGTAGAACATCGATCATTAACGATTCATCATCGTTGAGAATATCTTTTGGTGTTACACGAGGTAGTGATGGATATTGCAAGGTTTTAAAAACTAAAACAGCTCGTAAAGCGAACCAACCACCGTATTTTGGGTGAAGACATACACCCATCATATTCTAAATGAAAAGCAAAATCAAAATAAACAAACAAACAAAACAAATTACTCGATCTTTAGGAAATGGATCATTTTTTAATAAATGACGACTATAGAAATGAACAGCACCTGAGATATGACCGACAGTTTGCATGATAATTTTCGGTCGTCGTGTTGGCCAAAGATCGTAATCGAAAAGAACGTCAACATCATGATCCAATGTTTTCTAATTGAAAAAAAACAAAAACAAATAAATTTTCATCGCGTATCGAAATTATCAATTACTTCGAGTGCTGACTGAATTGTTTCTTTCACACAACAATCGATTGGATCACGAGTAAGATCATGATGTTCATTGAGCGCATAGGGTAGAAAAGTTCGTTCGAACATACTTGGCGTACTAATAACAAGAAAAGCTACGGTATTATCATCGTAGTTCGTCAGACGAAATAATGGATCAACAACAGAATTGTACCATGAGATCTAAAAATAAACAATAGTTTGACATTTTTGAAAATATTCATTCGGCGGGAAAGTATTTACTAGGAATGGATGAACTTCAAAGCCAGAATCGTGCAGATTAGTTTTTAACACGTCATAGATTGTTTCAAAGCCCATACTTCGTTCTTGGAAATAAAACTCAACAAACGATTCCCGATGGCGAATGCGATGTCGACGACATTCAAGACTTGCATGTCATTGGATCGATTATTTTAACTTAGAAGACAATGAGAGTCATCTGAAAATGATAGATGTCGTATCTTCCAATATACGCATATGAAGTTTCCATGATCGGATAAATATTTATCTGAAGTCTGTTAGAACATCATAATCTCTTATTAAAAATTAACTTAATAATTTTCAAATAAATCAAGTTCTATTTGGGAAACAGCGCCGTCTATAAAAAGTTTATCTTCTATGCAATGCGAATCACTCATCCATTTATATGAGGTTGCTACCCTATATAGGCATTTATCATTACCAGGCACGAAAAAAAAATAATATAAAAGGTGATGATATGACATTTATCTTCACTCATACGAAGTGTATTTTACGTGTTATCAAAACAAATAGTTAAGTACGGTTTTTATCAACAAACTTTCTTAACATGGCATCTACTGGTGACGATACTACTAATACTGCTCCTACAGTTGATACAAATGCCGACACTAACGTTGATACTACTGATGAAACATCAACTACGACTACAGCTATTGATGAAACACCCTCAGCAGTTACTGTGACTAATGATGATGAAATTACTAGTGCTCCCAACACTAACATTACTACTACTACTGATGAAACGCCAACTACGACTGCAACTACTGATGAAACAACAACAACAACAGCTATTGCAGCTGATGATGAGGAAACTACTGCTGTTACCAATAATAATACTACGACTACTGATGAACCAACAACTGCTGATGCTGCTGCCGTCACCGATGATGGTTCGTACAAGGTTTATCTTCCGAAAGATGTAGTTCCAACTGCTGAAACAAAGATTAGTCTTGCTAATCGTGTATCCGTTTCTCCATTGAGTAAATAACTGTATTCATTGAAGAGACTAATTTATAACAAAAAATATGTTTTGATCGTATGTAGTTCTTGGTACTTGGGCATGGGGAGACAAAAAACAATGGGGTTGGAATGAAGAAATGGATGGTAAAGCTAAAGAAGCATTTGACATGTCTATTTCCAAAGGTATCAATACTTTTGATACAGCAGAAATCTATGGAAATGGTGAAAGGTATATATACATATAAATAAATCGAAGAAAAACATTTATAAACATCGTATTTTAGTGAACGTTGTATTGCTCGTTATAAAGCAAATCAAGAATCGGGCGCTGCTCAAGATATTGTTCTTGCAACAAAATTTCTTCCGTCGCCTCATAAACTTTCGTATCCAAGTTCATTAATCAATGCATTACGAGCTAGTCTTGATCGATTGAAAGTTTGTATCGATTGAAAATCTTCGATAAAAGCTCTATTGCCAATTTCTAGGTCAATTGTGTTGATCTCTATCAAATTCATGGTCATATTCATCTTCGTTCAATTGAAGTCATAGCTAACGCATTAGCTGAAGCAGTTAAATTAGGTCTAACAAAAACTGTCGGTGTCTCAAATTATTCAACTCAAGAAACGATTAAAATGTACGATTGCTTACAAAAACATGGCATTCAATTAGCATCGAATCAAGTCGAATTTTCACTTCTCCGACGTACACCAGAAACGTCAGGATTAATTGCTGAATGTCATAAACGTGGCATTGCTGTTCTCGGATATTCTCCGCTTGCTATGGGTCGTCTAACAGGAAAATACTCCAAAGCGAATCCACCGCCATCCGGTCGTGGCTTTTCGAATGTTAACATGGCCGAAGTCGACCCACTTATTGAAACAATGCGAGGTATTGGTGCAAAATACAATGTCAGTGTTTCATCTGTTGCATTGAACTATGTTATTTGCAAAGGTAATTAGATATTTAAGTATGATTTCGATATTTATTTATTTTTTAAATCAGGTGTTATTCCTCTTGGTGGAGCGCGTGATGGTAAACAAGCAGAACAAAATGCTGGCGCTCTTGGTTGGCGTTTAACAGACGAAGAGATTACTCAATTAGAAAGTCATCCGATTACACCTAATCTCTCGCTTTTTAATCGATTTTGGCAACATGGTTAAATTGTTAAAAAATTTTTTTGTTTTAAAATAAGAAAAAAAGAAATTTCTAAACACCCTCAATTTTATTAATATGAGTCATTCAAAGTCTTCTCTTTCCTTGCATAACGTATTGAAAATAATAATTTGTTTGCCAGGAACAGTAAACATGAGCTGTTCTGTGATTTGCATCAACAATGTTTTACCTACTGAAATTTTGCAAAAAATCTTTCAACTATCAGCTGAATCGTTCAGTGATGCGTTAGTTTTATCGACAACTTGTCGACTTTGGCGAAAGTTGATGTTCAATCAATTGATGATTCGACATTATTGGCGATTTAATGATAAATATCGAAAAAAGAATTTAGTACGATGGTGGCATTTCAACGATGATGATGTTGATGGTTCATCGAATCCATTTATTAAATATAAAAAAACTGATTGTTTTCTCGGAAAATGTACTATTCTCAGCTCGAAATCAGACGATAACAATGACATACCTGTAACTTTGATCGACAGAGGTCAGAACTACACTGTCGCATTCTGGATATGTTTCAATGAAAAAGGTAAACGATCATGCAAATATATTACTTTTCGAATTTTATTTGTATAACTTTCAGGAAATTCATCACTTCTATTTGATATCTGTGATAATGATTGGGATTATTCACGATCGGCAGGAATAGCTATAGATGAAACAAATTATTTCTCGATCTTGTTTTGCTCAACTATTAGTCAAAAAATCGTTCGATCTAGTGTTCAAGTAAAGCCTAATGAATGGTTTCATATTGTCTTAGTACAAACACGAAACAGTGAAGACGAAAGTCCTGAACAAAAATTATGGATTAACGGCAAATTGGAAGTAACAACTGAGGTACCACGAGCTGCATACGACTCCTGTGCTAAACTTTCGTTGCGTACAAAACAAGAGTTCGTAATGAAACTTGCTGATTTTTCAATTTGGTCTCGATGTCTTTTACCAATCGAAATTCGTTCGATTTATCAACAAAAAACATCCATTGACAATGCTGACATTGCTAAATACATTTTCGAGAATCAAATATAATTCTTTCTTTTTCTGTTCATTATTCATATAATATTTGACATTTTATCATTTATTTTAAAAACAAGAGAAAAAAACATTTAAACTTCGATTTCAAAATTTTCCATTAAATTCACAATCTGTTCAAATAGTGCTGCGAAACGATACTGTTTACTCGAATAATCATTTGTCATTGTCAAATGTAAACTATTCTTATATCGACTAAGATATTCATCGTATAATTTATAGAGAACATAATTTCGATTGAATCCATTCGATTGTCGTTGCTCTTTGTTATCAAAATCTGCTACGGACACATTTGGAAGTACTGTGATTGTATCGTAATATCTAATAGAAGATAAACAATGATTAGAATTCTTGATTCGATTGAGAAAACAAACTTTTCGGCAAGTTTTTTATATTTTTGAACATCACGATAGAAGAGAAGTTTCGACGATGGTGAATCTTTTGTTAATTGATGTGTACCAGCTGCACAACTGTCCATGAACATTTGAGCAATGACTGATAGTGATGCATCGATGACATTTGTTTTTTGAACATCGAATAGAAAATCAGGATTTTTAATAATATTAACAAAAAATCTTAATGGTAAACTGAAGAAGAAAAAACAAACATTTCGAATGAGAAAATCGATGGATTATGTTTTCGAACCTGTTGCTTTTCCATGTATGAACGATATTTGGATCGTTGATTTGATAGTAATCGGCTTGTTCATCGAGAAAATCAAATAAATATTTAATTGGCATTGGGATATCGTTTAAACAGAAGATTTTCTCGAAGAAATTATCGATATATTGTTGCAAGGAACCTTTTGTTGCTAACAGACGTGTTAGATAAACTTCAGAAACGAGTTTATTGACACCGAATGTTCGATCATCATCTTCTCGATCGATTGATTTCACCTTTTTTTTTCAAAATAAAAACATAATGTTGAATTATTTATATGAAATATTTTTCATTTTTTGCATTACTAAATGATAGAGACGTGCATTTGAAAGTGATTGATCGATATTGATGGTTCGTTGATCTTTTTTCGAATTCGATAAATCAACTGTTGAATTCAGTAAAATTTGATTTTCTAAATTCAATAATCGATCAAATTCAAAACCAAAAAAACGCGAAAGTTTTTCTTACCAGTTCCATTTAATGACTGCCAATTATGCTCGTTTTCTACTGTTTTCAAACAAGATAAATGACTTTTCGAACTGTTTGTTGACGATGTATTCGTGGGATTTGTTCCACGTTTTAAACTAAGAAACAATCGTGCACCATCATGAACCTACAACAACAACACTTATTTATTTTTCAATTCAAAATAAATCATTTTACTTGATAACTTGCTAATGTTGGTACTTGAATGAATCCATTCGAATCGGGATTTTCGAATCGTTCGTCGTCACGAAGAAGTTTCATATGCGAACCAGTTCGCCATTCTAAATGTTTGGTTTTTGTTATAATAAATTTAAAAAAAAACCGGATATTTTCTACCGAGATCAAATTCATCGATAATCGGCCGTTTAGAAAACGGGATGTTCTTGTAAAAATGATCGACAATTTTCTCTTTGACCTGTCGAATTGAATCACAACTGAGAACTTTAATTGGCACCGGTGTGGTCGTTAAATGAGATTTATCATCTTCGATTTGAATGACATAAACAATCTATTTATAAAAATTTATCATTTTGTTTTTGTTTTCGAAAAAACTAAACAAACCATTGATGAATAATCAACATGTTGCCGAAGGAGTTTATCTTCGCTTAGCGAATACCTCGATTCGTTTGTAAAACAATCAATTGGACCTTTTTGAATTTGTTGTTTGATCGATTGAAAGAGAATGTACAATGGTGAACCTAATCGTTCCTAATGAATTCGATTCAAAGAAGATATAAAATTAATCTTTTAAGTTTTATTTTCAAATGATTTTTACTTTCGTATAATCGAAAAGAAGAAATGCAAACCAATTCGCTAACATTTTCTCCGCAATCGATGCGTTGCTTCTCAAAAGAATCTTCGCATTATTTCGATCTTGTTGAATAGTTTTTTCGATTAAATCTCTTAGTAAAATTTTCAAAATACTAAAACGAAAATCAAAGATAAACAATTTGTGCTATAATGGGTTTGTACTCAGTTAAATATTCGATATTATCTTGAAAGAGAAGACTAAGCAGCGAAGCGAATTTCATTCGATCTTGTAAACGAAAATGTAATCGATCCATTTCCAATGTACGAATGATTAACAAAAGAAAATGACGATTATACAACGATTGAGATAGTAATTGAAGACCTTGACGAACACTCTTTCGTCGACTGGGTTCAATCTAGAAGAAATGAATTTATTAATTAATCGAATTTTGAAAATAAATTCATTTACTGGAATTTCGATTTGATGTAAAATCATATATTTTTCTTCTTCATTCGCATTGGGAAAGAGAATTTTCATGCAAAATATTTGATAATCATTATAAGGTACACCTGAATGAGAGAGATCATTGGTCATTTCACCGATATCTGTTTGAAGTTCAGCAAAAGCTATATGTAACAAAAAATAAATAAACGAGTGTAAAAGAACGATCTTGAGATCAATTGAAAATTACCTTCTTTACATTCTCGTGCGACACGCATTTCTAATGTATCAATTTGATTTTGTAAACGATGTAATTGCCGAGTACGTTTCGTATTCAAACGTCGAAAGAGAATCGATATGACTATAATTGATATTGTCAAGAGAAATCCACATGTACTTGCAATGATGTAATATAATATTAACGATCGTTTGTCGTTATTCGACGTGTAGGTCAACGTACCAAGAGTATAAATTCGACGACCCAGTGTTACCTAAATCATTTAGCAAATATTTTTATTTCAATTTTGAGAAATTAATCGAATTTCCTACCCGAACGATCGCCTGATCATGATCTCCAGAGCTCATTTGCAGGAGAGTTCGTTTTTTTCGACTGAATTTCTCAATCGTATGATTTGTCGGTTGACAAACAATTTGTTTATCGGATATTGATGTTATATTACACGGATATGAACCGATTGCGATCGAATAATCATTTATTGTTGCAACATCGAGTAAATTCATGCCTTCGATGGTTAAATAATCGTATCGATATTGAATACGTCTGCCGTTGTTATTGAACGGGAAAATAATCGGATCGGGACAAAGTTGAAATGTTTGAGAATAAGTCGATGTATTTCGAAGAGATTCGACATCATCCATGAGAAAACCGAATTGAAATTGCTGACAATGTGACTGAATTATTGATCGTCGGAGGATTTCGTGTGCGTCAACCGATAGAGAAGTACGAGTTTCATTTTGAAACCATTTTAATGATGGTCCAAAACAGAGAAGTGTCGACGGAGTTTTAACAGAACAATTCTAGATAAATTTTCGTTGGAGAAAAAAACTCAACTTAAAACTCAAATAACAAACTTCGATCGTCAATCGATTTTGATAAGATTCGAGAAAGAATTGTGGAACTTGTATCGAATCAAAATTTGCACCGTGTACAACAAATGATAGGCCACCGCTTTGAATACCAGCATAACGACTTAGATTATACACACGTGGATCCTAGAGCAATCGAATCAAAATTATTGAATTTCAATATTTGTAATTAGTTAAATTACTTCAGTATATGAATAAGTGATGTTTGAATAGGTTTCAGTAAAATTATCAATTAAAATTCTTATCGTTCCCGTCCATAAGGTTTGTCGTTTGACAAGTCTGTGGTGTCGAGAATGATTTTCATTGTTTAATTTCGATGTTCGACATTGAAGAATTTCATCATCATTGTCTGAACTCGTGGTTAATAATGATAGACTAACTGTTTCATCATCGATGAACATACTACTATTTATCAATGAATTTTCATTTTCAATTAAAACACATCGTTGATCGCCAACGAATACATTGATTTGATTTCCAATTGTTAGATGTTTACCTTTGATCGAAAGTAAAGTGCCGCCAGATTTCGGTCCTAAACTTGGATAAACATCTTTGATAATCGGTTTCTAGATGAAATTTCAAATCGTTATTCAGTAAGAAAACGAAATTTTATTTGAATTTACCACTATTTGAAATGTCGGTCGATCTTTACTCAGAACCGAATGTACAGTGACTTTAATCGTATAAATTCCGATTGGTAATGATGGCGGTTGACAAATAAATGATTGAGCTGTAACATACGATTGGTTTTGAATATGACATGGATATGTTGTTTGATTGGAATTTATCAAAACAACGGATATATCCTCGGGTTTTTTGCCTAAACTCGAACCATAGATTTGTATCGGTGTTTGACCGTACTGTGGACCGATTGTAGGATAAATCTGTCGTAAACGTGGATCAGGACATATGCCCATCGAAGAACTAATTATATGATTTGATTTGCATATAGTCGAATTAATTTCATGCCGACAAGATTTATCTGTTTCACACCAAATACAATGATAATTTTCGTAGAGTAATATACATGAGCCACATGAATCCGCTAGATATTTACATTTGTAGATGTTTACTAAATCAAAATCAAGTTTTAATTATGATTTTCGAAATAAGAAATGAGTTACCGGTAAAATTCGATAGTGCTTCGAGATTTTTATACGTACAATTATTTAAACATTCTCTCCATTGAACATCAAATGATAATTGTTGTTGGCCAATATCTTTCTCAAATGAAATCTTAACCGCAAAAAATATCATCATGACAAACAAACGAACAAATCTCACTCGAAATGGTTCACAGATCAGTAGATTATTATAAATTCTGCCAACTGCTGTGACAACACTTCCATTGTTCCACGACAAAGCACATTGAAAATATTTTTGTACTCGAAAATTCATAGCTATCGTTCGTATTGTCACTCGATTTTCACTTCCAAGAATAAACGATTGACTATCAGCAATGAAAATTTCATCTGTCGACACACGATATCTCGGACACTGTTCCACCGATGAATTCGTAATTATCGTTCGATTTCTTTCTACAATCAAATCCGTATCCATACACGTCGAACTTAACAAATCCCACGAACAAGCAAATGTATTATTCATACAACTTGTACAACTAAAAATAAATGATTCTTATCGTTTTTTTTTAAACATTCTATTTCTTCGTACCTCAAATACGATGAACAATCATAAAATGTTAGATTCTTTTCTGTGAGAACTATGTCATTGTATAAAAGACGAAGGATAATAGAATCTAAAAAAAAGGAAAAACTATAAAATTCGGTTGGTTTTCTTGTTTACCGTGAGAGATATTCGCTAGAGTTTCAGCTGATGGCGAATAACATTGAATAGCATTGTCGGATTTAGTTGCGTTTGATTTGAAAACGATTTCATCGAGATTGATCTCGTCATTCTCGGCTAATAACGGTATAAAACCGAATGAACATGAATATGTCGATGTTAAATCATCGGGAATACTATCGACTTTGAGTTTTAACTGGAGAAAAATAGATTTGTTTTAATGAAAAAATTTAAAAAAAAATAAAAATTCTTTTACATGAGTAGATTTTGATTTCGAAAGAAAACCAGGTGTAATATCGAGAATATTCGGACAATTATCATGAATTTGTAGCCAAGTAAAACGTCGGATATTATTCGTACGAATAGTACAACTTAAAAAAAGAACAATGATATAAACAAGAAAGACAAGAGAAATTCTACCGATTGAGTGTTGTTGCCCAACCACAGTATGGATTTTGTGATGATAGACATCCGTGACATGTTTTATATCGATCACAATCATGTAAATCAATTTGAAACATCTATAAAAAAGTCTCTCGATCAAAATAATTAGAAAAATCTTATTTAATTACTCGAGATTTTGTAGCTCCATAGAGAAATCGTTGTTCATCGTCTAAAATCAAATCCCGAAGAATCGATTCGCCAAAATGTACGAATAATTCTTCGAATTGCACAGTCGTATAATTCTTCATTTCCACACTAATCTATTCAACCGAGAAAAAGAAAACTTTCTTTAAAAAAGACTTGTTTTCGTATCGAAGTACTTTTTTAATTTTTCCATCAGCTGTTCCACTTAAAATCACGATATAATTATTCACAATCGTCGCTTCTAACGACGTCAATCGATCAAAATCAAATGCTATCAATGGGTCCGAATTGATCTGTTTCGGTCCTTCATAAATCATCAAATAACTCGCATCACGTGTTGTCGAACATCGAGCAAGATTCCCATATGGTGTCGGATATTGTGGCTAAAACAAAACCAAACCAATCGAACTCAATTCTCGAACAAAATCTTCATCTTACAATGACCGATTCTCCGTGTAACCAAGCCATGCCTAATGAAATATTTCCTTTTGCTAGATCATTAATATTCTCGACAAATGTATTTCGTATTTGTTCGAAATCGTAGAGACAAATAGCCGAATGGCTGTTGGGTTTCGATGCAATTGTTAGTAAATATTGTTTTTGATTTTTTAATTGAATTAATTGAACTTTTTCAACTAATGTATATTCATGTCCGCAATTGATTTCGATTTCAACGTAATGTCGAAACGAAATTTGTCCTTCGCATAATCGAATAATTTTACTTCGATTTTGTTGATTCGTAAAAACGTAAATAGCCGAATCGAATTCATCGTGAATAATATCTTGAAAAACACGAAATTTATCCGATGATTCACGTTCAAAAAAATCCGTATAAATCGAACGAACAACCGACAATTGCTCGGGACAATAATCGTTTATGTTTAAAAACGGTCCTTGTTGCCACGTGAAATTAATTGATGATGATGTTTTATTATTTACATTTGTTACGTGATCATACGAATTCTTTAAAGATAATAATGAAATATTCGTATTCGATGGCCTTGTTTTATCGATGAAATTGTCGGTATGCCGTTTCATAATCGATGAATCGATTGTCGTTAGAAGTGTTCGAGTTTTGTCATTGAAATTTAAAGCTCGCAGAGCAATTGTACGTCGTTGTGATTGTTCGAGACATTGCCGATAGAATTCATCAATTGAATCGTCGGTTTTCCTCAATGTCGATGTTAAAAATAGATATGTCGGTGTTTGACTACATTTTTGATATTTAAAATCAAATGGAAATATATGATTAGGAGTATTGAGATCGGAATTAAAGAGAAATTTTTGTTGTTCATTTGTATTTGTCGATTGATAATAGATTTCGGATAGATTCAATGCATTTCGAATTATACATGAGCCCGTTTGCAGTGACCAACAATCGATGAGATAAGGTTGATTATTGATTTGATATTTTCGTTCGAAATAGAGAATTAAATTCGAATTTAATGTTTGATTCGAATGATTTGTTAAACATTGACAAGAATTTCTTCGACAGATATTATCAATATTTGTCAATGAATTTTCTATGGAAATATTTTGAATCAATGTAAAATATTGATCATAAATCGAAATCGAATTTATTGATGCAACATAAAACCATTTGAATTTCGAATAATAATTTAAATGATGAATCGAATTATTCGAAGATAAATATCTTACATATGTCGATTGAATAATATTGACTTGAATCCATAAGAATATAAAATATCGATGAGAATAAAACACCATTATCTACTGAACACATTCAGACATAAATCTACAAAAACGAGATTTTTCGAGCTCTTTTATACAAATGATTGATGATTGTGCAAGTGAATCGGTACACATACAAATTGTTCATCGGTCAGCTCAAGGAATGATTGAATAAACATACTAAAACTTCGTTCTTCTCATTTCTTTTTTCTTTCTCTCTGTCTTCTTCTGTACTCCACCCACTTGTCAAAGCATACTACCATCACAAATGAGGTATACACATATATATTTTTTTTTCTTCTCCTCTTTGTCGTTGTTCACAGACATAAAGCACGTACAAAAGCAAGACGAAAATTTCCATGAGATGATGCAATTGAAGCAAAAGATCTAACAAAAGAAGAACAGAAAAAAAAACTGCACTCATTAGGAAGTGCTGCATGCATTTGTCGTCACTATCAACATTCTCTAAACATTATCGATTACCTGTCTTGAAGCGTATATATACACACACACACACACATATACACAAGTGAGAGATAAATTAAGAAGGCAACAAGAGAAAAAGAAAATGGCTATCTGTCTTTACTTATACAATGAAGAGAGAAGAACTGGAGCAGAGACAGATCGTTTCCGATATCTATGTATGTCGAATAAGAAAGACGAGATGAAAAAAATGATCAATCCATACATTTCCCTATAATATCAGACAATGATTAGTTAGGTTAATTTGCCCTTTCTTTTCTCATAATCCAAGAAAAAAAAAGACGTCAGTCATTCAATGTCGGCTCGGTCAGCAGAATCACTGCAGACACGCATACAAAAAAACGTATACACAGCTATATATATATATATTACAAGCAATATTTCGATTAGTTAGGACAAGTTTTGCTTTGACAGACACGCAGCAGTCACTCATTGCTTGTTGTAATACAAGAGAACATAAAAGAAGAAGGAGAAGAAGAAGAAAAGAGTGAGTAAGTAAAAGAAAGAACAAACATATCAGCGAGAATGTGTAGATGTTTGTATATATGTGTATATACTGCACGAGTCGGTGCTTTTTTACTAATTGGAATGTCAAAAATGGAACGAGCTGATGGTTGATTTCTCCTTTTTTTCATTCCCCCTGGAGATAAAACGAGGAAATGCAGATATATATAGAGAGAGAATCGTTCAATCAAACAGGCTAATATATCTATCAAAATGCAATAGAACATTTAGCTCCTGTCGGAGTAATAGAATCATTATTAGTTTTCTTTTTTGCTCTCATGAGAGATCAAATGATCAGACTCGAAGAAATTCTAATGACATATCTGTCGTGTTCATTTAACAATTGTTTTGTTATGAGATCAAGAGTCAACATGATATGGACGAGATCCTTTGTTTTCAATCCCAATACGTTTGATGTTATTGTTTTTACTTGATGTTTTTCTTATTAGTTCTCTCTTGTATGTCAATCATTGACCAGCACCTTTATATCGAACGACGAGTCAAGAGGCATCGAGACATACGGTTTGTTCATTTATTCAACAGCCGTTAAAGATAGATTGAGTTTACATTATTATTCTTGTTGGGCTTCACTTTCTGTCCGAATGCTTGAACATTCGTCTGGATCTACGATAAATATATATATATGTATGTATATGTGTACATAGATTGAATGAAGGACAACAAATATTATTATTATGATTGCCATGCTCGTTCGAGCTGATAAGTAATTCTCTTTCTTCAATCAATCGACCACGAAAACGAAAAAAAAACGAGAGAGAGAGAACAAGTAAATACTTGAAAGAATAAAAGTCAGGGACGTTCATGCCATTGTTCAACGACAAAACTATTGGATTTCAACATTCATTAGAATGATATCAATAGTCGATTGCATAAACAAAACAAATCAAACGTTTTACATGCATCCGTATATATCCTTCTGGCAATCGCTTTTCTTTCTCTCCGTCTCTCTCTCTCTACGCTTTCGATAGTTAACTCATAGACAGACACAATGTCAGCAAATTCCGATTTATCAGACTGATAAAAAAGTAAAACACAGATAGGAATAGTGAAACCACTTATT